>Ga0209475_10000052_pt1 | contig 443286 bp, 337 predicted proteins | sample tdDd471_FD_187128 | JGI IMG/M metagenome (GOLD analysis project Ga0209475, IMG submission 187128) | Marine sediment microbial communities from the Atlantic coast under amendment with organic carbon and nitrate - tdDd47.1 (SPAdes)... | ecosystem: Environmental > Aquatic > Marine > Coastal >... | reverse complement strand
CAACCGGAATTAACTTAAAATCATATCGATTGGAAGTATATTCTTCATGGGGTAATCTGGTATTTGAGAGCACCAGGCTATTGGATGGAGCGCCACAGGATGGCTGGGATGGTACGTATAAGAACGAACCATTACCGACAGGCTCTTATATCTGGCGAATATCAGCAGTATTTGAAGATGGAGAACATTGGAAGGGAACAGACAATGGAGATGGAAACTCGGCAACGAGTGGAACTGTAACCCTTATTCGGTAATGAAGAAATACTAGAATGAGACATTGGATTAATTCAATACTCATAATTAACTAAACAACATTTACCTCAAACTCCAATTTAATTTTGAATTTTTCTGCGACAGCTTTTTTAATTGATTCGGCAAATTTGAGAATTTCGTAACCGGTTGCATTTCCGTATTTTACGATAACAAGCGCTTGTTTATCATGAACGCCAATATTGCCTTCTCGCTTTCCTTTTAGTCCACATTGTTCGATTAACCAGCCTGCAGGAATTTTGTAAGTGCTGTCTTTTTGAGGATAATTGGGAACACTTATAAATTCCTGTTTTAAATCATGAAGTTGTTCCATTTCAATAATGGGATTTTTAAAGAAACTTCCAGCATTACATAGTTTATCAGGATCGGGGAGTTTTGACTTTCTGATTTCTGCTATTTTGTCGCTTACCTCTTTGATGGTGATTTCACTTTTGTTTCTATCTTTAAAAGCTTCCCGTAAAGGGGCATAACTTAGATTAACAATTGGTTTTTTCGAAAGTTTTAAAGTAACATTTGTGATAAAATAACGATTCTTGTATTCGGTTTTGAAAATACTTGTTCTATATCCAAAATTACAATCGCTATTTGAAAAGGTTTCAATTTTGCCGGTTTTTAAATTGAAAGCTTCCATTTTAACCAGTACATCTTTTAGTTCTGCACCGTATGCGCCGATATTTTGAATGGGAGCAGCACCAACCTTTCCCGGAATATCTGTCATGTTTTCAAGTCCGCCCCAGCCTTTATTAACAGTATATTCCACCAAACTTGGCCAGAATTCACCTGCATTAACTTTGAGAAATATATGATTATCATTTTCCTCAACAATCTCTTTCCCCCATATTTGGTTCAGAAGAACCAATCCAATGAAATTACCGGTTAACAGTATGTTGCTTCCCTTACTGATAATAAGAATATTTTCGCGCAATTTTCCTGCTTTGAATAATTCATCAAGATTATCAATTGATGTTACTATTGCAAGCTCATACGCAAGTGACTCTACACCAAATGTATTAAATGAGGTTAAACAAAAATCTTCTTTAATAATCATATCACCAAATGTACGTAATTATTCGGTTTACAGATTGTTCAAATATCGTTTGATAAAGAAAGAAAAATAGAGCAATAAATACAGGGTTCTGATGTTATAGGGGTAAAGTCAGTATTTTTGCATAATTCGCATACGGGGTTTGAAAAAAAGAGTAATAGTTTCTGTAATTAATGATCTCGTTACAGATCAAAGAGTAAACAAAGTTTGTCAAACTGTTTCCTCAATGAATTGTGATGTGTTGCTAGTTGGAAGGAAGTTGAAAAATAGTCCTGAGATGGATAATCGGGAGTATAAGGTTCGTAGGATGAGACTATTGTTTGAGAAAGGACCCATGTTTTATGCTGAGTACAATATCAGATTATTTTTCTTTCTTTTTTTCAGAAAAGCTGATATGCTTATTTCAAATGATTTAGATACTTTATTGCCAAATTATCTGATCAGCAAGCTAAAAGGAATTCCCATTGTTTACGATAGTCATGAATACTTTACTGAAGTTCCCGAACTTGTTAACAGAAAGCATATTCAAAAGGTATGGAAGTTTATTGAAGGTTGGATATTCCCAAAGTTAAAGGATGTTATTACTGTTAATGATTCCATTGCTGGATTATTTGAAAAAGATTATGGTATAAGGCCGGCTGTCGTAAGAAATATACCGAGATCAATAAATACAGTGGTTGTTAGTTCGCGACTTCTTTTGAGTCTTCCGGAAGATAAACCAATATTGCTCCTTCAGGGATCTGGGATAAATGTTGACAGGGGAGCAGAAGAACTTATTGAAGCCATGCCGTTTATAAAAGATGCGATTTTGTTAATTATTGGAGGAGGAGATGTTATTGAAAGACTCAAGCAGATGACACTGCAACTTGATATTGCAGATAGAGTAATCTTTAAACCCCGAATGCCATACGCTGAAATGATGAAATATACTGCTGTTGCTGATCTTGGACTTACCCTTGATAAATCAACAAACCTGAATTACAAGTTTAGTTTACCAAACAAACTATTCGATTATATACTGGCAGGTATACCCGTACTGTCATCATCGCTACCTGAGATTGAAAAAATCATAGTACGCTATAATATTGGTGATTTTATTGAGAAACATGACTCTGAGCATATTGCAGAAAAAATTAACCATATACTTAGTAATCAGGGCATAATGATGGAATGGAAAAATAATTGTAGTTTTGCCGCTCAGAAATTGACCTGGGAAAATGAGGAGTCTGTTTTGAAAAACATTTATAGTAAATATGTCTGATATTCATCTTCATATAATATCCTTTGATATTCCGTTTCCTGCTAATTATGGTGGGGTTATCGATGTGTTTTACAAAGCTAAAGCACTTGCTGATAATGGTATTAAAGTTCATATGCATTGCTTTCAATATGGCCGCAGCAGGGAAAATATTATGAAAGACATTTTTCATGAGGTGCATTATTACAAGAGAGATATTTCCAAAAAACATCTTTTTAAAAGTATCCCTTATATTGTAAGCACCAGAATGTCGGATGAATTAATTGAGAATCTCCTTAAGGATGATTATCCAATATTAATGGAAGGGATTCATACAGCTGCATTGCTTGATGAGCCAAGGTTTAGAAACAGACGGACATTGGTTCGTTCGCACAATATTGAACATGAATACTATCATAATCTTGGTAAAGTTGAAAAAGATATCTTCAAGAAATACTATTTCTTTAATGAAGCAGCGAAACTGAAGCGCTATGAAAAGATTCTGAACAAAACAGATAGAATACTTGCAATTTCTGAAAATGATAAGGATTATTTAAGTAAAGAGTTTAGTCGTGTTGAACACATTCCTGCTTTTCATCCTTTTACTGAAGTTACATCAAAAACAGGAAATGGTGATTATGTACTTTATCATGGTAATTTATCAGTAGCTGAAAATGAAAATGCAGTTAACTTTCTGTTAGATAATGTTTTCAAGGATATTGACGTACCATTGATTATTGCAGGCCTTAATCCGCCAAAGCAATTGAAAGGTAGAGTGGAAAATGAGCCAAATATTAAACTCATTGTTAATCCTGATGATAAAGAGCTTCAGGAATTAATTGCCAATGCTCATATCAATATTTCAATTACTGCACAAAAAACAGGATTAAAGCTCAAGCTTCTCAATAATCTTTACAATGGTCGTTTTTCACTTGTAAATGACAAGATGTTAAGTGGGAGTAATCTGGATGAATTATGCGAAGTTGCTAATAATTACGCAACTCTTCAACGTAAAATAAAGATACTATTCAAGAAAGAATTTACTCAGGAACATATTGATAAGCGAAAGGAAAATCTGGGTCTGATCTATTGTAATGGGAGAAATGTTAAGAAATTAATCGCCCTGATCAAGTAAGATCACCTAGACTTTTTATACAACAGTTCCTTCTTCACATTTAACAACTCTTCCAGGAAACTTATGAATAAGGTTATAGTTATGAGTTGCCATTATAACAGTTTTCCCTTTTTCACTTAATTGAAAAAGAATTTTCATAATTCCGTTTGATGTTTCAGGGTCTAGATTACCAGTTGGCTCATCAGCAAGAAGTATATCGGGTTCATTAAGAAGTGCTCTTGCAATGGCTATACGTTGCTGTTCACCACCCGACAGCTGATGTGGCATTACATTTAGTTTCTCAATAAGTTCAACACCTTCCAATACTTCCAGCACTCTGTTGTCGATTTCCTTTTTATCGTTCCAGCCAGTTGCTTTAAGTACAAATTCGAGATTTTTTTTAACAGTTCTGTCATCAAGCAATTGAAAATCCTGAAAAACTATTCCCAGTTTTCTTCTTAAGTAAGGTAGTTTCTTTTGTTTGATTGTATTTAGATCATAACCACAAACTTCTGCAATACCATTTTCAACAGGAAGATCTGCATACAGTATTTGCATTAGGCTTGATTTACCACTTCCGGTTTTCCCGATAAGGTAAATAAACTCACCCTGTTTAATATCAAGGTTCACATTTGTAAGTACCAGCTTATTTTTCTGATAAACTGATAGTTCCGATAATGTAATTACAGTTTGACTCTCCATATGATGATATTATTAGGAGACCAAAGATACCTAATTTGGTAGTATAATATGTGAAAAGTGACAGTTTCTAAACTAATCCTGTAAATCCAAAGAATGATAATGCAAGGATACCAGCAACAACAAGAGCAATTGGTACACCTCTCATTCCCTTTGGTACTTCCATTAAATCAAGATGCTCGCGTATTCCTGCAAAGAGAACAATAGCCAGTGTAAATCCTATCGCATTAGCAACAGCATAAACAACACCTTCCAACAGACTGAAATCCTTTTGAATTGTAAGAATAGCCACACCAAGTACTGCACAGTTAGTAGTAATTAGTGGTAGAAATACACCAAGTGCTGAATATAATGATGGGCTTACTTTTTTAAGGATAATCTCAACCATCTGCACAAGCGATGCAATTACCAGAATAAATACGATAGTTTGCATAAAGCCTAATCCAAATGGATTTAGCACATAATATTGAAGTATCCATGTTACCATTGTTGCAAGCGTCATTACGAATAGTACAGCACCACCCATTCCAACGGATGTTGATACTTTACTTGATACACCTACAAAAGGACAGATTCCTAAAAACTGAGCAAGAACAATGTTACTTACAAATATCGATCCTATGATTATTACAAAATATTCCATATCAATAAGTTTTAGGCTTTATTTAATTTGTTAGTTAATGCAACAAGATATCCAAGTGCTATAAATGCTCCGGGTGCAAGGATGAATACCAGCATGAGGTCACCTTCCAGAAGGTTAAAACCGAATATTGCACCGGCTCCAAGAAGTTCCCTTACTGCACCAAGCAATGTCAGAGCAAAGGCAAAACCAAGTCCCATACCAAGTCCGTCAACTAGTGATGATCCAATATTGTTTTTTGATGCAAATGCTTCAGCACGTCCGAGTACCAGGCAGTTTACAACAATAAGGGGGATAAAAAGTCCCAAAGCGTCGAATAATCCTGGCATGTAAGCTTGCATTACAAGTTCAACAATTGTTACAAATGATGCGATAATCAAAATAAATGACGGAATCCTTACTTTATCAGGAATAAGGCTTTTTATTAATGAAACCACTAGGTTTGACATTACAAGAACGAAAGTTGTTGCAAGTCCCATTCCAAGACCGTTAATTGCGGATGTTGTTACACCCAGTGTTGGACATAGTCCTAACAAGAGGATGAAAACCGGATTTTCTTTAATAAACCCTTTTGTGAAATTTTGTACTTGGTTCATATTTAATATTTTTTAGAAGCAAGAATCAAGATTCAAGAATCAAGACCATCTTCAATCAGTTTTTAAATATTTAAATCTTTTGTTAATTTATTCTTAAAACCAAAAATCATTTTTTGCATTGTAACTACAAACTCTGATATTTCTTTGTGTTTAGGATCATCTATATATTTTAATCTTTTCGCTATAATTAATTGTGTTTCAAGTTCAAATGCTGAGGATAATGATATTGTCAGATATCTACAAAATTCCTTATCAGTTCCACCTGAACCTTCTGCAATATTTGATGGAACCGAAACGGAGCACCTACGTATTTGGTTTGTTAATCCAAATTGTTCAGATGTTGGAAAAGATTCAGTTAGTTGATAAATTTTTTCGACTAGCTCAATCGATTCACTCCATATTTTAAGTTCCTTAAAGTTATGCATGTTAATCTAATTATCTTGACTCTTGTTTCCTAACTCTTGTTTCTTAAACGAATCAGATGCTCTGTCTATAGCATCGCAAAATGCTCTTGATGTTATCGTTGCTGCAGTTATTGCATCTACATCACCACCATCCTTAGAAACTGCAAGATTGAAATTTGATGGGTTTTTGCCCATAAATTGTAGTGGGAAATCTGATTTAGCGACGTCCATTTTATCACCCAAACCCGGTGTTTCTTTATGTGATACTACAGCTGTATTATTTATTGTACCATCTTGTAGCAGACCAACCATAATTTCAATTTTCCCGCTAAACCCTTTCATTGTCCAGGTTTTAATAGCTGTACCGATTACTTCATCATTCTTAGATGCGATGTAATACACAAGTGAGTCTTCACCATCACCTAATCCGACTTTTATAGTTTTAATATTGTCAAATTCAGGTAATACAGTTTTAATTGCTGCTTCAAGTTTCTTTTTCTTGGCAAGAGCAATTGGCTCTTTTGTAACATTATAAACAGCACCAAGTGCAAGGGCAGCAACAGCTGAAACCATGAAAAGGGTTACAACCATGTTTATAAAATTCGATTCTCTTTTACTAGCCATCTTTGATTGTATTAATTGTTTAAAGCAACACCTGGTTTTGCACCAAATCTGGTTGGTTTGAAACCTTTGTTAATTAATGGAACTGTAGCATTCATAATGAGAATAGCAAACGATACACCTTCTGGATAAGCACCCCACATACGAATTAGAATTGTTAACAAACCAACTCCAAATCCAAATACGAGTTGCCCACCCTTTGTCATTGGTGATGTTACCATATCAGTTGCCATAAATATAGCTCCCAGTAACATGCCACCAGTTAGTAAGTGGAACACTGGATCTGCATAGTGCTCAGGATCTATTCCCCAGAAAATTCCTGAGAATACAGCTACAGTTAATAGCATTGATACCGGAATATGCCATGAAATAATCTTTTTCCAAAGCATGTAAATTCCACCAAGAATTAGAGCTATAGCACTTACTTCTCCCATGGAACCTCCCATATCTCCCATCATTACCTGTGTGTATGAAGGAATTTCAGAAGATAACTCCGACATAGTTTTGTCAGCACCTAATCCCTCTTTTACAATTCCAAGAGGAGTAGGACCTGTTATTACATCAGCTAAACCATCGGTTATTGGTTTAGGTTTTGGCCATGATGTCATTTCAACAGGAAATGAAACAAGTAAAAATACCCTGGCAACTAATGCCGGGTTGAATACATTCTTTCCTAGACCGCCGAAGGACATTTTTGCCATACCGATTGCAACTAATGCTCCTATTATTATCATCCATGATGGTAAATTAGAGGGTAGGTTTAGAGCAAGCAATATTGCTGTAACCAATGCTGATCCGTCGGTTATGGTTAATGCACCTTTAATTAAATATTTTTGTATAACCCATTCAAAGAATAAGCTGGCAACCACAGCAATAAGTAGTACTCTGATTGCACCAACCCCGAAAAAATAAATCGAGACCAAAACAGCAGGAATCATTGCAATAACAACTCCGTACATGATTTTTTTAGTCGATTCATCCCCCTGAATATGAGGTGATCCTGAAACTGTGAAGTTATTCATCTATATTATATTTATAATTTCTTAATTATTTCTGCTTCTCATTATTTGACCTACTTTTAGCTTTCCCAAACGGAGGTAATCCAGTAATGGAATTGCTGCAGGACAACCATATTGACATGAGCCACATTCAATACAATCCATTATGGATTCATTTTCTGCCATCTCATAGTTACTTAGTTTTGCTGCCTTGGATAGTAAAAATGGTTCCAATCCCATGGGGCACACATATGTACATTTCGAACATCTGATACATGGACCTTCAACACTACGATTTGATTCTTCATTTTTCATCAGTAAGATCCCTGATGATCCTTTTACAACAGGAACCTCAAGAGATGTAATTGCTTTACCCATCATCGGGCCACCACCAATAATTTTACCAGTATTATCAGGTAGTCCTTCAGCGGCTTCAATTAATTCACTGATTGGTGTACCGATTCTTGTGAGGAAATTTGAAGGTTTCTTCACACCTTTCCCGGTAACGGTTACAACACGCTCAATTAATGGTTTATTCTTTTGAACAGCCTCATAAACGGCATAAGCAGTACCAACATTTTGAACAACACAACCAACTTCAATGGGCAGTTTCCCGGAAGGTACTTCACGGTTAACACATGCTTTAATCAGCTGTTTTTCACCACCCTGAGGGTATTGAACCTTTAGTGGATGGATTTCTATATCGTCACTTCCTTTAACAAGTTCGTTGAAATGCCTGATGGCGTCAGGTTTGTTATTTTCAATTCCGATAAATGCTTTCTTTACATTAAGGGCTTTCATAAGAATTCTGGTACCAATGATAATCTGCTGTCCCAACTCAAGCATCATTCTATGGTCGGAAGTTAAATATGGTTCACATTCAACACCATTAATGATTAAATATTCGGCAACTTTACCTGGAGGTGGCATTAGTTTCACGTAAGTTGGAAATGTAGCTCCACCCATACCAACAACACCTGCGTTTTTAACCTTTTCAATAATCTCTTTTGGTTCAACAGTTATCTCAGAAATGATATCAGGTGAAGTGTCAATACTTTCATCCCATTCATCTCCTACAACATTAATTATTATGCAAGGTCTCTTATATCCTGATCCGTCGATGGCATTATCAATTTTAAACACCTTTCCTGAAACCGGAGAGTGAATATTTGTTGATATAAATCCACCTGCTTCAGCTAGAAGCTGACCAACCTTTACTTCATCACCTTTTTTCACAATAGGTTTTGAAGGAGCTCCAAGATTTTGCCCCAGAGGCACAACAGCCTGTTTAGGTACTGGCAGCGTTTCGATTGGAGCATTCGATGAAAGTTTATTCTCCGCTGGATGAATTCCTCCTAATGCAAATGTTCGTAGTATTCCCATGTTATCGGATTTATTCTTTATTATCTTTATTGTCAAAAGTCTTATTTTCCTTAGCCTTGTTAGCTGTTTCTATTTCCTTAACAGGAGCAGCTTCAACAGGTTTTTCAACCGGTTTTCTGGTAACAGTTTTGTCTCCTTCAGGAGCAGCTACCTTTGGCTTTTCCGGTTTTGGTTTCCGGGGTTTGAAGTTGATTTCATGAATTGCAGTTGTTGGGCATTCCTCCACACATTTCCTACAAAGGGTACATTTTTCAAAGTCAATGTAGGCAAGGAAGCTGGTGATAGTTATTGCATCAAATTTACATACCTTAAGACATTTGCTGCATCCAATACATGCAACTGCACAATTTTTCTTTGCCGGAGCACCTTTTTCCTGATTTATACAGGATACAAAAATGCGTTTGTCTTTGGGTCCGCGTTTTCTTAATTCGATAATGTCTCTTGGACAAGCAATAACACATGCGCCACAAGCAGTACATTTATTATTTACTTCAGGAAGACCTGTTTCAGGATTCATATGTATTGCATCGAAATCACATGAATCAACACAATCGCCAAGTCCAAGGCATCCATGCATACAACCACCTTCACCGGCATAAAGAGCATGAGCAAATGCACATGATGTAGCACCTTCATAATTAACCTTTTCAGGAGAATTAGCATGAGAGCCATTACATCTTATCACAGCAATCATAGGATCTTTTGCCTCTACTTCAAGTCCGAGAATTCTACCTACTTCCTGACTAACATCATTTCCTCCTACCGGACAATTCAATCCATCAAGGTTGCCTTTTTCCTTTGCTGCATTTACAGTTGCTTCGGCATAAGCCCTACATCCGGGAAAACCACAACCACCACAATTGGCCGATGGTAATGCTTCCTCAACTTCATCAATTTTAGGGTCTTCAAACACCTTAAATTTATTGGCAATAAAATATAGGATAATGGCCATTACAAGACCTAATCCTCCAAGTGCGCTAATTGCAATTATTATTATATTATCCACCGCAATCCTTTTTTAATTAGTTGTTCTAATTTTTAGAAGAACAAAAATAAAACAAATAGAGTTACTGTGGAAAATAGAACCCTTATCAGAAGCACGTGTATACTGCAGTTAATCAGGTTATTATGAGTAAGGGTTGGTTGCTGTTTATTATGTAAGATGATTACATAACTGATAATCAATAACTTTAGTTTATTGCTTAGAACCGCTCTAAATTAGCTAATTATAATTAATTTAGAAAGATTATGTTCTTATTGAATAATTGAATTTGGAACCAAGGTAGTTTCTAAGGAAGTAAAGCGTGAAATAGTATGGTAATAAGAGTAGGAGAGAAATAATTCCGGCCATTCCCTGATCCATACCTAGGTTTAACAGAATGATCAAGCAAAGAAATAGCACCAAAAAAGGAAATACATAACCAAGTAATACAGCCCATGTTCCAAGTGACTGTTTCATTTCAATTATAATAGTCTGATTTACTTTATATTGTGTTGGATCATCAACGGTTACCATCACCGATTTCTCCTCAACCTCACTAACAGTGCAGGATCCCTTGATTTCACAAGATGCACATCCTGATGTTACCATGATGGCTATTTCAACTCTTTTTCCTTCGATTTTCTTGATAATTCCCGGATGTGTAACAATGTTATTTTTCACAATATTCTTTTCTCTTTTGAGACGGTAAAATTACTGTTTTATTCCTCAAGAAATAACTAGTATTAAGGTGTTGATAGTGACACTGGTAATACCTTTCCGTTGTAGTATTTTGATCCGTTAAGAGCAAAATCACAAATAAATTCTGCCATTTCTTGTGGTGTTAGCGGAGCTTTATAACCGGGAAATGCATCATCCAACATTTGTGTTTGTACAGATCCCAAGGCAAGTGCATTTGTTCTGATTTGTTTGTCTTTGAACTCTTCGGCCATACATTCTGTAAGTATTGATAGTGCTCCTTTGCTTGAACTGTAAAGAGAAAGTCCTGGAAATTTTGAACTTCCCTGAAATCCACCCATTGAGCTAATATTCACAATATGTGAATCAATATTCATTATAGGAAGCAGGTCCCTGATTAATCTAAATACACTTTTGATATTTACATCGAAAATCTTGTCAAAATCCAAATCACTTAATTCCGAAAAAGGTTTGTTAATTAGTAATCCGGCATTGTTAATGATAATGTCAATCTTGTTGGTAGTTTCTGTTAAAACTGGAAGTAATTCTGTTTTAAATTCTGCTACTGTCAGATCCATCTGAATAAATCTGAAATTGTGATTATCTTTAAAGTAAGCATCGGTTTCAAAAGTTCCTTCACTTCTTGATATAGCAAATACAAAATGGTTTTTATCTTTCAGAAATCTACGGCATAATTCCAATCCTATTCCTTTGCTTGCCCCTGTGATTAATATATTCATGAATATTGAATTAGGTTGATTAATTGCCAAGTTGATCCAACAACGCCTCAGTATCTGTTGCGTTGATGGTAAGGGTTCCGTCGTTATCAACAGTTATGGAAATATTGTATTTAGGATTATCGTCGGCACCAATTTTAAAATTCATATATGATGCTCCTTTTATATTTTCAATACCGTATTCTTTTTTTAGCTGAAGCGCATCCTTATAATCCTGACTTAGTGGAATTCCAGCTCTTTTTGCAATCAGATCAGCTTGCTCCAACGCAAATTCATAATCACCACGGTAAACCATTATAACTGAATTAAAGCCTTCGTTGGTGTTTGTTTCAGATGTGGATTGGCTGAAATCATTGTCGAACAACATACCTTCCGGTTCTGTTAAACCAAGTCGCATAGCCCATTGCGGCATTCCTGCAACCGGACTATTATTTGTTTTTCGGGCGATCTTCCTGCCAAGGGTATTGTTTATTTCATTCAGCTTATCGATTGCTTCGGTATCGGTTATCCGGCCTGAAATTCTATCACTTTCAATCTGATCAATATCTTGCTGCATCTCATCCATTAGATCAAGAGTGCTGTCAACTTTATCAATGGTGGAAGTAAATGAACTCAGATTTTCCTGGAAATCCTTCTCTTTTTCTTCTTCAGGAACATAATCACATGCGCCAAACAGAATGGTAAAGCCAATTATGAGTAAACTTCCTTTAAAAGCAATCTTATACATCAATGTAATTTTTAATCAAATGTAAAAACAAAGGTGTGCAATACATATGATTTTTGTGAATACTTATCCACATATTATTCCTTTTGTAAATCGCAGTAAATGAGGTTTGTATGGCTAATTTGGAAAATTGTCTCTTTATTTTGAATATAGGAGATGCTTGCTAAAAAACCTTTTCTAAAAATAAACTGTCTATATTTAGACTACTTTTGCAGCAAAATTTGGATAAGGATTCAATATATTTGACTTAATGAATAATTACGAAAAAGGATTAGTTGATAAGTTAATTCGAAGAGCATTAGAGGAAGATTTAGGCGATGGAGATCATACTTCACTTTCTACCATTCCAAATGATGCTACTGGTAAGGTTGAAATGTTGGCAAAAGATACCGGAATTATTGCTGGTGTTGAAGTTGCAGAAATGGTTTTCAATCAAGTTGATAATTCTCTTAAAGTTAATGTATTAATTAAGGATGGTGAAAAGATTAAACCCGGTGATTGTGTGATGACAATCGAAGGGCGTTCTCAATCATTGTTATCTGCCGAGCGTACAGCATTGAATTTTATCCAAAGGATGAGTGGAATTGCTACTTATACTAATGGACTGGTAACTTTAATATCAGGTACAAATGCAAAATTGCTTGATACTCGTAAGACAACTCCGGGTAACCGTGTGGTTGAAAAATTGGCAGTGAGATATGGTGGTGGAACCAATCATCGCTTCGGGCTATATGATATGATTATGATTAAAGATAATCATGTTGATTTTGCCGGTGGAATTGTAAATGTCATATCTTCTACTAAAAAGTATCTTAAATATCTAGGCAAGGAATTAAAAATTGAGATCGAAGTACGTAACTTTAAGGAATTAAAAGAAGTAATAGAATATGGAGGTGTTGACAGAATTATGCTGGATAATTTTTCTCCGGTTGATTTGAAAAGAGCCGTCAACATGATCGATCATAGATATGAAGCAGAGGCATCCGGTGGAATTACAGAAGATACAATTCGTGATTATGCGCTAACGGGAGTCGACTATATTTCTGTTGGAGCACTAACTCATCAGATTAATAGCCTGGATTTAAGCCTTGTAACAGCCTAGAGTATTTGAAAAAACTGATAAATAAATCGAAAAATACGATAACTGGAATATCGTATAATGTGGGTAAAAGGCTCAAGGTGATTGTATTGCCCGGCTTTGATAGCATGCCTCTTTATTATGTTCTCATATTCTTCTTCAGAGGATTGTTCAAAGGTGTACTAACCTACCGTGCTGCTGCAATTGCATATAACTTTTTTCTGGCGCTTGTGCCTTTAATTCTATTCCTTTTTACTTTGATTCCATATGTTACATCAACGAATTATCAATCTGAATTACTTGATCTTCTAGATGATGTAATTCCATCTAATATATGGACGATGGTGGAATCAACATTAGTTGAGATAATAAGCCGACCTAAAAGTGGTTTATTATCGCTTGGTTTTTTAATGGCAATTTACTTTGCTACAAATGGTGTTGATGCAATTATTGAGGGCTTTAACCAAAGTTATCACAGAATTAAAACATGGCCATGGTGGAAGCAGAAAATTTATGCTTTCTTACTAATGGTTGTGATGTCATTTCTGGGCTTTATTTCAATGTTATTCCTGACCTCAGGTAAATTTATAATCAATACATTGGGTAAGTATGATATTATTACCGGACAGGTTACTATTTTCTTATTGCTTATAATTCAATGGCTTGTGATCATTGCAGTCTTGCTTTTAAGTGTTTCCATGCTTTATTACTTCGGTCAGAAAAAAGAAAATAAAGAAGACTACAGATTCTTTTCAGCTGGTTCCATTTTGTCAACTGGGTTGTTTATCGTTGGTGGATTACTACTGAAAACATATTTCGAAAATTTCTCAAATTACAACGTTCTTTACGGATCAATTGGATCGTTGATAATTCTGCTCGTCTGGTTGTTTTATAATGCATTGATTATCCTTATCGGATTTGAATTAAATACAAGCATCAGAAGATCCAAGGAACTTTCTGATTCAAAACACTGGACAAAACCTGTAATAGATGAACAGAATTAATCTCCGAGTAACAATCGTTTTCTTGTTTGCTTTCCTAACCTTTTTTGCATTTTCACAAAATAATGCTAGTATAGATAAACTAAAAGAAAACGCCAACCAATTTATTCTGGAATGGCATAAAAATGCCGCTGATGCAGATTTGGATTACTTCGATAAAATAGCTGAAGATGGTATTTACATTGGAACTGATCCGACTGAATTATGGACTAAAGATGAATTTTTTAATTGGAGTAAAAAATATTTTGACAACGGTAAAGCATGGTCTTTTACTACAATAAGCCGAAATATTTATCTGGGAGATAATAAGTCATATGTTTGGTTCGATGAATTGTTGAATACTGGAATGGGTGTTTGTCGTGCTTCCGGAATTTTGAGAAAAAAGGATAATGGCTGGGAAATAATTCACTATCATCTATCCATGTCAATCCCAAATGAGTCTGTTTCAGATATTAAAAAGATAATCGAAGGTAGTTAGGTAACGCCTACTTCCTATTATTGTTTTTCCCTTTCCCTTTTTTATTGTGGAATTTTCTTTTCCCTTGTTTGTTTCCACCTTTACCTTTTGGTTTACGAAAGCCATCAAATTTCTTTTCTGGATTCCATACTGGTCCTTCACCAAGGTCAGTGGGCAATGGAATTTTCATTACTTCGGCTTCGATGAATTTTTCAATTCGATCGAATTTGTACATATCATCTTCATTAACCAAAGTAATTGCAACACCGGTGGTTTTAGCTCTTGCTGTACGGCCAACGCGATGAACATAATCTTCTGCATCGTTGGGTACATCATAATTAATTACTAGATCAATATCTTTGATATCTATACCTCTGCTAAGAACATCTGTGGCAACAAGTACCCTTGTTTTTTTTGCCCTGAATTGACTGAGTACTTCTTCTCTTGTTGTTTGATCAAGAGCTGAGGATATTCCCCTTACATTTTTCTCTGTTGCTCTTAGATCGCGAACTATATCATTAACTTTTAGCTTGGTGGAACTGAAAATCAGAACACTTTTAAGTTCTGGTTTATCAACAATTAAACTGCTGATTAACCTGGTTTTTTGAGTATCATAAATTAGATAAGCAGCTTGAAGAACTCCCTCTGCTGGTTTTGAAACTTCTATTGTAACCTCTTTAGGGTTGGTAAGTATTTTTGAAGCCAGCTCCCTTATTTTTGGAGGCATTGTTGCACTGAACATCAGTGTTTGCCTACTCTTTGGAACATATTTTATAATCTTAATAATATCATCATAAAAACCGATATCCAGCATCCGATCAGCTTCATCCAGAATAAGGTGTTTAATACCATCAAATTTTACATATCCCATATTGAGATGTGAAATTAATCTGCCGGGTGTAGCAACAATAATATCAGCACCGGATGTTAATGCCTTCTTTTCTGAATCCCAGTCGGAGCCACCGCCACCGCCATAAACAGGAATTGATTCAACTGGGGTGAAATATGTAAATCCCTGAATTGCCTGATCAATCTGAATTGCAAGCTCACGTGTCGGAACAATGATTAATACACTGGTTTCATGCTTGTGATCTTCCGTTAGTTTATCAAGAACAGGAAGTACAAATGCTGCTGTTTTGCCGGTTCCTGTTTGGGCACAGGCGATTAGGTCATTACCTGCAAGTATTTCAGGCACAGCCTTTTCCTGCACAGGAGTTGCTTGTTCGAAGCCCATGAAGGAAATTGCTTCAAGCATTTGATCATTCAGACCTAGTGTTTTAAAATCCATTGATATCGTTTTCGCTTATAGTTTAAAGCCGTGAAATTAAGTGTGGCGAAGTTAAGAAAATCTTGTGACTGATGACGAGAGAGGGGAGTCTGAAGTCCGGAGTCAGAAGATAGGAGTCCGTCTTCCGACTCCCGACTCCCGTCTTATTCAATTTCCCTACATTTGCCATCAAAATTTTTCTATGAAAATAGCCATACTTACATGCTCCGAAATGCCGGATATGCTTCCTTATGATCTTGAAGTTATTGAGTTGTTGAAAGAAAAGGGAGTAGAAACGGAGGTTTTAATTTGGGATGAGATATTAGAGAAAGATTCATTGAATAACTTTGATCTGGTTTTGGTTCGTACCATATGGGATTACTACAAGAAGGTTGACAAATTTATGAAATTCCTTAATTTACTTGAAGAATCAAGAGTTAGAGTGCTAAATCCAATTGACATTGTTAGATGGAATATGGATAAAAAGTATCTGCAAGAGCTGCAAAATGAGGGATTTGATATTATTCCAACCATTTTCAATTTCGGTGATCCCGGTAGTTTTGATGAGGCTGTTGACAGAGGCTGGAAAAAGATGATTTTGAAGCCAATGATAAGTGCGGGTTCTTACCATACCTTTGTGCTTGAGGAAGGGGAGAGGTTACTGTTTGATGAACTCCTTGATAAACATTACAAAAACAGACCTTTTATGCTTCAGGAGTTTATTCCTGAAATATCGGAGGGCGAAATATCAACAATAACCCTTACTAATCCTGATAATGCAGAGGTTGAAGACTTTTCATATTCGGTAACCAAAGTTCCTAAGAAAGGTGATTATCGTGTACAATTTAATTTTGGAGGTGTATATTCAGTTGGAGATGTAAATCCTAAAATTAAATCAATAAGCGAACGCATAACATCACGGTTTGGAAATAGTTTACTGTATCAGAGACTGGACGGGTTATGGCGTGATGGCAAATTTCTAATTATGGAAATTGAATTGATTGAACCTGATATATATCTAAATCATAGCCATGAGGCATTGCTTCGTTGGGTTGATAATCTGACATCATTAAAATAAAAAAGAGGGCTGAAATCAACCCTCTTTTTATATCTTAATATGATGTTATTATGAAATAACTATTTGATTTCGCTTACATTTCTTTTAACAAAATCATTCAGCTCTTTACCAACCAGTAGGTTTTTAGCCAGTCTGGCCAGATCATAAAGTTGCTTAACAGTAGCGTCTTGTGATTTTTCATCCTTTTCCTCCATTATCTTGGTAATCAAAGGGTTGTTTGTGTTAACGATCATCTCATATGAATCCGGCAAGTTACCCATTCCCATCATCATTCCGCCGCCACCTCCAATTTTCTCCATGTCTTTCATACGACGCATAAACTCATTTTGAGTAATGGTAATAGGCATATCAGATTCACTCATGTTTTCAAATACAACATGGAAAGTTTCTTTGTTGATGCTGCGCTCGATAACTTCTTTGAGGGTTTCTTTCTGCTTGTCATCAAGTTTTGAAGGAGCCTCATCATCTTTTACAATGATCTTGTCGATTGTGTTTGAGTCAACACGCGCAAAAGTTGAATCCTTAAGCTTTTGTTCCAAACTATTTATAAAGTGATTATCAAGAACACCATCCATTAACAATACATCATATCCTCTTTCTGTTGCAATCTCGATATAACTGTATTGTTCGTCCTTATTTGTTGCATAAAGGTAAACCAGTTTTTTATCTTTGTTTTTCTGAGTTTTATCGATGTGTTTTTGGTATTCATCAAGAGTGAAATATTTACCTTCAACATTTTTCAGTAGTGCAAATTTTTCAGCTTTTTCATAGAATTTCTCTTCGGAGATCATTCCATATTCGATGAAAATTTTAATATCATCCCATTTTTTTTCAAATGCTTCACGATCTTTCTTGAACAATTCCTCAAGTTTGTCAGCAACCTTTTTAGTGATGTAATTTGAAATCTTTTTAACATTTCCATCGCTTTGGAGATATGAACGACTTACGTTTAAAGGAATGTCGGGTGAATCAATAACACCATGTAATAAAGTGAGGAAGTCTGGCACTATGCCTTCAACAGAATCGGTAACAAAAACCTGATTGCTATAAAGCTGGATTTTATTCTTTTGCATTTCATAATCTTTCTTCACCTTAGGGAAATAAAGAATCCCGGTAAGGTTAAAAGGATAATCGACGTTCAAATGAATATGAAATAATGGTTCTTCGAAAGAATAAGGATAAAGTTCACGATAGAAGTTTTTATAATCTTCATCAGTAGCATCGCTGGGTTTTTTCTTCCAAAGAGGATTTGTGTTATTGATTATTTTTGGTTTCTCAACTTCTTTGGTTTCCTGATTACCATCTTTATCTTTCTTGCCTTCGATTGGCTCCTGAATTTTTTCCATTCCAAATTGAATTGGAACAGGCAGGAATTTACAATACTTGTTTAGAAGCTCATTAATTTTGTGATCTTCAAGAAATTCCTTGTTTTCATCATCGATGTGAAGAATTACTTCAGTACCTCTGTCATCTTTTTCAATTTCTTCAAGTGCATAATTCGGACTTCCGTCACATTCCCATCTAACAGCTTTTGTTGATCCACCTTTTTTGTAAGTTTTAGTTTTAATTTCAACTGTATCACTTACCATAAATGATGAATAAAAACCTAGTCCGAAATGCCCAATAATTGCATTTGATTCAGCCTCAGATTTTGTTTTGAACTTCTTAACAAACTCTTCAGCGCTGGAAAAAGCAATCTGGTTAATGTATTTTTTTACTTCATCACCTGTCATACCAATACCTCGGTCGCGAATAGTGATAGTTTTCTTCTTTTTGTCAACTTCAACATGAATTGTTAGGTCGCCAAGTTCTCCGGTAAATTTACCCATTGATGCAAGTGTCTTTAGTTTTGATGTTGCATCAGTCGCGTTGGAAATTAACTCACGTAGAAATATTTCATGATCTGAATAGAGGAATTTCTTAATTATTGGAAATATATCCTCTGTTTTGATGTCTATTTTGCCTTTTTGTAAAGTCATAATAATTATAATTTAATATTTGATTATGCAAATATCAAAGCATGTGCCATTGGTCATGAGGTGACAAAATGTCTATCTAGCATTTTTTGGAGCTCTATATCTTCTCCAGAATTTGAATGATGTAAGGGATGTGTATTTGATGATAGTTGATATTGGCTTGAAATTCATAAGCTTATGAGCGATTTTGTATCCGCCAAATATGACAGTAATTCCCAAACCCATAGACAAGATATTATAAATGAGTTCAAATGTTATCGCCTGGAAATTGATAAACTCTACCATTGTGTTGTAAATAAAAATTGGTAGCAATGAGAATGATATCCACCACAATAAAGCTGTTAATCCATGTGGTGTTTCAATGGCACGTTCCGGACAATAATTCATACAGTGCATACAACTTTCACAACTATACGACCAGTATGGTTTATTGTCAATAATTGAGATTGCATTTACGGGACAGTTTTCGACGCATAGTCCACAGTTTGTACAAGAATCGGTTGCGATAAATGTTTTGGAAAGAGCAAACCGGCCGTAGAAATAATAACCTATAGAAATGGGTATAAGCACCAAATCAATTGGTAACCACCAAAGACCGATAGTTACTTTCTTGCCATTAAGTATTTTATCAGAAAAGGAAAAAGTTATTCTCTTACATCTTGAAAAAATAGAATTTACAACTTTTTGCCTTAATCCGGGATGCAATGAAATCCAGTTTGATGGCAGATCGATTGATCGATAGCCAATAATGTTGTATCCCTTTAACAACAGGATTATAGCTGGAAGTAACAATGCCAATCCGCTGAGACCAGGAACAAATATTTTACTAAGCTTTAATCCGGCTCTTGTATTTATTATGAAAACGTTATTGTGATTCTTTGCACGTGGATAATTCCAAAGATATTTCAGAACTATTGGTGGCGCGTTAAATCCATGGGTGGGATAACAGAATCCAACAAATGTATCTCCATCAAGTATATTTGCATCAGTAGATTCTGTTTGATTACCAATATTATTTATTGTTACACCAATTCCAATATTATAGATCTTTTCACCAATCCAATATGCCACACTTTTTGCATTCCCTGTACCTGAGAAATAGTGTAGTAAAGCTTTATTGAATGTTGGGTTATTATTATCAGTCATGATGATTTCAAATAAGAGATTAAAGATAGAGTTTATTTATTATAGCTAGATAATTTTAACTCTGTTGTAAAATATGTTTTTAATCTTTATCCTTTTTTTATCTTAGCAAACAAATGATAGGAACAGTAGTAAATATACTAGCAATAATTGTTGGAAGTTCACTTGGTTTGATGCTTAACAAAAGTCTTCCGGAAAGGTTTATCAAAACTTTTTTCCAAGTAATTGGCTTATTCACCATTTATCTAGGGATATCAATGGCTTTGGAAACAACTCATGTATTACATATGGTAATGGCTTTAATATCAGGAGCCATACTTGGTGAAACAATGAGGATACAGCAAGGTGTTGAAAAACTTGGTGACATCCTGAAGAGAAAGTTTAAAATTGGGAATGAAAAGTTCACTGAAGGTTTAGTTACGGCATTTTTACTTTATTGTATAGGCTCATTAACTATTATTGGTGCCATAGAGGCAGGATTAACAGGTGATCAAAATCTTATTTATATAAAATCATTAATGGATGGTGTTTCTTCCATAGCATTGGCGTCGGCACTTGGTGTTGGAGTTATGTTTTCAGTGGTGCCTTTGTTAATCTTTCAGGGAGGTATAACACTACTTGCCATGCAGTTTGGTGACTTTTTTCCGGCAGTGATGATTACTGAGATGTCAGCTGTGGGAGGGATTCTTCTGGTTGGTTTAGGTGTCAGTATCCTGGATATCAAAAAGATAAATGTATTGAATATGCTGCCAGCATTAATAACAATATTGATTCTTCTCTGGTTATTTCCTGAAATAGGTATTTAGTTATGGAAAATGAAAAGCATATTATTTGTCCTAATTGTGAACAGGAATTTAACTTGGAATTTCAGTTTTGTCCTCATTGCGGACAAAAGAATAAAAAGCAAAATCTGAATTTTAAGTACATAATTTCAGAATTCCTTTCCGCCAACTTTAATGTCGATTCAAAAATATATCTAACATTACGGACATTAATCACAAAACCCGGCAAACTCACTTCTGAATATTTGTCAGGGAAACGAACAAAATATATTACTCCAATCAGGCTTTATGTTCTCATTAGTTTTGTGTACTTTTTTGTTGCCAGTATTGATCCTATGGATAGTGTTAAAATTAATGATGATGATGTTGTAGCTGCTGCTGATAGTTTAACATCAGACACAACACATATTAGTACTGATATTGCTACGAAGGAATTGCACAATATGATATTTGAAAGTGACAGTACAGATACTATTCCATCTACCATAGAAAATTTGGCTAGGGAAAAGTCAAATATTTTCCAAACGGATGCTGGAAGGATGATGTTTAAGAATAAGTTTGCTGAGTATTTTACCATAGGGTTGTTTGTGCTTATTCCAATTGCCGCACTTATACTATTTCTGTTTTTCAGTAAAGGAACCTATTATATACAACACCTTGTATTCTCTTTTCATTTGCAATCAATGATTTTTCTGGTGTTTACTTTTTTCGGAATAGTCGAATTGTTTTATAAGGCCGATTTTATAACAATTTTAAAACTGGTTATATTTATTGCATTATTGTTTATCTGGATCAAAAAATACTACAAAACAAAGGTGTTTACCACAATCTGGAAAATGTTCGGATTTATAACACTTTATTGGATTGTATTCTTTCTATTCTTTCTTTTAATATTAGTCATAAGTTTTTTTAATCTTGAAAGTGTACAGGGTATGGCATAAAATAGATTGATAATATACATCACAAGAAATAATTTATACTAAATTTGTTAAGTTGTTTAACAGATATGGGAACAAAAGAGAAAACATCGGTTGTTCGGAAGGAACAGGAAGTTATTATTAGGAACCTCATTCTTTTCAATGATGATTTCAATACCTTCGATTTTATTATTGATTCATTGATTGAAGTATGCGAGCATGAGTATTTGCAAGCTGAAAACTGTGCATTGATTGCTCATTACAAGGGAAGGTGTAAGGTTAAAAGAGGTACTATTGATGATTTACGACCCATATATGTTGAAATGACAAATAGACAGATAACAGTAGAAATAACCTAATTAATCAATTTTGAAACTATGTGGACAGTAATTATTGTGTTAATATTGATAGGTTTATTGATGATGATACTTGAAATTCTTGTTATTCCCGGTTCGGGATTTGCGGGGATACTTGGATTCATTTTAATGGCAGCAGGAGTATGGCTGGCCTATACTCGACAAGGCGTTACAGCAGGACATATAACACTTGCATCAACGATCGCAGTAAACTTAGTTGGGTTGATATTAACTCTGCGGTCTAAAACCTGGAAAAGAGCAACTCTAAAGGCTGTCAATTCGGGTAAAGTAAATGAAATAGATGAAGGAAAATTAACTGTTGGTGAAAAGGGGATTACAATATCTCGTTGTGCACCAATGGGAAAAGCGATGTTCAATAATGTTTATTATGAAGTAAATACATTGTCTGAATTCATTGATGAGAATGAAAAAGTTGAAATTATCAGAATATCTGGAAATAAAATATTCATCAAAAAAATAAAAAACTAATATGGAAAATGTATATTTATTAATAGCCATTGGTATTGGCTCAATATTTTTGCTTTGGTTACTGTTTTACTTTGTGCCAGTAGGCTTATGGTTTACAGCTCTTGTGTCAAATGTTAGAATTTCGTTGTTGCAACTTGTTCTGATGAGATGGCGTAAAGTGCCACCAAGAATTATAGTTAACAGTCTTATTGCATCTACAAAAGCTGGTTTAAATCTTCAGCGTGATGATATGGAAGCCCACTTTCTTGCAGGTGGTAATGTTCAGGGTGTTGTAAATGCGTTGATATCTGCCGAAAAGGCAAATATTGCTCTCAATTTTAAAACTGCAACAGCAATTGACCTTGCAGGACGTGATGTTCTGGAAGCTGTTCAGATGTCGGTTAACCCGAAAGTTATCGATACAAAAAAAGTTGCTGCTGTTGCTAAGGATGGTATTCAGCTTATTGCTATGGCAAGGGTAACTGTAAGAGCAAATATTGATCAGTTGGTTGGTGGTGCAGGTGAAGAAACTGTTTTAGCTCGTGTTGGTGAGGGGATTGTTTCATCAATTGGTTCTGCAGATTCACACAAAGCTGTGTTGGAAAATCCTGACAGTATCTCAAAAGTTGTTCTTGCCAAAGGGTTGGACTCAGGTACTGCATTTGAGATCCTATCAATTGATATTGCTGATATCGACATTGGGAAAAATATTGGCGCTGAACTTCAAATGGATCAGGCTAATGCTGATAAGAATATTGCACAGGCGAAAGCTGAGGAACGACGGGCAATGGCGGTTGCTGCCGAGCAGGAAATGAAAGCGAAAGCTGGAGAAGCAAAAGCTAATGTTATTCAGGCTGAAGCCGAAATCCCAAAAGCTATTGCTGAAGCCTTCCGTAGTGGAAACCTTGGAATAATGGATTATTACCGTTATAAAAATATTCAGGCTGATACTTCAATGAGGGAATCAATTGCCGATAATCCTAAAATTGAGGGAGAACCAGGAGAATAACCTCTTAAACAAATCTAAGTTTTAATACTTATATAAGTAATACAACCGGTCTGATGTGATGTTTATCAGACCGGTTTTAATTTATCCAATTTACTTATATTGCACAAAATTTATAACATGGAATTTACAGCACAACAAATAGCTGAAGTTTTACAAGGTGTAATTGATGGGGATCCTGAGGTTGAGGTTGGTAACTTTTCAAAAATTGAGGAAGGTAAACCAGGAACTCTAAGCTTTTTGGCAAACCCAAAATATACAAGTTATATCTACGAAACAAGAGCATCTATAGTAATTGTAAATAAAGATTTCAAACCAGAAAAAGAAGTATCAGCTACTTTAATCAGGGTAGAAGATGCATATGGTTCTTTTGCTTCATTACTTGATATGTACCAGCAAACAAAGGGAAAGAGATTAGGAATATCATCCAAATCAGCAATAGCAGAATCTGCCAAAATAGGTAATGATGTTTATATTGGTGATTTTGTTTCAATTGGTGAAAATGTGGTAATTGGTGATAATTGTTTTATTCATCCTAACACTACGATAGGTTATAATTGTAAGATTGGTAATGAAACAATTCTTTTTTCAGGAGTACATATATACGATGACTGTATAGTTGGTAACGAATGTACCATTCATGCCGGAGCAATAATCGGTGCTGATGGTTTTGGCTTCGCTCCACAGGATGATAATAATTATAGAAAAATTCCTCAGATAGGAAATGTAATTCTTGAGGATCGTGTTGAGATTGGTGCTAACACTACAATTGATCGTGCTACAATTGGTTCAACAATTATCAGAAAAGGTGTTAAAATTGATAACCTTATTCAGATTGCACACAATGTTATTGTTGGTGAGAATACTGTAATTGCAGCACAAACAGGTATTTCTGGTTCCACAAAAATTGGTAGGAACTGTATGATTGGGGGGCAGGTAGGAATTATAGGACATTTGGATATTGCTGACGGAGTTATGATCGCCGCTCAATCCGGAATAGGGAAAAGCATTTCTGAACCTAAGTCGGTTCATGAAGGTTCTCCCGCATTTCAATATCGTGACTTCCAGAGATCTTACATTCATTTCCGTAGATTCGACAGAATCGTAAAGCGAATTAATGAAATCGAATTTAAACTCAAAGACAAACAGTAGTTGCGTAATTGTAATTATGCTAATTTGAATATTAGAGTTGTTATAACAACCTAATTTTCAAGCTCACATCCATGGGATAATCTATTGTTAAGTATGTGGTAATTTTGATTATTTTTGCCAAATTCTGATCCTAAGGATCAACATAATACTCAATTTATTAGATGGCTGATAGACAAAAAACGATAGGTAAGTCGATTACAATAGAAGGACAGGGTCTTCATACAGGGCAATTAGGTAGTATGACCTTCCACAGTGCGCCTGTAAACCATGGAATTAAGTTCAGAAGAGTTGATATAGATTCAAAACCAATTATAGATGCTGATGTAAGCCTTGTTGTTAGCACTGCTAGGGGAACTACTATAGCTAAGAATAGCGTTCAGATTTTTACAATCGAACATGTGTTGGCTGCGTTTATGGGAATGGGAGTTGATAATGTTCTTGTTGATCTTGATATGGAAGAAATTCCAATTAAAGACGGATCATCAAAATTCTTTATTAATGCAGTTAAGGAAGCCGGTGTTATTGAGCAGGATGCTGAAAGGAAGTATCTTGAAATAACAGAACCAATAACTTATGAAATTCCCGAAAGCAAAGTAAAGATGTTGATCGAACCAGCTGATAGTTTTTCTGCTACAGTTGTGATCGATTTTGAAACCGACGTTCTTGGAGAGCAATCCGCAAATCTTAATGATATTAATGAGTTTGAGAATGAAATAGCTCCTTGCAGAACTTTTGTTTTCCTTCATGAACTGGAGTTCTTATTGAAGAATAACCTTATCAAAGGTGGCGATCTTAACAACGCTATTGTGTTCATCAACAGGGATGTAGGTCAGGAAGAACTGGATAAGCTGGCCGCATTGTTTAATAAGCCAAAGGTTAAAGTTAAACCGAATGGGATCTTAAACAATCTGGATCTGATTTATCAAAATGAAGCGGCACGTCATAAGTTACTTGATGTTATCGGTGACTTAGCATTACTTGGCATGCCTATTCGAGGAAAAGTAACAGCATACCGACCAGGTCATCAGGCCAATACGGAATTTGCAAAAAAGATTAAACAATTAAATAATAGTAATATGCTTAAAAAACCGCCTTTTGATATCTATGCAAAGCCATATTATGATATCAATGATATTAAGAAAATATTACCTCATCGTCCTCCATTTTTGTTGGTCGACAAAGTGTTAACAATGAGTGATAACCATATTGTTGCCATGAAGAGTGTTTCGCTTAATGAGAATTATTTTGTAGGCCATTTTCCAGATGAGCCAATTATGCCAGGAGTATTACAGGTAGAAGCAATGGCTCAGGCAGGTGGAATTTTTGTATTAAATTCTGTTGATGAGCCTGAACTTTATTCTACTTATTTCCTGAAGATAAATGATGTAAGATTCAGGTCAAAGGTAGTTCCTGGTGATGTATTGGTGTTCTCGATAGAATTATCAGCACCTATAAAGCGTGGAATTTGCTCAATGCATGGAAAGGCATATGTTGGCGACAAGGTAGTTATGGAAGGCCATCTGGTTGCACAGATAATTAAAAATAAAGAAAAATAAGAACTCATAGATATGAATCAGCCATTAGCATATGTTCACCCGCAGGCGAAGATCGCACCGAATGTTGTAATTGAACCTTTTGTGAATATTGAAAAAAATGTAATAATTGAAGAAGGTTCCTGGATAGGATCGAACGTAACAATTATGGAAGGTGCCAGAATTGGGAAGAATTGTAGAATTTTCCCTGGTGCTGTAATTTCTGCAATACCTCAGGATTTAAAATTCGATGGTGAAGATACACTGGTAAAGATTGGCAATAATGTTACTATTCGCGAGTTTGTTACAATTAACCGTGGAACAAAAGCCAATATGGAAACCGTAATTGGTAATAATTGCCTATTGATGGCTTATGTTCATATTGCTCATGACTGTGTTCTTGGTAATAATGTAATTCTTGCAAATGCGGCAACTCTTGCCGGACATATTGACATTGGTGATTGGGCGATCGTGGGCGGACTTGCTGCCGTTCATCAATTTGTACATATCGGTACTCATGCAATGATTTCTGGCGGATCCATGGTTCGTAAAGATGTACCACCCTATGTTAAAGCTGGTAGAGAGCCATTATCCTTTGCCGGAGTAAATTCGATTGGCTTGCGCAGAAGAGGATTTCCTAATGAAAGAATTAATGATATTCAGGAAATTTACAGAATATTATTCCTAAAAGGTCAGAATGTTACACAAGCGGTGAGATATGTTGAGAGAAATGTAAGCGCAACAGATGAGCGTGACGAAATTTTGAGTTTTATCGCAAGTTCACAACGTGGTTTAATGAGAGGTTATACCAGAGTTAAAGACAGAAATATTTAAAATCCAGATAAACAAAGATATTATGGCAACAACTGCAGATTTTCGAAACGGATTATGCATAATGCATAATGGTGAGCTTTTCACAATTGCTGAATTCCAACATGTGAAACCTGGAAAAGGCCCAGCTTTCGTTAGAACAAAATTAAGAAATGTTAAGACTGGTAGAATCTTAACAAACACATTTACCTCAGGTTTTAAAATTGATGTTCAAAGAGTTGAAAGACATCAGTATCAATATTTGTATAATGAAGGTGATACTTATCATTTTATGAATACCGAGGATTATGAGCAAACGTTTATTGATAAGGATCTTATTCCTGCCCCAGATTTACTGAAAGAGGGTCAGGAAGTAACAATTGCTTATCATGATGATTCACCGATTCTTTGTGAAATGCCGACTTATGTGGTTCTTAAAGTTACTTATACTGAACCGGGTGACAGAGGAAATACTGCAACCAATACCTTTAAGGATGCAAAAGTTGAAACAAATACAACTGTGAAAGTACCTCTTTTCATAAATGAAGGAGATATGATAAAGGTTGATACGCGTACAGGTAATTATTCAGAAAGAGTTAAGTCATAATTAATATGGATTTTGTTAAACCGCTTAGATTAAGCGAAATTGCTGAGATTGTTGTTGGTGAGGTAGTTGGCAATCCTGATGCAGAAGTATTGGGGTTAAATGAATTACACGTAGTTAGAACTGGTGATATAACTTTTGTTGATCATCCAAAATACTATAAAAAGGTTCTTGAATCTGATGCATCTTACATAATTATAAATAAGAAAGTTGAAGCTCCTGAAGGGAAATCGTTGATTATTCACGATGCACCTATGGATGCTTTTAATACCTTAATTTCACATTCACGTCCGATGGTTCCATCAAATAAGATGGTAAGCGATTCGGCTGTTATTGGTGAAGGAACAATTATTCAACCAGGTGCATTTGTTGGTAATAATGTGAAGATTGGTAGTAATTGTTTAATTCATGCCAATGTTAGTATTTATGATGGATCTGAAATTGGGGATAATGTTATTATTCACTCCAATTCAGTAATTGGTGGTGATGCATATTACTTTCAGAAACGTGAGCATGGATTTGTGAAATTTTTATCCGCCGGTAAGGTAATTATCGAAGATAGAGTTGAAATTGGTGCATCATGTTCCATCGATAAAGGTGTAACAGGTGATACAATTATTGGTGAGGGAACAAAAATGGATAACCAATGCCAGGTTGGACACGATACCGTAATCGGGAAACATTGTTTGATTGGTGCTTTTGCGGCAATTGCAGGTGTTACAGTTATTGAAGATGAGGTTATTATATGGGCTCGAGTTGCCATCAATAAAGATATCGTAATAGGTAAGAAAGCGGTAATTATGGCTACCTCTGCTGTTGATAAAACCATCGAAGGCGGAAAAGTTTATATGGGCTCACCTGTAATGGAAGTTCGCCAGTACTGGAAATACTTTGCTTCTCTGCGTAAAGTTCCGGAAATCCTTAAGAAGATAAATCTTTAGAATCTGATTCATCTGTAATCAGACCATTGTCGTTCTCTTTATTTACATGATAAATATCGAGGGCGACAAGTATTGCTATAAATCCCCATACAGGAACTGAAAGTTTATCCGTATCAAGGAAGTTGTTTAGGAAACCATGTGTGAAATATGTAATCAAGCCAAGCAAAGCCATCATACTTATAACTTTTACTTCCCTATTTCCGTATTTGTAAGTTTTCAACCCTGTAATAACAAAGAAGATTATCAATAGTATTATTATCAGTGTTCCTGGAACTCCCATTTCTGAGAGAGGCCCGAGATATTCACTATGAGCATTTCCCTTATCACCTAGGTTGGTACTGATTATGGTTTTTTCTTGAGAGCTTTGGAATGGAGAATAAACGAACTGATATGTCCCTGGTCCCCAGCCAACTATGGGTCGTTCTTCAAATAGCCTAATGGCTGCCTGCCATCTGTTTATCCTCTCCAGATTCGATGCATCGGAAGAAATGTTTGTAATCGACTGAACATGTTCTGCAAAGTTTTGCGATGAATCCTGCTTATTCTTCGATAATCTGTCAAGTATTTGATGCTGAAATGTGAAGAATGTTGTAACAAGAATAATAAATGTTCCGGCGATTATATAAAACTTAATTCGTAATAGAATTAGAACTAGTATTACAGCTGCAACAACAACACTTATCCATGCTGCTCTACCATATGACAAAATAATTCCAATTATCAGAATACAAAACAAACCGATGGCTACAAGTCGTTGTTTTTTCGTTGCTTTCGGATAAATGATTAATCCTGCAGCAACAGGAATAAACATTGCTAATGCTGCTCCATAGGCTGTATGGTCATTATAAAATGGCGACATTACCCAGTGACCTGCTTCTTCTTCGAAACCATATTGTGAATGTATGATTATAGTATATATCACAACAGCACATAATGCTATCAGATAAAGCCATAAGAATTTCTTGATGTTTGATGTCTTCTTAAACATTACCGCAGCAACGAAATAGAATGGAATAATAAACCAAAATCTTGATAACAAATATTTAAATGACACCAAGGGTAATTCACTTGTTATTGATGTGAAGAACATCCAAAACAATAAAAAGTAAATAATATACGATATTGGATGGTTGGATACTTTCTTGTCATATCTCTGCTCAAATATCAGGTTGGAAATGAATAGGATAAGTACACCGAACATAAGAGGCTCGGTGGGAAGGGATAATCCCAGACCTCCCTCCATATCACGCAACTCGACGGCAAATGGTGTAAGAAATGTAATGAAAAGAATAATCTTATCGAGAGAAATAAGGTAGTAAACCAGTATCACCAATACAACAGGTAATAAGAAAAACCAGTAGGTGTTTTTTTCAAGAATAAGGTAAAAGTTTACCACCAAAAAAATGGCAGTAATCAAATATACCCATAGTATTTTTGATGTTTCTTTCAAAGCAAATAATTGCGATATAGATAGTTACAATGTTTGTTTTTTATTGTTTTCAATAAAGAAAATAATAATTAACGATGTAACAAATGTAGCGATGGTAACTAAAGCAACGATTAACCAACGAATTGGATAACTCTTTTTATCAGACGGATATGGTGGGCTAACAATGTTACTATATGTTAGTTCAGCATCAAAGAATCTTTGCGCCATTTCAAAATCAAGTTTCACTTCAACATAAGCTTGTGTTTCCCATTCTATCATTTCAACGAGTTCAATAAGCTGACCACTTCCTTTTTCCATATTCTTTCTAAGTCGATCAACTTCTTTCTTGTTAATTTTAGAATTATTACCTCCATCAATGGTTCCAAGATAACCTTTCATGATTTCCTGTGACTGAGATTCATACTCAAGAAGACCTTCCTCTGTACCAAGTCTGTAAAGCTCCCTTTTTAAGGAATCAAGTCCCATACGTTTTTTCCTTAATTGTACCTCAAACATGTGAATTACTTCGCGTGATTTTGATTTATGAAGATGAGCAATCTTTTTATCGTAGTAATTCAGCAATGCTTCAACCATCATTGATGCAGTATCTGGGTTTGGGTCGCTTACTTCTATTCTAATGGATTCGTAAGGGGTTTTATTGATTGATACATGTTCGTGATAGGTATCGTATAATGCTGTTTTAAAATACTTATACTGAGGGTCTATTTCATAATGCTTAGGTAAGTCAAAATGAGCAACCATACTATCAATAATATCTTGTGAGTTCAAAATTTGTATCATTTGCTCAGTTTCACTCTCATCAGAATAAGGTTCAACATTTGCAGGGTAAGCAATGGCATGGGATTCATAGAGGGGTGTAATGAATGATGGCCCTGAAAAAATCATAGCTAGTACTGCCGAGATTATAATAATCACCAGCAAGTGAAACCTCCATTTTGCAATGAGATTTACCAAGTGTGCGCTGTTAAATAGTTTATCCATGTCAATCTTATTAATATCCCAAATATATTCTTCTTTATATCTCTTTTCCGGTTCTTTCCGGATTTCTTCTTTATTCTTAGATTCCTTTTTCAGCTCAACTTTATCAGCAGCCTTAGGTATAATCCCACTAAGGTTAAGGTTTAGTTTTACTGATTCCCTTCTTCTGAGATTAACTCTCCGTCCGAACTTTTTTTTTTAATATCGTCTCCCAGATCACTATTAAAAAGATCCAGAATGCTAAATATTATAATTGCCAGTAATAGAACAGCAAGTGTTGAAACTACTACTATCAGCCATCTTATAGGTAACGATTTCTTTTCTGCTTTATACGCTGTATTTATTACGAAGGTATGAGGCAGACTCTCCATTGCATCTACCTTTGCTTCTTCATATTTTGCCTTAAGCTGACTTAGTTGCTTCTTGTCATGTTCAAGGGCGTCACGTAATGAAACATAAGGTCCACCATATTTTGCCAATGTTTCAAGCTTTTTCTCAAGACGAGATACATCGTCACCCTTAGCCATTGAAATTGCAAGTTGTCGGTTAAACATTTCTGACTGACTTTCATAGTCATGAACACCTAATTCCCTCAACTTTGTAAGAGAGTCTTCTTTGATTTCAATTTCTGTCTTTAGCTTATTGTATTCAGTTTCGACAATCTTATATGCTTTAACAGCTATTTTTTTCTGCATATCGTTGATTGTTGAATCAACAAGTTCACCAACTTCGTTTGCCATATCGGCAGCAAGTTGTGGATTCCTATCATATACAGTTATCTTGACAGCCATATACTCAGTTCTTCTGAAAACGAAATTGCTTTCATATTCTTCATGGAGTTGAGTGAGTCGGTATTTGGAATTTGGCTTAATATTATAATGTTCAAGCAGATTGTACTTGCTTATTATTTTGTCGCGTATTTTATTAGAACTTAACACCTGTAGCATTTGCTCAGTCTGTTCAATTTCACCAAATTCAAGGATATCTTTCGAATTATTGAAGTTATCGCTTAATAATACTTTTGAAATCGAATTACTAGCAGTTGGATATAAGATTACTGTTGATTTGAAAAGCGGTGTAATGAAATATGGTCCTGAAAATATTGCAGACATTATAATTACTGCTAAGCCAATAATAGCGAGATGCTTTCTGTAGGCATAAATCACCTGCATTAATACTCCCGATAAAAATGGTTTATGTATCTGGTTTTGCGAACTCATTCCAAATGGTTAAAATTAAGGGATCAAAAATAAGAAATTTAATGAACCTAACAAGGATGAATATTTGTAACTTATAATAATGTGAAATGAACATTAATTATTGTTCATTTTTTATAATAGCAATAAACTCTTTTACACTAATGAGTCTGAAAATAAATGTTGTGAATACTCCAATTCCCAATAGAATTAAACAGGATACTTCCCAATCGAATGCAAGATATCTCTCGGATAAATAACCAGAAATGAACATGATAAAAGCAAGTATTATAAACCTGATAATCAGTGAGTAGTTAATTCGTAGTTTGAATAACCTGATGGCAATTATCAATTGAAGTAATGCTGTAATTCCCTGAGTTGCAAAGCTAGCCCATGCCGATCCAACAGATTGGTATAATGGAATTAAAAACAGATTCAATCCCAAATTAACGAGTAAGCCTGCAGTTGCTATTAAATTTAATTGCTTTAGAGAATTGTTTGCAGTGAGGAGAGTTCCAAATATATAGTTTGATGATATGAATACAAAGCTGAACATCAGTAGTCGGAAAATGGTTGCCGATTGATCAATTCTAAATAAATAATGTGATTGGGTTTCTCCCGGATTAATAGTGTACATCAATTCCATTATATTATTTGCATAGAAGAGTGTAATTAGCGCCACAACAAGCGATCCTGACACGATTATTGATGCCGAGATTCGTATAAGCTTCTCGATGGATTGTTTCATCGACAACATCTTTGAAAAAATGGGCAATAATAAAACAGCAAATAGTAAAGAAAAATTCTGCCCTGCATCCAAAAGCCTGAAAGCCTGTGCGTAAACACCCGCTTGTTCTTCTCCCAAAGGTGAGGGGAGGAGTTTTTTCAGAAGTACCGGATCGATTCGGTTATAAAAGCTCATCAATAATGCCAGCAATGCAAAGGGTAAACTTTTCTTTGCAATCATTATAAAAAACGGCAGATTCCAGTTAAATCGCAGTTTTCCTGATTTATTAATTACTGCTATTACTGCAACAATCAAAGTAATAATGTATGCTGATGTTTGTGCATAAACGAACCATTCTATGGTAAATATTCCGTCAAAGAAGTTGGACCAAAGCAAGAACCCACATACTAAAATCATTAATACTCTGTCGAGAACCGAAAGAAAGCTATCTGTTTTAAACAATAACAATCCTGATAGATTTGATCTCACATAAAGTATTAATGATAATAAAATCTGATTGAATCCAACCCAGACCAATAGATACAATTCTCTTCCAGTGTAGCCCCAGATAATACCAACAACCATAATCAATATGGCATAGAAAACAGCAAGAATTAATTTTAGTACTCCAATGCCGGCAAGATGTTTACTTAGAAGCTGATTATTTTGGGCAATATTCCTGTTGTTGAAATTTGTGATTCCCAAATCCAAAAAAATATAAAAAAGGAAAGAAAAATTTAGAATGGCAAAATATAAACCATATTCTTCGGTTCCAACTACATTTTGTACCTGCCTATCAATGCCCAGAATCCAAAAGGGTTTAACTAACAGGTTTAGAAACAGGAGCAGTCCGAGATTCTTTAAAAATTTCTTTTGCATCAGTGCAAATGTAAACGATTTCTTGACTGGTTATATTGCATTCTGTAATGAAATAATAATACCATTTTATTTATAGACTCAACGGTTAAATTTCATGGCTATGGCAAGGGAACAATTCCATATCTTTGCACAAATTTTAGAATTATGATAAAGAATTTTGTTGAAGAGCTTAGGTGGAGAGGGATGATCCATGATATGACACCGGAAACGGAAGAACAGTTAATGAAGGAAATGACTTCTGGTTATGTTGGTATTGATCCAACAGCTGATTCATTACATATCGGACATCTTGTTGGTGTAATGATGCTGGTTCATTTGCAACGTGCAGGTCATCGTCCAATAGCACTTGTGGGTGGAGCAACTGGCATGATTGGTGACCCCTCAGGGAAATCACAAGAAAGAAATCTCCTTTCGGAAGAGATACTTCGAAAAAATGAAAACGGTTTAAAAAAACAGCTTGCAAAATTCCTGAATTTTGAGTCAGGTGAAAATAGAGCACTTCTGGTAAACAATTACGACTGGATGAAAGAATTCAGTTTTCTTGATTTTATTAGAGAAATAGGAAAACATCTGACGGTAAACTATATGATGGCAAAGGATTCTGTGAAAAAAAGAATTAGTGCTGATAGTAAATCAGGGATGTCATTTACAGAATTCTCATATCAACTTGTTCAGGGAACTGACTTTCTTCATTTGTTTCAAAATGAGGGATGTAAGCTTCAGATGGGTGGCTCCGATCAATGGGGAAATATAATTACTGGTACTGAGTTAATCAGAAGAAAACTTGGCCATGAACATAATGCATATGCGATTACATGTCCCCTTATTACAAAGGCCGACGGTTCGAAATTTGGTAAAACCGAAAGTGGTAATGTATGGCTTGATCCTGAGAAAACATCACCATATGAATTCTATCAATTTTGGTTGAATGTAAGTGATGAAGATGCTGAAAAGTATATCAAAATATTTACTTTGCTTTCGAAAGATACAATTTATAATCTTATTGAAGAGCATAACAAGGCTCCTCATATGCGATTGCTTCAAAACGAACTTGCCAAAGATATTACATGCCGGGTTCACTCCGAGGCTGAGTACAATGCAGCAATTGAAGCTTCTCAAATTTTGTTTGGTAAAGGTACCACCGACATGCTCAAAAAGATGGATGAAAAAATGCTATTGAGTGTTTTTAAAGGTGTTCCACAATCAAAAGTTGAAAGATCAGAATTTGAAGCTGGAATTGGGATTCTGGATTTCCTTTCTGCGAAAGCTGGTGCCTTTAAATCTAATGGCGAAGCACGGCGCATGTTAAAGGATAATGCAGTATCAATCAATAAAGCTAAAATCAATGAAAGCTTCGAGTTGTCAGATGAAAGTCTTTTGAATGACAAATATATCTTAGTTCAAAAAGGTAAGAAGAATTACTTTTTGATCGAGATAGTTTAATAATTCTAGGAATTAACTTACCGAAAAAGCATTTTAAGTGCCTTATAATCAGGGTGCAGAGGTTATTGCACCTTTTGTTGATTATCCTTCAGTTACTAACATACGGCTGTGGTAAATTATCTATTTCCTCGTTAAAAACGTTTTTGTTTTGAAGTACTTTTATTGGTGCTTGATACTCTAAATGTGTTAGAAACAAATAAAATAAATGAGCTTGATGCTCTAGTAAGTCTGATTGATGAACCTAATGAGGAGATGTTTCATAAGATCAGGCATAAGGTATTGTCATATGGTAACCTAGCAATTCCTGTTCTTGAAGAAGCTTGGGTTAACACATTGGGTGATCATGATTCGGTTCGGATTGAAGGGTTAATTGAAGAAATCCGGAGAAATGAGCTGGTGGCAAACTTTCATAATTGGCAAAATGATAATACAGCCGGTCTTTGGGATGGATATTCAATTCTTATGAGATATTTGAACCCTGCCATCGAACTTGAAAGATGTGATTCAGTATTTGAAAAGCTGGTCAAAGAAATTTGGTTGGAGCTTAATGAAAATCTTACAGCTCTTGAAAAGATTAAGGTAATAAATCATGTACTCTTTGCAGTCAACGGATTTAATGCAATAACAACTCCTCAGGCAAAACCCGACAGCTTTTTTCTGAACAGACTCATTGATCAGAAATCCGCAAACCCATTTACTTTGGGTATCCTTTATATTTCCATAGCACAAAGTCTTGATATTCCTGTTTTTGGTGTTGACCTTCCGGGACATTTCATCCTTGTATTTATTGATGAAAAAGGAAAGGTAAAGCAATCAGGCCAGTATACTGAAGATGATGTTATGTTTTATATAAATCCGGCTAATAATGGCGCAGTATTTACACATAATGAGGTTCGTCATTATATATCACAAATGAAGCTTGAAGAATTATCCGAGTATTTCAGGCCTACATCCAACGCCAATGTTATTAAAAGAATAGCAAAGGAAATGATAGTTTCCTATGATATTGAAAATAATGATATAAAGAAAGATGGATTAGCAAGATTACTTCCTGATAATTAGTGCAGAGCAGAGATTATCAAATCCTTCTGTGCTAAGTTCTTTTTACCGAATAGTTTCTGCCCGCAGCAAGTGCTTTTAGGTTAAGATTAATTATATCATCACCTTTTTTCGCAAAAATTGTCTTAATTGCTTTTTCAAGTGATTCATATTTTAATCCTAAGTAAGGAGAAGCTGCACCAAGTACAACAATATTTGCAGCCTTTATTGAACCTTGTTCCTTTGCAACTTTTTCAGCATCAACTGTAACGTTACGAGGTACTTCCCAGATGGTTTTCAATACATCCTCAATTGGTGGATAATTAGGAATATTAACGTATGGATTCATACTTGTTACTAACCATCCTTCTTTTTTGTTGAGCATTTTCATATATCTAAGAGATTCCATTGGTTCAACAGAAATTATCAAATCTGCTTTTCCTTCTGGAATTAAATCAGAAGCTATATGTTTGGATGAAATCCTAAGATTAGATTGAACATCACCACCACGCTGACTCATACCATGAACTTCAGCCTGTTTTAACTCTAAACCTTCTATGAGAGCTGCTGAGCCGATTACAGTGGCAATTGTTAAAATTCCCTGTCCGCCAACACCGGCTAGAATAATATCTTTTTTCATTTTTTACAGTTTATTTTGCTGTTTCTATATCACGCTTTTGTTGCGCCTTAAGTTTCATCCTTCTGCCTAATGTTTGGATACATTCACGACGGGCAATAACAACAGAAACACCTTTGTAATCAAGCTCTTCTTTAAGAACTTTAATATTTTCTTCATGATATCTGCGAAGGGGTTTAATCACTCTGATATGTTCTTCCTCAACACCTACGCCTCTACATATATCTTCAACTTTTTCAAATGCTGATGAATCCTGACCACCGGTCATTCCAGTAGTGGCATTGTCGTTGATAATCACAGTAATTGGTGCTTTTGTATTTACAGCGTCCAATAGTCCTGTTATACCAGAGTGGGTAAATGTTGAATCGCCAATTGCAGCAACTGAAGGGAATAAACCAGCATCAGAAGCGCCAATTGCCATAGTAATTGAAGCACCCATATCAACACATGAATTAATCGACTCAAGTGGAGCAAGTGCGCTTAATGTATAACATCCAATATCTGAAAAAACTCTTCCAGGACCATAATGTTCCATTACTTCATTCAATGCGGTAAAAGTATCGGTATGAGAACATCCGTCACAAAGTTTTGGAGGTCTTCCTTGCACAATGTCAGGAGTTTCATGACCATCTTCAATATCAAGTTTTAAGGCAATAGCAACTTTTTTAGGATTGAGTTCTCCTGCCATTGGAATGGTTCCATCAAGGCGACCGTGGATTATTTTGCCTTTATTGAGCATTCCTCTCAATAATTCCTCAATAATCGGATATCCTTCTTCAAGTAGGAGAATCTCATCAACAGACTCATATAGTTTGTTTACAAGATCTCTTGGTACAGGATACTGACTGATTTTTAAAACAGAATAAGGTATTTCGTCTATTGGATGATTTTCGGTTAGATAATTATAACCAATTCCACATGCAATAATACCAAGTGATTTATCTTTTCCTTCTGTAAGAACATTAAATCCTGAACTTGCTGCATCTGCTTCAAAAGCTGATTGTTTTGATAATAGCAAATCGTATCTTTTTCTTGCAATGGCAGGAAGAAGGATAAACTGTTTCAAATCTGATGGAAGATGAAGTTCATTTTGGTCCTTGATTTCTTTCCTGACAACTCCGGCACGTGAGTGAGCAAGTCGAGTTGTTACTCTTAGCAATACCGGAGTTTCAAACTTTTCACTGATCTCAAAAGCATAACGAGTCATGTCGTAAGCTTCCTGTTGAGTTGATGGTTCCAGAGTAGGAATCATAGTGAACTTGCCGTAAAATCTTGAATCCTGCTCGTTTTGAGAAGAGTGCATCGAAGGGTCATCAGCAGAAAGGATAACTAAACCACCATTAGCACCTGTAATTCCTGAGTTTACAAAAGCATCTGCTGCAACATTAAGTCCAACATGCTTCATGCATACAAGTGATTTTTTCCCTGCATATGACATGCCAATGGCACTTTCCATAGCAGTTTTTTCGTTTGCTGACCAGCTTGATCTGATATTTCTTTCTGTGGCCTCTTTAGATGCCTGTATATATTCTGTAATTTCTGTTGATGGAGTGCCTGGATACGCATAAACGCCTGATATTCCGGCATCAATAGCCCCTTGGGCAATTGCTTCATCACCTAGTAGTAGTAACTTATGCATTGCTCTAATTTAGAGTTTAATTATTGTGAATTTGACGATGCTAAATTATCAAAAATCCACAAATCTTTGGGGAGACATTTTAATCTATAATGATTATAAATTGATTACTTTTGTCGATTTCCCAATACTAATGAATTTCCTTGCACACTCACATTTATCAGGTAATAACGAAGATGTCATGTTTGGTAATTTCATTGCTGATTCTATAAAAGGAAATTCGTATAATAATTTCAGAAGAGACATCGCAACAGGGATTCTTCTTCATCGGGAAATAGATTCTTTTACCGATAATCATGAGATTACTAAGCATAGTAAAAAGATTGTAAGAGAGAACTTTGGGAAATTCTCAGGTGTGGTAGTCGATATATATTATGATCACTTTCTGGCCAGAAATTGGGGAAACTACAGCAATATTGAATTATCTAAATTTTCATCTCATGTTTATCAAATTCTGGCCATGAGATTCTTTTTGCTTCCGCTAAGGATAAAGAAATTATTACCTTTTTTAATAGGACAAAACTGGCTATCGGGTTATGCAAGTAAAAATGACCTTGCCAGGGTTTTTAAAGGTATGGATCGGCGTACAAACTATATTTCAGGAATGGAAGATGCAATGATAGTTCTTGAGAAGAATTATGAGGAATTGTATATGGATTTTGTTGATTTCTATGTTGATCTTGAAGCATTTTCTGCCAAGGCTTTGGATAAACTGACAGCGGTGTAATTTTTAAATTTAGATATTCAATTTTTCTTTTTTATCAATTTCAAGTAGTAGGTTGCCAATATTTTCAATGCTTAATATCTTTTGAGGTTTTGCCAACTCAATTGCTGCAATTGGCATAGCTTCAGTCTCGGCTTCATCAGGAAGTTGGCAAATACAATAACCACCTGCTTTTTTAATCTGTAAAAGCCCCTGTGCACCATCATTATTGGCTCCTGTAAGCACTATCCCAATTAATTCCTTGTCATAAGCAAAGGATGCTGTTTCAAATAGTATATCGATTGAAGGCCTTGAATAATTAACTTTAGATTCATTTGAAAGAGACAGTGATTTGTCCTCTTCAACCAGTAGGTGATAATTTGGTGGAGCCATATATGCAGTACCTGGAATAATCTGTTCTTTTTCATCTGCTTCCTTAACTCTTATGTCTGATATCTTGTTAAGAAAAACAGGCATATAACTATCTGAAGATGGACTAAGATGCTGAACAATAAGTATTGGGATAGAGAAATCTGCAGGAAGCATTGGCAATAGTGTTCTTAGAGCGGTAAAACCACCTGCTGATGCACCAATTACTATTGCTTTGTTTGACATAATTATGAATTAGTTTTGCCTACCTAATACTCTTCATTATCTTCTTCTTATAGATTTTTTCATCGCGGTTTATTACATCAAAATTATTCACCTGGTTAGAAAATTGCAAAGTTTCTTTGGAACCAAGACCTAAAAACCCTCCGTTTACCAAGCTATCATTAAATAAAGTTATAACCCTGTTTTGCAGGTCTTTATTGAAATAGATAAGAACGTTTCTACAGATAATAAGATTTGCTTCCGCAAAAACGCTGTCGGTAACAAGGTTATGTTCAGCAAAAACAAGATTCTTTTTTAAGGACTGATCATAAATAACAGAATTATAATTTGCCATGTAATAATCGCTAAACGATTGTGTTCCGCCGGCAGCTTGATAATTTGCCGTGAATTCCTTAATTCTATCAATTGGGTAAATTCCTTTTTTGGCTATTTCCAGAACATCACGATTGAAATCTGTTGCATAAATCTGAGCCCGGTCATAGATGCCTTCTTCCTTTAGTAACACAGCAAAAGAATAAACTTCTTCGCCCGTTGAGCATCCAGCATGCCACACTTTAAAAAATGGGTAGGTCTTAAGAATGGGCAATACATCTCGTCTCAAAGCAAGGTAGAATCCAGGATCCCGAAACATCTCAGTTACATTTATTGATAGATCACGAAGAATAATTTCAAAAAAGTCAGGTTCATGAAGTACTTTATGCTGCATCTCTGAAATACTTATTAGTTCAGATGCAGCAAGCCGGTTTAGTAACCTACGTTTTATATGGGCTTTACTGTAATTTCTAAAATCATAACCAAACTTATTATATATCGCCTGAAGAATTAAATCAATCTCAATGTTGATTGTTTGGTTTTTATTTTTTAAATCAATATCCATTAAGGAGTATAAATTGAGTTTTTTATTTGATATTTTGTTATTACTAATTTGCGTGGATTCATCATCTTGATAAAATGAATCCCAACGGATTGAATTCCTATTTTGTTAGGAGTATAACCACACTCTTAATAATGATAATAGTTTTTCCTTTTCAACCGGTTTCGACAAATATTCATTGGCACCGGCAGCAATGCATTTCTCTCTGTCTTCTTTCATTGCTTTCGCTGTTAGAGCAATAATTGGCATCGACTCGTACTTTTTCATCTTACGAATTCTTTGCATTGCCTCATAACCATCCATTTCAGGCATCATGATATCCATTAAAATAAGATCGATATGATCATTCTTCTTTAACTTTTCGATACCTTCTTTACCATTTTTGCCAACTACAACCTTAATCTTATAACTTTCGAGCAGGCTACTGATGGCAAATACATTTCTCATGTCGTCATCAACAACAAGTATGGTTTTTCCTTCGAGCACATCCACTGATCCATGAACTTTTTTTAGCATCTTTTTCTTCTCGGTAGGAAGTTTTGATTCAACCTGATGCAGGAATAATGTGGTTTCTGCTAGCAGTCGTTCAAATGATCTGGCACCTTTTAGTATTATACTTTGAGAGTATTTTTTCAGCTGGTCATTTTCATCACGGCTTAACTCTCGTCCTGTATAAATTACAATTGGCAATTCGGTTGCCAGTTTTTTCTTTTCGAATTTATCAAGTAACTCAAATCCGGTCATGTCTTCAAGACCTAGATCAAGAATCATACAATCATAGTCCTCATTGGATATTTTCTCTAAAGCCTCTTTTCCCGTAGCAACATCTGTTATATGAATATTTTCACCTTTCATAAGATTGATAATGCCTTTTCTCATAATCTCTTCATCCTCAACTATGAGTAGCTTTTTAATGGGTTTCGATATAATGGTTTCGATTTTATCAAAAACGCTATCGATTTCATTTTTTTCAGCAGGCTTTGTAAGATATCCAATGGCGCCCATCTTGAAAGCTTTTATATCTGAATCAACTGCAGAGATAAAGTGAACCGGAATATGCCTTGTTTTAGGATTTTGCTTCAAACGTTTCATAACCTCATAGCCATCCATTCCGGGCAAACCGATATCAAGAATGATAGCTTTAGGTATGTGATAATCGGCAAAATGTAGCCCTGTTTCTCCATCCAAAGCAATGATCGCCTTGAACTCATGATCGTGAGCCAGATTATAGAGTACAGAGGCAAAATTATAATCATCTTCTATGATTAGAACAGTTTTGTCTTCCGTAGTTATATTATTCAAATCATCAACTACGTTCCTATTTGTTTGAATGATAACATTAGGTTTGTCAGAAATAGCTTCAGTATAAGATGTTTTCTTGTCATCTTGAGGTTCACTCTTATTTTCAAGTTGTTTCGAAACTTCCTTGGTGGGTTCTTCCTTAATTTCAAGTTTATATGGCAGATACAGAGTAAATGTTGATCCTTCACCTTCCTTACTTTGTAACTGCATCTCACCACCAAGAATTTGCGCAAAGTTTTTTGATATGCTTAACCCCAAACCGGTACCTCCATACTTGCGACTTGTTGTTCCATCAGCCTGTTTGAAAGCCTCAAAAATCACATTTTGCTTTTTCTTTGGTATTCCGATACCTGTGTCAATTACTGAAATTGCTATTGTTTGATCTGCAATTAAAGTACTTGTGTTTAATTTAACTTTTTCGTCTGGTTTATGTATTAAGAGTTTAATTTGTCCGTTGGTAGTAAATTTGATTGCGTTGGAAAACAGATTTTTAACAATTTGATGAACTCTTTGAACATCACTAAAAATACTCTCGGGGAGCCCATCTTCAATTTCAGTAACAAGTTTCAGGTTCTTATCTTTCATCACCTCTTCGAAGGTTGATTCAATGTAAATTGTAAGATCTTCGAAATATAAAGGTTCCAGATCCAGTTCAATTTTCCCTGATTCTACCTTCGAAAGATCAAGAATGTCATTAATAAGATTCAATAAGTCAATTCCCGATGAATTAATGGTATTTGAGAACTGTTGTTCTTTTTTATCAAGATGATTTTTCTTGTTCTCAGCCATTAACTGAGAAAGAACAATAATACTATTAAGCGGTGTTCGAAGCTCATGTGACATATTTGCAAGAAATTCCGATTTGTACTTACTTGCAAGTTCAAGATCTGTTGCTTTTTCTTCTATTTCTTTGCGTGCAATTTCAAGTTCTTTGTTCTTATTGCGTATGGCATCACGCTGAACTTCAAGCGCTTTGCTTCTTTCTTCAAGTTCTTCATTTGTTACTTTAAGCTCTTCTTTCTGTGATTGAAGATTTTCTTCGGATTCTTTAAGAGCCTTTGTTTGCTCTTGTAGTTCTTCATTAGTCTGGCGAAGTTCTTCCTGTTGAACTTCCAGCTCTTTTGCTTGCTCCTGAGTGCGTTCCAGTAACTCAAGAACTTGAATATGTGATTTCAGTGTTATTATTGATAAACCAACGTCTTTTGCCGCAGTGTCAATAAATCTTAATTCGTTGTCCGACAATTCTTTAAGTAGTCCCAGTTGCATAATTGCCACCACGTTTTTAGCAGTAACAAAGGGAATAGAGATAAAGTATTTCAGCTTTTGTTTACCAGCACCAAAGTCAAATAGGGGAAGTTCATCACCGGTATTATCGGAGATTATTATTTTTTCCCTTTCAGAAAAGGTCTGTCCAACTAACCCTTCACCAGCTTTAATGGCACCAAACTTTTTCTTGTCAATTCCGGATAGGGCATATGTGGCACTTAGTTTCATTTCATTTTCATCAGTTACCATATAAATTAATCCTACCTGTGCCTCAAGGTATGAGCAGAAGAATGTAATTATTGAATTTGAAAGTTCATGTAGGTCATTATTACTCTTCATTTCATTTTGCAACTGGTTCAGTCCGGTTTTCAGCCAGTCTTGTTGTTCAATTTCAATTGCATTGTTGCGAAGAGTTCTGGTCATGGCAAACAGAGATTTCCCCAGACTATCATTCTGGCCTCTTGGTTTTATTACAGTTGAATAATCACCTTCCGCAATTTTATTTGCCTGTTCAACAACTGATTTAAGACTCAGGATCATTTGATGGAGCGAATTTCCCAGTATGTCTTCTTCACTTCTTATTTCAACATCTTCACTTAAGTCACCTTTGGCCATCAATCGTGCTACATTGGCATAGGAAGTAAGGGATGTAACTAAACGATTAAAAGTTGTGCTCATATCACCAACTTCATTTGGTGGAGCTTTGATAGTTTTTGAATTGAGTTTACCAATGGCAACTTCTTTTCCCCATGAAGAAAGCTGTTTAATTGGATTAACAAACCAGCGAGTTACCAATAAAGAAATAAAGAATACAACGAGAATAGTAATAATGAAAGATACTTTTACAAAATCACTCAATCGGCGAGCATATGCAAATGACTCACTATGTTCTATTTCTTCAAAAAGTGCCCAGTTTACACCTAGTGGTACCAGATCATCGATTGTACGGAATATTCCCATTACGTAATTCCCGTCACCATCGGAATCATAATTTGAAACTTTAGTATGATCCAGTTCATTAAGAATCAAGTACTCAAGATCATCGCGGTGAATAAGGTAATCTTTCCAGGCTTTAGTTTTTGTATTGGATATCTTTTTCCTGAGAATATCTGTTGGATCGCCAAAACGAGTTGCTGATCTCAGAAGTAAATCTTCACCGATAATAAAAGCCTGTCCGGTTTCACCATAACCGGCTTCTTGTTGTATCATCTGGTTTAGTCCATCGACTGTAATTTGTAACACAATCAGTCCTATTACTCTGTTATTATCACCAATTGCGGGTTGAATAAAGAAACCACTAATCTTGTCGTAACTTGGTTTAAAAAATTCAAGATCAGAGAAAACAGTTTTACCGGTTTCTAGTGATTCTTTGGCATTTGAAGTAAACAAAGTATTGCGAAGGTCACTCTTAAATATATTTTTCCCTAATATATCTTCATTCTTTACTGAAAACAATACATTTCCATTATTATCAATAAATAAGAAATTGTAGTAGTCTTGTTCTTCTAATAGTTTCCGGAATTCATTTCTAAGGTTCGACGATGTTTTTTTACATTCCTGTGATTCTACAAATCCATTTAACTGGAGATCACTATCCAAAAATTGTTTCTCAAGGCTTTCAAAAACATTTAAGCGAGCATGTGACGATGCTGTAACTTTCAGAATATCCATTGCTCCATCAAAATACGTGTTAATGTATTTGAGTCTTAGCTGTGAAGATGAGTTAAGAGATTTGTCGGCAACTATTGTAAGTCCTTGATAAGCATTTAGATAATTGATGTAACTAACAGTTGCCAGAGGGATAAATGAGATAGCCAGAAACCAAATTAATAATGATTTACCAACACCTATATATTTCCATGATTTAAGTGAGAATTTGAGTTTTTCCCAGGTTGTGGATTCATTGTAATTAAGAAATTCCTTACTCATACGAATTATGTAAAAGTTTAAGAGCTAATCTGTTAGTTGCCATATATATACTTCTCAGCAGTACTATACAACTCAGAAGGATTTATGGGTTTGGTAATGTAATGGTCCATCCCGGTAGCAAGGCATTTTTCTTTATCACCTTTCATTGCAAATGCAGTCATCGCCACGATAGGGATATGCAATTTACTATGTTGTTCTAATTCACGTATTTGTTCAGTTGCGGTGAAGCCATCCATCTCAGGCATCTGCACATCCATTAATGCGAGACTTAATTCCCCTGCATGTTCCTTGTATTTATCAACAGCGATTTTTCCATTTTCTGCAGGAATGACCTCCCAGCCTTTCTTTTGAAGCAATTGCGTAACAATCTTCATATTAATGATTTGGTCTTCGGCAACAAGAACCTTAATTGGACCATCATTAACTTGCTTCTTTGTTCCTAGGTCGTTATTTTCAGCACCTGTTTGATCATCTACCTTTTTCCCATATTTCTTTTGGAAGTAATTCTTGATTTTAGTTCTTATCACAGGTTTTGTAATGAAATCATAGTTTTTGGTCTTTTGAAGTTTATTAACCTCAATCGATGATTTTATCTGTGAAAGGAAAACAATATCAAACTTATTCTTTGCAAAATGTTTATCAAGCTTCTCAACCACTTTATCACCAGTCATTTTATCGATCATAAAATCAATAAACAACAAGTTAAATTCTTCTTTTTCAAGGATTTTTATTCCTTCTTCAAAGGAGTTGGCAGTTTTACATGAAAGCCCTAAACTATTTAGGATATTTGATAATACAATGGTAGCATCAGTGCTATTATCAATTATCAAAATATTGAAATCTTTGGAATCGAGAATATTTTTACTCAATACAGTTTCTTCAATCTGATCACCTGAAATCAAGTTGAGTGAAAAGCAGAAAGAACTTCCCTTAGAAACTTCACTTTCCACAGTGATATTTCCACCCATCATATTGGCAAGCTTTTGAGAGATGTTAAGACCAAGTCCGGTACCTCCATGGGTACGAGTTGTGGACACATCAGCTTGTGTGTATGTAGAAAACAGATTATCAATCTTATCCTTATCAATACCTATACCTGTGTCAATAATGCAAAACTTTAGTCGCAATTGCTCTTCAATATTTTCAAGGAGTTCAATTGAAAGTTTTATGGTACCCTCTTTGGTGAACTTGATAGCGTTGTTCAGTAAGTTTGTAAGGATTTGCTTGAGTCTCAGTGGGTCACCAATAATTATATCAGGTATTTCTTCATCGATATCACAAATAAGTTCATTTTTACCATCAATGGCTTTAATGCTTATTGTGTTAAAAATTCTTTCAACAAGATCTCTCAGACTGAATTCGATTTCTTCCAGTTCAAATGCATCTGCCTCAACCTTTGAAATATCAAGAATATCGTTAATGATTTCCAGGAGTGTTTCTCCTGACTTCTTGATATCTTCAAGTCTTTCTTTCTGGAGTTCACTAATATCAGTATCCATCAAACCAAGATCGGCCATACCGATAATACCGTTTAACGGAGTTCTTATTTCGTGACTCATTGAAGCTAGAAAAAGGCTCTTGGTATTTGTAGCATTTTCGGCAATATTTTTTGCTTCCTTAAGCTCATCAACAGTCTTTTTGAGCTTCTTCGTTGTTTCCTGAAGAGCTGATCTGTGTTTGAAGAACTCGATAAACGCCGACATCTTACTTTTAAGGATTTCCAAATCAAGAGGCTTGTAAAGATAATCGACAGCCCCTGCTCTATAGCCTCTAAAAATATGTTTTCGCTGTTTGCTGATTGCAGTAACAAAAATGATTGGAATTTGTTTCGTTTTTTCATTGCTGCGCATAATCTCAGCTGTTTCAAATCCATCCATTCCCGGCATTTGAACATCCATAAGAACCAAAGCAAAATCGTGTTCCAACAGAATACCCAATGCCTCATTACCAGAGTTGGCTGTATATATCTCCAACTCCGGGCTTTCAAGAATGCCTTCGAGTGTAATCAGGTTCTCCGGTCTATCGTCAACCAAAAGAATATTATACTTTTCAGTTTGCATGGTTGGTGTGGTTTGAATAAAGCAACTGTAATATCTACAAAAATAATTTTTTTTTAACAATATACGGTCCAGTACTGATTATTTTCAATATGTGACCTTTAATCGCCTGCCTTGTTGCAAAGTGACTTAAAGTCACAATATTTGCATCTCTCAGAATCAGTGGTTTGGGTAAAAGGGATTTCTTTATCAGAGATTTCTCGAATTAATATGATAATTGCTTTTTGAAAGTCTTCAAAATATTCTGATATTGAATCAAACTCTTTTATTATCAGGGGGATAAAACCGTTAGATAAGTTTCTCATGCTGATAATACCGGTTTGAATACTATCACTTTCTTGTGTGAGATGATAAAGCCAAGCATAGAATAATACCTGAAATGCTTTCGATTTATCCGGGTTGGAGAACAAGTCATCGACATCTTTTACAATCAATTCAGTCTTTGAAACTTTACCGGTTTTATAATCTGTAATTCTTATAGTATTCTCTGAAACTAACCGTTCAACCCTATCTAGAGTACCTTTGATATTTATCTTTGTAAAGCCATCTGATATTTCTGTAACTATCTCTTTTTCTGTTCCTAATAGCACCGAATCTGCTTTGGGTATATTCTCAATATCCCATTTCATAAAGCTTGATACATATTTCTTGGCAACTTCAAAAAATAGTAGGTTTTTACCCGATTTAAGGTTGTCACTTTTTGCGTGTTCGGCGAAACCAGTAAGTAGCAATTCTGAGATATCTCCAAAACGAGTTTTTAGCTTTTTGGGATCAAGAGTCTGACCAACGTATGGTTTATAAATCTTTTCAAAGACATCATGAATTACAGTTCCAAATGTATTTGGTTCAATTGACTGGTCTTTGGTTGAATCAGTTTTTAATCTTAATATTTGTTGAAAGTAAAATTTGAGGTGACAAGTTATATAGCTGATTAACAGGGATGCAGAATAACCTTTTACGGAAATATCAGCAATCTTTTCAAGGATGTCATCTGATTTCTTTATTATGATTTTTTTAGAAATCACAGGATCATCAGTTGTGCCAACCAGTTCTGTATTGATAACTTTTGAAGAATATTTAATGCTATTGTAGCGATTTGCCAGCTCATTTTCAATTTGCAGAATGAATCTACTTTTTTCGCCGCCTCCAAGTTTCTCAGCATCAGAATTGTAAATCAAAGTAATGTTTTTACCTCGCTGTAATAACCTGAAAAAGTGATACGAATAAATATCACTTTTATCTGATGGAAGCGGAAGTTTAAATTCTCTCCTGATATCAAATGGAATAAATGTATCCATCGAACTTGTTTTTGGCAGAGTACCTTCATTTACTGATAGTATATAAATATTGTCGAAGTCAAGTGTGCGGGTTTCAAGCATTCCCATTATTTGAATTCCTTGTAATGGTTCACCAATGAGGTTGATGGTTTGCTGGCCGATAATCTGCTTTCCAATTTTTCGTAATGCCATTATGTTTATATCATTACTATATCGCTGTGCATAGTTTACCAGCTTCCCTAGAATTTTTATTAATGCATGAACTTGTTCACTAAGAAGCAGGTTATCAGATGAAATATGCATGGGAATTGTTGTTATTAAACTTGATAACCTTTCCAATGAATTAACAATATTCAAACTATTTGCTTCCATTAGTAGGGATGCAATATTTTCACATGCTTTTTTGTCAAACTCACCAATTGCTGAAATTAATTCCTTAAATGAAATATTGTGAATATTCAGATATAGAATTTTATGTAGAAGTTTTTCAGAAACAGGTTTTTGAACATCCAGTAACTGTCTGGAAATAGGATTGTTAAGAAAGTTAATTAACGTGTTTGTATTGATTGTAAGTTTGTGATAATCCGTCGATTCGATGACATCCAGCCAGGCTCCAAAAAAGTGATCGACCTGACTAACTGCCAGAGGATATCCAAGTGTAAGATTATAATTGATTTCTCCATCTTTATCAGGTAATGAATTCAGCAATGGAATAATCAAATTTTCATTTCCAAGGACAATTGCAGTATTTGTTCCTTTGAGATTATCATTATGCAGTAGTTCCTGACCAATGAATTTAACCTGACCGATATTTTTTGGTGTCCCAAATGCTCTGATTTGTTTTGGTTGTTGAGTTAGGTTTGATTCAATTTCATCAGGTAATTCAATCTTCAGCCTGTCGATGGCATATTTAATATGCTTTCCTGCTTCGTGTTGAAATTTTTGCTGTGAATTGTTGAAATAATATTCATCAAGATCCCACAAGAACTCGGTTTTGAAGTTTTGCTTCAGGTAGCTGAATACTTTTATTTCAGCTTCTGAAAGTGCATTAATTCCAATAATCAGGAATTTTTTCCACTTTAAATCTTCTGTAAGTGTTTGAATATTTTCAGCAAGATGTCGATTTATTAATCCCTGATATCCTGTCCCTTTGGATTTGAGAGATGTGTTCAATCCTTCATAGAAATCGAACATGGAGTTATAAAACCTAATGTAGTTTTCCTGAGATTCAGTTAGTGGTTTTGTGTTTAGATTCCAGTTTTCCAGAGCCTTAATTGCCGAGAGCTGACTGTACATATCTTTTGCATCAGCCATGGAATTATCTAAATCATTAAAATCATTTAGAATCATTGGTGCCCAGGAAAGAAACTCATCTATACTTTTTGCACCTTTTCCCTCAGTTTCTTTATATATATCGAATAGCTCAAACCAGGTAGTAATATTGTCAGCTTTTCTTATTCTTGATACTTTTTGAAAAAATTCATCGATGGGGTAAAATTCAGGTAGCCAGATATTTGAATCGTTTATCTTTTTGATTTCCTGTTTTAAAAAAACTTCTGATCTTCGGTTCGGCAGGATCACCACAGAATAGGGTCCTGAGTAATTTTCAGTAATTAGTTTACTGGCCGCTTTGCTTAGGAATTTTTCCACTTTTTGAGTTATTTCTTTTCTGCTTCTGTTATTCTTTCAATTGTACCCAGGTCATGCCAGATTGTTGACTTGTCAATAAATCCTTTGACTATATCATGTTTGGCAACTTCCAGCCATGAGTCGATTATGGAAAAACTCCCTTTTTGATTTATTTTTTCAACAAATTCAGGATTGATAATATAGATTCCGCTGAAAGCGAAAGGATGAAATTGTAGAGGTTTTTCCAAAACCCATTTAAATTCATTAGTAGCGGTATTTGTCCAGCCGTTGAGATTATTATAATCATCAAACAACAGGTATCTTTTCGTATCACGTTTTCTAATACAAAGTGTAGCCATACAATTTTTCTCAGTATGATAATTATGCATTTTCAATAAGTTCACATCACTAAATATATCCACATTATGAATTAGTATATCTTCTTTACCATGTATAAAATCTCTGGCTTTTAAGATTGCGCCACCGGTATTTAATAATTCTTCTCGTTCATCTGAAATAGAAATATGTACACCAAAATTATTATTTGCATCCAGAAAGTTGATGATTTTTTGTCCGAAGTGATGGATGTTAACCAGAAATTCTGTTATCCCCTTATCTTTAAGTTTCCGGATAACGGTCTCAAGCATTGTGAAGCCATTCACTTCAACAAGAGCTTTTGGCGTTTCCCGAGTGATGGCGTTTAATCTAGAACCTAAACCTGCTGCCAGAATAATTGCTTTCATAGTCGATATATGCTAGTCAAGTTCGTTGTGGTTTATAATCACATTTGCAGATGGATACTTATTTTTCAGATATTTTCCCAATGTCGATGCAGAAAAAACTGATCGGTGCCTTCCGCCTGTACAGCCGAAATTTATCTGTAAATTATTAAACCCACGCTCCAAATAATTAGAAACGCTTTGGTCAATAATTTCTGTTGCTGATGATATAAATACCTTCATTTCGGGTTTGTCCTTTAGGTAGTTAATGATTTCTTTATCCAAACCGGTGAAATCTCTGAGATTAGCAATTCGTCCAGGATTTGGCAGGCTTCTACAATCAAAAACGTGGCCACCACCATTTCCGGTTGTGTCAATCGGGATTCCCTTTTTCTTATAAGAAAAGCTATTAACAGCAATTGTTAATTCATCGTTTGTTTCAGTTTCTTTGTAGTCGGAAATCTCAATAATCTGGTTAAAAACATTCCTAAGTTCCTTCATATTTGAGCTGAATGGTGACTTTTCCATCAACTCTTTAAGCGAAGATATAGAAGGCGCTATACTTTGTAGGAAATGTGCTTTTCTTTGGATTTTACCTCTGAATCCATAAGCCCCCATAACCTGCATCAATCTGAAATATTCAAAATCAGCATAATACTTCTCAAATTCAATTTGGGAACCTGGGAGCCGGTTTTCTAGTTCTGTGAGGTAATGATCATGAAGTTCATGTTTATTATCCTCACTCAATTTAGCTTTCACCTGATTTAGTAATGATACCAAATCATATTGTAATGGTCCTTTTCTGCCACCTTGAAAATCAATATACCAGAGTTCATTATCATGATACATTATATTTCTAGCCTGTAAATCCCTATAATTGAAATAGTTACGGTTACTATTAAGAAGTGAGTCTGCAAAAACTTCAAAATCAGATTCAAGTAAGTTTTCATTAAAGCTAATATCATGTGGTTTTATGAAATAATACTTGAAATAGTTTAAATCCCACATAACCGATCTTCTGTCGAAACTCTTCACCGGATATGCCACATCAAGGTCAAGGTTTTGAATTCCTTTTAATTGAAAATTCAACAAATCTGTAATAACATTTTTGTATAGGTTAAGAGCTTTTTGCCTGTCTTTTTCAAGAAGGTCAAACAAGGTTGTATCTCCCAGGTCTTGTATTATAAAATAATGATATGAATCATCTCTTGCATAAATTTCAGGAACTCGTAAACCAAGCGATCTGAAGTGAACAGTAAAGGAATTATGTGCAATATTTTCACTAACATCACTATTGTATGATGCCAGCACCGATTTTGTTTCTGATACTTTAGAAAATATTACTCTGAAGTATATTCTGTTAGAACCAGAAACCGGTAATGGTATTATTTCCGCATTACTTTCAAATCCCGATATGTCAAGCAATGATCTTATATTTTTGATGTGATTTTGTTGCATTGGCAATGATTTGATACAAATGTACGCAATTGAGTTGATAGTTTATTTCTAAAGTTTACTTAATAGAAAAATGTAATATATTTCACATTTAAATAGGAATGTAATATCTATATATTCGGTTAAAAATGATAAATTTGTCGAAATTTAATTTTTAAGCTATGAAAGAAAGTAACGCGGCAATTGATGTTTTAAAAACAGCAATTTTATTGGAACGTAGGGGTAAAGCTTTTTACACTCAGGCAGCACGCCAAAGTGAAAGTAAATCAGCTAAAAAGATTTTTGAAATGATGGCAGAAGAAGAAGATGCACACATTGATTTTCTTATGAAGCAATTTAAAAGCTATGCTGATACAAATCAATTTTTAAAGATTGATGAACATCCTGAAGAAGATGATGCTGCCGTTGAAATATTAACCGAAAAAGTTAAGAAGGAAATTTCTGCAGCTGGATTTGAAGCGGCAGCTATAGCAGCAGCAATTGATTTTGAGAATCGCGCTATTGAGGTATATTCAAATCGTGCAAAAACTGCTACAGATCCTAATGAAAAGGAAATGTATCAGATGCTTGCTGACTGGGAAGGTGGACACCATAAACTGCTTCATGATCTTAATGAAGACCTAAAAGAGCAAATCTGGAATGATAATAATTTCTGGCCATTCTAGACATTAGAGTCAGATTTCTTTACGATATTAAATAGCAATATTATATTGCAAATCAATTAATAATTAAATTGAAGTTTGATTATTCAAACTCCATAATATATATCAAAATGGATACAAAGAATGCTGGATTTACATCCAAATTAGTACATGCAGGTAGCGAGGCAGATTCGAAAGGAAGTGCTGTAACACCAATTTATCAAACATCTACATTTAGCTTTAGAGATGCTGATCACGGAGCTCGTTGTTTTTCAGGCGAGGAGAAAGGATACATTTATACACGACTTGGAAATCCGAATATTGAAGAGCTTGAGGTAGCTGTTGCAGAACTTGAAAACGGATTTGGTGGTATTGCTTGTTCATCAGGAATGGCTGCTGTAAATATCGTTTACCTAACCACTCTTGCAAAGGGAGACCACATGGTTGGACATAATGCATTATACGGACCTTCACGTGGCATAATGGAAAAATTATATCCTAAATATGGTGTGGAATATGACTTCGTTGATTGCACTAATATTCAGAATATTAAAAATGCCATTAAACCTAATACCAAACTACTTTATTTGGAAACCCCAGCGAATCCTACAATGGGAATCACTGACCTTAAGGCAGCTTGTGAATTGGCAAAAGAGCATAATATTATTGTTTGTGTTGATAATACTTTCTGCAGCCCTTATTTACAGAATCCTATTGATTTTGGTGCTGATATTGTTCTTCACTCGATGACTAAATTTATTAATGGGCATGCCGATATCGTTGGAGGTATGCTGGTAGCTAAGGAAGAAGCTTTATATAAGGATCTTAAATATATAATGACAAATGTAGGTTTCAATATGGATCCTCATCAGTCGTGGTTAGTTAGACGTGGATTAAAAACCCTTTCAATAAGAATTGACAAAGCTCAGGAGAATTCGATTAAAGTTGCTGAGTTTTTGGACTCACATCCTAAAGTTGAATGGTTATTATATCCTGGGTTAAAATCTCATCCTCAATATGAATTGGCAAAGGAACAAATGAGAGGTCCTGGAGCTATGATTTCCTTCGGATTGAAAGGCGGACTTGATGCAGGTAAGAAAATGATGAACAATGTTCACCTTGCATTGCTAGCTGTTTCGTTAGGCGGAATAGAGACACTTATCCAGCATCCGGCATCTATGACACACTCAAAATTATCGCCTGAGGCACGTGAAATAGCTGGTATAACTGATGGATTGGTTAGATTATCGGTTGGTATTGAAAATGTTGAAGATATCATAGCCGATTTGGAACATGCGCTTACATATGCCTAGTCATTAAAAATATATTGAATGAAGCCTGTTATTTATTAGCAGGCTTTTTTTGTGCTCGTATTTTTGTAAATTCGTGATCTGCTTTTTTGTAATTAGAAAATTTATAGCCTGAAATTGAGAACTATCACCAAATACATGATCCTGATATCTTTATTTTTGTTGCCTTATACAATAGCCGCACAAGGTGTCGCATTGGTTCTGAGCGGAGGAGCAGCCAAGGCGTATTCTCATATTGGAGTTCTTAAAGCTTTGGAAGAAAATAATATACCCATAGATTATGTTGTAGGAAACTCAATGGGCGCATTGATTGGTGCACTCTATGTGTCAGGATATTCACCGGATGAAATTGAACAATTACTTACAAATAGTGATTTTATAAAATTTACAAAGGAGAATAATTCAAGAAGCTCCTGTTTTTATCAGGATGATGAAGAAACAGCATCTTTTGTAAGGTTTACATTTAATGTTGAAAAGGGTTTCGATATCCAGATTCCATTAAATGTATACGATTTCAAGGAAATTGATTATCGTATGATGGAGTATTTTGCGGGTGCATCTGCGTTATCAAATTTAGATTTTGACAGTTTGATGATTCCTTTCAGATGCATCGCAACTGATATAGACTCAAGCCGGATGGTGATTTTCAAGGAAGGAAATTTGGCGAAAGCTGTGAGAGCATCTGTTACATTTCCGTTTTTTGTTCGACCAATTGACATCGATGGTGTACTATATTTTGATGGGGGAATGTATGATAATTTCCCTGTTAAAGTTGCCTTATCACAGTTTAATCCTGATATGATAATTGGTAGTAAAGCAGTTGCCAATTATGAATCTCCAAATCCAGATAATGCAATTTCATTGATGCAAAGCATGCTAATGACAAAAGCCGACTTTGAGATAGATTCTACCCTTGGTGTGGTTATTGAGAGCAATACTGGCCAAGGAACTATTTTTCAGTTTTCAAAAGTTCAAACATATATTGATAGTGGCTATGTGGCTGCAAATAGAATGATTAGTGATATTGTCGATCGGCTTGGCCCTCATGATTCAATACTTCCGGTTGACAAGAGGAAAGAATTTAGATCAGCTATTGCTTATACGAAACTAAATAAAATTTACATTAAAGGACTGAAGCCTAAACAACAGAAGTACTTTCGAAACCTGATAGGAAATCCTAATAAATATGGTAGCATTGATGGGTTTCATTATAAGTATAAATGTTTGATGAATAATGAAAATATAACAAATATCTATCCTGAGACAGAATATGACAGCTTGGCTAAAGGCTTTAATATGAATTTGTTAATCAAAAAATCAGAGGCTTTTGATTTGAATATTGGAGGTTATATTTCATCTTCTGGTGTTAATGAAGGATATATTGATTTGGGTTATAACTATTTTGGGAAATCAGCTAAAAATATCAAAGTAGCTGCATATTTTGGAACCTTCTATAATAGTGTTTCTTCAACTGCAAAAATTGAGTTTCCATCACGCCTACCGGTTACAATCAAAATAAAGGGATTAATGTCGAGGAAAAATTATTTTAGTAATGCCCGATATTTCTTTGAAGATCAATTTCCGGCATATATTATTACTGATGAAAATTACCTTGATCTGTCAGTTAGTGTGCCTATTGGCTTCAATGGAGTGGCATCCGTCGGATATACAAATATAAACTCCCATTTTCAGTATTATCAGGATAATTACTTTACCAGAACTGATACAGCAGATGTTTCAAATTTTTATTTTTTATCACCATGGATTGAGCTTCAGTCAAATTCTTTAAACCGGAAACTTTACCCTACATCAGGTTATAGTTTGTATGCCGGATTTAGTTATTTCATGGGAGTAGAGAGATATACTGAAGGCTCCGGAAAAGTCCCGGTACAGGAGGTCACCTCAGATCTTGATTATTATACATTTGTTTTTAAATATATGAATTTCAGCAGGTTAGGCAGGAAGCTCTCGGTAGGGGTAAATGTCGAATTAGGCTATTCCACAAAACCATTATTAAGTAACTATGTTTCAAGTCTTTTGATTGCTACTTCTTATGAGCCAATACCAGTAATGAAGACTCTTTTTCTTGAAAATTACAGATCTAATACCTATGGTGGAGCAGGAGTTATTATAGACTTTAGTTTCGTAAAGAATTTTAGCATTCGCATGGATGGGTATTATTATCAACCCTATGAAAAGATTAGTAAGAATGCCAACACTGGTCAGGTTTATTTAGGCAAACCTTTCAACCATCATTATTTAACTGGTTCTGCCCGTATAGTTTATCATCCTCCAATTGGTGTTGTAAGTGCATCAGTTAATTATATTGAGAAACCCGGTAGTAAATTCGGTTTCCTATTAAATCTTGGTTATTTGTTGTTTAATAAATCAAAGCTTAACAAATAGCCCTTGGTTCATTTTTTTCTTCTTTATTTATTGTGTTTTGAAAGATCTTAAAGCTATCTAATTGATATTGTACTGATTAATAAATGTCATAATCAGCCAATTACTCTATTCATTTTATTAAAAATCTTTTTCATAGTATTGTTTTATTGCTAAATTTGTCCGCTCTACGATTGTTTATGTAGAAAACATGTAAATCTGTGAACCGTAGCCTTTTTTAAGGCTTATCGGATATGAAAAATTAAAATAATGGATAAGAAAGAACAACCTAATCAGAATCCTGAAGAAGAGAAAAAACCAATTATTCAGGAGGAGAAAACTGTTGCAACTGATAATACAGTTGAAAAAGAAGAAAAAGCTGAAAAACAAGAAGTAAGCATAGCGAAACAAATTTCTGAATCAGATAAAGGCGATATTGTAACCATGTTACAAGGAAAAACCTCTCATTCTGAGGAAAAACCTGTTGTTGATAATAAAGCTGAGGAAAAATCTGAAGAGCCTGTGGTTGAGGATAACCGGCAAATAAGTGATGAAGAAAAAGAGTCAATTATTCTGATGTTGCATGAGAAATCGGAGAATGATTATCACTATCTTGACATTGAATTTGACCAGTTAAACAAACAAGAGTTGGTAAATATCTTCGAAGAAATCGTACAGGAGAAAGATATTGCACTTATTAAATCTAATGTAGCAAAGATAAACTCCGCATTCTATCAACGCAATAAAGAAGAGATAGAAGCTGAGCGTGAAAGTTTTATCTCAGGTGGCGGAAAGGCTGAGGATTTCATTCATAACGAAGACCCACTTGAGATAAGATTTAGTGCAGCACTTGGAATCTACCGTCATAACAAAGCAAAATTCTCGCAAGAGCTTGAGAAACAGAAACAGGGAAATCTACAATTGAAGTATGATCTTCTTGAAGATCTAAAAAACCTGGTAAACTCGGAGGAAACTCTTAAGAAAACTTATGATGAGTTTAAGGTGCTTCAGGATCGTTGGAAAGAGATTGGAATGGTTCCTGCATCAGAGCTTAGGAACCTTTGGCAGAGTTATCATTTTCTTGTGGAGAAGTTTTTTGATAAAGTAAGGATTAACAGGGAACTTCGTGATCTTGATCTGAAGAAAAACCTGGAATTAAAAGTTGAATTATGCGAAAAAGCTGAAGAATTATTGATTGAAAAATCAATACTGAAGTCATTCAAACTTCTCCAGCATTATCATGATAAATGGCGTGAGATCGGACCAGTTCCAACAGATGTTAAAGAAGATATCTGGGAGAGATTTAAAGGAATTACCGATAAGATTAATCAGCGTCGAAAAGAATATTACAAAGAATTACAAGACCAGCAACAAAGCAATTATGAAGCAAAGCTTGTTCTCTGTGAAAAGGCAAAAGATATTGTTGCTGAACCAGTTGATACTCTGAAAGGTTGGCAATCATCGACAGATAAAATGAATGAGCTGTTAAAACTATGGAAAACTATCGGTCGTGCACCAAAGGCTAAGAATGATGAGGTTTGGGCTACTTTTAAAGGATATCTTGATACATTTTTCAATGCTAAGCGAGAATATCTGAATGAACTGAAAGAGCAACAAGTAAATAATTACAATCTGAAACTGGAGCTATGTACAAAAGCTGAATCTTTAAAAGACAGTAAAGATTGGGGTAAGGCAACACGTGAATTTATAAACCTTCAGAAAGAATGGAAAGGCATCGGACCTGTTCCTCGTAAATATTCTGATAAAATATGGAAGAGATTTAGATCAATTTGTGATGAGTTCTTCAATGGAAAATCAGAACATTTTAAAGGATTGCATGCTGTTGAAGATGAGAACTTAAAGAATAAAAAAGCTCTTATCAAGGAGATTACTGATTATAAGATCAAAAAGGATAAGGATGCTAATCTTGCAGCATTAAAAGAATTTCAGAATAGCTGGATTGAAATTGGTTTTGTTCCTTTTAAAGAAAAGGATAAAATCCAGACAGAATACCGTGCAGCAATAGATCAGCTTTTATCAAAGATGGATATTAATAAATCAGAGTTGTCAGCAAATGACTTTAAAGATAAGGTTGATATTCTTAAATCTTCACCTGATGCTGATAAACGAATTTCTAAGGAAAGAACATTTTTATCAGGAAAGATTAGGAAAATTAAAGAAGATCTGAATGTTTGGGAAAACAACATTGGCTTCTTTTCAAATTCAAAGTCATCAAATAAGCTAAAAGAAGAGTTTGAACATAAAATTGACAAAGCTAAACAGGAGATTGAAAGTCTGAAAGCAAGAATCAAAATGCTTGATTCAGAGTAATTTGTCAATGCTTAGTATAAACAGGTTGTTAAGAAATTAGCAACCTGTTTTTTGTTTACGAACCCACGATTATGTTGAATAAATATTAATTTAATATTTAACTAACTTTACGCAGTAATAAATCTTGAATAAATGGCTGGCAATTCTTTTGGCAAAATATTTAAGCTAACAACTTTTGGTGAGAGCCATGGAAAGGCTATTGGTGGTGTAATTGATGGTATTCCTGCAGGTTTGAAAATTGATTTTGAATTTGTGAAAAATGAGCTTGCCCGTCGACGACCAGGACAATCCTCATTGGTAACAAAACGAAACGAGTCGGATGAGGTTGAATTTCTTTCAGGATTGAAAGACAATATTACATTAGGTACTCCCATTGGTTATATTATCAGAAATATTGATGCTAAATCATCTGATTACAATGAGATTTCTAAAGCATTTCGTCCATCGCATGCAGATTATACATATGTTTCGAAATATGGTATAATTGAATCTGCCGGAGGAGGAAGATCCTCAGCGCGCGAAACTGTTGCCAGGGTAGTTGGTGGTGCATTTGCCAAGATATTGCTTGCTAATTATGGCATAGAAATTAATGCCTATGTGAACATGATTAGTACTATTAATCTGGAAAATGATTACCATAACTATGATATGGGAAAGGTAGAATCTTCTCCGGTTCGTTGTCCTGATACGGTGGCATCAGATAGTATGGTGAAATTAATTGAAGAAACTGCAGAAAAAGGAGATACTCTTGGCGGTGAAATAACATGCATTGTTAAAAATGTTCCTGTTGGATTGGGTGAACCGGTTTTTAATAAGCTTAATGCAGATCTTGGACATGCCATACTTGGAATTAATGCGGTAAAGGGTTTTGAAATAGGCAGTGGTTTCAAATCATCAGCCATGAAAGGATCTGAGCATAATGACCTTTTCTATAGTGAGAAAGGTGAAATTCATACTCGAACAAATAATTCAGGTGGAATTCAAGGTGGTATTTCAAATGGTGAAGATATTTACTTCAAAGCAGCATTTAAACCTGTTTCAACAATTATGAAAGATCAGAAAACGGTTGATATTCAGGGTAATCCCGTTGTTCTCAAGGCTAAAGGTCGACATGATGTTTGTATTGTGCCACGTGCTGTTCCAATAGTTGAAGCAATGACTGCACTTGTTATTGCTGATCATTTGCTGCAGAATCGGGTATCAAAATTGTAATCTTGTTTTATTGTAAGCGTGGACGCTTACAACGGAATTTGTTTAATAGATAACTTATTCTCTGTTAATTATATAGCTCCATATTTCATTGCCATCACTGTCATAATATTTCAGATTGATTTTTCTATCCTTCACAGTTCCTGTAAGGCTTAATTCAGCAAAATTTCTTACCATAATCACTGATTCGGTAATGCGTAGATTATTATCCTTTTCCAATGCATATTTATTCACACCTGAATTAAGAGGTGAGCTTGTAATATCCCAAATGGTTGGTTTGCCATTTTCTCTTAGTACTGCAATTTCTGAGAAATGAACATCGCCTGTAAGGAATACAACATTTTGAATATTTTCCTCATAAATAAAATCAATAATTCGCTGGCGCTCTTTATCAAAACCATAATTCGTGTATGATTCATAAGTTGCAGAAGTTGAGAGGAATTGCCCACCCAATACCACAAATTTAAAAGTACCATAGCTGGAAGCAAGATTATCGAACAGCCATTGAATCTGTTCTTCTCCCAATTGAGTTCTTTCTCCTGTTTTTCTATTATTTGGAGATCGGTATGTTCTGTTATCAAGAAGGAAAAAATCTGCATCAGCCCATTGAAATGAGGTAACTGCAGCCTTCTGTTCGCCAACTCCATATGATGGATTTGCCCAGAAAAGCTCAAATGCATCTAGAGTCTGATTTTTATTCCAAAATCCTCTGTCGCTATCGTTTGGTCCAAAATCATGGTCATCGAGGATTGCATAATTATGAGTAGATGCCAAAAACGCTTGCATCTCAGGCAGAGATCTGGTATGTGTATATCTGTGAAAGATGCCGGTTTTGGAGTTCCAGTCAGGTTCGCGTAAATAGATATTGTCGCCAAGCCATAGCATAAAATCAGGATGATGACCTAGCATGGAATTAAATATTTGATAACCATCTCCATATCCTTTTCCGGGGCGATCATATTTTTCTTCATTAATGTATGTTCCACTTCCCATAACAAAACTGAAATCAGGTGGGTCGGTTCTCCACTTCCATAATTTCTGAGTCTGAAATTTCCTTTCATAGGGCAAGTCCACAACATCTCCGTTAAGGATAATATTATAGTTGTAAATTATTCCGGGTTCAACCGTATCGGCGTAAAGCAATGCAGTAAATGCATTATCTTTTTCTGTGAAAACGGAGTTGGAATATCGAATATTATCAGTTTTGTCAATTGGCCAGTATGCCATGATGACATTTGCTGGTTGCTTAGTTTGAACCCAAACAGGAACTTCCAGCATTTCGCTGTATCCAACCATTGGCCCCGATTGTAATAACTCTGGTTGAGCATAATTAATTGCTGATAAGAATATTAACAGAGTCGAAAATGTAATTTTTAATTTGGTCATAATGGTGTTTTTACTTTAACATACCCTTTATATTATTAACATCACCGTCATTTTCTGGTACTTCGATATCTAACACTTCTCCTACAAGAGAATAAATATCAATATTGTTGAAAGTTGGGTGAATGTAATTCTCTTTAAACGCTGGTCCTGCAGCAAAGAATATGGCATGCATATCTTTAAGATCATTGGAATAACCGTGAGTGCCTTTGCTACTATATCCTTTATCTTTGAAGTATAAACTCCAGTTTGGGTTGGCAACTACGGTTATATCCTGAGTTCTGATGTTGTTACCGTAATGGAAATTAGCAGGAACTTCACCATGTTTCCATACTTTGTAATTTTCATTGGCCCCTAAGAGTTCATTATATACTTTATCCAGTTTCCCATCTTTAACTTTAATATTCATTATAGGATTGCCACCATTGACAAATTCAATATTATTGGTGTCGATTATTTGACTTATATAGATTTCTTTTTGTGGTGAGAGCTGCGCCATACCATGATCAGACAGAACAATAAAGTTCAATTGATCAAAGTTTTTTAGTTTTCGCATTTCTGTGAAAAAATCACCAACAAAAGCATCCAGTTTTTCAACTTCAATAATTATTTCAGGGCTTTCAGGACCATAATTATGACCAACTCCATCGGGTTCTTTGTAATACCACATTATTAGATGCGGTCGATGTTTCTCAGGTTTGCTTAACCATGTATAAATACTATCGATTCGGGAATCAAGAGGTAGCCCGTCAACATATGTTGACCAATAAGTAGGTCGTTGGCCATTGACCGCTGCTGATGCTCCAACCCAAAACAAGGTAGCTGTTTTTACATTCTGTGATTCAGCAACATTCCAGATAGGATTACCCCCATAAAATTCGCCATTTGTAACAGCTTCTCTGTCGCGGACTGCATAGGATTTATTCAGATCAGTAGCATAGAAACCATTAAGCACAATTCCATGATTGTCAGGATATAGACCCGTTGCTATCGAATAATGATTAGGGAATGTCTTCGTAGGAAAGCATGGTTTAAGAGATTCTGATTTTGTTCCGGCTTTGGCAAGTGAATCCAGTACGGGTGTATTAGCATGGTCACAATAATCCCATCTGAAACCATCCAGAGATAATATAATTAAGTAAGGTTGTTCGCTTGTTGTATTGTTACAACCAAAAATAATCGTTAATAACATCAATGTAACTGCTACAATAATGTTTCTAATAATTTTCATAATGTGTATTGAAATATTCTGATAAAGGTAAAAAAAAAGCCCCCGTATTGGAGGCTTTTTTTTAATGATTATTTATTATTAGTGAAAATTAACTTTTACACCAACATTAAATGTTCGAGGTAGTCCTAAGAATACTTCAGCTGAATTGGCAGTATGTGATAATTGGTCATTAGCACCATAATATCCGTTATATGCACTATTGTCAACAGCATCTTGCACATAGAAAGTATTCATAATGTTAAACATATGACCGAATAGTGTTACACCAACTCTACCTTTAAATGGTAATGTATAGTTAATGTTCATGTCGAATACATTGTATGAAGGAGTCTTCCATACTTGCTCTGTATCAGTATCATCATCACGATCAGTTGGATTAAAATCAGCATAATGATTAGCGTTATGTCTCCATATTAGCTGAATGTTTAGTCCATCAACTGGATATATATTTGTCCATAGCGCAAACTGTGTTTGAGGAGCATCACCAACGAATAAATCTTTTGTGTAAAGATTAAAAGTAGTGTCTTTAATACCACCATCATAAGTTTTTACAGTTGCACTAACATCATTTAAATATTTCCAGTTTGCAATTGAAGCAACACCACCAACACCTATAACTTTAGCAATGCGGTAATTAGCTTCAAGTTCCAGACCAATGTGACGTTGGTCAAGACCTTTGATAAATGCATAACCATCTTGATCTTCACTGATTCTAACAAACTTTCTGAATGTTCTGTCATTCCATGTTGTGTAGTATAAGTTACCTTTAATGTTCAACTTGTTGTTAAATGAATTGTAGATAACACCTGCTTCATATGAGATAAATTTCTCATTTACTGGATCTTCAGTAACTGCACCGTCACCATCATCAATTACATTATCAAAAATTGGCACTTTACTTACATAACCGAGGTTTGCAAATGCACTGAAAGTTTCCGAGAAGTTATATGATACACCACCTTTTAATTGGTAACCTGCAATCCAGTCAGCATCAGCTGTTAATTCACCACTATTTGGATCTGGATTACCATTATCTAAAGTATCTGAAGCTAAGAAATGGTTTACATATGAATATTTAATCATAGAATATCCGGCTGTACCATACGCAGAAAGTGTGCCGTTTGAGTATTCACCCTGGACAAAAGCACCAATCCAGTCAACAGTATTTGTATTGTTATAAGCAATTTTGTCACCAAGACCTCTTGTTGTCATTGATTCAAAATCATTTTGTGTGTATGAATCATCATATGATTGAAGTCCTAACAAATCTCTTACTTCTCTGTAATGTTCAATCTCAGCTTTTCTCCAGTCAATACCAACTTGTCCTTTGAAGTTATCTGTAAAGTCAATTTTAACTTTAGAGATTGCTCCGATTGTCCATTGATTGTTTACTGAGTTACGGATAATACCTTGTCTTGTATAAGTTGTTGAAAGATTACTGTCAATAGTAGCATTCCAGTTTGCAATTCTTGTAGGTTCCTGAGCATAGTCATACTGAATCTTTCCATATGTACCTGTTCCACCACCTTGACCACCTGAATAATATACAGTTGTGTATTGTGTGATTTTTTTATTCCAAAGAGCAAACCAGTTTAAGTTTACAACAGGTTTATGGTAATAGTTTTCTCTTTCATTAAGAAAACCACTATTATATCTGGATTTAGTTTTGCCATTCCAGTTTTGTTCCCCATTGTATGATCCGTTAACAACGTTCCAGTTTTCATTATAATATCTTCCTTGTGGAGATTCCATAATGTTTGCAGCAGCGCTATCAGCACCAATTTCTTTTGCGAATTCGTGGTCGTAGGCAGCAACATTTTGTTTGTATAGGTTTTGACCATGACGTTGTGGAGCACCCATTGCATAAATTTCTAAACGATGGTTGTCACTTACTTGATAACTCATTCCCATGTAGTAAGCCCATGCATCAGTCCAGGTTTTGTCGATAACACCTTCTCCAATTTTTCTAACAGCACTAACGCTGGCAGCGAATTTGTTGTTGATCAGGCCAGTGTGAGCTGAGATAGTAGTTTTAAAAAAATTGCCTGAGCCATACTCAAATTTACCAGAAGCACCCGCATCCATTTCAGCAGGACTTGTAATAATGTTCATTGTACCACCAACAGAAGGAGTAGCTAAGTTAATTGCACTTAGGCCACGTTGCATCTGGATTGATGAAGTAGCATCAGCAATACCGTCCCAGTTTGACCAGTATACCCAACCGTTTTCCATATCGTTCACAGGAACACCATTGATCATAATAGCAACGTTATTCTGGTTAAAACCACGAACATTGATTCTAGCATCACCAGAACCACCACCCTGAGGAGTAGCATATACAGAAGGAGTATTGTTCATAATCATTGGAAGATCACGGCTACCTAGTTGTTGTTCAATTTCTGCTTTTGGAACGTTTGAAATTGCAACAGGAGTTTCTCTTTCTTTCGCACGATCAGAGATAATATTCACACCTTCAAGTGCAATTGATGAAGGTTCCAATCTAACACGTCCGAGATTTTCCGTAGCACCATCACTTATTGTTACTTCAACTTCTAAGTCGTTATAACCAACATAAGTGATTGTCAGTGTTTGAGTACCAGCAGGAACTTGTAAGCTAAACGTACCGTCTATATCAGTAACTGTACCTGTAGTAGTTCCTTTTAGTACAACAGTTGCACCAATAAGAGACTCACTATAACTGGCATCTATTACTTTACCTGTAACAGTTCCTTGCGCAAATGAGGCAAAAGTAAATACTACCATTGCCAACATAGTTAAGAGTAAATTCATTCTTTTCATAAGCATAATAACTTTTGGTTTCAATTCAAATTATTGATTATTTATTGATTATTTATTGCTAAAATATGCAATAACGCAGGGTTCATTATTAATTCAATAATAATAATTATTAACAATTGTTAACATTTTTAACCTCTTTTAAAGGAGAAGATATGTAACGATAACTATCACAGTATTTTAATGGTTGGAGGCTGTTTAAAAGTTTTTCATTATATGATGCAACCTCTTGAAAAATATGTGTTCAAATAATCGTTTTAAAAGTTAAATGTAAGTCCAAAGCTTATATTTCTACCAAATGACCAGAAGCCTCTGAAACTTTCAAGATTATGATTTAAACCATCTTCACCCATAATTATATACTTGTTATTCAGTATATTGTAGATATTGACTTGTAGTCGTCCATAATTATTTTTAATACTAAAGGGTATACCCAAATAGGCATTTAGAATCCCATAGGATGGGAAGCGATATGGTTGTTCCATGTCGGTTATATCATTCCTGTTTGTGGGATCAAAATCTGCATATACTCCATCAAAATACTGGTATTCAGTTTTTAGGAAAAGTGTTTTTAGAATAGTGATGTCAGCAAAAACTCCTACCTGATTTTTAGCGGTTCCTCCGATAGCCAAGCCATCAACAAAAACATTAACAGTATCCACAATAACATTGTTATCGTTAAACAAGTTTGCCGTAACATTATTCTGCCATAAGAAACTTCCCATAGATGCCCATCCACCAATTCTTAAACTTCTTGATACATCCACGTTAAAATCCAACTCGATTCCACTGTTAATCGAATTTAGACCTGTAATCATAGCTCGTGTTTGAGAGTTATTCTCTAACTGAACATATTCATTTGAGAGCATTGAAATATCTTTCCTTTGGGTGATGAATCCTGTCAGGTTTGCACTTATATTTTGGTATTTCAACTTGTATCCTAGTTCAATTGATGCTGCAGTTTCATTTTTAAGATCCTTAACTACGACATTTGTAAAATTTCCAAAAACATATTTGAAATATGGTGCTTTTGAAATGTAAGATCCATTAATGTAAATACTATTGAATTCATTTGCAGTCCATATAATTCCGGTTCTTAAATCAAAACCGGGTTTCAAGACTGTTTCACTCTCCGTGTTGGTGATGTAGTTGTATCTGTCGATTCGGGTGTACCAGTTATTATTAACACTAGCAGAAATAAAAGTGTTGATTCTGTTTGTGTTATAGACTAATTGACCCCATGCACTTGCAAAATTGATAACGGTGTTATTATCAACTTTGATAATATCTCCAACTGTTTTGATTTGTTCACGACCTGCCACACCGGCAAGCGACCAGGAATAATCTTCAATAAAAAACTGTCCACCCATAAGATCATCTATTTCTTCTCTTACGTAGGAATTGAAATACTTATAATGTAACCCGGTTTGTATTTTCAGTTTATCACTAAATCGATGCTCATAATTTGATACAATGCCGGCTCTGACATGACTTGCAAGAAATTTAGTCAGAACATTGTGAGAATATCCGGAAACTATTTCCCCATTGTCAAGAAGGTAAGTCTGTTGATTTGTTGCATTATTTTCATAGATATTATCCCAATCGATTTGGCCGGAATAATTTCTGTAGGAGAATATAGATGGTGCATAATTAAAGCTCTCCGACCATCTGCCACCACCGTAACCACCGGATAAATAGATAGATGTTGATAATAGATTTTTGTCATCAATCTTAAATTCATCATTAATTGAGAAGAATGGCTTGTGATAGAAGTTTTCGGATGCATTTAATGTTTGCCCATTAAGACTACCCCAGTCCTTGTTGAACTTTAAACCCTTTTGTGAAACTTCATCATTAGAAAGTTTAAGGTTTCTTTGTCCATGGCGCTCAGGTGCACCGAGTAAGGTAATTACTATCTTATGTTTCTCATTAAATGACTTTGAAGCAGTAAAGAAATATGCCATTGAAGTTACGTTTGTGGCATCAACATAACCTTTTCCACTTCCATAGCTTAACATAAGTGATGTATTCCATCCATTTTTTAGTAATCCGCTATTTAACACTATGCTTGAGTTGAAATTGCCATAATCGGTTGTGCTGAAAGAAATGGTTCCGCTTTTTTCCTTATCAGAATTTTTTGTGATTATATTCACTGTTCCACCAATTGCATTAATTGAAGCGTTTGCCAGTCCAGGACCTTTTTGAATTTGGATTTCTGCGGCAGCATAGCTAAGACCAAGCCAATTATTCCAGTATACCAAACCATTTTCATCACCGTTTGCCGGGATTCCATTAAGCAACAAACTCACATTTTCCTGATGAAATCCACGGATGCTTAATCGCGAATCGCCACTACCACCACCGACTCTAACACTAAAAACACCCGGTGTGCTTTGCATTACCATTGGAAGTGGCCGGTCTCCAAGATCATTCTCAATGGTTCTCGAACTGATGGACGAGACACTTACTGGCAACTCTTTGTTTATTTCAAGGCCGGCATTTATTGAGATTTCATCAAGCGAATAGGGTTGAGGTTCTAAATAAACAACGCCTATTTCTGTAACTGGATAATTGAGATTAACAACTATCCCATTTGCTTTGTAGCCAATTGAACTGAACTCAATAAATGCTTTTTTATCACTCAGTGTGAGTGAAAAGGAACCATCTTGATTTGAGGTTGTCCCCATATCCATTCCTACTACATTAATATTTACGTTGGAAATAGGTTTAAGAGTTTCCTGATCAAGGACTTTTCCGTTAATTGTGGATTGTGCAAGTGAACCGATTGTTAACAAAAGGATGACCGCTAGAATTGTAATCTTTATGTTCATTGTATTTAATTTATTTTGCCCATACTACTCGGGGCAAAACAGATTTATTACAATGATATGCCTGCTCAATTATTATGAAATCAGACATTTGCCAGCAATCTGGTCAACATTACAATAAAAACATTTCTTCTACCATCCAGACTTTAACTGTCGGTAACGGAATTTCACCGTTTCAGTCCCGATAAAATCGGGAGTCGCGGACTTTAACCGCCGGTAGGGAGTTTCACCCTGCCCCGAAGAATTTGTCGCTGCAAATGTATTTTATTTCAAATGTTGCACAATAAAAAAAGGACTGAAATTTCAGTCCTTAGCGTATTTTAGAAAGGTTATAAATAATGAAATATAACTTTTCCAAAGTTAACTTTGGAAAAGTTAAGCTTATCAACTATTTAAATATTCCATTGCATTCAATGCAGCAACAGTTCCGTCAGCAACGGCTGTTGTAATTTGGCGGTATCTAACAGCTCTGTTATCACCTGCGGCATAAACACCATCAATGTTTGTTTTTAAATTGGTGTCAGTTAAAACCTCTCCACGTTCATTTAATTCAATATTTGTGTCAGTAAGCATGTCAGTATTGGCTGCATAGCCAATGAATATGAATGCACCATCAACTTTAATCGATTTCTCTTCATTTGTGTCGAGATTTACATAGGTCGCCTGCTCCAGCTTTTCATCACCAGTAAATTCAGTGATATGTGATTTCATAATGAAGTCTATTTTATGATTTTCTTTAGCTTTAACAACAGCATGTTCAAATGCCTGAAAATGATCAAACTCATGAATTACTGTAACCTTGTTGGCATATTTTGTCAGTGAGTCAGCTTCTTCAAGTGCTGAATTTCCACCACCAACAACTATAATCTCTTTATCCTGAAAAAAGTCACCATCACATGTTGCACAATATGAAATACCACGACCTTTAAGTTTAGCTTCACCAGGAACATTAAGTGTTCTTGACCTGCCACCTGTTGCCAGAATTATGGCTTTTGCTTCATACCTCTGATCACCATTCACAACTACCGATTTTAATTCTTTATTAAGTTGTAAATCAGAAATGCTAACATTTGAAACTATCTCACAACCAAATGATTCAGCCTGATTTCGCATTGTGGTGCTTAATTGATATCCTGATGTTTTTTCAACCCCAGGATAGTTTGCAACCTCATATGTTAATACAGTTTGTCCTCCAATTGTACTTGTGTCAATTATCAGAGCTTTGGCTTTTGCCCTAGCCAGATAAATGCCTGCTGTTAGTCCTGCCGGTCCGCCGCCAAGTACTATCACATCATATTGTTTTGCGTTCATCAATGAATGGTTTGTTTGATTATGAACTGAATTCGCGATCAAGAATCGTTGTAATCTGATCACGATTTTGAATACTTGAAGTAGCTGCTACCAATTCACCGTTTTTGTAGTAAACTACAAAAGGAAGACCCATAAAGCTTCTACATGCAGGATGATTTCTGATCACGGAAGCTTCAGGACTGTCAAACATCATATCGCGAAATTCAACGTTTGGGTATTCTGTCTGAAGTTTTTCCATAACATCGTATACTGGAAGACACATTGGCCCCATACGACCACAACATATCATTACATTTTCGTTGTTTTCAATTATTTCAGCATGATCCTGTGCTGTTGCTACATGTTTTAAATTTGTTGCTAATACCATATTTCTGTTTTATTAGTGTTTGAAACTTTCCTTATCACAAACTATGCCAAAAGGTGATACTTAAGCGATATATTTATATTTTTATCAAATTGAAGTATCAAGAGGGTTGATAGAATTTTTTTATCTTTGAAAAGTACAACCACTAAACATGAATTAATTGCTGGAAAAATGAAAAAATTAATATTTGCCATCCTAGTGTTATTTACGTGTCAGCTATCTGCTCAGGATTATATTATCCTGTTAAACGGTGATGAGATCAAATCTAAAGTGCTGGAAATAAATGATAACACCATTAAGTATAAGAAATACTCAAACCTTTCCGGGCCTACTTATTCTTTGAAAAAGTCGGAGATTTTTTTAATAAAATATCAATCTGGTGATAAGGATATCTTCAATGCAAAAACAAGCGAAAAATCAGGAAATACAGGTTCATATTTCTTTAGTGGGGAAACACCTCGCGAATTTATTTATGATGAAAATATAGGGACGCAAAATTGTCAGGTTCAAAAGAGCCCAGGAGCAAAAGTTATTGGAAACAGATCGGCGGATGTGTTTTTCAGGGAGGATATTGTGTTTTACGGATATGATCTGACATACTTAAAACTATCTAATCCTAAGAAGCTTGGGAAAAGTATGAGTTTGGTTCAGGAATATTTTAACGAATGGAATAATGTATTTAATGACAAAGTTGGAATTAGCCAGTTAAAAAAATGGATGGATAAACCATATATGTTAGTTGGCACTCCCGTTTTCCATAATTATTACAAGCGCGATTTTAACAAGTTTGTTGATTACGGAAATTATTGTATTTCTTCCGAAGATCTACAGAAAATTGTAAACTCATATGTGCTAAATGAAACCAAGGGAATAGGGATGGTTATAAACCTTGTAAACTTTAATAAGGAAAGAGAATACTCAATGCAGTGGGTTACATTTTTTGATATTGAAACAAGAGAAATAGTTTATGCTGTTCTCACTACTGGTAATGCTGGCGGCGGCGGCATGGTTGGCCATTGGGCTGTAGGTGTTGAAATGGGGGTGAGAGATATGTTTATTGATGAAATCTATAAAAGAAAAGTCAGCAATAATGGTATGATACCTTCGAAATATCGTTTGTATTAATCCAGGATTCGTTTTATGATTCGGAGTTTGTGAGTATACTTTTTAAGTTGCTCATTATAAATCCCCTGATGATCAATATTGTCAATTCGAACTTCGCCGGATGCGTGAATTATTTTTTTATTATCTAGTAGAATTCCAACATGTATTATCTGTTGTTCTTCATTGTCGAAGTAGGCTAAATCTCCTGTTTTGGCTTCATCAATAAAATCGATGGTGGATCCGCTTTCAACTTGTAAATAGGCATCCCGTGGAAGAGAAATTCCATGCATCCCAAAAACTAACTGAACATAACCCGAACAATCTATTCCATAAGGAGATCTGCCTCCCCATAAATAAGGTGCACCTAAATACTTCTTAGCAGTTTCGAGGATACTTAGGTCAGGATCCATGGTTTTCGTAACCGTATTATTATTAATCGAATAATTTTTCTCCTCAAAGGAAAAACTGCCATTATTGTAGTTTGGTAATTTGCTTCCTAATACAATTGACAGTTTCCGGTAATTATTATCAGTCACATAGTTACTTATGGTATTAATGTAATAGGTCTCAGATTTTCCAATTTCAATGTATTCTTCCTTACCAATTATTGTTACCTGTTTACTGTCAGTCCAACCCTCATAGTTGTCATGACTGGTTCTTATTAGGTACCAGTTGCCCTGAGATTCTTCAATAATTAACAGGTCACCAAATAGTAATTGATTGATCATTTCACTTTTATCTGATGGTTGTTTGCGTACCGGAACTACTGATAATTCACATATACCATAATCTGCCATAATAAGAAAAATTTAGATTGTTGTTTCTTTTGATTAATTTTGTGCTGTCAAAAAAACTCAAATGAATACACTTTTTTCAAAAATACAACATAATTATTATGAAATTTTGAAGGTTGTAATTTATATTATGGCCGTTGGAGTAGTAATTTGGGTCAGCCCTAAGGAAAGTCTCTTTAAATATGAATTCCAGGTTGGTAAACCATGGAGTCATGAGGACTTAATAGCACCGTTTGATTTTGCTATTCTAAAAACAGCTGAGCAGATTGCAGATGAGAAACAACAGATCAATGACAATTTTATCCCATATTTCAAATATGATGATGCAATAGCTGAAGATGGTGAATCTCAACTTATTGATAATTTTAATCAAGCTTGGATATCAAGAAGTTTGGACACAACTTCGGGTGATTCAACGAAATATGCAAAGTTTCTTATAAAGCTATTTAAGAGATTTGAAAGCAGAGGAATTATGCAGTATAATCCTGCTATTGAGGGTAAGGATGAATTCTTCCAGGTAAGACTTATTCAAGGAAATGTAGTTGCTGAAACAACTTTGGGGCAACTCTATGATATCAGAACGGCAATTGACGATACACGTGAACATATAAAAAAGTTAAACTCTCCTGATAGTATTCTGCTTCAAAATGTTATTTCACAATCGCTTGTGCAGAATGTAATTTATGATGAGAGTAAAAACAAATCGGAGCTGGATGAGTTAATCAATAATGTAGGTCAAACCCGAGGACTTATACAAAAAGGAGAGCTTATAATTTCCACCGGGGAACTTGTAACTACTGATAAATATCAAACATTGATATCATTAAAATATGACTATGAGAAAGAATTGGATACATCTGATTCAAGGATGTTTATCATGATCGGAATGATTTCCATTGTTACTCTTCTTTTCCTTGTTCAATATCTATTCTTCCGCTTTTACAGAAGAAGCTTTTACGGCCAGCTTAAATACACCGTGTTGGTGATTCTTACACAAATTATCTTTATTTCATTGACGGATTTTGTATTTATTGCATTTCCTAATTGGGCTAACATAATTCCATTTGCACTTTTGGCCATTGTTATTGCTGCCTTTCTTGATGCCGGAGTTGCCATATTTGTTTATCTGGTTACACTTATTCTTCTTGGATTTTATGCTCCAAATAGTTTTGAGTTTTTATATACACAAGCCATTGTGGGCTTAATTGCTGTTTATTCGGTTCAAAAGCTTAGTAAACGTTCTGATTTATTTAGAGCAGCATTAATGGTATTTATCACTTATTCAATTGTATATATAAGTACAATGCTGATTCAGGAGGGATCTTTTGAAAGCTTCACATGGAGGATTTTGGCGGTTTATGCCGGTAGTTCGGTTCTCATACTATTGGCATTTCCATTGATTTTCCTTTATGAGAAATCATTTGGTATGATAACCCAGCTTACTCTGCTTGAACTTTCAAATACAAATAATACTTTGTTGCGAGAGTTAAGTATTAAAGCACCGGGAACATTTCAGCATTCACTACAGGTGGCAAATCTGGCTTCTGAGGTATTGTATGAAATAGGCGGTGATGCTCTTCTAGCTCGTACAGGAGCTCTTTATCATGATATTGGTAAAATGAAAAATCCGATGTATTTTGTTGAAAATCAGGTTGCAGGATACAATCCTCATGATGAAATAACCTATGATGAAAGCGCCAAAATAATTATTGGCCATGTACTAGGTGGAATAGAAATGGCAAGAAAAGCTAACCTTCCTGAGCAGATTATTGATTTTATCAGAACTCACCATGGTACCCGACGAGTTGAATATTTCTACAGACTTGAGCGTAAACTGAACCCTGGAATGGAGATAGACACTAGTGAGTTCACATATCACGGACCGGCTCCTTTCTCAAAAGAAACGGCTGTTGTTATGATGGCTGACTCAGTTGAAGCAGCTTCCAGAAGTATTAATGACCCTGATGAACAGAAGATTAATGATCTTGTTGAAAATATTTTCAGTTCATTAATGGAGAGTGGTCAGTTCCTGAATGCCAATATTACAATGCAGCAAATTAATATTGCCAAGAAAGTGCTGAAAAAGAAACTACTGAATATTCATCATGTAAGGATTGCTTACCCCGATTAATATCCCATAGCCTTGGCAACAGATTGTAAATAGTCTTTTGACTCAGGGCCCATATTAAATATTAAATCAAGTATACTGAGATTTGGCGCAAAGCTGAATCTATCTGAAAATACCTGATAATATTCTTTGAAGTAAATAATATCGTTCTCAACCTTCGGTGAAATTAAAAATCTGAAATCTAAATCGTTGGTTCCCGGTTTTGTAAATTCATCTGAGTAACTAATATTACAAGAAACTCCGAGTAACTCCAACAGTTTGTTTAGTATTGATTTGTTTAGTTCTGAGAGGCTTTCCTCCTTACCGCTAAAGAACTCTGACAGTTCATCTTTGTAATATAAATAAAAAGCAGACCCACTGTAAGCAGAATCAATTGCTCGTTGGTGATTAACATACCATTTATCTTTGTTAAATAAACAAACATCATTTGTTTTAGTGATGCGCCCATTGGACCTTAATACAGGAATCGATAGGTTCAGGCAGCCATTAGCTGTCATAATTTTACATCTGTTGCGATAAGTTTGTTTCTGGTAAGTTTCATTGAGTTCAATTACAGCAGATTCAAATACCGATAACAATGCCATATATTCAATGGGAGGGAAATATGATGTTGAAAGTAACAATGTATCTTTATTTTGCTGATGTAATTCCATGGCCGTCAAAAATAAGGCAAAAAAAAACAGGCCTGCAACGACCTGTTTAAATATTGTTACAAAAATATGTTATGCTTTAAGCAGAACATCATTAATTGCCTGAATCAATGTTTCTTTTGGTAAAGCTCCTTGTGCCATTTGTGGTTGACCATCTTTGGGGCAAAACAAAATTGAAGGAATACTTCTGATTCCAAACGCAGCTGCAAGTTCTGTTTCTTCTTCTGTATTCACTTTATAGATATTGATTTTACCTTTGTATTCTTCAGATAATTCAGCGAGAATAGGCGCAACTATTTTACATGGCTGACACCAGTCGGCGTAAAAATCAATGATACAGGGCAAGTCACCCTCAAATTTCCAATCCTTATTAGTTTCGAAATTAAATACTTTGTCGAGAAATGACTGTTTAGTTAATTGTTCCATACTATTATGATGTTATTTTTTATTATTTAAAACGGTTTCTTCTATTATTCTTTTATACTCTGATTCAGGTAGAGCACCTGCTTGCATCGCAGGACGTCCTTCTTGTGGAACAAAAAGAACAGTTGGAATACTTCTAATCCCAAATACGCCGGCAAGTTTCTTTTCTTTATCAGTGTCTATCTTATATATTTTTACTTTTCCATCGTATTCTTTTGCCATCTTATCCATAATGGGGGCTACCATTTTACATGGCTTGCACCAATCTGCATAAAAGTCTATTACACAAGGAACATCACCTTCATACTTCCAATCATTTGGATTTGCTTCGAAGTCCCATACTTTTTCTTTAAATGATTCGTATGTTAGATATTCTACCTGAGCCTCATTTGTGTCATTGTTATTTTCAGTTATGGCTGGTTTCTCATCGGGTTGGTTACCCTGAATATTACCACAGCTAATAAAACTTAGAGAAAATGCTATAATTCCGATAATGCTTAATTTCTTCATTTGTAATGATTTAGATTTAAAATTGTTAAAATCGCGACAAATATACAATTATTTTATATCACATAAGTATCACTTTTCGTATCTTTGTCAAAGATTATTCCATTTTTTATGGATGGCAGTTTTTTGAGAAATTATGAATAAAAGTAAATTAAAAAACATTGCGGCATCATCATACGCTGACAAATTCAAAGAAATAATACCGGATAATGAAACAGCATTATCTCTGGTTTCTGATATAAAATGGGAAAATGGTTTTACATGTTTAAAGTGTGGAAGTACCAATTACTGCAAGGGTAAGAGCCCATCCTCGAGAAGGTGTACCAGATGTAAAAAAGAAGAATCGGCTACTGCTCATACCATTTTTCACAGATGTAAGATTCCAATAAACGATGCTCTTGAGATTGCATATTTGGTTTGTAATGTTGCTGCCATTTCGTCATATGAGTTAAGCCGACAATTAGACATGCGTCATATGACATGCTATGGATTCCAGAAAAAAGTAATCGGTTGCCTGAATGGAGAAAATGATGACCAGATGCTTAAGAGGCTTCTCAAAATGATACATGAGAAGGTTGATGGGATGGATTAATGGAGTGGTGGAGTGGTGGAGTGGTGGAGTAGTGGAGTGGTGGAGTATTGGAGTATTGGAGATCTTTCATTGCGAGTCAGGAGGGTCTGTTCAATTAACTGTGTCATCTCTCAGTCAGGACCTTAACCTTAATCTCAACCTCTAATCTAACTAAAAAAAAAGAGGTGCCGAATATTCAGCACCTCTTTCTATATTATTGTTGTTCTATTTATTTAAGAACAATCTTTCTGTCAATTTTTTCTTTTTCACTAATGATGCTAAGAAGGTAAACACCTTTAGCCTGATCACTAATGTCGAAACTATTGCTATACTGACCATTTTGGTTAGTCATAGTTTCATTGAGGATAACCTGTCCGTTAATGTTAACAAGTTTAACTTGAATGTCACCCTGTTTTTCAACAACGAAGTTTACGTTTAGCATTCCGGTTGTTGGATTAGGGAAGATGCTAAGATCATCGAATGATGTTTCTTCTACACCAACACCATCAACAGTATAATCTACTGACCAGCCTTCATCTTTAACTGAAGAGTTGGTGCTCCACATAAGAAGAATATTGCTTGTTGCAACATCAATAGGATCTGGAATAGTTGTACCAGAGAATGAACCTAATTCGTCAAATGTAATACCATCATATACTTTTAGCTCATCTTTACCTTCTTCTGTTGAAAATGCATTGAAATCTAAATGATACATTACAGCTTCAGGGTGTGAAAGGTTGAAGACACAGCTAGAACCGTTGTTGTAATAGAAAGTTCCACTACCATCAGTTACAGTACCTGCTGGATCATTGAAAGTTTCGCTGGAGCAGTATGTAGGTAGAATTGATTCGTATTCAACTTTGAAACCGGGAGCTTCACCAACTGAACTAAATGTGATAAAGATTTGGTTTCCGGTAGATGTAATGTCAGAAGGAATATCTGTACCACTGAATTCACCTATAAGTTCAGCGTTAGCATCGCCTCCGTCATAAACGCGAAGTTTGTCACTACCATAAGTGTCAAATTCGATGAACGATAGTTTAATGCGTGTTACTGAATCTTGTTCGTTTTGTGGGTTAATTAACCATGAAGCATCCATACCTTGTGGATAATCTTCAGCAGGGCTACTACCATCTGTAAATGAACCAACAGGTGTTGTAAGTTCTTTATTACCTGTAGCGATATATGGATAATCGGGATCCTCAGGATAGATATTTCTTACCATTCCCTGTTGTCCGCTAAATCCACCAACATCTTGTAAAGAATAGAAACCATTACCTGAACCACTCCATCCAAAATTAAAGTGATAATAGTTAGTTCCCTGATAGCCATCACATACGAAAGCATGTCCACCATCTGATGATCTTCCTGAGTAATAAACTGGTTTAGATTCATCTAAATGCTGTTGTAATATTCCTTCCCATTGTGTTTGGTTGGGATAATTAACTTTTTGCAGATATTGTACACTGTTCTGGTAATTGAAATAAGTGGCTAGTGCATAAGGTACATCAGCACTGTAGGCTCCTGAACCGTCAGGTCCAAATCCCATATCAACAGATACAGCACCGTGATAACCTATTTCAGCAATTTCCCAGATATATTTGTCATTAATATCATCAGTCATACCATCCCAGTTGTACTCAGCATTACCGAAATCGGCAGTTAAAGTACCATAAGGATAAATGTAATAACTATGTTGACCTGTTCCTGAAAGTGGATATCTCCAGTAATGCATGATCATTGACATAGCTGTGGATACACAACCAACATAAACACGTCCTCCAGGACCTGCAGGATCTTCAGGACACATAGCATTGTATGGATTGTCCTGATTCCAGGTGCATGTTAATAATGGGTCTACATCACGACCTCCTCTTAAACTAAGAGTTGAGGGATTACTTGTTGAATATGTTTCCCAACGAGCAGCAACATCTGCTTCGGCTTCAAGATTGTTTTCACGGATAAAATTAATTTGATCACTATATGATTGCATCCAACTGTCGAATGCAGCAAAACCATGATCGATTGCAGGAAAACTTCCTTCAAAATTATATCCGATAACAGGAACCATTGCATCATTTCCGGCAACTACTACCCAACCATTCTCAAAATTAATAACGTAATATGAGTTATCAACTTTATATGATTCATTGATATTTAGGTCAAAATAATTGACAGCATCACCATATTGATTCGACTTTTCAAAGAAAAAATTAACGGCAACCTGTTCAGCTTTTGACAGACTAATGTCCTTCGCGAAGATACTTGCGCTTACGGCAAATATCACTAAAATACTTAGTAAAACTTTTGATTTCATAGGGTTGAAAATATTATTAGTTTGAATTTTGACGGCAAATATACCTTTTTTAATTTTATTAAAAATATTTATATCTAGTCATTTGACACAAAATATTAATCGAGGGTTGTATGCATATGATATTTATCTTTGCAAAGTAAGCAGATTCTATTGATACTAATAACTCATAATTATCAACATTGTATTAATAACTTCTGGAAAAATTATTATAAACACTATTCGAATGCCAATTTTAATTGAAAATATAAAGGAATTAGTTCAGATCAGAGATAAGCAGGAATTATTGGTTAAAGGAAGCGAAATGGCATCATTAAAAACAATTAAGGGTGCATATTTGATAATTGAAAACGGGATGATCTCTTCATTTGGTCCAATGAGTGAATTAGATAATACCAGTCTTGCAGAAAAACGATCTGATATCCAGGTAATCGATGCAACAGGAAGAATGGTTTTCCCATCATTTGTTGACTCGCATACTCATCTTGTTTATCCCGCATCTCGTGAGATCGAGTATATTGATAAGATAAAAGGGCTTTCATATGAAGAAATTGCGGAGCGTGGTGGTGGTATTCTAAATACATCGAAACGTATGCAAGAAGCATCGGAAGATGAGCTTATAGAGAGTGCCATGGAACGACTTGAAGAAATCTCCAAGTATGGTACAGGTGCAGTTGAGATTAAAAGTGGGTATGGCTTGACAGTGGAGTCAGAATTGAAAATGCTCAGAGTTGTAAAAAGACTAAAAGAATTATCTCCTTTGACAATTAAATCTACATTTCTTGGTGCACATTCCATCCCTTTGGAATATCGTGGTAAACAAGATAAATATGTTGATCTTGTAATTAACGAAATGCTACCTAAGGTTGCTGAAGCTGGATTAGCTGATTATATCGATGTGTTTTGTGACAAAGGGTTTTTTACGGTTGAAGATACTGAAAGAATCCTGATTGCAGGAAATAAATACGGAATTCCTGGGAAGATTCATGCAAATGAACTGGATTATTCAGGTGGTATTCAAGTTGGTGTAAAACATGGTGCATTATCTGTTGATCATCTTGAATTTACTGGTAAAGAGGAAATTGATGTATTGTTAAATTCAGGTACAATGCCAACCGTACTTCCTGGTGCAGCTTTCTTTTTAGGAATGGTATATGCACCTGTTCGCAAAATGATGGATGCAGGATTGCCAGTTGCGCTGGCAAGTGATTTTAATCCCGGATCATCACCTTCAGGGAATATGCAATTGATACTTTCAATGGCCAGCATACTTTACAAGATGTTACCCGAAGAGGCAATAAATGCAACAACATTAAATACGGCTTATGCAATGGGAATAAGTGATAAACTTGGTAGCATAACTGTTGGTAAGAAAGCAAATGTTTTTATTACAACTAAAATCCCCACTTATGAGTTTATGCCGTATAGTTACGGGTCCAATAAGGTTGAAACAGTTATCCTGAATGGAGAGTTGCTGTAATTGATATTTGATTCTTCACTTCCGTCAGAATAATAAAGTAGATTAACCTTTTGTCATTCAATGCCAAGTAAAGGATTTTATCAGGATGGTTTACTTGATAACAACTATTTTATCGGTTTTAGTTTTACCATCCAGAGTTAACTTACAGATATACATCCCTGCGAAATGAATCCACTTATCATTTTTATCATTAATGCTAAAAGTATGCTCACCTCGCATTAACATGTGTTTATGTGTGGTGCTTACAAGCTTTCCATGGATATCAAATATTTCCAGTGTGAGATGGTTTACATGATTACTTGTGTTGATTTTAATCAATGCATTAGAAGTAACTGGATTTGGGAAGATTCTAAAGTTAAAGTCTGATATTAGCTCGGTAGGAATGTATGAATAAATTCCTATATCAAGCAAGTCAAGATAACATTTGAGTAGGTTTTCTTTTGTCGATAAATTCCCGCCATCCTCAATTTTGCCAAATAGTATTTCTGAACCGATGGTCTTATTATTCACTGATTTACTATATGCTACAATGCAGTTTAGTGAATCTTTACTGGTTATTAGTTTTATTCCCTGATCACCAACATCAATTTCATAGCTAAGGAAATTAAATTCATTAAGGTATGGGAACGTCATGTTTTGAGTGCCACTACCTTCTGTGCCAATTAATGTATCAGCGCTATACCATTGATAACTGGCTGATTTCATTCCAAATAATTCCCAGAATTCGTTTCCAGGATCATCTTCAAACCACCTGTCACTTCCTTCAATATAAAGGTTTCCATTGTTTTGTAAATGACTAGTAAGTACTGATAATTCTGATTCTGATAACCTGTGATATTTATTAAACCCATAACCTCCAAGTATTATGAAAAAAGATTTATACCATTGTATTTTATCTGGGAAACGATTAGTTACATCATAATTGACTTGTAATGAATCTAATAAAGGTGATAAAACCTCGATGCTAATATGTCTTGGATCCAAATCAATTACAAGTAATGGTTTTTTACCTATCATTATATCAAAGCTGAAATTACTCTCTGCTCCATTAATTACAATCTCAAGCTGTAATTGGGTTAAATATCCGCCATTATAGTTATTATTTGCATGGATTGTGAAAGTTTTGGTGACGGTATCACCTTGGTGAATATCACCTAAATAATATGTATTAGTTCCGGTGATATCAATTGTGTCAGACATGCATGATAGTTTTACAACAACATCCTTCGCCATTCTGGAGCCGATGTTTAAAATAGGTATTGAAATACTAGCTTCTTCTCCTTGGTCTAATGTCAAATTATTATTTCCTTGTGAATCATCAAAGGTGTAATTACTAGGGATAACTTCATGGCCAAAAGCAGTTGTATTATACATTAACTGATTTACAATGATATTGCCCGAAATAATTTTTACCAACAGAACAATATTGTGCTTATCCTGAATATTTTCAGATACTGAAAAAGTAAAGCAATCTTGAAGAAAAATACTATCCGCTGAAGAAACAGTTCCTATAACTTCAATTGAATCAAGAATGTTAATATGGGGATTGTAAGAATAAAGTAAAACTTTGGTTTCATCTGAATCTGATAAACCTATATTTTTGATTTGTATACTGCTTTTGATGGTTTCACCATTTTCTATTTCACCATTCCCATTGCCAAGAGTTGTATCGTTGAATTGGTAATCAATCATATTAAAGTAAGCATTTTCCGGTTCACTGACTTTGAATGCTGTAATTTTTGTCTTCCAGTTATGTGAATCATCAATATATTCGTTTGTATACCAAAAAGTAAGATTATCAGAGGGATCGACCGACATCATACTATAATCTCCCCATCGGCGATAAGATTGATAATTACTACCTGAAGCTATCAATGACTCTCCAGCTGTCATTACTCCTATAGGATCGCCGGAGGCTCTGCCGGTTATTGCCATTGAAGGGAAAACGGTTTTGCCGGATAAAGAATAGCCTAAACCAATATCACCAATACCATTCATTGCGATTGACGGTTGCCACCGGTTTGTAGTATCAGGTGAAAATGTGCTTTGTTGATGAATTTCCCAATCATCTTCATATTTATGTAATTCGTACCATCTTACACCTGCATATTCAAACTCCGGAAAATAAACCGTATGAGTGGCCATTAATACATCGTATTCTTCAAAATGTCGATATTGAAGATTGGCCATTAATATGTTATCCAATGTGTTTAGTTTGTCATCTGTGTTGGGTTGTGTTACATAATCAGTTGTCATTGGATATCCACCAGTATTATATGAAGATACTTCGATAGTTTGAACTTCAGAAATATTACAGTTTTCAATATTAACCCAATCAGTGTGAAACTCTAGGATATTTATCTGATCGAAAGCAACACTACTATATTCATTTTCGTGAATATATGCAAAGTAGTTAGGCGTAGTTGTTGGAGGTATTATGCCATCATTATCGGAAGGAAGAACATATGAAGGATCAGTATATACATTGTAACCACCTAAATTGAATGTAACGATCCTGATATTCGGCTCCCCTTTAAGTAATCTGTGTTTTTCAATACAACTAATTATTGCTCCATCCCACTCCCAGCCCACTGGTGACCTGACTGCAGTGACTGCAGTGAAATAGTAGCCATCATGCCATACTCCATATTTAGGATAATCAGGCATATAATTATATTCGAACTTATATCTGTACCATGAACCTAGTGGGTCATTGGTTTCAGAAACTGCCATAATTAAACTGAAATCATCGTCCAGAAAACACATTGAACTTACAAACCATCGGTTTGCAATTTGATCATAAAGTACGATGGGGTCCATTGCCATTTCTCCCGGATTTATTCCTGAAAAGCCATCAAATAATGTTAAGATACCAGCTGGGCCATATAATAAATCACCTTTTTTGTTATAAATAGAAAATGATGAATTAACCATATGGAAGTAATGATCAAGACCTATGTTACCATTAGGATCTGGAGGAGTTAAATTATCAGGATTACTTAATCCTTCAAAATTTTGTTTTATGTTTAATGACCTATAGGAATTAAAGTAATCCTGAATTGTAAGGTCTTCCTCAGATGATTCATCAAAGATCCCACTTTGTTTTTTGCCAATAGTTAAAGGTTCGATAAAATTAGGAACAATATCCGACTCCTTTTTTTTATTTTTATTCTTAACAGGAATAATATCCCTTAAAGGTATGCTCATATCGTTGGCGCTGGAGGTTATCACTTTTTTCGTGCTATTAATACTTCTTTGGCATACCCCTTTTTTTCCACACATTGAAAATGTTAGGGTCAGGATAATTATTAATACTATTTTGAATTTTAATAAAAATGGTAGACGTTTCATTTTTTTTTGAGTTATTGGGTTAAGTCAAAGATGCAAAATTTTTACATATAAAGGTTAAATTGGTAATTAAAATATAGGACAGATTTTATTCGAGGAAAGTTGTATGTATACTGTAATATAACAATATGCGGGGTTTTTCGCTTCGCTAATAAAGGTTCATTACTTTAGTCATACTTTGAAGGACCTATAAAGCCTTTATCGCCTTTTTAATAATCCAGTTTGATATATAACTTCGTTCAGAATGACAATGATGAGTTAAAAAACCCAATATCTAATACGAGTGCCCAATCATGAAACTTCCTATGTTCAACATCACATATTTGAAGTTCGATATTTATAAATGAAAATCAAATATAATTATTCAACTTCAATTCCTAAATAACTGAAGTAATGCTGTTTACAAAACATTATTGTTGGAAACGAAGGGATGGATCTATTTCTATTTATAAAACCCAAAACTTCCGGGAATAATCCCGGCGTTAAAAGATGTAATAAGCTGACCATTGCTATTGAATCGGAAGATTTTCCCATTTCGGGTATAGTCCAATGCATCACTTACATAAATGTCACCATTGCTGTTAATACTGAACGAATAATAATTATTGTCGTTGCTCTCAATCATTGGATGCGAAGGAAGTTCCGAAGAAGAAACAGACATTGAATAAACCCCGTTGTTCAGGAAATAAAGCATATCCCCAGCCTCACTAATAAGAAGGTTTGTTGGGTTTGATAGAATATCATCGAAAGTGAATTTAATTTCAATATTGCCTGTATTTATATTAACTTTCCACAAAGTTGGATTTTCATCATTCATAAACCCGCCACTGCAAAGCACCCACAGAAAATTGTCTTTATCAATAACCAAGCTTTCAGGCTCGATTCCAACAACTAGGGAATCAATTAGTTCATCGGTCTCTGAATCAATAACCATAACTGTATTGTTTGAAGCTGATTGATTATAGTTCGACCAATTTGAAACATAAACTCTGCTATCTGAAGCTACCATTGCTTCTGTACTTTTCCCAATTTCTATATGTCCTGTTTTCTCGTATGATTGTGGATTTACAATTACTAAATCCGGTGAGTAAAGATCACTGACGTAAGCTTTTTTATCATTAATAATCAACATATTGCGAGGTGATATTAAACCTTCTATTTTTCCAGCAAAGGAGGCATCCTTACAGTTAATAGCATAAATATGGCCTGAGTTATTTATTGTTATATATGCAATATCATTGTGAACAACAATACTTTGTGCAACATCCCCCAGAGGTGCATTATTTGCTATGTAAAAAATATTCTCAAATACAGAATCGGTAGTAGGATTATAATATGTTATTGAGGCATTCGCTGATGAGTAATTGCCTTCATTTACTATAAAGATCCCGCCTTTTTGAAAATAATTATCCTGTGGTTTTGTTTCCGTATCCTTATTGCATGAATATAATATTGTAAGAAATATAGTTGCTATTATGTATTTGATATTCATTGTGCTAGATGTTAATACTTAGTGAAAATTCATAATTACGCCTGGGCATTGCTCTCCATAGAACAGCCTGATAATCTATGTTGAATATGTTGTAAATTTTAAACCTGATATCATAGCCAACTTTTTTAATCCTGCCTCTTTTTCCCACCGATAAATTGTTTAATGTATAAGCAGGTAAAGTAATTGAAGCATTTCTGACACCAGTGGTATGGATACCCCAATTTAAATAGTTCCCTTTCAATTCCATATTTAAAAATGAATTGAAATTGTTTATGGGTACATACATTAGCTGTACATCAGAATAACCACCGTCTTTAGCTTTTTGACTGTTGTTTGTTGCTCTGGTATATGCATATTCTGCAAAAAAGCTATAATTGATCTTATTAAACTTACCTGATGCCCTTAGGCTAATTTCAACACCTCTTGATAAAACACTGGCAATGTTTTGAGGACTCCAGTAACGGAAGTCGCCAGGCATCCATATTATCCAGTTTTCAACTGATGAAATATATCCAGTAGATCTGAGAGTGATGTTATGTGACTTGATTTTAAACGAATAGTCTGTACTTATCTCCGCTTCCAGACTTTTTTCAGGTAATAGTGTATCATTACCACCGGGGTACCAATACAAATCATTTAAAGAAGGCAGATTATAATTTCTTGAAATATTAATTCTGAAAAATAAATTTTGAGCCAATATTGGTTTGTAATTCACACCTATCATTGGCATAATGGGAGTGAATACACCATCCGCAATTTCTGATCTTACAAGTAGTTCCGCTTTAATATGTGATCCAGGTGTATATGATAAACCAGCATAATTGCTTATAAGAATCCTTTTCTTCGAACTTTCGTAATTATTGCTTTCAACTTCCTGATTAAGATATTTTGTACCAGCTTTAAGAATTACTTTATGTGAGAGGTCACTGCTTACATTGGCTGAAGCCAGATAGCTTTTTACCTTATTTTTTGAATTAATATGTGTTATGGGATTGTCTAATGTATCTGTTGTAAGCAAATTATAATCAAGTTTCTCATAAAAATATGCTGCTTTGGCTTCCCATGTGGTAGTTTTATTATTCATTTCCCAACCAATCACGTTTCTGGTAAAGAAATCATTCTGATCTTCTTGCTGATTCCCGCCTTTTTCAACATTTGTCATTATTGTTGGAATATTTCTATGGTTCCACTGATTCCATGATGTTGTCTTGATTTTCTGATTCTCCGTTAATATAATCTCAAATTGTTGAGTAAATCCATAGTTTACAAAGTCGGCATTTGTTTGCAGCATATCTTCACCGGAAGGTAAAATTGCATTATTATAATAGGTAAAATCATTTTTTGATGATTGTCTTGTAAAATGAGTTTTGGATTTGACCAGAGACCCGCTGATATCCACAGAAGCTGCTGTTAAATAGGTATTATAACTGCCTATGGATTGTGTAAACTGAACTCTCTCTCCTTTTTCCTTAACGGATACTGTTTCCAATTTGATACTTCCGCCAAGAGCACCGCCAATTTCAGTAAGTGAACTGCCACCGTAATGTAGTTCAACATTATCGAAAAGTGAAACCGGAATTGTTGAAAAATCTGTTTGACCAAGCATTGGAGAATTTATATTAAATCCTTCCCAAACCACCTTTGTATGCGATGCCCCAGTTCCTCTGAATGAAACTGTTGCAAGTGAACCTTTTCCATAGGATTTTATATAAACTGGAGAAAAAGAGGATAATAATTCTCCAATGTCATGAAGGCTTAGTTCTTTAAGACTAATAGAATCAATGGTTGTTACTTTCGTAGGAGATTGTAAATCATTTAGTGAGGCAATTACTTCAAATTCATTTAGTTGCAGTGTGTCAAAAATATCCTGACCGGCTACTTCTCCTGAGATTATCAGGAAAAATATCATAACCCATTGATATTTTCTTTGTAACATTTTATTTAGTCTGTTAAAGAACGATCAGCTTATCGCTGATAATTTTTTCTCCTGTATGTATATAAATGATGTAATAACCTTGTTTCAAGAATCGGATATCAATATTTTGTAATCCGCTTTTCTCTATCCTTCCAGCCATATTACCATTTATGGAAACTATCTCAATAAAATCGTAATCGTTTATAGATTTAATTGAAATGTATGAGTTGGCTGGATTCGGAAAAACTACTCCGTCTATATAACTCACATCATCAATACCGGTATTATCCTGATTGTTGATTACACCTACTGCATCAAGATCAAATCCTGAAGTTTCGAATGGTGTAGGCCAAGGGTCGTTAATAATATTTCCTTCGCTATCGTAAGAAGCGAAGTTTGTGTCAATACTTCCAACAACATCTATTATTCTAATGGAGATAATATTATTTACATCCAACAAAGTGTTGTCCTTTAGTTCATCAAGATCAAATGGTACTCCATAGTTTCCCTTGTATTTCCCTGCGAGATTATTAATTTTGGTAGCGTCCACCACACCAAAAGTGTTTACCTGGGTAGTTTGTTGAGTTAGTGAGGTTGAGTTAAATCTGTAATAATCAATCCCGTTTGAGCTTACTTCAACAAATGCCAATTCCAAGAAGTCATCTGAAAAGGAATTCTCAAAAACAGCAAAATCCCAACCTTGTCCATTTGCAATGGGAGTTCCAAACTCCAGGGTTGCTATTCCACTATCACCTAAACTTATAACATCATTGTCGGTTTTGCCAATACCACTTTCTTCAGTTCCATAAGTAGTATAACCTAAATTGAGATTGCTAATATCAGCATACCCTCTTTCCACAATACATGATGATGCCCAATCAACAAATATGCTGCTATCAGAATGAATTGCTGTAGACCCATTACTACCGGGAGGAGGTGGAAATTGTCCATAACTATTTACACTAATGATCATGATAGCTATGAAAAAAGTGAAGGTAAATATGTCTAGTTTTCTTATCATGGTAAAGTGATGGAGATCAGTGCTGACCAACCTCCATGGTCATTTAGTTTTTAATAAATCTGGTTGTTGAGATGTGATTAACTCCCTTTAGTTTAACCAAATAAATACCAGAATTAAATTGACTTACATCCACTGAAATATTGGTAGATTTAATATCAACGCGCCTATCTACTATTGTTCTGCCTGAAATATCAGTTATATATATATCTGTGATAATATCCAGATCGGTTTTAATATTAATCATTGTACTTGAAGGATTTGGAAAAATATAAGAATCAACAACTTCAGATTCAGAAATTGAAGTGTTATCACGATAATCGAGTGCGATGGCATCAGGAGATATTCCGGCATCAAAGCTTCCCTTTTCTTCACCAATGAAATTATAAATTATTCCTTCACCAGTGGAAAAGTAATCTGTTGTTGCAACATAGAAATCATTATTTACAGTATCGAGTATTGCACTTGAGATAGTCATTGAAGGTGCACTAATAACAGATGTGTTATCAACTGTAAAGTCCGAAAGGTCAATAGCACCAATTCCATAATTCATAACAGTATAAAGCATATTATCTTTAATCCCAACATAATCGCCGACAGTTTGAGGGATTAAAAACGATTCGAAATGAGAACCTAATCTGTTCATAGTAGAAATATAAGCAGTTGAATCACCCCAAGGAGTTGTGTTTACCGACATAATCATATCATTATGATAAAACAGATCCATAATTGATCGGCCTTCTGTTCCAAGATCAACTTCGTTAACCAGTGAAAAGTCGGATAACTCAATAATGGCAATGCTTCCTGTGGTTCCTGCCCAGCCACCGTTTACAGCAACGTAAATCAACTGATCTACTGCAACTATTCCGGCTGTTTCACCTGAAACATCAGATATTGAACTAATAAAACTCAAGTCATCTGCATTAAAAACCCTGACAAAATTTTCCGTTGCCGGAAATTGAAAAGATGCAATTACTTTGTCAGATGCAACACATAAACGATTTACCCCTAACGCTTCAGAAATTGCTAGTCTTTCATAAGAATCTAGATCGTACTTAGCTATTGAATCCTGTGCAGCTATGTAAACATACTTACCATCAATAACCAAATCCTGGATGCTTTGGGTGATAATCGAACCAAAGTCCGTAGTTGTTTCATTGTTAGGGTTGTATGATGCCAGAATTACATTTTCATCTGGATCGCTGAAGTTACCTCCTGAACCTACAATTACCTGATTTAGAACCCAGTTTTGTGCTGATACTTCAGCAGTCGTAATTATCGCCAGAGCAATAATAAATAAATAAATTTTTTTCATAAAAAAAGCTTTAAGGTTTAAATATTAAATAATTAACCTCAAAACTTTACAGGAAGAAACTGTTGTACATTATGTATAACACTCCGCTTTTATCCCGAAAGCTTTGAATATTTTTACGCAGGCAGGTCTTCTGACTTTACTCACTTTTGAGGCCTTCCCGATTCCATTTTATTGGAATCAGTGACCAGGTTTCAAAAGCTGTGTTTGAGTATTACAGCAGCGGGAACTGCACAGGACTTACACCTGTTTCCCTATTGAGTCATCCATCCGGTCAGACGGAATTGACACCTGAGTAACTGCAAAAGTATTATTTTTTTTGATATAAAAAATCTTTAAATTAATTCCGAAAAGAAATATAAATTATCTTTGGTTATCCAGCAGATTATGGATTAACATATACATTATGAATAAGATAGTTGTTTCCTTGACTTTGGTTTTCATGATATTGTATTCCTGTCAGAACGAAAAAAAAGGCAATGTTAACAAATGGAAGTCAGAAATAATTGAAACTGAACAGAGGTTTGCTAATATGGCACATGAAAAAGGTGTAGCTGAGGCTTTTTTAGCCTTCGCAGATGATGAAGCTGTATTACTAAGAAATAATAACCTAATTATTGGTAAGGGCGCATTGGAAGAGTATTATTTAGTACAAGGACTGGATGAAAATTCCAGTTTAAGCTGGGAGCCTGAATTTGTGGAGGTAAGTGAGTCGGGTGACCTCGGGTATACCTATGGGTATTATTCATTCTCCTTTCTGGATTCAACAAACAATAAAGTAACAAGTAGAGGTGTGTTTCACACTATTTGGAAAAAACAAAATGATGGATCCTGGAAATTTGTCTGGGATTAATTTGGTAAAATTATGAATATGAGAAATATAAGCTTTGTAACCATTGTTGTGGTAGTGGTTTTCTTTATTATGGGATGTTGTGAAATCAGCGATAAGTCTGTAGAAGTAATCTCTCCATCTGAGGATGTTGAGGTTAGTTTCTTTCTATCCAAAGATGGATCACCGAATTATAAGGTTGAGTATAAGCAAAAGGTTATTATCGATACCTCAGCGATGTCATTCGATTTCCGGAATGAACCTTCATTCAAATCCGGATTAAAGGTGTTAGAAGTTGTTCGTGAAACCTTAAATGAAGAATGGGAAATGCCTTGGGGCGAGCAGAGAATCGTCAAGAATTCGTATAATGAGGTGGTCGTTAAACTTCAGGAAAATGAAGAACCAAAGAGAAAAGTTAATATTTACTTTAAGGCTTATGATGATGGTATAGGATTCAGGTATGAATTTTTAAAACAGTCCGGAATCGACAGCCTAATTATAATAGACGAGAATACTGAATTTAACCTTGCCGGAGATCATATTTGCTGGTGGATTCCCGGTGACTGGGATATCTACGAACATCTTTACAATAAAACGATGTTTTCTGAAATAAACGCCATTTCTAAAAGAAATCACTATGGTTTGGCGCAAACGTATATTCCTTATAATGCTGTAAATACACCTGTTACAATGCTAACTGATGATGGCATACATTTAAGCTTCCATGAAGCAAATCTTACGGATTACGCTGGTATGACACTTAAAGTTGATACGGTTAATTTGTCAATGATGAGCGAGTTGGTAGGTTCAGATCGATATGGATATAAGGTAAAGAGAAAACTACCATTTCTCACTCCATGGAGGACTATTCAAATTAGTGAAGATGCAGGAGGGTTAATCGAATCCAACCTGATTGTTAATTTGAACGAACCAAATAGACTTGGTGATGTAAGCTGGTTCAAGCCAATGAAATACATGGGAATCTGGTGGGAGATGCACATAGGAACCAAGAGTTGGGATTTAAAGAGTGGTAAACATGGAGCTACAACTGAAAATGCTAGGAAGTTTATTGACTTTGCTTCAAAACATGGAATTGAAGGGCTTCTTATTGAAGGATGGAATACAGGTTGGGAACATTGGATAGGATTTGAAGACAGGGAAGGAGTATTTGATTTTGTAACACCTTATCCAGATTATGATATTGATGAGGTTGTGTCGTATGCAAAAGAAAAGGGTGTAGAAATAATTATGCATCATGAAACTTCTGCTGCACCACGAACCTATGATCAACAACTCGACACAGCATATAGTTTGATGAAAAAGTATGGGATGAGCTCAGTTAAAACAGGTTATGTTGGTAAGATAATTCCAAAAGGAGAGTATCATCATGGTCAATGGATGGTTAATCATTATAGAAAGGTATTGGAGACTGCAGCAAAATATAAGATTGCCATTGATGCACATGAGCCAATAAAAGCAACGGGTATAAGAAGGACTTTTCCAAATGCGATTTCTCGTGAAGGGTTACGCGGACAGGAGTTCAATGCATGGGCAATGGATGGTGGAAATCCACCGGAACATATTGCAAATGTTGCTTTTACAAGGATGCTGGCTGGTCCGATTGACTTCACACCCGGGGTATTTGATATTAAACTTCCCACAAAGGAAAACAATCAGATAAATACAACTCTGGCTCATCAGCTTGCGCTGTATGTTGTAATTTATAGTCCTGTACAAATGGCATGTGATTTACCCGAAAACTATGAAGGCAATTGTGCTTTTGACTTTATAAAGGATGTTGGTGTAGACTGGGAGCAATCAATAGTGCTGAATGGTGAAGTTGGAGATTTTGTTACTATTGCACGTGAAGAAAGAGTGACTGGAAACTGGTTTATTGGTAGCGTTACGGATGAAAACAGTAGAGATATAACAATTAACTTCAATTTCCTTGAACCCGGAGTAAGCTACAAAGCAATGATTTACAAAGACGCTTCTAATTCACATTGGAATAATAACCCAACAGCATATGAATTAGAGGAATTGGTAATTACAAATGATATGGAAAAATTATTCCATTTGGCAGAAGGTGGAGGATTGGCTATAAGTTTGACAAGGTAGAATAAGAAGGGAAAGAGGAGATAGAAAAATGGCGGTGTATGCTTGCCTGAGTTATTCGTGCTGTACCAGCTTGCATTTTATATGTAATTTGAGTAAATTTGTGGATCTATGTTGCAAACATGGAAGAATTGTTGGGCTGTTAAATAGAAAGTAGAAACAAGAAACAAGAGCATCATCATTGCAAATACTCCCAACAAAAGACAGACTTGGCTAAACAGCCTCATTTTGAGTTTATGTGATAACTAGTAATTGACTAAAAAGTCTAAGTACCATGCATTGGCAATGCTTAAGCTTAAGTTAGTTTTATGACCAATAACAGTATATTAACTAAACAAAAAAAGCAATGTTCTACAACACTCACATTCACACGTTTAGAGAAGATGATGTGCCAAGAAAATTTCTTCCCTTAGGGCTTGTTCGTATTCTTGCATCAAGACCTGGTTATTTTGTAACGGCAAAACTTCTCAACAATTTTAACCCATTTTCAGATAACGATATGCTCGACAGGTATGTCAAATTTGTTAATATCGGTAAGTTGGGAAGTCAACAGAAGATATTTGAAGAATGTCTTAGGTTTTATCCTGATGATACCCAGTTTTTCATTCTAGCAATGGATATGGCTCATATGGAAGCTGGAAAAGTACCACGAGATTATAAAGATCAACTGAAAGAACTTGGAGAACTCAAAGTAACCTACCCTCAGGTTCACCCGTTTATGCACGTTGACCCAAGACATGAAGGTCATCTGGACTTATTGAAACAATGTATAGAGGAATGGGATTTTACCGGAGTTAAGCTTTATCCTCCTCTTGGTTATTTTCCATTTGATCCGCGTATGTATCCGGTTTATGAATATTGTCAGGCAAATAATCTGCCGATTGTAGCACATTGTAGTCCCTACAACCCTGTTCATAATAAAGGCAGTAAAAGAAAAATAAAGAAGTTGCTCGAAATTTCAGAAAGACCGATTAAAACTAGAGGAAAATCAAAAAAAGAACTTTGCTCAAACTTTACAAACCCTCTAAACTACAAGAAAGTTTTAACTGATTTTCCTAATTTGAAAATTTGTCTTGCCCACTTTGGTTCTACACATTACTGGGAAGAATATCTTAGTAACCCTGGAAGAGAAGGAAATTGGTTCGAGATTATAAAAGATATGATAGAGGAGTATCCAAGTCTTTATTCTGATATTTCATTTACATTGAATAGAAAAGAATTTTTCCCTGTATTGAAAGTTCTGCTTACTGATGATAAATTGAATAAACAAATATTATTTGGTTCTGATTATTACATGGTGGAAACTAAATCTGATGAACGACGCTTTGGAATTGATCTCAGAGCTGCAATTGGAGAAAGTGATTTTAAGCAGATTGCTGTTACAAATCCTAAGGAATTTCTTGGAATTTAGAGGTAATTAATAGGTTTGTACATAAGAAATTTTTACTGTTTTGCGTTATTACATTAATATGTATATTTGCGGCTCAATTAATGCCAAAACTTGAATTGAATATGAAAGCTATTGTAAAAGTTATGATCATTGTATTATCTATTTCATTTGCAATGATTAACTCTTCTTGTTCAAAAAAGAGCCATGCGTTCAGTAGTAAATCTAGCAGCAAAAGTAGTTCAATATCTTACAGTGCCGTTGAATCAAAGCCACAACCTGTTCGTAAAAAATATATCGTAGGTGGTAAAAGAAAAATTATTCTTGGTCACGAAACGCCAAAAAGATAATAATTACCAATCCTTATTGACTGAAGCTGTATCCAACTATTAAAATTGAGGATATACATCCAATACCTATTAATTTTTCTATCTCTTATTTATTTCGAGATTATTTTTTAATTTCGATATCATAAATCATCCTGAAATCACGTTAATTAAACTGTGGAGATCAGTGATTATGTTGCACCCTGCACCTGATGGTAGATACTGTGATTTTCTGGTCGATAATCCAAATCCAAATAGTCCAATCTTTAACAAAACATCACTCCATGGATTTAACAACACCAATTGTTGCTAAAATGATACACAACCTAACATGTGGGATCATATAAGAATAGTAATAAGTGATGCTGGTGATGGTATTTTGGATAGTATTGTATTTCTTGAATCAGGTAGCTTTTACTGGCGTTAGCATTAACGTGGGACAAGCCGAGTTAAATTTTGAATACGATCAATTTGAAGCTAACATTTATCCAAACCCAACGAAAAAATCTGTAAATATTGTTGCTGATTCAACAAAAAATGTTAAATTTGAGGTGTTTATTTCGAATCAATTTGGTAAACAGGAGTTTAGACAAAGATATACCCACTTAGGTGGTAAAGAATTATACAAAATGGACATCACGAATCTTAATTCAGGAATCCACTTCGTTAAAGTCTTAACATCTTCAGGTACGACCAAACTACTAAAACTTGAAGTTGTTAATTAAGTAAATAGTTAATTAATAAATTTGAAAGCGATCCTTGACCGGGGTCGCTTTTTTCTATGACATAAGAAAGGTCTATAGGGTTGTATTGAAAAGAGAAAAAATTATCCCCCACTTATCATATGAAGAATCTGTACATCATCACCATCACTAACAATTGCCATATCACGCTCGTTTTTTTTTATTAACCTGCCATTGATTTTAATAACCATCATCTTGAAAGTGAAGTTTTTAACTATTAGCAACTCTGAGATTGATAACCTGTCATGATCAAACGACTCAGCACGATTATTTAAGGTGATATTCATTTTTAATTTTTTAATAATATTTCCAGAACTGTATTTGCCTGCATATTTGCGACAATTCCCACACGGGGAGCAAGAGGAGGCATGTCGTCACTCACCTCTTTGGATTCATCACCACATATATATACCTTATCAGACTTCCTAACATGAAGGGAATTACTATCACCCCAACCTGCCATTCCCAGTCCCATAACCAATGGAATATCAGGCATTAAGTCATATAGAGTTTCGATGAGCATTTGTTTCATCTCTGCATCATCAAAAGCCTCAACAATAACTTCACAACCTTGGAATATATCAGGGATATTGCCTCGGTCTAATTTTAAAACATGGGCTTCAACTTCCGTTTCTGAGTTTATCAAATATATATTTCCTTTCAAACAATTCGCTTTCGGTTGTCCCACCTGATGTTGAAAATAATACTGACGATTTAAATTGCTTTCTTCTATGGTGTCAAAATCAACAATGATTAACTTCCCAATTCCGGTACGTGCTAAAGCAACAGCACAGTTTGAACCAAGTCCACCGCAACCTGCTATTCCAACAGTTTTATCTTTTAGTTTTTCTTTTATTTGATTGAAGTTCATATCTATAATCGGTTATAAGCAACACGAATGTGATAGCTTTACGTGATTATTCCAATGGTATTTTCTTTCTCAACAACAAATCTATAAAACTTATCCAAATTAAGACTGATTATAAATATCGATATGCTCTGATTTGCATATCTGATTATTAGGCGTTTTGCTATTGTTATGTATTTTATTTTATAATTTTGCTCTCTATTTTTATTATTGATTTTGAAACGATAAAACGATTAGTTATGAATATCGAAGAAATAAAGAATCAGCACAAACAACTGGTTGAGTGGAAGTATGATATCACTCCTGCCGATAAAGGGTATACTGACAAATCACTTTATATAAACGTAAGTGATAATACAATTATATCGAAGGATGTTCCTGCCGAGATGAAGGAAAAATTCATTGGTGGAAAAGGTTATGGACTTAAATATTTGTGGGATGGTACAAAACCAGATACAAAATGGAATGATCCTGAGAATGAAATAGTAATTTCAGGAGGCCCTGTTTGTGGAATTACACAATATTCAGGTACTGGTAAATCGCTGGTAGTGAGTATATCACCTCAAACCAATTCTGTGATGGACAGTAATGTTGGTGGTTTCTTTGGCCCATTTCTTAAGTTTTCAGGATTCGATGCAATCGAACTTCAGGGTAAAGCAGAAAATGAGATTATTATATTTATTGATGGCGTTAATGGTAAAGTTGAAATTTATGAAGCACCAGCAGAAGCTATAGATAGCCATGTTCTTGCTGAACAGCTTACTGATATGTATGCCAATGATGATAAGGATAAGAAAAATGTTGCCGTTGTATCAGCTGGTAAAGCTGCCGACAATTCATTGATAGGTATGCTTAACTTTAGTTTTTACGATTCAAAACGTAAATTGGTAAGACTTAAACAAGCAGGCCGTGGAGGTATCGGTACTGTTTTCAGAGATAAAAAGATAAAAGCCGTTGTTTGTAAAATCCCTGGTGTAAAAGGTAATCTCAATAATGTTGTTGACCTTAAAGCTATCATGGAGCGTGGTAAAAGATTTAACCGTGAGATGCGTGAGCTTGATGATGATCAATGCGAAATGAAAACAAAAGGTACTGCTCACCTCATGGAAATCATGAATGATTATGACCTTCTTCCAACAAATAACTACAAATTTGGTAGTCACCCTGACATAAAAAATATCGATTCTGAAGAATGGAAACGTAGATTTACTCAAGGTATACCTGATGGTTGCTGGATTGGTTGTAATATGTCATGTGCAAAAGGTATCGATAATTATGAATTACGAACAGGACCTTATGCCGGACAAAAAGTAATTGTTGACGGCCCTGAATATGAAAATGCAGGAGGACTTGGTTCCAATTGTGGAATCTTCAATCCTGACTATATAATCGAAGCAAACTTCTATTGTGATACCTATGGGATTTGCACAATTTCTTGGGGAACTCTTATGGCATTTGTTATGGAATGTTATGAAAATGGCATCTTAAATGAAGAACGTACCGGAGGACTTAAACTAAACTTTGGTAATTCTGATTCTGCCATGGAAGCTATGCACCAATTGGCTCGTGGCGAGGGATTCGGATTAATTGCCGGACTTGGTGTTCGTAAGATGAAAGAAATGTTTATCGAAAAAGGTTGGGGTGATCCAGATTTCCTACAAGACATAGGTATGGAAAATAAAGGCCTTGAATATTCTGAATACATCTCCAAAGAATCACTTGCTCAGCAAGGTGGATTTGCTATGACAAATAAAGGTCCTCAACACGATGAAGCATGGCTTATTTTTATGGATATGGTTAATAATCAAATACCTACATTTGAAGATAAAGCTGAAGCATTACATTATTTCCCTATGTTCCGTACATGGTTCGGACTAATGGGATTATGTAAACTTCCTTGGAATGATGTTGAGCCCGAAACTAATGCTGAAACCGACGAACCTGCAAAAGTTCCTGAGCATGTGGATAACTATGTAACTATCTACAATGCTGTAACAGGCCAAAATATTGATAAGCATGAGATGATTCGTCAATCTGAAAGAGTATATAATTATCAGAGAATTTTCAACCTCAGAAGAGGTTATGGAACCAGAGAGTTTGATGCTCAACCATATCGTGCAGCTGGCCCTGTTACCATCGAGGAATATGAATCAAGGGTAGAACGCTACGATAAACAACTTAAAGAAGTGGTTGGTGTTGATCCTGAAGGTAAAACTTCTGAAGAAAAGCGTGATATTATGCGTGAATTCCGTGAAGCACAGTATGAAAAATTACTTGATGCTGTATACAAAAGAAGAGGCTGGACCAAAAATGGTGTGCCAAAATTATCGCATCTGAAAGATCTTGGAATGGATCTTCCTGAACTTGTTGAGATGGTTACCCCTCATCAGGAAAATTAATTCTAAAGAAGATTAATTAATGAATTTTTAAGTCCCGACATAATATTGTCGGGACTTTTTTTGACAATACAATTGAAGATATAATAACTAAAAGATAATAGTCAATGTTTAATGTAAATGAATATTTTGATGGTCAAGTAAAATCACTTGCCTTTGAAAATAAAGATGGTGATGTAACCATTGGAGTTATGGCCACAGGCGAATATGAATTTGGTACCTCAACAGTTGAATACATGACTGTAACATCTGGTGAAATGAAAGTACTGCTGCCAGGTGAAACAGAGTGGAAAGTATTTGGTGAGTTTGAAACATTTATTGTTCAAAAAGATACCAAATTCAAAGTAATTGTTGAAGATCAAACATCATACAGATGCGTTTATACATAGTCTCATTCTTATTTTGACTTATTATAAATTTCGAAAATTAGTGATATCCCTTAAGACACAGTAATTCATTTTTATACATTTGCCGTCGATATGAAGTAGAATACATATCGACTAAATAAACTATTCATATATGAAGCCACCTAGAAGTTCTAAAAATGACGTATTTCTACGATATAAATTATGGCTGTCAGCAGTATCGGGCGAAGGTATAATTGGTGAAAGTAAGTACAAGTTACTCAGAACTATAGAGGAGTTGGGGTCGCTTAAAGCTGCTGCCGAATCCATGGGAGTGAGTTATAGAAAAGCATGGGGCGATATCAAGGCTTCTGAAGAGTTGCTCGGTTATGATCTAACAGAAAAAACACGAGGAGGTGTCGGCGGAGGTAAATCCATACTTACAAGTAAAGCTAAAAACTTGTTGGAAGCCTATGATGCATTGCATAAAAAAATGGATACTGCCATTGAGGATGCATACGATGATTTTAAAAAACAGATTAAGTAACAACTGAGTTCAGATATGAGGATTCTGGTAGGCATAGATGATACCGATAATAAGGATAGCAGAGGTACCGGCTATAACTCAAGGCAACTTGCAGCTTCAATCGAAGCCGAGGGCCTAGGCAGAGTTGCAGGTATTACAAGGCATCAGTTATTTGTACATCCCGACATACCTTATACTTCTCAAAACAGCTCAGCTTGTTTGGATATAATTTCAGACAATCCCATTGATCTTAAATTATTTTCAAGAAATTTTATGATTAAAGTTGGTGCCGTTGGGTCAGATGTGGGTTTATGCATTTCAGAATGGGATAATGTTCAACCTGAAATTATTTCCTGGGGAGAAAATGCAAAATCAGTTGTGCTAAAATTAGTAGATGCTGTCGATCTTTCACAGAAAAATAATATCTATCTGGAAGGATTAACAGGTACTTATGACGGTATGATTGGTGCATTGGCAGCAATTGGACTGAGAAGAGGTGGGAATGATGGCAGATTTATCTGGGTTAACAGTGCGAAAAATCTGAGAGATATTGAAAATGATACACATACTATTGAGATATTGACCAACAAGGCAGGTATTGATATTGTTATGTGTGAAGATAAGATTATAGATAATCCTGATGAAAAAGTATTTCTAAATGGATGGGCAAGACCGGTTCTGAGAAATAATAAGTCAGTATTATTAGTTGATAATGAAAAAAATAATAGCAATTATGAATGGAAATGTTCAGCAAAAGAGTTTGTCAAGAGGGTTTCTAACTAACCTTACAATTGAGCGGTTACTAGAAGTATTGTTGCTTGTTTTGGCAGGCTCGTTGGCAATTGTATTGCATGCAAGGTTAAGGATCCCAATGAATATACCAGGACATCATGGTATCGAATTTATGACAATTATTCTGGCTGCCAGACTTAGTTCCAAACTGAAATGGGCATCAAGTATTTCAGCTATCGGGATTGGGATATTTATTCTTTTCCCAATACTTGGATTCAAGGATCCAATGTCAGGTTTCAACTATATGTTACCTTGTTTCGCACTTGATATTGTTTATAATCTGACAAGAAATTCTAAGTATGCCAAGTTACTTCTTGCAATTGGAGCCGGACTAGGATATATGATGGTACCCTTAAGCCGATTGTTCTTTTCACTCAGTACGGGTTATGTATTTCCAAGCTTTATTAAACATGGTTTCATAACTCCTGTTGTGTCCTTCTTTATTTTCGGGTTGTTAGGAGGCTTATTGGGAGCAGGAATCTACAAATTGATTAGGAATGTTTTAAATAAGTTATAGCTGATAGCGGTTGGTTACGATCAATCGCTTTTTGTTTAGATATCGTTATGCAAAAAAATACATATCGTTAAAAATGAAGAATTTAGCATTATTTTTCGTGGTTGTTTTAACTGTGTTTACAGCTTGTAAAAAGGAGAATAATAATTATCCGCCACCCACAATTAGTTTTATTTCAGGATCAGGTTTTGTGTCAAATGACACTACCATAAAAATGGGTGATCAGTTCAAAATAGGTATTGAAGCAGCAAATCCTGATGTTAATCTTACAAATTTCGTTATCAAGGTTGAAACAGATGGCACTGAGACTTTTTTAGATTCGGGCATGAATACTCCTGTATTGAACTATGAGAAAATGATGATCAAAGGGATTAGTGATAATGAGAAATGGAGTTTTATTGTCTATGATAGAGATGGAAAATCAGCAAAAGTCAGTCTTAATATCACAAAAGACACAGCATCTGTTTATGGTCCCATCAACTATTATCCAAACATAGAAATGGGTGCACAAAATAATCCTACAGCCAGTTTTTATTCACTGGAAGATAATCTGGTTTACACATTATCAGAAGCATATGAGAATCAGGAAAAGATAGACATGTGCTATTTTTATGATTTTATTGATACCGATGAAAACTCCATTGCTTCTCCTGGAGCTAATATAGATGAGTCGGTATTCCCCGGAAGTGAAGGCTTTGTAAACTGGACTATCTTAAGAACAACTCGTTATAAAGTTGTTGAACTAACTGAACAAGAATTTTTGGATGCTGAAAATGACAGCTTGCTGGTTGCTTTACACGGAACAGCTGAAGGTAAACGAAAAGCAAAGAACCTAGTAGAAGGAAAATCTTTCGCATTCAAAAATGAAGATGGAAGAATAGGTTTATTCCGCGTGAATTCTATTTCAGGAACAGATGAAGGAGTTGTTAATATATCAATAAAAGTACAGAAGCAGTGAAGTTTATTACCAAATTAATAGCGGTTGTTTTATTGTTATCTGTTCAGTTACAGGCTGTGTCACAGATGTCATATTTCGCTGATACTCTGGATATTCCACAGGTATTAGTTACAGCAAACAGAAACTCCAGAAATGTGGATGATATACCAGGTAGGGTTACTGTAATCGACTCACAAACAATTGATGAACTCCCTGTTCAAAATGTGGATGATATCCTCAGACATGTTGCTAACATATATGTAAACAGAAGTTGGGGAATCTTTTCACAAAATGCCAGTGTTACAATGCGTGGTCTTGATGCAAGTGCCAGAGTGCTAGTGTTGTTAAACGGAGTTCCTTTAAATAAATCTGCAGGAGGTTCAGTAAACTGGCAGATGGTTTCAAAAAATGAGATTGAACGTATTGAGGTAATCAAAGGACCTGCTTCGGCAATATATGGTAACAATGCTATGGGTGGTGTTATAAATATTATAACCAAAGAATCTGATAATGCTCTTCAGGGAGAAGCAAGCCTTATGTATGGAACCTATAATTCAATAGGTGCTTTTGCAAATCTGTCAGGAAAGAAAGTGACAGAAGGAAAAGGTTTTACCTGGAGTGTGGATGGTTTCTATCGTCAGGGGGATGGTTATTACCTTGAACCAACAGAAATGCGTGATTCCACTGATGCAAAAGCCTTTTTAATGGAGTATAACGTTAACGCACAGGTCGGTTACTCCTTTAACGAGAACCACAAAGTTGAGGTTAGTGCCAGATTATATGATGATACTAAAGGACAAGGTCGAAAAGTTTATGAGGACCTTGGCGATTATATGTCGGTTAATACACTTTATCTTAATGGGAAATATACCGCTATTTTCAATAAAACCATTGTAAATGCACTTGCTTTTTATCAGTTGGAGGATGAGTTTAAGCAGTCAGAATCAATAAGTTCCAGCAGTGGTAAGTATAAGCTAAGCGAAAGAGAATCAAGGAAAGATGATATTGGACTTTGGGTTAATGCAACAACACATCTGTCTGATAAAAACATTCTTACTTACGGTGTTGATATAAAGCAGGGATCAGCAAATGTTGTGACCACATATAAAACGTCAACTGATGTGCTGACATATGAAGGTGTTCTTGATTTTTACGGATTATTTATTCAGGATGAACTAAAGTTTTTTGATGATAAGCTAATTGTTGTTGCCGGTGCCAGAATGGATTTTTCGAAATATCATAAAGGCAAACTAGTAGTCGAAAATCCTACAACAAATACGGGATTTGTTGATTCCATAAGTCAGGATTTTAAAAATAATAGCTGGAATGCTTTTAGCCCAAAACTTGCAATTAAATATAAGTTCAGTAACAATACATCTGTTTATACTTCATATTCAAAGGGATTTATGCCTCCAAAACTTGATGATTTATCCAAATCAGGAAAAATCCGTAAAGGCTTCAAAATTGCAAACCCTGACCTTGGTCCCGAGTATCTTACAAATTACGAAGTTGGTGCTACTTTCAATTTATTTGATAAACTACTGATTGAACCGTCGGTATATTTTTCTCAAGGTAAAGATTTCCAGTATTTTGTAGGTACCGGCGATTCCATTGATACAGGTAGTGATGAACCTAAACCTGTTTACCAGCGACAAAATATAAGTGATGTTGAAATCCTTGGTTTTGAGGTTTCTATTAGATACAATCCTGCGAAGCAAATTCAATTTGATGCGAATTATACTTTCAATGATTCAAAAATCAAAGAGTACAAGGGAGCCACAAGTGATGAGGCTGATATTACTGGTAAATACTTAATTGAGGTTCCACGCCATATGGCATTTGCTGGAGTGTTGTGGACTAATAGAATTGTTAATGCCAGCCTTACTTATAATTTTATAGGGAATCAATGGTACGATGATCAAAATACAATAGAATTGAGTAGTTATCAAACAGTTGACATACATCTGTCAAAGACATTTTTAGAGAAATATAATATCTCGCTAACGGTACAAAATATTCTTGATAACGAGTACGTTGATAGAAAAGGATACTTGTCGCCAGGGAGATTTTTAATTGCAGAGTTTAAATATACATTTTAATACTATCACAAAAAAAACGCTATGATAAAATTTGAACAAGCTTTTTCAATCGTACAAAACTCTACGAATAGTACAGTTGATATGGAAAGGGTAGATTTTATTGACTCACTGGGGCGTATTCTCGGTGAGGATGTGTTTTCTGATATAAACATGCCTCCATTTGATAAATCGGCAATGGATGGCTTTGCCTGTAGAAAAGAAGACCTGCAAAAGGATCTTGAAATTATAGAGGTATTACCTGCAGGTAAGGTGCCTGTTAAAAAAGTAGGCCCCGGACAATGTACAAAAATTATGACCGGAGCAATAATTCCGGAAGGAGCCGACACTGTTATCATGGTTGAGCATACTGAGCAAACTGATAATAACAAGATTCGTTTCACTAAGGAATCAACAAATACAAATATCTGCTTCCTTGCTGAAGATATCAGGAAGAATGATCTTGTGCTTGAAAAGGGAATCGTCATTAAACCACAGCATATTGCTGTTATGGCATCGGTGGGTTATACTAATGTATTGGTTTATCGTAAACTTCGGATTGCAATAGTTTCAACAGGTGATGAGTTGGTTGAGCCAGATAGCTTACCTGCTGTTTCTCAAATTAGAAATAGTAATGGATATCAGTTAATTGCACAGGTTAAGAGGGCAGGAGCCATCCCTGTTTATTTGGGAATAACAGAAGATACGGAGGAAGCAACATTTGCAACAATTACCAAGGCGTTTATTGAAAATGATATTGTACTACTGACTGGAGGAGTTTCCATGGGTGAATTCGATTTTGTTCCAAAAATTATGGAAAAAGTAGGTGTAAGTATATTGTTCAGAACAATTGCTGTTCAGCCCGGTAAGCCTACTATTTTCGGCACCTTTGGTAAGGAAAAATTCATTTTCGGGTTACCAGGAAACCCTGTCTCTTCATACACTCAATTTGAATTGCTTGTCCGCCCTCTTATCTCTAAGATGATGGGAGCAGTTGATAATGATGTGATTTTGAAGATGCCGATGGGAGCAAAATATACAAGACGTAAATCAGTAAGAAAGTCATTTATACCTGTTGTTATTAAAGATGGTAAAGCATTTCCTGTGGAGTATCATGGATCTGCTCATATTCATTCTTATGTTTTTGCAGATGGCATAACATCTGTCGATATTGGCAAGGTTAGTTTAGAGGAAGGAGAATTGGTAGATGTACGACAAGTTTAATAGAAAGATAAATTATTTAAGGATTTCGATTACCGACAGATGCAACCTGAGGTGTACATATTGTATGCCCGAATCAGGTATTAAGTTGCTTAATCATAAGGATATAATCTCTTTTGAAGAGATTGTTGATGTTGTGAAATTAAGTGTAAGCAGAGGCATTGATAAAGTCAGAATTACCGGTGGTGAGCCACTTGTGAGAAAAGGAATTGTAGATCTGGTTCGAATGATTGCTGAGATCCCCGGTGTTAAGGATTTTGGACTAACAACCAATGGAATCTATCTGAAAAAATATGCCAAAGGATTAAAGGATGCCGGCCTGCGAAGGGTGAATGTAAGTCTTGATACACTAAATCCTGAAAAATACAAAGAGATTACAAGACTGGGAAACATACAGGATGTACTAGATGGAATTGATGAGTCTGTTAAAGTAGGTTTAACGCCTGTAAAGATAAATTGTGTTATACAAAAATCATCACAGGAACCTGATGCACTTGATGTTGCAAAGTATTGTGAGGAAAAAAATATTAAGATCAGATATATTCGTCAAATGCAATTGAATTTAGGGCATTTCTCAGTTGTAGAAGGTGGTGAAGGAGGTGATTGTAAGATTTGTAACAGACTAAGACTAACTGCAAATGGAAATATAAAACCCTGTTTGTTTAATAATGATGAATACAGTATTCGTGAATTGGGTATTGAAGAAGCACTCAATAAAGCCCTTATTCATAAACCCGAATGTGGATCTGTAAATACAAATGGAGAATTTTATAATATTGGAGGGTGATTGTTGTGAATAATGGATAGATCGTTATTGCGAGCAATGCGGGTAGGAACATGCGGAAGCGCGAAACAATCTATCCTGATCTCTCATTACCATAGAATAAAAAACAAAGAGAATGGAACATAAATTAAGTCATATCGACAGTGAAGGAAAAGCAAACATGGTTGATGTTGGGCATAAACCCGATCAAATTCGTATTGCGAAAGCGGAAGGCTTTATCCATCTGGCAGAAGCTACCATTAAACTGATTCGTGATAATGATATGAAAAAAGGAGATGTGCTTACTATCTCTGAGATTGCAGGTATTCAGGGAGCAAAGCGAACAAGTGAGCTTATTCCACTATGTCATCCGTTGCAACTCACTAAAGTAGATATTAAAGCAACCATTAAAGATAAGGGTGTTCATGTATTAGGAATGGCTAAATGTATCGGGCAAACAGGAGTTGAAATGGAAGTTCTAAATGGTGTAAGTATTGCATTGTTAACTATTTACGACATGTGCAAGGCTGTTGATAAGAATATGATTATCAGTGATGTAAGATTAATTGAAAAGACTAAATCGGATATTTAAGAAGTTATGACTAATCAGACTATAAAAATATTAAGTACAAATGTTTCACTCGAAAAAGGGACAGTAAAGAAACCTGTTGATGGTATCGAATTAAGTGAAATTGGAATAGAAGGAGATGCACATTCAGGAACCTGGCACCGAATGGTGAGTATGCTTGGTGTGGAAAGTTTCAATAAGTTTTCTGAAAAGGCGGGTCGAAAAATTAAATTTGGTGAGTTTGCTGAAAATATAACAACTGAGGGAATTGAGCTTTTTAAAACTGCTCCTTTAGATAGGTTCTGTAATGATGATATTTCGCTTGAAGTAACACAAATTGGAAAGGAATGCCATGGTGATTCATGTGCTATCTTCAGAGAAGTTGGGAGTTGTGTTATGCCAAAGGAAGGTATTTTCGTCCGAGTGATCCGAGGTGGAATACTAAAGGCTGGTGATGTATTGGAATACCGTCCACATATTTTTAAAACGTTGATTATAACTCTCAGCGACAGAGCAAGTAAAGGAGAGTATGAGGATCGAAGTGGTCCGAAAGTTAAGGAAGCGGCTACAGCTTTCTTCGAGATGAATAATTTCCATTATGAAATCGAAAATGTTATAATTCCTGATGATGAAATCCAATTGAAGAGTCTCATTAAGAGTGCATCTGAAAACTATGACTTTGTATTCACTACAGGTGGTACAGGAATTGGTCCGCGAGATATCACAGTTGATGTAATTCAACCACTTCTGGACAAAGAAATTCCGGGAATTATGGATATGATCAGAATGAAGTATGGAATGAAAAAACCAAATGCGTTAATTAGCAGAAGTATTGCTGGTGTTATGGATAAAACAATGGTTTTTGTACTTCCGGGTAGTGTAAGAGCTGTTAATGAGTATATGAGTGAGATAACGAACGTATGGCGTCATCTAATCCTTATGCTCCATGGTATTGATGCTCATTAGTGAGATGATGGCGCTAATGGATTAATGCTAATAACTTATGAATTAGGGCTGAAAGAAGGCTGAAAGCTAATTTTGGTCTTCTGACTTCCGTCTTCCTTCTATTATAGTTTAAAATCAACCTCCTGTTTCTTGTATTCTTTCATCTGCTGGATGGGTTCTATAATCGAGTATCCATCCCATAGTTTGTCGTTAAACTGATCGACGTATATGATCTTATAATAATCTTCAGGAGAGAAATCAAGGTAGGTTTCATGGGCGATCTCTTGATTATCCAATACAAGGAACTCCACTGACTGCTCATTATCCATAAAAAGGTCTACACCTATTTTTATTTCATTAATCTTTTTATCGAACAGCCATCGCTTCCGTTTCTTGATAAGAGAAAAACTACGTTCGATACTGGCTGAATTGCCAAATTTATAAGATAAGTATTTCAGATCATAACCCGTGCTGCTTTTCTCAAAATAAATTGAGCCTGAAAACATATTTTCTGTGTAGCCAATTCCAAATAAATGAATGTCCCTCCCAGTTTTTCCTGCTTGGTATTGATAATCAGCCCTTATAAGTGCATAGGTTTCCCTTGAAATAAACATGCGACCTGTAAACATGCCTCCATCTTTTGGATCAAAATCAATGATATATACATCCTCACCATTAACGCGAGTTCCACCGGTTAACTTGTATTTATATTTTCCGGTTTTATGAAGGAATTCCCATTGATCCTTTTCACTAAAGGAAGCAAACTTAAGTTTATTCCTAAATCGCCATGGCAGGTATTTGGTTGTTCGCAAATTTTCCGGAATTGTATCTTTGATTGTATCATTTGAATTATCATCCATATCTATTTTCTGGCTGATAATCCCGGTTTTAAACTTCCAGTATTCATCCTCTTTAGTGTTTTTAACAACACTCTCAAACACTTCTTCCAGTCTTTCTAGTTCTGCAATATCTTTTTCCTTAAGCGAAACTGTCCTTATGGGATCAACTTTAAGTTTAATCGAATCTTCCATATTACCGGTTGTGTACAGGTTGCCCAAAAAATCAGTGTATGAAGTAGTATATTTTGGTATATTCTCTTCGATTAGTTCTATAATATCACTGTCGATTTCTTCGATTGAACTTTTTTTAGTGTTTAGTTCAATTTTGCTAAGCTCAACAATATCACGATCGCGCATAAATATTTGCTTCCTGCTTGTGGTTTTTCTATAGTTCGAATCTTTGTAAACAAGTACCTTCTTCACAATGGTTTTCGGATTTGGTGGATCCCCAAAAACAAGAAGTTCACTAAGGTTGATTATTTCTTCTTTAAGGAAGATTGTATCATTGTCTGTTAAGGAACCAATCTGAAAATATACAGTTTGATAACCAATATACTGAAAACGTACAGTGTCAGTTGGTTCAAGAAAAGTAATATCAAGTGAAAATAGTCCGGTTTCATTACTTATCGTACCTGAGTGGTTTTGCTTAGCATAAATGTTGGAATATGGCAGAGGTTCTTTTGTTTTAGCATCAAGCACCATACCGGATATTTCGATTCTTTCAATACCTTCAGTCTCCTCAAAAGGTAGATGCTGAGAAATACCATGGTGATAGACGATTAAAGTAATTAGGCAGGGAAGTAATATTTTTCTCATTTGAATTAGGTTTTCAGCGAAAATAGTTGAGTTTATCATATAATTTGTATCGTTTAACAAAATTTAAATATTAACAAATGCAAAACAGTAAGCGCTTTTTATCAATAAAAGAATATTGTACCATGACGAATTATGACTGCATTTTGTTACATAAAATAAGTGTTTGCTAGGCATGTTGTTGTCTAGATATTTATGTTTGAGTGGAAAACAAAAAATAATCTCATCTTATGGTGATTTTAGTTCAGTTTCTTAAAGCACATTTCCTATTTTTGCAGATCAAAATAACTCCTTAACATAGATTGAGATGAAACAACTTATAGAATGTGTGCCGAATTTTAGCGAAGGACGTGATATGTCGATAATAAAGCAAATCACGAATGAAATTGAAAAAGTAGAAGGTGTAAAGTTACTGGATGTTGATCCGGGTGCTGCTACAAACCGTACTGTTGTTACAATGGTAGGTGAACCTGAAAGAGTTATCGAAGCTGCCTTTGCCGCTGTTAAGAAAGCTGCTGAAGTAATTGATATGCGTCATCAGAAAGGTGAACATCCGCGTTTCGGAGCAACTGATGTATGTCCGTTAGTACCCGTTTCGAATATCACAATGGATGAAACAGTTGAGTATGCTCGTAAGTTGGCTAAACGAATTGGTGAGGAGCTTGAGATTCCAATTTATTGTTATGAAAATGCTGCTTTTGAAGAAAAGCGCAGAAACCTGGCTACATGTCGTTCAGGAGAATATGAAGGATTAAAAGAAAAGCTCTCAAATCCTGAATGGAAACCTGATTTTGGTCCGGCTGAATTCAATGAAAGAGTTGCCGGTAGTGGTGTTACTGCTGTTGGTGCCCGCGATTTTCTGGTAGCGTTTAATGTAAATCTTAACACTACATCAACCCGTCGTGCCAATGCAATTGCTTTTGATGTTCGCGAACGCGGAAGAACAAAAAGAGAAGGAAATCCTATTACCGGAAAAATTGTTCAAGACGAAAATGGTAAACCTGTTATGATTCCGGGCTCACTTAAAGAAGTTAAGGCAATTGGCTGGTTTATTGAAGAATATAATATTGCTCAGATATCAATGAATCTTACGAATATTAGCATTACACCTGTTCATATTGCCTATGATGAAGTATGGAAAAAAGCTGAAGCACGAGGAATCAGGGTAACAGGTTCAGAGCTTGTTGGACTTATTCCGCTTGAAGCGATGTTGGATGCAGGCAGATATTTTCTGCGCAAGCAAAAACGTTCGGTAGGTGTTGATAACGATGAACTTATCAGAATTGCAATTAAATCAATGGGGCTTGATGATTTAGGCACATTTGATCCAAAGGAAAAGATTATTGAATACATGCTTGAGGGTGATTCCAAAAAGCTTGTTGATATGACTTTAACAGGATTTGCAAATGAAACTGCGTCTGAGTCACCTGCTCCGGGAGGTGGATCAATTTCTGCATATGCTGGAGCTCTTGGAGTTTCATTGGGAACTATGGTTGCAAACCTCAGTGCCCACAAACGTGGTTGGGACGATCGTTGGGAAGAGTTTTCTGATTGGGCAGCTAAAGGGCAGAAATATAAAGATATGCTTCTTCATTATGTTGATGAAGATACCATTGCTTTCAATAAGATAATGGATGCTTTCGGACTTCCTAAGAAAACTGATGATGAGAAAAAAACCAGAATGGAAGCAATTGAAAATTCATCGAAATATGCAATGGAAATTCCTTTTAAAGTTATGGAAACTTCTCTTGGTTCCATGGAGGTAATGAAAGCAATGGCTGAAATTGGTAACCCGAATTCAGTTTCTGATGCAGGTGTTGGTGCCCTCTGTGCGCTTGCTGCAGTTGAAGGGGCATACTTGAATGTTAAGATTAATGCATCAGGTATTGAAGATAAAAAATTTACAGATGATCTTATCCAGAGGGGAGGAGCAATAGCTGCTCAGGCAAAGGCATTAAGAGATGAGATTATCGAAGTTGTTGATCAGAAAATATCAGAATTATAGCCTGATCTCATCCTGAACAAAGTGAAGGATCTGTGCGGATTCATCACTTTGTTCAGAATGACAAATATAACATGTAATTATCTCAATGTAAATAATAAGCCAATGGATAATCTCACGACCATATTGCTGTATTTCACATCGTTTTTTACTCTCATGAATCCCATGGGAATTATGCCTGTTTTTCTGACAATGACGTCAGAACTAACAAAAAAGGAAAGAAGACGAACCGCAATTAAGGCAATTGTTACAGCAACTATGGTACTTGTTGCATTTGCTTTTTTGGGAGAGTATCTGTTTGACTTTTTTGGTATCTCGGTGGCAGGTTTGCAAGTTGTTGGAGGAGTTTTGTTTTTTATTATGGGTTACGATATGCTTAATGCCAGATTAAGTCCGTTGAAAATCACTCCCGAGGAAGTTGATAATTATGTTGATGATATTTCAATAACACCACTTGGAATACCAATGATAGCAGGTCCTGGAGCCATTACCAATGCTATCATTCTGATGGGTGATAGCAAGACTTTTACAGACTCAACTCTGGTGATTACATCAATAATTATTGTTGCAGTAGTTCTATTGATTGTACTTATTGGTGCAGTGGGAATTACAAAGTTTCTTGGCGAGAAAGGAAACAAAATTATGATGAAACTTATGGGCTTGATTGTCATGGTTATTGCAGTTGAGTTCTTTTTTGCCGGTATAAAGCCTTATATTCAGGCAATTATGAATATGTAAAAATAATTTCGGATAGTTTGGATATTATATATAAAGTTGGTATTTTTGCCGTCCGAATTTTAAAGCGATAATAGAGATGGCTAAAAAGAGCAAAGACGCAAGAATACAAGTAATACTGGAATGCACTGAGCACAAGGCAACTGGTATGCCTGGTACTTCTAGATATATTACTAAGAAGAACAAGAAAAATACTCCTGAAAGACTCGAGTTGAAAAAGTATAACCCGATCTTGAAGAAAATGACTGTACACAGAGAAATTAAATAATATAGACTATGGCTAAGAAAGTTGTTGCATCGTTACAATCCTCAGGTAAGGATTTCGCTAAAGTGATAAGAATGAATAAATCAGCTAAAACTGGTGCTTATACATTCAAAGAAGATGTTATTCCTACAGATCAGGTAAAAGATTATTTCAAAAAATAATATTTAGTATAGATATATTTTTAATCTTACTGAAAAGGCTTTTTCCTGCTATGTGGGGAGAAGCTTTTTTTGTTGGTTTTAATTTAGTGATTTACAAGAATAAAATTTAATAGAATGGGCATATTCTCCGTTTTTTCAAAAAAACAGCAAAAAGAGGATCTTAATAAAGGGCTTGAGAAAACTCGACAGAGTGTTTTTAGTAAATTATCAAAGGCTGTTGTTGGTAAATCAAAGGTTGATGATGAGGTTCTTGATAACCTTGAGGAAGCCCTTGTTATGTCGGATGTTGGGGTTCAAACTACATTGAAAATCATTGAACGAATTGAGGAGCGTGTTGCACGTGATAAGTATCTGGGAATAGATGAGCTAAATCAAATTCTCAAGGATGAAATAGAGAAACTATTGCTTGAGAATAATACTGGCGATGGTTCTGATTTTGATTTGCCTCAAACAAGTAAACCATATGTAATAATGGTTGTTGGTGTTAATGGTGTCGGCAAAACAACTACAATAGGAAAACTTGCCTATAACTTTAAAGCCGCAGGAAAAAACGTTGTTCTTGGTGCTGCAGATACATTTAGGGCTGCCGCTGTTGATCAACTGACAATTTGGTCGAAAAGAGTTGGTGTCCCCATTGTAAGTCAGGGAATGGGTGCCGATCCTGCCTCCGTAGCTTATGACACCTTGAAGTCTGCTATGGCTCAGGATGCCGATGTTGTTATTATTGACACAGCCGGACGATTACATAATAAGGTTAATCTGATGAATGAGTTGTCGAAGACAAGTCGTGTTATGCAAAAACTATTGCCTGACGCACCTCACGAAATACTTCTGGTTTTGGATGCTTCAACCGGACAAAATGCCATTGAGCAGGCACGACAATTCATTGCAGCAACTGAAGTTAATGCAATGGCATTGACGAAGTTAGATGGTACTGCAAAAGGTGGTGTTGTGATTGGTGTTTCCGATCAATTTAAAATTCCTGTGAAATATATTGGCGTAGGCGAAAAAATGGAAGACCTCCAAATCTTTAACCGTAAAGAATTTGTAGAGAGTTTGTTTGCTTAGTTTTTTTATCATTTTTAACATAATTAGGAGCTTTCGTATATTGAGGTTGTTCGTTTTTATGAGCGAAGTGAGGCAATCTCAGATTTTTATTTAATTTACTTCGCATTGCTCGCAGTGATGGAAGTGTAAGTTGAAAGATAGATTTCTGACCATAGAAAATAAAATAAATCCTTTCATGAAACAAAAAATAAACATAGTTACCCTCGGTTGTTCAAAAAATTTGGTTGATTCAGAAGTTATGATGGGTCAGTTAAAAGATAACTATTCCATTAGGCATGATTCCGATGAAGATGCTGATGTTATTGTGATCAACACATGTGGATTTATCCATGATGCAAAAGAAGAATCCATTGATACAATCCTCAGAGCTGTTGAATTGAAAAATGAAGGACGAGCCAAAAAAGTCGTGGTAACAGGATGTTTATCAGAAAGATATAAAGAAGAGCTAACAAACGAAATTGGTGGTGTTGATGGTTTTTATGGTGTAAATGATCTTCCGGAAATCCTCGCAGAACTAGATACAGACTACAAGAAAGACCTCATTGGTGAAAGAGTTCTCACTACGCCGAAACACTATGCTTATCTTAAAGTATCAGAAGGGTGTAACAGGAATTGCTCCTTTTGTGCTATTCCATTAATACGTGGTAAACATGTATCTAAAACGAAGGAAGAGCTTGTTAATGAAGCAACTTTGTTGGCAAAAAAAGGTGTTAAGGAACTAATCCTTATTGCTCAGGATCTAACCTGGTACGGAATTGATATTTATAGTAAAAGAGAATTACCAGATCTGATCAACCTGCTTTCTGAAATTGAGGGAATTAAGTGGATCAGATTACACTATACTTATCCTGCAAATTTCCCTGTTGGACTTTTAAAAGTAATGCGTGACAGTCCAAAGGTTTGTTCATATATGGATATGCCATTACAGCACATCAGCAGTAGAATTCTCAGGTCTATGAAGCGTGGACTTGGTGGTGAAAAAACCGAATCACTTGTCCAAATAATAAGAAAGGAAGTACCGGGAATTGCATTAAGATCAACATTAATTGTTGGTTATCCTGGTGAAACGGAAGAGGAGTTTCTTGAGTTGATGGACTTTGTTAGAAGATCAAAATTTGAACGGCTTGGTGTATTCACTTATTCGCCAGAAGAGGATACTAGTGCCTATGACTTGGAGGATGATGTTCCTGAAGAAGTAAAAGAAGATCGTCGTGATCGTATTATGATGCTTCAACAAGAGATTTCCTTTGAGTTAAATAAGAAATTTATAGGTAGTACCATGCTCGTGCTCATCGATAGAATCGAAGGTGATACATATATCGGTCGTACAGAATACGATTCCCCTGAAGTTGATAATGAGGTTGTAATCAATCCGAAAGGATTAATTCTGAACATAGGTGAATTCTATAATATAGTTATCACCGGCTCTGATTTCTTTGATTTGGTGGGTGAACCTGCATAGCACTGTTATATCTTTACGATAATGGATAAGAGTATAACTATTTTCATATCTAAGCTATGAAAACGGTTATTAGAATTACTAACACACTAGTGCTATACACGTAATATTTTTTTAATCAGCTAATTAAAATAAATGGCATGCAAATTGCAAATATCATTGTACGATTAAAGCGAAAAGCTAATTGTAATTGAAAATTTGGTTTTGGTTGATTCAGGTCGGAGGAGTCCTTCTTTCCGGCCTGTTCTTTTTTTACGCCGGTTACGTTTTTTTTAGTTCACTATTTTACATCAAACAAGCGACGAAATTAATTTAATACAATAACTTTGCATTGAATTAATTTTTTTACCATGAAAAGTAATCTCTTTCTTGTTGTAGTGATGATATTCATAGCTTCAGCCTCTTTCTCCCAAGTTAATATTGAAGTAACAGATTCAATTCCGGATGGCCCTTTTTTCGAAAAACAAGGTAGCCTCGATGTAGTAGGAAATTATAAAAATGGATTAAAATCGGGTAGCTGGATAACATATTTTGCCTCAGGTCAGATTTATACCATAGAGAGTTTTAGTAATGGTATGAAAAACGGATTGTATCTAAAATTAAGTAAGCGTGGTTATATAGAAGAACAGGCTGAATATATGAACGATAGTCTGGATGGTAAAAGAATTAAATTTAAAATTGGCGGAAAAATTGAGTTAACAGAAGAGTACAAGAACGGATTGCTTGATGGGAAGAAGATTGTGTATTATGATCGTGGTGCTGTTCAGGAGGAGAGCCATTATTCCCATGGCCTGAAAAACGGTAATGCTCGATGGTATAATACAGATGGAAAGCTAATAGCCGATTATAATTACCTAAATGGGCAATTTGAAGGTTTACAATCTACTTACTTTACCAATGATAGCTTGAGAAGTGAAAATTACTATGATTATGGCGTTAGTATTGGTACAGCCAAAGAGTTCTATGAAAATGGAAATCTAAAACGAGAGGGTTCTTATAAGAATGGGTTGAAATCAGGAAAATGGTATAGATACAATGAAGATGGTGAGTTATTAGAGACAACTAAATACAAAAAAGGAGAAGTAGTTAAATGAGGAAGATACTGAATCCATATCCTAAATATCCTGGTTACAATTGTTTCGGTTGTTCTCCAAAAAATGATAACGGGTTAAAAATGGAGTTCTTTGAGGAAGGTGAATACATTAAATCAAATTGGAAACCTGTTGAGTTTCTGGCTGGTTATCATAATGTACTACATGGTGGTATTCAGGCAACCTTAATGGATGAAATCGGTTCATGGTATGTTCAGGTGAAATTTAAAACTGCTGGGGTAACTTCGAATTTGAATGTTCGATATTTGAATACAGTTTATATGGATAAAGGGAATATTTCTCTTCAGGCTTCCATGATCCGAAAAAGAAGAAATCTGATAGATATTCTTGTGGAATTATTTGATTCGGAAAATAAACTTTGTGCCAAAGGTGAAATTACCTATTTTACATTTTCTCAGGAAGTTGCAAAAAAGCAGCTTCACTATCCTGATTACGAAGAATTTTTCGAATAACAATAATTAATTTTCAGGAAACTGGAAATTTTTATAACTATTGGTAACTTTATAATCCAATTCCGAGTATTTAAAAACAGGCATTCGTTCTTCTGTTTGACTCATCGAATAACCCCAAATCGATAAGTAATCATCAGGGTTTTCTCCTAAAACTTCCATTTGTTTTAAGTAATTGGCAATTGATTTAGATTCAATAATTACCACTTTTTCCAACTCATTAACAGCAGGGCTATGCCTACGACTTGGGTCATGTTCAAACTCCAGAATTCTTCGACCATCATTTGTTATTCCAATGGTATTGTAACTCATGCTTTTGCCAACTCCTGGCAGATTCAACATATTCCTGTCGGTAGGAAGAAATGGCAAATCGTATTTTTTCCTTAATTCGTTTATTCTTTTCTGAATATTTTCAACATCAGAGTGTAAATTATCCATTTCATTAATCAAATCCTGATTAATTTTTCCCATGATTTTTTCTTCAGTTTTTTCCTGAACCGACCTTTCATTAGTTGCGAAATTGTGATAGTTCTCTCTAAATCCTTTAACAGAAAAAGTGTAATAGCTTATTACTCCTATATGGTTAAGCACTTTTCGTAGTTTGTTTGTATGGCCACGACGCGAAGTAGCAGAAGTGAATACAAGCTGATTTACAACAAGCCATCCAGCATTTATAAGTCTTTCAACCGCTTTCTTCATTTCCGGAGTAACTTCCATTGCCGATTGAACATGTGTTTGAATTACAAACTGTTTCATTCCAATTTTTGAGGCTTTTTCTTTAAATTCAGCAAGTATTTCAACAAAGTTCTTGGTTACCCTTTGAGGAAGAAAAGCTAGTAATCTGGTGCCAAGCCTCACTCTGGTTATCTCTGCGTATTTCTCTCCATCCGGTCTGCTAAGATTGGCTTCTTTTTTTCTGAGTGCCATATTATACACACCATCTAGTATTTGTTTCAGCGACTCCTCAGTATTCATAAATGAATCACCACCTGTAATAAGAATATCCCTAAGTTGTGGATCCTCTTCAAAATACTTCAGCAGAATCTCCATTTTCTTAGGCCATTTAATTTTTGGCTTTAATTTATCAAGGTTGAAATTCAGATGACCGCTCTGGAAATCATACATTCTCTGGCAGCTTACACAAAGTCCACCACAAGCTCTTCCTCTGGTATCAGGAATAAATATGGCTACTTCAGGATATCTACGATGAACATTGTGAAACTCAGGAAGAATCCACCCGGCAGCATTTGGCTTTCCGGGTTCAACGATGTCTTCTTTTTCCCACGCTACTATGTTTCCAAATTCTTCTACAAGTTCCTGACTATGAAAAACATAATCACGTAGGGTTCTGTCGGAACCGGTTTTACCCAGTTCAATATCAACATTTAGGAGTGATAGATAATATGGATTTATAAAAAATGGAATACCTCTTTTATATGCGTTATTAAGAGTCTCCAACTTTGTAGGACGCAATGAATAATCCAGATATTTATTTAATTTCTCTGGATTTCTTACAGCAAAACGAAGGTGAAAATAATAATCTCCCCACCATTTTAATGCCTTCTGATATTTATCACCACTAGTCATTCCATCTTCAAAGAAAAAGCGACTACTTGTGTGTTCTCCTGAATCTATTTCGTCAATAATAACCCTTAGGATTCTTTCCTTATTTTTTTTGCGTTTTTCAATACTTGCTTCCGACAAACCAGATGGATGTTTAGCCATCCATGATTTTATTTTCTGTTCAGAAGGTAGTTTTTGTCGTAGTTTTCCATTTATTTGACGAAACAAATAAAGTATATCGAGGAAAAATTCTTTTGTGCAATCGCCTTTTCCATATTTGGCAGCATTGAAAAAATGACGAATAGGCTGACTAATGATAAGCTTATTGCCTCTGTTTGGATCAGTATATTCTTTGCCCTCATGTTCAACATAGTTTATCAATCTGATAATACCCATATCAACCCACGATAGTTCATCTAAATTAACTTTATCAGTATTTTTTATATAGGCAGCAGCATTTGGATTTTCTTCGAGGTAAGCATTTAGTCTCTTTTTCATCGAAGAGAGAAGAACCTCATAGCTATCAGCTGCCAAGATCATTTTCTTTATATCGGGGTTTTCAATTAGTGTTTTACTTACAATATTTAGAGATCGTATAGTTAGTGCCTGCTTATCAGATGTGTTTTCGATATACATAATTCGATTAATTAAAATACAATTCGTTTTTGGTTGTTGAGTGGCGGAACCCGCAAAATTATATAAAATCAAGCCTTTTTCCAAGCGATCTTATGATTGACTTCTGGTAATTGATATATGTAGAAATTTATACTTTTGTAAAAAATATTAACATGAACAATAAAGTAAATGTAGCCTGGACGGGTAATATGGCATTTGAAGCCGAAGTAAATGATTTTAAAATTAAGTTAGATGCTGACGAACGTGTTGGTGGTCAAAATTCAGGGCCACGGCCAAAGGCGTTGTCACTTGTATCTTTGGGTGGGTGCACAGGAATGGATGTTGTTTCCATACTTGCGAAAATGCGTGTTTCATTTGATGATTTGAATGTTGAAGTCGACGGTGAGCTCACCGAGGAACATCCAAAGTACTATCATAAAATACATGTTACATACACATTTAAAGGAAAAGATCTGCCAATGGCAAAGTTGGAAAAAGCTGTTAACCTTTCACAGGAACGATATTGTGGAGTAAATGCGATGCTTAGCAAAGCTGCCAAAATTACCCATGAAATAATTGTTGAAGAAGAATAACTTATTTTTTCTTTTTCTTTTTTTTCTTCTTTTGTGAAATTAATTCTTCGGTTTGAGAAATGAGTGTTTTCCAATCGGCGTGTGATTCATTGGATGTTTCAATGGTTTCCAGATAATCATTTTTAGAGATGTCGAGTACTCTGATTTGTTTGTCAAGAAACTTTTCAATCTCATCCAGAATCTTCTTTTCATCCTTGCTGCAAAATGATATGGCCTCACCTTTTTTTGATGCTCTTCCAGTTCTTCCAACACGGTGAACATAATTTTCAGATTGCTCTGGCAGGTCATAATTAATTACAAAATCAACGTTTGGTATATCTATTCCACGTGAGCTCACATCGGTAGCAATCAGAATGTTATTTTTACCTTTTCTAAAGTCATTCAATACATTAATTCTTTCGTCCTGATCTTTTTCACTATGAATGGTTTTACTTGAAATCTCTACTCTTTCAAGAGCTTTTAAAACTCTTTCGGCTCTGACTTTTGTTCTAACAAATACCAGGATCTTACTATCCGGATAATTGTTAATTACGCGTTCAAGGAAAAACCGTTTATCATCCATTTCAATAAATGCCACCGAATGATCAATGTTTTTAGCCACTGGATCTTTAGGTGAGATTTGGATTCTTATGGGGTTCGTTACAAGCGAATATGCCAGCTTTTTAATCTTTTTATCGATTGTTGCCGAAAAGAATAATGTTTGATGTGTCTTTGGTAAAAATCTTTGGATATCCTGAATATCCTTAATAAAACCCAGATCAAGCATATGATCGGCTTCATCAAGAATAAGCACTTTCGCATGGTTTAGTAGGATGTGTTTCTGACTTACCAGATCGAACATCCTGCCCGGTGTTGCAATTAGAATATCAACTCCTTCCTTCAACTGAGCAATTTGCGGATCTTGGTCAACACCTCCATAAACGGTTATGGAAACTACATCTGTATACTTTCCAATTTCATTAAAAACATCTGTAATCTGCAAGGCTAACTCACGTGTAGGAACCATGATAACGCATTGAATTCCTGTGATATTATTTGCTTTTTTTTGTTGATCGATGAGATGTATAATCGGTATAGCGAATGCTGCTGTTTTCCCAGTGCCAGTTTGTGCTATTGCAAGAACATCTTCCCCCCGTAGAATAGGAGGAATTGCCTTATACTGAATATCTGTTGGTCTTTTGAACCCCAGTTCAGTTAAACTTTTTTTTATATCAGCTGATATTCTGTAATCTTCAAACTTCATCTAAAGTAACTATGCGATTTGTTTAATAAACCTTGTCATTTCTGCAAAGGTATTATTTCTTGCCTTTTCATTACTTAAAAGCAAATCATGTACGCCACCTTTTATTTTAACTTTACTGACATTATCACCAATTGTATCTGCATAAGTTTCAATATCCTGAACATTAAGAACCGAGTCGGCACTGTGCATTGTTTTCTGGTACCTTCCCGGAGGAACACTCTTGTCAGAATACATTACCAACGTTGGACAATTTATTTTTAGTCCGCTTTGCAGATTTTTCTGAGCATAATATATGGCAGCGATCCATCCAAAATTAACCTTAAAACCTCCTTTAGGCTTTAGTTTCAAATCAAAATCCCAGTCACCATTATAATCTTTGTGGATACTCTTCGAATACCCGGTTTTCAGTCCTTCCGGAGATGGAATATTCGGGAATCTAAGACCAATTTTTGCAACTATTGGTAGTACATTCTTCTTGAACCATGGTGGTTTATTGAAATCAAAGAAAGGGCTGTTTAAGATGAGGCCATCAATTTTATCATTTTTTCTATTGTAATGAGCATAAAGTGATGAACTCAAGCCTCCGGTTGAATGTCCTATCATAACTAGAAAATCATTTTCCTTACGGATGATTCCGATTGCCATATCGAATTCTTCAAAATATTCTCTAAGGTCACGGGTCATATTGGGCTTTTGATGAGGAAGTATTGACCTTCCATGTTTTCTCAGGTCAACTGCATAAAAATTCAGTCCCTGATCATTTGCCCAATCAGCCAAATGGCTCTGAAAAAAGTAATCTACAAACCCATGAACATATAGCACTGCCCTGCTTGATTTGATCTTAGATTTTCGGTAAATCAGAGTTGCCTCTGCCTTTCCTTCAAAATCGGTGTTGAGTGCCAGTTTTTGGGTTTTGAATCCATGTTTGTTATCCATATTCATTTGCGTTGTAATTGTTCTTCACAAATGTAATAAGATTTTTTGATAGCCCTGATGTAATGTATACTTGACTATGTGACACTAGAAATTACTATATTCAGAATATGACGAAAGTGCACGAAGTTCATTCTCTACTTTCTTATTCCATTTTGCCTGTGCTTCTTTATTTATGCTGTGGTTGGTTTCCTTGTCGTATTTATCCTGATACTGTGAGTATTCACGTTCAAGTTTGCTGTTTAATTTGTTTATTGTTTCTTCATTTAACCGTCCCTTGTTCTTCAAATCTAATACTTCTTTGAATAGCTTTCTACCAAACAATTCACATATATCGAAATGTAATTGCTCATGAGCTAATATTTCGTAGCGGTTCTCATTATCTTTATACTTTGGATTCCACCATGAATCGTTACGGTAAAACTGAACAAAAATACTACCGGTTATATATCCGTTGCTATCCGTAATACTAAAGCCAAAGGCACTGGCTGTTATGGCTGCAGCATCACCATATAACCGTTTGTTTTTTGCTTTGAAATCCGATTGTAATAGTTTACGTCCTTGTTTCCAGTGGATTACATCTTTATCATTTTTGTTATTTGGTAATGGAGTATTCTGAAATGAGAGTAATGTAGAAGCAAATAGAATATAGATTAATGGAAATAACGAAGCTTTTATGAACCTGACTACTGTTTTCATGTTGTTTGTGATATAAATTACATAACGTATTAGTGAAGGAAAATGATATTATTATCTGAATTTATTTCTTAAAAAAGTTGTGTTTGATTATACAATCTTAGATTAATAATTATGAATATCAATTCAGCCAACACAAATTAATATTCGGTTATAATAAATTGGAGATTCTAATTATATATTCAGAGAACGATCTTCTCAAATTGATATTTATTAAGAAAAAAATTATTGGAGGATTCAAAATGACATTAATTGGATTCTTACTAACCCAAATTCCTTTACAATGAATATCGCAAGCCGGTACACATGATAAAAGTTTTGGTATAGTTGGTATAACTCTAATAGATATTGCTGGAGTACAAGAAAGTGTATGGGATATGAAATATTTGCATGATACTTTCATGTTTTTGCTTGACTCATCATGGGTAACCAATGGAAAGATAATTCTTGATTTTGGTGTGAATATGTTAATAAAAAAGGGAGTGACGAACAGTCACTCCCTTTTTTTGTTGCTTAATATGATGTGTTTATTTTGATTTATCAGGATAATCAGGGATTTCAGGTAATCCTTTATAATCCTTAAGTTGTTCAAGGATTACTTCGATAGCTTTGTTAAGCTGCTGATCTTCACCTGCATATTCCTTTGCAGGATCATTATCGATATAGATATCAGGTTCAACTCCAAAACCTTCAATTACCCAATTTCCATTTTCATCAAATGGTGCAAACTCCGGACGACGAAGGTCGCCACCATCAATAAATGGCATTGAACCACGAATTCCTACAACACCACCCCATGAACGCACACCGATCAATGTTCCCATTTTAAGTTTTTTAAACTGATAAGGGAAAAGATCACCGTCAGATGCAGAATAATTGTCAAGTAGCAATACTTTAGGCCCAAGTATCATTTCGCGAGGTTTGGTATTAACATCATTGTTACGTGACATTCCGTATAATGCTAATTCACGGTTTAATCTTTCGATTAACATTGGTGATACATTTCCACCGCCATTTCCACGGTCATCTATAATAAGAGCTTTCTTATTAAGCTGTGGATAGAAGTGTTTCACAAACTCGTTAAGTCCACCTGGTCCCATATCAGGAATATGAATATATCCAACTTGACCATTAGTAGCTTTATTTACTTTTTCAGTATTCTCCATTACCCAGGTGTAGTAATACAATCCTGATTCATCACCAATTGGTTCAATGATAACATCTTTAGCACCATCAGCATTAGCTTTAGAATTAACGGATAATATTACCTGTTTTCCAGCTTTACCAACAAGTAAACTATAAATGTCATTTACATCTTTCAACGATTTTCCATTGATAGCAATAATATAATCGCCTTCGTTAACATCAACTCCAACTTCAGTTAATGGTGATCTTGAACCTTGTGTCCAGTTTTCGCCCATAAGTATTTCATCAATAACAAAATAACCTGATTTATCTTTGCTGATTTTAGCTCCTAGTAGCCCTGTTTTTATTCTCTTAGGTGATGCTTTATCTCCTCCAAGTACATATGCATGACCAACACTTAATTCACCAATCATCTCACCAATAATATAATTCAGGTCGTTACGATTGTTTACATAAGGAAGTAATACATCATATTTTTTCTGAATTGTTGGCCAGTCTACTCCATGCATATTAGGTGCATAAAAGAAATCACGCATTTGTCTCCATGATTCGTTATAAATCTGAGCCCACTCTTCTTTCAGGTTAACCATTACTTTCATATTAGAAAGGTCAAGAAATTGGGTAGGTTTTACCTTACCTTTTGGCAGATCAATTATTGCATATTTGCCTTTTACGTTCACCAGCATTTTTTTATGATTTGCTGAAATAACATACGAACCTACACTTCCAAGATTGGTTTCCTTTTCTTTCTTAAGATCATACATTATAAGACTTGCACCTTTATCGCCGGAAGCCCATTGGTTAAAGTATACGCTAGTTCCAATTGGGTTTATACTCCAATAATTGGCTGCCTTCACAGGAAGCCCGATTATTCGATTGATAATACCATCAAAATCTATCTTTACATCATTACCCTTGTCCTTGTCAGAAACTTCCTTTTTATCGTCTTTCTTATCTTTCTTGTCGGAGTCAGCTGATTCTTCTTTTACTGCAACCTCGTCATTTTCAGGCTCAAACGGAGATGGTGTGCTTTTTTGCAATGTGACAAAGTAAATCTTGTTCATATCGCGATAAGCATGATTCCATTCTGTATTTGAATATATTGGATTGAAGTCACGTGCTGAGCTAAAGAATAAATATTTACCTTCAGAATCGAAAACAGGTTGTGATGAATTATACCAGTTATCGGTAACAGGGTTAGTTTTTCCTGTTTCAATATTGTATATGAATATTCTGTTAACACCATGTGTTACAGGCATTGTATAAGCAATCCATTTACTGTCGGGTGACCAGTTGTAATCTCTAATTTCCCATGAGTTGGATTCGTCGGCTACAACAACCTTTTTAGTTTCTATATTCATGAAATTAAGTCTTCCCATCTTATCACCCCAAAGTAGAAACTTGCTATCGGGTGACCATATAGGATTGTATTTATAGGTATCAGAATCTGATGTCAGCTTGATTGCATCTTCCTTACCATTTTGATTCTGAATATAGATTTCATCTTCACCGGTTCTGTCGCTTATAAATGAAATATATTTACCATTTGGTGACCATTCAACATTACGATCATGAACTCCTGAAGATTCTGTAAGATTTCTTGTGATACCTGATTTTGCAGGTACAGTGTATACATCACCACGAGCACCAAAAACAACACGTTTTCCATCAGGCGAAACAGCCCAGGAATTTATCATTTTAGAAGCATCTTTCAATTCATCACGTCCGGTTGTTAAGTCATTATTTATCTTAACATTAACTTTAGTAATACTTCCATCCGCGAAAGCGTAATTGTATATAAAACCACCATTTTCAAATATAATCGACTCATTTCCAAGGGATGGGAATTTAATATCATACTCCGTGTAATTGGTTACTTTGGTAGTGATTTTTGTATTAAGATCGTAAACAAACATATTCATTGTACGATCACGATCGCTTAGGAAATAAATCTTATCACCATTCCACATCGGAAAGATATTTTGATTGTCGTTGTTTGTAATATTTATGGTTTCTTTGGTTTTGAAATCATAAATCCAAACATTGTCGGCCATTCCACCTTTATAATATTTCCATGTACGGAATTCACGAAATACTCTATTGTAAGCCATTTTGCTTCCATCCTCATTGAATGAACACCAGCCACCTGCAGGAAGTGGCAGCTCTTCTGACATACCTCCTTCTTTTGGTACCTGGAACAATTGACCTTTAAATGAATTAAAGGTTTGCTTACGAGAACGGTAAACGATATCATTATTATTTCGCCATGCCATTACAATATTATTTGGCCCCATTCTGTCACTAATATCATCTCTGCCAAGTGTAGCAGTATATGTTATACGTTGTGGAATGCCACCCTGTGAAGGGATGGTAAATACCTCAGTATTACCATCATACTGTCCGGTAAACGCTATGGTTTTTCCATCGGGAGAAAAGCGGGCAAACATTTCGTATCCATTCACATCGCTGGTTAGTTTACGTGCAGTGCCCCCGGCTAACGGTACCTGATATAGGTCACCTGCGTAAGTAAATATTACATTCTGACCATGAACGGCCGGAAATCTTAATAATCTGGCGTCTTCTTGCGCAATAAGGCTTATGCTGAATAACAGAATAAAACCAAGTAATAATTTTTTCATATTTTTTAAATTTGATAAACTTTTCCTACAGCTATTTCCATGCCACCATTGTAATTGGTTTGGTTACAGACTTTTAATTTTTTGATGATCATACTATGTTAGTTAGTTTGTACGGATATATACATTAGTTGTTCATTATCGGACAGGTGGTTTCCTGATTCTTTATAGGAAATCAAACTACATCGACTATTCTGATGGTATCCTTCAGATACACTAATTTACAACTAATATTTTGGTATCCCAAAGCCAAGAATGAACTCTTATAATCTCTGACTTGCTGATGATCTTTTTCCTTTTCCTCGCCTGTTTTATAATCGATAATTGTGATTTGATCACCACCGATCACTACTCTATCGGGGCGGACAAGATCACCATTTTCAAGAATAATTTCGGTTTCATTTTTCACAATAAGATTGTCTGAAAAATAAGTGCTTAATTTTGAATCATTTATAACATCTTCAATAATGCTGGTAATAATTTCAACCTCAGTTTCCGATAATATTCCTGAGTCAGAAATATGATCTATTACACCCTTGAAATCAGATTTATATTGGATGTTTGCTAAGATATTATGGATTAATTTACCATAGGTCCTACTGGATTTACCTGTAGTAATGTCATGTATGAGATTTTCACTAGCAGCTACAGTTATAAGTTTTGTCCAATTTGTTGATACAAACGTGTTAAGTTTTTCAGGTTTTTCAGTTTTCTTATCTGATTCATCCTTACCATATGGCAATTTTCCAAATTCGTAAACCATTTTCTTTTCTTCCCAAAGTCCTTTGAGGTTTAGATAGGTGACCAGATATTCACTGAATTTGTCTTTGGTGCCCAAACGTGCTACAGTATAAAGTGCCTTTACGGGACGAGTTGTGGCAACATATATCAGGTTGAGGAAATCTAATTCGGTTTTGTTTTTTTCTTCCTGATAAATATCAGCTCTGTCAATTAATTCGATCTTTTGAGTCAGAGGTAACAATGCTGTTTTTAACTCTTTAAATTCTGCAAGATTCAGATCCTCCCAGTATTCATCTCTGGTATTACTATTTCTAATATTCTCAGCATCAACAATTACAACCGGGAAATCCAATCCTTTCGCTTTATGAATTGTCATAATACGGATTGCATCAAGATCTTCCGGCATTGTGATATAAAGTTTCTCACTTTTCTCATTCCATTTCAAAATGAAATCATCAAGTGAAAGATTATACTCAAATACAAAGTCCAACAGATACTGTACAAACACATCAGGTTTGTCATCACAGATAATATTTCTCAATACAAACTCAGCAATCTCATATGTGGACAAAGCTGCCAAACCATTGTTGGTCTCTTGCAGTTTTAGTAATTCAAATACCTTATTTACACCTTGTTTTCTACTATTTCTAACGAGGGTTATTGCCTTATGGAAATCATATTCCTGATTAACGGAGTTTTTGTAATTTTCAATAAATTCAGCCAAGGCTAGTTCATTATCAGGGTCATTGTAAAGCTTTAGGAATGAAATTATTAATCTGACTTTGGGTGAGTTAGTTATTAATAATGATTCGGATGAAATAACGTCGATACCATTTTCAAGCAGATATTCAGCTATTCCTGTTGCCCTTTTCTTAGTACGGCAAAGAATGCAAATGTCTTTTTTATCATATTCTCCTGCTAATGCATTTTTAATAATCTCAACTATTTTGAAATGTTTTTTGTCGAGATATCCCTCTGTGTTTTCAGCTTCAAAAAAGTTCAAGGAAACAAAACCACCACTTTTATTTTTAGGTATTGTTTGAATGAGATCTTTGTATATACTCATTGTCCTGTGGGATAAAGTACCCGAGATGGTACTGAAAAAGTCGTTGTTGAATTTGATAATCTCCGGGTATGATCGCCAGTTTGTTGAAAGGTTCTCTTCTTTGTATTCTCTTTTAATGGTGTTTTGTCGTTCAATTGTACTAACCGAACCATCATTTCCATAAAGCTCGGGAAGACTTGTGAAAAGCTCAACTTCGCCACTTCTAAATCGGTAAATTGCCTGTTTTGCATCACCAACCAGCATGTTAAACTGTTGATATGAGAGCGATTCATCAATTAGAGGAAGTAAGTTTTGCCATTGCAGTACTGAAGTGTCCTGGAATTCATCTATTAAAAAATATCTGTACTTTCTGCCTAATCGTTCATAAATATATGGTACTGGCTGACCTGCGATTTCATCACTGATCTTCTTGTTGAATTCACTAATGTGAACCTTCCCGGAGATATCCGTTTGTTCTTCAAAAGTTTTCCTTATTTCATGGATTAATGCAAGAGAATATATTTTACTGTAAATCAGATTGTAGTAAAGATGATTCCTAAGGTGTTCGATAATCGAAAGATAAAATTCTGCAAGTTCCTTACTTATACTAATTATCGAGCTTTTTACAGATTCTGTTGCATTTGAGCTAAACCATTTGTCTTCATTAACAGTCTTCAGAGGTGTTTTAGCAGTTATAAGTTTGTCATCGGGAGTATTAGTTTCTTTTACTTTTTCAAAAAAACCAAGTATTCCATTTTTGCCACTGAAAAAATCCCCTTTTTCAAGATTATTCTTACTGCAAAGATCGATTGCCAGAGTAGCTGTTTCAGTTATTATTTTCTTTTCCGATGCAATCTTATTTCTTAATCTTGAAATCACATCAGCCAATTGAGTAAGGTTCAGACTATCAAGTTTTTTAATGTGCATGAAGCCATCCTCACGCATATGATGTTTAACAAACTCCACCAGTTTGGAAGTCGGGTCATATTTGTTTTCTTCATCTGCCTGCGACAATACAAAGTCGGTGAGAAGTTTTGTTAACTCTTCATCGTAGCCTACTTTTTCATATAAACAATGAATAATATCAGGTATTATGTCATTTTCATCGATAACTACTTCAAAGTTTTGAGGAAGCCTGACATCTGTTGCGAAAGTTCTTATTATCCGATGAATAAATGAATCGATTGTACTAACTGCAAATTCATCATAGTTATGTAGTATAAGGTTAAGAAGGATACTTGATCTCTCCCTAAGCTTCAATATGTCATTGTTCAGGCTGATTAATAAGACCTGATGTTTTTTGTCAATTTCTTTTGATTCATCAATGAAACTCTGGAGAGTTGAGATCACTCTTTCCTTCATTTCATTTGCGGCTTTGTTTGTGAAAGTAATTGCAAGAATATGTCTGAAATGATTTGGTTTATCCAAGGCGATTTTCAGATATTCATTAACAAGAGTGGTCGTTTTTCCAGAACCTGCAGAAGATTTATATACTGTTAATGACATGGTTAGCTATTACTTGTTATCGGTTTGTTTATCTTCCTGTTTTATCGATTCTTTATTCAGTTCTTCTCTTTTCTTTTTCTTTTCTTTCTTCTTATTTTTCTTGGCTGAAAAAAGATCACGGACACTGTTAAAATCTTTTCTGAAAGCAATACCTACACCCTGTGTATAGGGTGATGTTTGATCCCATCCATTGTAATTGTACCATGAGTTTACATTAGAATGATTAAAAACTTTAAGAACCCATTGTCCGTCAGGAGTTAGTTTGTAACCAATGTCAACATCTCCAACTATATTACTTGCGCTTTGATCGGATCGGTCGTAAGTCATACCGAAATTACCATCTATTGTTAATCGGTCGTCAAATAATTGTGTCGACAGGGCGACTTCGAATTCCTCCTGAGATACATTATCACCCGGCTTATAGTTTAGTCCAATATCCACATTTTCACTAATCTGCGAAAGCATGCCACTAAGTTGGTTTGCAATAACATTGTAGTATGAGGATTGCAAACTTACATTTGATGCATTATTAAAACTGAACGTTCCCAGTACCAGCAGTGAAATCATTTGCTGGTTCATCATGGCAGTGTTGGTTGTGTCAAGTTCTGAAAATACAGCCCTTTGATAGTCGGGATCCAGATCGGGCAATTTGATTTCAAATTTTATGTTGGGATTGAGTAATTCATCGGTAAGCACCACATAACATTCAACGGTAACCTTATTTTTGTAGCTGGCGGTGGTGTCTCTCTGAATACCCATACTTGAAAGACTGGTTTTAACTTTATACAATCCTTTTATATTTACCTGAGCTGAATATGGGTTTCCCGACCATGAAATTCTTCCTCCTTCAACAAGTTCGAATCGTTTACTAACAAGATTCCCGATGGTAAAAAAGAATGTACCATCCTTCACAATGTAATCACCCACAAGACTAAATTTACCTTCAGTATTAACTCCAAACGATAGGTTTGAGCTTCCTCTCGCAGAGATTCGTCCCATATCATCGGGTAGACTTATTCCAACTTCTGCAATTGGTGTTACCTCAAGATTTACATCAATATTATAACGTAATTGGTCTTTTTTCTTTTTTGCCACTATTTCGAATATGTTTTTCTCAGAAATAGTATCCTGCTGTTTTGTGGTAAAAATTATATAATCCTTATCAGAAATCTCTACCGAATAATCCATAGGCAGAACTACAGATGTTCCTCTTTGAGTTTTTAGGTTAATATTGAGATCTATATCATTGGGACTTCCTGATATCTTTACATCACCTGACGCAATAGCAGAGCCATAGTAAAGATCATTCATGTGTTCCGAAGTATTAAACAATAATAATCCAGGAGTAGAAATTGTAATGTCAAACTTAGGATCGTTGAAGTAATTATGAGTTAGTCTTCCGTCGATACTTGCTTGATTACCAAGAGTGTCGTAAATAACAAGATTGTCGAACTTGATGCCATTTTTAACAAAGTTTATTGAGTTTGAGAATGAATATCTTGTATTTAGATAAACTACTCTCATCCCGGTTCTTTGCATATCAGCAAAACCCGTAACTATGGGTTGCCTAGAACTTCCGCGGATCTCCAGTTTACCTGATGTAGTACCTTCCAAATCATTAACGAAAGTACTTAAGAATGGTTCAAAAGTTTTAATTTTAAATTTATCGAATCCAACATCTATGTTAAGGTTATTTTTCTCCTCGAATGGATAATAATAACCATCTGCTTTAAATATTTCACCCTGTCCGGCATTTCCTTTCTTTATAATATTAGATTCGATATATATAGAATTGGAACTATTATCCCATGAATTGATAATGTTTGCATCACCGAGGTATTCATCATTTAATCCAAGATCGGTAATAGTAATATTTGAAATTAATGTCGGATTATCTTTTATCAAACTTAGTTTGAGATTACCATTAATACTACCATCCAGGTCCATATTTAATGGCTTGGTAATCAGATCAAAATTTGAAAGGTTCCAATCTTTGAATTGTGCAACCAATGAATCCGACTCATCTCGTGGAATAGTTCCCAATAGCTTAAACTCAGAATCATCGGCATATATATAGAAGTTTTTAAAGAACACTCTATTGTTGAACATTACAACAAGGTTTCCGGTATCTATATCCCACATAATATCGTTAACGAAAATATTAGCCTTGCCAAAACTAAAAATCGTAGAGTCATTTACGCGAGCAATATAGCCTTCCAGATCACCTGAGTTTTTTAGTACCTGATTCCAGTTATTCCAATTAATACCATAGATAATTGAGTCCTTTGCGATTCGTGAAGAGATACTAAAGTTATCTATCCCCAAAACAATACTATCAGTTGGTGTACTATCTTTTAATATTAAATCTTCGATGGAAAATTCACCGATTAGATAATCACCCTCAGTAGTAATGGCTAATTTATTGGTGTCGAGGGTGATGTCATTAATCACTATTTTCTCTGAAGTTAGAACCGTTTCCATATAGTTGGATGGAAAGTCTATGGTCGAGGTTAGTCTGGTGTTTGGGGCCAGAACCACACCAAGTAAAAATTCCTCTGTAAATATTTCCGGTTTAGTTATTACCAAATCCAGATCAATGGATTTGTCATTGACAATATGTGTGGAATCAGTACCTGGAATTATATCAAAATAATGATCAATAAGGGCATAGAAACTATTGCTTACAGATTCAATTCCGTACTCTCCTGAAGCTTTAACATCAACAACATCCGATTCCAGTTTGATTTCGGTAAATCCTCTGGTGTCGGTTTGTTTAATAAGTGTTATGCTGTCAATGTTGTATACGCCTTTTGCAAAAGTCAAGGTGTTTTTAGAAAGTAATATATCAGCATTAAGTGTATTAAGGTCGGTGCCTTTTATATTTGCATTTATCGTAGAAGCTATATTAATATTCTTAGCGAATAGACTAGTTAGGCTCGTTAGGTTTGCTTTTACGATATTGGCATTTATATCGAATATTTCATTTTTAAGGTCGGCAACTAAGCTGCTCTCCATCATTAGATTATGATCACCAACCCGTAGATTTCCGGATATTGAGTCATCAAAATATTTGACATCAACACCGAAACGCTTGTAGTTGTAATTGAGGATGTCGGTATTATAGAATTTTCCTTTAACAGTATAATCGAAGTCTTCCATTGTGGCGCCTGAGATATCGAGGCCTACATTAAAACTTGTTAATCCAAGGGTATTGTTCATTCCCAGTAAATCGCCAATATTCAGGCTGTCGGCTTTCGTCGATGTTGAAATACTTGTAATCCCATTTTTCTTTTCAAAGTCAATCTCAGATGAAATATTTCCATGTTCTGAGAATAGATCTAGTTTGCTTGTAAAATCTTCATAATAGCCATCGAAGTTTCCTTCAACTGTTATCTGTTCCCCTTTAGGTATTATGTTAGAAACATCAATATGTTTACTTTGAATAGGCAAGAAGAAATTACCAATATCTTCTGAGTTGGAAGTTATTCTCAAGTTTTGTCCAACCATGTAAGATGTAAAGAAATCAGGTAGTCCTTTAAACATTATATCTCCTGATACTCTTGTGTTATTTCCATACTTAACACGGATCTCTGTGCCTGATAATTCGCGAACTGTTCCTTCAACGTTACCGGTTACACCAACAATATTAGGCATCTGAAAAAGGATATCTGAGAAATGACCGATATCAGCCATATCTACCATTGTTGGTCTTACAGTACCTTTCATGGTTACTGAATCAATGTAGTAACTCATTGCCTGATAATTGGAATAATGCATTGAAAAATCAATATCCAAATTCGAGTTGTTTATTTCAACTAGGGCAGATTTTGTATACATCCCTGTTGAACTAATAATAAAATCTGTGCTAAATTTTTTAACAACCAAACCACATTTTTCCTTAGCATTTAATTCAATAATCTTGAAACTTAATGAATCGTTAATAAGAGTAAAATTATTGATCTCAGTATTTATATCTTCGATTAGAATATTTGCATAGTCCATTGTTCGTTCACCACCTGAATACTCCCTGTTCTGATTGAAAAGATTAAATCTGGAGTTTTTCAGAATGATTTTCTTCGAGAATAACCTGAATTTACCTCTATCATCGGAGCTTTTATTCGAGCTAGTAAATTGTTTTATCATCATATTCAGGTTAGAATTATCTTCACCTTTATATGAACCCATATTGAACTGAGCGCTATCAACAGCAATTGAAATAAATGCTATATTTTGTAATGACAAATCGGAAAAGACCGGTATGGCCAATAGGTTTCCAACACCTAGTAAAGTATTGTTATGATGATCCCTAACATCGAGGCCTTTTATTTCCAGTCCATCAAAAAAGCTTATTTTGATGCTTGTAATGGAAATTTCCTGTTCAATATTTTTCGAAAGAATATCAGAGGCTAGACGCGCACTTATTGTTTGAACAACGGGGCTCTGGAAAAGTAAACTTAATGAAACCGGTAATATTGCTATTACCAGTATCAGGTAAAGGAATACCCTGAGTAGTTTTTTTTTAATATTTTTGTTGCCAGATTTATTCTTCAAATGACATATATATTAGGCATCGAATCATCGTGTGATGATACATCTGCTGCAGTAATAGTTAATAACAGGGTTCTGTCCAATATTATTGCAAATCAAAGTGTTCATAGTTCGTATGGCGGAGTTGTCCCTGAGCTAGCTTCAAGGGCTCACCAACAGAATATTATACCTGTTGTTGATGTTGCCCTTAAAGAAGCAAATATACGGAAAAATCAATTGAGTGCCATCGCTTTTACACGCGGACCGGGACTTTTGGGTTCATTGTTGGTAGGTACTTCTTTTACCAAATCTTTTGCTCTTGCATTGGATATTCCAATTATTGAAGTTGATCATCTAAAAGCTCACATTCTAGCTCATTTTCTCGACGATGGAAGTGGGTCTGATTCACCTGATTTTCCGTTCTTATGTCTTACTGTTTCAGGAGGTCATACTCAGATTGTTAAGGTAAGTAGTCCATCAGATATGGAAATTATTGGTTCAACCATTGATGATGCTGCCGGAGAAGCCTTTGATAAGGCTGCAAAGATTATGAGCCTTCCATATCCCGGTGGTCCGGAAATTGATAAGCTTGCAAAGATAGGTGACCCATTTGCTTTCAAGTTCCCAAAACCCAGAATGCAAAACCTTGATTATAGCTTTAGCGGACTAAAAACCTCATTTCTTTATTTTCTCAGAGATAGAATAAAAAATGATGAAGGTTTTATAGAAAAGAATAAAGCAGATCTTGCTGCATCAATACAAAGAACCATCATTGAGATTCTTATGGATAAGCTTCAAAAAGCTGTTAAAGAAACAGGTATTAAGGAGGTTGCAATTGCAGGAGGAGTGAGTGCAAATTCCGGACTCAGAAATAAAATTACCGAAATGGCGAATGACAGAGGCTGGAAAGTTCATATACCTGCATTTAAGTTTACAACCGATAATGCTGCAATGATAGCAATAGCTGGCTATTTTAAATATCTTGATAAGGAATTCTCGAATCAAAGTGTAACACCTTATGCCAGAAGTGACTTCAAGAATTCAAAGTAGTTAATTGTATAATTCTTATATCTTTACATTACATAAATTACTGATCTTATGGAACGAATAGCAATTTTCCCGGGTTCTTTCGACCCGGTTACACTGGGGCATGTGTCGGTTGTAAAAAGAGCAACCCACCTGTTTGATAAGATTATTATTGCCATAGGTGTAAACTCGGAAAAGAAGTCCATGTTCAGCCTTGAACAACGTATTGAGTGGATGGAAAAGATATTTGAATCAGAAGCAAAAGTGAGTGTTGATTCATATTCAGGACTAACAATTGATTATTGCAAACAGCAGAAAGCCGGATATATTCTTAGAGGTCTTCGTACAGCCTCCGACTTCGAGTTCGAGCGTGGTATTGGTCAAGTTAACCGAATGCTTCACGATAAGGTTGAAACGGTTTTTCTACTCACTGAACCTCAGTTTACACCTGTTTCATCCTCGATTGTTCGCGACGTAATCCGACATGGTGGTGATGTTAGTGCTTTGATTCCAAAGGAAGTTGACTTGAGTAGAATATAGTATTCAAGGTAGTTTTCCATCCTGATATATAACAAATTACCACCTGGTACGTTTTACCATAAAATTCTAGAAATGTTAAAGCAAATTGTAGTTTTATTCTTTTTAATGTTGTCATTATCTGTGTTTTCACAGAATGTAATTGTTACTGGCAAAGCCGATGGCCAAGCGGATAAACTTGTTAGAATTATTACCTATGATGACTTGTTTTCAAATCTTGAAAAAACAATTGCCACCACGAAAACAGATGAAAGTGGTGATTTTGCTATGAAATTTGAACTCCAAGAAACACAATTTGCATACTTTGCCCTTGGCATTGAAAAGGGCGAGTGCTACCTGTCACCAAACTCAAGTTACCTGATTGATATTCCAAAGGTTGATAGAAATGAAAATGCCTCCGTATTCGACAGAGTACCTCTAAGGTTTACAACCCTACCTGATGATGGCGGTATTCAGAAGTCAATAGAAGATTTTAATATTGATTATAACGACTTTCTGTACAATAATGTGAACAAAATATACAAGAGTAAGGATAAGTCGACAGTTGTGAATTTTGTTAATCTGATGAAGGATAAATATGCCAAGGTTGATCAAAAATATGTTAGGAATTATGTTGATTATTCACTGGCATCGTTGTTATGGCTAAGCAAGAAGAACAGTAATAAAAAAACTTTAACGGAATATATTATTGGAAAGCCTGTTTTATACAGCAATATACAGTATGTTGAGTTTTTTAAGGAATTTTTTAAAAATTATTTTGAGTCCGAAAAAACTTTCAGATATGAAGAACTTATCCCTGCAATAAATGAAAAGGGATCTATGCTTGCTCTTGCTGCTTTAATTTCAAGAGACAGCCTGGTTGGACAAGATATCAGGGTTAGTGAATTGGCTACGATGTTAATGTTATCCAGATATTACTTTAATCGATATGTGGAGAAAGACTTGGTTATTGAAAAGCTAAAACGGATTTCTGCGTTATCGCAATTTGAAGAAAATAAAAAGATTGCATCAAACTTTATTATAAAGCTTCAGGAACTTCAAACAGGTACCAGAGCACCAGTTATAGAGTTAACAGCATCTGATGGAAGTATAGTTAGTTTAGAGGATTATAAAGGGAGTTTTGTTCTTTTATCATTTGTGAAAAACGAATGTCGTATGTGTGAATTTCATATGAAGCTTCTGTCTGACCTTTCTGATAGTTTAGATTTTAAGATATTAACCATCGTTGCAGGAGATAGTTCTGACAATGTAGAGAGCTTCGCCAAAGAGAGAAATTTTGACTGGCCAATATTAAGGACAGGAGAGAATATATTACTATTGGAAGATTACAATATTAAAGTATATCCATCATATATATTTATTAATCCTGACGGAACAATTGCATATGTGCATCTGCCTATGCCCGAAGAGAATATGGAGCTCTACCTTCAAAGGTTTATGGAAAGGTATAAATCTGAAAATGGGAAAATGATTACAGAATAATCATCTTCTTAACAGCTCTAGAATTTCCTGAGATTACATGTAAATAATAAACTCCGGTTGTTAATCCTGATGTAACATTAATATTACAACCTGCATTGCAGTTTTCTTTAATTGTATGGGAATAAGCTAAGCCTCCATATGAATTGTAAACGACAATATTAAGATTACTTATCTCCTCCGAAATAAGGATACTAAAGTTTCCATTATTTGGATTAGGCACTATCTCAATAATATCATTCAGATTTACAGGATTTTCAGGAACACTTATTGCACATTCATCAAAACTAAAAAGAATGGTTAATTCACCGTTGTTAATACAACCTGTGCTACCATTCGTAACTCTAACACTATGAGTTTGAAGATCAGTCCATGCTCCATTGGTAGTTGCGATATTGAAGCGATCTTCAAAGTTGTTTTCAATCCAGAAATATTCAGTACCATCCGGGTCGGAATCGAAGCCTGCATCCAATATAACAGAATCACGAACACAAGCGACAATTGAATCAATTCCAATTACCGTGGCATCGTCGGGTATTAGTTCGATTACAGGTAATGGATAAACTGTTATAGTAATTGATGCTATAAATTCATTGTTGTACTGATCTGTTAATAGTAGATTATAAGTTGTTGTTTCTTCGGGAACTACACTGAATGATGCTTCATCTGAAAAGAAACCAGTTGGATCAGAAGTCCATTCATAAGTATATTGCAATCCGCCTCCTGAGGCATTAGCATAAATTGTTGTTGTATCTCCCAAACAAATTTCATTAAAATCTGACAATGGGAATGCTGCCAATCCTCCTCCGCTGGCATTTATCAGAACATTGTCGGGTTCACTAACACATTCATTCTCATCTGTTATCCAAAGTGAGAAAACCGTTGGTTCAAATAATGGTAAAGTTGTTGGGTTTGGAATATTTCCGGCCTCAAGCCAGCTTGTTGGTTCCCATTGATATTCATAAGGGCCGCTACCACCGCTGGCACTACCTTCAAGAGATGTAACTGTACCTTCATTTATTACCTGATCTTCTCCGGCATAAGAAACTGGAAGCTCGTGCACTTCGACAAAAATACTATCAAACAGAATTGTGTAACCGTCAGTGATTTCAAGAATATACCAAATATCGTTTGTGGGAAAATCTGATGGGAACTGAACTGTTGATGTAAATCCCGGAGGATTGGATGTCCATAGGTATTCATAAGTTCCCGAGCCTCCATCAGGACTTACAAAAAGGTCAACTCTTTCACCGTTACAAATTTTATTCTCACTTGAACTCATTGTAATACCAAGTGGTCCACCAACAACATTAACCCAAACTGTATCCTCACCAACACATGATGACTGCTGGTCACTTACGGAGAAAATAAATTCAGTACTTGATGTAAGACTTACTGTGGTAGGATTTTGAGTATTAGGGTTAACCAGTAAATCAGGTGGTTCCCATGTGTAGAAATAATTACCTGATCCACCAGATACTGTACCGGTCAGGTCAGTTGTGCCGCCATATGGAATGTCGATATCTTCTCCGGCATCGGCATCGGGAGAATCAAGATCGATTGTAAAATCTTCGATAGTAGTATTAGCATAGTTGTTACATGCATCAGAAATAAAGCTGAATTGTTTGATTTCCAGTGTGAAATCACCACCCTGATATATTGCAGGTGTGAAATACAGAATATATTCTCTTTCGTTGTTACCTCCTAAATCACATGTTTCACCATATATGCTATCGATAGTATACGGACCACCGGGGCCTTCAAGGTTAAAGTCATTCGCCTGAATTGAGCTGCATTTTACATTTTCATTGAACTTTATTGTAAGCTCATTTGTTGCACATGAAGTTATAAGGTCACCTCCGATATACTCGATAAATGGTTTTTGATCATCAAAAATAACTGCAGTTGATGCTGAAAAATCTAGAGTATATCCTCCGGGTGTTTGTGTCCAGTCACTAACTACAAGTACATATGTTTCACCTTCTGTGACAGCAAGATCCCCATTCCATTTATTAGTAGGGCCACCATTGTTACAATTATTATATCCACCATTTAGGGTACTTATGCCGGTTGCTCCCTGGTATCCAGCACCACCTGCTGCATTACAACTCGACTGAATACTTCCAACATTATTCCATATATCATCACATGAATAATTGGTTAGGTTAAATACTGCCCAGTCATAGTCATCAGTTTGTACCTGTGGAGTAATTTCAAATCTTAAGTCACCTGATTGTACAACAGTCCAGATATACCATCGGCTGTTATGCTCTCCATCAACACAGTGGTTAGGGCAGTTGTTCCCACCATTGGGTATTTCGAAATAATTACCATTGCCGGCAGCTGTGGAATCTTCAACATAAATATAATCACAAACAGGTATTGCTCCCTTACAATCTTGTGTCGTGGGTATCTGTGCGAAAGAAGTTATACTTGCAATAATTAATACACATGATAGGAAAAGTGATTTGTAAGATATATTGGTAACTGTTTGCATAATGGTTTGGTCATAATTAATCGTTGTTACAAAGATAATACTTATTCACCTTTAAAAACGGGTTTCCTTTTTTCAAGAAAAGCAGTTTTGCCTTCGGTAAAGTCGTAGCTTGTAAAAGCTCTGGTTCTAAGCTCGTTAATGCGTTCCATAACCTCTGGTGTAACTGGTCTGGATTTGCCAAGCATATTCAATTGTTCTTTTATAACACTAATACTGAGAGGTGAATTATTGGAGATATCATCTGCAAAATCAATTGTGAAATCGTAAATATTTTCCTTATCGATAAGATGATTAATCATTCCAAGATTATATGCTTTTAGTGCATCAATAGGTTTTGCAGTAAAGAACATTTCTTTGGCAATATTCATCTCCACCATATTAAGAAAATGAAGTAATCCGCTGGCATTATATGGTACGCCAATTTTGGCAGGTGTGATTGCAAATGAACAATTTGGAGAGCCAATAATAATATCGCAGGTAACTGCAAGATCAAAACCACCTCCCCATACAGATCCCGTAATCATTGCAATCACAGGTGCTTTGAAGTTCTCAATCTTACGCATAAGGCTTTCAAGAGGATGGCTGAAAGGAAGCGGATCCTTTCCGGGATCAGGAAGCTGCTCAATATTTAAACCGGCACACCACACTTTAGCATCAGGATTACACCTAATAATTACTGCTCTTATATCTTTTGTTGAAAGACTATCAAAAATACTTTCTAATTCGAAAAGCATTTCTTCACATAGTGCATTGCGCTTTTCATCGTTATTGAAAGTTACTATGGCTGTTTTCTTCTGTATTTCTGATTTGATAAATTTCATAACTCAATTTGTTTTATGGACTATAAAATTAAGGGTTTTGTTTAATTTTGGTGTTTAAATTGTAAAAATGATAAACAGAATATTTACCACAGCCATATTGATAGTATCAATTCAGGCATTCGCTCAGGAATATAGTATCAGTGGAACAATTGCCGGATTGGAATACGAAAAAGTGTATTTAATGAAGCTTATGGGCGAGAAGCGACAAATTGTTGATACAGCACAAACAGATCAAACAGGAGCTTTTACTTTTGTATTGCCTGAGTATACAGAAAGTGGAATGTATGTTGTGATTAATGGGCCGGGAAAAGCAGTAGAACTTATTTATAATCAGGAAAATATACAATTTTCAACTTCCGGTTTTAATGATGCTGACGGAATACAAATAATAAGTTCGGTTGAGAATCTTATCTATTACGATTACATGGGAATTAAAGGCATGAACATGTATAAGCTTGATGTATTAAAGACTTTAATTCAGAATTACCCTCCCAATGATGAATTCTTTATGGATGCGATTTCTCAATACAATTTTCTAAAGAAACAGTTAAATGACCGTATTGATGAGTTAGTTTCAAGTAATCCAAACACACTTGCATCAAGATACCTAACTGCTGACAGACCAATGATTGTGGACCTTATGTTACCACCGGATGAGCAAAATATATATGAAAAGAAACATTATTTCGATAATGTTGATTTCTCAGATACAATGCTTGTTAACAGTACGATACTTACATCGAAAGTTGTTCAGTATTTGAGTTTATTTCAAAATGAGGCAAACTCACAAGAGGAATTGGAAGATTTCATGTTGATTGGTGTTGATACTGTATTAACCCATGCTCAGGAAAATCAGATTATCTATGAATTTTTAGCTGATTTTCTTATAAATGGTTTTGAGTCAATAGGTTTTGAGAAAGGATTAGAACATATTGCGGACATAAATTATCTTAATAACTTCTGTGAAAACACTGAAAAGAAACTCAAACTTGAAAACAAGATAGAGTTGATTAAAAAGTTAGCAATTGGTAAAGCTGCTCCTGAAATTAATACAACTGATATTAGCGGAAATACTGTTAATCTGGCTGAAATAAAGGCTAAGAAAACTTTGATTTTATTCTGGGCAAGCTGGTGCCCTCATTGTGATGAGATTATGCCAGTAATCAATTCTTATTATGGTGATAAAAGTAAGCTTGAAGTAATTGCAATTTCCATCGATGAATCCAGAGAAGATCTTATGAAAAGTTTAGATTCATCTGATTATGGTTGGATAAATATTGCTGAATTAAAGGGATGGGATGGTGCTATTGTGGAAGAATATGGCATTGTTGCAACACCATCTGTTTTTATTCTTGATGAAAACAAGAATATTATAGGTAAACCACTGGGTAAAAAAGAAATTGAAAAGTTTCTGAAGGATTAATTATAAACCGGAAGCAAGTACATCAACAATATGAGCAACTTTTATTGGTAAGTTGTGCTTCTTAATATAGGCAAACTGATGCATCAGGCATGTGCTATCGGTTGAAACTATGTATTCAGCTCCTGTATCAATAGCATGATGAACTTTTTGCTCAGCCATTGCAGTTGATATTGGTTCAAACTTAACGGAAAAAGTCCCTCCAAAACCACAGCATTCATCTGAACATTCCATTTCAACTAATTCAAGCCCTTTTACATTTTTCAATAATGATCGGGGTTCATTTCCAAGTTTGTATTCTCGCAATGAAGCACATGAGTCATGATAAGTTACTTTGTGTTCGAATACAGATCCAAGATCGGTGACTTTCACAACATTCACCAAAAAATCAGTTATTTCAAATATTGATCGCTGTAATTGTTTGTATTCGTTATGATAAGCACCATTATAGAATAATTCATCATAACCGTTTCGAACATATCCAATGCAAGATGATGTCGGGCCTACGATCATTCTGCCGTTGTTAAAATCTTTGATGAATTTCTCACCTAGTTTCTTGGCATCTTCCCAAAAACCACTGTTAAATGCCATTTGTCCGCAACAAGTTTGATTCGGATTATAATGAACTTTAACACCTGCTTTTTCAAGAACTTTAATCATATTAAAACCGGTCTCAGGATATACCTGATCAATGAAACAAGGAATAAATATGTCAACTTCCAATTGTTTTTTCACAACAACGGTTTTTAAGTGGTTTGCATTTTAAGATGTGCAAAATTAAGGTTTTTAAAATCATTCCAATACGTAGGATAAGATTTATTGACTATTTCGTGGTTTTCAATTTCAATCTCATTAAATCGCATAACCAATGGTGCGAAACACATGGCCATTCTATGATCATTGTAAGTATTGAAAAATAGATTGTTAGATTTGCTATTGTGTGTGGTTAGTAAATAGCTATTATTCTTTTTAACCAGAGATGCTCCAATTTTTTCTAATTCATTTTTTAGAGCTTCAATGCGGTCCGATTCTTTAAAAGCAAGCTGTCCTATATTTTTAAATTCCGAATCGATACCCAATGCTGCACATGTTACCATTACAGCAGGTACTATGTCCGGTGTGCCGGAAAAATCATAGATAAAGTGATCTGTAATTTTAGTTGATTTTGATAGCTGTATTCCTTCCTTTGAATATCTTGTAATAACTCCCAATTCATTAAAGATATCCTTTAATATACTATCGCCTTGGAGGCTGTTTTTTTGAAAGTCAGGAAGAAATATTTCACCATTTTCAGAGAGTGCCACAAGTTCATACCAATATGAAGCAGAGCTCCAGTCTGGTTCTACTTCGGCCGGATAGTAATCATATTCTTTATAATCTATTTTTACACCATCAGTTGTTAACTCCAGTTTTGCACCAAATTTCTTCATTAATTCTGCAGTCATAATGATGTAGGGCATCGATACTGGCTTTCCAATAAAGTTTATTTTAAGACCTTCTTCAAAATATGGTCCGATAAGCATTAATGCGCTGATAAACTGACTGCTGCGAGTTACATCAACATCTACTTCCTTACCTGAAAGTTCATTTCCTGTTATTTTTATTGGGAGGTATCCTTCTTTTTTCTGATAACTGATTTTGGCGCCTAGATGAATCAACCCGTCAACAAGTTCTTTCATAGGACGTTTCATCATTCTTTCTGAGCCTGTTATTAACCAGGTTCCTTCTCTGAAAGCCAGGTAGGTAGCTAGAAATCGTGCAACTGTACCTGCATTTCCAACATCAATAATCATTGCTACACCCGACTGCTCACACGATTTTATTCTTTTGAGATATTCTGATAATCTTAATGTGTCATCTGAATCACTTAGGTTGGAAATATCAGTACTATCGCCGGCTAAACCTTTGACTATTAACAGCCTATTGCTAATGCTTTTCGATCCTCCAATATTTATTCGACCAGTAAAACTGTTGGATATGCTACTTAACTTTATATTCACTTTTCGCACTTTTTTCGTTTAATATAAAATTCCAGACTTTGCATAATGAGGTCATCATTGATTTCGATATCATGAACAGCTTTTCCAATCTTTTTTATCAGACTTAATTTATGTTTATTACCTCTGATTTTCTTGTCCTGTTTCATAAGTTCCATAATCCGTGGAATATCTCCATCTGTGAAATCTAACCTTTGGAAATTTTTATCAATCATTTCTATAACATTTTCAAGATTAGAGCATTCTACTTTAAATATTCTGGAAGAGATCCAACCTTCACAAATCATACCAGCTGCGATAGCAATACCATGAGTTACTGGATTACCTGATTTCAGGTAATAGGATTCTATTGCGTGACCTACTGTATGTCCAAAATTCAGGTTCTTTCTCATTCCTTTTTCAAATACATCAAATCTAACAATGTCTATTTTATCTTTAGCAGCCTTGATGATGATCTTGTTCCAGTCGGAAATATCCAGATAATTGCTTCCCTCAAGTTTAAACCACAGCTCTTTATCCATTATCAATCCGTACTTCATAACTTCAGCAAAGCCTGATTGCCAATGTGGTTTTTCTAGAGTTCTAAGGAATACCGGGTCGATTATCACACAAGCCGGATTTATAAATAAACCCACTTGATTTTTGAATTTAGCAAAGTCGATACCGGTTTTGCCCCCAATTGCAGCATCTACCATTCCAAGTAATGTTGTAGGAATATTCATAAACTGAACTCCACGCTTGAAGGTAGCTGCAGCCATTCCGGCAATGTCGGTAACTACACCACCACCAAGATTTATTATCAGATCATCACGACCTACATTTAGCCTGGTTAGCTCATTCCAAATGTAGATCAGTTGATGAATCGATTTGTTTTCTTCACCACTAATAATGGTAATTATTCCATAAATATTTATGGAGGGTATTTTTTGCTTGAAAACAGGAAGACAATGCTTTTCCACATTCTCATCCATTATTACAATAATACGGTTAAATTGGCTAAGTCTTGTGGCAGACTTTTCAATCGCACCATCACCAATCAGGTATGTAACAGGGTCAGTTTCAAGAAGTAGTGGTAAGTTCATGTCTTAGTTGTAATCTTAGTATGAGAGGCAAATATAGAGATTTCAGACTTAATGTTTACTGATGATATCTCTACCGAAAGGTGTTAATGCTAGTCCGGCAAGTTTAAAATGTTGTTGCGCCCACGGAATTCCGATAATAGTTATAAATAATATAACTCCGAAGAATATATGAGTTAACATTATCCAGAATCCTCCAACAAAGAACCAGATAATATTCATTAGCGTATTTAGGCATCCTGATGGTCGTTCAACCTGAACAACTTCACTACCAAAAGGCCAAATTGCAAGAATGCCAAGTTTTATGGTTTGTATACCAAATGGTATTCCGATGATTGTAACGAAAAGAACAATGCTAGCTGCAAAGTATTCAAGCGCTATGGCAAAACCACCAAAAAGTAACCAAATAAGATTGCCTAGTATCTTCATCCTTATTTATTTTAGTTTTTTTGAAAAATTTGATTCAATGCTTCATTCAATTCATTGTATTTGAATGTGAACCCTTCTTCTAATAATCGTGCTGGCACCACTTTTACTCCACTGATTAAAAGCTCGTTGGCCATGGTTCCTAAAATTAATCGTAGAAAGAATTTTGGTATAGGAAGTATTACCGGACGAGATAATGTTTTGCCCAATAACTTCGTGAATTCTTTATTTTGAACCGGATTTGGGGCGGTTAAGTTATAGGCACCCTTACATTTATTATTTTCCATCAAGTATCTAATTGCCTCCACTTCATCATAAATATGAATCCATGATTGCCATTGTTTGCCATTACCAATTTTTCCTCCTGCAAAGAGTTTGGTTTGTTGAGCTATCTTTGGTAGTGCTCCCCCTGACAAGCTGAGCACCATGCCTGTTCTCAAATAAATAACTCTTGTGATTTTCTCCAGCTGATGGAAAGCTTCTTCATGTGAAACTGCGATTTTTGGTAAAAATCCTCTTTGTCCAAGAGTCGTTTCTTCATTTACCTCTATGTCTGTTCGGCTGTAACCGTAAATACCAATAGCTGAACCAAGCATTACTACTTCAGGAATTTTGTCAGCCAACCTGATTGCTCTTACAATTGTACTATCGACATTTAGACGGCTTTTTCTGATTTTCTCCATTCTTCTTTCTGTCCATCTTCTGCCAACACTTTCTCCGGCAAGGTTAATAATTGCATATGAACCGTTAATCTGATCAACAATTTTCCCGATTTCGGTTTTTCTAAGCCTAACAACCTTTATTTTTCCATCAAAAAGTTCCGATGTTGTTTTCTTGAATCGTGACACAACCACCACTTCATAATCTTTAGAAAGTTCATTTACAAGATGTTTACCTATGAACCCACTACCTCCAAAAATTACAACCCTTTTCATATTTTTTATTATGATTTAAAAGTAAAGTTAATAATTCTTTTTACATGCAAACATGAAGTCAGAAATGTTGTCTTGTTTATGTATTTTTGATGATCTAAACTAAGTAAAATGAAAAAGTTATATCTGATTTTTATATTGATTATGATATCTATTGTCGCTATAAGCGAAACAATATCACATAGTTATAGAGTTTCTTCACCCGAGATAATTAATAATAATGGATATAGCTACATTACCTTTAAGGATGCTATGTTAACCGGACTTGAAGGGGAACCTTCTATTCCGTATTTTGCTGTGACTTTACTTCTTCCTCCCGGTGAGGTGGCCACATCTGTTAAATATATTGGTGAATACCCTGTTAAAATTGACGGAAGCTATATAATAAAACCTTATCAACCATCAATTCCTTTATCAGAAACTGCAAAGCAGGAATTTAAATTTAATGAAGATATTTACAGGCTTGATTCCGATTATCCTAAGGATAAAACTGGTAGATTCTCAACATCTTACCTGCATGGACACAGTATTGTAATGACGACGTTTACACCATTGATTTATACTCCCTTGGAAGGAAGTGTAAGTTATTATACAAGTGTACGAATTGAAATAGAAACGTCTCCCGATCCAAAAGCTCAAAAGGCTATGATGAATCTTACAGCTTCCACAGAAAATCAAAATGTTATTCAAGGTTTTGTTCAAAATCCCAAAGAGCTTGAAGCTTATAATTCTTACCGGATAAGATCTGATAGTACTTATAAACTACTGATTATTACCACTGATTACTATAGTGGAAGTTTTGAGGATTTAAGAGGGATTTATCTCGACAGAGGCCTAAAAAGTGAAGTTGCAACCACTGAGGATATTTCAACCGCTGTTTCAGGTCAGGATCTTCAAGAAAAAATCAGAAACTACATTATACAAGAATACCAGGATAAAGAAATTGAATATGTACTGCTTGGAGGTGATATTGAGTTAATCCCGCATCGTGGTTTTTATTGTTATGTGCAGTCGGGTAGCGGTTATACCGATAGTGATATTCCTGCTGATTTGTATTATTCTGCACTCGATGGAAATTGGAATAATGATGGTGATGATAAGTGGGGAGAACCTGAGGAGGATGATTTACTACCAGAGGTTGCAGTTGCGAGATATTCGTTCAGCACAGAAGCAGAGCTAGATAAAATGATTCATAAAAGTATTTATTATCAGAATTATCCTGTACTCGGTGAGCTTACAAAACCTTTGTTTGCAGGCGAGAATTTATATTCGGGACCTGATACATGGGGAAGGGATTATCTGGATTTGTTAATTGGTGAACGCTCTGATAATGGTTATACAACCTTCGGTATTCCAGAAACTTATCCAATAGATTCAATATATGAATTTCATGCTCCCTGGTATGGAAGTACCCTGATGGCTCATGTTAATCAGGGAAAGCAATTTGTTCATCATGTTGGTCATGCCAATGCAACTTATGTTGCACATATGAATAATTCTGATATTACAAATTCGAACTTCTCAGGTGCTAATGGTATCGATCATAATTATACAATAATGCAAACACATGGTTGTATTTGTGGTGCTTTTGATGTGAGTGATTGCATTTTAGAAGAAATGGTGAAAATCGACAATTTTGCTGTTAGTGTAATTGGTAATTCCAGATATGGTTGGTTTAATGAGGGACAAACCGAAGGACCTGCGGCACATTTACATAGAGAGATGGTGGATGCATTATATCATGAACAAATGAATCATTTGGGTAAAGCTTTTGTTGAATCAAAAATACAGACTGCACCATGGGTTGAGGCTCCTGGCCAATGGGAAGAGGGGGCATTACGCTGGAACTTCTATGATATAAATATTCTAGGTGATCCTGCTTTAAGTGTTTGGACGAATGAGCCAATTTATTTGACAGTAGTTTATGAGGAAGATCTGGAAATTGGTACAACATCAACTGATGTATCTGTTAGCAGTGGAGGTTCTCCAATGGAGAATTTCACATGTTCAGTTCTAAAGGAAGGTGTTCTTTATGCAACTGGAGTTACGGATGCCAATGGTGAGGTTACTCTGGTTTTTGATCCGGTTGTAACTGAATCCGGTGAGGCCAACCTTATTGTTGTGGGTTATAACAGCTTACCTGATACAAGTATCATAAATTTTATTCCTTCAGGAGAAGCATATGTGGTGTATAATCAGCATGTTGTTGATGATAATACCGGGAATAATAACGGTATAGCTGATTATGGTGAATCTATTCTTTTGGATTTGGAAGTTGTTAATATGGGTGCACTTGATGCAAATAATGTTGTTGCTACACTTACTACAAATGATACATATATTTCATTAACTGATGATTCTGAAGATTATGGTACTGTTGCTGTTGATGATTCAATTATGATTCAAAGTGCTTTTGCATTTGATGTGTCGGGTCAGATACCAGATCAGCGGGTTGTGGAGTTTGAATTAATGTGTGAAGGAGATAGTCAAACATGGTATTCTGATTTTACCATTATAATGTCTGCTCCAGCTCCTGAAATATTAGATATGGTTATAGATGATACAAATGGAGGAAATGGAAATAATCGCTTTGATCCGGATGAAACAGCTTTAGTTAGTGTTGTTGTGAAGAATAATGGACATAGCGATTGCGCTTCTACTTTGGTTGAATTATCCACATCAAATCCATATGTTGTTATTGATCCTGAATCAGTGGTATTAGGTACGATGACGGCTGGAGAATCTTTAATGGCTGAATTCACAGTAAGTATTGATGCTTCAGCCCCTTTGGGAAATCCTATAATTTTTGATTGTCAGGCAGACATGTGTGGATATATTGAAGCAACACAGCTTTATAATGTTGTGGGTTTACTGATTGAGGATTTTGAAACAGGTGATTTCACATCCTTCCCCTGGCAAAATAGTGGTAATCAAAGTTGGGTAATTGATGAAACATTTCCATACAATGGAGATTTTTGTTCCAGATCGGGAAATATTATTGATGATCAGACCACTGAGATATATATTACTGTTGATGCACCTACTGATGATGTTATTACTTTCTCACGAAAAGTATCTTCTGAAAGTGGGTATGATTTTTTAAGGTTTTATGTTGATGGAGATAAATACTCCGAATGGTCGGGTGAGATGGATTGGGAAGTTATATCATATGAAATAACTGCGGGGCAGCATACATTTATGTGGTCGTATGAGAAAGATATAAATCACTCAGAAGGAAGTGATTGCGGATGGTTAGATGACATTATTTTACCGCCGGCAGCAATAATTATTGGAGTTAATGAAGTAGTAAATAATGGAGACATTATTATTTATCCGAATCCCGGTTCAGGATTAATTTCACTGAAAACAAATATGTCACTAGCTAATGCAGAGGTCAATGTTTTCAATACTCTGGGAAGTTTAATACTGGTTAAGAAAATGGAGTTGCTAAAAGGAAAGGAAGTTCTCGATATGAGTAACTTTGAACCGGGATTATATACAATCAGAGTTGATTCTGATAATGGTCAGATTATCAGGAAACTCATTATACAATAATTACTTACTGTAATTGGATGGTCTGAACCATTCGAATATTTCTTCTTCTTCTTGATTCCAGCCAACCAGCCATGCTGTGAGTTTATTAACATTTAGGTTAGTAATACTGTAATCAACCTTCAACATTATATCGTCGGGATATAATTCTTGCGCCTTTTGATGACGATCAAGTGTTTGTGCAAAATGTTCATATAGGTCCCATGCACCATAAAGATGCAATAACTCGTGAGCATGGGTAGCTGCTACCGTCATTTGAACTCCATTCTCAAATTCAGGAAAAATAATTAGTCCCTCAACTAACTTTTTTCTTTTACTCTTTCCCTTGGCATATCGCATGGCATATGGATGTCCTTTTTTGTTCGCTAATACAATAACTTGAAAATTGTCACATTTATATTTCTCTTTCAATTCTGCATATGCTTGTTTTGAGTTACGATATCCAAGTTTTTTCAAAGTTCTGTAGACCCAGCTTCCACGCCGTTTATCTTTAGCTGTTAGTTTCTCTATTTTATTAAAGACAATGTCATTCCCATTATTTAGCAGGTACTGTTTAAAACGAAGATCAACTCCCCAGTTATGAGCTTGTTCAGATAACCAAGTTTCGCCTTCCACCAATTCCTCAATAATTGCTTCCTTATCCTTATCATTCCAACTGTTATCGGGTGTAGATATAAATGCAATCAATGTAACTACTTCTCCGGCAAGTTGTTTGGCGCTTCCTGCATTCCACCTGTCATTATTTTGACCCATTACGGAAAATTGAATTAGCTGAGTAATTATAAGTAACAATATTAGCTTTCTACTCATCTATTTAATGATTATCTTATCAATAGTTTTAATATTATTTGACGAATATATTATAAAATATAATCCCGGTGTAACCTGATGGCCACCTAATGTTGTACAATCCCAATTTATGGAGTATGAATTATTGTAAGATGTTTCGGGAATATACCTGTTGTAAACCATATTTCCCTGAAGATTAAAAATTTGAAGATTGGACTCTGCAAGAAAGGTATTTGTAAGTTCAATTGTTAGGTTGTTATTTGCAGGATTAGGAAATATATGTGTTGCAATTGCTTTAGAATCATGTTTGATATCATGTACATTAGCATACACATATTGCTTTAAACCAAAGAATTCAAGTATGCTTAACAAGTAATTTTCTCTATTATTGACAGGATCAGAATCAACTATATATTTAAACTGAATATTTGATCCAATTGTTTTATAAGCCCCAGCATCATATGCAATAGAAACATTCGAACTATCGTGTGTTTTTGTTTTCAGAAATGCTTTTGCACTTCCTATAGGTTGAAGGAAATAGTCAATAATGTAATAGGACTCCTCTGACAAAAGTGTCAATTCCTTTGTATAAGTATCGGGTAGACCCACAATCGTGTCAAGCATGATAACCTGACTTTCAAGTTTACCCTCAATATTAAACATGTCAAAAACTGGAAGATTTTCATCAGATTTCCATGCTTCTCTTCCTTCCAAATAAATATTGCCATTTAAAGATTCCAGATAATTTACAAGAATTTCACTTTCATATCCTGTTAGTTGTTGCAGGTTAAAAATATCTCCAAGGCAAACAAAGATCGACATGTAATCCTTAGGGTTGGACATTAACAGATCTCCAATTTTACTCCTTAATCCTATTTCATTAAATTTGTCATGTAATACAATTGCAGATTCTTGGTTAGGATTTAAATCATAAATTAATACAGGTATTTTACCGACTCTAATACTTGTGGTTTCTTCAGTAAACAAACTGTTCTCAATATATATTTTCAGATTCAGATTAGCAGTCTCTCCCATTGGAACAGCCCAACTGGCAGCTAAGGTATAGGTAACTGATAATGTATCACCAGGATTTAGTTCATTAATACTAATCTTTTCAAATGGGATATAAATATTCTCGTCCTCAGACCTTAGAATTGAATAAGCGGCAGATGTTTTTGCATGACCGGTATTTTGAATTGTCAATCTAATATTACCAGTTTCACCAGGATATATAATATCATCATCATCTATAACTTTCGAGTTTAATAGTCTGATAACAGGAGCATTAATAATAAGATCAATATTTGAAGCAATTGTACCATTTGACGTAATTAGTTCGCATGTGATGCTAGCATTATATCGATCAGGAATTGCTTGAATTATTGAAAATGAAGCTATATTATCAAGTTCAATTGTTTCTCCAGCAGATATATTTCCAATACTTACATTAGTATCGTTTAAGACTATTACTGGATCTCTGGATCTGAAACGCAGAATAACATCTTCATAACTAGTATTTGATCTGTTTGTGATATTTGCATGAATGTTTGAAACTTCATTACAGCTTACATAATTATTGTCGTTGTTTACCTGAAAGGCGGCTATTATATCAAAGGCTGAAAGGTTATATGTTTTGTTGCTTTTTATTCCCTTGCTATCTGATACTTGAATTTCAATTGGGTAGTTAGTTGTCGGATCAGAAATCATTACAGAAAGATCTCCTGAATTATTGATAGTGAGAATCTCAGGTAGCGTTGATATTGGTGTATAAACATAACTTGAATTTGCTAATTTATCTAGGAGCTGATTATTGTTATACAGTGTGAAATTGGTTTTATCTCCAGAGGATATTCCAACAGCCCAATGCATATAATCAGCAATTGTCATATTGCCATAATGTGTTTCAATACTACCATCTGGATATAAGTAAAGATTAAAGTTCATATCTTGGTATATCCAATTTGCAAAACTGGATGTTTTCCATCGGATAATTACCCTGTGAATATTTTTGTCCACCCAAACGCCATCATTTTTATCATAATTAAGAAATAGCGATGATGCAAAAGGTGCTATAATTCTATTATTTTTGATTATGGTTTCTTCACCTATAAAATATGGATAGGGAAATGGTTTATCTTCAAACATGATAAAACCTTCAATGAAAACTGACATTTCGTATAATGTGTCGCCGTAAAAGGGAAATCCAAAAGGTAGCTCCACATTAACATGAGAATCAGAAGTATTGTCAAATTCCAGTTCAATTCCATCAATAGGTTCAAATTCTGTATTTACCGGATTTAGCACATAATTATTTACAATGTTCCATCTGTAAGGTGGATAACCACCAGATGCTGAAAGGTTATAGTTTTTTGTAGCACCAGTTTCAATTTGCGCAAGTTCATCAGTTGTTATCTCAACTTTATCAAAGTTGGGAATATATGTTAATTGTGATGTAGTTACAGCGTTATTAGCGATTTCAACAGGTAAGTGATTACAAACAACTTCTTCATTTGTATTAGTTACTAAACTAAAATATTGAATTTCTCCTTGCCCGATGTCTTCAATGTCATTTTCGGCAATTTGAACATAAAACTTCGCAGGTTGCCCCGATTCTAGATATGTAAATAATGGACTAATATCTAATGCCAGTTCCAACTCTTTCTCCGACTCAATTGAATCTATACCCTGCATGTAGTGTTCACCTCCTTGATAATTAAAAATAGGGAAGTCGATAGTATGCTGCGGGTAATTTTCTTCCATATTTGTCGATACACCTGCAATGATTTTTATTTTGCTTCTGGCATTATGTTTTACTTTTAACCTGAAGTTAGCAACCGGCTCATAATCAGCATCTACTTTTATTATGTGAGTTTGTTGGTTCCAGATTCCACCGTTTAGGTATTCCAAGGCAAGAGTTCTGTACATAATATAGGTATCACTATTTGCAATAACAGTATTTTTTGTTTTAAAACCACCCCACTCCCAATCCTTCATGTCGATAATATTATCACCATTAAGGTCAATATCATTTGTGTATTGTCCATCGTTGTTGATGTCATATCTTATGGAGTCGTTAAAACCATATATAGTAAGGGCATGACCTGCCAATTCGTTTCCACAGCTGTATATTACCTTTGAGTATGCATCAGGACTATTCGCGGGAAGAGTACCAATTGTTGGGTAATTATAGCTTAAATAAAAGTTGGCCAGACCTCCGTATTCTGATCCATTAGCATGGTCGATTAACCATTGTTTTAGAGTTAGTATTCCTTCAGGAGTACTAACGTCGATGCTATATACATCGGTTATTCGATTTCGCATTGCATTTTCGTAAATCTCATAACCAGATTTCCAGCCAAGGTAGCCCTCATTGGAAAGTTCGCCATAATCATGTTGGTTTGGATTTCCGCAGGACTTTATAATATCGAAGCTATAGAAATAATTAGCTCCCCAGCCATTACCATTATTTAAAAAATTATAAGTAAAATGCGGTGAATACTGGTTTTCTGGCAATGTAGCATCCGCTTCTCTTGCAACGTTTATCTCATATGTGAAATTATATCCAACACCTGCTCCCTGACCACAGCTCCAATATTGACCCTGTGGAAATGAAGGCCTGAAAAATGGTAAAATTGAATTGTCATGTTCTGTGGGTAAATCCCTTCCTGATTTATACTCTTCAGGTATGGTAAACTTTGGAAGGTTTTCAGCATAAATTGAATCTGCTTTTGTGAGGATAATAGAATTTTGGTAAGGTGATTTTTGACCTGGTGATATAATTGGGAGTATTATTAATACAAAAATAATAGTGGTTAAAATATGTTTCATTATCGTCTATTTAATAGATAGACGATAAAATTATTGAAAAAGTTGGCTGTGTGTGAGGAATATTGCAAGAAATTTGTAACAAATTACGGAAAAATCGACCAGTTGGTTTATCCTATATATGAAAATGTACCAAACTCAGATTTTATCGTAAGTTGTTTGTTGTTAGACTCTTCAATATGTCCAATTAATTGTGCATCGATACCGTATGATTGTGATATTTCAATAATGCTACTACTGATACTTTCAGGTACATAAAGTTCCATTCTATGTCCCATATTGAAAACCTTATACATTTCTTCCCATGATGTACCTGATTGTGACTGAATTAGTTTGAATAAAGGTGGAATTTTAAACATGTTATTCTTAACAACATGAAGGTTGTTGATGAAATGCAATACTTTAGTTTGTGCTCCTCCACTACAATGTACAATTCCATTTATATCATCCCTGTGTTTATCAAGAATTGTTTTTATAACCGGTGCATATGTTCTTGTTGGGGAGAGAACAAGTTTACCCACATCAATTCCCTCTACTTCACTTGGCTCGGTTAATGACTTTTTGCCTGAATACACAAGCTCTTCGGGTACGATTGGATCGAAACTATCAGGATATTTTGTAGCTAGTTTTTTGTAAAAAACATCATGACGGGCAGATGTAAGGCCATTACTTCCCATTCCGCCATTATACTCATCCTCATATGATGCTTGTCCAAAAGATGCTAATCCTACTATAACATTGCCGGGTTGAATATTGTTCTCAATAACTTTGGAGCGTTGGATGCGTGCTGTAACTGTTGAATCAACAATCATTGTCCGAACAAGATCACCAACATCTGCAGTTTCTCCTCCGGTAAGGTGAATGCCAACTCCAAGAGATCTCATTTTTTCGAGAAACTCATCCGTGCCATTGATTATTGCAGCAATTACCTCTCCCGGAATCAAGTTTTTATTTCTTCCAATGGTAGATGAAAGAAGAATGTCGTCTGTTACACCAACACAAAGCAGGTCATCAAGATTCATAACGATTGCATCCTGTGCAATTCCTTTCCAAACACTTAAATCACCTGTTTCTTTCCAATATATGTATGCAAGGGAAGATTTTGTGCCTGCCCCGTCGGCATGCATGATATTACAGAAGTTTGCATCTCCTCCAAGAATATCAGGTATTACTTTACAGAATGCATTTGGGAAAAGTCCTTTATCCAGATTAGCGATGGCGGCATGTACATCTTCCTTGGACGCACTTACGCCTCTTTTCATATATCTTGATTGGTTCTCCATGAAAGAACAGTTATTTAGTTACTCAATGGTTAACTTATGAGTATTTGTGTTAAATGAATATTTACCAAGTTTTTTCAACAGGTCATCACCAAATACAAGCCCATAATTTAGCTTGTGATTTACCTGTACTTTAACGTTTTCTACTTTCTGATTGGCAATATTTATTTCTTTGATATTTATGTATGATCTATCGGCGATAGTATTATTAGCAAGTATGCGTTCAGGATCACCTTCGAAGTCATCTTTACTTATGGCTCCCCATTTCAATAAGTCGAGTGCTTTGTCGAGAGAGATCATAGGGTCAGATCCTCTGTCGAAGGCAAACTCTTCATTATAACCAACTATAATACATGTTGATATATAGGTTCCTGTGTTTGGATCTTCTGTAAAGAGCGTAACGTTATCTTCAGGATTTATAGCAATACGGATCTTTGCGAGATCAATATTTGATGCTGATGGAACATAGTCTTTTCTTAGTACTCTGAATTCAGTTCTTCGGTTTAACTGATGCGCGGCTTCCTTTTCCTGATTATTTGTTAATGATTCAATATATTCTTCATCAAAAGTAGTTCCTTCTGCAAAAGTAAAACCATCACGGGTTACATCTTTCTTTACGGTTAATGGAACACGTTCGCCATAACCCTTAGCAACTAATCTTCCGGCCTCTATCCCTCTGATAATAAGGTAGTCAACAACTGATTGCGCGCGTCGTTGTGATAATACATCGTTACGTTCATGACTATCTCTGGCATCGGTATGAGCTGCAAGCTCAACAACAATATTGGGGTTGTCGCGCAGTGTTTGAATTAATCCCTGGAGTGAATCCTGATATTGAGGTTTTAGTTCCCATTTTGCTAGATCGTATAGAATTTCTGGTAGTTCAATTGGTTCGGCCGGAATTGGAATTAAACTGAAATCTTTTACAAACTCCTTGCTAAATTCCACACCAACAGTTGTGAATGTTCCTGATTCATTGAAATAGTTAGGTTTGGTAGCCAGTACTTCATACATGGTATTTGGTTCAAGCTGGCTTTCCCCAAAACTATAGAAACCTTCATCATTTGTTCTGGTCGAAACAGATATTCCTGATGAACCAATAAGCTGAACATTAACATTACCCATTGTCATTAGAGTTCTGTCATCTCTTATTGTTCCGCTAAGGGTGAATAACAATGGTGGTTCGATGAAATACCAGATATCTTCCATGCCTCTTGATCCTTTTCTATTGGAACTGAGAAATCCATATTCATCTGTAGGATGGAATACTATTCCAAAATCGTCGGATGTTGAGTTGATTGGATATTTAAGGTTTCTGGGTTCACCCCAATTTCCTGAAGTATCTATTGTTGTTACGAAAATATCAAGTCCTCCCATTCCGCCATGCCCGTCGGAGGCAAAAAATAATGTTGTGTCATTTCTCAGGAATGGAAACATCTCATCGCCAGGTGTATTGATAACATCACCTAAATTCATTGGTCTTTTAAACCCTTCCGACTTCGAGTCTCTAAAGGCTACCCAAATGTCTTTACCACCAAGTCCGTTACGACGGTTTGCGGCAAAATATATTATAAGTTCACTTTCACTGATTGATGGCTGGCCTACGGTTGATAGTGTGTCGATCCCGCTAATATCGACCATGTCTGGTTCCGACCATGTTCGTCCAGTACGTTTTGCTTTATAAATCTGGCAACCGGATTCTTTTTGCTGATCATTTGGACATCTGGTAAAATATATCGTATTGAATTTTGAATTAAACACAGATGCACCCTCATTGGCGTTTGTGTTAATATTCTCAGTAGCGTCAAATAATACAGGTTCCGACCATTCTTCTTTGCGATCAACTTTTGCAATGAACAAATCACTGAAATTCTGGTCTGTCCATTTGTCAGTTTCTTTACCAGTTGCACCTTCACGTGTTGAAGTGAAAACTATTTCATTATAGTTATCGGTTGTATATGCCGGTGCAAAGTCTGCTTCCCTTGAGTTTATTTTTTTAATATTTGTTACTTCATATTTCGAAGGATTTGCAATCCATTCTTCAATCAAAGCTGTTGTTTCTGCACCTTTGCGGCCTCTGGAATCTTCAGGCACTCTTTCTGCATATGAATTAAATTGAACAATTGCTTCCTCGTATTTACCGGTAATTTTCAACATATTGGCATAGTGAAGTAGAATTTCCGGATTTTTCTTATCAAATTCATTCTTTATCAGCCTTTTATAAGATGCGGAGGCTCGTTTGTAATTTCCTGTAAGACGATAACATTCAGCAAGTTGGGCTGTGATTCTATTTTTTTCTTCCTTATTTTTCTTAACCTTTGTGTATGCCTTTTTATATTTATCAATAGCAAGTGAATACTGCTGTTTTGAAAAGGCTTCATCAGCTCCTTTGGCAGGATTCCTCTGGGCTAAAACAGTTGAAGGCAGGGCAATTAGTAACCCCAAAATTAATATTGCGGAAAACAACTTATTCATTCGAATATCTTTTTATTAATGCATTAATATCGGTTAACATGAGTATTATCCCGATACCACAATACTTAATAACGCTGATCTTAACGATTTATTGAGACTCCTTATTTGATTCTTCAGTCGACTTTTCAGTCTCATTATTAAGTGAGGCTTTGTACTCTGTTAAGCGCTTTTCGCGATCAAGTCGGTCAGCTTCACGGTTTATCTCAGTTTTTATGTCCTCAGAAGCACGTTTTATTTCATTGATAAATTTGCCAAGATTTCTTGCAATCTCAGGTATTTTACCCGGACCAAAAACCAGCAAAATAGCCAGTACTACCAGCATTATCTCGCCTGCGCCAAAATCAAATAGTAATAACTTCAAATCAACAGCGTTTTAAACTTGGCAAAAGTAAGAAAATGTAATCAATAATTCATGTTAGAATATCCTGTGAAGCTTTATAATTGGTTATTTGTCTTCTTTTTATAATTTTGCCATCTTCTACAATCGACTTAGAGCATATTTTAAACTTAAATAGTTATACAATGTCTTTGAAAAATTTTATCGCACTCCTTACTCTGATTATCGTTTTTGCAGCCTGCAATTCAGGTTCATCAAATAAAGCCGAAGTTCAGCATGCCCCTTATGTTGCAATTATTGATACAAATATGACATTGATGGAGGTCGCTAAAGCTAATAATATTGGAGAACCTTTTCTGAGAACAAAACTTGGTCTTAAAAAGAGAGTCGGTAGTTCTTTCACTATCGCTCAGATGTCGAAAAGATATAGATTTGATATTGAAGATCTGAGAAAAGTCATCGAAGACAGAAAGAATAGCCAGAACATAAAAACAGTTCCTAAGGAAACACCATCCTTAAAATAAATTTCGTAAACATACGGCACACTCCGTGTTATAACAGTCGTATATACAGAGTGTTGCAAATTGTGCCAAATCTCAGAGGTTTCCGCTTTTATCACTCATTCTTATTTAGAAACACTATAAATATGTAGTTACATACATATATTTACATATATATTATATAAAGTATAAATTGATTATCTACTTTTGCGCCCGTAATTTTAAAAATATGATGAGATGTTTATTTTAATGTTAGTAATTTTTGTTCTAGGGTACACAATGATTGCCCTTGAGCATCCTTTAAAAATTGATAAGGCTGCATCAGCATTATTGACAGGGACCATTTTATGGGCTCTTTATGCTCTGAATTCAACTGGTTTACTTGAATTAGGATTAAGTCCTTCATGGGAAATAGCCCAGGGAATGGGGCGTGATGTTCTGAATTTCGTTAAACCGAATGTAGACGCTGCTTTTTATACAAGAGCCTGGGAGGGTACAGTTGATTCTGCACACCATGTTTCACATTTTGTAAAGCATGATCTTGAACATCATTTGGTTGAAATAGCAGAGATACTATTCTTTTTACTTGGTGCCATGACAATTGTTGAAACTGTTGATCAGCATCAGGGATTTAAATTGATTACTGATAGAATTAAAACAACAAATAAAGTTAAGTTATTATGGATTCTCAGTATTCTGACTTTCTTCATGTCAGCTACTTTAGATAACTTAACAACAACTATTGTAATGGTGGCATTGCTAAGAAAACTGATTGCTGATCAGAAAACCCGTTGGTTCTTTGCATCCATGGTTGTTCTTGCTGCTAATGCGGGTGGAGCTTGGTCGCCAATTGGTGATGTTACTACAATTATGTTATGGATCGGTGGTCAGATCACGGCTGTAAATATTATTACTTATGTAATCTTACCGAGTTTGGTGACTATGATTGTACCACTAGTAATAGTTTCCTTCACACAAAAAGGAGAAGTAGAACGTCCTGTACTCGAAAATGGTGAAACCAGAGAGTTTACAACTAATTTTGAGCGCAAGTTATTATTAATTATGGGTGTAAGTGCATTGTTATTTGTTCCTGTATTTAAAACAGTTACACATCTTCCTCCATATCTTGGTATGTTATTCGGACTTGGTGTAATCTGGCTTACAACAGAGATTCTCCATAGAAATAAACCTCTTGACGATAGACGCCAGCTTACAGTAATTGGAGTTTTGAAAAAAGTTGATGTGCCAACAATTTTCTTCTTCCTTGGAATTTTATCAGCTGTGGCCGCACTACAGTCTGTAGGACATTTAAATGTTCTTGCACAATGGCTTGATGAAAACATGCAGAATATTTATGCTATAAACCTTGTAATTGGTGTTCTTTCAGCAATTGTTGATAATGTACCTCTTGTAGCAGGCGCAATGGGCATGTATCCCATCGCAGAAGCCGGTACTGTTGGTTATATGGCAGATTTTGTTATTGATGGTAAGTTCTGGGAATTCCTAGCATATTGTGCAGGTACAGGTGGAAGTATCCTAATTATTGGATCTGCAGCTGGTGTTGCAGCAATGGGACTTGAGAAAATTGACTTTATCTGGTATGTGAAAAAAATCAGTTTGCTTGCATTGATTGGTTATCTTGCAGGTGCTGGCACATATTATTTGCAGTCAATGATTATCGGATAATTAAGACATATAAAACAAAAAAGTCCCGGTTCCTCCTGTTGGAATCGGGATTTTTTTTTTCTGATAATCTGCTAAAGAAATTGATTGTTGTAATAAATAAGTGTGTTTGATCGTTCGGTAATAGTTAATCATATAAAAACAATAACCCAATTACAATAGCTTATGAAAATTTTATTACCTGAGTGTTGGCCAATACTATTTTCTTAATTTTACATCTTCTTAAAAAAAAAATAATTATAATGAGTCGGAAAAATGCAATAATTCTGGGAGGTTCTTTTGTTTTGCTGGTCGCGTTAATCTGGTATTTTTCATCAGATTCGGGTGACACTTCAAAAACAATAATCGTCGAAGTTGAACGCGGAGAGTTTGTGATTGATGTAACAACTACAGGAGAGCTTGAAGCCAGAAGCAGTGAAGATATTGAAGGACCGAACCCAAATGGTTTGAGAAATGCAAGAATTCATAGATATATGATTGAAGATATCGTTCCCGATGGTACAGTTGTTGACTCGGGTCAATGGGTTGCAACCCTCGATAGAAGTGATCTTCAAAATAAAATAACTGATCAGGAACTTGAGGTTGAAAAGCTTGAAACTCAATTTGTAAAAACCCAGCTTGATACAACTCTTACCCTGAGGGCGGCACGCGATGAGCTAATTAATCTCAAGTTTACACTTGAAGAGAAACAGATTGTTATGGACCAGTCAATTTATGAGCCACCAGCAACACAAAGGCAGGTTAAAATCGATTATGAAAAAACCCAAAGATCCTTAAATCAAAATATTGAGAATTATGAAATCAAGCATCAGAAAGCTAATGCTGATATGCGTGAGGTTGCAGCAAACCTTGAGAAAGCACGAAGGGTACTAAGAGAATTCAATGATCTGAAAGGTGAGTTTATTGTAATGGCCCCAAAGTCAGGAATGGTAAACTATAAGCGCGACTGGTCGGGTAAAAAGCAGGGTGTGGGAGCACAGATTAGCATGTGGGATAACACAGTTGCAACACTTCCAAACCTTAGTGCGATGAACTCCAAGACATATGTAAATGAGATTGATATAAGTCTTGTTCAGGATGGACAAAAAGCAATAGTTGAGGTTGATGCATTTCCGGATAAGAGCTTTACGGGCATTGTGCATGAAGTTGCAAATATGGGAGAGCAAATGAGGAATTCTAATGCAAAAGTATTTGAAGTTATTGTGCATATTGATGGCTATGATTCAATATTAAGACCATCGATGACTACCAAAAACAGTATCATTACTGAAGTAATTGACTCAGTTCTTTTTGTTCCCATTGAATGTGTAAATAATGATGATACAGTTAATTATGTTTATACATCAAGAGGGAAACAACAAGTGGTTCCTGGGAAAACCAATGAAACCAGTATAATTATCCATGAAGGTTTAGAAGAAGGAGATGAAATTTATCTAATCCCACCTGATGATGCCGATAGCTGGTCTATTGACATGCTGGATCCAGAACTCGTGTCAAAGTATAAAACTGAGCCTGCAAAAGAAAAAGAGATTGCTGAGGATAAACCTGGTAAACAGGGGAAGATAAGACCTAAAGGAAAAGGCGGTAGAAGAAAATAATCGGTACAACATAATCTATACCTGATGGAAAGATATTTCTTAATACTGTCGATATCACTTGAGGCAGTTTTTAATAATAAATTCAGATCAATACTGACTGCACTCGGTATTATATTTGGTGTTGCTGCTGTAATTGCAATGCTTGCTATTGGAAATGGTGCACGTCAGGAAATTCTGGAGCAGATTAAACTGGTTGGACTAAATAATATCATCATCACTCCGAAAATTGATGGAAATGGTGAAAGTTCGACCGAAGAATCTGATGATGATACTAAGGAGATGAGTAAAAAGTTTTCTCCTGGGCTAACACTTAAGGATGCCGAAAACATCGTAGAATCCCTGCCCACGGTAGAAAAAGTAAGCCCTGAGATTGTTTACTCAACACCTGCTTTACGGGAGGGTAAAAAATTGACTGTCAGCCTTAGTGGTGTAACTGCTGATTATTTTACCCTTTTCAATCAGGAAGTAAAGAAGGGAAGCATATTTAATGAAGAGCAGATGGATATGGGTGCTCCGGTTTGTGTTATCGGCCCGGAAGTAGTCGCTAAGCTTTTCCCAAAAACCGATCCAATTGGTAAACATGTTAAATGTGGAACAATTTGGCTAAAGGTTATTGGAGTTCTAAAGGGTATTGCTGTTAGTAAGAAAGCTGAAGAACTGGGAGTAAATAGTTATAACAGAAATGTATACGTGCCCATTAAAACTATCCTGTTAAGGTACAAAGACAGATCGCTAATGGCGCAGTCATCAATGTCGGGTGGTGAGGTTATCTTTTTTGGAAACAGCGTTATGATGACTTCTGGTTCGAGTAGTAACGAAGATTCAGAAAATCAGCTGAACAAAATTGTTGTTCAAGTAAAGGAAAGTGATCAGCTTGAACCAACTGTAGAAGCCATTAGAAATATTCTTGACAGACGGCATCTAGGCGTACAGGATTATGAAATAAGCATACCTGAACTTCTTTTAAAGCAAGAGCAAAAGACCAAAGATATTTTCAATATTGTACTTGGTGCAATTGCGGGGATCTCTCTAATTGTTGGGGGTATCGGGATTATGAATATTATGCTTGCTTCAGTAATGGAACGTATTCGTGAAATAGGAGTGAGGCGTGCCATCGGGGCAACCAAGAAAGATATTGTATTTCAGTTTCTTGCAGAGGCTACCTTCATTAGTATTACAGGAGGACTGATTGGAATATTGGTGGGTGTAATTATGGCAAATATAATTACTGCATCTACTGATATTAAAACAATTGTATCGTTTTCATCAATAGTACTATCATTTGGAGTAGCAGCCTCCGTTGGAATCATCTTTGGATGGTTACCGGCTAGGAAAGCTGCTGAACAAGATCCTGTTGAGTCATTACGTCACGACTAGTCTTTTCTGAAATAGTTTAATCTTAGTTGAGGATTCCAGCTGTTTTCTTTATCGTATGATCTTGCAAATTCAACATTGAAACCATCATGGGTGATATTGTCGTAAGTGATACGGATAATAAATGGCGCAGTTGTATCACAACCAATAGTTGTGCTCTTCAAAACAAAGGAGCTGTCATTTAAACTTCCTGTGAATATTCTTAAATTTGAGCTGAAACCTGAATATGTAGAAACTATATACTGAGTCTTTTCAGAATCATATAAGAAATCCGTTATTTTCGATTGAACAAAAGATGCATTATATGATACTTTTTCCTGTATCATATTTGTGGCAGCATAATCAATATGTGAATCTGAACTATCAACCGGATACCAAAGATCTCGCGGTGCATAGTACGCAGTAACAGCTACTCCCCAATCTCCGTTAAGGAAATTAAGCTTTTTTATTTCATCACTTTTAGGCATGCAAAAAACTGCCGGGTCAACATCAATGTTAAATTCTATTTCATCAATTACTAATACACGATTACGCTGATTAAACATACTTTCAACATAGCATGGGATAATCAATCCGTTAAAATCTCTGAAATCATCGAAATATGTTTCTGCTGGAGCTCTGTAACTGAAATCAACCCACATTGTTTCACACTTGAATTCAAGAAATGTATTTTTATCAAGATACCAGGTTTCAACGGAACCTGTTGACCGTGTGAGTTTTAATTCGTAAACATCAACACCGTCAACATTAGTTTCACCAATATATTCAGCTTTACTTCCTTCTTCTTTGTAATTATAGAAAGGACTAAAAAATTCCGCTTTCTGCAAGAAAACATTCCTTTCATTTTTATTTAATTCTCTTGGAAAAGATATATCCATCCATGGATCGATTGTCCATCCGGTTTCACCGTTAAATGCCTCTTTAACATCAAAATGCCCCAGAGATAGTTCGCTGTAATACTTGCCACATTTTGTTTTTATGGCAAGAAAATCATCCTCTTCACTAAATGCAGTAAAAACTCCGGTTATCTTCATGTTTACTACTTCTTCCCATTTCTTAAGATCGCCATGGGCCTGAAGGTGTTTGTCAATTATTTCATCCAAATTTTGTCCGTAGGATATACTGCTTATTCCCATTATCATCGTAAACAGAAATAAATATTTTATTGTCAATTTCATTGTTTCTGGTTTTAATGTGAATTACTTTTTAATTTTATAACAAGCCATTTCGGTAAGGTTTCGCACGTACACTTTTCCATCTTTAAAAGATGGTGCTGTCCATGATTTTCCAGTAATAGCCTGAACCGATGCTACCTCCATGTAAGCTTCAGGATTGGCTTCAACAATGGCAAGTTTTCCCTTATCGGAAAGCACCATGAGTTTGCCATCAACAAGTATTAACGAACCTTTGCCAAATCCCCTTTTCGACCATTTTACTTCTCCTGTTTCAACAGAGATGCATCTTACGGCAGCAATGTGATAACCATATAGATAACCATCATGATAAACGCATGAATTGAAATCATTTTTCATGCTATTTCCAGTAAGTAACTGTGTAGCTTTATTGTTATTTATTTCGGCAATAAAGAAGCCTGGAGTTCTTACACCTGATACAAATATCTTATTGTCGTCAATCAATATTGGCATTGCGGTTATGCTTCTAAAAGGCATCTTAAACGTCCAGAGCGTATCGCCGTCCGGGCTGTATGAGTACAGTGTTCTTCCGTTTACAAAAATTAATTGCTCTTGACCGTTAATGGTAGCTTTAAGAGGAGAATCATGTGAAGCTCCGCCGGCACCATCATTCCAAAGTATCGAGCCGTCAGCTTTATTGAAAGCCATAAATGTACGGTTTTCGGTTCCTCCAACTTCCATAATAATTTTATTATCAACCATTACGGGTGAAGATGCATAACCCCATCTTGGGGTAGTACTTCCGAAGAATTTGATAAAATCAACCTGCCAAAGGAATTTTCCATCTTTTCTTGATAATGCGGTAAGTTTACCATAAGCACTTAGGCCATAGATGTTTGTTTCATCAATAATTGGTGTTGATCTGGGACCGTCTCCCCATCCGTCTGCATCAATATAAATTGAGTCAACTTTTGTTCTCCAAAGTTCATTTCCAGTTTTTTCATCAAGAGCAACAATGAATTCTGAACCGGTAACACTATCGATTTTTTCACTAATCATAGTGTATATGAAACCGTCAGAAACAACGAGTTCCGAGAACCCCGAACCTAATTCCTTTTTCCAAACCAATTCCAGATCGTTACCGTTCCAGTCTGTTTTTGTTATTTTTTCAGGTGAGATCCCATCACGATTTGGACCACGAAACTGGTACCATCCATCAGGAATGTAATCTTGTCCGATTACCGCCGTATTAATTCCCATAATAAGCAGCAATAACCCTATTTGTTTGAGTTTTTTATACATTTCTTTTTATTAATTAATTACAAAATAAGCGATTATAGAATGAGGAAGTTGTAAGGAAGCATATCAATATTTGCATCCTTTGAAGTTAAATTAGTGCTTAAATATAGTAAAAAGGTGAATAGCGGAGGATTGATTATCCGAATAGTATGAATTGATATACGAAATGGTATTTTTAGCCTATAAGTTGGCTAATTCATCAAATAAAATTCGAAGAGTATTTCTAATCCTCGCCAAGAAATATTGAATTATTATTACGTAACATCAGATATATTGGAAGATATATCCATATTAGTCCGTTAAGAATAACAATGAGCAGGATCATTGTAATATAGTTTCCGGGAATGTTAAACGACTGTGAAACCAATGAAGGAAGTATTCCTATTATTGCAGATAACAGGCCAATCAGGATTCCTACAATAAGTAGTATGATATTCTCCAAACTGATAATATTAAAAATTAATGATTTTGAATATCCAATTGCTGAATAGATTCCTATTTCATGTTTCCTGTCAAGCAGATTTCTAATTATAACTATTCCCAGTCCTATTGTACCAATCAATACTCCCAAACTTCCAAGTATCATGAAAATTGTTAGATATGTGTTTGTAACAGAGTAGAAATCGCGTAATCGTTGAGATGTTTGTGATATGTTAATTCCGAAGTCAGCCAGATAATTATTAAGTCCGTCGGCAACTTGTAAGGATGATTCCTTAGGTGTTTCAACCAACATAATTTTTGACCCTGCAGCTGATGGAAAGTTCTTAATAAACAAACTATCAGCAATGAGAAGGTTGCCTTGAAAAATTGACGGATTTAGGCCACCTACAAGTATCAGATTTAAGCTGTCGCCATATTCATTAATATACTTTAGAGTATCTCCAATGGATTTTATTAATCCCCATTGAATTACTGTTTGATCTGCTATTGCAGGAATTACGTTATCACCATAATCAGCAACAAGTTCCAGCCATGGATTTTCTGTTTCTTTTATGGTTTTGGCAAATGAAAAAGCATTCTGGTTGTTAAAAATATACGGGTTAACTCCCAGTAGTTGAGGTTTTTGTACTTGATTCAAATTCAAGCAGCTGGCATCATCTCCGGCAAGGTTATGAAACTGAATAAAGTTCACATTATCAAAAATATCATCATCCAATCCAATTGAATTCCTTCCAAAAATCGTATTCAAATCCTGAACAATCGGAATTGTATTTTCAACCCACATATCATAACCGCCAGTTCCTGAGGATCGTTCACTTTCAGAACCATCAAAAGTAAGTCGGTTAGAGCCAGTAATAATTATTGTAAAAGTTCCTATTGCAAGCAATGAGATAACTGCAATGCTCCGTCCTCGATTTCGCCCGGCATTTTTTAAAGCCAGTTGAAATACACTCATTATGGGTGACCCCGACCGGGAAATATTAGAAACCAGTAAATAATCTGCTAAAGCTGTACATCCTGTTAAAAACAGAAAAGCTGCCATCAGAATCAAGGATGAATTTATTTCACCATGACCGGAAAGTGAATAGAGGGTAATCGCTATGGATGATAACAATCCTATGGATGATAGTATAATGCTTATGATTTTATTTCTGCCTGTTTTTATAGATGGTGATTGTTTAACGATAGCAATTCCTTGTTTATTCAGAATTCTTCTTGTCGTGATGTAAATTGTAATTAATGAAGTAGTGATTCCGATAAGAATTCCGGTAAGTATTGTAACAGGGTAAATCCTGACTCTCAATAAATCGGCATGCACTGCATCGTTCCATATTGAGTTTAATGCACTTATTATAAGGTTGTTGTATAGGATGCCACATAAACCACCAACAATAGCCGCAATTAAAATAACAAGCAATGATTCATACAACCTGAGTTTAAGTATTTGTTTTTTTGTGAAACCAAGGTTATTCAGAATGCCTGTTTCATGTTTCCTTGAATTCAGGTTCAAACTGTAAATTAATACCATTAGAAGCAATGCTGATACTATTATAAAAAAGCTAAGGCTAAGAAATAATTCACCGAAGTCAACACCCGATGTAGCTGCTTTGTTACCTGCTGTTCGTACGTTAATAAAAGATAATCCGATATCTGACGGATCGATAATTTTCGATAGTTTTGTGCTCAGTTCCTGCAGGGTTATATCGCTGTTGATGAACCGGATAGAAGTAGAATTGCCATAATTGTTTTCCCATATTTCAACACCGGTATATCGATTAATATAAGCTTTAGGTGTACCTTTATAATCATTCCAGTACTCTTCATCCTTATCTCTGATTTTTTCCAGATCAACAGGAATTCCTGCTTCCCAGTCGCCACAGCTTTCAGCATCTGCCAGTCCCGGGAATTCCGGCATCAGATTAGCACCTAAACTACCTGATGAGATTGGTACAATTCCTTCAATTACGAAAGTTGATGATACCTCTTTCAGGGTTCTGAGCGGACCAATTACATAATAATCAATTTCAATACTATCTCCAACTTTTGTATTTAAGTCTTCTGCAAGCCAGGAGTTTATAATGATACCATGCCTGGAAATATTTTGCCCTGAAAAATTATCATCTAAGGCAGAAATAAACGAGTAAGGAGTTTCTGAGCCATTAGATTTGAAGGAGTTTACAAAATATGTAAGAATTTTGGAGTGTTCTATCCCACTTTCTTCAATCTTATCACTTAGAGAATTATCGATGAAAATCCTGTCGGATGATAAGTCAATTTGTTTTTGATCTTCAAGATTTTTCAATGTGATTCCAGCATCTTTGAGGGAGAAATTTTCGCTCAGACTCTGATTTAATATGTCATTACTTGCTTTGGAATCAGTAAGTATAATATTTGAAAGTTCAGACAATCCAACTTTTGAGCCAATGAATTCTTTATTAATGAAGATATTGTAAGGTGATTTCTGATCATTTTTCAAACTGAATCTGCCAAGGTGATCATCATCAGCAATCTGTAGTACTTCAACTCTAATTGCGATCGACTGTTCATCATCATTGGTGAATGGAGCATTCAATGGAATAATATCCGCATTTCTAACCCTTAATAAAAATTCATCTCCAATTTTCAGTTTTTGTTTCGAAGCCAGATTTGTAGAAATTATAACCTTGTTATCTACAGGGTTCGGCATGTTTATATTGGAAAGATTCCAGAAATTGCTATCAATTCCAAGTAACTGAACATTGGGCTGTCGGATTTGTTTTTCGGGAACAATTGAAATTGTTTCGAGGTAAAGTACTGGTGCTGATTTGATATTAAGGTTGTGGGAAATCTTGTGAGTAAGTTCATCTGTTACAAAACGATCTCCACCAACCAGAACATTACTGACTTTTCCCAGTCGGAGATCAACGAGATGCTTCAATGAGTAAACTACAGAATCGCCAACAATCAATGCACCGGTTAATACAGCAGTACTCAACACTGTGGCAAGAAACACACCTATATGTTGTTTCCTAAAATGCCTGAGGCTCTTTATGACAAATTGAAACATATTCATTTTATGCCTTGCTTATTTTCCCTCCTGTAAGATTATGAATATTTCCAATGGTCTTGGCAAGTGCCAAAGAGTGAGTAACTACGATCATTGCTACATTTTCATTTTTATTTATATCAGATAGTAGTTTCCCAATATTGTCAGCAGACTTTTCATCGAGCGATCCGGTTGGTTCATCAGCCAAAATTAATTCTGGTTGATTTATCAGTGCTCTAACAACTGCAACTCTTTGGCATTCACCACCTGACAATTGACCTGGAAACTTAGTAATATGATCCGATAGTTCTACCAGATCAAGTAATCTATGGGCTCTTTGTGTTGCTTCTTTACTGTATTTTTTGCTTTTCTTAGGAATAGTTGGAACAAGCACATTCTCAATAACATTGAGCTGAGGAAAAAGGTGATGCGACTGAAAAATGAAACCGATTTTTTCATTGCGAATTTCTGCCATTTGATCTGCAGATAAGCCCGACAGTTCAGTACCTTCAAACTTCACAGTTCCGGAAGAAGGTGCATCAATCGTTCCTATGATATTCAACAATGTGCTTTTTCCGCATCCAGAGGGACCGACAATTGCCATTGCTTCACCTTTTTTTAAACTAAGGCTGACACCTGACAGTACTTCATTTTTTACTGTAGAATCAGAATTTAAATAGGATTTGCTGATTTCATGTAGTTCAGTTATCATCGATGAGAGATTTGTAGATTTCTAATACCCGTGTATTTATGTCGTCGTTATTGTACTTTTCCAGAACTTTTTTATGACCTGTTTTACTCAATTTAGATATTAAAGAATTGTCGTTCAATACTTTATCCCAAGCTGAAGTAAGTTCCTCGGCCGTATTTGGGCTGTAGGTAACACCGCCTTCCGTTTGTTCAATAATTTCAGGGAAAGCGCCTAGTTTAGGCTGGACAAGTGGAATTCCACAAGCCAGGGATTCAAGCTGGTAAACTCCAAAAGCTTCTCCTTTAAGGACAGGAACAGAAAGCAGTGTCAGCTTGTTGAAAAAACTGTATCTGTGCTCCGGTTGATATTCATCAATAAATTCAACATCATCAATAACATTGGCGGCTTTTAATTTCTTAATTTGTTTTTTGATGAACTTTTTATCATCGGCAGTGTAGCCACCAGATAATTTTAATAGAACATCTTTGTGCTGAGGCATTTTTTTGAGATTAATAAATGCATCAATCAATATCCCGAAACCATGTTCCTCATACATTCTCGACATATATCCAATAACCTGAGGTGAGGAAACAGGTTCTGAAAACTTATAAAGAGAGGAATCGAGACCAATTGGAACCACATGCATTTTCGATTCAGGAATATGCATTTTCTGTTTCATCTCATCAGCATAATAATCGCTAACAGAAATAAATGCATCCACATTTTCGGCTTTCTTACTCATCAAATCCCAAACAATTGGTCTGTAATGATCATTCATAGCATCAACCCAAACATCTTCATCCTGAAGGGAACAAACAACTGGTATATTAAGCTGTTCTTTTATTTGTTTTGCCAATCCAATTAATAATGCATTGCTTAGGTGTACAACATCAGGTTTTGATTCGGTTTTAAGAAAATCAATCAATTCCTGAAGTTCAGTATTTTGATTACCATCTTTTCCCATAATCATCGAGATAGTCATCTCTTCGAGTCCCTCGGTTCGTGTGCTACCTGCTTTTTTAGCCGCATATCTTAGAATTGATGAAGAGTTGAAGAAATTCTCAAGCCAATGTGGCATATTCTTAAATATCTTGAAATTTTGTTTCAAATAGATATTTACCGCACCGTAAAAGATAGGTGTAGTATTTTCTTCAACCCCATGTTCCAAAGTCAGAGGAAGATAAATTGGTAACATCATTGCATCATGCCCCAACTTTATCAGGGACTTGGTGTATCCGCTGTCGCGCAGACAGTTACCACAATAAAATGTTCCGCCAAACCCGGGAACTATATTTACTATTTTAAGTTTCTTATCCATGTTAATTCTTTGTAAAGGCATAAATACGGTAATCTTCAGTACCAACGATTATCATATCCCCATAAACTGCAGGAGTTGCAGAAATTGGGCTACCTATTTCATATGACCAAATTTTCTCACCGTTTTCAATATCAAGTATATATATTCTTCCGTCGGATGACGTTATAAGCACTTTGTCATCTGTTACTACAGGCGAGCTTTCGTTCTTTCTCAATGTTTTGAAAGTCCAAAGAATACTACCATCAGATATGTCGTAACAGTAAACTGTTTTGTTTTGTGATCCTATTATGGCTTTGTTTCCAGATATCGCCGGTGATCCTACAAATGCTCCAGCTGTTTCATTTTGCCAGATGATTTTCCGTTCAGGGATATTGAGTCTGTAGAAGGTGCCATCGTAGTTTCCGAAGTAGGCATTATCCCCATCCACAGCAGCAGATGATGCTATATATGTTCCAATATTTATTGTGTCAAATTTATCTCCATTATCAAGGTTTACCAGATGTAAAAATCCATCGCAACCACCAAATATCGCAGTGTTTTCATAGATGGCAGGAGCTCCGTTTATATAATTATCCGTTTCATATTTCCATAGAGAATCTCCGGTTATTGCATCAACACAATGCAGGAAATAATCATAGCTACCAAAAACAATTTTTTCTTTATCAGATGTGTTAATATAATTTGCTGATCCTGAAATCTGACCATCAGTAATATACTGCCAGATTTTATTTCCGTTTTTAGCATCAATACAGTACATTATGCCTTCGAGCGATCCGATATAAACCTTATCGTTAATTAAAAGTGGAGGCGCTTCAAATGAAGTTTCAGTTTTGAATTTCCAGTTTTCGTTCCCATCCATGGAAATTGAATACAAAGAGCCATCGTTGGTTCCTATGAAGATGTTATTATCGCAAACAACAGGAGATGATTTAATGATGTCATCAGTGGAGAATGTCCATGAAAGTGTATAAGAATCACCAATTTCAGTATTGGTTTTGCCAGTTAAAGCAGAATTCCCACGATAGGAACTCCAACAATTACTCTGGGCAAAACCAATGTTTATAAGTAATATAAAACAAATTGCTATGATATAATTATTCTTCACATTAGTTATTTTAATGATATAGCTGCAGTAGGGCAGTTTATTGCACATTTCTCTGCAGTACCGGCTAGTAGCTCACTAATTGAACTATTTAACGGCATATTTATTTCAACATTAAACCCTCTGCCGATACTTGAAAACCCGAATTTGTCTTTTTCTTTTGAGGCTATCTCAACGCACATATTACATCTGATACATTTCTCAGGTTCATAAATTATGAGATCATGTTGAATGTACTTTCTAACTTTCTTACGATCACCAAAAATAAACTTTCTGCGGTCTGCATTATATTGATCGGCGTATAGTCTTAATTTACACGTAGTTGGCTTTCGGCAATCGCAGTGCATACATCTTGCTGCTTCTTTTTTAGCTTGTTGTTGGGAGAAATCATCAAGTTTTCCTCCTGATAATTCTACTCGTCCATCAAGTGTTGACTCTTTTGTGTATTCATCTATTTCATCATCTCTAAGTTTACCAAATTTCGAATTGAACATCCGATGAGGTTTTTGAATCTGTTCTCCTGACAAATATTGATGAACTGAAAGCGCTGTTGCCTTACCCTGAGCAACTGATGTAATTGCCATTCGCCGTGATCTGATGATATTGCCACACGCGAATATTCCGGAATTATCTACCACATAAGTATCCTTGTTTATAGAAAGTCCGTATTTATTTGATTCAAAGCCAAATTCACTCAGGTTTGAATCTTCAAAATTACCTGTTGCAAAAACAACAGCATCAAATTCTTTTTTGATTTCTTTTTCCAGAAAGTCGTTTGTTATATTGGTGTTCAAACGAAATTCAGCTCCATATTTTAGGATGAATTCAATTTCCATATCCAATGCCGATTTTGGAAGTTTTTCATCTGGGATATCATATCTCAGAGTACCACCAGCTTCAGCATTTTTATCAAATAGAACACACTTATGACCATTTATTAAAATATGAAATGCACATGCCAATCCGGCCGGACCGGTTCCAATAATTGCAACTTTTTTATTGGTAGATTTTCCTTTATCGGGAAAATATGGTGAGTTGGAATTTAGATCAATTCCTGCAACATATTTCTTTAGACTGCAAATTGAAACGGCATTGTCAACCTGTGTTCTGCGGCAAGCTTTTTCACAAGGAGCAGGACAGATATAACCAAGGATCAAAGGAAGTGCAATATCTTTTTTAACTACTTGTAGAGCCTCATCATTTTTACCTTCTGCAATTAGTCGGTTCATGAGAGGAATATTCATATTTGCCGGACAGCTTGGCTGACAAGGTGCTTCACAGTCTCCAACATGATCACTCAAAAGCAATTCCAATGCTTCTTGACGTGCATTGAAAATATCTTCGTCGTCGGTAATGATTTCCATATGGTTGCTTGCAGGAAGTGCGCATGAAGGTTGCAAGGAATTATTTTTTAAATCTTTTACGATACAAATCATGCATGACGGGTGATTTGTCAATCCCTTCAAATAACACATTGTAGGAATCTCAATTCCAATTTGTCTGGCTGCATCCAACACACTTGTGCCTTTGCTAACCTGAACATCTATATTATTTATTTTCAGATTTATCATAATACAACCACAGCATCTACAGGGCATATCTGGCGACAAATATCGCACTTAATACACTCGTCATTATGTACAATATGTACCTCATAAGGAGTAAAGTTTATTGCATCGGTTGGGCAATCCTGTGCACACTTTGTACATCCGATACAAGTATCCTCAATAAAATATTTAATCAGATCCTTACATTTTCCGGTGGTGCAATTTCCATCAATATGTTCGAGGTATTCATTTCTGAAATATTTGAGAGTTGAAATTACAGGATTTGGGGCTGTACGTCCAAGACCACATAAACTTCCCTTTTTTGTACTATCAGCAAGTTTTTCCAGAATTTCAAGATCCTCAATTCGACCTTTGCCACTACAAATTTTATCCAGTAATTCGAGCATTCTTCTGGTTCCAATTCTGCAAAAAGTACACTTTCCACATGATTGATCCTGAGTGAATGCAAGGAAGTATCTGGCAATGTCGACCATGCAATCATCTTCATCCAGGACAACAAGACCACCGGAGCCCATCATTGCACCTGCTTCTGAAAGTGACTCAAAATCGATTGGTATATTACTCATCGACTCAGGAATACAACCTCCTGAAGGTCCTCCTATCTGCACAGCTTTGAATTTCTTACCTCCTGGAACTCCGCCACCAATTTTCTCAACAATTTCTCTAATTGTTATACCGATTGGTACTTCAATTAGTCCACCCCGTTTAATTTTTCCTGCCAAAGCAAAAACTTTGGTGCCTTTGCTTTTTTCTGTACCAATTTCAGCAAAACTGCCAGCTCCATTCCTAATGATCCATGGAACCAGTGAAAATGTTTCGGTGTTATTTATTAGAGTTGGTTTTCCCCATAATCCTGAAACAGCAGGGTAGGGTGGTCGCATTCTTGGCAATCCTCTATTACCTTCAACCGATGCAATTAATGCTGTTTCTTCACCACAGATAAAAGCTCCTGCACCTTCAAAGATTTTAAGTTTGAAGGAAAAATCCGAACCCAATATATTGTCGCCCAGAATATTCTCCTTTTGGCAATAATACAAGGCTTCATTAATTCTTTTAACGGCAAGTGGATATTCAGCACGGATGTAAAGCAGTCCTTCGTTTGCACCAACAGCGTAGGCCGCAATTATCAGTCCTTCAATTATTCTGAAAGGATATGATTCAAGAAGCATACGGTCCATAAACGCACCTGGATCACCCTCATCACCATTACAGATTACATATTTTTTATCTGAATTTGATTCTTTTACCATCTGCCATTTGATGCCACTGGTAAATCCACCACCACCTCTTCCACGAAGACCACTGTCAGTAATTTTTTTGATGATTTCTTCGGGAGAAAGATCAAATAAACAGCTTCTAAGTGCTTTAAAACCTTGAAGTCTTTGATATTCTTCAATATCGTCTGGTTTAATCTCACCACGGAATTCGGTTGCAATATTTATTTGACCGTCAAGAAATTCGGCTACTGGAGTATCGGTATTTTCCGATGAATAACTCATTGTTGACTTTGGTATCCCGTTAAGGACATAATTATCCAGAAATCCACGAACATCGGTTTTTATTCTTGTAAGAAGATTTTTTGATCTGAAGTGTTTTCTGATGATATCATTTACTTCATCGGATTTTATTTTTGTATAGTAGTGAGGCTGTTCTCCGTTTTTATGAATTTCCAACAATGGAACCTGATTGCAGATGCCAACACATCCTACCTGTTTTACATCAACCTTGGTATTATTTAAGATCAGTGATTTTTCAAGCTCTGACTTAACATCCGAGCTGCCACTGGCAATACAGCATGATCCAAGGCCAATTCTAATTTCTCCTTCTACATCTTTATTTATTCCTGATACGGCTTGTTTTTCAGAGTCTGGGATATTATCAGTGTTCAAGAACTCATCAATAATTGATGATATTTTCGATGGCTCAACATGGCCGAATGTACTATCATCTATCTGAACTACAGGAGCAATTGTGCAACAACCAAGACATGCTACTTTATCAACTGTAAATAGTCCTTCTTTGTCGGTGTCTTCTGATTCATCAATATTCAGTTCACGTTTAAATGCATCGTATACGCGCATTGCACCTTTCACATGACATGCAGTGCCAACACATACCTTAATGATATGCTTTCCGACAGGTTTGTGGCGGAATTGAGAATAGAAAGTTGATATGCCGTAAATACGTGAGAGTGATATGTCGGTATATTCACAAACCCTTTGCATTGCTTCAGCAGGCAGGTAGTTAAATTCATCCTGAATTGCTTGCAATATTGGAATAACTGCATCAACAGTTTTGCCCTTCTCTTCAATTATCTTATCAACAATTTTCTCCATTTATTTTCCAATACAAAATAAGTGTTTGTTTCCTCTAATATAAATTCGGTTGTCGGTAAAAGCAGGTGTAGTCATACAATTTTCACCAATTGGAGCTTCACCAACTTTCTCATATGTTTTTTCAGCTTTAAAGATGTGCATAATTCCTGCCATATCCATAATATATATCTTCCCATCAACGAGCATTGGAGAAGAGTAGAACCCGTTGTCAAATTCCTGTTCCCAATATTGTTCACCTGTTTTGGCATTATAACAAACAAAAGCACCATAGCTTGTAGCCATAAAAAATAGTTCTTTGGTAGCAACAGGACTTGGAACATCACTTAGGTATTCATCGCTTTCCCATATAATTTTTGGCTCCTCTCCAATCTGTATGGCAACCAGGATTGCATATTCATTCATAGCGTAAACAATTCCATCGGAATATGCAGGTGATGGTCCAACCTCACCAAAAATGCAGTCAATTGACCAGTTTTCTTTTCCTGTTAAAGGATCGTAGGATGCCACAATAGGGTCGGCAGCAAGTATAACTTCTGTTTTGTCACCAGTATTAACAATAATTGGTGATGCCCATGAGATTCTAACATTTCTATCTGTTTCCCAGATGATTTCACCAGTTTCAGTTGACAAACCAAAGAGCTTGGGAGTTGTTTTTGTGTCGTATTGAAGAATTAGAATATTCTGATAAAGATATAGGGACGATGAATGTCCGTAATGATTATCGGTTTTCCCCATATTTTTTGACCAAACAGTCTTTCCTTCCATATCAGTAGAGATCAAGTCTCCATTGCCAAATATTGCATAAACTCTTTGTCCGTCAGTAGCTAACGACGGCGCTGCCAATCCCGTATCTTCGGTTGTGGCGGGTGATTTATCAGGGGAACCTTCAATGCCTTTTACATCTACAGTCCATATTATTTTACCCGAGTTTTTGTCAACACAATAAACTTCTCTTTTTTCGGGCGTGGCACCTGATAGAAATATTTTATCACCCCAAATTATCGGTGAATTATAACCATGAATTGGTACTTCAAGTTTCCAAAGAACATTATCACCGGTAGATCCATCCCAGCTTATGGGGATATTCTTTTTGTAAGAGATTCCATTTCCTCCGGGTCCTCTGAAAGAAGGATGATTGTTGTTTATTTCTTTTTCGGATGGATAACTTGCGCTGGTTTTTACAGGCTCAACTTTCTTTGTATTCTTTTCGGTAGTTTTTTCCTTTGGTACTATCTCAGGATCTTTTGTATTTATAACAACCTCTTTATTTTTAACGGGATCTGTGGTGATTGTATCTTCTGGAATTATAGTCTCAACCTTTTGATTTTCAGCTTCCGGAGTTACATTTTCAATAACTTCGGTAACTTCAACATCTTCATTTGTAATCAGTCCTATTTCATTGGTTTCGGGAAAACCAGTGAAATCGGTATGAGTAAGATATGCAAGAACAAGAGCTGTTGCTACAAGTATTCCACCTCCTATGGAAACCCATTTTCGTGCTTTTTTCTGATCCTCAAAACTGCTGAAATCACTATCTGTATCGATTTGTTTATCAGATTTTGATTTGATCATCTGCATTGCAATCACAAGAACTCCTATACATAATAACAATAGGTATCCTCCGGTCCTCACTTGCCACTGATTTGTGAAATACGCTTTGCGCGAAAGTAGATCGATTGCTCTAACCTGATCTCTTAACTGGACGTCATCAGGGTTTTTATTAAGTCGATCAACCAGAGTGTTAATGAGTTCTGTTTCAACAGGATCGATGCTCTTATATTGCACATAGTTGACAATTAATAGGACTGAAATAATAAATGCGAAGGCACCTGCAACTTGTGCAACTCTGATCCAGATGCGGTTATTTGAACTACTTTTTTCCATTCAATTATTATTTGTCAATTATATTTTTTCAATAATCTTACTTTCATCATCCACAGGGCAATAATCCATACATCTGGCACAACTTAAACATGTTGCTTTGTTAGGTTCAAAATCTTTTCTATACCTAAATACGGACAGATTTGCCAGAGTTAAACCAAATGCCAAACCAATAAAAGCACCAAGCCACATACTACCAATGCGGAATTCTTCGATAATACTGTTGGCTTTTGCATAAAGTTGAGCAACTGGTTGGCCGGATGACCTGAAAGCCTCTATTTCTATTGTTTCTTCATAGTTTGGTTGTGTAGTTATTTCCGGATTGTTTTCAAGATAAAGAACTTCAGAAGCAAGACTTACTTCATTATTTACCATGGCCAAGTTCGTATGGAATTTTAACCCGGTAACAACTCCTAAGAACACTAACAATGGAATTATTAGAGTTAGAGTTACAAATCTTCTGGTCGTAACTTTTTTAGATTCTTTTAGTTTGATCTCATCTGGTATATCGATTGCTCCGAAAGGACATGAATCTTCACACAATTTGCATTGAATACATTTTGTAGGTGTGATTGTCATGTGATGTTTTGAGATTCTGCTAAACCAGTTAAGCAATACTCCATAAGGACAGAAAAACCTGCAATATGGTCTGGCAATTACAATACTAGTGGCAAGGAAAGCGCCGCCAAGCACAAACATGGAAAACTCTGCATCGAGTCGGTATATTCCAACGAAAGGATCATAACGACAAATTACAAAATCCGTTCCTGTTGCAGCATAAAGAACAGCTAGTCCAAGATAAATAAATGGAATCAAACCAAGCATTTTTTGAGCCCATGAGCTGAGTTTCATTGGTTTCCATATAAAGAGATCCTGAATTGCACCCAGTGGACAAACTCCGGCACAAAATGTTCTTCCGAAGAACAATGTGAAAATCAGTGGAATCACGAAGAAAGCAATTGCTGTGAATGGAATATTATATCCATTGTTGAATAAGGCTAGTGCAATGTTTTGAATTGAACCAACTGAACAAACGCATCCTTCACGATAGAATCCAAAATATAGAATAGAAAATAATGATGTCCAAAAAACTCCAATTCTTGATCTTTTCTTCAAAACAAACCAAGTGATTACTGATAATGTCAGAATCAAAACCAGAATATCCAGATATTCAAGGAAATCGGATCTGGGAACCGGAATTTGAGTCTCGGCCTGTATATATCCAGATTCAAACTCAGGTTTTGGAAACCGTTGAGCTAATAAATCAAATGGCTGAAATAATACACCCAAAACGAGAACCATCAATATTTTGAGATTCCTGCCTGCCGTCAAGTATGGCTTCACTTCATTCAGAATGACAAAAAAAGCATTAATCGGTATTATGTCTTTTGGTTTTGTTTTCATTTACTGTTTGTCTGACATCTATGTTTTATTTACAAATTCATTACCGCTAAACCCTTTGAAAATGGATGAGCTACTAATTGGAACTCTGCTATAAGCATCTGCAGGACAGTGTGTAGCAATATTGCATTGATTACAGTTTACGCAGATGTCGTGTCGCACTTGCAATTGTAATGATCCATTACCAAAGGCACCACATCCGGCTACACATTTACCACATCCGATACAAAGTTCTTCAATAATATGGTATTCAAAAAATGGTTCTTCAACAAATCTACGTTCAATGGCTCCTGTTGGACAAAGCTGATTTTCCGCGCCCGTTGTTAACTTTTTGGTTCCTGCCCTGAAATAGCCACCACATAAATCACAGTAACCACACATATCATATACATGAACACACTTCACTGCCGAAGGAGTGAGTACACAATTTGTAACACATTTACCACATTGGATACATTTCGACGGATCAAGCTGCCATACCATATCTTCGCTACTTCCATCCTTAATCAAATATGCAGCAACACCCCCCAAAGCAACACCGGCGCCAATCCTTAAACTTCTGTTCAGGAAATCACGTCGATTTACTTTATTATCCTTTTTTGAGTTGTCCATAGTCGATAAATTCTATTTATTCCTTGTGTTATCTATTGTTTGTGCTTTGGAATTCTTCAGCTCAACAGCCTTGTCAATATTACATTTATTAAGCTTTTTGCAGTTATTGCAAATAAAATTAAAGTTGCATTTTTCATCGGAATCTTGTCTAAGCAATAAGTAGGCAGTTGTTGATGACAACAAAGCAACGGAGGCAATTCTGGTAATATTTAATATGAATTCTTTCCTTGTTTGCATGATTATTTCTTTTCAAAAATTCTTATTGCTTCCCTTTTCGGATCAAGTACAACTACTCTTCCTTTCGAATCAACAGCTAAGTCAAGTCCTGTTGTGCCTTTTTCGAACTGATTGCTTGCAGCCACCACGCAAGAAAATTTTCCAGTAGGGTCATGGACTTTAACTCTTACAATACCCTTTTCACTGGTTACGAAAGATCCATCTTCCAGAAATGCAAAATGAGAAGGGTTGCAACAACCGCTAAAACCATCCAATAACATTGATGTTTTTTTCCATGATGAAATTAATCTTCCGTCAGGATAGTAGGCCTCAAATTGATGCCGGCCCGAATTTACAGCCCATAATTCACCATCGCGTCCCAACGCTATATCGAAATACGGACTGGGAATAACGAATCCCTGAATTCCCTGTTCCAAATCTTTTCTTCCAATTTCATTCAGTAACTCACCGTCGTTGTTATAGTGATAGATTATTTTGTTTCCTGCATCACTTATGAAAACAGACTCATCGCCAACAGCAATACTCGTAATTATCGACTTGTCGTTTACTGCCTCCCACTTTTGTAGGAAAGTACCGTCGTTGTTCCAAATTTCGATATGATTCTCGGCACCAAGGTATATTTTCTTGTCCGGACTTATGGCAATACTTCTGCCCGGTGCGTTTGTAGTTATCTCCTTAAAAAGATCTCCGTTGCTGGTGAATATCTTAATTTTCTTATCTCCTACTACATAAATATTGTCTTCAAAATCAATTGCAATACCTCTCATACCAGAAACAGTTGGATAAACATTCGGTAATTCCTGATAGTGAATCAAAGAGCTGTCAACAATCATGAAATCGTCAATATTATACTCATAACTGTTCTTGGATTTGTCGTTTCCTGACCAAAAGAAATCGTATGCCATAAATGCAACAATCGCAAGTAGCAGTATGATGGCGGCAGTAATTATAAGTTTATTTTGTTTCATAGTAGTTGTATTAGTTTTGCCTGATATCAATACATAACATTTGTTTTGAATCACGCATCAATAGGTATCCGTCAGCAATTGCGAGCGGCCCCCAGGCATCATGTCCTGCCATTATTTTTTTCTTGTCAAGAACTTCAAACTTAGTAGTTGAAGCGACAGCAATGGTTAAAGTTCCATCATCTTTAAGGATGAAAAACTTACCATCAGCTATCATATATGGTCCCAAACCAAATCTGTCAGATTTTCCACTTGTCCACAATATTTTTGTGCAATCATCAGCATCACAACATACAAACTGATTTCTATTTGAACCAGCATCTTTTGGTAGAATTGTTAGGATGTGATTGTTGAATAATAATGGTGTTTGTTGCTCGGAAGCAATTCCGTCTTTTGGCTTAAATTGCTGAAAAACAGTTGTTTTATATTCCAAATTTTCTTTCAGGACTTGTAGAAGTATTGATCCGGCACCATATCCTGCAGTCATAAATATTTTGCCATCATTTAAAACTAATGGTGAAGGAGCAACAACATTTGGAGCAAATTCTGTTGTTTTCCAAAGGATTGTTCCAATATCTTCACCATTGGCACTTATCCCACAAATACCGCCAATAGCAGCATAAACATACATTTTTTTACCATCAAGGGTCATTGGCATTATTGATGAATGTGACATTCCCCAGTTATCCGGGTTTGGAGTTTCCCAAATAACTTCACCTGAGTCGCAATCAACACCAATGATCATCGAGCTTCCACCGGGTGCAATTATGGCAACATCATCAATTATCAGAGGACATTGACCGGTATACCAAAATGGGATTTCCGTATTGTATTCTGCTACCAGATCAATTCCCCAAAGATATTCACCCGTCTCCGGATTGTTACACATCACATGACCTTTAGGGCCGATTGTTACAATGTATTTGCTATTAATAGCCGGAACAGTTCGGGACATTCCGTGGTTTCTCTTAATGTGCACATTGTATTTTCGTTGCCAGAGTTCTTCACCGGTTTTCAAAGAGAAACATCTGAGTGCATCGGCTTTTTCTTTTTCAAGATAGTCTAGTAAGTAGACTTTTCCGTTCTGGATAACAGGAGCAGCATGACCTTCTCCAAGGTCAACTCTCCAAAGTATATTTGGACCTGATTCAGGAAACTTACTAATTAACTTGGTTTTTTCTTTGCTGATATTGTCAAAATCAGAACCTCTGAATCGGGTCCAACTTCCGGAAAGATCAGAAGCATTGCTTTCTGAAATCTGCACAAATGTTTCTCCGATATTCACTTCATCAGCTATCTCCGAAGTGCTGTCAGGACGGTTGTCCATTCCAGGAACGCTGGTTTTGAAATCTTTAACAGGATTATATAGAAACCAATATACAATCAGGCTAATCCCAATTATTATTGATATTGATATTACACTTATTTCCTTTTTCGAAATAGGCATTTAATAATTTCCTTTCTTTATTAATCACAGTGAATCGACTATTCCAGATTTAAAAATAGAAAATCTAAATTAATCGGCTGCAATATCATATACCATGAGTGATGTTCCATGACGAACATAAAGTTTTTTGTCATAAATCACCAAATGGGCCCAATGCCATTTTTCTCCGTAAGGAACTTCGAATGAGCTAATTAATTCGTAGTTCTCAGTTGCTGGATCCACAATTCCAACCATCCCGCCTGTACCATAGCAATATAATAACCCATCGGCGTAAATTATATTGCCAACTTTTAGCATATCAGAGCTGTAAAGTGTTTCTCCAGTGTTCCAGTCAAGGCAATACCAGTATTTATTGGCATCACCTGATCCATAAATACGATCATCAAGTAGAACTGCGCCACCCATCTTCGAATCAAACAGAGGATTTTCCCATAGCATAGTAACTGAACTTCCATCATCTGCAAGCTGGAGCATAACGCTTCCCTTTCCATAGCCACTGAAAATAAATAGTTTACCATCTTTATAAATTGGTGTATTGGCTTGTACCGACCATTTATTTGGGTGTGGATAATCCCAAAGATAACTACCTGTTTTAGCATCCAATCCGATAACAGATGATGCTGTTTGAGTTACGAATATGCTATTTCCATTTATATTGAAAACCAATGGCGAACAGTATGCGCTAACCTCTTCTTTTCCGGGTGATTCCCAAATAAAATCACCGGTATTTTTGTTCAGGGCAAGAATATTTGATTTAATTCCTCCAAGAGTTATATAAACCATATCACCAAAAACAAGTAGGTTTTCAGTTACTCCCCATTTAATATTTCGTCCATCATATTCATTGAACAAATCCTTGTTCCAGATAACTAAACCGTCATCTGCACTCATACAATATAGATTTCCGTAAGAGCTGATAATGTATAATTTATCGCCATAAATTAAAGGAGTAGATCTAGTTCCATCAAAGTTGTCCATCCATTCCTTACCAATTTCCGTTTGCCATTTTTTTTGTCCATTATGATCGAGAGCGATAACAAATCCAGTTCCTTCTTCAGTAGTACCTGCGGTATAAACAAATTTACTGGTTACGCTGGCAGATGCATGACCTGGACCAAGATCATCATAATGCCACAACATTTTTGGTCCATCTTTTGGCCATTCTTTTAATAAGTCTTTATCAGGATAAATTCCATCACGATCAGGGCCTCTCCATTGTGCAATTTCCTGCGCCGTAGTTATAGTGCTTGCTAGGACTAATGCTATGATTGTCAGTTTAGTAAATAATTTCATGTTTTTTTTAGTTTCGGTTTACTAGTTATTCTACGGCCAAATTTACATTTTATTGTTCTTTGCTATTAACCAACACCATAATTTAAACTGCTTCTTTATAAGATTTTGGGAGCGGTGACAACTACAAAGAACAGGTTAATTTTTTCCAATTATTGCTTATTTTTTCCCAATTGTGGAATGATATTTTTTACTCAATAAAGCGTAAAAAGCAGATAAACAGTATTATAACAATTGTGGCAAAATTTTGGAATATAAAATCTATAGACTTAAAATCCTTAGCAATGATTACGAAAATGTCACCGCATCCTTGTCTTGATAAAATAGTTAACTACTATTGGATTGAGAAGAATGGTAAGGGAAACATGAAAGTGCTTCCTGACGGGACAACAAGTATACTTTTTAACCTTGGAAATCCAATAAACGTATATGGTATTGTTGGTGATAATAAGGGGATTAAGAGTAATATCATTGTTGGTTCACAAAAGAAGTATTTCTTTGTTGAAGAAAAGAAGAACACACATATTATTGGAATTAAGTTTACACAGGGTGGAGGATATCATTTTTTCAAGCTTCCTATGTCTAAATTTAGCAATAAAATAATAGAGTTAAGTGATGTAATTGACGATGAATCAGAGAAGTTACGGCAATTATTACGTGAAGCAGATGGTGATGACGCTGTAAAGAAAGTACTAGATTATTATCTACTTATACATGCTGATATGTTGTCTGGTACTTCGGAGATTGTTGATTATGCTATAAAAAGTGTAAATGCAAACAGTTCTCCATCATTAATTAAACAACTTTGTGAAACGGCTAATATTTCTAACAAGCATCTTATCTCATTATTTAATAAAAAAGTGGGTCAGACCCCAAAGCTGATTCAGAGACTGAATAAATTCATTAAAGTTATTGATATAATTCATAATCAGAAATTTATGAACTGGTCGCAGATTGCTTATGAATGCAATTACTATGATCAGGCACATCTTATTAATGAATTTAAAATCTTTGCAGGGGTATCTCCAAAAAACTATTATGAAGATGTAAAATCAAATAGGATAAGTGTAAGAATTTAAAATCATAAACCATCGTTTTTTTCTTATCCAACACTGAGCGTTTATTAGCTTAAATAATCGAAATAATGAGTTATTAACAAAAAACTAACAATTGTTCCCTAACAAAAGTACATTTACTACAATATACCACCATTAAGTTCATAAGTATCAAGATAATAATCTTATTTAGAATTATTATTAATAGGTAAATTTTTTCCAATACATCGCAATTGACTTTGGTACATTTGACTTTAAGAATGGAAAAGTTCTCATTTGTCTCATGAAAATGCTCGGATCGTAGCAAAATCAAGGTGTTGAAAGGTAATGAGATTTAAAGAGATTCTATTCAATAGATTGTTTTTATGTAGTTAATTAAACCACTAATCAACAATAAATGAATTTTTCTACTAATATTTTAAAATATTTTAGTGTAATTACATTGTTATTTGGGATAACATTTTTTGCTGTTTCCCAGGATAATTTGGTTAATATCGATATTAATCAAGCACAGTTTCTTCCTGAAAACCAATACCTGAGTTATCACACTCAATATTTGAAAACTCAGGAACCAGGAGCAAAAAATAATATAGCAAATCGGGCTGATTATGATATCTTTTTAATGGATACTGCATATATCTATTCAGTTGGTACCAATCCACAACGTCAAATATATGTTTACTCAGTTAGTGGATACAAATTATCGACTCTAATTGAAATATTGCAGGGTGCTAACTGGGTTTATGCAGCAAGAGAAATATGTTCATATGATGATAATGGAAATAAACTAACTTCATCATGGCAAGAATGGTTAAATAATGAATGGGTTTATACATCCAAAGTAACATTTACATATACAAATAATAACAGTCTTCTCTCCACCATTCGTCAGGTATGGGAAAATGCTGCATGGCTAAATACGAATAGGTCTACAAATACCTACGATCCAAACTTGAATTTGGTATTTAATCTTCAGGAAAATTGGGATGCAGGTGCCTGGGTATACTACTCAAGTGAAACTTACACTTACGATAATTTTCAGAATATGCTATCTCTCACATCCCAATTATGGAATGTTGATTACTGGTATAATGACAAACAGTTCAATTATACCTATGATATTGATAATAATATGATTACCAGTTTATCATTGATATGGGAGGATGCCATGTGGAAAAATCACAATAGAAGCACATACATCTATAATACTATAAATCTAAGAACTTCAGCAATTACAGAAGTTTGGGAAAATGATTTATGGACTTATAATTACAGATTTTCATATAACTACAATGCTTTTGATTTTCTTGATTTATCTGTTTCTGAGAAATGGGAGAACAATAGCTGGGTGAATTTAGAAAAGGTAGAATATGTTTACGGGGCTTTGGCAAATATTGAAACTGAGACTGTTCAAGTATGGGAATCGGCAGCATGGTTGAATTATAACATGTTACAATATATTTATGATGAATTTGGAAATGCCACTTATGGTAACTTCTATAATTGGGATGGTAGTATTTGGTCACAAACTGAAGATGGCATAATAACCCTTGCTTACAACATGCTGGCCAATTTTGATTATTTCCTTGGATATAATGTGATTGCAAGTTATTTCTCAATAACAGTTGGATTGGATGAAGATAACTATGTAAGTATTAATGATGCCATATGTAGTCCAAATCCTGCATTCGATAATTTTGAATTATCCTTTAACCTTACAGAGAATAATAACGATGTAAAGATTGCTCTATTCGACACAACCGGTAGGTTAATATATTCGGTTTTTAACGGACCTCTTCCAAAAGGAAAACACTCATTCAATATAGAAACACATAGTTTACAATCAGGTATATATATTGTAACCTTATATGATAATTACAACTCAATTACCTCTAAAGTACAGGTAGTTAAGTGATAACATTAAAAAAAAATAACTAAATACTAAATATTAAGCGTTATGAAAAAATTCTATTTTTTAACTACAGCTTTCTTGGCGATTTTACTCTTTGGAGTAAACGTACAAGCTTCGGCGCAAGATCCGCCGGAAATTATCCTGATTCAGCCTGATGTTGCTGGGATCGTATGGGAAATTGATCAGTCATATTTAATATCATGGACTGATAACTTTGCAGAACCAGTTGATATCTACTATCAAAAGGGATTAGCTGGATGGGTGCAAATTGCTGATGATGTTCCAAGTTCAACCTGGACATGGAATACTGCAACTAATCCTGGTGGATTAGTAGCTGGAAGTGACTATAAAATTAAAATTGTAAAAAGTGATGATGTATTGATTGATGCTATAAGTGCCAATGATTTCACATTTATAACTAATCCTGTTGGAGGTAGTTATGTTCATGTAATTCAGCCTAACGTTACAGGATTATCATGGGAGTTTGGGTCAACACATTTAATCTCTTGGATGGATTATCTGCTTGAACCTGTAAAGATTGAATTATTTACTTCAGCTGGAGCTCCGGTTTCCGCAGCTGATGCTGGCCTTACTGCTGCCACTAACTTAACAGGAACAACCTGGAGTTGGACAATACCGGCTGCAGGAGGTAATTTAACAGCAGGAAATTATAAAATTAGAGTGACATCTACGCAAAGTGGTACTACATATGATGAGAGTGATAATGATTTTGCTATTACAGTTTCACAAACTGGAGGATCATATGTAGACCTTATTCAACCTGATGATGCTACCGGCATTGTTTGGGAAAAAGGTACAACTCACGTGATATCATGGATGGATGATTGTTTTGAAGGTGTTAAACTAACATTGTTATATGATAATGCAGGGAGTTGGGATCCTTATACTCCTCCCGGAATTGGAACTACAACAGGACTGGAAACTGCAACTAATGTGTCAGGTACAACATGGAGCTGGCCTATTTCCACAGATATAGAAGATGGAGATTATAAGATTAAAGCTGAATCTTCTGTTACTACATCAATAAATGATATTAGCTCTGAGTCATTCGAAATAGTATCAAGTATTACAGGTGGTACGTATGTTAACTTAATTCAACCAGATGTTGCAGGGATACAGTGGGTGCCAGGACAAACATATTTGATATCATGGATGGATGATATATTTGAGGGACTTGATATTACATTGATGCTTGCTGATGGTGTTACACCATATTCAGGAGCTGGAACAACCGGACTGGAAACCGCAACAGCTGTGATGGGAACAACATGGGGCTGGGAAATATCTACTGATATTCCAGACGGTGATTATAAGATAAAAATAGCTTCGTCTGTTTCTCCGGGAACCTTAAATGATGTAAGCACAAATACTTTTAAAATTACTACAACACCTAGTGGAGGTTCTATTATAAATGTTATCCAACCTGATGTAAGTGGATTGGTTTGGAGATATGGTGAAACTCATCTAATCTCATGGTGGGATGATTTGATTGAAAACGTAGAATTGCAATTATGGAAAGATGGAACTACACAAATAGTTGCAGCTGATTGTGGTTTAACTGCAGCATCCAGCCTTGAAGGAACTACCTGGAGCTGGAGTATTCCTGCATCTGGAACCGGTGGTGGAACACTAGTAAACGGAAACTATAAGTTCAAAATAGTAAGTACTGATCCTGGTTCGGCAGTAGTAGGCTGGAGTACGAATACATTTGAAATAACTGATATTCCTCCAACTGGTGAAATTGTTGTAATACAGCCAAATGGTGGTGAAAATTGGATTAAAGGAAACAACTATCTTATTTCCTGGACCGATAATATTAGTGAAAATATAAGTGTATTTATAAGTGATGATGATTTCGTTTCTGATTCTCATGAACTTACCCCTGCCGGTGGTGTAACAGGATCAACCTGGACATGGGATACTGAGAATAATTGGCCTTATGGAGCTACTGTTATCGGAACAACATATAAAATCAAAGTGGAAACAGCCGGTACTTCTGCCACTGCTCCTGATTTAAGTGATAATACATTTAATTTTATTCTCACCAATGGCGGTACAGTTGAAATAATTCAACCAAATGGTGGTGAAGTTTGGGTTGATGAAAATACTTATTTGATCTCATGGAATGATGACCTTATTGAAAATGTATTTATCCAATTATGGGATTATTCATCAGGTTCTGGAGTATTAGTGCCGAATACTATTTCAGGTTTGCCTCCATATGGAGCAAGCGACCCTGGTGTAGTTGGTACAACTCATAGTTGGTATATTCCTGAAACAGGTACAACTCCTGGTTCAGATCTTATTGCAGATGAACATTATAAAATAAAGGTTTTCAGTGTGCTTGATCCTTCTTATTCTGGTATAAGTGATAACGAATTTGAGATTACCGATGTGTTCTCTGGCGGAACAACTGTTGAAGTACTTCAGCCAAATGGAGGTGAAGAACTTCTTGAAGGATGGCCCTACCTAATTGCATGGAATGATGACGTTATTGAAAATGTATTTATAAAACTATATGATAATGGTGTCTTAGTACCTGCTGCAACATCCGGACTTCCTCCTTATGGGGCAGGTGATCCCGGTGTGATAGGTTCAACGTATGACTGGACTGTTCCAACTGGAATACTTGGCACCCAATATAGAATTGAGGTTGTAAGTATTTATGATGGTGCTCTTGTTGATCAAAGTAATAATGACTTTTCAATAATAAATGCTGTAACTGGAGGGTCATTTGTTGAAGTTATTCAACCTAATGGTGGTGAACAAATCTTAAGAGGATGGCCTTACCTAATATCATGGAATGATGATGTTATTGAAAATGTTGATATTGAGTTGTATAAAGATGATGGTGGATATGTTTTGGTGCCTAGTGCAACTTCAGGTTTACCCGCAACCGGTGGAGCAGGGGTTCCTGGTTCAACACATCAGTGGAATGTGCCGGCTGGTTTAGATGTTGCATTTGATTATAAGATCAGAGTATTTAGTATTAATGATCCAAATCTAGAGGATTATAGTGCTAATCCATTTAATGTAATAGCAACACAAACCGGTGGAACATATATTGATATTATTCAGCCAAATGGTGGTGAGTCATGGATTAATGGAAACGCATATTGGTTATCATGGATGGATGATGTATTTGAAGATGTTGATATTGAACTCTACCTTTATACATCTGGTGGTGTTTTCGTAGACAACTTTCCAATAGCAACTGATGTCGTTGGAACAACTCACGTATGGACCATTGATAACACTGTTGTTGGACTAACAAATTCAACTGTTGGATTTGGAACCGGTGATTATTTCAAATTATATGTAGCGAGTAATTTAACTCCTGGGTCTTTATTTGATTTTAGTAATGATTATTTCTCCATAACTAATTCCAAATCACCTCTTACAGGATTGAATAATAGCAACAGTAATAGTAATGTATATATTTATCCTAACCCTACAAGTGATCAGGTTTCAATAGCTGCAATTGGCATAATTGACAATATTGAAATAACAAATTTGCTTGGTCAGGTTATGTATAATAGCGATATAGAATCTGCAAGTACTGAATTAGATGTTTCAGGCTTTGATGCAGGTATCTACGTAATAAATCTAACAATTGAAGGTGAAGTAGTTGTGAAAAAACTATTTATAAAATAACCTTTTAGTTAAGTGATATTGATTACCACTAACTAACGCTACGTATAGAGTATTTAGTTTAAAAAGCTGTTGGCTGTAATAGGCTGACAGCTTTTTTATTTCTCCTTACTTATATACGCCACACTGTCATCCCAACCGACTTCACCCCACACTGTCTTCCTAACCGACTGAAAGTAGCGGAGGGATCTCTATCTTCGTACTGGTAGAAAGAAATATTCATATAGACAAAGAGAACTCAATCAAATGAAATATAATCAAATGTCAAGTTGTTATAGACTTTTAATATATATTAATAATGTATTTGATATATATTAAACAAATTTTTGATATATGTTAAAGTTTGAATTCATATTGTGAAACAAACTATTGTGATTTGTAAGAAATAGATTCTTATCTTCTTAGCAAGTCTGAATGTATATGAACCTTGCTTGTATTCATCGTCGTTGGAAACGAGAACGGAGGTTATTATAATAACATACCTTTTTATTATGAAGGAAAATCAATATTGTAATGCAGTCCAATGCTTTCTTTGCGTTGCATTGCCATCCTTATAATAAGGTATGCAACATTGATCATGTTCCTCAATTCACAAATAGGCTCGCTAACAATCGATTTGTCAAAAAGCTCTTCTGTCTCCTTATATATAATAGCAAGTCGGTCGATTGCTCTTTTTAGCCTGAGATTTGATCTTACTATACCAACATAATTACTCATTATCGACTGAAGTTCCTTTTTCGACTGTGTAATAAGAATCATCTCTTCATTAAGAACAGTACCTTCATCATTCCAGTCGGGAATATCCGTTTCAAAATCAATCTTGTCTGCTATTGATTTAGCCTTTTTGGAGGCTCTGTGAGAAAATACTGCTGACTCCAGAAGTGAATTTGAAGCCAGACGATTTGCGCCATGTAATCCGGTGTTTGCAACTTCACCGGCAGCAAACAGGTTTTGAATCGATGTTTGTCCAAACTCATCTGTGGTAACTCCCCCACAGGAATAATGTGCAGCAGGTACAACAGGAATTGGGTCCTTACTAATGTCAATTCCAATACTCAGACATTTGGCATAAATTGTTGGAAAATGAGTGATGATTTCACTTTTATTAATTTTTCTTGTATCTAGATATACGTATTCATCACCGCTGATTTTAAGCTCATTATCTATTGCCCTTGCGACTATATCACGAGGTGCTAACGAACCACGGTTATCATATTTATGCATAAATGACTCACCTGCTATGGTCATAAGTTCGCCTCCAGCACCGCGCATTGCCTCGGTAATAAGAAATGATGGCTTCTCACCAGGGTTATAAAGTGACGTAGGGTGAAATTGAACAAATTCCAGATTATCAATACGTGCTTTAGCCCTGTATGCCATAGCAATTCCGTCACCAGTCGATAAAGTAGGATTTGTGGTTGTTTGATATATATTGCCAATTCCACCTGTTGCCAGAAGTGTGGTTTTTGCAAGTATTGTATTTATTTGCCCAGATTCCTTATCTAATGAATATGCACCATAACAGGTAATATCAGCATCTTTCCTTTTTATAAGTTCGCCTTTGTGGTGTTGGGTTATTAAATCAATGGCAAGATTGTTTTCCAAAACCGTGATATTAGGATGATTCTTAACTTTTTCACTTAAAGCACGTTGAATCTCATTGCCAGTATTATCTTTATGATGAAGAATTCTATATTCAGAGTGTCCGCCTTCTTTTGCAAGACTGTACTTTCCTGTAGATTCCTTATCGAAATGAGTGCCCCAGTCGGAAAGCTCCTTTATTCTTTCTGTAGATTCTGAAATTGTAATTCTTACAATATCCTCATTATTTAGCCCTGCACCCGCATTCATCGTATCTGAGATATGCTTTTCATGGCTATCGGGATCATACATTACAGCTGCAATTCCACCTTGTGCATATCGGGTGGCTGTTTCATCCATCTTTGTTTTTGAAAGAATACAAACTTTTCCTGTAGAAGCTACTTTAAGAGCATAAATTAACCCTGCCATTCCACTTCCGATAACAAGGAAATCTACTTTACGGTTCATATCACAATTTTTCTGCAAAGGTAAAAATTAGTAGAACGGGCAATGTTTGAATCAGAGAATTATTGGATATTGCTTTTTTTCTTCAGATAGTAAACTGATGGAATTGCACCTATTGCCAGAAATGCCGATATCTGTAAGGTTGTATGAAGTCCGATTATATCACCAAGGATACCTGTAAACAGAACTGCCAATGTATTTGTAGCAAAATTTATCGTTGTGAATCCGGCATTCATCATGGCAGGTTGATTTGAACCTTGTTCAAGAACCAGTGCAAGTAATACAGGAGAAGTTGCATAGAGAACAACGCCAAGCAATAATAGTAGTATCAATTGCAACGCCAATCCGGAAAAAACAAACATCAACATTAATATAGGAGATGCAATTGCAAGAATTAATAATGATCTGAATCTTCCTATTTTATCAGAAATACCTCCCATAAAGAAACTACCAGCTGCTGCTGCAAACTGAAGTATGGATAATGCTACAGCTCCGGTTAATAAACTACTGCCTTGCATTCCCATGTAAGTTGGAAGAAATGTTGCCAACGACCCTTTCATTAGTGATCTGAAAAGCATATATAATGTTAGTGCGATAAAAAATTGTGAGTAATCTTTTAAAGTGCTCCACCAGTTTATTGGCTTTGGCCCCATACTGGCAATGCTTTGGTAGTTAAGATTCTCTATTGTGAAATACAGAGTTAGTCCGGCTGCTATTGCAGGAAACATTAATCGCCATGTTCCCTCAAGTTGCCACCATGAAATAGCATAAATAATTACAAGTGGACCGAGCATTCTTGCTGCTTCACCACCCAGCATATACCAGCTCATACCTTTTCCCGCTTGGGTGGCAGAGAAATATTTAATCATGACAGGAGCAGTAACATGGAATGATGCTGAACATATTCCTATAGTAAACAGTAATATTCCCAGAACAATAATGTTGTTTGCAACTCCGAGCAAGCTTCCACAGATTCCTGTAATAACGGGTGCCAGAATTATTATCCATCGCCATGGCAATTTATGGGCAACAGCACCTATTATTAAACTTAAAAATGAAGGAAGTCGTTGAACTAGTGTAAGAACCGAAGCTCCGGCAAGAGTAATTCCAAATTTATCAATTATTAGAGGCAGTATTGGTGCCAGAAATGAAGAATATACATCATGCAGAAAATGTGCAGATGAAATTGCGCCAACCTTCGACCCGTTAAATTTATTGTTTGTCAATGTATTAAGTTGTGAAGGTTATAACCCCAGCAACACTTCTACAGGATTTTTCGCCCCAAATAGCATTCGCTCAGGATTTTCCAGCATTTCCTTTACCTTGACCAGAAATCCTACAGACTCACGACCATCAATGATTCTGTGATCATATGACATTGCTATGTACATCATTGGATGAATTTCTACCTTGCCATTTACAGCAATCGGACGTTCAACAATATTGTGCATCCCAAGAATTGCACTTTGTGGTGGATTAATAATAGGAGTAGACATCATTGATCCAAAAACGCCACCGTTTGTGATTGTGAAAGTTCCTCCGGTCATTTCATCAAGGGTGAGTTTATTATCACGTGCCTTGATTGCTAGTTTTTTTATTTCATGTTCAATCTGAGCCAAACTCATAACTTCAGCATTACGCAATACGGGAACAACAAGTCCTTTGGGTGCACTGATTGCTATGCTAACATCAACATAATCGAAGCTGGTAATTTCATCACCGTTGATTTGTGAATTTACCTGAGGAAAATGTGCCATTGCTTCAGTAACTGCCTTGGTGAAAAATGACATAAATCCTAGATTCACATCATGATGTTTGATAAAGGCTTCCTTGTACTTTTTCCTGATAGACATTACTGGTGTCATGTTAACTTCGTTGAAAGTAGTTAACATTGCAGTTTCATTTTTAACACTTACAAGTCTGCGCGAAAGTTTCTTACGTAGCATCGACATCTTGTTGCTATTGCTCTCTCTTCCACCAGACCAGCTGTTTGTTAGAGGTGTCGTTACATTGTCGGAATTAGATGGTTTGTTTTCAGAAATATATTCAATGTCTTGTTTACCAATCCTTTGATGTTTGAGAAATTCAACTATATCGCTTTCGCTGATATCTTTTTCAGCCATGAGTTTTCTGGCTAAAGGCGAAATATTCAAATCTCCTTTGTCTGTTGTTTTCGAAGTATCTTCTTCTTTTTCAGATGCTTGAAGAATTTCCTTTGATTCTTCTTTTGGTTTTTCCGCAATAGGCTCTTTTGGTTTCTCAGATTTCGTTCCGGTGACTTCTGTATCAATTTGAGCAATAACTGAATTTATTTCAATGGTTTCACCTGCTTCCACCAGAATTTTAATCTTACCCGATGCCTGAGCAGATACACTTAAAGTTGCTTTATCAGAATCAATTTCCACAACATCCTGATTGTCTTCAACTTGTTCACCATCTGCAACTAACCATTCAGCAATTTGAACTTCCGTAATTGATTCACCCGGACTGGGAACTATTATATCAACTTTCATAATTCTATTCTCATTAATTAAATCTAATTCAATACTGATAAACTATGTCAACGGTTTTACTCCTGAGTGAAAAGTACTTTTAATATTATCAACTTTAAGATCCTTTAATTCCTTCTCAAAAGATTTCCATTTATTGCCAATACAAGCCATAGTACATTCTTCGTAAAGATACGGACAATCGCACAAATCAAACACTTTATCAATTATTTTTTGTTGTCTGATAATATGAAATTTATTCGATCCTGTAGCAGGACTTCCACTCTCCGGTCTTGAAATTACCTTAATATTAATCTCAGGTGATAATGTTTTATCAATAAATCCCCATGCTCCCATATTTGCGGGTTCTTCCTGAACCCATAAATATGAACTTGTATTCGAATATTTTTTCAATATTTCTTTTAGTTGTTGCATAGGAAATGGATAGAGTTGTTCAATCCTGATAATTGAAACCTTTTCGCTCTCTAGTTTTTTCTTTTCCCTAAGTAACTCATAGTATATTTTACCTGTACACAGAATTACTTTTTCAACATCTTCAGGATGAATTATTTCGTCATCAATAGTTTCTTTGAACCCACCTGTGGTGAAATCAGAAATCGATGAAACGCATTGAGGATGACGCAGTAAGCTTTTAGGTGTAAATATTATCAATGGCTTACGGAATGGTCGGTAAAGTTGTCTCCTTAATATATGGAAGAAATTTGCCGGTGTTGTACAATTTGCAACCTGAATGTTATAATCTGCGCAAAGCAACAAATACCTTTCCATTCTGGCACTGGAATGCTCCGGACCTTGTCCTTCATAACCATGAGGTAACAATACAACTAGGTCATTCATTACATTCCACTTATCTTCTGCACTACTAATAAACTGATCAAAAATTACCTGAGCAGTGTTTGCAAAATCACCAAATTGTGCTTCCCAGATAGTAAGTTTGTTTGGTGATGCAAGAGAATATCCATATTCGAACCCAAGTACTCCATATTCTGACAGACTGGAATTATAGATTTCAAATGGCGCCTGATTTTTACTAATATTTTGTAAAGGAAGATACTTCTCTTCAGAATTTTCAAAATTTAACACGGCATGACGATGTGAAAATGTACCACGCTCAACATCCTGTCCGCTTACTCTCACCGGAATCCCTGAATCAACCAAACTACCGTAAGCAAGTAGTTCCCCCATCGCCCAATCGAATTTTCCGCCATCTTCCAGCATTTTAATTCGCTGTTCATGTAATCTTACACTCTTTCTGTAAAACTTTTTATTATCAGGAAGATAGTTAAGTTTTGCAACAAGATTTCTTAAAGACTTTTTGGTAATTGCAGTTTTAGGTGAACTAATGAAGTCTGTATCCTTTGCTTTGGTGATTCCATTCCAAGTATCAGCAAGGAAGTTATCGATAGTTGTTTTCTTGGTTGTTTTACCTTCAGTGTAATTCTTTTCTAGTTTTGTCAGAAACAGGGTTTCTTCATTTTTGCACGATTCTTCCGTTGTAATTCCCTGTTCTATTAATACCTGTTTGTAAATCTCATAAGGATTCGGGTGATTCTCAATTGCTTTATACAAAAGTGGCTGGGTAAATCTTGGCTCATCACCCTCATTATGTCCGTAACGACGATAACAAAGTATATCAATAAACACATCTTTCCCAAACTTGTTTCGGAATTCCATCGCCATTTGAATGCTATGAACCATGGCTTCAGGATCATCTCCATTTACATGGAAAACAGGTGATAAGGTGGTTTTAGCAATGTCGGTGCAATAAGTACTTGATCTTGCATCCAGATAGTCGGTAGTAAATCCTATCTGGTTGTTTATAACGAGATGTATTGTACCTCCCGTTGTATAACCTTTAAGGTCCTGCATCTGAATTACCTCATACACAACACCTTGCCCGGCAACTGAAGCATCTCCATGTATAAGAATAGGAGCGATTTGATTTGAATCGCCATTATAAATTTCATCAATCTTAGCTCTTGTAATACCCTCCACAACAGGGTCAACTGCCTCAAGATGAGATGGATTAGGTGTAAGGGTGAATTTAATATTTTTACCTGAACTGGTTTTTCTATTGATTGTATAACCAAGATGATATTTAACATCACCCAACAATCCTTCAGTTTCATATTCAATTCCTTCAAACTCAGCAAACACATTTTTAAAAGGTTTCCTCAGGATATTTACCAGAACATTTAGTCGGCCACGGTGAGGCATTCCAATAATAAACTCCTTTATTCCCGATTCAGAGCCTTTTTCCATAATGGCATCCAAAGCCGGAATAAGAGCTTCGGCACCTTCGAGTGAGAAGCGTTTTTGCCCTGGAAACTTTTTTTGCAAAAATGATTCAAAAAATACAGATCTGCGAAGCTTTTCAAGTATATAGAGTTTTTCACTCTTGGAATATTGAGGATTATTCTTAGATTTTTCAAATTTCTCCTGCAGCCAGTTGACAATGTTTAAATCTCTGATAAACAAATATTCAACACCGATAGATCTACAGTAGGTTTGATCCAAAAAGGAGACAATATCTTTAAGCTTTGCTCTTCCAAGCCCTAACTTATGTCCAGCTTCAAAGGTTTTATCCAAATCATCCGCATTTAGTCCGTAATTTTCAATGCTCAGGTCAGGTTTGTATTCTCTTCTTTTTCTTACCGGATTTGTCTTGGTAAACAAATGACCTCTTTTTCGATAATCATTAATTAAGTTAATCACCTTGTATTCATCTGATGAAGCAAGGTCGTCGTTTTTCGAGGAGTAATTCTGAAAGGCAAAATCCATCCCTTCAAAGAAACTTCTCCATCCATCATCGAGTTCATTCGGGGATTCTTTGAACTTTTTGTAGAGTTCTTCGATGATTGCAGGGTCTGAGTTATTTATGAAATTATATCTATCCATAAAGGTTAGTTAATTTGTTATTGCATTTAACTGTATGTGAACCAGTAGTGTTCAAATTTACTAATTCTATGTGACTTTTCATTATTTAGAAAGGTTCAAAATAGTGAAATTGCTTAAAAAAAATCCCGACTAACCAATTACCTGGTGTCGGGATTCTTATGCGTTTTTATTGTTTATTCAGGGTGAATTGCTTCAACTGGACAAACATCAGCGCATGCACCACAATCGGTACAAAGATCTGGATCGATTACATAGATATCTCCTTCGGCAATTGCCTCAACCGGACATTCATCAATACAGGTACCGCAAGCAGTACAATCGTCTGTGATTTTATAAGCCATAATGCAATAAATTAAATTTAATAATTACTCTGCAAATATATAGTTTTCCTTAAATACACAAATGTAATAGCATGTTTTTTAGAATAAATAATAATAATAATTCGAATAAGTCTGAAATGAGATGAAAAATTGTTCAGGAAGCATTGTAATTGCGTGTAAATATATAAAGTCAATTTGTGTTAAAACTTTTTTCAAAAGGTATACTTTTGGATTATGCACCTTCTCTATCAATTACGGAGTAGGTGGTGTATTATTTTTTACATCTTAAAAAGTAAAATATTACAGTTTCAGAAATTAAAAATCACTATTTAAAACTTAGTCTAAATTCATATTGTGGATAAGATAAAAACCCGTAATCGATTGCAATGCCTTAAGTGGTCTAAAATCAGCGAGATACACAAAGTGCTATTTTATCTTAAACTAAATTATATTGTGGATAAAAAATATTGATCAAATTAGCATATTGTGTATTAAAATAACTTTAGTTTTGTCGGATATTCTAAACTTATTGCACAGATGATATCGAAGAAAAATAAAGTGGTTGAATTAGAACATGCAGTCATACGATTTGCAGGTGATTCCGGAGACGGAATGCAGCTTACGGGCAGCTTATTTTCAGATTCAACAGCATTTGCAGGTAATGATTTTGCAACATTTCCTGATTATCCTGCTGAAATTAGAGCTCCACAGGGAACGGTAGCGGGAGTTTCCGGGTTTCAGATTCATTTTGGACGGACTGATATTCATACATCCGGTGATTTAGCTGATGTGCTTATAGCCATGAATCCGGCCTCCTTAAAAGCGAACATGCGTTGGATCACAAAAGATGCTATTATTATTGTTGATACTGATGCTTTTATTGAAAAAAATATTGCAAAAGCTGGTTATGAAGAAAATCCACTTGCCGACCAGTCTCTAACGGGTCACCTTGTTGTTAAAGCGCCGCTTACAACATTAACTCGTGAAGCCGTTAAAGAACTTAACCTTGACAATAAAACATCCCAAAAATCGAAAAACATGTTTGCACTAGGGCTGGTGTTTTATATGTTTAACAGAGATTATAAAAAGACATTTTCGTTTTTTGAAACAAAGTTTAAAACCAATCCTCTAATTGTTGAAGCCAATAAGAAAGTTCTTGAAGCAGGTTATAACTTTGGGGATACACTTGAAGCTTTTGCAAATACTTATAAAGTAGAAGCAGCTGAGCTTGAAACAGGAAAATATCGTAATGTGACAGGAAACCTGGCTACAGCATGGGGATTTCTTGCTGCATCTGAAAAATCAGGGAGAGATTTATTCCTTGGATCATATCCTATTACTCCTGCATCAGAGATATTACAGGAATTATCAAAACATAAAGAATTAAGAGCCGTTTCTTTTCAAGCTGAAGATGAAATTGCAGGAATTGTTTCAACCATTGGGGCAAGTTTCGCTGGAGCTTTGGCAATTACAACAACATCCGGTCCTGGATTATCACTGAAAAGTGAAGCCATAGGACTTGCTGTAATTACCGAGTTGCCTATGGTTATCGTTGATGTACAGCGTGGAGGTCCGTCAACAGGATTACCTACAAAATCAGAACAAAGTGACCTAATGCAGGCATTGTTTGGTCGTAATGGTGAAGCTCCAGTTATTATTATTGCTGCTTCAAGTGCGGCAGATTGCTTTTATTCTGCTTATGAAGCTTCGAAACTTGCTTTAGAGCACATGACACCGGTAATATTACTTACTGATGGTTCAATTGCCAATGGCTCAGAAGTATTTAAAATACCAATGGTAAAAGATCTGTCATCAATAACTCCTCCTTTAGTTGAGGCAAATGATGAGAATTATCAGCCCTATGCCCGTGATGAGAAAACTCTTAGCAGAAGATGGGCATTACCGGGAACCGAAGGATTGAGACATAGAATTGGTGGTTTAGAAAAAGAAAATATCACAGGTAATGTTTCTATGGATCCTCTAAATCACCAGCTTATGAGTGAGCTACGTGAAGGAAAAGTAAAGAGAGTAGAGGATTATATTCCTGAACTTGAGGTTATTGGTGAAGATGAAAGCGATATTCTAGTTGTTAGTTGGGGCGGAACATACGGAGTGTTGCTAACTGCAATAGAAAAGTTAATAGCTGAAGGTAAGTCAGTAAGTTTGGCACATTTTAAACATATTATGCCGCTTCCTAAAAATACAAGAGAGGTATTTTCTAGATATAAGAGGATAATTGTATGTGAGATAAATATGGGACAATTTGTAAATTATCTCCGTATGCAATTTCCAGAATTTAAGTATGAACAGTATAATAAGGTTCAGGGATTGCCATTTATGGTAACAGAGATTGTAGACAAGGTTAATGAACTTTTAAATGACTAAGGCAATGGATAATATTATAGATACAAATACTCTTGAACTCACGAAAAAAGATTTTGAGAGTGACCAGATGGTAAAATGGTGTCCGGGTTGTGGTGATCATGCCATCCTAAGATCATTGGAAAATGTATTTCCTGAACTTGGAATTCCTAAGGAAGATTTTGTTGTTGTTTCAGGTATCGGATGTTCATCACGATTCCCATATTATATGAATACCTATGGAATTCATGGAATTCATGGTAGAGCTGCTGCTTTGGCAACGGGTATTAAGCTTACAAATCCTAAATTAAGTGTTTGGATGATTTCAGGTGATGGAGATTCCATGGCCATTGGAGGAAACCATTTTATTCATATTGCAAGACGTAATCCTGATATTAATTATCTGATGTTTAATAATAAGATTTACGGACTGACAAAAGGACAATATTCTCCAACAACTCCCTATGGTGCCAAAACAAAAACATCACCACAGGGAACATTTGAGAAACCTTTTAATCCGGGTGAATTAGTTATCGGTGCCCAGGGGAAATTTTTTGCCAGAGTTCCAGATACTAACCTGAAACTTATGTCGAAAATATTCAAGGAAGCTGCTGAGTTTAAAGGTGCTTCAATTGTTGAAATTCTGGCAAATTGTGTTATTTTTCAAAATAAAATTCATTCACTTATTACCAGTAAAGAAACCAAGGAAGATAATCAGCTGGTTCTGGAAGCCGGAAAACCAATGGTTTTTGGGGCTGAGAATGATAAAGGTATGGTTCTTGAAGGCACTCGACTTAAAGTTGTTGAATTAGGTAAAAACGGAATTACAATTGATGACATTCTTGTGCATGATCCTTCAACGCCTGAACCTGGTATACATATGATGCTGGCAAGTATGACACCACCTGAATTTCCTTCAGCTATTGGAGTAATTAGGGCTGTTAAATCAGAAACCCTCGAAGAAAATGTTTGGAATTCTGTGGAACATGAAATGAAGACATCAAAAATCAAGAATGTTGACGACCTGTTACGCAGTGGTAATACATGGGATATTGATTAGGTAATGGTCTGATTTTAAAAAATAAAATAAATATTGTAAGATCGTCTGTGACTTAATTGATGCAGACGATTTTTTTATAATAATAGGAATAATGATTCTGTCAATGTTCTAATAATAAATGCTAATTTTGGCCGTTTGAATAACTAAGCAGAATTATAGGAAATGAAAAAAATATTACTTTCATTATTATTGGTGTCAGCTTTTTTTGCAATGAATAATTGCAGTACAGATTTCGACATGTATTCAGAATATGAAGATGTAACCATAGTTTATGGTCTGCTGGATATAAGCGACGATACATCCTGGGTGAAAATTACCAAGGCATTCACAGGTCCGGGAAATGCATTATTGATAGCTCAAAACCCTGATTCTAGTAATTTTCCTTATAAGCTTGATGTTACATTGAATGGAGTAAAGAATGGTGCTGATCTCACACCTATTCAGTTGGATACCATTATGATACATAATAAAGATTTGACGGATACTGTTATCAATAATGATGGTGATACCCTATTTCTAAATCCATTTTATTCACCAGATCAGCTAATGTATTTCACTACTGAAATTTTTGATGAAGACGCCGAATATACTTTAAACATTAAGAAAGATGATGAGACCATAACTGCTAATACAGGCTTGGTTGGTAATTTTAGTATAATTAAACCTAACAGTAGATTTGCATTTTCTCAAGATCTTGATGGGGTAATTGAATGGTATTCGGCAAAGAATGGTATTGAGCATGAGGTTACATTGAGTTTCTATTATCTGGAATATTTATCAGGATATCCTGACACTATACGGAAATCATTCAGTTGGAATGTTGGATCTAAAAAGGCGAAGGATGAAAGTGGTTCTGACAAGCTGGAATTAACCTATTCAGGCGCACGATTCTATAGTCTTCTTGTAAATGAAGTTGAGCCAATCCCAAATGTTGAAAGATGGGCAGATAGTGTTTATATTACTATCGCGGCAGGATCGCAGGAACTTACAACTTATCTGGATATAAATTCCGGCGCAGGGTCGTTGCTCGAAGAGATACCTCAGTATACAAATATTTCTGGAGGCTCTGGAATTTTTGCCTCTCGACATACCATAGTTAAACCTGTCAGATTATCTACATTAACAGAATTGACTATTATTCAAGATTATGATCTTGGATTTAAAACAAAATCCAAATAACCCCCCCCCTTACATAGTTTTGTAACATATTTATTGCCAGTGGTTTATCGTATTAGCTTATTGTGAATTATGGTAAATTTGTAATTCTGCCAGTTTGTCATTTGTTCCCAATACCGTCAGGTACCTTCTTTAATTGATGCCATTTTTCCAGTATTATCTCCCTTTGGCATAATGATTGACAACCAAATCCTAGAATCATAAAAAAACAGAAAATAAAATAATATAATATTATGGGAAAAATAATTGGAATTGACTTAGGGACAACCAACTCTTGCGTTGCTGTAATGGAAGGCAATGAGCCAGTTGTAATACCTAACAGCGAAGGTCGTCGTACAACCCCTTCAATAGTGGGTTTCACTGATAATGGTGAGCGCAAGGTAGGTGATCCTGCAAAACGTCAGGCAATCACAAACCCTGTAAACACAGTATATTCTATTAAACGTTTCATGGGAAACAGATATGCTGAAATGGGTAAAGAGATTGAACGCGTTACATATAATGTTGTAAAAGGCGATAACGATACTCCTAGAGTAAAAATAGAAGACAGATTATATTCACCACAGGAGATTTCAGCAATGGTTCTTCAGAAAATGAAGAAAACAGCTGAAGATTATCTTGGTCAAACTGTAACAGAAGCAGTTATTACTGTTCCTGCATATTTCGATGACTCAGAACGTCAGGCTACAAAAGAAGCCGGAGAAATTGCCGGTCTTAAAGTAAAACGAATTATCAATGAACCTACTGCTGCTGCTTTAGCTTATGGTCTTGATAAGAAAAGAGAAGATGCTAAAGTTGCAGTATTCGATTTAGGAGGTGGTACTTTTGATATCTCAATCCTTGAATTAGGTGATGGTGTATTTGAAGTAAAATCAACAAACGGTAATACTCACCTTGGTGGTGATGATATTGATCAGGTTATTATCGACTGGTTAGCAGATGAATTTCAAAAAGATGAAGGACTGAATCTTAAAAAAGATCCTATGGCTCTTCAACGCTTGAAAGAAGCTGCTGAAAAAGCAAAGATTGAATTATCAAGTTCAACTGATACTGAAATCAATCTTCCATACATTATGCCTGTTGATGGTGTACCAAAACACCTTGTAAGAAAACTTACTCGTGCTAAATTTGAAATGTTAGCCGATAAACTTTTCCAGGATACAATTAAACCATGTACTGATGCTATTAAAGATGCTGGCTTAAATGCTGCTGATATTGATGAGGTTATTCTCGTTGGTGGATCAACACGTATCCCTGCAATTCAGGAAATCGTTAAGAAGATTTTTGGTAAAGAACCTTCAAAGGGTGTAAATCCTGATGAAGTTGTTGCACTTGGAGCTGCTATTCAGGGTGGTGTATTAACAGGTGAAGTTAAGGACGTTCTTCTACTTGATGTTACTCCTTTAACACTTGGTATTGAAACAATGGGTGGTGTAATGACAAAACTCATTGAAGCAAATACAACAATACCAACAAAAAAATCAGAAACATTCTCAACTGCCGCTGATAATCAGCCTTCTGTTGAAATTCATATTCTTCAGGGTGAACGCCCAATGGCAAACCAGAATAAGAGTATTGGTAAATTCCACCTTGATGGAATTCCTCCAGCACCAAGAGGTGTACCTCAAATTGAAGTTACTTTTGATATAGACTCAAACGGTATCTTAAATGTAAGTGCAAAAGATAAGGCAACAGGTAAATCACAAAGTATTCGTATTGAAGCATCTTCAGGGTTATCCGATGAAGAAATTCAAAAAATGAAATCTGAAGCTGAAGCTAACGCTGATGCTGATAAAGCTGAACGCGAAAGAGTTGATAAACTGAACTCTGCGGATGCATTAATATTCCAGACTGAAAAACAGTTAAAAGAATACGGTGATAAAATTCCTGCTGATAAAAAATCAGAAATTGAAGGTGCTCTTGAAGAACTAAGAAATGCACACAAAAGCCAGGATGTTCCTGCTATCGATGCAGCAATGGAAAAACTGAATGGTATCTGGCAATCAGCAAGTGAAGCAATGTATAAAGATACTCAGGGTCAACCTGGAGCAGCACCAGAAGGTGATGCCGGAGCTGAGAATCCAAATACTGGTGGATCAGGTGACGATGAAGTAACCGACGTTGACTTCGAAGAAGTGGACGACAAATAGATATAACTATTTTTCAATCGAAGGGTGTTGCACAAATGTGTGACACCCTTTTTTTATTCAAAAAAGTCAGTTTGATGCAGAATTTATTAAAAGTAGTTATATCATCGCAAACGTTTTAAATATAGGTGTTTGGAAGATATTTTACAAATAATTGTGTTGTTAACTTATGTTGATAACTAATAGTGGTGTTTTACTTGAAAAGTGGGAGCAAAATGCTAATTTAGTTGTCCTTTTATTTTTAAAGAAATTAAACACTAAATTAAAAATACTACTTATGAGAAAATTTACAATTATTGGAACATTTTTACTGTTTGTTTTTGCAGTATCAATTTCCTCAGTTATGGCTCAAAATGCCTGGATAAATGAACTTCATTACGACAATGCGAGTACTGATGTCGATGAAATGATTGAAGTTGTTATTGAAAATCCCGGAAGCTATGCATTATCAGATTTTGCCGTTTACTTGTATAACGGAAGTAATGGTACTACTTATGGGAACGAAATAGTTAGTAATTTTACTGTAGGGGCTACAGTGGGAGATTTTACAATTTATACCTGGCTACCCTCCAGTATTCAAAATGGAGCACCAGATGGACTGGCTTTGGTATATCAAGGAGCTGTAGTTACAGATCAGTTTCTGAGTTATGAAGGGTCATTAACAGCAACTGATGGACCAGCAAATGGACTAACTTCCACCGATATTGGAGTATCTGAAACTAGCAGCACTCCTGCGGGTGAATCATTACAGCTTTCCGGAGCAGGATCTGCTTACACAGATTTTATATGGGAAAACCCAGCACCTGAAACAGCAGGGTTGGAAAATAATAGTCAAACCCTCGGTGGAACACCTCCACCGCCACCAACTTCTACCGAATTATATTATGAGCCATTTGAAACTAATTTAGGACAAACTACTCAATTTTCATCAGTGGGAGCACAGGAATGGACTTGGGGCAATTATGGATTACCCCCTGGATGCTCTGTAATGAATGGTTATAGTGGTGGTGCTCAGGATAACGAAGATTGGCTTATAACCAATTCAATAGATTGTTCAAACTATACTAACATTATGCTTAGTTTTGATCACGCCAGAAATTATGGAGATAATTCAGGCTTATCAGTGTTAGTCTCTACTGACTATGATGGTACTAGTGATCCAACGGGTTTCACCTGGGTCGATGTAACAAGTAATTATACATTCCCTGATCCAGGTAGTTGGTCATTTATTGATGCCGGATCATTTGATATTACTGCAAATACAGGGGCTACAACATATGTAGCGTTTAAATATACTAGCAACACAACTTCAGCTGCAACCTGGGAGGTTGATAATATTAAAGTTGAAGCCGATCTTGACATCACTGCCTTTGTTGCAGGATCATTCAATGGATGGAATGCAAGTGACCCTGCTTATGAAATGCTTGTAAATTCGAATGATGTGTTTGAGTTAACAAAAAACCTTGGAGCTGGAACTCATGAGTACAAAGTTGTTGAGAATGGTTCTTGGTACCCAAATGATAATCAAATAATTAACCTTGCTGCAGCAGAGGATGTGACTTGGAAGTATAGTTATCATTCGGATTTCGTTATTCACACTAATCCAATTGTAGCAGGTGATTTTCTATCAGCTTTAGGTGGTGCAAATTGGGATCCTACAGAACTATTAGGTGAAATGAGTGATACTGATAATGATGAGATTTATACACTTGAAGTGGTTATTCCGGTGGCTGGAAGTTATGAATGTAAGGTTACTCTTAATGAATCATGGACTCAGAATACAGGTGGAAACGTAGGGTTTACATCAGATGGAGTTACTGCTACTATTTTTACATATGATTTTGTTAATAATGTTACTACAGTTAGTGGACCTCCGCCTCCATCTGCAATTATTACATTTATTGTTGATGATTCTCAGGGACAAAATTATGATGGCTATAATTTAAAAGGTAGCTGGTCGGCAACTGGTAATTATGATCCGGGTTGGAATAATGGAAATGAGCATAGCGCATTTTATGATGATGGAACAAATGGTGATGTTACACCTGATGATCATATCTGGACATGTCAGCAAGAATTAGTATCTGATGGAGGTTCAAATACATGGGAATGGGGAGTTAATGATACCGAACATAACTGGATTGCAGGAAACTGGCAGTTTAATGTAGTTGACGGTACACCTCAAACACTTACCTGGACTATACCTGTTGTACCAAATCTATTTATTAATGAAATAATGTATAATTCTATTGCCGGTCCTGATGAAGAATGGATAGAATTATATAATGGAACAGATGCATCAATTGATTTGGAAAATTGGAATATCTGTGATAGTGATGCTTCTCATTCACATATTATTATTCCTGCCGGTTATAGCGTTGGACCAGGGGAATATTTCACAATATCAATAGTTACCAATGGTGCCTTCCCATTTACCCCTGATTATGATGGTACCGGGAACTTTGCACTTAATAATTCAGGTGATAACGTAAGAATTTGGAATCCAGATTTTATTCTGGTTGATGCAGTAGAATTTACAGATGCTGCACCTTGGCCAACAGAACCAGACGGAGATGGACCATCTTTGTCTTTGCTCGATCTTGATCTTGATAATTCTATCCCGGAAAACTGGGCAGGAAGTAATCAACTGGATGGAAGTCCTGGAGCATTTAACTTCCCAATTAATATATTAACACCTAATGGTGGTGAAGTTATTGAGATTTATTCAACCTATGATATTACATGGACAATTGAAGAATGGACTGGTAATGTTGATATTGAATTAATCAGAGACGGACAGGATCCAACTTTGATAGTATCTAACTTAGATGGTTCTTTAGGATCATTTTCCTGGTATGTGTTTGATAATATTCCAATAGGAAGTGATTATAAGATTCAGATTACAGACGTAGCAGACCCAAATATTCTTGACCGAAGCGATGATTATTTCACCATAGAAGCTGGATATTTGGCACCTGAATTGGTTATTACTGAAATTATGTACAATCCACCTGAGTCAGGAAATGATTCTTTGGAATTTATTGAAATTTATAATAACGGTGATGCAACTGTTAATCTTGATGGATTCACATTTACATCAGGTATTGAATTTGTATTCCCTGCAGTTGACCTGAACCCTGATGAATATGTTCTTGTTGGTATTAATTCAGCTGCTATGCTAAGTACATATGGTGTTGATGCCTATCAATGGACAGGAGGAGCTCTTAGTAATAGTGGTGAACTTGTTGAATTAAGCGATGGAATTGGCGTTGTTGATGCTGTTGATTATAGTGATCAACTTCCTTGGGATACATTAGCTGATGGATATGGTCCATCACTAACACTTTGTAACCCTGATGCTGATAATGCAATTCCTGAAAACTGGACACACTCTGTAAATCTTGCAGCTATTAATGCTGATGGAGACTCAATCTGGGCAACCCCTGGTTTTGGATGTCAGGTAACTTTATTAGCTGGATTCCTAGCAGATGTAACCTTTGTACAAGCTGGTGAAACCGTTTTGTTTACCGATCAAACTGTAGGTGATCCAATTGAATGGACATGGACATTTGAAGGTGGTACACCAGGAACATTCACAGGACAAACTCCTCCAGCAATTCAATATGATGAATTAGGAACTTGGGATGTGACCCTATATGTAAGTGATGGAACAAATAGTGATGAAGTAACTTACACTGATTATATTGAAGTTGTTGACTTCCCTGCACCAACAAACCTTGTTGCTACAGTTGGTCCAATGGATGATGTTCAGCTTACATGGAATGCTCCAATGGCAAGTGGTTTTGCAGATGATTTTGAAAGTTATGATGACTTTTCAATTGAATTCTTACCTTGGACAAATCTTGATGTTGATGGAAGTACAACATATGGAATGACTGATATTACATGGCCAAATGCATATGATCCACAAGCATTCATTATCTTTAACCCTGCACAAACAACACCTCCTGTGGATGATATAGTTCCACATTCGGGTGATAAATTGGCAGCATGTTTCGCTTCAACAGCACCTCCAAACAATGACTGGATGATTACCCCAATGGTTAATATAGCTGCTGGTTCAAATGTTTCTTTCTGGGCAAAATCTTATACAGATGCATATGGTCTTGAAAGATTTAGAGTAGGTGTATCAACAACTGGAATGGATCCTGCTGATTTCACAATAGTTTCTCCAGGTGACTATGTTGAAGCTCCTGTTGATGACTGGACAGAGTTTTCTTATGATCTTAACGCATATGCTGGTCAGAATGTATATGTTGGTATTCAATGTGTTTCTAATGATGCTTTTATTCTGTTGGTAGATGATATAACAATCGCACCATCTAAATCATCATTTGCATTTAATACTACATCTCCGGTTAACGGAAGGAAAACCAAAGATGTAAGTTATTCAGCTAAACCAGCTACTACATTTGTAGTTCCTGTTGTAGAAAATCGTAATGTAACTGCTGATTTACTAGGTTATAACGTATACCGTGATGATATGCAGATTAATGCAGCAATGGTTGAGGTTACTGAGTACAATGATCCTGAACCAACTATTGGTTCTCATGATTATTTTGTAACCGCTGTTTATGACGGTGGCGAATCTGTTCCTTCTAATGTTGTTACCGTTCTCGTAACTGGAATGGATGAACTTTCTGAAAATTCAGTAAGTGTTTATCCTAATCCAACTACTGGCAAATTCACTATTGCATTTAATAGCGAACTAAGCGCTGAAGTTGTATTGATGGATATCACAGGTAAAGAGGTTTATAATGAAACTATAAACGGATCTTCACAAATTGATGTAACAGGTCTACAGAAAGGTATTTATCTGGTTCGTATACTTGATACAACATCAAATAATATTATTATCAAGAAGCTTATTGTTAGATAATTCTAATTATAAGTAATTAAGGTGCAAACCAGATGTTTGGTAAAACAGGCATCTGGTTTGTCTGCCTTTAATACTTTGCAAAAACTATAAATAAATTTAATCATGAAGAAAACTTACTTTTTTACATTAATATTTGCCGTGTTTATTTCAGTTTCTATGATTGGGCAGAACATGGTGATGAACGGTGATCTTGAAAGCTGGACAGCGGGTGCTCCAGATAGCTGGAGTAGCGTTGAAAATATCACTCAGGAAGCAACCATTGTATACACAGGTGATTATAGTGCTCGTCATCAATCTGCAAGTGGGACACAGGATTTCGGACATGAAACCATAACTGGAATTGTTGCCGGAGGTACTTACATCCTTAGTTATTATTTTATGGATAATGATCCTAATGCAAAAACACGTATCTGGTCTAAGTGGCAGGATGCCGGTGGTTCACAGGTTGGTGATGTGATAGAATCCGATTATTCGAGTGATAGCCCTGATTGGCAAGAATATAATGAAACCTTTATTGCTCCCGTGGGTGCTGTACAGTTTTATCTTGAGGTTAGAGTTTATAAAGAAGCAACAGAGGGTGGTTATGTTTATTATGATGAATTCAGTCTTATTCATGATCAAAATGTATACCCTGAACCTACAAACTATCCAACAGCTTTTGCTGCTGCTGCCAACGGGCTTTCAGTTGAGCTTACATGGGTAGATGCTGTAGGAACTCAACTTCCAACCGGATACATTATTCTTGGAGAAGAAGGTACATCAGTAACTGATGTTCCCGTTGATGGTGTTCCTGTTGAAAATGACATCGATTGGTCAGATGGTAAAGCTTCGATGAATGTTGCTTACGGACAACTTTCCTATATATTCTCTGCATTGGCAACAAGCTCAACTTATACATTTGCTATATACCCATATACAAATACAGGGTCTGAAATTGATTATAAAACAGATGGTACAGCTCCTTCTACAAGTAGTACTACTTCAAATGTTTCTCAACTACTAGGAGAAACCTTTGATAGTGATCTTGGTGTTTTTACTCACTATAGTGTAACAGGCACACAGGAATGGGAATGGGCAAGTTATGGTAATCCTCCTGGATGTGCAAAAATGAGTGGTTTTGCAGGTGGTGCTGTTGAAAATCAGGACTGGTTAATTTCACCAATGATGAATATGGTAAATTATACTAATATCACTTTCTCCTTCGACCATGCCAGAAATTATGCTTCCAACGATAATTTGTTTGTTATGATTTCAAATGATTATGACGGTACAAGTGATCCGAACGATGCTGAATGGATTGATATTACTTCAGGTTTTACATTTCCTGATGGAGGATGGGATTTTATTGAAGCTGGAACAGTTGATATAACATCGTATGGCGATGAAGAAACTTTTGTTGCGTTTGTATATAATAGTGATAACGCAGATGCAGCTACATGGGAAATAGATAACGCTGAAATTTTTGGTGTAATAGGTACAGGTATCGCTGATAACTTAATTAGTGAAATAACTGTATATCCAAACCCGGCCACTAATATTATTAATCTAAATTCAGATATAAGTGGCTCAGCAACTGTTTATTCAATTAGCGGACAAATTTTGATCAATACAGATATTGAAAAAGGATTAAATACCATTGGTGTTGAAAACTTACCTACCGGTATCTATATTATTGAAACTGTGAATATTGATGGAGTTAAATCAATAGGCAAATTTTCTATCAAGTAGAAAATTGCATTGCCAAAATATTAAATCCTGCTCAAGTAATTGGGCAGGATTTTTCTTTTATGGATATACACCTTCTGATTGGCATAAGTATTGTTCACATAAAGCGTAAATTCGATTGCTTTTTTGTAATTTTATCAGTAATTAAACGTTTGTAAGTACAAATATAGGGTTGATGTTGAAGAGATATACTTTCTTATTTATATTGTTTATTTATCTGTCAAGTTATGGACAGTCTCTTGACGCAATAAGGCTTGAAGTTGAATCAGATATCGATGCTGAAGCATTTCGTGTTGAAACAATTGGTAAAGATGGTCTACTTATTTTTTATGTAAGCAATGAGTTGGATAAGGAAAAGAAGAGAAAATGGTATTTTGGTTTATTTGATAATGGTTTAACCCAGAATTGGCTTAAGTTTATTGCTTTAGCAGATAAAATCGAGTTTGTTAAGTCTTTTCGAGATAGTAAGAATATATATCTGTTTTTTAAAAATTCAGGAAGAGATCGTTCTGATTATGGCTATTATGAAATAGTCACATATAATATAAGAAAGCAGGATTTCTCGAAAATTTCTGGATCTATTCCTGCAAAAGCCGAATATGCTGGTATTGATATTATTGGCAACACTGCTTGTCTTGGACTGAATTTGAAAAAGTACGAAACAGATCTGGTTTTTATAAATTTGAATGATGGTGAATTAACACCCGTTCATATTGATAAGGAAACACCAGGATATATTGAATCCATCTATGCCGATCGTGTAACAAATCAGTTTTATGTTGCGATTAAACAAAACAGAGATAGGAGATATATTAGTGAACATATTATTGCATATTCATCATCTGGTAAACAGGTTAGCAATGTAAAAATTACTGGTACCGAACCTTTAAAGTATTTTAAGGATTATGTTATGACCAGTAATAATAATGAGCTGCTGGTTTTTGGAACATACAATGTTATCACTGAAAAGAATCCTACATTTAAGGACATGGAAGATGATCTGGAAAACAGAAGTGCAGGGATGTTCTATATGAAGTTTGTTGATGGTAAGCAGGTATCTCTTAAGTACTATGATTTTATGGGATTTAGCAACATTTCAGGAGCCATTGGGCGTAATAATTTCGTGACCACCAAATTATCAAATTCAAAAGATACTACCCAAAGAGCAAATAATATGGTCTCAGCAGCTTTTAATCTTAGTAAGCCTCTTGTATATAAGTCACCAAACAATGAATATGTGTTCTCAGTAGAGGTTTTTCAACCATATTACAAAACTGAAACCAGAATGGATTATGATTTTTATGGTAGGCCATATCCGTACACGTACAATGTGTTTCAGGGATATGATTATTATGATGTTATAGTTGCCGGTATTTCACCTTCCGGTGATTTGAACTGGAGTAATGATTTTCCCATTGATGATATGTTAACATATTCGAGAAGCAGGAAAACTGTAGTATTTAATGATGACAGGTTCGTATTATTGGCATATATAAATAATGGGAATGTTGTTTATCAGATGATAGATGGCTCTTCGGATATTGACAGAAGTAAAATGAAAATCGGCACTGACTATCCACAGGACAGGGTGATTGATGAAGAAAATAGTCACATTATGCATTGGTATGATGATTACTTTCTGATTTATGGTTATCAGAAAATTAAAAACAGAACACTAGGTGATAAATCGACAAGAACAGTCTTTTACACAAACAAAATTGCATATAAGTAACAAACAAGCAAGCAAGTAATATGAAAAAGCTAGGTCTAATTTTGCGATACATCAGATATTTAACTTTATCCAAAACAAGATATAATATACATTCTAAATTTGTTTTTGATTTCGTTAATAATATTCTTCGTGATAAGAAAGATTATGAAGATTATAATAAGTTATGGGAAATCAGAAATCATCAGTCAGAGAGTAATGATACTATAGAGACCGTAGATTTTGGTTCTGGGGCCAAGGGAAAAAAATACAGAACTAAGGTTCTTTCTTTAGGAAAAATTGTAAGGCTGAGGTCTCACTCCCAATCACGGTTGCAGTTATTATACAGAATATCAAGGTATTATAAGCCTAAGAATATTTTGGAGTTTGGCACATCAACTGGAATTAGTGCTTCATATATTAAATCAGGTAATCCTGAAGGAAAAATGATCACTATGGAAGGATGTGCGAATTTGGCATCAAAAGCTCACGAAGCATTTGAAAAACTTGGGCTCAAAAATATTGAAGTTGCGGAGGGCAGTTTTGAATCAAATCTTGAAAAAGTTCTTGAAAAATTTGACACCCTTGATTTCGTTTTTTTTGATGGTAATCATCGTATGGAACCTACCATGTCATATTATGAAAGTTGTGCAAAACTGTTGAATGAAAATAGTATATTTGTTTTTGATGATATTCACTGGTCACAGGGTATGGAAAGTGCCTGGAATAGTATTAAAAAAGATGACAGAGTAAGTGTTACTATCGACCTTTTTTGGTTTGGGATTGTGTTTTTTAGAAAGGGAATAGAAAAACAAGACTTTGTTATCAGGTATTAGTTATTAAATTATTTGCAATGCAAAAAACTATAATCGATTTTAAAGATATATCCCGATTTTTTCAGGTTGGTACCGAAACTGTAAAAGCACTTCGTGAGGTTTGTCTTCAGATAAAACAAAATGAATTCGTTGCTATCATGGGACCATCTGGTTCAGGGAAATCAACAATGATGAACATCCTCGGATGCCTTGATACCCCTACATCAGGCTCGTATTTTCTTAACGGACAAGATGTTAGTAAAATGAGTGACAACGAACTTGCAGAAGTTAGAAATCGTGAAATTGGCTTTATTTTTCAAACATTTAATTTATTACAGCGTTCAACAGCGTTGGAAAATGTAATGCTACCACTGGTATATGCTGGAATCAGTAAAACCGAGAGAGTAAAAAGAGCCGAGAGAACACTTAAAGAAGTTCAGCTTGCTGACAGGATGAATCACAAACCAAATGAATTATCGGGAGGACAGAGGCAACGTGTGGCTGTCGCCAGAGCTTTGGTTAACAATCCTTCAATTGTTTTGGCAGATGAGCCAACAGGTAATCTGGATTCTAAAACTTCTGTTGAGATCATGGGATTGCTGGAAATTATACATTCCCTTGGTAACACAATTATTGTGGTTACACATGAAGAAGATATCGCACAGCATGCTCATAGGATAATTAGAATGCTAGATGGACGAATTGCTTCGGATGAGATAAATACAGATATTAAGACAGTTAAAGATTATGAAACTGTTTAATGTTAAAAGCGTAATAGGTTGAAAATATACACTAAAACCGGAGATAAAGGATCTACTTCCCTGATTGGCGGAACCAGGGTGCCAAAACATCATATAAGAATAGAATGTTATGGTACTGTTGATGAGTTAAGTTCATGGTTAGGTTTAATTCGTGATCAGGAAATTAGTGAGAATTATAAGAATGTATTATTGGAAATCCAGGACAGACTCTTTACAATTGAATCGTTACTGGCATCTGATAATACTAATAAATATAAATTGCCAGAGATAATAGAATCAGACATTGTATTTCTGGAAAAAGAGATTGACAGTATGACTAAAGAACTCCCTCAATTGAAATCATTTTTGCTTTCAGGGGGGAATACCATTGTTTCATATTGTCATATTGCAAGGACAGTTTGCAGGCGTGCTGAGAGGTTGGTATTAAGATTAAGTGAAGAGGCAAGTGTTAGCGAATTGGTATTGGCTTATTTAAATCGGCTATCTGATTACTTATTTGTGCTATCAAGAAAAATAGCCAAAGAAAATGGTGCTGATGAAACCCTTTGGAAACCCCGTATTTAGTGGGGTTTAAACAATTTTCTATTTTATTTGGTTTTTTTATAAATTCTACTATTTTTGCAAAAAATTTAAAACTAATGTATTGGACTTTAGAGTTAGCGTCAAAACTTGAAGATGCTCCATGGCCAGCAACCAAGGACGAATTGATAGAATGGGCAATACGTACAGGAACAGCGCCTGAAGTAATTGATAATCTGAGAGAAATCGAAGATGAAGGTGAAGCATATGACCGTATAGAAGATCTGTGGCCCGATTATCCTACAAAAGAAGACTTCTTCTTTAATGAAGATGAATATTAAATATTATTAAACTTAAAAAAATAAACGGGATTCAAATTTTTGGAACCCGTTTTTTTTTCGGGTTTGTTTCAAGTTTTATTGTTTCCCTTTTATGTACAAGGGGAAATCGAAACATCAAAAAACAATCATACATACCAAATTTTGATGGAACCATTGGGTGCCTGTTTTTACATTCCTATTCATGGGTTAAAGCAATTCTTTTCATGAATATCTGGAATTCTATTTGTCTGATGTATTTAAGAGGAACTTAAAACATGGAAATAATCGAAGAGAACAAAAGCTTTTTCAACACTCTGATTTTCGGTACAATTACCAGAGATTAGCAATACTTATAATGATTATTAAGGAGTAGTTATTTCTTTTTGCATATAAATAAAGTATGGCTAACACCAATATTTTCCACAACCTCGTCAAGTACTAGTCCGGATTTGTCAATTAACTTCTTCATGTCGTCAGAATGATACATCTGACTATTACCATTTGCAATAGCTGTAAAATAGAGTGAAGTGGCATGCAGCGAGTAAGTTGAGGCCTCAAATTCCTGTAAATCCCAATAGGTTTCCAAGATGTATAAATAACCGTTTTCATCCAGTGCATCATATGATCGTTTTAATAATCCAAGAATCTCTTCCTGAGAAAAACAATCCAAAAACTGACTCATCCAAATAATATTATGCCCCATGGGGAATGGAATGGAATTATCAAGCAGATTTAAAGCATGTGTAGAGATTCTGTTTTCAAGATTTGCTTTAGCAATATTTTTTTTTGCATCTGCAACCTGTCCGGGAAGATCCAGAATTGTCATATTTACATTCTTTATATTTTCCGCACAATAAATGGAGAATTTACCGGTATTTCCACCTACATCTAAGATCTTGTCAGGGTTTTTATTTTCAATGTGAGGCAATACTTCCGGGAATGCATAATCTGAATAGAAATGATCGAAAGCAAACCAGCTTTTTCTAACCTGTTCAGGCAGTTCTGAGAGCGCCTCATACACTGTATTCCACTTACCAAAAACTTTTAACCCCTCTGGTTTACCAGCAACAATTGAGTCCTCAAGATGCATCATTCCCTCATAATTCACATCCTGCGTGAAATCCATATTAATTCTGGTGAGCTCATCACTCATCATAAAATATCCTGTTTTGGTTAGGTAAATCTTATTTTCCTTGATTAAAACAAGCTCCATACTCAAACCGGCTTCCACTAATACTTTAACACCATATTCCGAAAGTTTCAGATCGTTGGCAATTGTTTCAATATTTGCTCCTTTTCGTTTATTTTTAAGCAGGTATTCTAATATTCCAAGATTGCGTAATGCTCTCGCTGCTTGAAACATAATAGGTGCAAATGCGATTTTTTGTGCATCAAATTTTGCTTGAAGTGCTGACTTTGTATCGTTGCCTTGATCTTTCATATGTTATCTCTTGTATTCCAAAAATAATAATAGTTAAACCATTGTTCAGGGTGTTTTAGCACCGCTATTTCCATCTGTTTAATATAATCTTCAATCATATTTCTTAGCTGATTATCACGTTCTTCAAGATTACGAGAATTGCTATAAAGATATGGTGGTGTAGCTTTAAAATGATAATGATAATTTGTTTCTTTTAATGCACTGACATAGGTTACAGGCTTGTTGTATTTCATTGCAATGTAGAACGGACCTGTTGGGAATTCCGCTTTATGACCCAGAAAATCACATGTCATAGTTTTTGAGTCAGGAAGAAACCTGTCACCATGAATTGCTACAATCTCATTATTCTTAAGTGCTTCTTTAATTTTGAATAGATGTGACATATCATCCTTGATTGCGATAATATTCAATTTTCTTTCGGTCATAACATTTTCCAGCAATGACTTTATTTTTTCATGTTCTGCATCAAGCATGACTATATGAACAGGTTTATTTATTCTGTCCAATAAATGCCCTGCTATTTCCCAATTTCCGATATGAGCACTAATTATTAATCCACCACCTTCAGCTGCCATGGTATGCAGGTGTTCTTCACCTTCAAAGTCGAAGGTGAATTTATTCGGTAGCCCAGCCATCATGGCCACTTTGTCAATAATAACTTTGCCAAAAGTTATATTATTGATATATAAATAGTAGTATGATTTTAGAATTCCGTATCCAAGAATACTATGGAAGTAATAATACATTGGCTTTCGTGCTTTTCGGGCGAAAATTACATAATAGAATGCCACAAAATACAGCAGCAAATAAGCTGCTCTGATACTGAATTTTTTAAGTAAAAAAAGAAAAATCCGGTAACCGGTTAGTCCACCCCGAGTTTTGCCTTTCCAGGATGACATTATTCTTTGGTATGATCAAAAATATAATTGTAAAGATCCTCAAGTTTAATGATCTTCCCAATGTGTTCGCTTGTTACTTTAATTCCAAATTCTTTTTCAATAACAACTGCAATATCAACAAAATCAAGGCTTTCAATATCAAGATCGTCCTTCATAACTGCATCAGGAACAAGTTGTTCCTCATCAAGTTCAAATTCTTCTATTAAGAATGCATCCACCTTTTCTTTAACTGCTTCTATCCCCATTATCGAGTTCTGATTTTTTTAAAAAGTAGACAAAATTAATAAATATTTTCACGGGATGAACAAAAATCATTGAGAATGTAATTAATGTTACATTATGGTATGATTATTACTACTTTTGAAGATTCTTAACAACAAGTGTAGAGTTTGTGCCACCAAAACCAAATGAATTTGATAGGAAAGTATTAATCTTACATTCAGTGGTTTTACTGATAATCTTAAGTTTTGCACTTGCTTCATCAGGATTCTCGAAATTCAGGTTTGGAGCAATAAATGAATTCTTAGCCATAAGCATGGAATATATTATTTCACTTGCTCCTCCCATCCACATTTCATGACCAGTCATTCCTTTTGTTGAGCTAACAGGTACTCTTCCTTCATTGAAGATTTGATAAATTGCTTTTGCCTCATTCAGGTCGCCAACAGGTGTTGATGTTGCGTGAGCATTGAGGTAATCTATTTCTTTTGGATCAACCTTTGAATCCTTGAGTGCTCGTTCTAATGATCGTACCGGACCATCCACATTTGGCACCGAAATATGATCACCATTTGATGAGAAACCATATCCCATAATTTCGCCCAAAATTGGAGCTCCACGTTTTACAGCCGATTCGTAACTTTCAATAATTACTGTGGCAGCCCCACCACTTGGCACAAGTCCATCACGGTTGCGGTCGAAAGGCCGCGAAGCTTTTGTAGGATCCTGCTCATTTATGGAGAAAGCATTGAGTGCGTCGAAATTTCCCATGGATAATGGATTAATTTCCTGAGCACCACCACAAATAATTGTATCCTGAAGGCCTTGTTTTATTAATAGGTAACCCATTCCAATTGAATGTGAGCCACTTGCACATGCTCCACTGATTGTAAAATTTATACCTTTGAGTTTTAAAATTACACTAAGGTTCATAGATACTGTCGAATTCATCGATTGGAATATGGATGCAGAACCAATTAGCATTGTGTCCTTTTTTTGACGAATTGTATCAGCAGCTTCAATCACAGCAGTTGCCGAACTATCGTTTCCATAGAGTATTCCAACCTCATTATCGTGTAGAAAATCTTCATCGAGCCTTGCATTATCAAGAGCCTCTTTTGTGGCCATATAAGCATATTCTCCTTGTTCAGCTAATCCAACTCTTAATCTTCTGCCAAGTACACCCTTTAACACAGGGCGATCAATTTTACCAGTTAGCGCTGATCTGAACCCAAGTTCTTTTCTTTCAGGATCAAGCACGATGCCTGATTTTCCTGCATACAACGAACTGGTAACTTCATCCAAGTTATATCCAATTGTTGAATATATTCCCATGCCAGTTATTACAACTCGTCTCATCTATCTAAGTATAAAGTCCCCCATTAATATTTATTACTTCACCTGTGATGTAAGCTGATTTCTCACTGGCTAAAAATGATACCAGATCTGCAACTTCATCAGCTTTACCAAATCTGTTAACAGGTATTATTTTCTTTAGTTCCTTCTCATTAAGGTCATCTGTCATTTCTGTTTTAACATAACCAGGGGCGACTGCATTTACTGTTACTTTTTTGCGGCCTACTTCCTGAGCAAGAGCTTTAGTAGCACCAATTACACCCGCTTTTGCAGCAGAATAATTGGTTTGTCCGGGAAGTCCTTTTATTCCCGATAACGATACAATATTAATAATTCTCCCCCATTTATTTAGTACCATATCCTTTACAAGCCCGGATGTAACATTAAAAAAGCTGTTTAGGTTTGTGTCGATAACATTACTCCAATCATTATTTTCCATCCAAACCATTAGCACATCTTTTGAAATGCCAGCATTATTTATCAGAACGGAAATATATTCATCAGGATTACGGCTTTTCCAGTTTCCAAGAGCGGCTTTTACTTCTGCAGGTTTAGTTACATTAAATTGTATCAACTCACACCGACCACCATTGTTAACAATGGCTTCATTTGTTGCTTCCGCAGAAGAAATATTTGAATTATAATGAATTAACACATGGAATCCATCCTGAGCAAGCTTACTACAAATAGCTTTCCCTATTCCTCCTGATCCTCCCGTTACCAATGCATATTTCATAATTATCTATTTAATAATGTTTGGCATTTCTTTTCGAAGATATGAGTTTATTTTACTTAGTTCCTCATATTTCGGAGTATCATTAATAAATACAGGAACAATTTCCCTTAGTTGATCATATACTTCACGCGATTTTTCTCCTAGTTTATCTTGAATTTTTAGATAATCTATGGCTTGTATTATTGTAAGAAACTCAATTGATAGAACTTCAAATGTGTTGTCAATGACTTTTTTAGCCATCAAAGCTGAATTTGTCCCCATACTTACAATATCCTGATTATCGTTATTGCTTGGGATACTATGAACATAAACAGGATTTGCCAGAGTTTGGTTTTCAGCGACGGTTGACGTTGCTGTAAACTGAGTTCCTTGCATGCCCAAATTAAGTCCAAGGGTGCCAAGGTTTACAAATGGTGGAAGTATATCATTTAGTTTATTATTCATAAGGAAATTCAATTGTCGCTCGGCCACCATAGAGAGTTTTGTAATCGCCGCTTTCAATTTATCCATCTCAAATGAAACATAATCTCCATGGAAATTTCCACCATGATACACATGCTGACTTTTTATATCCACCACTGGATTATCATTCACTGAATTTACTTCATTTACAAGTACTTCCTCAGAATTCTTGATTGTATCATAAACAGGACCAATTATCTGAGGTACACATCTTAATGAGTAGTATTCCTGAATTTTCTGTTTGAAAATCTTTTCTTCAATCTTGCCATTGTATAGATTGTCACTACGTTTCTTTATCAAAGAGCTGTCGTGGAGAATATCTCTCATAGATGATGCCACAACTTGTTGTCCACCATGTTTTTTTACATTGTTCAGGACAACTGAATAATGGTCGTCAAAGGATTCGACAAGTTCGTTTATGATTGATGATGCAATGATAGACCAGTTTAACAGATGCTTTGCTTTAAGGATATTTACTATTCCAATCCCCGACATTACTGATGTTCCGTTTATCAATCCGAGACCTTCGCGAAGTCTGATTTTCAATGGTGTTAGTTTAAGTTTTGCGAATATATCCGATGTGTTTTGAAGTTCACCATCGTGATATGCCTTTCCTTCACCAATCAAACATAATGCTAGGTGTGATAGTTGAACCAGATCACCGCTAGCACCAACACCACCATGTCGTGGAATAAAAGGAATCACATTATTATTAATTAATTCTGCGATAAGCTTTATTGCATCAGGATGTATACCTGAATATCCCAAAGATAAGCTCTTAAGCCTTGATATCATTGCAGCACGTACGCAGATCGGCCTTATGGGTTCACCTGTTCCTGCAGAATGACTTCGAATCAGATTGTATTGAAGTTCAATCTGATTCTTATCCTCTATACGATATTGAGCCATTGGGCCTAATCCCGTATTTACACCATATATTATTTTATTATTGGAAAATTCTACAAGAAAATTATAACATGCTTCAACGTTTTTCAACACATCATCATCAATGGTGATCTTTTCATTCTGAAAAAGAACTTTTTGATAATCTTCCGGAAGCAACGGGTTGTTTGATATTTTTACCATCTGAAATCTTAATCTTTGCTATCTTATTATATATCTTTCAAGTGTTCCAGTTTATTTATAACCGGATTAGCATATAATGAAAGAAATAATTCCCTTACCGTACTATTCTCTGTTTGCAATAGTTTAATTGCATTTAGATATCTTTCTTCAAATTTGGTAATCGTATTCTGATCGTATCTGTCACTATACTTAGAACCTTTGGTTAGAAGATCATAAGCCAGATAATTCGACGGCCATAATTTGTAATTAATATGCGTTTGTTTATCAATAAGTTTGGTAACAATATTGACCACATCATTATTATTGATTTTACTATTGTCGATTTCTTTTATTTGATTAATAATCGGGGTTCCCATTGTTATATGGATTCTACCCTTTTCACCAAGTAAACCACCAATAATACTATTGAAATCTTCATCATCGGATTTTAAATAGGTGCTATCCTGTGATAAATATGTTTCTCTCACCTTCATGCCATCACAGGGCTCCCACTCATAACTAATAGTTGCAGGAGTAAGTTTCAAGTCAACTAACCTAGACTTAATATCTGAATCTCCTGATAGTGTTAGCATTTTAAGGATGCTGACATCCGTTTTGTCCATTCCGTCTTTTGATCTACCCTTTCTGTGTGCAATCCAAACAGACTTATTCATTTCCAATATGGACTTTCTGATAAACCTGGATAACCGTTGAGAATTCTGTAATAGTTCTTTTGGACTTCCTTCACGGAAAACAGTAATCATTTGGTTAGATTTACCAAGATCAACAATCATCTGTGAAGCCATCAGATTGCTTCCCCAGGTTGTATGTGGAGTGTCAAATCCTAACTCATAGAGTTTTGCTCCCAATATTGAAGAATCCAGAACAATATCACGATGATTTGCAAGATAAACGTTTGCAACATCTTTATTGATATTATCAAATCCAGAATGGCTAATTCCATTGGTCGTTTTACGGAGAATTGTCTGAACAGCAGGTAGTGTCATTGCAATTTGGAATTCGTGAACCGACTGTGCTTTTTTCATGTTGGTTATCACGACCTCCTTTTGCTCGGGAGTAAACAAAAAATCCATCATTGAATGGAAGCTGCCATCTGCTATTAATCTTGGAATTGCTTCCTGTATTTCTTCAAAATTATAAGGCCTGATTAAATCGAAATCAAGATCTTCCATAAATAAAAAATTATCGTCAAAAGTAACCAATTATATTAAGAAAAAAAATAATCAGATCAATGTTTGATCGTATAAAACTATATTAATTTTACATGCCTGGAATCCTTGGAATTTTCTTAAGTTTTGAATTACGGAAATAAAATCCCCAGCCTTTTTTCAGCCAATGACCGATGATAGGAAGAGGTATCATCCTTTCAGATTTTGAATCTCGATAAACAAATGCTGCGCCATCTCCGGTATCCATAAGACAAATGATATTCAGGTGTTTTTGATATCCATTTCGATCACTGATGCCACTAATCTGATTATGAATGTTAAATGCAGCTGCATCGGCCATTACTTCAGCAATATGTCCTTGTTTAGCGGCCCATGCAGGACCTTCAAGTGCGCTCACATCACCAACAGCATAAATGTTTTCTGTATTGTCAACTTTACAATTATTATCAATTGTAATAAATCCAGCTTTGTTTACCGGTAATCCGGAAGAAACAATCACCTGATGACCTGAACCACCTGGAATATAAACGATCAAATCGCTTTCTAGTTTTGAGCCATCTTGAAAGTTTACAAATGATTTATCGAAGCTTGTAATTTTGATGCCGGTTTTGGTATGAATTCCGTAACGCTTAAAGAACATAGCTAAACTGGAATAGGCTTTACTCCCCATTTTCTTTCCTGGCTCTTCCATGGGAGCAAAAAAGGTAATTTCAAATTTGTTTCTGATTTTCCTTTTTTTTAGAAAATGACTAATATTAAATAGTAATTCAAATGCCGGCCCACCCCTTACTGCTGATTTATCAATCGGATTGCCACCGAAACCAATGGCAATTTTGCCACTACCTTGTTTAATAAGTTCTTCCAGTTTGTCTTTAATCCTTATTGAATCTTTCGGCTTGCCACAAATGGATAAAGTGTTTTCAATACCCGGAATCATTATCTTCGACATTCCCATTGCAATGATTAAATAATCATAATCAAGCATCTGGGTTTTTAGCTCAACTTTGTTCTCACCACTGTTAATTCTAACTACCTCATCTACAATTAGATTGAATTTATGTTTCTTTTTAAGTTCGCTTAATGGAATTATTACATCTTCAAATTTCTTTAGCTGTACCGGAACCCATATAGAGATCGGATAGATGAATAAATAATCACGATCACTTACAAGTGTAATGGTATAGCCGTATTTCTGCATTTTTATTGCTGCTTCAACACCAGCGAATCCACCGCCAAGTATGAGGATCTTCTTTTCCATATATTAAAAGCAAGGAGTTAAAATCTCTTTGCTAGTAGATTACGATTTAGTTATTAGGGATATTTTTTAGTATCTCAATTGTTAAATCCCAGAATTTAATAACAGTTTCTATTTCAATTTTCTCTTCAGGTGAATGTGCTCGCTTGATTGTTGGTCCAAATGAGATCATGTCCATTTCAGGATATTTATCACCGATCAGTCCACATTCCAAACCAGCATGAATAGCAAGAACTTCAGGTTCTGTGTTGAATAGTTTCTTATATGAATCAACTGTAATATTCATTATTTCTGAGTTTGGGTTGGGAGTCCAACCAGGATAACCATCAGAAGTTTTAGTACTTGCACCTGCGAGCTTGAACACACTAGTTACCATATTTGTGATATCCTGTTTTTCAGATTCAACGGAACTGCGCTGACTTGTTGTAATGAGAATTTCCTCTTCAAGAAATTTTACTGAAGCAAGGTTAGTTGAAGTTTCAACAAAGTTCTCAATACTTTGTGACATTGCTATCACACCATGAGGACAACCATAAATTGCATTTACTAATTCTGTAAATGATTCATCATCGATTACAACTTCTGGAATTTCAACTTCTTCGATGGTCATTTCCATATCCGGCTCAGTAATATTAAACTCTGCTCTGCTCATTTCTTTGAACCTTGTAACAGCATCAATGAGTTCAGTTTCTTTGGTTTCTGGAACCAAAACAATGGCGAAGGCTTCGCGAGCAATGGCATTTCTAAGATTTCCTCCATCGAAATTGTTCAGTTTCATTTCGAAATCATCTTTTTTACACCATAAAAAACGGTTCATGATCTTATTCGCATTTGCATGTCCTTTATCAATTTCATCACCTGAATGTCCTCCTTTAAGTCCTGAAACCATTATTTTAAAGGCCTTATGTCCATGAGGAGCTATTTCATAATCAAATGGTAGCCAGGCTTGAGTATCCTGTCCTCCAGCACATCCAATGAATAATTGACCTTCATCTTCAGAATCCAGATTCAGTAAGATATTACTTTTCAGAAACCCTGGTTGTAAGCCAAAGGCACCTGTTAGCCCTGTTTCTTCATCTACAGTAAATAAACATTCGATAGGTCCGTGTTCAATATCGTAAGAAGCAAGAATTGCAAGTTGGGCGGCGATGCCAATTCCGTCATCTGCCCCAAGGGTAGTATCATTTGCTGTAACCCAATCGCCATCAATTAATGACTCGATTGGATCATTATCAAAATCATGAACTTTATCACTGTTTTTTTCACAAACCATATCAATATGGCTTTGAAGTACAACCCATTTTTTATCTTCCATTCCCTTTGTGGCAGGCTTTCTGATAAGAACGTTACCAATTTCATCCTGTATGGTTTCAAGGTTATGATCGTTACCAAACTTAAGCAAGTAAGCAATTATTTTTTCTTCTTTTTTTGAAGGTCTTGGAATTTCTAAAATTTCTTTAAAATATTTCCAAACTATGGTTGGTTGTAATTTCAATATCTCTGTATTCATAATGTGATTTTTGTGTTCAGCAAAGTTATTAAAAGAAACTCAAATATTGGGTATTTGAGAGCTCTTATCAATTCAATATTTATATCTATTAGATGAGATTATTCCCATGGTCGAAGTTCATCTGCTTTTGCCCATGCCAGAACCCAATCAGGAACCGAGTATTCAATTTTTTCATAACTCATGGCCTTTAGAACTTCATCTGATTTAACAATTCCATCCTTTGATGTAACTGCAGTTCTAATCAATGCAGCTGAATGAATTTTCTCATTTCTTATGGTTTTTTGATGGAAGTAAAACCACTTGTCGTCATATCCTACTATCTGAGAATGGAGCTCAAATTTTTGCATAAATTTTATTCTGTGCCTGTATCGTACGCTTGCTCCTGCAACTGCCAGTCCCCAGCCTTTTTGCCTTACAACTTTCATAAGTCCACTACGTAAGGCTAAGTCAAATCTGCCAAAATCCATAATTGTAAGATGCCTACCATTATTCAATTCCATAAATGGATCGATATCAGCAAACCCAACTCTCATCTTCAAAATACTTTTATCAACAATGGTGAGTTTTTTCTTTGAATTATTTTTAATTAAGAGCTTTATTAATCGGAAATAAGGGTACATGAAATTATTTAGTGATGATATATTATTAAGAATTATATCGTGAAAGATAACTTGTTAGAAAAATTTAAGTTTTTCTATTGTTTGAATAGGGTTGTTGGAACTAAAAACAGTATTTCCTGCCACAAGAACATCGGCTCCAGCATTAACTAATTTTGGAGCATTTTCACTGGTTACGCCACCATCGATTTCTATAAGGGTATCACTATTGTTTTTTTCAATCAGGTTTTTAAGTTTAGAAATCTTAGCATATGTATTCTTAATAAACTTTTGACCACCAAAACCCGGATTAACAGACATAATCAATACAACATCAAGATCTTTAATTATGTCAACAAGAACATTAACTGGTGTGTGTGGGTTGAGTACAACACCGGCTTTCATACCTTCATTTTTTATTTCAGCAATGCTACGATGCAAATGGGTACTTGCCTCATAATGAATTGTTAAGATGTCGGCTCCTGCATTTCGAAAATCACTGATATATCTTTCCGGTTGAACTATCATCAGGTGAACGTCCAAAGGTTTTTGGGCCAACTTTTTAACAGCTTTTATTACTGGCATTCCAAAACTGATATTGGGAACAAAAACTCCATCCATTACATCAAGGTGAAACCAATCGGCTTTACTGTTATTTACCATTTCAATATCTGATTTCAGGTTTGTGAAATCGGCAGAGAGTAGGGAAGGAGCTATCAAATTATTCATTTTGAATTTATTTTTTGCAAAGATAATAAAAGACCGAAGATTGAACGTTGGAGTTTGAAGATGGTATTTATCATGCTAATGAATGAATCATCTCTAAAAGTTTTTAATGTTCTATCTTTCAAGCCATATGACATATGCAAAAAAAAGCGCCGATAAAAATACCGACGCTTTATGCTTTTTTCGTTATCCCAAATAAGATTTTAGGATCTTACTTCGGGATGTATGTTTGAGCCTTCGAATGGCTTTTTCTTTAATTTGGCGAACTCGTTCACGTGTTAAATCAAAACGCTCACCAATTTCTTCCAGTGTCATTGGATGACCTTCGCCCAATCCAAAATATAATTTTACAACATCTGCTTCACGTTGAGTAAGTGTTTGAACAGCACGGTCGATTTCCTTACGTAGAGATTCGTACAACAATCCTGTTTCAGGAGTTGGTCCTTCATCACTGCGAAGTACATCATACATTGTATTGTCCTCATCCTGAATCAAAGGAGCATCCATTGATACATGACGACCGGCATTACGTTGCGATTCCTTCACCTCATTTTCAGTCATTTCAAGTTCGCCTGCAATTTCTTTTTGGTTTGGCTCTCTTTCAAATGACTGCTCAAGACGCGCGGCAGCTTTATTAATTTTATTTATGGATCCAATTTTATTAAGAGGGAGTCTAACTATTCTGGATTGCTCAGCTAGTGCCTGTAAAATTGATTGGCGAATCCACCAAACAGCATAAGAAATGAATTTAAAACCACGTGTTTCATCAAATCTTTGAGCTGCTTTTATAAGTCCTAAGTTACCTTCATTAATTAAATCGGGCAAGCTAAGTCCTTGGTTTTGATACTGCTTTGATACAGATACAACAAATCTAAGATTTGCCTTTGTAAGTTTCTCAAGAGCAATACGATCTCCCTGTTTTATTCTACGTGCAAGTTCAACTTCTTGTTCAGCAGTTATCAAATCTACCTTACCAATCTCTTGTAAATATTTATCAAGTGATGCGGTTTCCCGATTTGTTACCTGCTTGGTGATCTTAAGTTGCCTCATATTCTTATAACTTTATACTGAATCTTATACGTTTAAGTGTTTCAAAGGTTACCGATAAATTATTCTCCTTTATTAGGCTTTTCAATTAGTGCTTTGCGAGATAATTTCAGTTTACCTGATCTTTCGTCAATACCAATAAGTTTAACCTTAATTTTATCTCCTTGGTTTAACACATCTTCCACGTTTTCAATGCGTTTATGGTCAATTTCAGAGATATGAAGTAATCCATCTTTTCCAGGAAGAATCTCAACAAATGCTCCAAAAGCAACAATACTTTTTACTTTACCAAGATAAGTTTTGTTAAGTTCAGGCACAGCAGTAATTCCACCAATCCAATCTTTTGCAGCATCGATGGCAGCTTTGTTATCAGCCATAATGTCGATAACACCTTTTTCGTTTACTTCTTCGATAACGATAGTGGCTCCGGTTTCAGCTTGAATTTCCTGAATAACTTTTCCGCCAGGTCCGATAACAGCACCAATAAATTCTTTCTCAATAACCATCTTCTCTATACGAGGTGCGTTTTCTTTATAGTCGGCTCTTGGTTCAGATAAAGTTTTCGCCATTTCACCAAGGATATGAATTCTACCCTGACGTGCTTGTTCCAATGCTTCTTCAAGAATAGCATGTGATAAACCGTCAACTTTAATATCCATCTGGCAAGCAGTGATACCATCTTTTGTACCAGTTACTTTGAAATCCATGTCGCCAAGGTGATCTTCATCGCCAAGGATATCTGATAGTACAACATATTTTCCAGTTTCAGTATCAGTAATCAATCCCATTGCAATACCTGCAACCGGTTTTGAAATCTGAATACCTGCATCCATTAGTGCTAGTGTTCCACCACAAACTGAAGCCATTGATGATGACCCGTTTGATTCAAGAATGTCACTTACAATTCTTATTGTATAAGGATTGTTCTCTCCCTGAGGAACAACATATTTTAATGCGCGTTCTGCAAGGTTACCATGACCAACTTCTCTTCGGCTTACACCCATCATACGTTTAACTTCACCAGTTGAAAATGGTGGGAAGTTGTAATGAAGCATGAAATTTCTGTTTCCTGAAATTACAGCACCATCTATTTTTTGTTCGTTTAGTTTACTTCCAAGAGTTACTGTTACTAGTGATTGAGTTTCTCCTCTTGTGAAAATTGCTGAACCATGTGTCGAAGGAAGGTAATCTACTTCTGTCCAAATAGGTCTGATTTCATTCATTGCTCTACCATCAAGACGAATGTTTTCGTTTAACATTGAGTCGCGAACAGCTTCTTTTTCAACATCGTGGAAGTATCTTTTCACTAATCCGGTAATTGCTTCTCTTTCTTCTTCTTCAAAAGTTTCAAGAAATTCATCACGAACACCTTTGAAAGCATCTGACCTTGCATGTTTATCAGCATTACCCACTTTAGCAATGTCATAACACTTCTGGTAAGTAGCTTCTTTAACTTTCAGTTTTAATTCTTCATCATTCTTTTCATGACAGTACTCACGTTTTGTAGCAGCTTTTTCAACTAAAGAAGCTAAGTCAATTTGAGCCTGACATTGAATTTTGATAGCATCATGGGCAACTTGAATAGCTTCAAGCATTTCTGCTTCGCTAACTTCTTTCATTTCGCCCTCAACCATCATAATATTTTCCAGTGAAGCAGCAACGATAAGTTCAATATCGGCTTCTTCAAGTGCTGAAATTGTTGGGTTTACAACAAATTCACCATTAATTCTTGCTACTCTTACTTCTGAAATTGGTCCGTTAAATGGAATATTACTTACCATTAATGCAGAAGAAGCGGCTAAAGCAGCTAGTACATCAGGAGCAATATCTTCCTCAACGGAGATTAATTGTATCAGCATTTGAGTTTCAGCATGAAAATCATCAGGGAATAGTGGTCTTAGTGCACGGTCAACTAGACGTGAGATAAGAATTTCATATTCTGATGGTCGTGCTTCACGTTTGAAAAATCCACCTGGGAATTTTCCTGATGCAGCATATTTTTCTTTGTAGTCTACACTTAATGGTAAGAAGTCAACATCCTCACGGGCATCATTTGCAGCAACAACTGTTGCAAGGAGCATTGTGTTGCCCATTTTTACCACAACTGAACCATCAGCTTGCTTGGCAAGTTTACCAGTTTCAATTGTAACGGATCTTCCGTCTGCCAGTTCAAAAGTTTTAGATATAGGGTTTATAGACATGTTCAGTAATTTTTTAAAAAAGTGTGATTAATAAAACACAAAAAAAGGCAATTGGTAAATTGCCTTTTCATGCATTAAGCTAATAAAGCTTATTATTTTCTTAGACTTAATTGCTTGATAATTACACGGTATCTTTCGATATCCTTGTCTTTTAAATAATCAAGTAGTCTTCTTCTTTTACCAACAAGTCTGATTAATGATCTCTGTGTGAATACATCTTTTTTGTTATTCTTCAGATGACCTGTAAGGTGTTTGATTCTGTAGGTAAACAAGGCAATTTGTCCTTCAGCAGATCCAGTATCGGTGCTGCTTTTACCATATTTTTCGAAAATCTCTTTTTTCTCTTCAGTACTTAAATACATACGTTCTTTCTTTTACTCAAAATTTTGGGCTGCAAAAATAAGTACATTATTTTAAACACGCAACCTTTTGATGCTTTATTTTACATGAATGAACACTCAGTAAATCAGATAAATATGTATCTGTAATAAACTTAGTTACCATTTTAATATAAAATGACCATTCATATATGGTTGTTTTTGAGGTTTAGCTCACTTTATATGAATCCAGTTTATAACTGTAGCGTATTATGTTTAGACCTGAATAGTAAGTCAGTATGAATCCGATAAGGTATCCAACAGAACCTAAGTACTCAGAACTGTAATTCAGGACAATAAATCCTATAACGATCATCATTATACCGCTCAGCACATATAACCACATATACTTACTGTTCTTATAATTAAACAGTCCTGAAACAAGATATATTGCTCCCATCATTGCAATCCAAAAGGAAAAATCAAGCATAAAGAATCGTTCTCCTGGTTCAGGGTAGGTGAAAATGATTAAGCCTGCAAAGCCATCAATTATAAGTTCAATAATGATCTTTTCATCAATTTTCTCACTGAAGTGAATAAAAAGATAAACACTTGTAAGTGCGGTACATATCATTAGAATTATTCCGAAGTACATTCCGAATTCCAGCACAGAAAGTGATAATGCAATTGTAATGATTCCATATAGAGCGAGAATAATTGATCTTGATAATCTGTAACCTGAGGTCATTCGATGTTGTAATTAATTTACGGCTAAAATAATTGAAATAACTTTATTAGAAGTTCCATTTAAGATCAATAAAGAACATTTGACCATAGTCTCCAAACTCGGTTAGCTGATCTCCAAAAAACATCTGGCCCACCAGCATCAAGCTAATATTATCAGTAAGACTAAAAGTAGCAGAAGGTCCAACATAGGCTGACATATCCCAAGGATTTAGCATTCCCGAAAGACTAACATTAATTAATGGTGTTGCTGGGTATGATATCTGTGCAAATAAATCCAATCGTGAAGGAGTGAGGTTTTTAACATTTAAGCTACTTGAAAACATTGTGTTTAAAGAACCTGAGATGCCGCCATTAGTTTTGTAGGCTGCATCTGTTGCTCCATTACTATTATAGATTACACTTGCATTCACCATTATCTGGTTTCTAAATATATAATTCCCACTTACGGATGCAATTATAATCCCTGTTGTATCAGAAAAGTCATCAATATCTCTGAACCAGCTTGCCTCACCAGTAAATCCTGCACCTCCAATATTTCCTGACCATCCTAGTCCTGCAGTTACATCGGTTTGCATCATTCCACCAAAAAACTGAAAATCATAGCCCCACTTGTTAAATTTGTACAATGCTGCGGCTGTAAGACTGAGTTTCTTTTCCAGTGTTAGCGAATCAACTAATTCCTGTCGATAGTTAAGCTTTCCTGCCAATTGAATTGAGGAGAAGTCGCCTGTGTAATATTCAAGAAGTACAGCATCACTTCCTGGTCGTTCGATATAGTTAAAATCGAAGTAATTGAAGGCGTTGAAAATATCGTTGGGGTTCCAAACAAGATTAGTACCCCAATTTATTCTTTGGCGCCCGATGGTAACTTCAAATTTATCCATGGTCCATTTCATGTTCAATCTGTCCAGGTTTGTATAAAGAACATTTGAATTATCACTTGATATTTTCCATGTAAGATCGAGATAACCATCATCGTAGGTGGCTAATTCATCATAGTTGATGATTTTATTATATTGATTTACAAGAGGTCCAAAAGTGAAATTATTCCTAATTCCTGCATGGAATTCCAGTTTATCGGTTGGGTTATACCAAAGATTAATTCTATTATAAATTGTTGACTGGTTTTGCCAACCATCAAATCCTACAGATTTGTATGTGTCACTTGGTATCCAATTGTTACTCAGGTATTCGAAGAACCCCGTTGCTCTGACTTTTTTCTGAGCTATGGCATTCAGAGATATCAATGTTATAATGAATATCAATAATATTATTCTAGCTACTGTTTTCATTTTTAGATAATTATATTAAGTCATCCGCTTTAAGCAATCAGCCTTAAGCCAATTGCCAAAAGCCAACTTATTTCATCCATCATTCATTAATCCCTATCAAAATATTCATCACTTAGTATTTTACCATCCTCAATGGTTACAATCCTTCGAGCTTTGTCCATAACTCTTTGGTCGTGAGTAGCAAATATAAAAGTGGTGTTATATTGCTTATTCATATACGACATCAATTCGAGTAAACTGGTTGTTGCAGTTGAATCAAGGTTAGCAGTTGGCTCATCGGCAAGTATAAACTCCGGTTTTGATGCCAAAGCTCTGGCAACAGCTACTCTTTGTTGTTGACCTCCTGATAGTTTTGAAGGGCGGCTTTTAATTCTGTCACCAATACCTACAGCTTCCAGAAGTTCTTTCGTACGCAGATCACGTTCTTTTTTTGGCTTTCCTTGAAGTTGCATAATAAACTCCACATTTTCGCCTGCTGTAAGAACAGGAATTAGGTTGTATGATTGAAATACAAAGCCAATATTATTCATTCTAAAGTCGATTAGTTGACGTGAGCTCAGACTCCACACATCAACACCACCAATTTTTACTTCACCTGATGTGGGTCGGTCGAGACCACCCAGCATATTCAGGAATGTTGTTTTACCTGAGCCTGAAGGTCCTACTACTGCAGTAAACTCACCTTCTTTAAAATTAATGTCAATGCCATTAACGGCTTTTACTTTAACCTCACCTCCGTTATAGATTTTAGTTAGTGATTTTATTTCTATTACGTTCATTGTATTGTATTTTGAAGTTTTTTTACGATTTTATTTAATTATTACTACTCAATCCTTAATGCATCAGCCGGATCATTTTTCAAAGCTTTATATGCAGGATAAATAGCTGCAATTACACCAGTTATTATTACCAGTATTGTAATATTGATTAGCATGTTTGGTTCAAGCTTTGTATAAACAAAAGCATCATAACCTAATTGCTGATAGCCTTGTGCCCACATGCTTAAGTCGATGGGATGTGTTTCGCCATATTTAGCACTCAGTCCTCCTATTATTATTCCAACAAAACCTCCTGTAAGTGATAGTAAAACTGATTCTAGAACAATCATTCCGAAGATCTTTATCTTGTTCATGCCAATTGCCATTAACATTCCTATTTCTTTGGTGCGTTCCATTACAACCATTAGCATGGTGTTAATGATTCCGAAGAGTAGCGCCAGCAGAATAATAATAATGAAGATATACATATACATATCCATTGCTTCTGTGAGATAATTCATCTCAGGGCTCAGCTCTTTCCATGATTTTACGTCAAGTTTATTTTCGGTAATATTCATAACTTCATCTAATATTAAAGGTAGCTGAATGTTATCGGAGATATTAATTGCAATTTCATGTGCTGCATTTTCTGGAAAACCGGTTAATTTCTGAATATCAGAAAATCGTACATAAATATTTGCCTCATCAAACATATTATTATCGGTCGAATAAATTCCTGCAACTCTAAATGCTCCGGAGGTTATATTATTATCCATATCCTGAATAGTAATAACCATCTTTGAGCGTACTTTGATGTTGAGTTTTTCAGCAAGTTTTTTACCGATAACAACAGGATTTCTTGATATTCCTTCGAAATATGCACCATCAATAATTTTTGTGCTGATATTTGTAACTTTTGCTTCATCTTCAGGGAATACTCCTGAAATAATAACTCCGGAAGCTGTTTCTGCAGATGCTGCCATCGATTGAATTGACATCCTTCTGCTGACCCCAATTACATTTGGTAGCTTAGTTATTTCAGAAGTAATCTCCTCTGCATTAACGATGTAGTTTGCAAAATCTGAAGTTTGTTCAAACCCCGGATTGTGTATTTGGATATACGACAATTCGGTGTTTATAACCTTTTGTATACGTTGGTTGGCCATCCCCTTGAAAAATGCACCGGCAATAACGCCAGCAAAGATTCCAAGTGCAATGGAGAATATTATAACAAGGCTTCTAACTTTGTTTCTCCATATATTCCGCCATGATATTGAAAAAAGCATTTCTATGTTTTTTATTTATTAGTAACTAAATTTTAATTATGCACGTAGTGCCGATGTAAGCTTTAGTGTATATGATTTTATTATTGGATACACTGAAATTGCCATAGTAATAATGAATACCACAAATGCCTGAGTATAAAAAACATCGGGCTGCATTGAGAAATACATAAAAGGTTCAATGCCCATATCGATCATGGTTTTTGCGGCATCTCCTGTTAAGGGGATTGGATTAATGAAATAATAATAACAGATGGGAATACTTACCAGTAATCCGGAAAGAGCCCCTAATACTCCAATAAAAAATGTTTCAAAAAACAGAATAACACTAAGTTTTGTTCTTTGAAGCCCAATTGCGATCATTACTCCAAGTTCTCTTTTCCTTTCACTAACCATCATTAGGATAGTACCAAGGATACCGAATGTAATAATGATATATAGAAGAGATTTCATAAAATATCCGCCGGCTTTATCACCATCAATCATTTGAACAAGTTCGGGTTGTAATTCCATCCATGACATTACCATATATGGTAATTTTATCTCCTTGTTCAGATTTCTTAATACATGTGGTAAGTGATAATTATCTTCTACCATTAGAACGATTGAACTTAATCGGTCGGGTGCAGAAAACAGTTCCTGAGTGTTTGTCAGGGTCATGTAAATGAACTGTTTATTTAGTTCAGGAGAAGGAAATTCAAGAATACCTCTAACAGGATATACTCCCGCTGCCATAACTCCGTGATAACCTTGTCCGTAAAGCACTATTGTGTCACCTACGCCTAATTGAAGATATTTTGCAAGTTCTACGGCAACAAGCACACCATCACTATTGTTATCAAGATATGAGCCTTCTTTAACCCACTTTTTTAATCCTGTAACATCATCTTCCCCGGAAGGGTCTACACCTATTATTATACTTCCTTTTGTAATTTCATTTGAAGACGCAAGTGAAAAATACTCCAAACGTGGAGTGTAATGTGTTATACCATCCTCATTGTCAATTATGGATTTAATGGAATCGTTAAGAATAAAAGTATTGTTGATGGTTTTGTTATCATGATATTCTTCGGTGAATATTTGCATATAGCCCGAATAAAACTTAACCACGTTACTTATCATTGATTCATATGATCCATATTGCATTGATGTCATAAAGGCTGAAAGTAATACACCAAAGAAGATTGAACCACTGGTGATTATTGTTCTCCAGGGTTTTCTCCACAGGTTTCGCCATGCAATAATTATTAATTTCATTTTAATTTAACTTTTTAAAGATTTAACTACATTGAGTTTTGCTACGTAATATATTTGATATAATGAGACTATCATGAAGATTATCAGAATTGTGATTGCCGGATTATAGAATATTTCAGGACTGATGTTAAAAGATATTTTAGGCTCAAATCCCATTGATTCATAAGTTTCAGCGATTCCTCCTGTTACAATAATTGGATTTTTAAATAAATACCAAAATATTGGATAGCTTACAACTATACCCGAAAGAACTCCAAGGATTCCAATAAATGCCGACTCTATCAGTATCATGAATAACAATCTGCCTTTTTTAAAGCCTATTGCGATCATTACACCCAATTCCCTTTTGCGCTCATTCATCATCATCATAATTGTTGACCAAACACCGAAACCAATTATCATGAATAACAAAGTTTTTATCATTACGCCTCCCGACTCTTTACCTTCTATTAAATTAAGTAATTCAGGCATTAGATCCTGCCAGGAATAAATTGCCTGGTTTTCACCTAATTTCAGTTTTAAGTTTTCCATGACAGGTTCTATCATATCAGTACTTTCAACCATAATTACATTTGATGTAATCATATTTGGAAGGGAAGAAAATTCCTGAGCAATGGGCAGATCCATATATACAATCTGTTTGCTTAAATCAAGAAGAGGAAAGTCGAGAAGTCCTGCAACTTTGTAGATTCCAACAGCACTAACACCATGATAACCCTGACCCAGTAAAACAAGAGAATCTCCAACTTCGATGTTTAAATTTTGAGCCATAATTTTGCCAACCAGAATGTCAGGTGAACCACTGGTAATGTATTCACCATCTTTCACATATTTACTTAATCCTGATTTTTCATTTTCTTTTTCAGGTTCAATTCCAATTACGAAAGAAGGGTAACTCTTGTCTTCATTGGAAGCTAAAGCAAATGTTTCTACTCTTTTTGATGATGATGTAACAGCGAGATTGTTTGCAATAGCATTTTGAAGTTCTGTGTCGAAAACAAAGCTGTGATTTACACCCGGTGATTCCTTAAACTCACTTTCCTGAATTTGAATATAACCGGTAGAGAATTTAGCCATGTTCTTAATCATGTTTTCAAAGGATCCCTTTTGAATGGATGTCAACATTATGGCAAAGAATACACCAAAGAAAATTGAAGAAGAAGTTATAAGAGTTCTCCTCTTATTCCTCCATAGATTTCTCCACGCTATTTTTACATATTTAAACATGATTTCTATCTTACCTTTTTCATATTCTGTTTGCTGAAGAAGTTGTCGTTTATTTCTATATTATACTGCACATCATGTATATGCATAATAGTTTTCTTTCCTTCTTCATCTGCAGGAATCATTTCAAATTTTGTTGGAATAGACCTGTCCCCCATCTGTTTAATATCATATGCATTTTCAATATTTTGAAGAAAACCATCTTCATCAAAATATTCATTTTTCCATACATTATAACCATCGACAGTAACCCATGATTTGATCTTACCCCAAACAACAGGGGCATCTGGTAACGGTGTCAATTCGATTATATAGCAGTTTTGACCTCTTATTTCTTCCTGTCCAAGCAACACATGATCATAGTCGACAACTATGGATGATTGTTTTACAAGATCATCGTTGGTAAAATCGGAACCCATCCATGATTGCATCATCATTGATGGAGGAATTTTGATCATTCGTGAAATGGTAGGTACATAATTCCACATCTCTTTACCGACTTTAAGGAATACCTGACCTTTTTCTTTTGCAGGAGCCGTAATGTATATCATAAAGTTATCGGTTCCTTTCGACCAGTTTTTCATTTCAATTGTACGTTCCCAACTTGGTCTTACAATTGTCATCGACATAACTCCTTTTGATGAAACTCCTCTGTTTTTTTCATCTGCTTTAGCAATTATATCTTTTGCAGTAAGCTCTTGTGCAACTGTTGTTACAGAAGCTGTTGCAATTAAGATTATTGAAAATAAGATTGATACTATTGATTTCATTGTTTTGATATTTTATTAAATGAATTTTTCTATTATTAATTTTTTGGTTTCTTCCACAGGGAAATTTTCGGGATCAACAATATAGTTTAAGCTGACACCATCCATAAGGGCACCAAATAATCTGGCATGAACCTCAGGGAAAGGATAACCTTTACCTGCATAAAAACCAATCATTGTTTCCATAAATGGAATTAGGATTTCCATTAGTTTTTCTTCAACTAGTTTAAAAACTTTTGGCTGTGCCACCATCATAAAGTACAGTTTCCAGAAACGGATATTATTCTGGATTACTTCAAAGGTTTTGTCAATAAAATGAATGAATTCTTCATCTGTGAGAACACCATCTTTATTAGTGTCAAACTCCGTTAGAAATTTATCAAAGCCTTCATGGATAATTTCTTTTATAAGCTCTTCTTTGCTTTCAAAATAGTTGTATATCAATCCTTTAGAAATGCTTGCACGTTGAGCAATCATATTTATGGAAGTAGAATCAAATCCTTTTTCCGCAAATAACTCAATTGCAGAGTTCATTATCTGGCTGCGTTTTTGAGTACGTATTTCCTTGAATTGTTCTTCTGTTCTTGGCATGACTTTAATATTTATGACTGAACGGTCGGTCAAAAATAATACAAAAAAACTATTTGTCAAGTGTTTTTATGATTTTTTTCAAAAAAGTTTAAAAATTCATTGTTTATATTTTAGTACGTTTGCAAAAAATATCAAATAGATAATATGGCCGAAGAATTTGTAATACTGGTAGATAAGGAGGATAACCCTATCGGGAAGATGGAGAAAATGGAGGCGCATATAAATCCAACACTACATAGAGCTTTTTCAGTTTTTATTTTTAATAGCAAAGGTCAACTTCTGCTTCAGCAACGTGCAGCACATAAATATCATTCCCCATTGTTGTGGACGAATACGGTTTGTAGTCATCCAAGGGAAGGTGAAAAAACTGATGAGGCTGCTCACAGAAGGATAGTTGAAGAAATGGGAATGGTCTGTGATTTTGAAGAGGCTTTCTCCTTTTTATATAAAGCTGATGTTGGACAGGGGCTAACCGAATATGAATTTGATCATGTTTTTATTGGTATTTCTGATATTAAACCTAAAATTAACCACGAAGAGGTTGCATCTTGGAAATATGTTGATATGAAATGGCTTGAGGACGATGTTATTGCAAACCCTGCTCAATATACCGAATGGTTCAAAATTGCACTAGCTGAAGTATTAGCACATTTTAGGAATAGATAATCCTGTTTGTTTATCATTATTGAAAAAAGTTACTGATTGATACACCCTTTTTTAAGTAACTATTGTCACTACTCTTTACCATCAACTGACCAAAAAAAGATCTTATAGCGAAAATGAAGTTTTCAAAATTATTTATCCTGATTGCATTATCTGTATTAATACAGAGTTGCCATCAACCACAGCAAGAAAAGGATATTATTGATAGTAGTAAACTTCTTACGGAGGTTGATTCACTTAGCATTGATGGCTTTAGAATTCACGATGATGAAGTGGATAAGATTATAGAGAAATGTAATCATACTATAATGATGGCACAAGCAATTGGTGATAGCGAAACTGAGCTTCATTGTTATGTTAAGTTGCTTGAAATTCTTGGTAATGTCGAAGAATATAAAGATGCAATAGAAGTAGGTGATAATGCTAGGGAGCTTGCAATTGAATTAGATGACACAAAGTCATTGGCACAAATCCACAAACTTGTTGCTATAAATTATTATCATCTGGCATCTTTTACACAGGCTTTTGAGAATCTTGAAAAAGCTCTTCAGCTCTATACAGAATTGGGAGATACTTTAAGCGTGATGGATGTGCTTAATAGTCAGGGTAATGTGTATTTTACATACAATGATTTCAATAAAGCTTTCACATATTACGAGCAAAATCTTGAGTTGAGTAAAGTTCGAAATGATAAGGTTAGAATAGCGAAGGCTCTGAACAATATTGCACTGATTTATTCATATAGAACATATGATGAAAACCTCAGTGAGGATTCGGTAAAGACTTTAAGCGATAAAGCTGTAGAATATATTAAAAGTGCATTGATTATCGTTGAGGATACGGATGAGTTATTACTTAAAGCAGAGATATTATTGAACTTATCTGATGAGTATAGGAATAATGGAGACTTCAAAAATGCTTTGCTTACAATAAAGGATGCCATTACTATTTCAAAAAATATATCCGACAGGGTTTATATCTGGTCAAATGCATCCTATGCAAATATTCTTATTGATATGGATTCACTTACACAGGCGAAAGAAATATTGTTAAGTGTCTCGAAGCTTTCTGAAGAAAATGAATTAAGTGAATCATTAGTGAATATCCACTTTTTGCTAAGTGATATATATACAAAGGAGGAAGATTATAAGAATGCTCTTTTTCACCGTGTCAAGGAATCTGAGATTTCTGAGTCTATTTATAGTATGGAGCAAAAAAACCAAATTGATGCAATAAGATTTGCCAGTGAAATTGAAGCAAGAGAAAAACAAGGACAAATTGATGGTCAGAATCGATTATACAGGATCTACATTGGAATAATGGTTTTCATATTGTTATCACTAACGGTATTATATCTATACTCCAACTTACGTCAGAGAAGTAAGAATATTGAGTACGAGAATAAACTGTTAAATGAGAGATTGGAGGCACGGAATAGAGAACTTTCAACCAGAATTATGGCATTAATTCAGAGAAATGAGGTGGAGAAGGAAATGGTTCTAAAATTGAATAAGCTTAAGTTAAAGTTGAAAAAGGAGAATCAGATAGAAGTGCAGGATATTATAAGGAGTCTTTCATTCAAGCAAAATGACCAACTTTGGAAAGAGTTCGAAATTCGCTTTGAAAGTATCCATAAAGAATTTTTTATAAAATTAGCCAATTCATACCCTGAATTAACTACAAATGAGAGGAGACTATGTGCATTTCTTTATCTTGATATGAGCTCAAAAGATATTAGTGCAATCACCGGACAAAGCATTAGGGCGTTAAATGTTGCTAGAACCCGTCTTCGTAAGCGCTTTAACCTAACCAATGATACGCAAAGTATCTCAGGATTCTTAAATTCTATGTAAGCTTAACTGTCACGCAATCAGTAGTTAAAACTTATTGTGCACTAAGATTGCACATGAAAATATAATCTGTTCCCTAAAAGTAGCATGTAGTTTTTGATCTATCCTGTTATATCGTCATATTTTTGCTGCGTAAACCAAATTATTGGATATACGTCGGAAAGAACTCTCCGTTCTTTCATATATAGTTTCTACGTGGTTAAACATGCAGAAATTTAGTTACTTCGAAATTGGTCATTTCAAAGTAATTGTTTTAAATTAATTAATTGTCTATTTACAGAAAGCGCCTCTAGTCAAGGCGCTTTTTTTATTTAGGATCAAAAATAAAATCCAACAGAGATAATGGATGGATCAAGCCAACTTTCTGGGGATTTAAAAATTAAAGATCATATACTTTAATGTTTATTAGAAGAATGGATTAACAGATATTACCACTTAAATCCATTCTTGAAATAATCGCATATAAATAAAATACTCCTAAGAATGAACTACTCCGGAGCAAGCGATCCGGATACATTAATCAAGCAAATTTTAGTTCACAATGTTTTTGAAATTTGAGTTTTAAGAATAAATTTGTCTGACAGTTTAATGTTTATTGTTTTCCCTCAGGTCGGAATGCCTTTCCTTCTTGCTTGATCAAGAAGTAAATAACCGCGTGCGCAAAAGCTTCAGCGGTGGCGCAGAAATCAAGGCTTTATAAAAATCACTCACTTTTTTTTGTAAAACATAAGTGCGGCCAGTTGATCTTCGAACAAGTTCTCAGCTTACAGGTCTTACTAATGCTTTACTTCTAAAATGCAAGCAATTTTTATTAGGCCATATGAAATAAAATCGGCATTGAGCTTTTTTAAAATTAATATATCTTATATCGACACCCAGATTTATTGCTTGATCCTAATCTATTTCCAAAATTTACCTTGCCATGAATTTCGTTTTTCCAGTGCTTTTTCAATAGCAACAACTATCTGGTCATTTCTTATAAGTCCCCAACCCGGACCAGCCTGATAGCGAGGTGGTACTTCCCCGGCAAATCTTTCAAGTATAAAATCAGGGTTTAACTTTTCTGTAAAGCTTACAATAAAATCAATATAATCATCGAAGGAAAATAAATCGTAGCTATCAGGATCCTTCTTAAAATCCATTGCCATTGTTGTACCCTCAACAATTTGAAGTTGGTGAAACTTTATAGTTGTAAGAGGAAGTTTAGATATTGGCACTACTGAGTCCATCATCATCTTCCTTGTTTCTCCGGGTAAACCAAAAATAAAATGAGCACCTGTATTTATTCCATATTCTGTTGTTTTAATAATTGCTTCCGCAGATTGTTCAAATGTGTGTTGACGATTTATTTTTTCGAGAGTTTTATTATAAATTGATTCCACACCGTATTCAATAATTATATAGTATTTTTCAGAAAGTTCTTTCAGATATTTAAGTTTATCCTCATCAATACAATCTGGGCGTGTCCCGATTACCAATCCAATTACTCCCTGTTGTTTCAGTGCACTTTCGTAGAGATGTTTAAGATGATCTAAAGAAGCATGTGTGTTTGAGTATGGTTGAAAATATACTAAATATGAATTTGCGCGTCTGTAACGAACTTTATGAAATTTTATACCCTCCAATACCTGATGCTCGATGGGTTCATTGGGGTCGCAATAGGAGGGGTTAAAGGCATTATTATTACAGTATGTACATCCTCCTCTCGCTAATGATCCATCGCGATTAGGGCATGTAAAGCCGGCGTCAACGCTAATTTTCTGGACACGCTCTCCAAACTTTCTTTTAAAGTATTGTGAATATGAATTGTAGCGTTTTTGATGCCCCCAGGGGAAGTTAGTTTCTGTCATAATTTATTATTGATTCAATTACAAAAATACTAAAATAAAAAAGGGATGAACCCTGTTGGATTCATCCCTTTAATTGAAATAGTTTTATATTATTTGGCTACTCTTTCAAGCCATTTGATCATGAAAATTATGGTAAACATTGAAATTGCAGTAGCAACAACAAAAATACCCCATGTCATCCAAATTGGTATTGTTTCATAAAGAACAGCACCAATAAATAATAGTCCGTTACCAAGTGCCGTTGCTCCTAACCAACCACCTTGCATCATACCTTGGTATTGTGGTGGAGCTACTTTCGAAACAAATGAAATTCCCATTGGGCTAATGAATAATTCAGCCACAGTAAGAATGAAGTATGTACCTAGCAATAAGAATGGTGTTACCCTTTCTGCTTGTGCCAATGGTGATCCACCAGCAGCTGAGCTAATATCGGAGAATAATGGCACATTAAATGAACCAAACATCATCAGTACAAAAGCTAGCATGGCGATTCCCATACCAATGGCAATCTTCTTAGGAGTTGATGGTTCCATATTTCTGGCACGTAGCCAGCCAAATAATCCAACCACAATAGGAGTTAGGAATACAACAAAGAATGGATTCATAGATTGGAATATCTCTGCTCCCTCAAATTTTACTCCTAGTATCTCAAATACAAAGAGACTTAAGTCTGTATAATCTCTTGCAAAGAAGGTTAGTGTAAGTCCGTTTTGATGGAATGAGAACCAGAAGAAAATTACTACGCCAAATACAGCCAATAGTGCGTACATACGTTGAGCAACTTCTTTTGCTTCCATTTTGATTTCATCTGTAATAGTACCATCTGTATTACTTGAAACACCTTTTGGATTTGGAAAGTTTCTTTTATTAGCTAACCAAATAACTGTTGATATTGCCATGGCAATAATTGCGATTCCAAATGCATAATGGAATCCAGTATTAAATACATTTAAATAATCATTAGAAAAAGCAGTTAAGTCTGTTACTTCGCCACCTAATAGTGCTTCACTTGCGTAGGATTCGTAGTTTGCAATATTCTCAGCTGACATGTTTCCACCTAGGAACGCATGACATTGTTCAGGTAAACTTGCATCGTATTTATAACCATTTGATCCTAACCACCAGTTTCTGATGCCAATAGCTGTAAAAGGAGCAAATATGGCGCCTACATTAATGAAAGCATAAAACATTGAGAAACCAGAGTCTCTTAGTTTTTCATACTTTTCATTATCATACATTTGACCAACAAGAGCTTGTAGGTTACCTTTAAATAGTCCGTTACCGAAAGCAATAACAAATAAGCCAACAATTGAAAGTGTTAAGAATAGAGGAACATTTGATACAGGGGTTGGAGTAGGAAAGGCCATAATCATATAACCAACACCCATCATAATTAAACCTGCAAAGATAGTTCCTTTGTAGTTTTTTATTCTATCTGCTATAATACCTCCTACTAGAGCTAGTATATAAATGGAAAAGTAAAAACCTGAATAAATATATCCGGCATGTGTACCTGATAGTCCAAATTTAGCCTGTAAAAACAGTACTAAAATTGCCATCATTGTATAAAATCCAAAACGTTCTCCCATGTTTGCGAGAGATGCTGGAATTAGTCCCTTAGGGTGACCTTTAAACATAATTTTCGATTTTGGTTAAACAAAATTTTTTTCAGTAAGCGGACAAAAATAGTGAAAAATGTCAGGTGAGCAAGTTTATCATTATTAATTCGCTAACAATAGGTTACTTTAGAAGCAATCAATATAAGATAGACTGAATTGTTACGAAATCACGGGATTGATTTGTTATATTCGTGATGAGGTAAAATATATTATAAAAAAAGCCCCTGCCGAGATCAGCAGAGGCTTTATATTTATTAATATTACTTATGTTATACAACTCCAAGGTCAAGCATTGAATTTGCAACTTTAAGGAAACCAGCTACGTTAGCTCCTTTTACATAATCAATAGTTCCATCTTCTCTTTTTCCGTGTTCAACACAAGAATTATGGATGCTTGTCATGATTTGATGTAGTTTTTCATCAACTTCTTCACGTGTCCATGCAAGTTTCATAGCATTTTGTGTCATTTCCAGACCTGATGTAGCAACACCACCAGCATTTACTGCTTTACCAGGACCGAACAGGATACGATTTTTCTGGAATACGTGAACAGCTTCTGGGGTTGAAGGCATGTTAGCACCTTCTGCAACACAGATACAACCATTCTCAACAAGTTGTTTAGCATCTTCTTCGTTAAGCTCATTTTGAGTGGCACATGGCAGAGCAACATCGACTTTAATTTGCCAAGGAGTTTTGCCAGCATAGAATTTAGCTTCAGGGAATTCTTCAGCATATGGTGCAACTATATCCATGTTAGAAGCTCTTAGCTCTAGCATGTATTCAATTTTTTCGCCTGTAATACCTTCTGGGTCATGAATGAATCCGTCAGGACCAGATAGGGTCACAACTTTTCCTCCAAGTTCAGTAACTTTCAGGGTAGCTCCCCATGCAACATTACCAAAACCTGAAACAGCCACTGTTTTACCTTCGAAACAATCACCTTTTGTTGCAAGCATTTCTTTAGCAAAATATACAGTACCAAACCCTGTTGCCTCTGGACGAATTAAGCTTCCTCCCCAATTAAGACCTTTACCGGTTAGTACACCAGTATGTTCTCTAGCAAGTTTTTTGTACATGCCATACATGTAGCCAATTTCTTTACCACCAACACCAATATCACCGGCAGGAACGTCAGTATCAGGACCAATAAGTCTCCATAATTCCATCATAAATGCTTGACAGAATCTCATTATTTCAGAATCTGATTTACCTTTCGGATTGAAATCAGAACCACCTTTACCACCACCCATTGGCAATGTAGTCAGTGAGTTTTTAAATATTTGTTCGAAGCCTAAGAATTTAAGGATGCTTAAGTTCACACTTGGGTGAAATCTTAATCCACCTTTATATGGCCCTATTGAATTGTTAAATTGTACTCTGTAACCAAGGTTAACATGAACTTTACCGTTATCGTCAACCCATTGTACTTTAAAAGTCAGTACACGATCAGGTTCAATCAATCTCTCAATAATATTTGCTGATTCGAATTGTGGATTATCATTAACTGCATCTTCGATTGTTTCGAGTACTTCGCGAACAGCCTGATGATATTCAACTTCACCTGGATGTTTCTTTTCTAGATCATTCATTATTTTATTCAGATCCATAACCTTTATATTTAGTTAGTTTATTTGTTGAAAATTAACGTTGCAAAATTATATATTTATGTGTTTCGCAAACGTTTTAAGGAGTTTTTTTTGTGATTTTTAACGTGTCTAAATTACACAAAATATATTTAATGTAACAAACAGAATGACAATTAGATAACATTGGTTGTGTATGTCAGTAAAATACCTGTTTTTATCTGGTTTTGTAATTAATTTTACATTAACTAAAAAATTAGTTTGAAATGCTTGTTTGTATTAAAATTTTGTGTTTATTTGCAATAAATAACTAAATCTTTAGTTATATATAAAAAGAGGAAATATGAAACATCTTACGAAGGCGGAGGAGCAAATAATGCAAATACTCTGGGATCTTAGAAAAGCCTATGTCCGAGAGATATTAGATGTGTTTTCTGAGCCTAAGCCAGCGTATAATACAGTATCGACAATTATAAGGATTCTTGAAAAGAAGGGTTTTGTGGGATATAAGTCACATGGAAAGTCACACGAATACTATCCTCTGGTTTCAAAAAGAAGCTATCGTAGTAATTTCTTTAAAGGATTCGTTGAAAATTATTTTGGCAATTCCTACAAAGCTCTAACCTCCTTTTTTGCCAACGAGCAGGACTTGAGTATTGAGGAGCTTGAGGAATTAAGGACTTATCTGGATAACGAGATTAAACGTAAAAATAATAGTTAACCAATGAATTATCTTCTGATATATTTGATTCAATCATCCATAAGTTTGACTATATTTTATATCTGTTATGAGCTGCTATTTAAGCGTGATGTTTATTTTCAATTTGTTAGATATTATTTTTTGTTTGCAATTCTGGTTTCAGTATTTCTTCCATTAATGAATGTAAACCTAAGCCAAACCATTGCCGAAAATTACAATTTCCCTATTTATATTTCTCCTGTGCCTGATCTTGTTGCATATACATTAGGTGAAGTTACAATTTATGGTAACTATGTAGATGAAGCTAATTTGGCCTGGTATGAGCAAATTTCAGGGTTTGGATTTATAATTATTACATATTTGATAGGAGTGTTGGTTTCTACATTGATCTTTTTGGCAAGAATCGTGCAGTTATCGAGATTGTTACTCAAATACCGAAATTCCATTTCTAAAAAATTAAGAATAATTAATATCCCTGACATCCCTGCATTTTCATTTCTCAATTACATATTTATTGATGGTGATAAGGTTAATAATGATGACACTGAGAAAATCATCGCTCATGAGAAAGTTCATATTGAACAAAAACATTCAATCGATTTAATATTGGCCGAAATATTTGTAATCATACATTGGTTTAATCCATTGGCCCACATTCTGAAAAGTAAAATAAAGGAGAATCATGAATTTATCGCCGACAGAAATGTTGTTGGGATGTATTCTGATAGTATTGAATATAGTAGGATACTAATCGAAAATTCAAGCATTATTAATACAAATATATTAACACATAATTTTAGTTATTCACTTTTAAAAAGGAGGTTATTTATGATAAAAAGAACGAAAAATCCACAGTTATTTTCATTAAAACTGATTGGAGTTTTGATCGCTGTTAGTTTAGTGGTTTTTGCTTGTTCAGATCCAGTGAAGGATACGGATGTTAATCTGGATCAGACTACAGAGAAAACCATGGAGCAATCAATTGAAGATCAGATTTATAATGATGTTGAATCTATGCCGGAGTATCCAGGCGGTATGGATAAACTAATCGAATACTTATCTGAAAATATTAAATATCCTGCAATCGCTAAGGATAATGATGTTGAAGGAAAAGTATTTGTAAGCTTTGTTGTACAAAAAGACGGTACCCTTTCTGATGTAAAAATTAAAAAAGGAATAGGTAGCGGTTGCGATGATGAAGCCGTAAGAGTTATTTCCCAGATGCCAGATTGGACACCGGGATATAAAGATGGAAAAGCAGTTAATGTAAGCTATACTCTTCCAATAGTTTTTAAACTAGATACTAAGGATAAGGGTGATGTATTTACCGTTGTTGAAGAAATGCCAGTGTTTCCTGGTGGATCTAAAAAACTCTTGAAATATATTGCTGATAATATTAAGTATCCTGAGAAAGCAAAAAAAGACAAAGTTCAGGGTAGAGTTTTTATAACTTTTGTCGTTGAAAAAGATGGATCTGTAAGTGATGTCAAGCTTCTAAGAGGTATTGGATCTGGATGTGATGAAGAGTCGATGCGTGTGGTAAGAAATATGCCAAACTGGACTCCTGGAAAGCAAAGAGGAAAACCTGTACGCGTTCAGTATAATCTTCCTATCAAGTTTCAACTCGACTAAATTTTTTTCCATCAATCAACTAAAAAATTAGTTGATTAAAGGTTTAAAAAAAGCCACAGATTCATGATGTAACATTGTGAAAATGTGGCTTTTTTTTCAAATATGGATAGAAACTACTTGGTAATAACTTTTCTAACAGAGTCAATTACAGTACCGTCAACCCATTTTACAACTGAAACGATTTCATCGCTTAGTTCTACTTTTTCTGGAACACCACATATTGCTTCTGCTTCTGCTTTAAGCTCGTGGATTGTCTTAATTGGTAACCCCATATCCTTAGTCTTTTCAATTAGATCTTGTCTTAAAGGATTAATGGCGATACCTCTTTCAGTTACAATTACATCAATAAGTTCGCCTGGAGCACAAATTGTAGTTACCTCATCACGGATTACCGGAATACGGTCTCTGAACAATGGAATAGGCATAATCGTTGTTTTCGCTGCAAGACAATTTTGCCATCCTCCAATACCATGAAGTAGATATCCATCGGAATGTGTTACAACATTTGCATTGAAATTTACATCAATTTCAGTGGCGCCAAGTACAACAATATCAACAAGTTGAGCGAAGTTTCCTTTGCTGTGATAATTGTAAGATGTAAATGGTGAAGTATTCACATGGTTAGGATTTTCTCTCATTGATCGAACTCCTTCAAGATCGAAGGTTTGTCCGTCAAGTATATATTCAACCAGTCCTTCTTCGAGCATCTCAACTGGATATTGGTTACTTCCGGCTCGTATAAACCTTGCTTTCCAGTTGTTTTTTCTAAGGATATCACCAAAATAATTGCCAATTGAAAGAGCAGTACCACCGGCACCGGCCTGATATGAAAATCCATCATAGATTAGTCCCGCTTTCTCACAAAATTCTGCAGTTATCTCTGCTATAAGCAGTCTGTCAGGGCTTTTGGTTATTTTTGTGGTTCCTGAAATAATCTTTTCAGGGATACCTACTTTATCAACTTTAACTACATAATCTACATAGTTGCCGTGAATTTGCCATGGAATACATGGAAATGGAACCATGTTGTCGGTAACAACAATTACTTTCTCAGCATATTGTGAATCTGCCAAAGCAAAACCAAGAAGTCCGCATGCAGTATCCCCATTAACACCATTTGCATTTCCAAACATGTCAGCTGTTGGAGCAGCAATTACTGCAATGTCGATTTTTACCTCACCATCTTGTACAGCCTGATATCTACCTCCATGTGAACGCAGTATACTAAGACCTTTCATTTTACCTTCTGATGTAAACTTTCCAAGAGGTCCGTTCATACTACCCTCGATGCGGTTTATTGTTCCGTCTTCGAGATATTCAATTAATTTCGCCTGACAGGGAAATGATGCGGAAGGATACCATCTAAGGTCTTTAACACCAAGTTCATGAGCGATGTCAAAGATTTGATTTGCAATAACATCTCCATTTCTAAAATGGTGATGAGTAGAAATGGTCATTCCATCTTTCAAGCCTGCTTTGATTAATGCATCCTTTAATGATCCAATTTCTTTGTTGCCATCATCAGGAAAATCTGCACAACTTGATAATTTAGGGCCATAGCGTCGTCCTGTTGGACGATATTTACCAACTCCCTGAAATGGAACATGTTCTTCACCGTTTATAATGGTCGGCACAATTCGTCCGACAGCATTCTTTACTAGTTTATCGTATTTTTTCATCTTAATTTCTTTTGAGTTTAGCTAAGTGGATTACTCTTCATCAAGCCAGTTTGGCGAAAGTTTACCTGTATTTATGGCGAGTGTGATTGTTGTTTGTGCTCTTTTAACCACCGGAGCATCAATCATTTTAGATCCCAGAGACACAACCCCTAATCCTTTTTCTTTTGCTTCTTTAAAGGCCTTTACAATTTTCTTTGCTTTGTCGATTTGAACATCATCAGGAGCGAAATTATCATGGATAACTCTTATCTGACGAGGGTGAATACATCCCATTCCGTCGAACCCAATACTTTTGGATGTTTTGACATTTTCAGCAAGAGCTTCCATATCACCAACATCGGAGAATACTGAATCAATAGCCTGAATTCCTGCAGCAACTGAGGCAGTAACAACCATATTTCTTGCAAAGAAGGATTCGGTACCTTCTTTGGTTCTGCGAACCCCAAGATCTGCTGTATAGTCTTCAAGACCAATTGCCATTGATGACACATTATCGGTAGCCTGAGCAATTTCGTAGGCATTCATAACACCTTTGGCGCTTTCTATAATAGGCATGAGCCAAACATCATGATCCATATTATTAGCATTTTTTAACTCAATGATCTTATCATTTACTTTTTGTAAATCAGATGCACTTTCACATTTTGGAACAAGAATGAGATTTGCATAATGAGGTATAATGAATTCAAGGTCCTTGATTCCTCTTTCACCCTGATTAATACGTACCATTCTTTCGGCACCATAGAAATTCAGACTGCGCAGAGCGTTTCTTACAACATAACGAGCCTCGAGCTTTTTATCAGGTGCTACTGCATCTTCGAGGTCGAGGATTAATCCGTTTGGATTATGAATACCTGCATTTAGCATTAATTTAGGAGAGTTTCCTGGCAAATAAAGACGTGAAAACCTAAAGTCATCTTTGCCAGTTGGTGTTTTATTTTCATCTGACATTTTCAATAAGAATTCTTTATCAGAACCTATAACCTGTTTTATTGCTGCCTCGATTCTTGCTGCAAGAACAAAGTCAACTGCTCCACTATCGTCAATCTTTACCTTAGCATTTTCAACGCCAAAAAATGATAACATTTCTCTGGTAAGTTTCTCAATAGATTTTCCATAAAGTATCTTTACTTTACTGTTTATTTCAATATCAATGCCGCCATCTGTAATTAACTCAAACTGAACCAAACAGTCTGATTTAACTCCAATGCCATGATTCCCGGCTTTACCTATTTTTCCCATATCAATCTTTTTGGATTTTTACTTTGTACAAATGTACTTGAAACTCATTTCAGAACGATTCTATATTATACTTTTTTTCAAAAAAATCATGGCCTATTTCTATGGGATCTCAAATAGCCAAGTTTGTATATTAGCAAGATTATTTTTGAAATAATTGTGCTAAATTTGCATGTTGGCTTTGGATATCTACTTTCTCTCTACTTGCAACTAGAAATCTATCCAAAGTCAACATTTTAGTTAACGCAATGACAAGATCAAAACTATATCCCTACACTCTTGTAACAATTCAATTTGCATCACTCTTTTATTTTATTATTTCCGGACCTGTGATATGTAGTACTTATGCTGGATTATTGATTGAATGTACTGGTATTTTTCTTGCGGTTCATGCAATTTATATAATTAAGATAAGGAATATTAATATTGCTCCAATTGTAAAAGAAAACGGTGTGCTTGTGAAATCGGGCCCATACAGTATAATCAGGCATCCGATGTATATAGCCCAACTTTTAGCATTGTTACCACTTGTTATTGAGTATTTTACTGTGATCAAATTGTTGGTTTTTATTGTATTAATGGTTACTTTATTAGTGAAGATTCAATACGAAGAAAAACAGTTAGTATCTCATTTTCCGGAGTATAAAGAGTATGCTTCAAAAACATGGAAGCTAATTCCTTACATTTATTAGAGTGCAATTTTGTCAGTCTTTTCATTAGAGATATTCCATATTTCGGTTGGCATATACTTTGATATGTAATCACTAAAGTTGAAATATGAAATTAGTAGAAGTTTATTCACACGGTGAGATGTTGGATTCTTTTGTTGCAAATTCGAAAAATTATGTGTTACTGTACAAAAAAGGATCAGAATCAAGTGAATGTAGTTTCAATAGTATTGAAGAAGCATTGAATGATGGTTCTAAAGTAAATATTGTTGCGGCAAATGTAGTTGATGTAAGAGATATTCATGAGGCTTATGATGTAACAACTGTACCTTCTCTATTGGTTTTTCAGGGAGATAAATTTGAGAGAACAGTGAAAGGATGTAACGATGATGGTTACTATAAATCATTGTTCGAGAGTGCATTATTCTCTGCCAAGCAATCTGACAACAATAAGTCACAAAAGCGAGTAACTGTTTATTCAACTCCAACTTGTAGTTGGTGTACAACTTTAAAAACCCATTTAAAGAAAAATGGTATACAATACAGTGAAGTTGATGTATCGAATGATCAAAATGCTGCACAGGAAATGAAACGAAAGAGCGGTCAGCAAGGAGTTCCCCAAACTGATATTAATGGTGAAATGATTGTAGGATTTGATAAGATAAAAATTAACAGGTTACTGGATATTCAGTAGATTTGCAATCCAAAATTTGAAGAAATTAATTAAACAATAATATACATAATATAAAGAAGATGAAAGAATTACAACCATTAAATGAGAATGTGCTGTTAGATATCTCAGATGATAAAGCAGAACAGAAAACATCATCAGGAATTATTATTCCGGATTCAGCCAAAGAGAAACCACAATATGCGAAGGTTATCGCGATTGGGAATATTGAAAACCCAGGCATCATTGTAGGTGATTTGGTGGTTTATAAGAAGTTTGGCGGAACTGAGTTTGATTTTGAAGGAGGAAAATATTTAATGATCCCTTACGCTGATTTACTTGCTAAAATTGTTGAAACAGAGGCAATTTAAGTGAAATTGAAAATATTCTTAAAAAGCTGTTTCTTCGGAAGCGGCTTTTTTTTTGAAGTGTAGGAGGGGTTGAAAGGTAGGAAGGAGAGAAAGGTAGAGAAGTTGAAGGGTTGGATAGTTTAACGATATTTTTAATGTTGTTTTTATGAATGAAATGAAGAATCTAGGCTGTGTTTAGGGATCTTTCGCTGAGCTTAGGATGACAAAGAATGGAGTTTTATAAAAGCTTTACCCAGATTCTCAATCAAGTCGCCAGCTGTTGTAGATTCCATACTTCTTTCTTTTACAGATATATCACCGGAAAGTCCGTGAGCATAAACACCCAGAATTGAAGCAATCCCTGAAGAATAACCTGAAGCAAGTAATCCAGTTATTATTCCTGTTAGTACATCACCGCTTCCTGCTGTTGCCATTCCAGGATTACCAGTTGAGTTGAAATAGCAATTACCGTCGGGGAAGCAAACACAGGTATTGGCACCTTTTAACACAATATAAATTCCGTGTTTCTGACAGAGGCTTCTTAATTTATCCAGTTTTTCAAAATCATTATTCCAGCCACCAGCTATTCTTTGGAATTCCTTCGGATGAGGAGTGAGAATACTTCCTTTTGGAAGAAAGGCAAGCCATGTTGGGTTTTCAGCAAGGATATTCAAAGCATCTGCATCAAAGACTATGGGGCAATTACTATTTTGAATAAGTAATTTCATTGCCATCTGTGACTGGTGCTCCATTCCCAATCCGGGGCCAATGCCAATCGCGTTGTACATAGAAAGATCAGGTACTTCTGAAAAATAGTTCTCATATCTGTCGATACTGATCATTGTTTCGGGTGTTGCTGTTTGCAGTATTTTAATCCCCGACTTCGGCACATGAGTATGTAACAATCCAACGCCCGATCTTAAACAAGCTCTCGAGGCCAGTACAGCAGCTCCCATCTTTCCATGACTTCCTGCAATGAGTAAAGCATGACCATATGTTCCCTTGTGAGAAAATCGTGATCGACCCTTTAATACTTCACGAATATCATATTTTGTAATGAAGATATTATTGGTTTTCTCATTATCGATAAACTCACGACTAAGTCCTATGTCAAGAATTTCCCAATTACCAACAAATAATTCATTTTCAGGTAATAAGAAAGCTAGCTTAGGAAATTGAAAAGAAAGAGTGTAATCGGCTTTAATTATTTCACCCTTGCCACCGGTTGAAGACCTATCGGCAAAAAGTCCTGAAGGTATATCAACAGCAAGAGTTATAGCTTCAGTTTCATTAATTTTTCTGATTATTTCTCCAATAGTACCTTCTATTTCCCTCGTTAATCCTGATCCAAAAATTGCTTCAATAACAACATCATTTTCTGAAATTTCAGGAAACTGGTCCGATTCAATAATATTAACAATTGCAACTTCAGGAATATCTTCCAACCTTTTAAGGTTAACCTCAAAATCTTCAGATGTGTTTTCAGAATATCTAATAATGTGAATTGTTACTTTGTAACCATCGTTGGATAACATCCTGCCCAAAGCAAGACCATCACCACCATTATTTCCCAAACCAGCAAATATTTGAATATTCTTGGTTTTTGCAACATGATTTTGAATCCAATCGAATAATTGTTTTGCCGCTCTTTCCATCAGGTCGATTGATTGTATAGGCTCATATTTAATTGTGTAAGCATCAGCTTCTCGGATCTTTTCTACAGGAAATATCTTCATGAAATTAATTATTTGAGATAAAGGTACAATGAAAAAACTAACATGGTAGTTACAAATATTGTATTTCTTTGTTATGCAAATTTAATAGTAGTATCTTTACAATCAAACCTATTCTGCTAAAACAAATGAAAAGTATTATTCTCTTTTTTAGAATGAGTAAAAAAAAATCTTAACCATGTTTTATCAAAACCATTATTAGATATTTTTATAAGCTATTAATCTGGCTAAGTAAGATTTTAGATAAATCATGGTAAAGACGTTATTATGAAAATAATTGCTGCAGCACTATTTAACCTGTTTGTATTCAGTATTCTATCCTCTTTCGGGCAAACCCAAAACGATTCAATTAGAATCGAAAAAAGACTTGGGACTGTTTATACTCAAAATGGTAAGGTATTAACAATGAAACATCTGTTGAATATTACTGAAGTAAATAGCAAAGCTTATGGCTATATGAGAAAAGCAAGAACTAATAATAATGTAGCTACTATTTTTAGCATGGCGGGAGGATTTTTTATTGGTTATCCCCTGGGTGTTGCTATGGCTGGAGGCGATCCAAATTGGGTGCTTGCCGGAATAGGAGCAGGTCTTATTCTGGTTGGAATACCATTTTCAGTAGGTGCCAACAAGAATGCATTAAAGGCTGTTGAAATATATAATAGTGGATTGGTTCAACAGGAGGCCAGAAGAATAAACTGTAGTTTTGGTGTTACCAATTTTGGTATCGGAATCAGAGTTGCATTTTAATAATAATCGTAAATAGCATATAATGAGAAGTATAACAGTATTGTGTTTGGTTTTGATTTGCTTGGTGGGTTATGGCCAAAGGATCAACCCACATGAGTTTGATATTCAAAATAACAATGAAACGGTTCTAGAAACAGGGGCAAATTTGTCCAATGATACAACAATTGATATTGGTTTCTATAATATCGATATTGAAATTGCATTGGATTCAGCATATTTATCAGGAAGGGTGAAAATTGGTTTTACTTCATTGATAGAAGGACTGGATCAATTTAAAATCGATTTGGATGATGCTTTTTCAATAGACAGTATTTCAAGTCCGGCGTCTTCATATACATTTCTGGACAATATTCTGACAATTAGTCTTGCTGAAACCTTCAATACAGGAGATCAGGTATCATTATCTGTTTACTACAGTGGTGCTCCGGTTTTAGCAGGAGGTTACAAAGGACTTAGGTATGAAGTTCATGATAATAATGAAATAATTATTGCTTCATTATCAACCCCTTATCTGGCACATACATGGTGGCCGTGTAAGGATGGTACTCAGGATAAATCGGATTCAACATTTATAAATATCACGATAAAGGATACAACGATAAGTTCAATTCCGGTGATTGCTGTTTCAAATGGATTGTTGGACACAGTAGAAACAATAGGTAACAAAAAGAAATTTCGATGGAAACATTATTATCCTGTTGTACCTTATTATGTTATGGTTGCAATCTCAAATTATGATCATTTTAACCATAACTATTCAGGTATAACAAGCTTTCCAATCGATTATTATGTATTTGAATCACACAAAGCTGTTGCAGAGGAAGGAGTTACTGAACTACCTGATGCCATGGCATTTTTTGAAAGTGTTTTTGGCCCCTATCCTTTTGCAGATGAGAAATATGGAATGACACAACTGGGATACTATGGCGCCATTGAAAACCAAACAAACACCATCACCAATAATATGAGCCCGTCTTGGTTCTTTGTTTCTGTACATGAGTTGGCACATATGTGGTTTGCCGATATGATTACATGTAACACCTGGCATCATGGATGGCTAAATGAAGGATTTGCATCGTATGCCGAGGCTCTTTATAGTGAGCATCAATACAATAATTATAATGAATATATGGATAATTTCCTCTACTACAATGGAGGGACTGTATACATGGAAGATGTTAGTGACCCGTTTAGTGTTTTTCAGTCAATTATATATAATAAAGGTGCATACGTGCTTCATATGTTAAGAGGAGTTGTAGGTGATAGTCTATTTTTTGATATTGTTTATGATTATGCTTCTGATGATGGTTTTATGTACAAACTTGTCACTACAGAAGAATTTCAGGAGGTTTGTGAAAATATCTCCGGACTTGATTTGAATTACTTTTTTGATCAGTGGATTTATGATGAATACTTTCCAATCTATGGTTATAACTTTGGTTACAATGAATCTGAAGGTAATATCGGACTTGTTGTAAAACAATCTCAGGGAAACATTGGCTGGCGTGAGGTTTTCGAAATGCCCATGGAAGTCGAGCTTATATTTCTGGATGGTACCGATACCATTGTTAATATTTATAATTCGGAGGTACTACAGGAATATACCATTGATATTGATAAGGAGATTTACTTTGCCACACTTGATCCAAATAATTGGATATTAAAAAACTCAAACTATGATCCTAGTATTATTGTAGATATTCCTGAGAATCAATTTTCAGATATTAATATTTTTCCAAACCCTTCTTCAGGAGAAATCAATATCGATGTAGCGGTTAAGGATGCTGTTATTCAGTTGGTTAATATCGAGGGGAAAGTGATTTATAAAACAGTAATTGATGATGTTACCGGAAATGCGCTGAAAATTACAGGGTTGTCATCCGGAATTTATACCGTAATGATTATCAATAATGGAAACTCCATAAGGAGTAAAAAAGTAGTCGTGAAATAAGTTTTTCCAATGATTTATTCCATCCAGGGATCCATGTTCGTATTTGGATTGGCATAGATATCAGTATTCACAAATTTTACAATTGTACGTAACATTTCCAGCTTTACCTTTGCTACCTTGTGGTTTGGATTGATTGTAAGAATGGCCAGATAATCATTAATGGCTTTGCTCTGATTCTGAATTTTTGTGAACAGCTGTGCTCTGGTATGTAGCAGTTCTATATTGGTTTTATCCCTACTCAACTTCTGGCTAAGACGTTCGATTTCCTCTTTTATATCCTTCTCTTCCAAATTAATATCCTTTCGAAATTCTTAACAAACTTATTTCAACATCACCGTTTTCCGGATGGATTGTGAACCAGTTATTATCTTCAGAAAACCATTTATACTGATTACCAACCCTAATAATATAATCGTTGAATTCTTCGCCTTCAATAACCTGAACTACGAACCCACCATTCTTGCTGGCATTGCTTCCATAGCTGAATATAAGTTTAGTGGTTTTATCACCAATGTTTTTTGCTCTTAAAAAGATGTAGTTGCTCTTACGAACATTTATTTTAACAGGCTCAAACTGGAATTTATCAGTCATACCCATGGTAACTGTGTCAGAACTTGAAATAATATCAACAATTGAATTCTCCTCGATAAATTTACTAATCTGATCGATCATTTCCTGAGGATAAGTTTCGTCAGGTTTAATAGTTTGAGCTTTTCTGAATGCCATGATCGCTTTATCATATGCCTTTGCATTGTGTAACTTATCTGCTTCAGCAACAGCAATTTTATATTCTTCCATCAGCATTGCATTTCTTTCAGCAATATATCTATCACATTCAGTTATGCGCTGTCGCGGATGTGTTTCAGATGGTTTAATACTGCTGGCAAGCTGATACTTTTTCAAGGCTTTATCATATTGTCCCTGATCGAAAAACACATCGGCACTTGCAATCGATTCAGCATATCTTTGTTCTTTTTCCGCTTCAAGTCTTTTTAACTCTTCTGCAATATCGGAAAGCCTTTTACGAGGATATTCCTCTTTGGATTTCATTGCTCTAGCTTTCTCAAATTCAACTTTCGATAGCTCAAAACTTCCTTCCGTAAACAATTCATCACCTTTCGAAATAGCATCATCATATCTTTTCTGTAATTCAGCAGCTCTTCTTATTTCTTCCTGAATGTCAATTACTGATTGTTTTTTCTGAGATGCATTAATTTCATTTGGAATAAGAACCAATGCCTCATCATATTTCGTGATGGCAAGTTCGTATTCTTTTGATTCTTTCAACGCATCACCCTCAGCAACGAGAACATCAAATTGTTTTTTGGTTTCGGCTTCCTTTTCTCGAACCAATACAATACTATCAATGGATTTGATCTTAAACACAGGGAGTTGCTCTGCAGGTTTTAATACAAGCGCATCTTCATATGATTTTCGTGACGCAGCAAACAGCTCATCACTAAATTGCTTTTCAGCAAGAAGTATGATTGCATTGTATTCCTCATTTAGTTTTTTCATTGCTTCCGCATCAGTAAGCAATTGATCTATTTCGTTTATTTTGACACCAGGATATGTTTCCTTGGGTTTCATAGTTTGTGCTTCCTGATATTTCTCTATTGAAAGCTCATAGTTTGCTGTGTTGTATAGATTGTCAGCAGTTTGAATCAAGCTATTGTACTCATTGTTCAATTTCTCTGCGGCAGCAATTTGTGCTGAAAGTTTATCAATTTCTGCTATTTGATTTTTGGGATAATTGTCGTCGGGTTTAATTTCCAATGCTGACTGATATTTGTTTAATGCGATGGTATATGAAGATGCATTAAATGCACTATCAGCACTAGCAATAATTGCCTGATAGTTCTCCTCAAATACCTTTTCCTGATTTGCAAAGAATGATTCTATCTCCACAATTTTTGACTTTGGGTATGATTCATCAGGCTTAAGGTTGAGAGCCAAATTATATTTTCCCAATGCAAGTGAGTATTCCTCCGATTGCATCATACTGTCGCCACTGGCAATATATTCATTATAATTCTTATCGAGATCTGCTCTTTCTCCAGCAAGTTTTTCATTGATTTTGGCAATCATATCACCTGGGTAACTCTTTTCGGGCCATAGATCAGATGCAGACAGATATTCTTTACGTGCAGAGATAAAATCCTGGTTTATATAATATTCATCAGCCTTTTCAATAATTATATTGAATTTAACTTCTTTATCTGCTAAAGGAATTAACTGATTAATTTTATCTTTTACTTCAGTCTTTTCCGGCATAATAGCTTCAGCTTCCTGATAAAGTTTTAGCGCCTCACCAAAATTCTTAACTAGAAAGTATCTGTTGGCTTCTTCAAACTTGGCATTGTATCTTGTTTCCCGTTCTTTATAATCTTGTTTTTGTCTACGAGCTTCAGCAAGTTCAGTTATAGGAGAGTCCTTATCAGGAAATATACCTGCGGCATTTGAAAATTCCTCAATAGCTTTATCAAACCTTTCATCAGCAAGATAAACTTTACCTGCCTCCATAAATCTATCGAATGATTCTATTTTGTCTTTTTCATTATTTTGGAATTCCTGTATTTCCCTGATTTTACCTAGTGCATATTCATCATTTGGAACTAACTCAATTGCTCTTTTATATTGGTCAATTGCCAAATCGAGCTTGTTTTGATCATATAGTTCATCTCCAAAATCAATAATGTCATAATATTCGTCTTCAGCGGCCATGGCAGATTTCATCCGCTCAACGATAGTATTTATCTGTTTGTTAGAATATTCATCACCAGGTTTCATTTTTAAAGCCTGTTGATAGTAGGCTTTCGCATCAAGCAACTTTGAGTCGGCCAGCTTTTTATTGGCGTAGATTATTGCCTCATCATAGGTTGTTGCTTGCTGTGCTTGGGCAGTACTTCCAATAAGCATGGCAAAAAACATGATAATCAGGCATTTCGAAAAAGTGAGATTGAATATATATGATAAAGGTTGCATACTTCTTTTATCGACTAATTTATTGGTTGTATAACTCAACACTGATAACGTATATTACTGAGAATTATTTTTTGATGAAATGATACCGTCGGTGATCTCTAACTTTCTATCAGCCATATCGGCCAATTCTTTGTTGTGAGTAACAATAACGAATGTTTGTCCAAACTCTTTTCTAAGGTTCAGGATAAGTTTGTGAAGCTCATACGAAGCAGCTGAATCCAGATTGCCAGAAGGCTCATCCGCAAGGATAACCGCAGGGTTATTTATTAGTGCTCTGGCAATTGCAACTCGTTGTTGCTCACCACCCGACATAGCATCAGGTTTATGGTCGGCACGTTGAGTCATATTAAGAAAAGAAAGAAGCTCATTTGCCTTCTTTTCAGCTGTGCTTTTTTTCATCCCACCAATAAATGCCGGAATACAAATGTTTTCCAATGCAGTAAATTCAGGGAGCAGATGGTGAAACTGAAAAACAAACCCAATTTTTTGGTTTCGGAATTCAGCAAGTGTATTATTGTTTAGTTTCCTGATATTTGTTCTATCTATGGCAATTGTACCTGAATCAGCTTTTTCGATAGTTCCAATTATCTGCAGAAGGGTTGATTTACCAGCACCTGATTTTCCAACAATAGATACAATCTCACTTTTGTCAATACTAAGATTAACCCCAAGTAGTACGTCAACTGGTCCATAAGACTTTACAATATTTTCAGCTAGAATCATTGAATTTGAATCATTGGGGGCAAAGATACTACTAATTTAAAAGCTTGTCTAAATATTGCCAAAACATTAAACTTTGTCGTCTAGTTACTTTGGATATTCATATTTGTGCTACTTTTGGCATCTAATTCTCAATTTAACTTTAACAAACTATGAACCTTCACGAAAATCAAGGTAAATCTATTCTGAATGGTTATGGAGTTGCAGTACCACTGGGTATTGTTGCAGATTCTCCAGATACTGCCGTTGAGGCTGCAAAAGAAATTCAAAAGAAAACGGGATCTGATAAATGGGCCGTGAAAGCCCAGATTCATGCAGGTGGACGTGGCAAAGGTGGCGGTGTCAAGATTGCTAGTTCATTGGATGAAGTTAAAGAGTATGCAGATGCCATACTTGGGATGATGCTTGTTACTCCTCAAACGAAAAAAGAGGGAAAGCTTGTTAGAAAGATTCTTGTTGAGCAAAATATATATTATCCAGGACCTGATAATGTTGAAGAATATTATATGAGTATTCTTCTTAATAGAGATCTGGGACGAAATATGGTTATGTATTCTCCTCGTGGAGGTATGAATATTGAAGAAGTTGCAGAAGAAACTCCCGAAGAAATTTTTACTGAAATTATTGATCCTTCTGTTGGACTTACAGGTTTTCAGGCTCGACGCATTGCTTTTAATTTGGGATTAAGTGGAGTAGCTTTTAAGCAAATGGTAAAATTTGTAGGAGCACTTTATAACGCATATGTTGGTTCTGACAGTAGCTTGTTTGAAATCAATCCGGTTATTAAAGCTGCAGATGGAATGGTGTTTGCCGCTGATGCGAAAGTTGTTATCGACAATAATGCTTTATACCGACATAAAGATATTGCTTTATTACGTGATCTTACAGAAGAAGATCCTACTGAGATTGAGGCTAGTAGATACGATTTGAACTTTGTTAAACTGGATGGAAATGTTGCCTGTATGGTGAATGGAGCCGGACTAGCAATGGCAACAATGGATATGATCAAAATGTCAGGTGGAAATCCGGCAAACTTCCTTGATGTAGGTGGTACAGCTGATGCAAAAAGAGTTGAAGAAGCATTTAGAATTATACTTAAAGATGAAAATGTTGAAGCTATTCTTGTAAATATTTTTGGTGGGATTGTTCGTTGCGACAGAGTAGCCAATGGTATTGTTGATGCATACAAAAATATTGGTGATATTAAAGTTCCAATTATTGTTCGCCTCCAGGGTACAAATGCCGAAGAAGGAAAAGAATTAATTGATAAATCAGGATTGAAAGTTCACTCAGCTATTAGGCTTGAAGAAGCTGCTCAATTAGTTAATGATGTGCTTTCATAAACCATAGACGAAATTAAAAAACCGGTATCAGCTATGTTGGTACCGGTTTTTTTGTGTCCATAACAAAAAGTTATATTTGTATTACAAATTCTTATCAATACAGCAATCCTAATGGGGAAATTCCGAAATGCAATATATCTTCCTTCAGTTTATCTGAGCATTGTAAGGAATTTAAAAGTTCAAAAGAAGTTTCTGGTTTATCACCTGGAACCACTCTTATTTGATTATGAAAATAGAAATGATGGTTCCTTATCAGAGAAGGATTTCATAAAGATCAGGAAGTATTACGGACTTGCAGTTTCAGCAATTCTTGGTGAAGCATTTTGTTTACTTCGGGGAGTACCTATGAGTGACAAAGAAAGGTGGACTTCAACAAGTCAGGGAATTATTACGGGTGTTTTTGATGACTTTTTTGATGAAAAGGAGTTAACAGAAGACCATATAAAAAACTTTGTTACAAAACCTGAAGCTGTAACTCCATCTGCACTTAATGAAGAATTGTTTCTTAATTTCCATATGAATGTTTTATCGGAAGCCCCAAGACCTAATGATGTTAAAAAATATATGATGCTTGTCTATCATAATCAGGTTGAAAGCTTGGAACAAGAGAATTTTGATATTAGTGAGAAGCGAATCTGGGAAATAACCCAGGATAAGGGAGGAAATTCAGTACTGTTTTACAGATCAGCTTATGATAATCCGATGGATGCTAGTGAGCAAAAAACACTTTATCGTCTTGGTACATTGATGCAGTTGGAAAATGATGTGTTTGATGTTTATAAGGATTATAAAGATGGAATCAAAACCATCCCTACAGCTGTAAGAAGTGTTGATGAAATAAGAAAGTTATATCATGAGCAACTGGATATTTTTATCAGCTATGCTTATGAAATGGATTATCAACAAAAGAATATCCGAAATTTTTTAGATGGGATAATGCCTGTTATAAACCGTGGATTTGTTTGTTTGGATCAGTATAAGAAACTTGAGTTGGAAAATGAAGGAGTTTTTGATCCTGGTGCTTTTACAAGAAAGCAGTTGATTTGTGATATGGAGAAACCTGCAAATATTCTTAGAACCATATATTATCAGGTGAAAAATACCTATTAGGTTACTTCTGAAACAGAAGAATATTATAAGACCATAGTCCCTTTTTTAATGCTTTATACTGGTATAGTCCTGATTTATAATGGTTTTTGGCAAAAGGAGATGGACGATTGAGCAAATTGTAGGCTACTGCAAATGGTCCGCCAAACAAATACGACATATACATTCGTTTAGCTGTTGGCTTTATATTTTCTGTTACATCTTTTTGGGAATTTAGCTTAAACCCTTCTTTTGAAAAGGCTGAACAATATTCATCAAGTGTTAGAAATCTAGCCATGCTCCATAGGGTTCTCCATTTTTCCAATAGGTTACCTGTATCCTGAACGTCGTTATCAGCTTTAAAATAATCAGCTATTATCAACTTACCACCAGGAACCAACAATCTCATTGCTTCTTTTGCAAATCTCCCTTTATCAGGAGCTGATGTTACACTTTCAATTGCCCAGATTAAATCAAATGATTCATCTTTAAAATTTGTATTGGTATAATCCTGTATTGAGAAAGTCACCTGATTATCAATGCCTAATGAATCTTTAGCTTTTTTTGCATACTCATACTGCTTTTCACTTAAGGTGATGCCTTCAACCACAACATTGCATTCTTTTGCAAGATAGAATGAAGAACCACCAACTCCACAGCCTGCATCCAGTACCCTTTCACCAGTTACAACATTTGCAAAGTTGGCGAGTACTTTATTAGTATTCAACAATGACTCCTGAAAGTTACGTGTACCATTATCCCAAATACCATAATGAACCGATAAATTATTATCTAATCTCCACCAGTTTTTGTAATGGTTGAGGGTTTGGTTATAGTAATCGGCTATGTTTCTATTTGTATTCAAAAATGTTTTTTATCTGGGGTAAAAATAGGAAATACTCTCAAATGTAGTTCTAGTAATCGACCTACTTATTAACCACTAGCAGAAAACAGCCATTTATCTTCTTTGGCAGAAAGTAGTGAATATTAGATGGTTAATTGGTGGTTTATTTGTAGTGTAATTTTTTAGTATAAATCTTTAAAACTTAAACAAATGGAAATTTATGACATTACGAAGTTAGAATTAGTGATTAGAAATGAATCACTAAACGGTAAATCAAAAGAAGAGGTAAAAATGTATATTAAGGATAATATTGTTCCTGTATTGTTTACTCATTTAACAACTAAACCAAAGCCGGGTAGTGCTTCTGTTTCTTGCACAGGAAGTAGTGGTGGAGATGTTTCTTGTACCGGTTCTGTTTCTGTAAGCTGGTAATCATGGGAAAAGGAAAATCATTACATATAGGACTAAACTTTGTCGATCCTCATCATTATGATGGTTGGGATGGCAAATTGAACGCATGCGAAAATGATGCAAGTGATATGGAGAATATTTCAAGATCCTTAAAATTTGAAACAAAATTGTTGCTGCGAGAGAAAGCTACTAGAAATAGTGTTAAAAATGCCATTGAACAAGCTGGCAAAGAACTTAAAGATGGGGATATATTTTATATCTCATATTCTGGCCATGGTGGTCAACTTCCTGATCGTAACGAAGATGAGCCAGATGGACGAGATGAAACTTGGTGCTTATTTGATGGAGAATTAGTAGATGATGAATTGCGACTTCTTTGGAAAAAGTTTGCAAAAGGGGTACGGATATTTGTTACATCTGATAGTTGCCATAGTGGTTCCATTATTAAGTCCAGAGTAAATTCTAATTCGGTAGTACCTGGTTTGAGAGCTAAATTTATGAATACTGACATCGGTTTGAGGGTTTACTCTAAGAATTATGATTTTTATGAGGATATATTGCGCAACACACCTGTTGTTAAATCTCATGAAATAAAAGCCAGTGTTCTACTTATATCTGGTTGTCAGGATAATCAATATTCTTACGATGGCGATGAAAATGGTTCTTTTACCTCTGCTTTAAAAATTATTTGGAATGGAGGTAAGTTTATAGGTGATTATCCTAAATTTCATAGAAGGATTGTTGAGATTCTTCCATCCTACCAAACTCCTAATTATATGACAGTTGGTTTTAAGAATTATTTCTTTGAGGATCAAAAGCCTTTTACAATTTAATAATTGTTGTTTACCTGCTTATTGAAAGTCAAATTTCAATAAACAGGTTAAACTTTAAATAGCTATAATGAAAATAATAATAACAACCATAATACAAATAGCCATGTTTTCTACATTGTATTCTCAATCTGTATATAATAAGGATGCATCGAATAAGTCAATTATTTTTGATAAGATTAATATAGATTTTGTAAAACCCACTGAGTTAAATAATATTAAAGATGAAAGTAAAGCAGCTGGTGCAGTGATTGCTTCAATTGTACCAAATTTGATAGACTTGGGCTTTAAAGTCACCTCTGATGTATTAAAAAAGCGCGCTAAAAAATTCTCTGGAGAATATGTTATTGAGAAAAGTTATTTACATGCTGATACTGGTGTGATTCCGGAGATCTCCTTTAAAAGGAAAATCAAACTGAAGGGAGCGGTAGGTTTGGAAAGTGCTTTAACTGTTGATTTTGGTGTCATTTATGCAGATAATGTAGGTGGGTTTATGTTTATAATTAAATCAATAGTATTAAATTATTCAAAAGCTAAAGTTACTGGAAACTCTAAAAGACTTGATTATATATTCGAAATAAAGCCAACTTTCTACTATAATGGTAAGAAGACCAAAGTTGAACTTTACCCTATTAGGATTAATTCTGTTGAGTTCAAGAGAAATGTATTTGAAAAAAATAGCTATAGGTCAGATATTATCTTTATTCCTAAGGATGCTTTCTTAACAGAATTCTCAGTGAAGATTATTGAAGTAAACCCTAAGAAGGTTAATGCTGATGAGATATTATCTGTATTCGATAATTATTCTGAAGATTCAAAAACAATAATTAAGAATATTATAGTTGCTACACAGTCTTCACAAGATTAGCTATATAAGATATTATTAACCTTTTTCAATAAGTAATACGAAAATAATGTTGGTTGATAAGTTAATATCCTTTTCTTTACAGAGATCCAATGACCTACTATTGATTCATGTATCTGGAAAAGTTAAGAGATCAAGGCCTGGGTTACCGCAACTAGTTCTTTATGATATACAAAATGATTCTGAAATACTTGCATTTGATTTTGTTATATACGATAGCCCTTATTCAGGAAAAAAGGTTATTGAATGTGAGGTTCACTTAGTATTAAAACTGAGTGATATGCCATTCGGCATTAAAGCAATAAAAGTAAATGCAGAAATGAATTCTGACATTATTCCAATCGATATTATTGATTAATTCAACATGTATAATAATGATTATATTTGTAAAAACAATAAGTACAGTATGTTACGCCTAATAATTGCCGATGATCATCCCATTATCGTTGGTGGCCTGAAATTAGTTCTTGAAAATGATAGCAGAATTGGATCTGTTAATGAGGTTTCCAATGGTGAAGAATTAATCGAATGGCTTACTAAGAATGAAGCCGATTTGGTACTTCTCGATATTAATATGCCAAAAATGAATGGGATCGATGCTTGTGGAATTATTAAGAAAAATTGGCCACAAATAAAAGTTATTGCCTACTCTCAATATGATGAACCACGGTTTGTTAAACGATTAATAAAATGTGGTGTTGATGGTTATCTGCTTAAAAACACTCCTGCTAATGAATTGTTTACAGCCATAGATACGGTTAGTAATGGAGGGTTGTATTTAAGTGAGGATCTTCCGGCATCTCTGTTATTAGGTAAAAATCGAAAGAAATCTGACTCTCTCTTTCCAGATTTAAGCAACCGTGAAAAGGAAGTGCTAAAACTAATATGTGCAGAGTTTAATACTCAGGAAATTGCAGACAAATTATATATTTCAACCCACACGGTTGAAACTCACAGAGCAAACCTACTCTTAAAGGTAGGTGTTAAAAACACGGCAGGCCTTGTTAAATGGGCTGTTGAAAATTATAATTACTAAAAATTAATACTATGTCAAATAAAACACTAAGATGCTGGCGAGTAAGTAGTCCGGCAATCGATAGCAATAAAATAATGATTAATTTTGTTGTTGAAATACCTGAAAACTATACAATTGTGCCTCAAAACCCGGTACCATCTGATGGGCACATATGGAAAAATGTTGATGGCAATGCTATACCTGTATATAAGGTAATTGATGGAAGTCAGGTTCCTTCTTTAAAAACAAAGATTGAAATAATTATGTGTGAAGTTAAGCTAGTTAAAGCTTGGAATCTATATAACGACCACAAATCAGGTATTAGAATAATTAACACTGATAATGACCCCGATGATGAAGAAACTATGAGTACTTCTAGTGCGGATATTGGATTTTTACCCGATGAAGATAAACAATAAAAGCATTTTTGCTATTAACTTCGTTGTAGCAATAATTATTGGATTATGTTTATCTGTTGTTAATACCCAAGGAAGGACATTTGTTGACTCAGATAGTGTTTATAATAAGTTTGTTAACAATTACTATTTTAATAATACAAGAAGTAAGACTGACATACTTTTAGTATTAGACAGTTTATTAACTAACAACTTGTTCTCCAATGATTCTCGTGCACACTTACTATTAATTAAAGGAAAAACACTTCACGAAGTGTCTCGTTTTTATGAGGCAAAAAAGGTTCTTGATAAATCGTTATGCTTAGTGGATAAAAACAATGACACAATAGTTGCCAGGATATATTTGAATATAGGGATTGTGTTAAAGAATATTGGTGAGACCGATTCAGCATCTGCATATTATAAAAGGGCTATTGACTTGTATCAAAGTGCAGGAGATAGTATCGGCATGGCAAGAGTACTAAGCAATTATGCAATTCATTATTCCTCAGTTGGAAATTACGAACTCGCTCTTACTTATTCACTACAAAGTAATATGTTATATTCCTCATCAGGAAAGAAAGAAGAGTACCTAAAATCATTAATAAATACCGCAAATATTTATGATTATTTAAAGCAATATAATAAAGCTATTGAGTTATATAATAAAGTCTCAAAACTGGCGAAACAGTCTAATGCTGAAAGTATATACAATAAGGCTCTTCTCAATATGGGAGTAATAAATTACCATCTTGAAAAATATGATAAATCGCTGGAATTATTTTTGGAAGCTCTTAATTATTATAATACTATCGATGATAAAAGAGAATTGTCGTTGTTGTATTCAAATATCTCTCTGATTCAGCGAAAAAGAAATAATTATAATGCCAGTATACAATATCTTTTGAAATCCTTATCTCTTTCAAGAGAAATAAGAGATATGGCTGGCATTATCCGGGCTCTTAATAATTTATCCATAATTCATCAGTATCTAAAACAATATAACATTGCTAAACAATATCTTTTTGAAAGTTTGAAATATTCTCAAACTAGTGGTTATAAAAAGGATATGATGAGATCATATAAAAACCTTTCTAATCTTTATGATAGAATAGAAAATAAGGATTCAGCACTTTTTTTCTATCGTTTGTATCATCAAATGTCAGATTCTATTCTAAATCAAACTAAGATTGAAAAGATTGCGGAATTACAGGCAAAATATGAAAAAAAGGAAGATGAGGTCAGGATATTAAACCTTGAAAGACTTAATACTAAACAGATGAATTCTAATCAAAAGCTGATGTGGGAAAAGAACGTCATATTAATCATTGGTATTTCGACTTTATTACTGTTATTGTTGTTATTATTTCTTTATCGATATCGTTACAACAAAAACAAACTAATAGCAAATCAGAAAATCAGGTTGCTTGAAGATGAGAAACAACTTATCGCAGCTCAATCAATTCTGGCAGGGCAGGAGGAAGAGCGTAAAAGAATCTCGCAGGAACTCCATGATGGAATAGGTGTGTTGCTTTCTTCTGCCAGTATAAGGTTTTCAAATATTACAGGATTATTGGATGAAGAGAATAGTGATGAGTTAAAGCGTGCAAATCAAATGCTGCAAAATGCAAGTAATGAAGTGAGAAAAATTTCTCAGAATATGATGCCTGGAGTGTTAACAAACTTCGGATTGTTTGATGCAATTGAAGATTTGTTTGAAGATGTGAATGAATCATCTAATATTAATGTTGAATATATTCATAAAGGTTATCGACCACGTCTTAAAGATAAGTTCGAGATTATGATTTACCGGATTGTACAGGAGATGGTAAATAACTCTTTAAAACATGCCAATCCACAAAACATTACTCTATCTACAGAATTAACTAAAAAAGAGCTTCTTCTGAAATATTCGGATGATGGTATTGGATTTAATATGAATGAAATATCAAAAGGCTTGGGATTGTCGGGAATTAGTTCAAGAGTTGACTTTCTGTCCGGTAGGGTTAATATCAAAGCCGAACCAAATTTGGGATGTAGGTTTAATATTGTTATTCCTGTTGAGTAAAAATAACAACCTTTGAAGATTAATAATGTATATGCGTAGACAGTGGCCCCGTTTTTGTATAAAATGATTGTTTGTCGTTGGCAATTAAATTAAATTTGCATGAATTAATTATTTACTTATGAAACGAATAGCAACACTACTACTAGCTGTAATACTAATTACGATTAGTGCAACCAGTCAAAACCTGAGTGCATACCTTTCATACTCAGTATTCAATACTCCTGAGAATAACCCCTATGTTGAGACTTATTTAACCATAAACGGAGCCAGTATAAACTATAAAATGCTTGATAACGGTAAGTTCCAGGGAGTCGTTGATGTACAAGTGCTCTTTAAAAAAGGTGATTCTATCGTTAATTATGCAAAATATGATCTGAACAGTCCGATACTCGATGATACTACTGTGATTGATCAGAATATGCTTGATATTCAACGTTATGGATTGCCGCAAGGTGAGTACACGATAGAAATCTCCCTTAGGGATAGCTATAGTGAAAACGTTAAACTTACATCAACTGATAAATTAGAGATTAAATTTCCAGATGGAGCATTGGAGTTTTCAGATATTGAGCTACTCACTTCCTTTGAGAAATCGGATGAACAAGATATTTTAACCAAAAATGGTTATCAATTGAAACCGTATGTTTTTAATTATTATCCGCAATCAGCTAACAAGATTTCATTTTATACTGAACTGTATAATACAAAGGATGTTCTTGGTGAGGAGCCATTTCTGTTAACTTATTATATAAGACCTTTTGAAACTGAAAAGAAACTTGATAAGTATATTTTTAGAAAAAGAGAAAATCCAAAAGAGGTTGTGAGTGTGTTGAGCTCATTTGATATCAATGAATTACCAAGTGGAAACTATTTATTGGTTTTTGAAGCAAGAAACAGGAATAATGAACCCATAGCTATTAAGGAAATATTTTTCCAAAGATATAACCCTACAGCCCAATACAACATTAATAACCTGCTTGTGCTAAATACATCCAACACTTTTGTTGATGGAATTAGAAGCCGTGATACACTTGATAATTATGTTCGTTATCTATCTCCAATAAGCACCGATATGGAGCGCTTATATGCTGAGTCGCTTGTGGAAACAGGCTCAGATGAGGATCTTCGGAAGTACCTTCTTAACTTCTGGGTTGAACGTGACAAACTAAGTCCTGATGTTGCTTGGCACGATTATCTGATAAAAGTTAAACAAGCTAACAAGAATTTTAAATCAGTTTCACATGAAGGTTATCAAACCGACAGAGGTCGTGTGTATCTGCAATATGGCCAGCCAAATGTAATATCTGAGCAATATTTTGAGCCAGCAGCCTATCCTTATGAGATATGGCATTTTTATCAACTTGGCGATCAGCGTGATAAGAAATTTGTTTTCTATACTCATGATCTGGCAACCAATGACTTCCAGTTAATTCATTCCAATGCTGTTGGTGAGCTGAATAATTATAGATGGCAAACGGTTATATATCGTCGTACATGGGACCCAAACAGTATTGATGATGCAATAATTCCTTCATCATGGGGAAGTAATGCAACTCAGTCGTACACCCAACCATGGTAGATTGTCAGATTCAGTAATTTATTGCTCTATTATTGCCATTAATACCAAAAGTGTACTATTTTCGTGAACTTTTACTGGTGATTAATTAATCACACTTATACTGGTTGAAATTTGAAGAGAGTTGCGGTTGTAATACTTAATTATAATGGGGTTAAATTTTTAAGAAAATTTTTGCCAGAAGTGATTAAATTCAGCTCAAAGGATGCTGATATTTATGTTGCAGATAACTGCTCAACAGATGGTTCCGTTGAGGTACTTCAGGAAGAATTTCAGGATGTAAAGCTTATTGTTAATGAGTTTAATGGTGGTTTTGCTTCCGGTTATAATCAATCTCTTAAGCAAATTGATGCTGACTATTATATTCTTCTTAATTCTGATATTGAGGTAACCGAGAACTGGATTCCCCCGGTAATCGAACTTATGGATTCCGATACTTCCATTGGTGCATGTCAGCCAAAAATAAAATCATACAATAATAAATCAGAGTTTGAGTACGCAGGTGCAAGTGGAGGATTTATTGATAAGTACGGATTCCCCTTTTGTAGAGGAAGAATATTTCAGTCACTTGAAGAGGATAATGGCCAGTATGATGAACCCATTGAGATTTTCTGGGCAACAGGAGCATGTATGTTTGTAAGGGCAGATTTGTTTCATAGTATGGGAGGATTTGATGATGATTTCTTTGCTCACATGGAAGAAATTGATTTCTGCTGGCGTAGTAAAAGTCTTGGTAATAAAATTATGGTTTGCCCAAATTCTACAGTTTACCACGTTGGGGGAGGGACATTACCCGTTGGTTCTGCTTGGAAAACCTATCTGAATTTTAGAAATAATTTTGTTCTGTTATATAAAAACCTTCCATCTAATAAACTTTATAGAGTGCTGGTTGTAAAACTATTTCTAGATGGTGTGGCTGGTCTTAAGTTTTTGTTTCAGGGAGGATTTAATGATTTAATTGCTGTAATAAAAGCCCACTTGTATTTCTACAGGAACTTTAAAAAGATCGATCGGAAAAGGAAGAATACTGTTCGCAAAGAAGTTTCAATGATATATAATAGAAATATAGTTGTAATGCACTATATACTAAGAAAGAAGAAATTTTCTGACTTGAAACCCGAATTATTTAGTCTTGAAATAAGCAAGAGCAAGTCGGTAAGAAACTAACCCGAACCCCGAAATACTTCCAATACAATAAGGAGCTATATAGCTTTTATGCCTGAAAGATTCACGCGAGAAGATATTTGATATATGTACTTCAACTACAGGTATTTCAATGGCTTTTACCGTATCGCCAATTGCAACTGATGTGTGAGTATAAGCACCGGCATTTAAAATAATCGCATTAAATTCGAAATTAGCTTCCTGCATCTTGTCTATAATATCACCTTCAATATTCGACTGGTAATAATCAATATCAAGTTCAGGAAACCTCTTTTTCAATTCCTCAAGGTAATCTTCAAACGAAAGTGTACCATATAATTTTGTCTCTCTTTCACCTGTGAGATTAAGGTTAGGACCATTTAATATCAGAATCTTCATAGTCGAGTTTTAATGTACACTGCAAAGATAATTTGTTTACAAGCGATTTGTGAAAAAACTGAAAAAAGTTATTCCAACTGGCCTTGTTAGTAACTCACTTAATCTAGCTGATAGTTGGTTAATTTATAGGTAGATGTAAAATAAAATAAAAAAATATAGAACTATGTAATGCATGGTACTAAATTATTAGTATATTTGCACATTAATTGATAACAAAAATTAGATAATTAGTAATATGAAACTCGAAAAAACTAATGCCCAAATGAGGAAAGGAGTGTTGGAATTATGCATACTTTCAGTGATTTCCAGTGAGGAAGCATATGCTTCAAACATACTTTCAGCATTAAAGGATGCCGAATTGCTGGTTGTTGAAGGTACAATTTACCCTTTGCTTACTCGGCTTAAAAATGATGGCTTACTCAGTTACCGCTGGGAAGAGTCCACATCGGGACCACCCAGAAAATATTATAGTTTGACAGATGCCGGCAAAGAAGTGTTGGAATCATTGAAAGATAATTGGAAGCAATTATCTGATTCGGTTAACAGCTTAATAAATTATAAATCGACAAAAAAATGAAAAAAGTAATGAATATAAATATTGGCGGAAGTGTTTTTCATGTTGATGAGGATGCTTATGATAAACTTAAAACTTATCTACGTCAAATAACCAGACATTTTAAAAATACCGAAGGTGGCGATGAGATAATTCATGATATTGAAGCTCGTATAGTTGAATTATTTGATCAGAAACTTACCGATAAAAAACAAGTAATAACACAGGAAGATGTATCTGAGGTGATTAAGATAATGGGCAAGCCTTCAGATTTTGAAGAAGATGTGGAAGAAGAATATTTTAGTGATCCTGATGTTAGACAGGTTAATAAGAAAAGACTATTCCGTGATATTGATAACCGGATGCTTGGTGGCGTTTGTTCAGGATTGGGAGCCTATTTCAGATTAGATCCGGTGTGGTTTCGGATTGCATTTATACTAGCAACCTTTGCCGGTGTTAGTATTCTGGTATATATAATTCTGTGGGTAATAATTCCTCCGGCCAAAACCATCAGCGAAAAACTTGAAATGCAGGGAAATCCTGTTAATATTACGAATATTGAAAAAACCATTCGTGAGGAAATGAATGATATTCGCGATAAATTTGATGACTTGGCATCACAAGCGAAGGAAAAGTTTAGGAAGAAGAATTAGGAGTAATGCTGAAATGGAGAAATGGAGTTCTGGGGTGATGGAATATCTCAATCTATACTTATATAATTATCCTTCGATGCACAGACTCTTGCTGAGAAACGAAGACCGCTTTTGAGTAATGGTTCAATATTATTGAATCTCTTTTCTGTGCTGGTGTTGAAGAGTGCATAAATAATTCCTGCATTAAATGCATCACCGGCACCTATGGTACTTATAACATTGGTTTCCATTGCCGACAATTTTATTTGTTTCCCATTATAATCCGCAATCACACCATCAGGGCCAAGAGTTATGATAATTAGCGCATTTCTGTTAATATCACGGATGTTCCTCAACTGAGTTTGTAGGTCATTGTCTCCAAAAATATTTGTCATATCTTCGTCTGATCCTTTGATAATATCTGAGTACTTAATATTTTCAATTACAGCATTCATTATTCTCTTATCCTTAAGATGTTCTGGGTTTCTGATATTAGGATCGTAAATGACTGTAACGTTATTTTGTCTTGCCTTTTCAACATTTGAAACAATGCTTTTCCGAATATCTGTATCAACAGAATATAATGAACCAAATAGTAATATGTCTTCAGAATCGAAATCATGAATTTCCAAAAGATCTCTCGATTCAGGATAATTTTTCATGAAAGTATAACTTGGTTTTTTGTTCTCATCAAGAAATGCAAGTGCCAGACTAGTATTATTGTCATTATACTTTCTGATGTAGTGTGACTTCACATTGTTTTCATTCAAAAAGTCAGTGATTAACCCGGCTGTTGTGTCATCCCCAAGTTCTGTAATAAGTGATACTTCAATCCCTGATCTTCCTAGTGACACTGCTGTGTTTAACATTGCACCACCTGGCCTTACAAAAGCATCATCAGGAGAATTAATAATAATATCCAGAAGTGATTCACCTAGAGTAAAAACCATGGAGAGAATATTTAATTAAGTAAACTTACTTATGAGTTCTTTATGTTGTGGAAATATCTCTGATAACTTAGTTCTGTCAGCCATTTCAAAATCTTCAAAATCAAATCCCGGACTTACTGTACAACCAACCAGTGTGTAATCTCCTGTCGAGTAGGCAGCAAACCAACTTTTTGCTTTAATAATAATCTGTGGCAAGCATCCTACTTCAAAATCAAGTCCTAGCTTGTGTTCGATTAGATTTCCATTATCATCAATTTCAAGGATTGTAATTGGAGCACCATCATAAAAATGCCATAATTCATCAGATTTAATTCTGTGAAATGCAGATTGTTGTCCTATCTCAAGTAGAAAATATATTGATGTGGAAAATGATCTATCTCCTGTGAATCTTTTTGGCAATGCATTTTGACTAACAGATTCTGAAGACCGATAAACTTCCTTAAAATATCCACCTTCAGGATGGGGAAACATTTTAAGATTTTCGATCCAGTATTTTGAAGATTTCATCACTCAGTTCGTGCGTTTAAATTACGTTTGCTTTGAGCTTCATTGAAGATGTATACAAGTTTGAAAGTTAGCACCTTATTAAATTGATCCCTTGTCCATTTATTGCCTGCAAAATCTCCAAATTCCCGTGTGCGGATTTTCACCATCGAATTTTGATATCTGATGCCAAGTTTTAATGGGCCATAGAGTTTAATTCTAAGATCGATGATATAACTAAAATCATTCTTATCATATGTGCCACTGTTAAGAGTTGTACCTTCTACAATTTTACCATGTTCCCACTCTTGAACACCAACTAACCTTCCCCAGGAAAATCCAGCTCCAATAGTAATAAAATCACGATCAGTAAAGTGAACAAGCACTGGAACTTCAACATAATTCAATCGTAACTTATACTGACCTGTTAGTACTTTACCTACGGAATCGGTTTCTGAGTATTGCGCTCTCTGGTTTGCTCCTTTTTGGTTAAAAGTAACTTCCATACTCACGTCCCACTTCTTTTTGAAAGGAATAAGTGCACCTGCACCTATCTGTAATCCGGGTTTTCTAAATCCATGTACTTCATCTCCTTCAACCTGAGTTAGGTTAAAACCCAGAATCGCTTCACCCTTAATAATCTGCGCAAAACTGTCAGCTTGTATGCCGCAGATAATCAGAGCTATAAGAAATATTATCTTTTTGATCTTCATTTATGCAAACTTATTTATTGCGAACGTAAAAATAGCACAATAATTGTGGTTGCAATGTGTTCTTAGCAGAGAAAAAGATAAAATTGTATCAATTAAAAAATAGTATCTTTGATCATCTTATTTAACTTGAAATTGTTTCTTCCATCATTCAACCTTGTGATTCAAAGGTTGTCTCAGAATATATGAAATCATACGACGAAATAATATCTTCCAAAATTGATCAGTTGCTCAATTGTATTGCTGGCAATATGTCGACTGTTGATAAAGCTTCCATAAAGCTTGCTTTTGACATTGCGTCGGAAGTATACAGGGATACATATACTGATGATGGTAAGCCATTTGTTCTGTTTAATCTTGATGTTGCAATTATTGCAATAAAGGAGATTGGCTTAGGGCCAACTTCAGCGATATGTGCATTACTTCATGGAATTAATGAAAAAACTGATTATTCAATCAATAAAATAGAAGCCGATTTTGGAGAACATGTTGCCGATATCATTAGAGGGTTTAACAGTTTGTCGGAATTAAGGACCGAAAGGATTTCATTTCAGTCGGATGCATTCCGGACAATGTTCCTTTCAATGGTTGATGATATGCGTGTAATTTTGATAAGACTTGCACACAGACTTAATGATTTAAGGCATCTTGATATATTAGGGAAAAAGCGCGATTATTTTATCAATGAGGTTAAATATCTTTATATACCTATTGCACATAGGCTTGGTTTATATAAAGTTAAGGCCGAATTCGAGGAACGGGTGATGAAGTATGAGCAGCCCGAAATATACAAGGAAATTAGCAATAAGATTAAGGAAACAAAGTCCAAGAGGGAGGTTTATATCAATGATTTTATTCGTCCTGTTGAGAGGGAGTTAATGGCTAATAATTTCAAGTTTGATATTAAATGGCGTACCAAGTCAGTACCGTCTATTTGGGCAAAAATGACTCGTCAGAATGTTTCATTTGAAGAGGTATATGATCTATTTGCTATCAGAATTATTGTTGATGGTAAGAAAAAACGTGAAAAGGAAGATTGTTGGAAAGTTTATTCTCATGTAACGAATATTTATGCCCCTAATCCAAAAAGGTTAAGAGATTGGATATCAACACCAAAGGCAAGCGGCTATGAGTCTCTGCATACAACGGTGATGGGACCCAATGAAAAGTGGATTGAAGTCCAGATCCGAACAGCCCGTATGGATGAAGAAGCTGAAAAGGGACAGGCTGCGCACTGGCAGTATAAAGGTATCATGAAGAAAAAGGATACCGAGAACTGGTTATCACAGGTTCGTGATATTCTTGAAAATCCAGATCAGATTTTTCATGAAAAATCTTATAAGAGTAATGGAGAAAAACAGCTTGAGAGTGTTTTTGTGTTTACTCCTTTGGGTGATTTGAAACAGCTTCCAATGGGATCGACAGTACTTGATTTCGCATTTGGTATTCATACCGATATTGGCGCGAAATGTCGAGGAGCAAAGGTAAATAACAAGGTTGTACCCATTCGTTATGTGCTTCAGAATGGTGATAAGGTTGATATTCTTACATCAAAGAATCAAATTCCTAAACACGATTGGCTGTCGTTTGTAACAACAGATAAAGCAAGAACACGAATTCGACGACATCTCAAAGAAGCAAAATATAAAGAAGCAGATACAGGAAAATCACTACTTCAACGTAAGTTGAAAAACTGGAAAATTAAGAGTAATGATGATTTAATTGATTTTCTGGTAAAACACTATAAACTTGAGGCAAGTATCGATCTTTATTATCTTTTGGCAACAGATAAGATCGAGTTAGCGAGTTTAAAATCGCTATTGCAGAAGTTTGTGGAAACTGATGTGTCTTTAAAACAAAGAGAAGTTTCTGAACCTGCTAAACCACCGAAGGATAAGCCTGAGGAAAAAGAATCGTCAGATATACTATATATCGGTGAAAATCTTAAGAATGTTGATTACCGAATGGCTAAGTGTTGTAATCCGATTCATGGTGATAAGGTTTTTGGTTTTATCACAACACTGGGAGGTATTACTATTCATCGGAATAATTGCCCTAACGCCAAGAGACTAAAGGAAAAATATTCGTATCGCGTTTTGGATATCAAGTGGGTTGCATCCGGTGAGGAGTCATATTCGATTGCTAACCTGAGAATTACTGGTGAAGATGAACTAGGTGTTGTTGGAGAAATTTCTAAGGTAATTTCTGATGATCTTCGTGTTAATATGCGCTCAATTAACTTTCAAACAACTGGGAAAAGGTTCGTTGGTAAGGTAAGTGTAAGTGTAAAAGATCATGATCATCTGGTTCAGTTAATGCATAAACTGAATAAGGTGGATGGTGTTAATAACGTTGTAAGAGCAAAATAATTCCTGCAAGATCAATAACCAAAATTCTGGAATACTGTGTGAAAATGTAACAGTGAATGTAGTCTATTAGATTATTTGATATTGTTGGTAATCAGCCTATATCCCGATCCGTGTTGAGTAATGATTTTAATCGTTTCATCGTAGGATAATAACTTTCTAAGCTTAGCAACATAAACATCCATGCTTCTACTTGTAAAATAATTCGCGTCACCCCAAATCCGATTCAGAGCAACTGATTTAGGCAATATGTCGCCAAGATGTTCAACAAGCATTTGTAGCAATTCACTTTCCTTTGGCGAAAGAGTTTGTTTATTATCATTATCATTATTTAACAAGTTGCGTGATCGGTAATCGAAAGTAAAACAGCCAATTGTATAGATGCCGGTATTGTCTTGATTTCCTGATACAGATCCTCGACTGAGAATAGCCTTTATCTTATATAGTAAGATTTCTGAATCAAAGGGTTTGGTAATATAATCGTCGGCGCCAGTTTTATAACCTTCAAGAATATCTTTTCTTAGTGTTTTTGCAGTGATAAAAATAAATGGAACATTTGAATCGGATTCCTTGATACTGTTTGCTATGGAAAAACCATCTATGTGAGGCAACATAACATCAAGAAGAACAAGGTCGTATTCCGTTGAGAGATATTTAGGCATTGCATCCTGACCATCATCAACCCAGTCGACATCAAAATCATTAAGCTCAAGATATGACTTCAGTACTGCTCCAAAGTTAATGTCATCTTCAACCAATAACAACTTATGATTTTTCTGTGTCATGCCTCTGTATTATTTTTAATGCAGTTAAATTTAAGCAAAAAAGTACTTCCGTTTCCCGGTTCACTGGATACACTTATATCTCCACCATGTGCTTCAATAACAGCCTTTACATAACTGAGTCCAAGTCCAAACCCCTTTATATTGTGTATGTTTCCTGTGGGTTTTCTGTAAAACTTATCAAAAATATGTTTAACAACTTCCTTGGTCATTCCAAATCCGTTGTCTGAGATACGAACAAAAAGGTTATCCTGTTTATTGTATGTTTCAATCAAAATATCAGGAGGATTAGTTGTGTATTTAATGGCATTATCGAGTAAGTTATTGATCACATTGGCAAAATGTATCTCATCAATATCAATGTTAAAACAAGTGGCTCGTAGTGATGAAGAAACTTTTCCCTGTTTTTTTTGAGCAATTAGTTCCAGAACATTAATGCAGTTTTGAATAATGCTGTGTACATCATTTCTCTGAATATCAACCTGTAACTGCCCCTGATCGATCAATGCCATTTGAAGAACCCTCTCAACCTGATTGTTCATACGCTTATTCTCCTGACGGATAATATTCAAATAATAACGTGTTGGTTTTTCAATTCCAAGAACTTTTGGTGATTCCATAGCATCGGATGCCAACCGGATTGTTGCAATCGGTGTTTTAAACTCGTGTGTCATATTATTGATAAAATCCGATTTCACCTCACTGAGTTTCTTCTGTTTTTGAATATAATATAAGGTCGACCCAAAAGTTACAAGTATAATTAATGTAAAGATAAGTGAGCCAAGAACAAGTAAATACACTTTGCTGTAGATATGTGAGTTCTTTTCCGGGAAGTTAAGCAGAAGAAACAACCCTTTTGCAAAAATTTCCTTCGGAAATACCTCTGTTTTATATTGATCTGATAGTATTTTATCATTTCCAACCGATGAGAATATGGAAGTTACAGTATCATCCTCTTTTATCACTTGATAATCAAAACCTAGCCATATTCCATTGTTAGATAATGCATCAGATATGGCATCTTCATAATCTTTCAACTTATCCGTAATAAAATCAAGATCGTTTTCAAATCTGTATTCTACCACCCATTTCTCAATGTTTTCGTTGAAGGCTTCAATTTTATGCTTTACAACTTTCTCTTTCTCTTCGAGAAGTTTATTTTGATGTATGTGAATAACTCTTTTCAGAGAATCGGCTTTTAAAGCCCAGGTTGTAAATTCACCTTCATCATTATGAACGTAAAACTGAGGTCCTTCTATTGGTTCGTGTTCATCTATATTATGGCTTCCCACAATAGTTATTTTATCATCTGTACGATTAAAGTTTGGAGTCCGTATATATACGTTGCTATTTGAGTATATAGTATCACTTAAAAAATCTTTGTTAAATGTTATTATCGTATCGTCAAAGTATTGATAAGTAAAACTTAATTGTTCATCAAGCATTGAATTTATATCCTCAAATTCTTTAACTTCTTTTAGCTTTTCGAGAGATTCTTCCAGATCTTCTAACTCTTTAAAATTAATTGAAACATTAGCTTCAGGCTCTGGTAATTCAATTTCCTGATCGATGAACTCATAAACATTTTGCTGTTCAACTTTTGCCAGAGCTGTATGCATAGCATCATAAACAAGCTGATCAAACTTCGCTTGTTCAGTCTCAATCGCATACTTAATCCATAGTCCCTGAATTGTAAGTAATCCAAACAAACTAACGAACATTAACGCAATAATTATTTGATATCTTTTTTTCATAAATCTGAAAATCAGTTCAAAAGTAATCAATAGAGCGATGTCTTTTTTTAACTTTAACCTTTCTTTAACCTTTTTTAACCGGTGTTAACTATTTAATAGATATATCAGAAATACTTTTGTATCAGTAAACTAAAAAATGAATAAAATGAATAAATTAATTATTAAGCTGTCAATTGCAATAATAGCCATAGCAATAATTTTTCCGGTAACGGCATTAGGCCAGGAAAAAAAAGTAAAAGTAAAAACTGTTAAGAATATTAATGGTGAAGAAGTTGTTTATGATACTGTTTTTACTGTCAAGGGTGATAAGGATGTAGATAGCATTATCAAAACCTGGTCATGGACTCATGATGGTGATTCAAATAAAATGATCACTATTAATTCAGATTTTGACATTGATATGGATGATGAAAAGAATATAGTTATTGTTAAAAAAGGAAGTCATAAAGTAATTCATGACGGAGATGGAGATGAGTATAGGGTTAAAATAATTACTGATGATGATGGTGAAGAAAATGTATTTTATTTTAATGGTGCTGAATTTGATGGTGATCATACTCATGAGTTTCATGTTCAGATGGATAAACTTAAGGATGAATTGAAGGATATTCATATTGATATTGACGGTGAGAAAATACTGCTACTAAAGGAGTTAAAAGAGCTTGAGGGTTTAGCTGATTTGGAGAAATATGAAAAGCTTGAATTGCTTGAAGAGCTTGAAGAATTAAAGAATATTGAGATAGAAATACCTGAATTCTACTTCAATGATGGCGATGAAAATGTTCATTGGATACCTAAGCATGGTAAGCATAATGATTATTTTGTATATCATAATTATAATAATGCAACAGAAAAGGAACTCAGAGATGCTGGTATAAAAGTAAAAGCCAACAGACTGGAATTGGAGGACTTTGATATCGATATCAATGATGGTATAGTTGATTTGGAGTTTATTATTAAAAATGAAGGCTCACCAAAAGTTGCTGTATACAATTATTATGGTGATAAAATTACCAGCGAAAAACCTGAATTGCTTAATGGAAAATATGTATTAAATATTGATATGAGTTCAAAGCAACATGGTACATATTTTCTACATGTAACTGTTAAGGACAGTTCTGTAACAAAGAAATTCAAACTATAATAACTATTATAACTAATCGATTCGGTAGGCCAGGGAGATGCCTCCTGTATTCGAGACTCCCATTGTAATTTTCGTATCTCCTTTCATGATCCTGGACACTGTCTGTCCGATTGCTAAGCCTACTGCGGCACCAATAAGCACATCGGATGGCCAGTGTTCGTTTTCATATATCCGTGAAAGCCCTACACCAGTAGCTATTCCGTACGACAATAAACCAACCCATATTTTATCTTTATAAATCTGTTGAATAAATGATGCTACTGCAAATGCTGCGGCTGTGTGTCCTGAAGGGAACGACGTATTATCGAAGCCTTTGAACGGACCATCCCAAAGTCGTGGATTTGCCGGAGTGTTTTTATTTGGTCTGTGACGATGAAAAGCATGTTTCAGGACAAGGGTAGTAAACGAAGCCATAAAAAATGCCTGAGTGCCACCAAGAGCAATTTGTCGGGCACGTGTATCGTTTGCGGCAAGTCCGTATATATAATAACTTCCAAAAAGCATTGCCGGATAAACACCACTTCCCCAAGGTTCAAATACATATTTTGACGCAGCATCGAGTGTATTATTCTGGTTGTTTTGAAATACCTGACGAATTTCTTCGTCAAATAAATAAAGTGTAACCCCTGCAACAGCAACAGAACTAGCAATAATCCATTCTTTTTTCTTCCACCTTACAGGTCCGGTTACAACTTTTTTCGTTGCTGTCCAGTATGATTTAAAATAATTACCATCAGGTTTATAGGAGTAATTTTTGAAATCAGTCGACTGACCGTTAACATCTAAAGATAAGATGGTTACAGTAAGTGTCAGGATCAATATAATATGTATCCTTGGTGTGATCATAATACAATAATAAGGAAACTATTCCATTGTTTTGGCACGTTGCCAGTATTCCTCCATTTCATTCAAAGACATATCTTCCAGCTTATATCCGTCTTTTGCCGATTGTTCCTCAATGTATTGAAATCTGGTAATAAATTTCTTGTTGGTTCTTTCCAGAGCATCTTCTGGGTTTATACCTATATATCTTGCATAATTTGTAAGGGCAAATAGCAGATCCCCAAGCTCGTCTTCCATTTTCTCCTTATCGGCATTGTTATCAACTTCATATTTGAGCTCATTTAGTTCCTCCATTACCTTTGCCCAAACATCTTCACGTTTTTCCCACTCAAAGCCAACACCTTTTGCTTTTTCCTGAATTCTGAATGCTTTTACAAGAGGTGGTAAAGATCCGGGAACACCTTCCAGAACAGATTTTCTGCCTTCTTTAAGCTTTAGTTTCTCCCAGTTTTGAAGTACTTCATCGGCATCTGTAACTTCTTGATTTCCAAAAATGTGGGGGTGTCTGTAGATAAGTTTTTCACAAATACCATCAAGCACATCTTTAATGTCAAAACTGTTTTCTTCCGATCCTAGCTTAGAATAGAACACCAAATGAAGCATTAAGTCACCGAGTTCACCTTTTATGGCATTCAAGTCATTATTGAGAATTGCATCTGAAAGTTCATATACTTCTTCTATTGTAAGATGACGAAGGCTATTGAAAGTTTGCTTTTTATCCCATGGACATTTCGCACGGAGCTCATCCATAATGTTAAGCAGCTTTTCAAATGAGTCAAGTTTTTCCTGCATTTTAAAGCTCAATAAAGGAAATCAGTTGATTGCTGGTGTATGGTTTGGAGATGTATAAATCAAGACCTGCTTCTTTAAATTTTTCTTCATCACCAGGCATTGCAAATGCTGTTACTGCGATAATTTTAATTCTTGCCCATCCTTTTTGCTTCTCTATCTCTCTAATGGCAATAGTAGCATCAATACCATTCATAATTGGCATTTGGATGTCCATTAATATTGCTTCGTATTCGTTTTTCTCAAATAACTCTACAGCAATTTTCCCATTTTCGGCAAGATCCCAGGTGTATCCTTTCATCTTGAGCACTGCCATGGCAAATTTCTGATTAAGAAGATTATCCTCGACTAAAAGAACATGTTTTGATTTTTGCTTTGCTTTCATTTAGTTAAGTGATCTTTTTTGGTAGTTACAAATCTAGTAAAAAATATCACTTAACGAATTTATTTATTTTTTTATTCATTATCCAAATTGAAATTAACTAATAGATGTGTGTTGTTTTTTCTTCACATTTGGTAATTGGTTTACAATCATGCTTTAAATTTGTTACCTGAAAAACTATACCGAGTTTTGATAAGGAAGGTAATAATATTATCATATTTTGTTTTGTTGTTTGGCTTCGGATTGATTGCTCAACCTTCAAAACCATCAACTGTTCATAACCTAACAACTGAGTTAAAGTTGGAATATGGACTGTTGATGAGTCATCACCTTGAGCTGGATGCTTTTAGATCACATTTTCCTGCATTTGAATTAAGTATTCAGAAAGCAACTTTCGGGAAGCATCGTTGGGAATCGGAATATGCCTACCCTTTACTTGGATTAAACTTGTGGTATTCAGGAATGGGAGGATTTGAGGAACTGGGAATGGCATTCGCTTTATATCCTTCTATCAATTTTCCAATTGTAAAGGATGATAATAATTCATTGAATTTCAAGATAGGACTTGGTATTGGATATCTTACAAATAAGTTTGATAGAATTAATAATTATAAAAACTTTGCCATTGGCTCTCATATTAATATTGCAGCAAGTTTATATTCTGAATATAGAAGAAAAATCTCAAGAAGAACTACGCTAACCGCCGGATTTGGATTAACACATTTTTCAAATGGTTCGATGAAGACACCGAACTATGGATTGAATATCCTTATGGCAACGGTTGGTGTATCCACATATTTATCTGCTCCAAATCGAACCCTTAACAGAAAAGTGTTACCAGAATTATATACTTGGGAGTTTGATGGTCGTAAATACCTAAGTTTTGAAATAGCAACTGCATTTGCATTTAAAAATATGAATCAGCAATATGGTAAAAGCTATTATGTGTTTGCTGCATTTGCTAATTTAATGGCAAGGATTTCCTACAAGAGTAAGGTTGGTATTGGATTGGATCTAACTCATGACGGTTCTGATAAAATGGAGCTTGAAAGACGTTATGTTATTGTTGAAAATAATTCACAAATTACAAAATTGGCTGTGAATTTGGCATACGAACTTGTAATGGACAGGATGTCATTTCTTTTTAATGTCGGTATGTATTTTAGAGGATTGGATAGGAGTGAGGGTGATGTTTTTCAGAGGTTTACCTTGAAATATCTAGTGACTAAAAATTTATTCGCCAATATGGTTCTCAGTACACATTTGGGTAAAGCTGAGTACGTTGGTTTTGGACTTGGGTATCAATTTAGGTTTGTTTATAAAAGAGATGTAAAACACAATTGAAAAAGTTAATTATAATATTGATTGCGGTTGCAGTGCTTGGTTCTTGTAAAAAAGGTGGACTATCTGACTGTAGTTTTACAACTGGAGAGATTACTACTGAAAATAGAAGTATAGGGGATTTTAGCAATATTCTTTTAAAGGATAATGTTAACCTTATTCTAGAACGAACAAATACTTCCGGACTTGTGGTCGAAGCCGGATCAAATTTATTGAATGGAATATCCACATCAGTAAACGAAAAAGGGACTCTTGAAATCAGGAATAATAATCAATGTGATTGGGCTCGTGATTACAATACTCCTATTAATGTATATCTCAATTACAATAATATTGATACAATTGAATACAGATCAATCGGGAATATCACTACTGTTGATACCCTACATACAGATAGCTTATGGTTAAGAGTTATGGAAGGATCTGGCAAAATAGACTTAACAGTTGATTTAGTAAGGTACTACTGTGAGTTTCATTATGGAACTGCAGATGTTATTGTTGATGGAAACTGCAAGTTGTCTTTTGTTTATTCTGCCAGTTTCGGATTAGTTGATTTACGTGATCTGTCGACAGACGTTGTTTTCGTTACAAGTCGTAGTAGTAACAATACATTCGTAAATGCTAAAAATATTCTCGAAGCCAATATTGCAAATATCGGGGATATATACTATAATGGTAACCCTTATAATATTAAACTGAATAAAACCGGCTTTGGAAACCTGATTAAACTTCCTTGATCAATGTTGATTGGAAATTAGTAAGCTTTAGCAAAAACCACTCTTTGTTTCGATGGATTTCCTGTAAGTATACAATTTCCTTCTACCATTGGTTCATCAATAGGGATAACTCTGATTGTTGCTTTGGTCTTATCTTTAATAGATTGTTCAGTTTCAGAAGTTCCATCCCAGTGCGCTCTAACGAATCCACCTTCTTCAATTCTCTTTGTGAATTCTTCCCATGTATCAACATTATAAGTATGATCTTCTCTAAAAGAGATTGCTTTCTGGTAAATATTATCCTGAATTTGGATTAGAAGGTTATCAATTTTATCAGCAATTCCTGTTACCTGAAGAGTTTCTTTTTCAAGAGTGTCTCTACGTGCCACCTCTACAGTTCCATTTGCAAGATCACGAGGCCCAACAGCCAAACGTACAGGAACACCTTTAAGTTCCCATTCAGCAAATTTGAATCCTGGTTTATGGGTATCTCTATCATCAAATTTTACGGATATATTTTTTGCCTTTAATTGATCAACAATCCCAGCTACTTTTTCGGAAATCTCATCCAATTGTTCCTGTCCTTTGAAAATAGGAACAATAACAACCTGAATTGGAGCAATTTTTGGAGGAAGCACCAGTCCGTTATCATCAGAATGTGCCATAACCAGAGCTCCAATTAAACGTGTTGAAACGCCCCAAGAAGTTGCCCAAACATATTCTTGTTTGTTTTCACGGCTAACATATTGCACATCGAAAGCTTTGGCAAAATTCTGACCTAAGAAGTGAGATGTTCCTGCTTGTAGTGCCTTACCATCTTGCATTAATGCCTCAATACAGTAAGTTTCAACTGCTCCGGCGAATCTTTCGTTCGGCGATTTAATCCCCTGTAGTACAGGAACTCCTAAAAAGTCTTCAGCGAATTTTGCATATACACCAACCATCTTTTCTGCCTCTTCCAAAGCCTCAGCTTCAGTAGCATGAGCAGTATGTCCTTCCTGCCAAAGAAATTCGGCTGTTCTTAAGAATAAGCGGGTTCTCATTTCCCATCTTACCACATTTGCCCATTGGTTCACAAGTATAGGCAGGTCACGATATGACTGAACCCACTTTCTGTATGTATCCCATATAATGGTTTCAGAAGTAGGCCTTACAATTAACTCTTCTTCAAGTTTAGCAGTTTCGTCGACAACAATATTGCCGTTTTCATCATTTTTCAACCGGTAATGCGTAACAACTGCACATTCCTTAGCGAATCCTTCAACATGTGAAGCTTCTTTGCTGAAGAAAGATTTAGGTATAAAAAGAGGGAAGTATGCATTTTGATGCCCAGTTTCCTTAAACATCTTATCAAGTTCAGCTTGCATTTTCTCCCAAATAGCGTAACCATAAGGTTTTATAACCATCGAGCCGCGTACAGCAGAGTTCTCAGCCATATCGGCTTTTACTACTAATTCATTATACCATTGAGAATAATTCTCTTTTCTAGATGTTAATTGTTTTGCCATTTTATAAGTTTGGTACAGTCTTTGTATTTTTTAGAATAAACCGCAAAATTAAACAATGTTTACAATTGCACAACATATCAGAAAGATGGAAACTACAAAAAACACACTACGGCTTTTAATGTTTGTTATGATTGCAGGAATTATCGGTGCATGTTCATCAACAAGCAGCTTACCAAATGATGACGTTTATTATTCATCTAAGTCAGAAACTCCTAAACAATATACTTGGGACAATACACAAAATGGTAACAAGGATCAATCTGATAATAAAGCAACACAAAGATATTCTGATGAATCGGGTGATTATAGTACTGAATATGTTAACGATGCCGGAGAAGGTATTGTTGAATATGAGGATGAATCAGGTGAATATGAGTTTGTTGATGAGTATTATGATTCAGATTATGCATCACGTATAAGAAGGTTTAATGGAAATGGATCGAGTGATGATTACTATTCAGAAGAGTATACTGATTGTGGATATTGTGGTGGCGGATCAAATCTTTCTTTCAACTTTGGAGTTGGAATGGGATATGGTTGGTCGATGGGATACAGTTACGGATGGCCACATTATCGTTATCCTTATTATAGCTGGGGTTATCCATATTATGGATGGGGATACCCATCATATGGTTGGGGATACCCTTACTATGGCGGTGGTTATTGGTCAGGATATAATAACGGTTACTGGAATGGTTACTGGGACGGATATTACAATGGCGGTGGATACGGTGGTGGTTATTACCCTGATTATGGTTATAGGGCATCATATGAACCTCGTCGTCGCGGTGGCGGAGGTAGTACAATCCCAAGGTCAGGAGCAGTGCGACCAGGAAGCTCAGGGAAACCTGGTGCAGATGATAGCAGGGTAGTTGCTCGCAATGAAAGAGTTAAGCCTGAGCAGGTTAACACTAGAGCAAGAACTACAAACAGGGAAGTAGCATCTAAAGATGTTAGAAATTCGAGATCTGATAATGGAAATGTAACTACTCATGATAGAGGTGTTGCTAAAAAGTCTGATCAAAACACAAGGTCAAAACAAAGTAAACCTCAGGTTGATAACAGAGGAAGTAAAAGCAGGTATGAAAAACCTTCATCAAAGACAACAAATCAAAGAAGTGCTCCTAAATATCAGAAGCCTAAGTCTTATGAGAGCTTACCATCCCGTCAGCCTAGATCAAGTAAGGAATATGTAAGATCTTCAAACTCAAAAAGTAGTAAAACTACTCCGAGGAAAAATACAAACACTTATAATAGATCGCCTAAACAGCAACCTACTTATAACAGGAATTCAAGTTCAAATTCCTCAAAAAGAACAAATGTAGCTCCTCAGAGAAGTACAACTAATAAGAGGTCGACACCTACTAAGAGTTATAGTTCTCCTTCAAGAAGCTCTAGCTCAAGTAAGAGTTATAGCAGTCCTTCAAAAAGTTACAGCTCTCCATCACGAAGTAGTAGCAGTAGCAGTGGTGGTGGAAGCAGAAGCTCAGGTAGTTCATCATCAAGTTCACGAGGTGGTGGCAGACGATAGTCTGGTTGCATAAAGGCTGCCAAAATATAAAGCTAACGCAAGTGGCAGCCGGTGTTCATATCAATTTCTTAATCAACAATAAATCTTAGTAAAATGAAAAGATATAGTATAATAGTGCTCATAATTTTAACAGCCTTCTCAGTACAGTCGCAGTTTGCAGAAGATGCTTTGAGGATGTCACAAATATATTATCAGGGAACAGCAAGAAGCATGGCCATTGGTGGAGCAATCGGGTCTATTGGCGCGGATTTCTCTTCTGCAAGTATAAACCCTGCTGGAATGGGATTGTATCGTCGAGGAGCATTCAGTATTACACCGGAAGTAGCCTCAATGAGTGTTTCTTCATTGTATAATGGTACTCCTGGAGATGATAACCGTACAATCTTTAACCTTAGTAATTTTGGTTATGTAGTTGCAAAGCCTTTGTCCTCTAGAGACGGATGGAAGTATTTTCAGTTTGGTTTTGGAATGAATAGAACAAACAACTTTAATTCAGCAGTTTATATGCAAGGTGAGAATACTGTTAATTCTAAGCTCGATTTATACGCTTATAATGCTTATGGTGTTGATTACGAAGCATTGAAAGGTTATGATCCATATGAATTATATCCTGCATGGGAATTGTTTTTACTGGATACAATTCCAGGTACATATGATGAATATTATACCCCAGTTCCTTTCGGTGGAGTGCTACAACAACAGAGTATTATAACAAAAGGCTCAACAAATGAATGGCTCTTCTCCTTTTCGGGAAACTACAATGAAAAGCTATTTGTAGGAGCTACAATTGGTTTGCCTTATACAAGATATTTTCGTGAATCAACATATTCTGAAATTGATATAGCAGATACAATTCCTTATTTTAACAGCTGGAGTGTTACTGAAAACCTAAGCACTTCCGGGTGGGGAATAAATCTTAAACTTGGTTTGATATATAAACCTACTGACTGGCTAAGACTGGGTGGAGCATTTCACACCCCGACATATTTCTATGGCCTGACTGATAGATGGAATACAACAACAACATCTGATTTGGGTTGGTTTCAGGGAACAGAACCTTCAGGAACTGACGGGGTTTATGACTATCGCTTATCAACACCATTAAGAGCAATTGGTAGTGCAAGTGTAATTATTGCTCAACGTGCATTCGTTTCATTTGATTATGAATATGCTGATTACTCTACAGCAAAGTTTTCTGCCAGAGACTATGGGTTTAATGAAACCAATAGAGATATCAAACAGTATTATCAGGCAACCCATAACTTTAGAGGTGGAATTGAATACAGATATTCTAACTTCAGTTTCAGAGGAGGTTATGCATTGTATGCAAGTCCCTATGCAAATAATCTGAATGATGGTCAACGTACAATGATTACTGGAGGGATTGGATACAGATCAAAGATATTTGCTCTCGATTTTGCGTATGTTCATTCAACCATGAAAGAAGATTATTATATGTATACTAATGAGTATATCACTTCAAACGCGGTAGAAAATGAATATAAAGGTCAGCAGTTTGTATTTTCGATTAAGTATTTCCTTGATTAGAAAATAAGTTGATTAATCATCATACCAGCTGGCGTACATGTTATAGTTATTCGATATCCGGTTGATTTCACCTTCTAGAAGGTCGGTGTCAACTGTTTTGATAAGCTTTGCAGGAACGCCGGCATAAACGCTCCCCGATTTCACTACAGTACCTTTTGAAACAACTGCTCCCGCAGCAATCACAGAATTGCTTTCAACCACAACGCCATCCATTAATATAGCTCCCATACCAATTAGTACATTATCGTGTATGGTGCATCCATGAATTATAGCAGAATGAGCAATCGAAACATTATCACCAATGTCAACAGGAGCCTTCTGATAAGTACAATGAACCACAGCATTGTCCTGAATGTTTACATTATTACCTATTCGGATGTAATGCACATCACCACGAATAACAGCATTAAACCAAATGCTACAGTCGTTACCAATAACAACATCACCTGTTAATGTAGCATTATCGGCAAGAAAACAATTATCTCCAATTTTAGGGACTACTCCTTTTACTGATTTTATTAAAGCCATCTCAAATATATCTGATAAACAAAAAGTCTGTTATGCTCGACAAAGATACTTGATTAAATCATTGATAGTTAATATTCCTAAAAGTCTTCTTTTTAGCGCTATATCTTAGAGGATTTCATTTATAAGATTCCTTATTTCAGGCTAGAGGTTTTTTGTTCTACTAAATGCATATCTTTGCAGCACTAAAATTACTAGACTAACTTCCAATACTATACTATGACTAATCTCTGGAATATTCGCCAAGAGGTGATGAGAACTCTTGCAAAATCAATGGATGATTTTCTTGCAAAATACCTGAAGCCAATCGACACAAACTGGCAGCCATCCGACTTACTGCCTCATTCATCAGGACCCGATTTTATTAATGAAGTAACTGAATTACAGGAGCTTGCCAAGGATATCGATTATGATCTTCTTGCCGTTTTAATTGGTGATACCATTACTGAGGAAGCATTACCAACTTATGAAGCGTGGTTAATGAATATCGATGGAATCAATCAGGAAAATAAAAGTGGATGGTCGCAATGGGTGCGTGCATGGACTGCAGAAGAAAATAGACATGGCGATTTATTAAACAGATATTTGTATTTAACCGGCCGAGTAAATATGCAGGCTGTTGAAAATTCTACTCAACATCTTATAAATGATGGATTTGATATACAAACTGCAAACGATCCTTATCGGAGTTTTGTATATACAAGTTTTCAAGAAACAGCAACAAACTTGTCGCATCGAAGAGTTGCGATGAAAGCTAAAGAAACCGATAATCAGAAACTAGCTAAAATATGTGGTGTTATAGCCCATGATGAATCACGTCATGCCAAAGCATATAAACATTTTGTTACCAGAATATTTGAAGTTGATCCTTCTGAAATGATGCTTGCCTTCGAAGATATGATGAAGAAAAAGATAGTTATGCCTGCACATTTCCTTAGAGAATCAGGTGGGAATGTAGGCGAATTATTTAGCCACTTTTCAGATGCTGCTCAGCGCACAATGGTTTATACTACTCAGGATTATATCAATATACTCAAATCATTACTAGATGAATGGGATGTTGAGAAAATAACAGGACTGAATGATGCTGCGGAAAAGGCCAGAGATTTTCTCATTGCACTACCAGCAAGGTTGCAGCGAATCTCAGAACGAATTGTTGTTCCACAAAAGAAATATTCTTTTAGCTGGATATCGGGCTAGAAAAATTACCTGTAAGAAATTCAATTTACTTTTCATTTTTTTGCTTTCGGTTTTATAGTACTTTTATCACGAACTGTGTTGAATATGAAATAAGTTTATGATTAGCAATAATGATATTTTAAGACGTTTACGTTATACCTTTGAGTTTAAGGATTCAAAAATGATAGAGATTTTTGCTTTATCAGATTACAAAACCGATCGTACACAAGTGAGTGACTGGCTCAAAAAACCGGGCAGTGAATCATTTAAGGAATTATCCGATTATGAACTTGCCATATTCCTAAATGGTTTTATTATTCTCAAACGAGGAGCAAAGGAAGGACCGCCACCAATTGCTGAGAAACGACTTAATAACAATATCATTTTCAGAAAGCTTAAAATAGCATTGAATTTAAAAGACGTTGATATTCTGGAATTACTTAAACTGGCAGGTGTAGTAATCAGCAAGCATGAATTAAGTGCATTTTTCAGAAATCCAAAACATGATCATTATCGCCCATGCATGGATCAAATGCTAAGGAATTTCTTGCAAGGGATGCAGATGAAATATCATTTTAGTAATACAGCTATTTAAACAACATCACGCTACTATCTGTATCAGTTAGTGGTACTGTGGGTATATTATTTGCATCTGCATATTCATCAACGGCTTTCATAATACCGGGCCAGTCGGGATTGTAGTCATGTACAATTATAACACCTCCCTTAACAAGTTTTGGATAGAAATATTCCAGACCTGCCTTTGTGGGATTGTATAAATCTGCATCCATGCTTACCAAAGCAAATTTTGTTTCTCCCATATCTGTGGTTGAATCTGGAAAGTATCCCTTATGAAAACTAAACATATGAGATTTAAGACGAGCTTTAACTCGGTCGATTGACGTGTCAGCGAAATTGTGAGGTGTGTAGGTGGCAGCTTTACCCGTTTCTTTATCCAGATCTTTTTGTTGAAATCCTTCGAAAGTGTCAAACAAATGAAATTCTCTGGAGGGATCCATTATATTTATTATTTCTGCTGTATCTCCCTTGTAAACACCTAGTTCTGCGAAAGCACCCTGAATATTATTTCTTTGCAGTCGGTTAACTTGATACCAGAAATTGTAAAATCTGTCTTTGTCTTTGTATTTCCTTTCCAGAATTATTAATTCCTTGGTAACTTTATTCTTTTTAACACTTTCTTTCCAAATCAGGGGCTGATAGCTTTTACCGAAAAATACTGTCCATGCATAATAAATCATATATCCTATAAGGATAACAAGAAGTGCTAGTTGAATTATATTGAATGTGCTCATTATGTTAATTAAATTACTTCAGCTACCACAAAAGTACTTCCTCCTACGAATATAAGGTCATTTAACCCGGCATTATTTTTTGCTGAATGCAAGGCCTGTGTTACTGAATTATATGATTTTCCAGCCAGCCCTGCTTTAAATGCTTGTTCTTGCAATATATCTTCATTTAATCCTCTTGGAATATCGGGTCGGCAATAATAATAGGTTGCATTATTTGGCAGGAGAGTTAAAATCTCAAATATATCCTTATCGGAAACCATACCCAATATAAAATGAAGATTATTAAACCTCATCTCGCTTAATTGTCTCACAATTGCCTTGATACCGTCAATGTTATGACCGGTGTCACAAATTATTAATGGGTTCCTGGAAATGGTTTGCCATCGACCATAGAATCCTGTATTACCAATTACATTTTCCACACCTGAAACAATATGGTCCTTGCTTATTTCCAGAACTGCATTTTCTCTTAGAAGTTCAACCGAAGCAAGGGCTGTACAAATATTTTCTTCCTGATAATTTCCTGTTAAAGGAGATTTCAGGTTATCGATATATGGCATATTGTTGTACCATACATCATAGGTATGGAAACTACCATCCTCACTTTCAAATGATCTTAATTCCAGCACATCTTCGGCAAAAGCCAGAGGAGCCTGACATTCATGAGCCTTTGAAATAAATACATCATCGGTTTTCATCTGGTGTTTACCAATAACTACCTGAACACCGGACTTAATTATTCCTGCTTTTTCGATAGCAATTTTTTCTACTGTATTGCCAAGAAAAGCAGTATGATCAATGCCAATATTGGTGATTATTGAAATTATGGGATTACAAAGATTTGTAGAGTCTAACCTTCCACCCAGACCAGTTTCAATTACAGCAAAGTCTACATTCTTTTTAGCGAAATAATCGAATGCCATCCCAACTGTCATTTCAAAAAAAGAAGATGAGATTGATGTAAATGTATCTTTGTTGGATTCAACAAATTTTACAACTTCATCTTCAGGAATTATTTCACCATTTATTTTGATTCTTTCCCTAAAATCAATGAGGTGTGGAGAAGTATAAAGTCCGGTACGAAAACCTGCCTCTTGTAGTATTGATGAAATCAAATGCGAAACACTTCCTTTACCATTTGTGCCGGCAACATGAATTGCCTTTACTTTATGCTCAGGATTCCCCAAGGCTGCAAGGATGGCTTCAGTATTTTTTAAGTCAGCCTTATAAGCAGCTTTACCCACACGCTGGTACATTGGCAGCTGTTGGTAAAGCCAGGATATGGTTTCTTTATAATCCATATTAATTTGGTTATCAATGTTATTTGTGCTCACCGTTTTTGCCATGGCGATGTTTCACCAATCCAAAATATGCTTTCTCAAATCTTGCCGTTGCATCATTTAACTCTTTAATATATTTCAGATCAGTTGATTGCTTAGCCTTCATCGAATATACAATTAATTGGTGCAAATAAGTCAGCTGATTCACATATACCGAGTATTTTTCCTTATCAGATGGTTGTGCAAATTTAACTCTTTGTGTTAAAAAATACTGCTCTGCTATCTCTTGAATTAAGTTTGCATGTTCCTCCTTGGTATTTATCCATCGAACCAATTGATTGTAGTTAACAGTTTCATTGTTTTGGATTTCAGTGATTTGATTCATTGCCTTCTCGATGGTTTGAATGTGTTCTTTAATAAGCTCAATTCGGAGTTCATCATTATAAATGCCACATGGAACCTCGCAATGAGCTGAGGCAGTGGTAGCAATAAAACTAAGTGATGCAGTAAGTACGAGGGTTACGAATAATTTGTTCATTATTTACAGATTTAATTTAGAATAATTATAAATTGCAAAGTAAGGCAAAAAAGTTGAAAAAAAGGAGATTGATTTCATGTGGCGTATGACAGGTGATTTACATCTAGGCAACCACAGCTTTCCCCACTACTTATTGCTTCCACGATAAAGTATAATTTAAGCCATTATTATTTAACTTATACCTATTGATAATAGGGTGACCATAAACAAAAAAAGTCCCGCTACAAATGCAACGGGACTTTCTATATAGTTATAGCTCAAGAGCTATTTTTTCTTACCTTTTTTAGCTTTTAGCTTGGCTTCTCTTTCGGCAACTTCTTTTTCCTGTTTGTCACCACCTAATAAGTCATATGCTATCGGGCTGGCGGTAAACAATGAAGAGTAAGTACCAACAAGAACACCAATCATCAATGCGAAGATAAATCCTCTGATTACCTCACCACCGAAGATAAATATCACAAGCAATACAACGAAAGTTGTACCTGATGTGTTAAATGTACGTGCAAGTGTACTGTTCAAACCAGTATTGATATTACTCTTGATACTGTGTTTTGGGAACAGGTTAGTGTTTTCACGAATACGGTCGAAGATAATCACGGTGTCATTAATTGAGTAACCAATGATTGTCAGAATAGCCGCGATAAATGCTTGGTCAATTTCCATGCTAAATGGTAGGAAACCATAGAATACAGAGAACAGACCAATTGTTATAATGGTATCATGGAAAAGGGCAGCAACACCCGCTAAACCATATTGCCATTTTCTAAATCTTGCAGCAATGTAAATAAAGATAATAATCAATGCAAAGAAAATAGCAAGGTACGCTTTAGTTCTAATATCGTATGCAATTGTAGGTCCGATTTTCTGTGAACTCAAGATACCAAGTAATTTGTTTTCACCTTCTACATCAGAAGAAAAATCCATATATTTAATATCTTCAGCAAAGAAACCTGTTAAACCTTTATGAAGTTTTTCCTGAATAATTCTATCAACTTCAATACCATCTTCTTCAATTAAATACTTGGTAGTTACTTTTATTTGAGAGTTAGCACCGAAAGTTTTTACTTCAGGAGCGTGGCCATCAAATTCAACTGCAAGTAATTTTCTTGCCTCTTCTGTGTCAACATCTTTATCGAAACGTATAACATATGTACGACCTCCGGTAAAATCAATACCAAAGTTTAATCCTTTTGTGAATAGTGATCCAAGACTAATTATGATCAATATAGCTGAGATAATATATGCTTTTTTACGCCATCCAATAAAATTGAATTTAACGTTTGCTAGTATATTAGCAGTAGCTTTTGTAGAGAAGTTGATTTTCTTGTTTGTATTCAGCATCCATGTGAAGATCATTCTTGAAATGAAAATCGCTGTAAATAATGATGAAAGGATACCTATAATAAGTGTTGTAGCAAAACCCTGTACCGGACCAGTTCCAAATACATAAAGTACGATACCTGTAAGGAGTGTTGTTACGTTACCATCAATAATCGCTGAATAAGCATTTTTATAACCATCAGTGATCGCGAGTCGTAATCCTTTACCTGCCCTGATTTCCTCTTTAATACGTTCGTAGATAATTACGTTGGCATCAACCGCCATACCTAATGTAAGAACGATACCTGCCATACCAGGAAGTGTAAGAACAGCACCTAATGATGCAAGTACACCAAACAGGAAGAACATGTTTGCAATAAGTGCGAAGTTGGCAACAATACCTGCGCGGTTGTAGTAAACTATCATGTAAGCAAGTACAAGAATAAACGCCATAATGAAAGAGTTCATACCTGAACGTACAGCTTCACGACCAAGTGAAGGACCAACTACTGCTTCCTCAACGATGTGAGCAGGAGCAGGAAGTTTTCCAGCTTTAAGGATGTTTGCCAAATCTTGTGCTTCATTCAAGTCCATTGCACCTCCGGAGATTGATGATCTACCACTTGGAATTTCACCGTTTACAACAGGAAATGAATAAACATAATTATCAAGAACAATAGCAATTTGCTTTCCAATGCTTTCTCCCGTTAGTCTTTTCCAAACTTTAGCACCCTGGGCATTCATTTGCATATCAACAGCAATACCACCATTTTGGTCGTAATCCTGACGAGCATCAACAATAACATCACCACCTAGAGCTGCACTGCCATCACGGTAACTAGCTTTAAGAGCAACTAGCTCAAGTACATCCGGAGTTTGAGGGTTTGGTTTTACCGACCAAACAAGTTTCATATCTCTTGGGAAAATATCTTTTACAAGACGAAGCATTCTGTTAATGCGTGCTGTATCTTTAATAGCAGCAAAACCAATGCGAGCTGTTTGAGCAGGGTAAGGTTGTCCTGATTCATTTTGAGCGTATGAAGGTTGTAAGTAGGCGTAAAGAGGATATCTTTTTGCATAATCATCAAAATTCATATCATCTGTTGCATCTGTTGCTGTATCCGCTTCAATTTGCTCAAGCAATTTATTTGTTGATTCTTCGTCATCAGCTACAGCTGTATCATCTCCTTGTTCTGCTGGAGTTGTATTGTCGGTTGTAGTTTCTTCAACAGTTAATTCTGAACTTGCTTCTTTTGTTGCACCGGTTTCAGTAGCTTCAGCAGTTTCTTCATCAAGAATTTCTTCTGTTCTTAAGGCAGCATTAGCTTCATCAAAATATGTATAAACATCAGCAAAACTGTAAGTTTCCCAGAATTCAAGTTTAGCAGTTCCCTGTAAGAGTTTTCTTACACGGTTAGGATCTTTAATACCTGGTAGCTCGATTGCGATACGGCCTGTTGTTGCAAGTTTCTGAATATTTGGCTGTGCAACACCGAAACGGTCAATACGAGTACGCAGAATCTGATAAGATCTGTCGATAGCTTCGTTTGCTTCCTGGTTGATTACTGATAGAACTTCTTCATTAGTTGAGTTGGTTGTAATTCCCTTATCTTTAAACTCATAGAGGAAAATTGAAGCAAGGCGAGCATTAGGGTCAGCTTCATTAAATGATTCACCAAATAATGTTACAAAACCTTGTCCGCTTGATTTTTGCTTCTCAACAGCCATAGTCATGGCCTGTCTGAAAACAGGGTCCTGGCTATTGCCTGATAAGGCATTAACTATATCACCAACTGATACTTCCAGTACAACGTTCATACCACCCTTGAGGTCTAGTCCAAGGTTGATTTCTCTTTCCTTACATTCTTTAAAAGTGTACTCAGTTACAAGTATGTTATACACAATCTCATTGGAAATACTGTCAAGAAAATAATTTTCTCTTTTGCTGGAAATAGAATCTATGTAGTAAGTTTCTAATCCCTGATTTCCTTTTGCTAGCTTTTTAGCCTCTTGAGTTGTAACTTCATTGTTTGCATATGCTTTAGCTTTCTTTTCAACTCTGCTTGTTACGAATGTAAAACTAAGTTGATATAGACAAACTAAGGCAAAAGCAATGGCAAAAAACTTAATAGCGCCTCTATTCTGCATTTGATCTTAATTATTAATTAATTACTTCAATTTTTTGAGCCTGCAAAAATAGAATAATATTTGAGAATTAGCAAATTGATTTTAATTAACTTTCGGCACTTTTTGAATTACTTTTTAACACTAAAAATATTTGCATGAAATCATTGTATTTGAGTATCTTACTAATGACATTTTTATCATCGTGTTATAACCCGAATTCATTGCAGTCGATTAACGACCTGCAGAAGATCTCCGGTAACTGGGAATCATATGAAGGGGTCATGTTTAATGAGAACTGGAAGGTTATAAATAATAGTACGTTGGTAGGAGAGGGGTTTAGTTTAAATGGCAGTGATACTGTGTTTTATGAAAGACTTAAGATTCATAAAATAGGTGACTCAATATATTATAGTGTCCAATTTTCTGAAGAGCAAGTTGATTTTCTGCTTACAGAAGCATCAAAAAGTAGATGGTTATTTGTGAATCCAGAGAATCAATTTCCAAAGAAAATTGACTATAAATTGGAAGATGATACAACTCTGAATGTTATCATCTCCGATATGGAACTAAATAAAAAGCAAAAGTTTTACTTGAAGAAAGTCAATGAATGATACAATGCATTTGAAGCTAATTAACTTGTCTTCACCCTAATACTTCTTTGTTAGCCACTTCCAAATAATTGCATAGCTTACCTTCTGTCCATACATGAGTATGCCGGTTTTGTATATTTTTCCAGCTATCCATGTTGAGAAAATAAATCCTGCAATTAATAATCCCATCGATGTCCAAACCTGCCATAAAGGAACACCAAAAGGTATTCGCATCATCATGGTTATTGGCGATGTAAACGGAATCATTGACATCCAGATTGCAAGTGAACTATCCGGTTGATTTACAATTACTCCTGATAGAACGAGTGCAAAAATAAGAGGGATTGAAACGGGCATCATAAATTGCTGACTGTCAGTATCGTGATCGATAGCACCTCCAATGGCAGCAAAAAGTGATGAATATAGCAGATATCCGCCAAGGAAATAGAAAATAAAGCTAAGTACCATTATCTTTATATTGATACCACCAATTATTTCATTTACCATTTGTGTTGGATTAACTCCCGATTCACCAGCATTTTTTATCAGGTCGTTTCCCTGACCCATCATCTCCATTGCAGAACTACCTTCTGTTAGAACGCCTGACTGGAATACTCCTACAAATATTAATGTAAGGATAATCCAGAGTGTAAATTGCGTTAATCCAACAAGTGCAACTCCAATTATTTTTCCAAGCATAAGTTGGAAAGGTTTTACGGATGAGATAATTACTTCGACTATCCTATTGGATTTTTCTTCCATAACGCCTTTGAGTACCTGTACGCCAAACATGAAAATGAAAAAATAAATCATAAATCCGGCAAATACAGCTAATCCTACTTCAACCTCCGTATTACTTTTCTTTTCAATTCCATCTTCTTCAACTCTTATGGTTGAAAGGTTGATATTTACTTTCGCAGATTTAATTATTTCAGGATCAATGCCTGAAGCCAGTAACTTCTTATTTTCTACAACTTGTTTCATCACCAACTTAATATAAGCTGTAACATTCAATCCGGGTTGTGCAACCGAATAAAGTTCTGAGTTTACAGGAATATTAAGCTCAGTTCTGGGTATGTAAAGCAATAAGTCGCCTTTATTCATCAAAGCTTCTTCTTTCTCTTCATAAAAGTTACCAAAAACGTAATAGAATTTAATATTGTCGTTGTCTTTGAACTTTTCAAGAAACCATCCTGTTTCATCCAGAACGGCAACCCGTTTTTCGGTAGCTTCGCTCCAATCGGCAATATATGCCGGCAAAATTATCATTGCTGCCATAAGAACTGGGCCAATGATGGTCATAACAAGGAATGATTTTTTCTTTACCCTTGAAAGATACTCTCGTTGAATTATCAGTAATATTTTGTTCATATCGTTGAGTTCTTTATAGGATTAATTATTGCTAACCTGTTGAATGAAAATATCATTTATTGTAGGTAATATTTCCCTGAAAGAGATAATATTAGCCATTGGCATCATGTCGGTTAGAAGATCGTTGGGCGAATGTCCATTATTGATCTTTATTTTCGAATAATGAATATCCCTAACTTCGGTATCTTCAATAATTGTGTAACTGTTTGTTGGCAAATTAATATGCTGCAAAGGTCGGTAAGCAATTTCAAAAATATTCTTTTTAAAGTTTTCCTTGATATTATGGATCTCTCCGGAAAGAACTGTTTTGCTGTTGTTTATCAATGCGATATTATCACATAACTCTTCAACTGATGCCATATTATGCGTGGAAAAAATAATCGTTGCACCGTTATTACGGAGATTGAGAATCTCTTCAGTAAGAATATTAACGTTTATCGGATCAAAGCCACTGAAAGGTTCATCAAATATCAATAATTGTGGATTATGAAGAACAGTAACGATAAATTGTACTTTTTGAGCCATACCTTTTGAAAGTTCTTCAACTTTCTTGTTCCACCATGAACCAATCTCAAATTTATCAAACCAATGCTTAAGTTGTTTAATGGCATCTGTTTTAGTCATACCCTTAAGTTGAGCAAGATAAACAGCCTGTTCACCAACCTTCATCTTTTTATATAATCCGCGTTCTTCGGGTAGATATCCGATGTGGGCAATATCGGTGGCAGTTATTGATTTTCCATTGAGCAATATCTGGCCTTCATCCATCACAGAAATCATATTAATAATTCTGATCAATGTTGTTTTTCCGGCACCATTGGGACCAAGAAGTCCGAATATGCTTTGTTTTGGCACTTCAATACTTACCTTATCAAGAGCCTTATGATTAGCATAGCTTTTGGAGACATTTACTGCCTGGATGGCAAAATCTTTATTCATAATAATGAATTGGTTTCAAGTGTAGTGATGCAAAAATACGATGTACTCCGATAGAAGGTTCAAAAAAATTGTTAAACTTTTTTAAGAGAGTGAATAGTTTAATGAAGCTATTATAATTTTTACATTCACCGTGAACGCTGATATGGGATTGGTGATTGTATTCTAATCCTAGTTGCCGCTTTTTCTTCTACTCGAAAAGCAACATATATATAGTTGTTGTTCTCTTTAAGAGAAAAACTCTCTCATTCTGTCGAAATAGCTCTTATCTTTCGATGTTGGATTTGGCTTGAAGTTAGGTGATTCTCTAAGCTTCTCCATAATTTCTTTTTCCTCTTTTGAGAGATCGCGTGGAGTCCAAATATTAACATTAACAAGTAGGTCACCTCTACCATAACCATTCACGTCAGGAATGCCTTTGCCTTTTAATCTTAGAACTTTACCTCCCTGCGTTCCTGCTGAAATTTTAATTCTTGCTTTACCATCGATAGTCGGAATTTCACTTGTAGTACCAAGAGCAGCATCAGCAAAATTAACATATAGATCGTATAAGAGATTATTTCCATCGCGAACCAATTCCGGGTCTTCCTTCTCTTCAACCAAGACAATCAAATCACCCGGAACACCACCACGAGCACCCGCATTTCCTTTGCCACTTATTGAAAGCTGCATTCCATCAGCAACACCTGCAGGAATGTTAATGCTTACAACTTCTTCACCTTTTACAATTCCATTACCATGACATTCTTTACACTTGTTGGTGATTTGTTCACCACTGCCACCACATTGCGGACAAGTTGATGCGGTTTGCATTTGACCAAGGAAAGTGTTTGTAATTCTTGTAACCTGACCCTGTCCATGACATGTAGGACATGTGGAAGGAGTTGATCCTTTTTCAGCACCGGATCCGTTACAGGATTTGCATTCAGTGTATTTATTGAGCTTGATTTTTTTCTCTACGCCATGAGCAACATCGGCCAAAGTTAGTTTTACTTTAACTCTGAGATTAGAGCCACGGTTAACTCTTCTACGTGTGGAACGTCCGCCACCGCCACCGAAGCCGCCGCCAAATGCACCACCGAAAATATCACCGAAATGACTGAAAATATCATCCATGGACATGTGGCTTCCGCCAAACCCGCCACCTCGCATTCCTTCATGACCAAACTGATCATATCTGGATTTCTTTTCATCATTGCTCAGTACCTCATAGGCTTCAGCAGCTTCTTTAAACTTTTCCTCAGCGCTATTATCATCAGGGTTTTTATCCGGATGATATTTAATCGCCATCTTACGGTATGCTTTCTTAATCTCATCGGCGGAGGCATCTTTACTAACCCCTAAGATGTCGTAATAATCTCTTTTACTCATAACTATTTTTCAAATATTAACAAGAATTAGCTGCCTACAACTACCTTGGCGAAACGAATTATTTTTCCGTTCAATAAATAACCTTTTTCAATCACGTCAACAACTTTTCCAACTAAATCTTTCGATGGGGCTGGAATATTTGTAATTGCCTCATGATAGTCTGTGTCAAAATCCTTGCCTATGGAATTCATAGGCTCCAGACCTTTTTGAGTCAGTATGCCGGCAAATTTATTGCGTATTAATTCTAATCCTTTCTTTGTTTCATCATCAACATCATGATCTTCCATGGCCTTTATGGCTCTGTCGAAATCATCAAGTACAGGAAGTAGTTCGGTGATCACCTCGGCTGAAGCACTTTTAAGTATATCCAGTCTCTCTTTATTCGTCCTTTTTCGATAATTATCAAACTCCGAGTAAAGTCGTAAATACTTGTCATTAAGCTCATTGTATTCTTTGGTCTTCTCTTCAAGCTTTTTTTCAGCTTTTATTTTCCTGCTTTTCTTTGGTGATTTCTCTTTCGACTTTTGATCTTCTTTTTCTTCCTTATCACTTGTTTCATCGTGATTTTCAAAAGTTACATCGTCTATATTTTCTTCACTCATTGTGGTAATTATTTATATTCTAATTTGAATTATTCCATAGCAAAACGCAGACCAAATAAGTAAAACGGTCAATTTGGCAGAGGAAAAATGTAAGAAATTTTAATAATATGACGGATATTATCAAACGATAGTAAGGGTCACAAAAACAGTGCGTTATAACTACTATTCCTTATAGAATTACTTTGTAATCTTTGTTAACTCTGATTGTGGCTTTGTCCTTGATTGATTGAACCGTAAGATGTTCCTGTTTTAGAACTGCCCATCTCAAGGGATTATCTGGTTCTTTACCTCTATCAGACTGAGCTTTCTTTGTTTCGAGATATGTCAACTCAATTAACACTTTAATATCAATTCCTTCAGTATTTATGGCATAAAGTCCGTCGATAATTAACATGTCGATTCCATTGAAATCAGTAGTGAGTTCGTCCACTTGTTCAGTGACGAGGTCAACACATGGCATGGATGATTTTCTGTTATTCTTAAAATCATCAATTACTTTGTTAATTTTATCCCACTTATACTCACCTAATCCCACAACATTTTCAACACCGTTTTTCTCTCGCCATTCAGCTCTTTCCAGAGGCAGGGTATTATAGAAATTATCGATATGAATTGGTTTGGCAAAAATTCCATGCTTTCGCAGATTCTTGGCAATTACATGAGTTAGTTCTGATTTTCCTGAACCTGATTCACCAGAAATGGCAACTGTCAGTTTATCCTTTTTCTGTGCAAGAATTTCATTTGTTATTATTTCTGCAACTTCACGATGTTTTGGCGTTATTAATAATACATCTTCTAACATGGTACTAGGGTTTGTTGTGATATTTTATATCAATAATGTTTTTTAGTTATTTGTTTGAAATCATAAGACTGACATTCTTTTGAGTGAAATGCTTTTCTCCATAAATCAAAAGTTCCGAATCACTATCTGTAGTAACTGCAACTTCTGAATCACTTATTATCAACTGATAATTCACACCTTTGAATGTCAATGAGAATTCCAGTTTCTTCCAGTGTTTTGGCAATTTTGGATTGACTTTCAGGACATTGCTTCTTAGATCAACACCACCATAAGTTGATATTGCAATCATGATTGTTCCTGCCATAACACCGGCATGAATTCCCTCTGCAGTTGTACCTCCCTGGATATCATTGTAATCGGATGTTAGCGAATCGATATAGAGCTCCCAGCTTAAATCATTGTCGTTTACAATGTTTGCTAATTGTGCATGAACAACCCGGCTTAATGTTGAGCCATGAGATGTACGATTTAGATAATAATGCAGGTTCTTCTCAAGATAATCTTCAGGCAATGAATAATTCAGATTTGAAATTATCTTGTTGATTACGTCATCCTCAAGATTGTAATAAGTCATTAAAGTATCAGCTTGCTTGGCAACTTTGTAATCATCAGCTGATTTGCCTTCTGCTTTAAGCAATCGGTCCATTCTATGAATATCAGCATACTTCGATTTGTAATAATCCCAATCAAGTTCTTTTAGGTCAAAGTAACCGTCGTACTGACTTATTATTCCATCTTCATTTATTACAAGGTTTAATTTTGAGCTAATGTCAGACCAAAGTTCAATTTCTTTTTCAGTTAAACCAATTTTTTTGAAAATAGCATTTTTTGATTCAGAACTAATATTGTTTAGGATTTCCGGTGCAAGATCAAACATCCATGCTGCCATGATATTTGTGTATGCGTTATCTCTAAGACCGCCTTCATCAGAATCAGGATATGATTCATGGAATTCATCAGGACCCATAACCTTATGGATACTATATCGACCTGTAGTTTTATTGTAAGTTGATTTGCTTTCCCAGAATCGACATATTTCCATATACATCTCAGCACCATATTCTTCCATAAAAAGAGTATCGTTTGTAATATTGAAATATTGCCAGATGTTATATGCTATTGATAATGAGACATGTCGCTGAAGTGAACTGTAATCATCTCCCCAACTACCTGATAATGGATTAAGGTGGATTACCTGAGTTTCTTCACGTCCGTCACTACCACTCTGCCAAGGGAACATAGCACCTTTGTAGCCATATTCTTTGGCATATTCACGAGCTTTTTCAAGACGATTGTAACGATACATTAACATCGATTTCGCCGTTTCCGGAAAATGAATGTCATAGAATGGAAGAATAAATAATTCATCCCAGAAGATATGACCACGATAAGCTTCGCCATGTAGTCCTCGTGCTGTTATTCCGGCATCTATCGATCGGTTATGTGGCGATGCACTTACCATAAGGTGGTAGTTATGTAGGCGAAGCATCTTTTGTGAAATCCGATCACCTGTAACAATAATATCTGTTTTTGCCCAAATGTTACTCCATGCTTCTTTACTCTGATTTAAAACTTCATCAAAGGAATTCATGCTGTCGAGTTCATTAAATGCAAGTTGCTGAATATCACCTGATATATTGTTGCTATCGAAAATGGTTACCAGTTTCTCAAATGTTATTGTCTTATTTTCTTTGCCAACAGTATCTACGTAAGTGTAAACAACATTATCATCAGAAGTTATGGCAGTTTTTGAGTTATTGCCATTTGCCAGATTAATTTTTGAAGCTTCAACAATTTCAATATTAGATTGATTTGTTTTAACTTTTATCCATGAAGTATTTTCTTGTCCACCCAAACTAACTGTTTCAAGATGTTGTGAATTCAAAGCTTTATAACGGTTAACGCCTTCATTCTTAATGCTTCCATCAATTTTACTACATATACTAATCTGACCAGAGTAATTCAGTGGTGTAATTTCATATTTAATGGCTGCCTGGTGTTGGTTTGCCATTGAAGCAACACGGTATGAATTGATTTTAGTTTTTCTGTTTTCGCTATCAGTAATAACTAATGACCGTGATAGTAAACCTGTTTTAAAATCAAGACAACGTGAAATGCTTTCGATTTTAGCATTGTTTGGATTAATCCAAGTTTCATCTTCAATTTTGAAACTAATTGACAACCAGTTTGGCGCTACAACAAAGTCCTCATTTTCAATATCTCGGTTAGCAACTTTGGTGATCAGGCGGTTGTAAAGTCCGGCAATATAAGTTCCAGGATAATTTGACTCACCGGCGGTAGTTTCTTCCATTGCACCACGGGTTCCGAAATAACCATTACCAATAGCAAGTAATGCTTCGCGCGATTTCTCTTTGGTAGGAATATAATCGTGGTAACACAATTTCCAGTTATCATTTTCAATACCATTGATAAACCAATCGTTAATTTCATCAATGGTTATGTCTTCCAGGTCATCAACAACTATGTCTGCTCCGGCGGCTTTTAGTGCTTCTGTATTATCCTCTCGGGCGAGGCCAATAACCATACCAAAATTTCCATTTTTACCAGCCTGAACTCCTGAAACAGCATCTTCCACAACAATGGTAAAGTTTGGATCAACGCCAAGATTTTTTGCTGCTGTTAGGAAAATGTCGGGAGCCGGTTTTCCGTTTAATCCGATTTCTGCACTTACAACTCCATCAACTCTGGTTTCGATAAAATGCATCAATCCGGCTGCTTCCAATACCGATTTGGCATTTTTGCTTGATGAAGCAACACCAATTCTGATATTATCTTTTTTAAGTTGTTCTAGCAATCTTACTGTTGCCGGATAAACTTCAACTCCCTCTTTTTCAAGGACATCATTAAAGGCTTCGTTTTTGCGATTACCAAGTCCGCAAACGGTTTCAAGCTTTGGGCTATCTTCAGGTTTACCGAATGGAAGGTCGATATTCCTTGTTGCAAGAAATGACTTAACACCCTCGTAACGAGGTTTCCCATCTACGAAAGAGAGGTAGTCATTAGAAGTAAACTCGAGGAAATTAGTCCCTTCTTTTTCACTTCTTTGCAATAAATATTCGTCGAACATTTTTTTCCATGCCCGGCTGTGAGTTGTAGCGGTTTTCGTGATAACACCATCTAAATCGAAGACTACTGCTTCAAAAGCATTTTTTGCCATTCTGGTAATAGATTATAATTTATCTTTAATAGTTAATGTACTTACAGCACCAAATATCATTAATACACCAGCCATAAGTAGAGAGTTCATTGGATTTCCATGGAAGAAATACTCCAATATTAGTCCACCGAATATTCCATTTATAATTTGAGGAATAGTAATTGACATATTGAACAGACCCATAAACATACCCATCTTTTTTGCCGGAATAGAATTTGCCAGCATTGCGTAAGGCATTGCGAGTATACTTCCCCATGCGATCCCAATTCCAATCATGGGGATAATAAGAAGTTGATAGTTTGGGATGATTGCGAATGAAAGAAATGATAACCCTCCAATTGAAAGAGCTAGTATATGGGTAAATTTACGCCCTATTTTGTTTGCAATTTTTGGTAATGAAAGAGCGATAATTGCTGAAACTCCATTGTAAACACCAAATAATATTCCTACCCAGTTTGCAGCTTCTTTAAATTCTGGTGCATTAGGATCCGTTGTGCCAAAAAACTGCTGTGCTACAGCAGGTGTTGTATATACCCACATAGAGAAAAGAGCAAACCATGAAAAGAATTGTACCAATAATAATTGCCACATTTTCTTTGGAATTCTGAACTTCTCTTTTGATTCTTTGTTTTCTTCCTTGTCCTCATCATTATTATAATATTCTGGAGGGTATTCCTTCGTTGAGACTACCGTCCAGATTATTGAGGTAATAAGCACAAACGCTCCGAAATAGAATGAGTAGGTTACATTGTCAGGAACAAGTCCATCATCAGCTACTTTTGAGATACCAAACCAATTACCAAGCATATATGGTAACCACGAGCCTATAACAGCTCCAATACCGATAAGCAAAGTTTGCATTGAGAAACCCAAAGCATGTTGTTCTTCGGGCAGTTTGTCGGCTACAAGTGCTCTAAATGGCTCCATACTAATATTAATAGAAGCATCCATTATCATGAGCATACCACCACCAATAAACATTGGGGCAATTGATGACGCAAACTGGGGAGCATTAGGCATTAAGATTAATGCTGTGCTTGTAAGTATTGCTCCAACAAGGAAATATGGGCGTCGACGTCCCAGTCGATTCCATGTTTTATCACTAAAATAACCAATGATTGGCTGAACAAGCATCCCAGTTATGGGAGCAACAAGCCAAAACCAGCTTAAGTGATGTACGTCAGCACCGAATGTTAGAAGGATGCTGGAAGCATTTGCATTTTGTAATGCAAATCCAAATTGAATTCCTAAAAACCCAAAACTCATGTTCCAGATTTGCCAAAATGTTAAGCGTGGTTTCTTATTCATAGCTAAGGTTTAATCAGGCATCTAAATTAATACTTATATCAATATTATTTGAATTATTGTTGGCTTGCAGGATTATAACTTTATTTTTGTATTCATAATTTTTTGAAGATTATTATCTATAACGATTGCGAGGAAATCTTAATAGTGAATAGAACGGTAAAAAAAATAATTCATGAGGTATATTATCATATTAAATATTATCCTGTTGTGCCTCACAAATAATGTATTGTATGCGCAAAAGACTGATACGATTGTGCATACAAATGGTAATGTGTTATTGGGTGAAATAAAAAAAATGGATAATGGTATTATTACCTTTAAGATGGATGGAATGGGAACTATTAAATTCCAGGTGGATAAGGTTAATACCTTTAGTTCTGACAAGAATTTTCAGATTGTAATGAGACATGGTTTACAGTACTATGGAAGAATAGATACATCAGGAATAAACAGGAAAGTAAAGCTTATCCTTCTTAATGGTGAAGAGCTGTTGAGTGTAGGTGAAATTGTTGAGATGTACCCGATTAAAAAGAATTTCTGGCTTAGATTGAGTGGTGTGTTTAGTTTGGGATTTAACTTATCAAAAGGTAGTGGAATTGCGAATCTTACAAGTTCAGGGAAACTTTCACATCGAAACAGGAAATCTTTTGCAGAAATTAACTGGAGTGATAATACAACTTTTCAGAATGATACATTGAGCTCCAATAAAACGGATGGGTCGTTGACTTTTCAACGATTGTTAAAAAAACAATGGTATTTGGGTTTTAATATGGAAGGAAGTTCAAATAGCGAGTTAGGTTATGATTTTCGATTATTAGGAGGAGTTTCAATAATTAATTATCTGGTTCAGGATTACCATAACAACTTTTATGTTTCTGTTGGTACCAATGGGAATAGGGAATGGACGGATTCTGATACTGATCCGACGAATAGCCTGGAGGGATTGCTTGGGTTTAATTATCACTATTTCAAGTATACAGATCCTGAAATTAATATTACAACATATCTTAATACATATCCAAGTTTCACAACTTCAGGCAAATGGCGTGTTAATTATTATATTGATGCTAAGGTTGAGATTATAAGTAATTTTCAGATAGGTATAAACTTTTATTATAGTTTTGATAATAAACCGGTTAATGTAGACGCATCAAAAACTGACTATGGTATAACAACCACACTCAGTTATTCGTTTCATTAGAATAGTTTCCTGAATGAGATACACATTTAAAAAAATAGAAAGGCTGAGTAGTAAAAAGGAGATAGAACTCTTGTTTACAAAAGGGGAGTCTTTTGTGGCATATCCATTCAAGGTAATCTTCAAAAAAGTTGCTGATAGTCAAGGATTACCGGCTAAAGTCTTGATCTCTGTATCCAAGAAAAATTTTAAGTCTGCTGTGAAAAGAAATAAAATAAAGCGACATATTAGAGAATCATACCGGAAAAATAAATCTATAATATGGGATAAGTATGATGAAACAACAAACGAGCAACTATTGATAGGCTTTATATACATAGGTAAAAGTATTGTTACAAGTACTGAGTTTGATCAAAAATTAATTCTAATTTTGCACCGCTTAATTGAAAAGGATGTCAAAGATAATAGGTAGTTTTTTTATTTTTCTGATAAGAATATACCAGTATACGTTGTCTCCATTTCTAGGACGTTCATGCAGGTACACTCCAACATGTTCTCATTACAGCGTTGATGCAATTAAGAAGTATGGTCCTTTTAAAGGCGGGAAGTTGTCGGTGAAAAGGATTGCTTCATGTAACCCATGGGGAGGAAGTGGCTATGATCCAGTCCCTTAAATTAAATATTATGATAAGAAAATTTGCTATATCAATTATAATAATTCTAGTTTCTTGTGTTTCGGTAAATACAGTCTTAGCTCAGAATCAGAACAATTTTGAGTTGTCGAAAAACCTTGAAATCTATGCTGATATTCTCAGACAGTTAAATCTGAATTATGCGGAAGATATTAAACCTGGTGAACTAAATACAGTTGCCATTGATGCTTTGTTGGAGAATCTTGATCCCTATACTGTTTATGTTCCAGAATCAAGACGTGAAGATTTTGAATTAATGACCAAGGGTGAATATGGTGGTATCGGTGCTTTGATTCAGAAGCAGGGAGAATTTGTAATTATTACCGATCCTTATGAAGGATTTCCGGCACAGAAAGCAGGATTAAAAGCAGGAGATAAAATTTTAGCTATTGATGGGGAATCAGCTACCGGAAAATCATCTTCTGATATAAGTGAAAAACTTAAAGGCACTCCCGGAACATCCATCATACTTTCAATCGAAAGCTATGGTGATTCAACATCACTTGATTATGAACTTATCAGGGAAAAAGTAAAATTCCCGAATGTTCCATTTTATGGGATGTTAAATGAAAATGTGGGTTATATCAATCTTATGCAATTTAATCCAAACTGTGCCTTGGAAGTAAAAAATGCTTTTAACGAGCTTTCATCAGAAAATGAATTAACGGGATTAGTTTTTGACTTACGTGGAAATGGTGGAGGCTTGCTTAATGAAGCTGTTGATATCGTAAATATTTTTGTTCCAAAGAATAAAGTTATTGTTACTACAAAGGGTAAGAATAGTAACAATAATCAGGTACACCGTACAAGAAACAATAGTGTTAATACGAATATTCCACTGGTAGTTCTTGTAAATGAGAATAGTGCATCTGCTTCTGAAATTGTTGCTGGTGCTATTCAAGATTTGGATAGGGGAGTGGTTATTGGTCAGAAAACTTTTGGTAAAGGTCTTGTGCAGAATATTCTGGAACTTCCTTATAATTCAAAGATGAAGTTAACGGTTGCAAAATATTATATTCCCAGTGGGAGATGTATTCAGGCTATCGATTATTTTGATGAAAAAGAAATTAAGGATATTCCTGATTCATTATTGAATGTTTTCAAAACTGCAGGTGGTAGAAAAGTATACGATAAAGGAGGAATAGAACCTGATATTGTACTTGAAAACAGGTCGTTTAGTCAAATTAGCGGTGACCTTTATGCTCAGAACTATATTTTCAATTTTGCAAATGATTTCACTCTGGAAAATGATTCTATAGAGTTACCAAACGAGTTTTCAATTTCAGATTCTGTGTTTGATGATTTCAAAAAGTATGTGGAAAAGCAAGATTTCGATTATAAAACAGAAACAGAGATATTACTTGAAAGGCTCGGGCAAAGTGCTGAAAGAGAAGATTATAAAGATGCATTAAATGAGTTGCTTGATACTTTAGCAAAGGAAATAGTAATAGAAAAGAAGAAAGACATTGATAAGAACAGGTTCGAGATAGAAGAGATGTTAAAGATGGAAATTGTAAGCCGATATTATTACCAGAAAGGAAAACTAGAGACTACTTTGGTGAACGATCCTGAAATTGCAGAAGCAATAAAGGTAATTAATGACAACGAACTGTACTCATCAATTCTTGATGGAAGTAAGAAATAATTACTAGAAAAGTATTGATCTACAAATGAACTCCAGTACAAATATCCACTCACTAACATATTTACTTGCTCTTATGTTATTGGCAGCAAGTATTCCGTTGTCGAAATTTATGATGAGTGTATCCGAATTTATGCTTCTGGGTCTTTGGTTATGGTCAGGATTTTCATTTGGCATTAGTTACAGGTTTTTCAAGATCGGCGGGTTTTATACTGGCATCTTGCATTTGTTCAGATATATAGGAGTTCTGGCTTATACTAATCTTATTGATAAGTTTAGTTCTTTTTTCAAGAACAAACCGGCAGTTATATTCAGTCTTATTTACATAATTCATCTTATCGGATTATTATATACTTCCGACATGAATTATGCCCTTAAAGATCTAAGAGTTAAGCTTCCGTTGATTCTACTTCCTGTTGTTATCTCAACAATGGAAAAGATCAACTCAAAGAATTTTAGAATATTGATGCTGGTATATATATCGGCAGTATTCATTAGTACAGCCATAAGCGCTTTTGTGTTTATCACAGATGACTATGTAGATGTACGCGATATTAGTTTGCTGATTTCACCAATTCGATTGGGGTTGAACGTAAGTTTCGCATTTTTTGTGTTGATTTATTTCATATTTCATGAAAGGAAGTTTGCAATGTGGCAGGTTGTTTCATTTTTGATACTGGCACTATGGTTTATAACATTTTTATTTATACTAGAGTCAGTTACAAGTATAGTAATAATTATAATTGTTAGCGTAGGATATCTTTTTATGAGAGTGAGAAACTCCATGTTTAGATGGCAAAAATCACTTTTGGTAATACTTGCGATAATATTGCCATTGGCATTTATCTGGCATGTAAGACACATTATTGTTGATGCTACTACTGCGCCACCAATTAATTATGAAGAACTCGAAGAGTATACTAAATATGGAAACCGTTATTTTCATGATACTGCAGATCTTCAAATTGAGGATGGAAAGTATGTTGGACTATATATTTGTTACAAGGAGTTGAAGAATGAGTGGAACGAAAGAAGTTCGATTGATTACCATGGTAAAACATCTGAAGGACAGCTGATTAACACAACATTAATTCGCTATCTAACATCCAAAGATCTGCGTAAGGATAGAGATGGGGTAAGGAGTTTAACGGATGAGGATATAGCAATGATTGAGAATGGTTTAGCTAATTTTAATTATGTTGATAAACCCGGATTACGAACACGTTTATTGAAGATTATTAAAGGGTATGAAGTATATCGGAAAACGGCAAATCCCAGTGGGAGTTCAGTAATGCAAAGAATAGAATACCTAAGAGCATCATTTAATATTATAAATGAAAACTTAATATTTGGTGTTGGTTCTGGTGATTTGGAAGATGCTTTTAACAAAGAGTTTAATGATATGAACTCCGCTTTGGAATCTAGGTACAGATATCATGCGCATAATCAGTTTTTGGGAATATCTGTTGCACTTGGAATCATTGGGTTTATTGTATTTATAATTGGATTATTTTACCCTCCTCTCAAACTCAGAGGTTTTGAGGATTATTATTTTGGAACCTTTTTCCTAATAATGATAATATCGATGTTTTCCGACGACACTCTGGAAACGCAAGCAGGAGTTACCCTGTTTGCATATTTTTATACATTACTTCTCTTTGGTAGAAAAAGTGGTGATAATATGCCCGCGAAAGTCCTTAACCGATAAGTCGACTGCTAATAACAGTGTATTTGACTGGGGTTACTCAATTATTTCTATTTTAGCATTAATAAATATTATTATGAAAGAGAAAGAGATAATAATAAAGTATCAAGAATTTGATAAAGATGATGTGCTTTCTGAGTCAGATCAAAAGCTAATTAATGAGGCAAATGCCGCTATTAAGACTTCCTATGCGCCTTACTCAGAATTTAATGTTGGTGCCGCCGTATTACTTGATAATGGAGAAGTTGTTAGAGGCAGCAATCAGGAAAATTCAGCTTATCCTTCAGGTTTATGTGCGGAAAGAGTGGCCTTGTTTCATGCAAAATCAACTTATCCTGATGCTGAGGTTCAAACAATTGCCATAACTAGTAGTGCTGAGAATTTCGAGAATGCTGACCCCGTTACTCCTTGTGGATCATGCCGTCAAGTTATGGCTGAAACCGAAAAAAGACAAAGTAGCAATATCCGAGTTATCATGACTGGGGATAATCATATTACAAAGATTGTTGATGGAATCGATAATCTGTTGCCTATGAAATTTCAAGAGGAACGTCTTAAGAAGATAAACAGATAACCATCAGTTATACAGAATTATAATCAGTTAACACATATAGATATGAAAAATATTATTGCAATAGTTGTACTGTTTGTCATTGTTACAGGATTTAAAAATGATAAGCCTGCGTATAGGATTTATAATCTAGATGGCAAAAAAGTAAAGTATTCAAAACTACTTGAAGAAGCAGCTGTGGCAGATGTTGTTTTCTTTGGAGAGCTTCATAATAACCCTATTTGCCATTGGTTACAATATGAACTAACCATGGATTTATATAAGGTAAGAGAAAGTGATATAACACTTGGTGCAGAGATGCTAGAAGCTGATAATCAGTTAATATTGAACGAATATCTTGAAGGAAAGATAAGCGAAAAAAATTATAAAAAGGAAGCAAAATTGTGGCCTAACTACAAAACTGATTATGCACCCCTTGTGGATTTTGCTAAAGACAGCAGTTTAAAATTTATAGCTACAAATATTCCCAGAAGATATGCTTCCCTTGTTTACAAAAAGGGATTTGAAGGACTTGACGAGCTCTCTGCACAAGCGAAATTATACATTGCACCTTTACCAATTGAATATGATTCTACCTTAAATTGTTATGCAAGTATGCTCGAAAGTATGGGAGGCATGGGAGCGCATGTAACAAGTACATTACCGATGGCTCAGGCAATTAAGGATGCTACTATGGCATATAATATTGCTGCTTACGCAGAAAACGGAAAATTGTTTATTCACTTCAACGGATCATACCACAGCGATGACTTTGAGAGTATTCTCTGGTATCTAAATAAATATAAACCGGGTTTAAATATTGTAACTATCGCTTCTGTTGAACAGGAAGATGTTAATAATCTTGATGAAGAATACCTTAATAAGGCAAATTACATTCTGGTAATACCGGAAGATATGACAAAAACCCACTAAGAACCGTAGGTTAATTTTTTAATTATTTGTTTTAGTTGCTATCTCGCAACCTCAACCATTTCATATCCCTCAACAATATCACCAACTTTGATATCATTGAAGTTTTCGATATTCAATCCACATTCGTAACCTGATGAAACTTCTTTAACGTCATCTTTGAAACGTTTCAATGATCCAAGTAGTCCGGTGTAAACAACTATACCGTCGCGAATAACCCTGACTTTAGTGTTTCTGTGAACTTTGCCATCAAGTACATAACATCCAGCGATGGTCCCCACCTTAGTAATTTTAAAGGTTTCACGAACTTCAATATTACAAACAATTTTCTCCTTGGTTTTCGGAGCAAGCATACCTTTAATAGCTGTTTCCAGTTCTTCAGTTGCCTGGTAAATAATTGAATATAAGCGAATATCAATTTGTTCTTTTTCAGCGCGTTTACGTGCCTGAACAGATGGACGTACCTGGAATCCTACGATAATAGCATCAGATGCTGAAGCAAGCATAACATCAGATTCAGAAATTGCACCTACAGCTTTATGGATTACATTAACCTGAACCTCATCGGTTGACAGTTTAACTAATGAATCTGTAAGAGCCTCGATTGAACCATCAACATCACCTTTAACAATAATATTGATTTCTTTAAAGTCTCCGATTGCAATTCTACGACCAATCTCATCAAGAGTAACATGTTTCTGAGTTCTAAGGCTTTGTTCACGAATAAGTTGTTGACGTTTTGAAGCAAGTGATTTAGCTTCTTTCTCATCTTTCATCACATTGAAAACATCACCGGCTTGAGGTGCTGATATTAATCCAAGAATCACCACTGGTTGTGATGGTCCAACTGCTTCTATAGCTTCATTTCTCTCATTGAACATAGCTTTTACCTTACCAGAAACTGGTCCGGCAAGAATAATATCACCTTTTTTAAGTGTCCCATCTTGTACTAGAATTGTAGTTACATAACCACGGCCTTTATCAAGAGAAGCCTCAATAACAGTACCTTTTGCACCTTTATCAGGATTAGCTTTTAGTTCAAGTAATTCGGATTCAAGAAGAACTTTTTCAAGTAATTCGGGGATTCCCATACCTGTAATAGCTGATATTTCCTGCGATTGGAATTTACCGCCCCAATCTTCAACAAGAATATTCATGTTTGCTAGCTGCTCTTTTACTTTTTCAGCATTAGCTCCCTGTTTATCCATTTTATTAATGGCAAATACAATAGGAACACCTGCAGCTTGAGCATGGTTTATAGCCTCTTTTGTTTGTGGCATAACCGTGTCATCGGCAGCAATTACAATAATTGCAACGTCGGTTACTTTAGCTCCCCTTGCACGCATGGCTGTAAAAGCCTCATGTCCAGGAGTATCTAAGAATGTGATGCGTTTTCCAGTTTCAGTTTTAACCTCGTATGCACCAATATGCTGTGTGATACCTCCGGCCTCACCAGAAACAACATTAGCTTTACGAATGTAATCAAGAAGCTTTGTTTTACCATGGTCAACGTGACCCATAACAGTTACAATTGGAGCACGGTCGATAAGGCTGTCAACATCATCTTCCTCTTCAATAACTTCAAGAGTTTCATCTTCATCGACACTAACAAATGATGTCTGATAACCAAATTCTTCAGCAACAAGTACGATAGTTTCTGCATCCAGACGTTGGTTGATTGAAACAAACAATCCGAGTTGCATACATGAAGTTATAATATCGGTTACACTTACATCCATCATTGTACCAAGTTCATTGGCAGTAACAAATTCCGTAACCTTGATGATTTTCTTTTCATCTTCCTGCTTCTGAAGCTCCTCCTGAATTGTTTGTGATACTGAATCACGTTTCCTTCTACGATGTTTTGCAGCTTTCGATTTTCCTGCCGGAGCAAGTCTTGCAAGAGTATCCTTGATTTTTTGTTGGATTTCTTCTTCTGAAGGTTCTTCCTTAACAATTCTCTTCTTAGCTGAAGGTTTGTTTTTATGGTGCGGTTTATCAGGTTTATGTTGATTTGCAACATTATCAGATGAAAGAGGTTTGGATTTGATCCTTTTTCTTTTCTTCTTATTCTGACCTACCTTATTATCATCGGATGATGCAACAGGTTTTTTCTTTTTTGTTCTCTTTATTTCCGTTGGAAGTACGATTTTGTCAAGAATTTTCGGACCAGTTAGTTTCTCAAATTTGGTCTTGATGAAGTTATCGTCCTTGGCTTCCTCTTTAGGTTTAACCTCTTTGGTTTCTTCTTTCTCTTCGGATAATGGTTCTACTTTCTTAACCTCTTCAACAGGCACCTTTTTTATTGGCGCAACCTTTTCAGTTTCAGTCTCTTCCTCAACCTTAGGCTGTTTTTCTATGATAACTTCAGGTTTTTTCTTCTTTCGTTTATCAGCCTTTTCTTCCTGTTCCTTTTTCTTTTCTTCTTTAGATTTTTTCTTTGGTCTTGTTTTCTGATTCAGAGAGTCAAGATCAATTGTGCCCAAAACTTTAAGGTCACCAGTTTCTTCAACAGGTTCTTCGGCTGTTTTTTCTACTTCCTTAATAATTTCTTTAACTGCAGCTTCATCAGCAATTGGTTCTGGTTCAGTAACTGGTTCTGCTTCAACAACTGGTTCTGGTTCCGGCACTGGTTCTGGCTCTGGTTCTGGCTCTGGTTCGATTACAGGTTCTGGTTCTGTTTCTATCACTTCCTCTTTAGGAACTTCCTTTGCAGGAGTTTCCTCTACATGAGCTTCCTCGACAGGTTCAGTATCTTTTACCTCATCAACAACTTCTTCTGTTGTTTCAACAGGTGGCTCCACTTTTGGTTCCTCGGTTTTTTTCTTGGTAACAGTTTTCTCAGTGTTGTAGTCGAGACCAGTGTTTTTAATCATCAGCTCTTCCTCAACAGGAGGGATTACTTCTGAACTTTCAGTTTCAGCTAGATTTTCGAGGTTAATTGTTTCTTTACCAATATACTCGAGACCTTTCTGCTGTGCAATTTCCTTAACCTGTTTTTCATCCTGAAACTCTTGGGTAAGTAAGTCATACATCTCAGGCTCCAGCTTGGTATTTGGGTTTCTTTCAATATTATAGCCTTTCACTGTAAGAAACTCAACTATTGAATCCAAGCTAATATTGAATTCCCTAGCTGCCTTACTTAATCTTACCACCTTTTTTGTTCCTGTCATACAATTAAATTCGTTTGTTCAAACGTCTGTTGCTTACGGCTTTTGCGTAAAAATACTATTTTTATTCAAATTCTGATTTGAGGATTTTTAAGACCTCATCAATTGTTTCTTCCTCTAAATCAGTTCTGGTAACAAGTTCAGCCTTATCTAATTCCAGTACGCTTTTAGCGGTGTCGCAACCAATATTTTTAAGTTCATCAAGAATCCACTGATCGATTTCATCATTGAATTCCATAATGTCAACATCTTCTGATTCTGAGTCACTGTCTCTGTATACATCAATCTCATAGCCGGTTAGTTTACCAGCAAGTTTAATGTTAAATCCACCTTTACCTATAGCAAGTGAAACCTGATCAGGCTTCATAAATACTTCGGCTCTTTTCGATTCTTCATTAACTTTGATGGAAGTGATTTTTGCAGGTGATAATGCTCTCTGAATATAAAGAGATGTATTGCCTGTAAAGTTTATCACATCAATATTTTCATTCTTTAACTCCCGCACAATACCATGGATTCTTGAACCTTTCATACCAACACATGCTCCAACAGGATCTATTCTGTCATCATAGGATTCAACAGCTATTTTAGCACGTTCGCCAGGTACACGTACGATGTTTTTAATAGTGATTAATCCATCATAAACTTCAGGTACTTCAGCTTCGAATAATCTTTCTAGGAACGTTGTTGAAGTTCTTGAGAGTACAATAATAGGGGTGTTGTTTCTCATATCAACTCTGAGAACAACTGCTCTTATTGAATCACCTTTTCTAAAATAATCTGATGAAATTTGCTCTGATTTGGGAAGAATAAGTTCAATACCTTCGTCATCAAGAATGAGAATTTCTTTTTTCCATACCTGATAAACTTCTCCAGTAACTATATCGCCTACGCTTTCTTTATATTTCTTATAGACATTATCTTTTTCATAATCAAGAATACGTGATACAAGGTTTTGTCTGATTGACAGGACTTCACGGCGACCGAAATCACCCAGTCTAATTTGTTTTGAAAACTCTTCACCAACTTCAAAATCAGGCTCAATCTTAATCGCATCAGAAAAAGCAATTTGAAGATTTTCATCTTCAACCTCATCGTCTTCAACAATATCGCGGTAATGCCATATTTCCAGGTCACCCTTGTCGATGTTTACAATAATGTCGAAATTACTTTCCTCTCCAAACTTTTTGGTAAGCATGCTGTGAAAAACATCCTCGAGGATGCGCATCATTGTTTCACGATCAATATTTTTAAATTCCTTAAACTCCGAAAAAGTTTCAACAAGATTCATGTTATCCATCTCTACACGTTTTTTCAGTAATGGTTAAAAAGTTATAATTCTCTTAGTTTCTTTAATTCTCTCCATTGGTAAAGAAATCAGTTCGCCATAAGTTACTTTCTTGATCTTCTTATTCTTATTCTTGATTTCTTCCAATAATTCAATACCGTTTTCATCCGCTTTCTTCAGTATACCCTGAACTTTAATCCCGTCAATATCCGTTACTCGAACCGATTTATCGATATTGTTTACATATTGTCTTAGTGTTGTAAAAGGATGATCGGCACCTGCTGAAGCTACATTAAGCTCAAAATCTTCATTATCACGATCAAGATTACCTTCAATATGTCTACTGAGTTCAACACAGTTTTTAATAGTAACACCTGTGTCACCATCAATAAATACTGAAATTTTATTATCAGTACTTAGCTTGATGGCCACAACGAACCTATCGGTTCCATAGAGGCATTCCTGCGCTAACTCTTCTATGTATTTTTTATTTATCATCTACAAAAAGAGGGGACTATTGTCCCCTCAACCTTTCATCTTTTCCGTTGTCCGACTAGGATTCGAACCTAGACAGGCAGAATCAAAATCTGCAGTGCTGCCATTACACCATCGGACATTCGGGGCGCAAAGATACATGAATTTTATTTATTACAAACTTTTGACCTAAAAAATGCATCTATTTATGAGAAAATTCGAGATATTTTTGTCGCTTTTTATTGTTAGTTTATCAGTATTGAAATATCACACAAATTATATAATCTGAAATAGAAATAACTAAGCTGTCGTAGATTAAAAATAAATCTGCATAAATCTCTGGAATGTAATCTTTTGTAATTCTGATTTTGTTTGGTTGATTCTGATAATTATTAAATAGTGTTAAAATACAAGAGTATTGAAAAAGGTATTTGGCGAAATTGTATATTTTCGCAGTTAAATTCAATAGGGTAAACATATTATTCATGGAAAATTTCAAAAAGCTTAATCAAATAACAGGTTGGATTGTTTTCGCAATTGCTACGTCTGTTTATTTTTTAACACTCGAACCAACAGCTAGTTGGTGGGATTGTGGTGAATACATTGCAACCGCCTACAAGTTGCAGGTTGGCCATCCTCCAGGGGCTCCATTGTTCCAGTTACTTGGTAGATTTTTCTCATTATTTGCTTTTGGAAATCTAGCGAATGTTGCCTTAATGATAAATATTATGTCAGCACTTTCCAGTAGCTTCACAATTTTGTTCTTGTTCTGGACCATAACAATGCTTGCAAAAAAGATTATGGTTAACTCTTCAGATAGTAATCCAACTGCAGGTCAGGGTTGGGCAATTCTAGGAGCAGGTGCTGTAGGTTCATTGGCATATACATTTAGTGATTCATTCTGGTTCTCAGCCGTTGAGGGTGAGGTATACGCCATGTCGTCACTGTTTACAGCTGTCGTATTCTGGGCTATTCTTAAATGGGAAGAAGTTGCTGATCATCGTTCCGGATTCCGCTGGTTAATACTGATAGCATATATTATGGGGTTATCCATTGGTGTTCACTTGTTAAACCTCCTTGCTATTCCTGCTATTGTATATGTTTATTACTATAAAAAATACACCTATTCACACAAAGGGTTTATCAGCGCAGGGCTTATTTCTCTAGCAATTCTTGTTGTGATAATGTACATAATTATACCAGGTACAGTTGAGCTTGCTGGTAAATTTGAGTTGTTCTTCGTGAATTCTATGGGAATGCCATTTAACTCAGGAACAATTTTTTACTTCTTGTTGTTAACTGGTTTGATTATCGCGGGACTTGTGTTTACCAGAAAAAAAGGAAAAGCTGTTTGGAACACTACTATATTAGCGTTACTGTTTATTTTAATTGGCTATTCTTCATTTTTTATTTTGATTATCAGAGCAAATGCAAATACTCCAATCAATGAAAATGATCCAAAGGATGCTATTAGTTTGCTAGCTTATCTTAACCGTGAACAATATGGAACCTGGCCTATATTCCATGGTCAATACTACAATGCACCGGTTGTGGATCATCAGGATGGAAATCCTGTTTATATGAAAGATAATAAACTTGGAAAGTATGTTATTAAGGATGATCGTAAAGGTACCATTCCTGTTTATGATGATAGATTTACCACCATATTCCCAAGAATGTGGAGTAATACAAAACCCGCTCATATTTCTTTATACAAGCATTTTGGAGAAATAGAAGGAAGGCCAATAAGTGTGCCCGACGGACAGGGTGGAAATAAGATTTTATACCGACCGACTTTTGGAGAGAATCTAAAATTCTTCTTTACATATCAATTTAATCATATGTATATGAGATACTTCCTGTGGAATTTCGCAGGGCGTCAGAATAATATTGAGAGTCAGGGAGAAATTAATCATGGTAACTGGATAAGTGGTATAAACTTCATCGATTCAATACGACTTGGTGATCAGAGTAATCTACCTGATAGTATGAGTAATCCTGCCAGAACCAAATTTTATTTCTTACCATTAATATTAGGTCTTATCGGATTTTTCTTCCAACTTAGGAGAAGTAAAAAAGATACATGGGTTGTTTCACTCCTGTTTATTATGACAGGTTTGGCAATTATCATTTATTTGAATCAAACCCCATTGCAGCCTAGAGAGCGTGATTATGCTTATGCAGGATCGTTCTACGCATTTGCAATATGGATAGGACTTGGTGTTCTCGGACTATATAATGCCCTTCAGAAGAAAATGAATAACAAAGCTATGGCAGCGGGAATTGTTACTGTTGCCTCATTGGTTCTTGTTCCAGGAATTATGGCAGAACAAGGATGGGCTTCTCATGATCGTTCAGGTAAATACGCTGCTGCTGATTTTGCTAAGATGTATCTTGATTCGTGCGAACCTAATGCGATATTGTTTACGAATGGAGATAATGATACTTTCCCTCTTTGGTATGTCCAGGAAGTTGAAGGCTATAGAACCGATGTCAGAGTTGTTAATTATATGCTTTCTTCCGGCGACTGGTATGTTAGCCAAATGGGACGAAAAGTTTATGATTCTGATAGGTTACCATTAACAATAGATCAGGAGTTTTATAAGAAAAAGGCTAATTATACACCTGTATTTGAGCGTGTTGATGAAGCTGAAGTTATGGATGCCATTAAATTTATCGAAGATGATAATAAGGGAACAAGAGTTCCTCTCCAAAATGGTGATTGGATTGACTATATGCCAACTAAAAAGTTAATTTATAAAGTTGATAAGGATGCTGTTATTGCTTCAGGTACTGTCCCTGTTGAAGATTCAGCAAAGATTGTTGATGTAATTGAATGGCCTATTCGTCAAGGTGGATTGTTCAGAAATGATTTGATGCTACTTGATCTGATTGCTACAAATAATTGGGAACGTCCTATTTATTTTGCAAATCCAAATAGCCATGCTAAAGTACTTGGCGTTGATAAATATTGTCACCTGGAGGGAGTTGTTTATCGTTTCAGACCAACAATTGCCACTAATTTCATTAGTAAAGTAGGTGGAGTTAATGCCGATAGAACATATGAGATTCTTATGGATGAGAATGTTAGGTGGGGTAGGCTTAACGCTGATGATGTAGTTGTTGATCGCGAAAGTGATCGTAATTCAGGTATGGCAAAACAGCATTATGTTCGATTGGCACAGTCCTTATTAATGGAAAGGAAGTATGATAGTGTTATTGAAGTACTTGACAGAGGAATAGAAATGTTTCCACATGAAAAGTTTCCATTCGATTATTATATGATTTCTTGGGCCGACTTTTATTATCAGAGCGGAGCAACTGAAAAAGGAAATGAACTTGTTAATACAATTGCAGATAGATACGAACAGGATGTGCAGTATTATATTTCTCTTAACGATAAATTTGCTGGACAATATGATGATGAGACTCAGGAGGCAATGGCTGTGATGCAACGTTTGATTCAGGTTACACAACAGAATAAACAATTTGATCTATCCAAGGAACTAGAGGAGTCTTTTTACGCAAAAATCTCAACACTAGACATGCAATAGCAGGTTGGATTCAAATTAAATAAAAGTAATCAAGAAGCCGTCCCAATTTAAATTATTGAGACGGCTTCATTTTTTTTCAATCAGTTAAAGTTCTTGAAATTATAGCATTGATTTCGCAGCTTCAAATGCAGCTTCGATACCTCCGGCATCTTTGCCTCCTGCTGTTGCAAGGAATGGCTGACCACCACCGCCACCTTTAATATGACGTGATATTTCTCTAATCATTGTTCCTGCATTTAATCCTGCTGAGCTTACAAGCGCATCCGAAATTGAGATAATCAGATTTACCTTATCTCCTGATTGTGTTGCAAGTATGGTTACAATATTTTCTCCGCTTCCTCGCATCTTCTGCGCAAGTGTTTTTGCCTGATTTACATCAAGTTCAACCTTCTGAGCGATAAATTTAACTCCTGATATATCCTCTGCATTCTTAAGAAGAGAATCGGATATTTGGAGAGCTTGATTTTTATTTAGCTTTTCAAATTCCTTTTGGAGTTTTTGATGTTGATCAAATAAATTCTTAACAGCTAGTTCAGTATTTGGCTGATTCTTAAACATCCCTTTGATAGAATCAAGAGTGTCCATTTGCTTGTATACAAAGTTCTCTGCTTCTTTACCAGTTACTGCTTCAATTCTTCTAACACCTGCAGCAATTCCACTTTCCGATATAATTTTGAAATAGCCAATATCGCCTGTTGCCTTAACATGTGTACCCCCGCATAGCTCTACTGAAAATTCAGGGTTAAATGTTACAACTCTTACAGTATCGCCATATTTTTCTCCAAATAAGGCCATAGCACCCATTTCAAGTGCTTGTACCATTGGAATATCCTGTGTTACATTTGCCTGAATATTGTCACGTATTGCATCATTAACAAGTTTTTCTACATTTCTAATCTCTTCAGGACTCATTGCCCCAAAATGTGAAAAATCGAAACGGAATCTGTCGTCGGTTACCATTGAACCTTTTTGTTCAACATGATTACCAAGTACCTTACGTAATGCTGCATGCATAAGATGTGTTGCACTATGGTTAGCTGTGATTAGTCTGCGTTTTTCAAAATCAACTTTGGCCATGAAATCGCTTTCAGGATGCTGAGCCTCAGAAGCAACAATATGTACAATCTGGTTATTTTCCTTCTTTGTATCAATAACTTTGAGAGTTTCCTTATCAGAAATTAATACACCCTTATCTCCAACTTGTCCACCTGATTCAGCATAAAATGGAGTTACATCAAGTATAACTTCAAAACTCGTTTTCTTACTTGTAGCTACTTTACGATATTTCTTAATCTTAGAAATAGCCTCCAATTTATCATAACCTACAAAAACTGATTCAACATTTGAGTCATTAACCAGTATCCAGTCATCAGTTATTACCGACGCATCTTTCCTAGATCTTGCTTTTTGTTCGTTTAATCCTTTATTGAAACCGTTCATATCCACAGTCATGCCTTTTTCTCTGGCAATTAATTGTGTTAGATCAATTGGAAATCCGAATGTGTCATATAATTCAAATGCGAATTCACCACTTATTTCTTTCTTCGACTGATTAGTTTCAATATAATTATCGAATTTTTTAATACCATGGGCAAGTGTTCTGAGGAAAGCAACTTCTTCTTCTTTAATTACCTGACTTATAAATGAGAGTTGGGTGCGAAGTTCAGGGAAAACCTCACCCATCTGGCTATCCAATACGGGTAAAAGTTTATATAAAACAGGTGAATCAAAATCAAGGAAAGTAAATCCATATCTAACTGCTCTTCTGAGGATTCTCCTAATTACGTAACCTGCACCTGTATTTGATGGAAGTTGTCCATCTGCAATAGCGAAAGTAACAGCTCTTAAATGATCAGCCATTACTCGCATAGCAATATCAGTGTCATCACTTTTACCGTATTTAATTCCGGCAAGTTTCGAGATTTCACCAATTATTGGAGTGAAAATATCCGTGTCGTAATTTGATCTAACGCCTTGTAATACCATGGCAAGCCTTTCAAATCCCATTCCTGTATCCACATGTTTTGCTGCCAGTGGAACTAATTCACCACTTGACATTCTATTAAATTCAATGAAAACAAGATTCCAGATTTCAATAACTTCCGGATGATCCATATTTACAAGCTTAGCACCGGGAATTTTTTTCCTTTCATCCTCAGGCCTGATGTCAATATGAATTTCAGAGCATGGTCCACATGGACCTGTATCTCCCATTTCCCAAAAATTATCCTTCTTCGACCCTAGCAGAATTCTCTCACTTGGAAGATATTTCTTCCAAATATCTCTGGCTTCGGTATCCTGCGAAAGTTTGTCAGATTTATCTCCTTCAAAAACTGTAACATAAAGCTGATCTTGTTTTATTCCGTATACTTCAGTAAATAATTCCCATGCCCAACCAATGGCTTCTTCTTTAAAGTAGCCACCATTGTTGCCGGATGGATCGCCAAATGACCAATTACCCAACATTTCAAACATGGTATGATGATAAGTATCGTGTCCAACTTCTTCCAAATCATTATGCTTACCACTAACACGCAGACACTTTTGGGTGTCGGTAACACGCGGAGTTACTATGGGAGCATTTCCAAGGAAAAGATCTTTGAACTGATTCATTCCGGCATTTGTGAACATCAGCGTGGGGTCGTTTTTTACAACCATGGGAGCAGATGGAACAATTTTATGCTGTTTACTGGCAAAATAATCAAGAAAGGCTTTTCGTATATCAATTGATTTCATAGTCAAACACTTAACATTATACTGTTGAAATATTTATTTTTTTGAGATTGCAAATTTAGCCTAAATAATTAATTTCGCGTTTGATAGTTGCTAATTATGGCCAAGACCAAGTATATTTTTAATGATAAATCGCTCGCATACGAGGAAGCTAGAACTTCTTCGTTGAAGCGAATCTTTAAGGCTTTTCTTTTTCTAATTACTGCACTGGCATTTTCCATAGCACTTATTGTTGGGTCATATACTTTTTTCGAATCTCCAAGAGAAAGGATGTTGAAGAGTGAGATTGCTCAATATGAACTTCAATATCAGATTATGAACGACAGGCTCAATAATCTGCAAGGTCTTGTGGACGAAATGGCAGATCGTGATGATAATATTTACCGGGTAATTTTTGAGGCAGAGCCTATTTCTAAAGATCAGCGTCAGGCAGGTTATGGTGGTGTTGATCGTTATGCAAAGCTGGAAGGATATGACAATTCAGAGCTTATAATAGAGACCTCTAAAAAACTTGATAATATTGCAAGTGAGCTATATGTTCAATCCAAGTCATTCGATGAAGTATATGAAATGGCTAGGAATAAAGAGAAAATGCTTAGTTGTATTCCGGCAATTCAACCTGTTAATAATACTGATTTAAAGCGATTATCATCATATTATGGATACAGAATTGATCCTATTTATAAGATTAAAAAATTCCATGCAGGTGTTGACTTTAGTGCACCTCAGGGAACCCCAATATATTCAAGTGGAGCCGGGACCGTTGTTAAAACCAATCGTTCACGCAGAGGATATGGAAATACCGTTACTATAGATCATGGATTTGGCTATACTACCTTTTATGCGCATATAAAGGAGATAAAGGTGAAAAGAGGTGAGGAAGTAGTAAGAGGTCAGGTTATTGGCACCATAGGAAATACCGGAAAATCAACTGCACCACATCTTCATTATGAGGTTAGGAAAAATAATAGAACAATGAATCCGATTTACTATTTTTTCAATGACTTGTCGCCTGATGAGTTTGAGGAATTACTTGGTATGTCGAAACTCCCGAATCAGACTCTTGATTAATAATACCCCTAACTATGTCGAAGAAGATTTATTTTAAAATAGGGGAAGTTTGTAATAAGTTCGACGTAAATGCTTCTTTATTAAGATATTGGGAAAAGGAGTTTGATTTTATAGACCCAAAGAAAAATGCCAAGGGAACACGCTATTATTCCCATAAAGATGTCGATAATATAGAAATTGTTCATCATCTGGTAAAAGAAAAAGGATTAACAATACAGGGAGCAAAAGATTATCTGAATAATCGAAAGAAGGATAACTCCATTGAAAAACTTGAGGTGATTGTTACCCTTAAGAAGACCCGAGAGTTATTATCTGAAATCAAGGAAGTATTGGATAGTAGGTCTAATGAATAATTTGAAAATTTTTGTTGAATGAAAAGGTCAGTATTATTGTTATTGTTGGTTTCTAATCTCATGTTGGTTAATATGCTGGTTGCACAAGAAAGCAAGTCAATCGCACAATCCCGAAAGGATAATTTGATAGAAATCCTTAATTATCGATTCAAGGGAGGATATTACACATTCGAGAAGATATTTAGCAAAACAGTAACTTATCCTGATATTGCCAAAGCTAATTGCGCCATTGGAATTGCAATAGTAGCGGTAAAAGTTGATTGTGAAGGCAATGTGGAGGATGTAAGAATTAAAACACCTTTGGGATATGGAATCGATAGTCAGATTAGCATATTCTTCAATAGTACTGAAGGAATGTGGAATCCCTGCAAGGATAATAAATACACAAAATTTGATATTCCAATTCAGTTTGTATTGGAAGGTACTGATACAAATACAGAAGATGCGCTTTTAATTTGTGAAGATAAAAATCCGAGCTTCGCATGCAGTCCTGATGAATACTATATAAAGAAGATCGAGAAATATATGGAAAAGAAAAAATACAGGAGGGTCATTGCTTACTTAGATGTTATGATTCGACGTGATCCATATAATTCTGTTTATTTTGAAATGAAGAAGAAAGCTGTTAATGGCGGTGAGTAGTTCATCATTTTCCCATAATTATCTTATATTGCATTCAATAATTGTATAACTGTATAAGTTATATCTGATAAACTATCAGTATGTTAGAAACCTTTTCAGCCATCGATCGTGATTTGCTGCTGTTCATAAACGGCTTAAATGCTCCGTTCCTTGATACAGTCATGTTAACAATCAGCTCAAAGCTTGGTTGGCTGCTGCTATATGTTATACTCCTTTATGTTATTATTCGAGATTTTAAAAAAAAATCATGGCTAGTTCTATTGTTGGTTGCATTTACCATCCTGATATCTGATCAATCCTCAGTTCATTTGTTTAAAAATGTATTTCAGAGGTTGCGTCCATGCCATGATGAAGGTTTAGCTGCCCAGCTTCATATGGTAAAATATTGCGGAGGCAAGTTTGGCTTTGTTTCTTCACATGCAGCTAACAGCGTTGCTCTCAGTGCTTTTTTAATGCTATTGCTTAGGAAAAGACACTCATGGATAATACCTGTTATGGTAATCTATTCTGTTTTGATTATGTATAGCCGTGTTTACCTAGGAGTACATTATCCCGGAGATGTAATTGGAGGTGCAATTTTAGGAATTATCATTGGCTGGTGTTGTTATCAGCTGTTTAAACTTATCAATAAGCGCATCTGATTTTTTTTCAGATATTTGCGCCTCATTAATTACTGGAAAAGTTGAGAATCGCTGTAAATACAAGGTTGTTATTAAAGGATAGACTTGAAGGAATCGGATGGTTTACTTTCGAATCGATGAAACGTATCGTAACCAGTCATCCTGAGCATGATTTCTTTTTCATTTTCGACAGGCCATATAGTGATGAGTTTATTTTTGCCGATAATGTAACACCTGTTGTTATTGGTCCTCCGGCAAGACATCCTGTGCTGCTTTTTACCTGGTATGAATTCTCAATTCCCAGAGTGTTAAAAAAGATTAAACCGGATGTATTTGTTTCACCTGATGCTTTTTTATCCTTATCGTCAGGGTTTCCTGATTTGATTGTGCTTCACGATTTGAATTTCGAACATTTCCCGGAGCATATGCCTTGGGGTTATAGAAATTACTATCGATATTTCACTCCCAAATTTGCTCGAAAGGCTAAGCGAATTGCTACAGTTTCACAGTTTTCAAAAAATGATATTGTTGAGCAGTATGGAGTTGAAGCTGAGAAAATTGATGTGTTATATAATGGCTCAAACAATACTTTTAAACCCTTATCGGATTCCATAAAAAAGATCAATAAGGAGAAATACACCTCGGGAAATGATTATTTCGTTTTTGTGGGAGCATTTAATCCCAGAAAAAACCTTCAAAATGTATTTAAGGCATTCGACGAATTCAAAAAAGATGATCAGTTGAATGTGAAATTTGTAGTAGTTGGTGAGAAGATGTATTGGTCAGATGAGATTAAAGAATCATTTGAGAGTATGAAGTTCAAAAATGATGTGGTTTTTACCGGCAGGTTGGGTGCTGATGTGTTAAGTGGTGTTGTGGGATCTGCAACAGCACTTGTTTATGCTTCCTTTTTTGAAGGTTTTGGAATTCCAATAATTGAAGCCTTCAACGCAGAAATTCCAGTAATTACATCTAACGTTACCTCAATGCCAGAAATAGCAGGCGATGCAGCATTGTTGGTTAACCCATCAGATATAAGTGATATTGCAGAAGCAATGCGAAATATTTCAACAGATAAAGAATTAGCTGTAACTTTGGTAAGTAAAGGACGGATTAGGAAAGAGGAATTTTCCTGGGAGAAGACAGCTGAGAACCTCTGGAAATCAATACAGCTAACAATTGATAATAGTCAAAACCAAAACATATAATAATGAATATTCTGATACTAGGAAGCGGTGGCAGAGAACATGCTATCGCATGGAAAGTTGCTCAAAGTCCGAAAGTGAAGAACATTTTTGTGGCTCCAGGTAACGCCGGAACAAGAAATGTTGGAAAAAATATTCCTGTCGATCTCGATGATTTCAATAGCATTAAAACCATTGTGGTTGAAAAAGATATTTCAATGGTGATCGTAGGACCTGAGGCCCCCTTAGTAGATGGAATTTATGATTTCTTTAAAGGTGATCCCATACTAACAGATACTCCTGTTATTGGACCATCGAAGGCAGGTGCTCAGCTTGAAGGTAGTAAGTCATTTGCCAAGGATTTCATGGCAAGATACAATATTCCAACGGCTGCTTATCGAACTTTTAATTCAGAAAATCTTGAAGAAGGATATGATTTTATCGATAGTTTAACCGCTCCTTATGTGCTTAAAGCCGATGGACTTGCTGCAGGTAAAGGTGTTCTTATTATTAATGATCCTGAGGAAGCAAAACAGGAATTAAACCTAATGATATCTGAACAAAAGTTCGGAGATGCATCAAGCAGTGTTGTAATTGAAGAATTTCTTTCGGGTATTGAGTTATCAGTTTTTGTTCTTACAGATGGTAAAAATTATGTAGTTCTTCCGGAAGCTAAAGATTATAAAAGAATTGGTGAGGCCGATGCCGGACTTAATACGGGTGGAATGGGGTCAATTTCTCCGGTTCCATTTGCTACATCAGACTTTCTTAATAAAGTTGAGGAACAGGTAATTGTGCCTACTGTTAACGGAATTGTTGAAGATGGTATTGATTATAAAGGGTTTATTTTCTTCGGATTAATTAATGTTGATGGCAACCCATTTGTGATTGAGTATAATTGTCGAATGGGTGATCCTGAAGCTGAATCTGTTATTCCACGTATCAAATCTGATTTGGTTGAATTATTCGAAGCAACAGCTGCCGGAACTCTTGATAACTGCAATATAGAATTTGATCCACGTACTGCTGCTGCCATTATGATGGTTTCCGGCGGTTACCCGGAAGCATATGAAAAGGGGAAAATTATCACCGGCCTTGAAAATATGAATAATTGTATTGTATTTCACGCGGGCACAGCCATTGATATTGAAAATAATAAAGTGAAAACCAGTGGTGGAAGAGTAATTGCTGTTACTGCACTAAGTGATGATATGAGATCTGCTCTCGAACTTGCATACTCCAATGTAGATTTGATAAACTTTGATGGTAAATATGTTCGTAGTGATATTGGTTTTGATCTGCATCAATATGAATAGTAGATGATAAAGTATTTCAATACAGGATATTTCTCCAGATATTCCATGATTCTATTTATCGGAATAATTATTTGGATTCCTGCATTTATAATTCCGGAAAACTATACGGGAATAATTAGTTATGCCTATGGCATTTTGCTGGAAATTGCCGGTGGTAATAACCTTATAATCACAGCTGTTTCATTTGTCCTGACAATATTTACCGCATTATTATTGAACAAAGTGGCCATCGATAATGGTCTTATTGGAAAGGTAAGTACCATTGTTTTTGTTCTTTATATATTGATATCGGGCTCTTTAACAGGATGTTTTCATAATAACCCTGTTGTTTGGATAAATTTTTTAATGGTGTTCGTATGGTCAGCTTTGATGAAATTACCATATTCACGTAATACACTGCCAATAATATTCAATGCTTCATTTTTAACTGGAATAGCATCGCTTTTTAATTCTCAGTTAGTTTTTATGTTCGTGTTAATATGGTTGGCAATTTTTATTCACAGGATTGTAACATGGCGGAATTTGGTGGTTACCTTAGTTGGAATTACAATGCCTTATTTTCTTCTCCTTTCATGGTTTTTTTTCAAAGGACAATTGCTCGAAGAGTCCTATGATCTGTTTAATTCCCTTATGTTTGATATATCAGTTGTTTACCCAGTTGACTATCTTAACATCTTGACATTTACTATGTTGATAGGGATAACAGCAGTTTCTGTGCTAGGTACAATGGGTAGTTTAACTGAAAATAGCATCAACCGTCGGAGAAATCTACTGATTACTGTTGTTAATTTTTTTGTTGCATTTGCAATTCTTATTGTTTTCTCAAAAACTTTGGTGAATATATTACTATTAGCAGTTCCGGTTGTGCTTCTGACCGGATACTGGTTTAGTCATGTCCGGACATCGAAATGGTATAATTTTACTCTGATTGTATTGTTGGTTTTTATCATTCTAAATCAATATCTTAATCTGGTTTTCACTCTTCTGGAAATTTGATAGCATGTTGGAGATCTATTATACAAAAAACAAGATTGAGGTAGGTTGTGATGAGGCTGGCAGAGGTTGCCTTGCAGGACCAGTTTTTGCAGCAGCTGTGATTTTGCCTAAAGATTATAGTAACAGCTTATTAAACGACTCAAAACAACTTTCTGAGAAAAAAAGGGATCAATTAAGAGTTGATATCGAACGTGTAGCTATTGCCTGGGCAGTGGCTTCTTATTCGCCTGTGGAAATTGATGAGGTAAATATTTTGAATGCATCTTTTTTGTCCATGCACAGAGCTTTAGATCAACTTATAATAAGACCTGAACTACTTCTTGTTGATGGAAACAGATTTAAGCCATATCAGGATATTCCACACCATTGTATTGTAAAAGGTGATGGTAAATTTTTGTCCATTGCTGCTGCATCCATTCTTGCAAAAACCCACAGGGATGAGTTTATGCTTAATATCGATAAGGATTATCCTCAATATTATTGGAAGAAAAACAAAGGGTATCCCACGCTACAACATAAAATGGCAATTCAGGAACACGGATTAACTCCTCATCACAGAAAAACCTTTAATTCCAATATTCAAATGAAAATGGATTTCTGATTAGTTTACATCTTTAAGATTTAAGCCAATCCTTTTTCTGTCAAGGTCTACCTCAATAATTTTCACCATTAATTGCTGGTTTATGCGAAGATAATCACCGGGGTTGGTAACAAACTCATTGGCGATCTGGCTTTTATGAAGCAATGCAGATTCCTTGATTCCAAGGTTAATAAATGCTCCGAATGCCGTAATATTTGTAACGATGCCAGGTAATACCATACCGACTCTGACATCCTCAATACTTTTAATACTGGAGTCAAACTTGAATGATTTGAATTTCTTTCGTGGATCTCTACCTGGTTTCTCCAGTTCATCAAGTATATCTTTGATAGTAATCTGACCTGCATTATCATCAACCAGTTCTTCAATATTCACCGAAGATCTAAGATTTGTATCCCCAATAAGTTGTTCCGGCTTAACACCCTGTTTTTTAGCTATTTTTTTAACAACTGAATAGTTTTCCGGATGGACAGCAGTTGAATCAAGAATGTTGTCACCTCCGGTAATTCTTAAAAATCCTGCGGCCTGTTCAAAGGCTTTTTTACCAAGACCCGGAACCTTTAATAATTCGTTTCTATTTTTGAAATTTCCATTTGTATTACGGTATTCAATGATTTGAGATGCCAGTTTTGGCCCTAATCCAGAAACATAGGTAAGAAGTTCTTTGCTGGCAGTATTAAGATCAACACCAACTTTATTTACACACATCTCTACTGTAGCCTGTAGGCTTTGTTTCAGAAGTTTTTGATTAATGTCGTGCTGATATTGACCAACTCCAATCGACTTGGGATCTATTTTCACAAGTTCGGCAAGCGGGTCAAGTAGTCTTCTTCCAATTGAAACAGCTCCTCTTACAGTAACATCATATTCGGGAAACTCCTCACGAGCAACTGCTGAGGCTGAATATACAGATGCACCATCTTCATTCACTGACATTGCTATAATATCTCTATTGAATTTAATTCTTTCAATTAATATTTCCGTTTCCCTTCCTGCGGTTCCATTACCAATCGCAATCGCTTCAATATCATATGTGTCAACCATATTGCTGATCTTCTTCATTGCCATAGTCGACTCATTCTGAGGTGGGTGGGGGTAAATATTGTCGTTGTGTAATAGTTTACCGTTTTTATCGAGGCAAACGACTTTGCAACCTGTTCGGAATCCCGGGTCGATGGCTAAAACTCTTTTTTGCCCAAGTGGAGGAGAAAGTAAGAGCTGTTTCAGGTTTTCACTAAAGACTTTTATGGAGTTCTCATCAGCCTTTTCTTTTAGATTTGCCCTGATCTCGGTTTCAAGTGAAGGGAATATTATCCTGTTTACAGAATCAGTTATGGCAGCCTCTTTTTCTTCTGATGATTCAGTATTGCTTTTTATTAAACCAGAAATTAACTGCTTCGTAGCAATTTCTTTATCCGGTTCAACCTTTATTTTAAGAAGTCCTTCCTTTTCGCCTCTGAAGAGAGCAAGTATTCTGTGTGAAGGTGCCTTTGCTGCATTTTCATTCCAATCGAACCAACTTCTGTAGTTTCCAGCTTCTTCTTCTTTACCTTTGCTAACCTTGGAACTAAGTGTACTGAATCTTTCAAATTGAGTACGAATTTTCTGTCTTACCCATTGTCTTTCACTAATCCACTCAGCAATAATATCTCTGGCACCGGCAAGTGCTTCCTCAATATTGCTAATATTATTTTTATCAGATATGAATCTTGAAGCTGTTGTATCAAGATTATCAACACTTTCTGACATGATCATTCTTGCCAGTGGTTCTAGCCCCTTCTCACGTGCTATTACAGCACGAGTTTTACGTTTTGGTTTGTAAGGAAGGTAAATATCTTCAACTTCCGACAAACTCATGGAGTTAATAATCTTTTGTTTCAACTCATCAGTAAGTAGTCCCTGTTCTTCAATGCTATTCAGAACTGTTTTCTTTCTCTCTTCAAGAGTTATAAATCTATCGTAAAGTTTTTGAATCTCAATAAGATCAACATCTGATAACTCACCGGTTCTCTCCTTTCTGTATCTTGCTATAAAAGGTATGGTGGCTCCGCCCTCGAGTAGTTCTATTGAATTATCGATTTGCCAGGGAGCAATATTCAATACTGAAGCAATATGCTTGTTAATAAGTTCCAATTTATAACTATTTGGATATGAAAAAGATATCTATCTAATTACCGTTACTGTTCCCGTATTCTTTATGTCAATACTTGATTGTATTCCACTTTCAAAACTGGTAAATACTGCTGCATAAACATAGGTGCCAGTAGGAACAGGTGAGCCTTCCTGATTTCCATCCCAACCTTCTGACGGGTTATCAGTTTCAAATATCATTTGTCCCCATCTGTTAAATACCTGAAGTTGATATTTTGCAATAGCACTAATATCTCCACCAACTTTGAAAGCCTGATTATCAACGATAGTGCTGGATGGCTTGATAGCATTTGGAAAGCTTAATGTAGCAAATCTGATTTCAATTGTGTCAGAATTTGTACAACAATTGAAATCTGTGACGGTTGCTGAATAGAAGCCTGCATCATTAACGTCAAGATATCTGCTTGTGCTTCCACCCGGTGTCCATGAATAAATGTCCATTCCTTCACCTGCATCCAGTCTTATGGAAGATCCCGGAAGAATATAAATTACATCTGAACCTCCTCCAATACTGATAGAAGGGAGTGGGTTAATCACTATGTTTTCTGCGAAAATGTAATCCTCACCATTATATGTTTCGGTTAAAACTACATTGTAACTACCTGATTCACTAAAGATATATTTTGGGCTCATTGGATCGCCAGGAATATTTGTTCCGGCTGCATCATTGAATTCCCAACTTGGTTCAAGGTTTGCTGTGTTGCGAATTATAAAGTTAGTAGTATCGTTCAGGCATTGATTCAAGTAGAAAAAATGTGGGATATCCAGATAGTTTGACGGGAAAGCCGGAAGCCCGTTTAAACTGTTACCAAACTCAAGTGTTAATCCTGCATCTGTATCACCATCCAATGAATTGTAATTGCAGGATTCTCCTGCTCTGTTGGGGTTATATATTACACTAATTTCAGGATAGGGGTTGATACCTTTAAGATATTTACTCAAATAAATTTTGCCATCAGGAGTCAACTGTAAAGCACCAAACTGTATAATTTCATTTCCTGTTATTTCCATTCTGTCCAATTCAATGGGATTTTCCAATGGATCAGCAGCATTCAGGTCAACCTGATATAAAAAGTTTGTAACATCATTTAACGGAGAAGTAGAAATATACAATTTTGAGGCATCTGGTGAAAACTCGATGCCAAAAGGAACAGAATATGTTCCCTGTTGACTTGTTACAGCATTGCTGATTTCACCTGTAGCATTATTAAAGTCAAATGTTTCAATAAAACCGTCATGGAAAATTGCATGAGCTAGTTTTGTGCCGTCTGAGGATGCTTTTAAGTATCCTCCACCATTATTAATACTATTTGGTATAGAAAGGTCAAAGGTTTGTTTCATTCCAACAGCATAAGTTTGAGGAACTACATTTAATGTGTCACTTAATAGATTGACATAGAAATTGCTTCCCTTATTAGGACCAAACCCATGGGTTATAATCCAATAGTCGCTTCCATTTTCGTGTTGAACAGCACATATTCTCTGCGCATTCTCAGTTAGTAATGGTAGGTTTTTACCAATAACTTTCCACCAGGAATTATTTTTCCATTCAATAACAGTGTAATTAATGCCATCTGTATAAATACCTGGAATATATAAATCAATAGTAAATACATAATATTGATTATGATTTGTAGGATTTGGAACTATCAGTGATGTCATTGTTGCCCCAACAAATCCTTTCATGTCGGAACAAATGATATTTCCATCGGCATCCCAAATATGCATCCCGTTAGTATATATCACTAGGTTACCATCTTCATCACTAATTGATGATACTCCCATTGGAGCTTCCTGAGTTCCTGATCCGAAGTAAGTACCTGATATCTGTTGTGGTGATGATATATCAGTAAAATCAATTCTTACATTATCGCCAAATACCCAGTTATCAGCCTGATGAGGCCTTTTGTAGTTGCAGTCAACTCCACTTTGTGATATACCGGATAGTACACTAAAAAGAATGAAAAAGATTGAAATAGTTATCTCAATAGATCGGTTTTGGTTTTTCATCGGATTTTAAATAACTAAAAATTAGAATTTACTGTTTAATAAACTTTTTCGTATAAGACACAGAATCAACTTTGTATTTTAAGATATATGTACCACTTGAAATATTTCTTAAATCGATTTCTGACTCCCAATTACCTGCATTAATATTGTTAAAACTATCTTTATAGATAACTTTACCCTGAAGGTTAATTAATTCAATTTCCAATAGACTAATCGTTTGTGAGGTCTGGAGTTTAAATACACCATTATTAGGATTTGGAACAATACTAACCGGATGATTGATTGTACTTGACTCTTCTATTCCTAGTCCACATTCACTAAAGTCGAACATAATAACAATTGATGAGCTATCAACACAACCTGTTAAGTTGTTGGTAACATCTACGCCATATGATTGTAAGTCGAAGAATGTTCCATTTGTTAGAGCGGTCATGTATCTCTCGTTCCATCCGTTAGACCATATGTAAGCCATATCGTTAGGGTTATTATCATCACCTGCATCAATTCTTACGGTATCTCTAACGCAAACAGAAATGGTGTCACCTGTCACAGTATATCCTGATGGAATCAGGTCAATTTCCGGTAGAGGGTTTACAGGTAAATTAAGTGTAATAGAATCTTTGCTAGTATAACCATCATCTATCAATAAGAAATAGGATGTATTAGTAGTTGGGCTAACAGTTACGTTATCACCACTTTGTGACCATGATCCATCAACAGTTCTCCATTCAATTGTATAAGGGCCGCCGCCGCCGCCGGATACATTTGAAGTCAGAGTAGCAGATTGCCCAATACATATCTCTGAAGGGTACGCAAATGGTTGTGCTCCCAGCGCACTTCCTGTTATTTTAACAAGAATCTCTGAAGATTCACCAATACATCCATTATCATCGATAATATTAAGAAGGTAAATTTGATTAGCATCAAGAATTGAAGTTTTAGGACTAGGAATTGTAACTTCACCATCAATGAAATCTGGTGGAGACCAATTATATGAATAGGGAGATTGTCCATTACTTGCGCTTCCGTCAAGATAAGTAAAGGTACCCATATTTATTTCCTGTTCCTGTCCTGCATTAGCAATTGGAGTTGGATAAACGGTAATTGTTATCTGGTCGTTTAGAGTTGTATATCCATCAGTAACTTCAACATAATAGGTTGTTGTTACCTCTGGGTTAACAGTAATGATACTTGAAGTATAGTTTATTCCAGTAGGGTCTGATGTCCAAATATAAGTATAGCTACCACCACCACCACTTGGAACAGCTTCAATAATAGCAGGATCGCCGCTACAAACGGAGTTGTTATCAGCACTTACCAAGACTGACATCGGCCCACCTACAATATTTACTGTAACGTCGTCGGTACTTCTACAGTTATTGCTTTCATCTTCAACCATTACGGTGTAGCTTGTTGTTTCTGTAAGGTTGATTGTTGTAGGGTCTTCAATTGTATTATCTATTAATTTAGCATGAGGTTGCCAATCAAAAACAAAATTTCCTGAGCCACCGGTTACTGTGCCATCTAATTGAGTAGATGCTGCATATGGGATGTCTTGATCTTCACCAGCATCCATGGTTGGTGAATTTAATGATACATCAAACCCGTAATTTCCTACAAATGCGGTGTTCCCACAATCATCCTGAATAAAACTCATTTGTTTGATATTTAATGAGTAGCTACCGCTTTCATATATTGGCGGATCAAAATAAATAGTGAATGACATTTCTGCTTCTCCACCTTGATCGCATGTTTCACCATATAAATCAGTTATTGTATATGGCCCCCCAGGTCCGGTTATTTCAAAGTCTGATGCTTGCACTGAGTTGCAAAGAACACGTTCATTAAAATCAAAGTTTAGAGATGAAGTACCACATTGAATATCATCTGTATAGATGGTCTCAATGGAGGGAGGAATATTATCAAATATATTAGCAGTCGAAATCCCAAAGTCAAGTGTATAACCAGATTGAGAACTTGAAAAGTTGCTAATATTGAGAACATAAATATCTCCTGTTTCAACTTGAATAAACTTACACCTGTTACTTCCACCGGCACCCTCACAAGAATTACCGTTCATAAGGGTAGCTCCTGTAATTCCTGCTGTTCCTGAATAATTACAGCTTACCTGCATCTGAGAAATATGGCTATAAATATCTTCACAATTGTAATCATTTAAACAGTAAACCGCCCAATCGTAGTCATCACTTTGACTATTGGGTGTTATTGTAAATCCAAGGTTACCACCAGTATTTACAGTGAAAATATACCAAACATCATTTTTTTCACCTGAACTTAAACAATTTCCCGGACAGCTACCGGTTGTCGGTATCTCATTGGGGTAATTACCTGTTCCTGAATAGGAATTAGATTGACTGTAAACAGATTGGCATACAGTAATTGCTCCTAAACAGTCTTGATCAGTTGGTGTTTGTGCAACCAAAGAAACTGAAGCGGATATGAATAATAATACGAGAGTTGTTAAGGATAATGCCTTGATATTGATATGCTTAAAGGTGGCCATGTTCCAAAGTTTTATTATCTGTAAAAAAATCTGCCCCAAAAGTACATTTTTTTACCACAGGTTAACAGATTAAGATCCTAGAATTAATATGAATAGGGAGGTAAATTAGATGCGATCAAGGGCACTCTTAATATCATTTATTTTAAACGGTTTTGATAAGAAATCATTCATTCCTACTGCAAAACATTTTTCTCTGTCTTCTTTAAGAGCATTTGCTGTTAGGGCAATTATGTACACCGGAGATTTGTTTTCATCGTGTTCCCATTCACGGATTTCTTTAGTTGCTGTGAATCCATCCATAACAGGCATCTGTATATCCATAAGAACAATATCAAAACTATTTTTTTTGAATATTTCAATACCAATCTGACCATTATCGGCAACAGTAACTTTATGCCCCAGTTGATTGATAATTCCTTTAGCAATCTTCTGATTAATCATATTATCTTCAACAACCAGCACTTTGAGAGCACCATTGTTTTTAGATTTGTTGTTTTTATTAACTTCTGTTTTGGATATAGTAGAATTAGTTTCTTCTACTGTATCCAGATCAATATTAAACCAGAACGTTGAGCCCACTTTTAGGGTACTTTCAACACCTATTTCGCCACCCATCAATTCAACAAGGTTTTTTGATATTGCCAATCCTAGTCCTGTTCCACCGTATTCCCTTTGAGTTGTTTGATCTATTTGACTAAAGAGTTTAAAAAGCTTATCTTGCTCATTTTCAGGAATGCCAATTCCTGTATCAGTAACTCTAATTTTGATTTTGCTTTTATTGCTATTTATCAAATCGGATGTAATATATATATTAACCTCACCATCTTTGGTGAATTTGATCGCATTACTTGCCAAATTAAGTAGAATCTGTTTAATCCTAACCGAATCACCCGTAACAATTTTCGGAACAGAATCATCAATAATAAGATTAAGTTTATTTCCTTGATCAATTGCTTTATATTTAAGAAGTGAAAACACTTCCTCAGCAACCTCATGGATATTGAAATCTAATGTTTCTAATTTTATCTGACCTGCCTCAATTTTTGAGATATCCAGAATATCGTTAATGATGAGGAGCAGGTTGTTACCGGAAACCGACATGATATTTACCAAATCGATTTGTTCCTGGGTTAACTCAGTTTGTTTTAATAACTCTGAAACACCAATGATACCATTCATTGGTGTTCTTATTTCATGCGACATTGTTGCAAGGAATAATGACTTTAGTAAGTCTTTCTTTTCAGCTTTTTCCTTAGCAATCTTTAGCTCATTATTTGTAGATTCAAGAAGTCTTTTTTGTTTATACAGATCAAGAAAAACACGTACCTTTCCCTGAATAACAGCCGGAATAATGGGTTTAGAAATGAAGTCTACAGCTCCCGTTTCAATACCCTTAAGAACATATTGTTCTTCTTTGTAGATGGCGGAAACAAAAATTACCGGGAAATACGAGATTGTTGGGTCGTTATGAATTAATTCAACAGTTTCAAAACCATCCATATCAGGCATCTGCACATCGATGATTCCAATAGCAAACTCATGTTTTAACGTGAGGCTAAGGGCTTCATTACCAGACAGTGCTCTGACGAATTCGACATCGAGACTTTTTAGCACAACTTCGAGTGCTACCAAGTTCTCCATTTTATCGTCAACAATAAGTATTTTTGGTTTTGATGACATCTTAATTATTTATACAGCCAAACCCTTAACAAAGATAATAGTTTTTCAATAACAATGGGCTTTGCCATATAGTCATTAGCACCTGCCTCAATGCATTTTTGCCGGTCTTCTTTCATTGCTTTTGCCGTAAGGGCAATGATTGGTACTTTCTTTTGAGTTGGCATCTTCCTGATCTCCCTCATGGTTTCATAACCATCCATTTCAGGCATCATTATATCCATAAGAATTATATCGAAATCAGGATTCGATTTTACCATATCGAGGGCAACATGACCGTTTTCAGCTCTTGATACTTTCATGTTTTGTTCTGCAAGTATCTTGGTAAGAGCAAATACATTTCGCATATCATCATCAACTATGAGTACTTTTTTATCAGTAAAAGTGTCATCACTGTTGTGTATCTTTTTTATTACAGCCTGCTGTTTCTGTGGCATTTCAGCTATTACTCTGTGCATGAACAAGGCCGTTTCATCGAGTAAGCGTTCTTCAGACTTAACACCTTTGATAATTATCGACTCTGCATATTTTTGAAGCATTGAGTTTTCCTTCTTGGTAAGATCTTTACCGGTATAAACTATAATAGGTGGTCGGTTAATCTTCGATGTGTTTAGCTTTTCTATTAGTTCAAAGCCGTTCATATCCGACAAACCCAGATCAAGGATCATACAATCGTAGTTGTTTTCTTTTAATAGCTTTATCGCTTTTTCTCCTGTTGATGCATCTGTGATATCAACACCTTTATCACCAATGAGTATTTTGATTGATTTTCTAAGATTTTCATCATCCTCTACCAGCAATAAGCTTCCTGTTTTCTTTTCAATAAATGTTTCAATCTTACCGAAGGCAGTTTCGAGAGCTCCTTTTTTAGCCGGCTTGGTCAGATATCCGATTGCCCCCTTACTTGAAGCTGCTATTGTTTCATCATTTCCCGACATAATATGAACCGGAATATGACGTGTTCGGGCATTCTCTTTTAAGAGATCCAATACCCTCCAGCCATCAACTCCTGGCAAATTAATATCAAGTATGATAGCACTTGGAATAATCTGATCTGCAAGCTTCAATCCATATTCACCCGTTTGTGATACAATTGATTTAAATCCCCTTTCTTTGCACTGTTTATAAAGTATCTTGGCAAAATTAGGATCATCTTCAACTATAAGAATTACTTTGTCGTTCTTTGAAACATTATTAAAATCATCGTCAATGAAATCAGGATGACCTTTGTCAGGAATTGTTTGAGCTACTGGAGGAAGATCGTCATTGACAACCGGAGTTATCATTGACGTACCATCTTTATTTGATTTAACAGCTTTAGATGAAGCAGCTTTTTTAGTTTTTGTTATTCCTGAGATAGGCAGGCAGAAAGTGAATGTTGATCCATGACCTACTTTACTTTCCAGTTCAATTTTACCACCCAGTAATTTTGCAAGTTCCCTTGAAATAGATAACCCAAGACCAGTTCCTCCAAATTTTCGTGAAATACTACCATCAGCTTGTTGGAAAGCTTCAAATATAGCTCGTTGCTTATCTTCCGGTATTCCAATACCAGTATCAATAACAGAAATGCATATAGATCCGTCTTTATTATCTGGGTCGGTGTGGAATCGTAAAGTGATGCTTCCTCTTTCAGTAAATTTCAGAGCATTCGACATGAAGTTTTTAAGTATCTGCTCAACTTTCTGCTGGTCTGTAGTAATATTTTCAGGAACATTTTTATCAGTTTCGACAATGAATTCAAGGTTTTTAATTGAGATACCATGTTTGAAATAATCGGTAATATTCATTGAGATATCATCAATATTTATACTGGAATTGTTGATATCCATCTTTCCTGATTCAATCTTTGAAAGATCAAGAATATCATTGATCATTGCCAATAAGTCATTTCCACTACGATAAATAATCTCAGCAGATTCTACCTGTTCTGAATTCAGGTTTCCTTCTTTATTCTCTGATAAACTTGATGACAGTATCAACAGGCTGTTTAATGGAGTCCTTAATTCATGGGACATATTTGCAAGAAACTCAGACTTATACTTACTTGCCAATTCAAGTTCCTCAGCTTTTTGCTCAAGGTTTTTCCCAATATCCTCAAGCTCAAGATTTTTGTTTGTTATATCAATTCTTTGCTCTTCGAGGTACTTTGTTTTCTCTTCCAGTTCTTCATTTGTTACTCTAAGTTCTTCCTGCTGCTGTTGGAGTTCCTCTTCACTTACTTTAAGAGCATTGGTTTGATCCTCCAACTCCCTATTTGCACTTACAAGTTCTTCTTGTTGTACTCTAAGTTCTTCTGCTTGTGATTGAGTTTTCTCAAGAAGAATTTTCATCTCTTCTCTAGTATTTATGGAATTAAATCCCAGAGCAAGATTTTCGGATATTTGTGAGATAAATTCAATTTTTTCCGTTGTAAATTCTTTGGTTGTACCAAGTTCCATTACAGCAATAACCTTTTTTTGATAAATCAGAGGTGCGACTATTATTTCCTTCGGTGTAGTTTCACCCAAACCCGATTTAATACTAATGTAATCATCAGGGATATCTGTAAAAATAAGTAGCTTTTGTTCCTTAGCAGATTGTCCGATAAGGCCCTCACCAAGTTTGAACGAATTTAGATTCGATTTTCTGATATTATAGGAATATGAGCTGGTTAGAGAAAGTACACCATTTTCATTGAAAAACATTGATGCAATTTGAATATCCAATATTTCTGATAGGGCTGTAAGAATCAGATCGCCTAATTCGGTTATGGTTTTTTCACCTTGTAAGAGTTCACTTATTCTAACAAGTGATGTTTGCATCCATCTATTCTTATCATTTATTGTTCTGAGTTCAAGCAAACTGTTACGCATCTGAATAAGAGCGTTTCCAAGAGCGTCATTTTTGCTTAGTGGATTATATTTCTCACTTAAGTTTCCTTTCCCAATATTGGTTGCAAAATCTGCACTTTGTTTCAATGATTTTGTAAGCATACTCAAGGCCAGGGTCATCTCAGCCAGTTCATCATTCGACTTTAACTTAATAACTTTAAGGTCTTCCACATCACCGGTGGATAGTTTATTGAGGAGTTTTGTTGTCTTTTTTAAGGGTGAAGTGATTGTGCTTGCAATAAACCAGATCAAAAAAGCAAGCAGCAATATTCCGATGGCTGCTACAAGTATTGATATGGAAAATGTAGTTTCTGCTTTAAGTAGTATTACATCGTTTGGAACAACAATTACTATGTACCATGGTTCGTTTGATACTCCAGGTTTGAATGGTGCAAATGACACAAACTCTGCTTTACCATTTGCGTTTTCACTATATGAAAATGCCTTTCCTGATTCAATCTTTTCAGATAAATCAAAGCCAGCTTGTTCACTCAGCCCCGTTTTATAAATCGACTTATTGATTAGTTTCCCATCCGGATGCGAAATAATCTGTCCACTTGCTGAAATCATAATTGCATAACTTCCTTCAAATGGTACAATACTTTTTATTACCTCATGAAATCTGCCCATCTCAATATCTGCTCCCGTTAGTCCAATAAATTTGTTATTGTTCATAAGTGGAATGGTAATACTTGACATGAGAATTTGATTTGAAGAATCTTGGGTATAACTCGAAAAGTATGGATCTGTTAATTCTTCATGTGGATTAGCTTTCAGGTCATAATAGATACCTCCAAGATTTAATTCACCAACTTCAATAGTTTCAAATGTATACAAAATTTCACCATTTTCTCTGTAGTACGTAAGTCGATCTCTTCCATTAATTTCTTTGAAATTTGGATCTAAAGCTCCCAGCTCCCAACTTGTCCAAGTAGATAGAAATTGTGGGTGTTTGATCAGGATGTCTTCCATAGTATGATTATAGATGTGATACATCTGATTTTTAGGAATATCCTCATATCCACTAAAAGAATATGCCATTGAACGGCAGGTTGCAATATCATTGTCGAGAGTAGCCTTTACCGCATTTGCATTTTGCTGTGCGGTAGCCATGACATATTTGTGTGCATCTTCAATGGCATTCTTGTTAGTATTGTGAACTATGAACCCCATGGTAGCTCCAAAAATTACTATCATTGATAATAGTATGTATATCAGGAGTTTAGCTCTGATTGTCATTCTTAGGCCAGATTTGGAAGCTTTCCTCATATTTACAAGATTTAGTTTCTATATCTTCTTTTTACCAATCATCAGGGAATTTTATTCCTGTCGGTAATTAGTTTATACACTTTATCAAATATTTTGTTACTTAATCACTATAATTTATAATTGATTGCGATGAACAAACTTGTCTATTGTTTTCTGAATATCATCATCAATATTAATAACTGAATAGTTTTCCAAATTATATTTCCTGATAACCTCATCTAATAATTTTTTTCTAACGGTAATTATGATCGAATTATTAGTGGTTTTTATCAGATGCATTAAAGAATCATCCCAAACCAAACCATTGATTTCAAATGGCCCAATTTCATCAATAACAATAATAGTATTTTCACTTTTGATATTTCTTAGAAGTTCCTTTCCGCATTTGATCGCACTGTAATTGAAATAGAAGCTTCCGATTTTTTGAAATTCAGGTGTTGGATCAGCTGTACATAGAAGATGGGATTCTTTACTTGTTATATCCACAAAGTCATAGGCTTTTCTTTTCCCATCAATGAAATGAGCAGGTGCCAGAAAACCAATTACACTATAGTTTCTGTATTGCAAGTTATCTACAACTTCCTTAAGTTTTGTTGTTTTCCCTTCACCTTTGTTCCCTGTAATTATAATGATTCTTCGCTTCTTCATTAAGGAATTGCCTAAAAATTTAATATGGTGGATACAATATAATTCCTATTGACTACAAACATAGCAAAGATTTTCGGTACTTTGCAATATGGATATAAGGAATAATATTCTGAAGGAGCTTAAGAGTCATTATATTGATCAACTCTTAGAACTATATGATAAACCTGAGGCTGAATTGTTGGTTTCAATAATCATTGAACATTATTTCGGAATGAGTCGTATTGATATGGCTATGAATCCAGATAAAAGGCTTTCAGAATCTGAGATTTTGTCGCTTCATATGTCGGTCAAGGAACTTAAAAACAAGAAACCTGTACAGTATATCACCGGCGTTGTTGAATTTTCAGGATTAAGTATACATGTTGATGAGAATGTTCTTATTCCAAGACCTGAAACAGAAGAACTTGTAAATCTTGTTCTAGAGAATGAGAGAGTTGCTGGTTTGAAGGTGCTTGATATTGGTACTGGTTCTGGATGTATTGCAATTGTTGTATGTAATAAACTTGTTGATGCTGAGGTTGTTGCTGTCGATATTTCCCCAGAGGTAGTTAAGCTTGCGCAGAAGAATGCTGATAGGAATGAAGTTAAAGTTAGCTTCGAGCTTTATGATATCTTAAGTCCTGATTTTCAGCAAAAACAGATATTCAGGTTATTTGATGTTATAGTTAGTAATCCACCTTATGTTACCTTATCCGATAAGGAAAAGATGCATGCCAATGTATTGGATTATGAGCCCCATGGAGCTTTGTTTGTTCCCGAGGAAAATCCGTTGATATTCTATGATGCAATATTTAAGTTTGCTGAGAAGAATCTTATTTCTAAAGGGCGGGTTTATTTTGAGATAAACGAATCATTTTCTGAAGAAATGAAAAATCTTGCAGCTGAGTATGGATACCAGAAAATTATGATTCAAAAGGATATCCGTGGAAAGAACAGATTTATGAGAGCAACAAAAGCTTAAACACCATTAATCAGTTCTTCAAGAAATGATAATGCCGATTTGTAGATTCCTTGGCTGGAGCTTTCTCTTGGACCGGCAATATTTAATCTTGTGATATTGTTATCATTAACCCATATTTTGAATTGATTTATAAGTGTCCTAATATCACCACTCAGATTGACTTCTAGGATTGGCTTGTTTTTATCTTTTGCAAGCAATTTTGTTAATAAGGTACCCTTATCGGAAGTGTTCTGTATAATAATCAAAGTGGCGTCACTATCTTCTACATTCTTTTTAGTCCGTTGTTCGTATTTTGATGTGATTGTTTCTTTTAACGGATATTTAAGATCAATCGCACCGTCCTCTGCAATTCTACCTTTTGGGCACCAACCACCACATGGGATATGATATTTAAGGGCAAAGTCAAGGGCAGCCCGATCAACGCCTGACTGCCCTCCACTAATAATTGTTATGTTGTTGAAAATCATTTTGTACGCTATCCCATAAAGTCACGTTGTGATTTGTATAGGTTACCTGCATTTAATGCAAGGTGCTTACTTTCGCTAATGATATTCATATATAGCAAGCTGTTTTTTGTACCGACTTTTCCGTTTTTAATCCGCTTAATTTGTTTTTTATTAGTAGACTCTGTCAATTCAACAAACTTATGCAGAACATCGGCAATTTCATCCTGTTTACTATAGTCATTATTCTCAATCCCGGCTACAATATCCTTAATAAGATCATGTAGGGCAACATTAAGAGTTCGTAGTTCATCAATTTGCTCATCGATTAGTGGCTTATGGTTATTATCCACATGCTCGTAAGCAGGACCGTTGATATATGAAATTGAGTGAAGCATCTCTCTCATAAAGTCAAGTACTTGAATAAAGTAGTAAGCTTTATCATCTGAGTCTTCACGTATTTTATCGACGATGGTGTTAACATTGTTCTTAAGGTATTTTGTCTTTGCTGTTATGGATTCAAGTTCTTTCTTGATATTCTTCAGCTTTTTAATGTCTTCTTTCTCAAGTCCTTCGATAGTGTCTGAATAAGCAGAACAAACTTTTCTAAGGTTTTTTGTTATGGTATTCATCGATTTATCAGCAATGTTTTCTTTGGAAATACTTTCAACATCATGTACTTCATCATCAGAATCTGTTGATGATTTCTTGTGATAAAGGTGTGATCTGTAGATAATATATATCACCACGCCGATCATACCAAACATACTATAGAGTCCACCGTAATGGAAAATGTAAACCATAATAAATGCTACTGTAAATGCACTTAATGCGGTTAAGAACCATCCACCAATTACTGCGATAACACCTGAAATTCTATAAACAGCACTTTCTCTACCCCAGGCGTTATCAGCCAATGAGGTACCCATAGCAACCATAAATGTTACATATGTTGTTGAAAGAGGTAGTTTTAATGATGTACCAAATGCAATGAGTACAGAAGCAACTGTAAGATTTACTGATGCTCTGATCATATCAAATGCAGGAGGGTCCTTTACCTTTTTGTCTATTACAACCGGTTCAAACTGACGCTCAACTGTATTGGTTAATTTGCCAGGAAGAAATCGTTTAATATTATTAGATGTTTTAATTGATGATCTAACAAGTACCTTTGAGAACCATGTTGCTTTGAACCTTTCCTGTCCTTCGTCCTGACGACTCAGGTCGATTGAAGTCTTGAGTACTTTTCTTGCTTTCTTACTTAAGTAAAGTGTTATTACCATGATTGCGCCAGCAATAAGTAGGAATATCTCTGGTGTTGGTACTTTTCCTCCAAGTCCAGTCATTAAGAATCCACCTGCATCACCACCTCCTGCATCCCGGAATAGCTCCCATGAATTATATCCAGCAATTGGTACTCCAATGAAATTTACAAGGTCGTTTCCTGCAAATGCCATGGCAAGTGAGAATGTTCCAACAAGAACGATAATCTTTAGGATATTTATTCTGAAAAGCCAGTAAAGTAACTGAAGAATTAAAGTCCATCCAATGAAGCTGTAGAAAATAATTAATAAACTATTTTCATTAATCCAGTCCTTAACATCTCCTGACATAAAAGAAGCTCCTTTTGCCCCTTTAATAAGGATGAAATAAGTTAATGCTGTAAAAGCAATTCCGCCCCAAAGTGCGCCAATATATTTAATTCTTTTCTCGAAATTAAACGAGAACGCAATTCTGGTCATGTATTGAATTATTGCTCCTACAGAAAAGGCGACACCCACTGAAAGTAATATCCCTGAGATAATTGCCAATGCTTTTGAAGAGTTAATAAATTGACTGATTGTCATTGCGTCATCGCTGATGAGTATTTTAATTGATGCCATACCTACGGCAGCCCCTAATAATTCAAAAACGATTGAAACGGTTGTTGATGTTGGTAATCCCCAGGTATTATATGCATCAAGAAGTATTACATCAGTTACCATGACAGCCATAAAGATTATCATGATTTCACTGAAATAAAACTCACCTGGATTAAAAATACCTTTCCTGGCAACTTCCATCATTCCGCTGGAAAATACTGCTCCAATAAGAATACCTATTGCGGCAATAAACATTATTACCTTATATGATGCAACTTTTGACCCAACTGCTGAGTTCAGGAAGTTCACTGCATCATTACTCACACCTACAACTAAATCAGATGCTGCAAGTAAGAAAAGTAGTACTACAATAATCAAATAAATTGTTTCCATTATATTTTTAGTTTAATCACTTTGCAAGATTACAAAATGATTAAACCAAATGCTTGGAATCAATATTAACTAATTGTTAAGTTTCAAAGATGTAGTTATCAGGCTTTTCTGAAAATAATAAAAACCACCAGAAGATTTGTTTGCATTACTCCCGGTAGTTTTTATTATTGTGAAGTTATTGTTTAGAATTCTTAAAACACCTGTTGATTTTAGAATTTTGGTTTCATTCCGAGATTATACATAATGAAGCCATACATATCAGCTGCTTCACTAATTTGCTTATCAGTTGGTTTACCGGCACCATGTCCTGCTTTTGTTTCAATGCGCACAAGAATTGGATTTTTACCACCATCATTTTCTTGAAGTGTTGCCATAAATTTAAAAGTATGTGCAGGCACAACCCTGTCGTCGTGATCGGCTGTAATAGCCATTGTTGCAGGATAGTTTACTCCTTTTTTGATATTATGAAGTGGTGAATATCCATACAGATAATTAAACATTTCTTCACTGTCATCGCTGCGACCATAATCGGTTGCCCATGCCCAGCCGATGGTAAAATTATGATATCTCAGCATATCAAGTACACCAACTATTGGAATTGCAACTTTAAAAAGTTCAGGTTCCTGAATCATGCATGCACCTACTAGTAATCCGCCGTTAGAACCACCAATAATAGCAAGTTTTTCGGATGATGTGTATTTGTTCTTAATCAGATGTTTAGCTGCATAAATAAAGTCATCAAAAACATTTTGCTTTTGCATAAGAGTTCCAGCTTCATGCCATTTTTCTCCATATTCGCCACCACCTCTGAGGTTTGCAACAACATAAATTCCTCCGTTTTCAAGGAATGGAAGTCTGGCAACGCTGAAGTTAGGTGTTAGACTAATATTAAATCCACCATATCCATATAACATAGTTGGATTTTGGCCATCCATTTTGATTCCTTTCTTGTGAGTGATGAACATAGGAACTTTGGTACCATCTTTACTTTCGTAGAAAACCTGACTTGTTTCATAATCTTCAGGTGTAAAATCAACATCTGAAGTATGCATTACTTCACTTTTGTTTTCTGCAATATCATATTTGTAAACACTTGAAGGAAATGTAAATGATGTGTATCCATAAAATGCAATATTCTTTCCTTTTTCTCCATTAAATCCTGCCAAAGTACCAATTCCGGGTAGCTCAAATTCGCGAACAAATGTTCCATCGGTTTCGTAAAAATATGCCTTGCTGCTTGCATCCTTTATGTATCGTGCGAATAGCAAATCTCCAACAAATGATACTCCCTGCAATACATTTTCCTTTTCAGGGATTATTTCTTTCCAATTTGCAGGATCAGCATTGTCGTAATTTGTGCATATCAGTTTCTGGTTTGGAGCTTCATAGTTTGTAACGATGTATAATTCATCACCAACATTGTCAATAACACCATATTCATTATCAAAACCTGTGGCAATCTCATTGAATTCGATTTTTCTAAGGGATTTCAGTTTAGCTGCATAAAGAGAATTTCCACTGGTGCTTTCTGTAATACCCAATATCAAATACTTTTCATCATCAGTAACATAAGCATGCATATTTCTAAGAGGATTATCCTTGTCTTCATAAATAAGAATATCATCATTTTGAGGAGTGCCAATTTCATGGTAATATACCTTATGAAAACGGTTTTGTCCGGAAAGCTCATCTCCTTCTTTGGGCTCATCATAAGCTGAGTAGAAAAAGCCGTTACCCATCCAACTAATTCCTGAGAATTTAACCCAGTTAATATGATCTTCAAGAGTTTCACCGGTTTCAATATTCATCACATAAATTTCATTCCAGTCGGAACCACCACGTGAGATACCATAACCAAGATATTTACCGTCTTTTGAGATTCCAAGTGAAGCTAATGCAACAGTACCATCCTCTGAAAGTTTATTAGGATCAAGCAAAACTCTTGGTTCACCATCGATACCATCCTGAATGTACATAACACTCTGGTTCTGGACTCCATCATTCTTAAAGAAGAAGTAATAATCTCCTTTATTGAAAGGAACCCCGTATTTCGGATAGTTCCAAATATCTGTCAGACGCTTTTTAAGATCAGGTCTGAAAGGAATCTTATCCAGATAGGCATTAGTTACTTCATTTTCTGCTGCTACCCATTGGGCAGTTTCTGCGGAATTGTCATCTTCAAGCCATCTGTAAGGATCGGTCACCTCGTGACCAAAATATACATCAACACTATCAACCTTAGCGGTTACTGGATAATTAATTTTGTCTTTAGGACATTGACATTGTTGTGTCATAAACATTAATCCGATTACGGTTAGTAAGATAATTTTTGCTTTCATTTTATTAATTTTATTATGGTTGCGATTACTAATAAATCGTAAAAATATGTAGGTTCGGTGAATTAAACAAGTGTGTTTGAAAAGAATTGATAAGCCATTGTTAAAACTCTTCTAATTAACTGCAATAATAGTAGTTCTGGGGTTAATAACTTTTATGAACATTTGGATGCAATTAAATATTCTAATATGATTTTGCTTAATTTTGTGCCTTCAAAATTTTAATCGAATGAAAAAGACAGCTTTAAATAAAATGCACCGCGAAATGGGCGGTAAAATGGTTGAATTTGTTGGTTTTGATATGCCGGTTCAGTTTGATGGAATTAATATTGAACATGAAACAGTTAGAACGAAGTTAGGAGTTTTTGATGTTAGCCATATGGGTGAGTTTTGGGTTGAAGGACCTAACGCAAGAGATATGGTTCAAAAAGTAACATCAAATGATGTTAATGCTCTAATTGATGGAAAGGTTCAGTATAGCTGCTATCCAAATGGAAATGGAGGTATTGTTGATGATTTGCTGGTTTACAGATTTAATAATGAGAAATATTTACTTGTTGTAAATGCTTCAAATATTGAAAAAGATTGGAATCACGTTACTTCAAAAAATACTTTCGGTGCAAAACTCACAAATGCATCTGATGAAATTAGCCAGTTGGCAGTACAAGGACCTCTTGCTTTAAAAGCAATGCAGAAGCTTACTGATACTACAATTGAAGATATGGAGTATTACACATTTAAAGTACTTGAATTTGCAGGTGTGAAGGATGTAATATTTTCAACCACAGGATATACCGGTTCAGGTGGCTGTGAAATCTATATGAAAAATGCTGATGCCGAGAAGATTTATAAAGCTGTCCTAGAAGCCGGTGAAGAGTATGGTGTTAAACCTATCGGACTTGGTGCTCGTGATACTTTAAGACTTGAATCAGGATTCTGCCTTTACGGGAATGATATAAATGATACTACTTCTCCAATCGCCGCAGGACTTGGCTGGATAACAAAATTCACTGATGGTAACGACTTTATTGATAGAGATTTGTTTGCGTCGCAGAAGGAAAACGGTGTGCCACAGCGTTTAAAGGGATTCATTATGGAAGATCGTGCGATTCCACGACAACATTATGAAGTGGTAAATGCCGAAGGTGATGTTATTGGTGAAGTTACATCAGGAACAATGTCACCAATGTTGAAAAAAGGAATTGGAATGGCATACATTACAAAACCCTACTGGAAAGACGGATCTGAAATTTTTATTAAAGTAAGAAATAAGGTTGCTAAAGCTATTGTTTCACGTCCTCCTTTTTTCAAAGCGTAGGATATTTTATCTGTAATCTACTACCTGAGGCTTTGACTTAAGGAAATTTGAACTTTCGAATAAGCCAATTGAGGAAAAGGATATTCCAAAATGTGATATTCCATTTGGAGTATTGGGGAAATATGCTACTCTTATCTGTAATGAGCTGAATGCCAGGAAGTCGTTTTGTGTATATAGGCCTAAGCCAAAGCTGGTTAATAGTTTGTTCCTTAGGATTGGTTTATCTTCATCACCAAGTATTCCTGCCGTACAAAAACCGAATGCGGCAAATCGGAAACCAAGAAAATACCATGGGGTATATGATATTCCGTATAATTCAAGGAATAATCTCTCTTGTCCATAAAACGCTTCATCTTTCATACCAATAAATCCATAATCTTCACCCAAGTAAAGAAGATCATTTGTTATGCGGTTTATTCCTGTGGTATAATTTAGCGTTGTTAAAAAACGGTATCTATACCTATTGTTTAAAATTAAAGCACTCAAATAGGCCATATTCAAATTGATGGCGCCTTGTTCAAGATTTTCTGAAATATGTGATCCCATCTGTAAATTTCCACTGACATAACCAAAATTATCAAAATGGCTGGTGAGAGCAAACCCAACACCCAGATATGGTAATTCACTAAACTCACACCACGTGTAACCAGTTGTTAATGTTGCCTGAAATCCATATGGTAAATATTCAGCCTTACCAAAACTAAGTAAAAAATTTGTTCTAATATAGTTCTGTTTTGCTATTGCAATGTTTCCAAGGAGTTGTGTGTAATTAGCATATATACTATTGCTGTCGATCGAAACAAATGGCCTGTACAGGTAATCCATTTTGGAAACTGCAATCCCTGGGATAATAAATGTGTAATTGTTATTCTGTACGTTCTTTACAGTTTTGTTATATAAGAGATAAGAGGACCAAAGCTCGTAATACCGATATTTAAAATACCATCTGCTTTGATCAATATTTTTGGGGTCGATTACGATATTTTCTTCCTGTTGTGTGATCTCAAGACCACCACCCAATCTCACACTGAGAGGAATAATATCTCTATTCAATAGTATTTGATATTTCTGATTGTAGTCGCTAATACTATAGTTTACAGCTCCATTTATCTGATTGTAGATATTATTGTAGGAATAATTTATATTGGAAACATACAGTAATGGACTGCTTTCTGTATCCATAGTAACACCAACTTGTAAGGATTGCCCCAGCCCAAACATATTCACATGTTTGAGAGATAAGGTCATATCTCTAATACTTCGAACATCAATTAATGGTAACCATGGGAATTTGTCTTTTACAAGAACAAGAACATCCACTGAATCATTTGTTGCATCCGATAAAATAATGGTAGCATCCTGTAAAAAAGGAAGCCCTGCAAGTTCATTTGTATTTTCAACTAATTCATATGGATCAACGGCCTCACCCTTTTTGAATAAAAGTTTCCTCTTGATGGTAGATTTTCTTGTACTGAAATGTGATTTATTAAGAGCTTCACTCAAGGTAGTTACAACAGGTAAATTTGTATCACTCAAAGAAGGTCCAAATGGTTTAAGAACTTGTATTTTTATATTTCTGATAACTTTACCTGCATATGGTTTATAGGCATCTTCTGCCTTTATTAAATTGTTGTTAATGAGCATTGTATCCTGTGTGCTCGATACAATTAATAATTGAAATAGCCTATTTACAAATTCTCTTTTTTGAGTCTCACCAACGATTCTCGAATAAAGTGAATAGCCTCCCTTTTTTGAAATTACAATATATTTGCTGCAAATTATTGCTGTACTGTCGTTGTCTACATGTATGGTTGTGTCGGAGAGAACTAGAAATGCCGGAGCTGTAATACTCACTGTATCACAACTATTCTCAATAGTTTGAGCGTAGCTATTAGCAACAATACCAAGAAAAGAAAATATTATTATTAACTGTATTGATAGTTTTTGAGCCAATTGTATAACGATATATTGTAATTGCGAATATAGGCTATTATTGATTCAGGAACAAAAAAACCAGGGCATGAACCCTGGTCTAATATGTATATTCTACTTACTACTATTTTCTTTCAATAGCCTTTTTTGCTGACTTAATTATATTCTCTGAATCTAGTCCGTAGTGCTTCATTAGTCTTTCAGGTTTACCACTTTGACCAAATTTATCCATTACCGCTACAAACTCTATTGGAGCAGGGTTTGATCTTGCTAAAAGTTGAGCAACACTATCACCTAGTCCGCCATTTATCTGATGTTCTTCAGCAGTAACAACGCAACTTGTTTTTGAAACAGACTTTATAATCAGTTCTTCATCAAGAGGTTTGATTGTATGGATATTTATTACTTCAGCGTTTACTCCTTGTTTTTCTAGCTCGTTAGCAGCTTCAAGTGCCGGCCAAACTAAATGTCCTGTTGCAATAATTGTTACGTCAGTTCCTTCTTTAAGAGTAATTCCTTTACCAATTTTAAATTCAGAATCCATTGGAATAAAGTTAGGAACCTTTGGCCTTCCAAACCTTAGATAAACAGGACCTTCATATTCAGCTATTGCTAATGTAGCTTGTTTGGTTTGGTTGAAATCACATGGATTTATTACTGTCATTCCTGGAAGCATTTTCATCAATCCAATGTCCTCAAGTATCTGATGGGTTGCACCATCTTCACCTAGAGTAATACCTGCATGAGAAGCACAAATTTTCACGTTTTTTCCTGAGTACGCAACAGCCTGTCTGATCTGATCATAAACACGGCCTGTGGAAAAATTAGCGAATGTTCCTGTAAATGGAATATAACCTCCAATTGTAAGGCCGGCAGCAGTTCCAATCATATTTGCTTCAGCAATTCCCATCTGAAAAAACCTATCAGGATGGTTGGCAGCAAAGGCATTCATCTTTAGTGAACCTGTGAGGTCGGCACACAAAGCAACAACTTTTGGATTAGATTTGCCTAATTCGGTTAGAGCTTCTCCAAACCCTGATCTGGTATCTTTATGATCAATAATTTTATACTTACTCATTATTAGTTAAAGTTTTATTCGTGTTGTTTTTTCGGATGATATTGTGAATTCCCGTTCAACTGTTGTGGCTGATTGCATGGAGTATTTCGATCTGAAAACCACTCGGTATGAACCCGGTTGTAAATATATTGATTCGGTGGTGTTAATATTACTACCGAAATTTATAACCCATATTTGTTTCTTCCCATCAAGGGAATACACACTCCCAAAACCTTTTATGCTTTTTTGGACTACCAGAATTCCTGGATTCTCAATTTCGATTTTGGTTTGGTTATCTGACTCTATCTCAATGTTTTTTAGATAAATAGGAGGGAGAGTTAGAATGTCAATATTATATTTACCGGTAATGTAATCGACACTTTGATTTAAGTACTGAACATTCAATGATCCTGTTTTACTCGGTTCTTTGATAATAATTGCCGGATTAAAATCAGCTTTGGTATCTCCCTGAAGCTTAACATTTAAACTGCCATGTGGACAAGAAGTTGAAACCGTTGTATGTTTACCCTCAACAAGTATTACCGGATCGATAACTCTTGGGGGAAGAGTATTTATTACCAAGCGATATTCAATTAAATGGTCAATATGTAGAGTATCAGGAAATCCTTTGCTGTTAAGTGTATGAACAAAATTATAGGCAACATGCCCTGAGTTTTTATTGATAAAAGTCATATTCACATTGGTTTCCGACGGTCGGTTATACTGGTCAAGTAAATTAACTTGAAGGCTTGTACGACTCAGTACTTTTGTTATGATTATGTTCAGTGCTTTAGTAAACTCTTCTCGATTAGAGGCATTGAAATATTGTCCAGCACAATCATAAGCTTCGTGTGTATCATGACCGATACCAATAATAAACGGTTTCAGAATTATTCCTTGTTTTTGTAAAGTTGCACTAACTTCACAAATGTCGCCACCACATTCTTCAATGCCATCGGTAATCAGGATTACAATGTTTCTGCAGTTGTCGCAATCTGTAAAATCATTTTTAGTGCGTAGCAGTGAGTTTGCTATTGGTGATGTCCCTTTCGGAGATAATTGTTTGAGTCTGTATTTAATCTGGTTAGCATTATTTATCCCAAATGGTACTTCTAATCTGGTATCATTACAATTTTGAGGTGGGAAATTCTTGGTATGCCCATAAACACGAAGTGCAACTTGTACATTTTCAACGTATTGAAGGCTGTCAAGAATGTCGCCCAGTACGGATCGTGCAATGCTGAATTTACTCTCTCCCTGCCATTTTCCTGTCATACTTCTTGAAGCATCAACAACAAATAAGATACGGGTTGTAACTTGTTTTTTCACAACCTTGTTTTCCACCTGACTATATATTTGTGAAGCCATCGCCATAAGCAATATCATCAACAAATATCTGGTTGTTACTTTCATTGAGGTTTAAATCAGAAATTAATATGAGGATTAATAGTCACCCAATGTTTCTTCTAATTGACCTAGAGCATCTTCAAGCTGTTTATCGTTGGGTGGAATTCCGTGCCATTCATGTGTTCCCATCATAAAGTCAACACCCATACCCATTTCCGAATGCATAAGCACAACTATCGGTTTTGATGGATTTTCAAGTTCCTTGGCTTTCTTCATCGTAGCAATCACGTCGGACATATCATTACCGTTCATTTCCCATACATCCATTCCAAATGATTCAAATTTTGCTTTTACATCACCCAGAGGAAGAACATCATCAGTTGCCCCGTCAATCTGTTTCTTGTTATAATCAATAACGCCCACAATGTTGTTAATATTATGTGCACCTATGTACATGGCTGCTTCCCAAATCTGTCCTTCTTCTATTTCACCATCACCCATCAGGCAAAATACCTTTTTAGGATCATTATTCAGCTTCTTTGCTAGTCCAATACCTACTGATACCGAATAACCTTGTCCAAGAGAACCAGATGCTATTCGTATTCCGGGAAGTCCCTCCATGGTTGCCGGATGTCCCTGTAGGCGGGTTCCCAAAAACCTGAAAGTTGATAATTCATCAACCGGAAACTGGCCGTTTCTTGCAAGAACACTGTATACAGCAGGGCTGATGTGACCGTTGGAAACAATCAATACATCCTCATTGATGGCGTCCATATTAAAATTTTTACGGTCATATTCCATAACTTCACCATACATTGCAGTTAGGAAATCTGTACAACCCAATGATCCTCCTGGATGGCCCGACTGAACCTTATGAACCATTCTAACAATATCACGCCTTACCTGAGAGGCTGTTTTTTCAAGATTTTTGATGTTTACCATTTCGATGTTTTGTAATACACAATATTAATGTGAACTTATCCTTATTATATGTTAGTAAGATATTTATCTATAATCACTTTCTTTAAAATACTATTTGAAATCTCATTTGGAAGATATTTGACTTCCCGAGATTTTTTACATCTGAATAAATATAATTAAACATTACTCTGGTTGCCGGATTTAAGTACCAGTTAAGACCACCAGTAATATCACTAATCTGTCCGCCTTGCATATCAGCATCATCTAGGTTTAATGATGAATACCTAAGTGCTACTTCAAATGCCCCAATTCCACCTTCTGATCCAAAGTTCTTCTTTGGCTTTACTTTATCGAAAACAGTTTTCGATTTAACATAATTTTTATGTTCACCCGTTATAAACCAGCTGATAGTTCCGTTATATGCAAAGGCTTTATATGATGAGTTAGTTAATGTTGAAGAAGGTCCCGGTTTTAAATTTGCCATTATATAGCCTGCCTCAACAGCGACGGAGTTCATAATAAACAGAAACTCACCAACGATGTCTCTAGTGTTTGATGCTTTATCAATATTCAAGGTGAGATATTTTGGAGCTAAGTGAGCTTCGGGTCTTATACTGTATTTACTTTCAGAGTTATCCTGATATTGATATGCGTAGGAAACACCTAGATGCAGAACTTTGTACCCATCGTCTACATTATACATTGGTAACCCTGTAAGTCGGAACACTAAATTGTACTTGTTACCAAGATATTTTCCTGAGTTATCGGTTGGATAAAAGTAACCAGCATACCACGATAAACGTTTGTCGAAGTGTTGGTTAAATAACATGCCACCAATATTTCTGTCATTATCAAATGCATTTCCCAAAGGGCGTTCCATAAAAGTGATATACTTTGAACTTGTAAGCATTGCCAAACCGGATGGTTCTTTAAAATTACCAATCCTAAGGTTACCCACAACGGGTATTTTTGTAATCTGGATATATGCATCTTTAATAACAGCATTACCTCCTGCAAAATCCATCTGAAACTTGAATTTAATATTTTTATAGATGGTGCCTGAGGTGTAGATTCGCGCTCTTCTGAATTCTACTCCATTCTTTGCATCGAAATACTTGTCTAATGAGTCATCTTGGTTGATGAACATTACATCTGTTTGTAGTCGGCCTCCGATTTTAATTTTGGTTTTACCGTCGTTGCTTTCGGCTTTTAGTCCGTCGCTCCAGTAGACTTTAAAATTTTTATCAGATTGGCTGTAGCTTTGATATCCAAAAAATATCAATGTGAGTAGTAGTGCTAGGTTTCTTGTCATAACAATAAGAGGTTTACTTAAGTAGCACATTTGCAAGTGTTTGTATAGAAAAAATGTGCGTACCATAATTAATTACCTAGAGCGCAAAAATAGTATTATTTCACTGTTATCTTAAAAGCATTTATTAACAAATTGTTAAAAAGGTTAGTTTTGTTCAAAAATTTATTTCAAATGCTCAAAAGAAGTTTTTTTCAATTATTCAGACCTCTAATTTTAACGACTTTTATATTGATATTTAGTGGAAATGTATTTTCACAGAATCATGAAAAAAACTTGAAGAAGGCTGAAGCATGGGCAGATTCAGTATATAATTCACTCACCCTTGAACAGAGAATTGCACAGCTTATATTTGTAAGAGCAAATTATCCTGGTAAGCCATATATTTCTGCGATAGATACATTCATAATTGACTTTAATATTGGAGGTGTGGTATTTTTCAAAGGGGAACCTGTGAAGCAAGCTACACAGACAAATTATTGGAACTCACTTGCTCAAACACCTTTGTTTGTTGCCATTGATGCTGAATGGGGATTAAGTATGAGACTCAGTAAGACAATTCGATATCCTTTGCAGATGACATTAGGCGCCGTTAATGAAAATAACCTAATCTATGCAATGGGAAAGCAAATTGGCGAACAGTGTAAGCGGCTGGGAATTCAAATAAATTTTGCTCCCGTAGTTGATGTTAACAGTAATCCTGATAATCCGGTTATTGGAATGCGATCATTTGGCCAAAATCCTGAGCTGGTTGCCAAAAAGGGAGCACTTTATATGAAAGGAATGCAAAACAGTGGAATTATAGCAAGTGCCAAGCATTTTCCAGGACATGGAAATACCTATGTTGATTCTCATAAAGACCTTCCTGTTGTTGAGGACAAGTATAATAGACTAATTGAAAATGATTTATTTCCTTTTCAGTATCTTATTAATAAGGGAGTGAATTCTGTAATGATAGCTCACTTATCGGTTCCTGCATTAGATGATACACCAAACTTACCTTCTACTTTATCGCACAGAATTGTTACGGATTTTCTTATCGATAGCATGGGCTTTGATGGATTAATTATTACAGATGGATTGGATATGAAAGGTGTTACCAAATATTATAAAGAAGGTGAAGTAGCTCTTAGGGCACTCGTAGCCGGAAATGATATTCTTTTAATACCTGATAATGTTCCATTATCGATTGAAAAAATAATGAAAGCTGTTGAGGATGGTTCTGTATCTGAAGGCCGGATAGAACTTAGTTGTAAAAAACTATTGAAATACAAATACTTAACAGGTGCTACAAAAGCTGATCCTATTAGTACAGTTGGCCTGATAAACGACCTTAATAAGCCTGTATATAACGAAACATCCAAGAAACTTACTGATGCATCAATAACACTTGTAAAGAATGAGAATAATATAATTCCCTTTTCAGACAGTAGTTCAAATAAAGCTTTGTTGGTTGTTGGTGCTGAGAATCAACTTGAGATAGAAAAGGCCTTATCTAAATATGGTAGTTTCGATATCTTTCATGTTGCACATGATGCTAAGAAAAGAATAAGAAAAAAGTTGATTTCCAAATTGAGTAAGTATGATTATGTTATTGTTGCTATTCTAAATACAAATATATCAGCTAGTAGGAACTATGGAATCAGCGAAGGAGATATAGACATTGTTTCAAAATTGTCATCAGAAACACAGGTAGTACTGGATATTTTTGCAAGTCCGTATGCTCTTAATTTATTTGATATGAATGGGCCAAAAGCTATTTTGGTTTCTTACCATGAAAGACCAGCGGCACAAAGATCATCAGTAAAAATGATAATGGGAGAAGCAAATCATTTTGGAACTTTACCTGTTGATGCTGGTGGTTTTAATGCCGGGTGGGGACTGAAATATGGAGCTGTCGAACTTTATTATTCAGATCCTGAAATACTTGGTGTAAATCCTGAAATGCTCAGAAAAGTAGATTCAACAGCTATTGCGTGTATCAGAGATGGAGCTTTTCCCGGTTGTCAGATAATTGCAGCTAAGGATGGTGCTATATTTTACAATAAATCGTTTGGTTATCATACATATGACAGTATATCGAAAGTTCGTTGGAATGATGTTTATGATCTTGCTTCCCTTACGAAAATTCTTGCAACAACACCTGCAATTATGAAGATGAGCGAAGATGGAAAAATTGATATTAATGGCCTGTTGAGTGACTATTTATTAATGTTAAAGGGAACAGATAAGGATAGCCTGAATTTCATAGAGGTTCTATCTCATACTTCCGGTTTGCAAAACTGGATACCATTTTACGAAAGCACCATATCTGAAACTGGTTGGGATACCACAATTTATCAAACTGAAATATCTGAAAAATTTAATGTTCGCGTTGCAGAAGGAATGTATATAAGAAATGGATATGACCATGTACTGTTCGATAGTATAATTGAATCTCCTTTTCAGGATAAAAAATATCATTACTCAGGATTGGGTTACTATCTGTTTAAACAGATGACGGAAAATATAAATAATACAACCTTCGATGATTATATATATGATAATTTCTTTAATCCGTTAAGGATCAAATATATAAAATATAATCCAAGAGATCACTTTCTGATTGAAAAGATAATCCCCACCGAGAATGATACAATATTCAGAAAGCAATTATTGCAAGGTGATGTACACGATCAGGGAGCTGCAATGTTAGGTGGTGTTTCAGGAAATGCCGGGCTTTTTGGAAATGCATACAGTGTTGCCGTTATGATGCAAATGTTTTTAAACGGTGGATCCTATGGTGCTATTGATATATTTGAAGAAAGCACAGTTGACTTCTTCAATAAATATCATTTTAAAGCTGATAGCAATAGAAGGGGACTAGGTTTTGACAAACCTCTTCACAAGTATGAGGATCATCGAACTAATTGCAAGGATGCATCGCCTTCAAGTTTCGGTCATTCGGGATTTACAGGAACATATGCTTGGGCCGATCCTGAGAATGGACTTGTTTATGTATTTTTGTCGAACAGGGTATATCCCGATATGAATAATAGTAAGTTGATGGATCTTGATGTAAGAACAAATATTCATCAACTATTTTATGAGGCACTGAAGCCTGAAAATTAATTTAAGAAGATATATGAATAGTAAAGGAAGAAATGTATTGCTTTGGATATTAGCAGTTGTAATGACAGTTGCTTTAGTGATTTACCAAAGATCCACAGGACCAACTTATCCTGTAAGAGGTAGTATAACTATTGATAATGAGGTGATTGATTATAAGTTAATTAGATCCTTTAGCATTGGTGAAGATTCAATTATTGTTATTAAAACAGAAAACAAGGAATTAACCGGAAGCGTAACACTGAAAAGATATAAAAGCTTTGATGAGTGGAAAACAACTCCAATGATACGTGCAGGGAATGAATTGATTGGTGTAATTCCTACTCAGCCAATGGCAGGAAAAGTTGAATATATTGTAACACTTCACAGCAATGGTAAAGACTATAGTTTAGCTGATGAACCAGTTGTAACAAGGTTTAAAGGAGCGGTTCCAAGAGCAATCCTTGTTCCACATATCTTTTTTATGTTCTTATCCTTACTGTTTGCGTTAAGAACAGGATTAGAAATTTTCTTCCGTAAAGTTGATACTAAATATTATACAGGAGTGGTTTTGTTTACACTGTTATTGGGTGGATTAATTCTTGGTCCGATAGTTCAGAAATATGCTTTTGATGCCTACTGGACAGGTTGGCCATTTGGTCATGATTTGACTGATAATAAAACACTGTTTGTATTTATTTTCTGGGTAATTGCATGGTTTGTATTACGGAAAAAGCCACAAAATAAACTCTGGCCAACAATTGCCGTATTGGCTATGTTGTTGGTTTATGCAATTCCACACAGTGTGCTTGGTTCAGAAATAGATCACACTAAACAACAAACTGAAGAAACCAAATGATACTAACATTCGTCATAATTGCTGTCACTGTTATTATTTCCGTAAGTGCTTTTGGCAATATTGAACTTTTAAACAGGTTAAAGTTTAATGCGTATCAAATAAAGCATTCCAACGAAAAGTGGAGGTTCTTCAGTTATGCATTGGTACATTCAGGATGGCTGCATTTGATAATCAATATGTATGTACTTTATTCCTTTGGTGGAGTTGTTGAGAGATTCTTTTCTGCGAATTTTGGAGCTGTTGGCTTTTTGTATTACGCATTGCTATACATTGGAGGGGTACTATTTTCAACACTTTATGACTTTGGGAAATATAAGGACGATGTATATTATAATGCAGTAGGTGCATCAGGTGCTGTTTCGGCAGTCGTATTTTCAAGTATTCTTGTATATCCCGCCGGAAGCATTTTTCTGTTTCCCATACCATTTCCTTTGCCTTCATGGGTTTTCGGTATTGCTTATCTGATTTATTCGGCATACATGGGAAAAAAAGGTGTCGACAATATCGGTCATAATGCTCACTTTTGGGGTGCAATTTTTGGAATTGTATTAACAATAATTCTAGTGCCGGGAGTGATTCCGGAATTCTTTTCAACCATATTTTAATTAATTACTATGAAGTATTTTATTTATCTTTTTGGAATCGTTTTTCTTATGGCAATTATCTCATCTTGTGCAGGACCTTACACCATTGAAAATAGTGGAAATACTGTTAACCTTAGTGAAGATGATGTTTTTGAAGTTGTGCTTCAAGGAAACTCTTCAACAGGATATACATGGCAGGTTATGCCATATGATGAAACAGTTCTGAGTCAGGTTGGAGATGTTCAATATACACCAAAAGACGATAAGATTGGCTCTGGAGGAACTTATAATTATAAGTTTAAAACCATGGCCGATGGTGAAACAGACCTTGTAATTGTTTATAAACGTAGATTTGAAGAACCAACTCGGGATGACAAGAAATTTGAGATGAAAATTGTTGTTGGAACGATGGGACGAATTCTTGAAGAATAGCAGCTTTTTTCTGAGGTACCTTCGAATTAATTCAGATTTGGATCAGATGGAAACTTAGGCCAGTGTCTGTATTGTTCACCCATTGGTTCCAATAATTGTTGCCACATATTCACGGGGTTTATCTTTAGGATATCTTTGTTTACATCTTTGGAAACCAACCATGAGTTGCGTTTAAGTTCATCTTTCAACTGATCGGGCGACCAACCGGAATATCCTACTGAAAACCTTATTTCTGAAGCAGATATCTTTTTAAGGAGCATCATTTCCTTGATAATTTCAATATCCCCACCCCAGTACAATCCAGCACCAATTTCCAACGAACCTTCAATAATATCTCCAACAGTATGAATATAAAACAAACTGTCGGTTTCAACAGGACCACCAATAAATAATCGTCCGTCGAAATCCGGAAAATCCTTTACAACATCATTGAACTTCTTATCAATAGGCTTGTTTAAAACAATACCAAATGATCCTTCTTCGTTATGTTCAGCAAGGAGTACAACGGATCTGCCAAAGTAGAAATCACCCATCAGGGGTTCTGATAACAAAATACGACCTTTCGCTGGACGAAGGTTGTTAGTATTTACTTTAACAAATTTATCAACTCCACTCATTTGAACCTTTTTTAGATAAAAACGATTATTTTTACACAATAAATATATCAAAAAACATACCAATAATTTGACAGTGAAAAACAATCAACAGTTGTATATTGATCTGCGCAAGCAATATCAGTTTTTTGAATACCAAAGTTATTCATTTAAAATTACAAAAGGAAGTCTAAGAGCAGAATTCTGCTTTAACCTGTCGGATAAGTATGTTTTTAAGCCTGTTATAACTATCCCTTCCAGAAATATATATAAGTATAATGCCTTGTCAGATAACGATTTAAACAATTTCGTTTTTCATATTGGCATGGTTGAGCTGGTTAGTTATTGGAAAGCTGCCTGCCCTCATCAAGTTGTTATTTCTCCGCATTTCCTGAATGAAGAGCAAGTGAATTGGTGGAAGAAACTATATTTTCATGGGCTTGGAGAATTCTTCTATTTGAATAATATAGATCCTGATTTTGATGAATTTATGTCAATTACGACCGGAGAAGATTTTCTGAAAAAGGTGACTACTGAGCTTGAGGATGATAAAGTTTTGGTCCCGATTGGCGGAGGCAAGGATTCAATTGTGACACTGGAACTACTTAATAATAGCGAGATTGAGGTTATCCCCATGATTGTAAACCCACGGGAGGCGAGTATTCGCACCATTAACATTGCAGGGTATAATGAAACTCAGAGTGTTATAGTTAAACGAACAATTGATCCCCTATTGCTTGAATTAAACAGTAAAGGATTTCTAAATGGTCATACACCGTTTTCTGCATTATTGGCATTTACAGGAGCCTTGAGTTGTTTGATTTCTGGAGTGTCTAATATTGCTTTATCGAACGAAAGTAGCGCCAATGAAAGTACTGTTCCGGGATCGAAAATTAATCATCAATACTCTAAAACATACGAGTTTGAAAGTGATTTTAATTTCTATGCAAAGAAATATTTACACAACAGTATTAACTATTTCAGCTTTCTAAGGCCGATAAATGAGTTACAAATTGCAAAGCTTTTTTCAGGGTTTGATCAGCATTTTGATTCGTTCAGAAGTTGTAATGTTGGAAGTAAGAAGGATATTTGGTGTGGAAATTGTTCTAAATGTTTATTTACATTTATTGCTTTAAGTCCGTTTGTTAACCGAAAAAATCTAATAAGTATATTTGGGAAAGATATGCTCAAAGATTTATCCTTACAGCATATTTTTGATGAACTAACCGGAATTGCAGATGTTAAACCATTCGAATGTGTAGGAACTCCTGAAGAAGTAGTTGCTGCGTTGTCAGCCGTTTATCAGAAAGGTAAATTGACCGGACTTACTTTAGATAATAATTATATTAAAAAGCACAAATCTGATCTGAAGGTTCTGATATCAGAGTATAATTATGAAAACCTGTTGCCAGCCAAATTTGAAGCAATACTAAAAAATACATTGAATGATAGAGTTACTTAAAACGGTTTTTGAAAATAAACCAAAGGTTTTAATACTAGGATTTGGTAAGGAGGGAAGGTCGAGTTATTCAACCATAAGGAAATATTTTCCGACTAGGCAACTTGCAATTGCAGATAAGGTAGCTGAAATTGAAAACGATGGATTACTAAATGGTGATACTAATATTGACTTTTATGTTGGTGAAAAGTATCCTGAATCCTTTAAGGAATTTGACCTGATAATCAAATCACCGGGAGTGTATATATCAGATATAGAAACTGATGTAAAAAATAAAATCACTTCCCAAACAGATTTATTTTTGCAATATTATGCAAAACAAGTAATTGGGGTTACCGGTACAAAAGGAAAAAGTACAACCGTAAGCTTGATTAAACATTTCCTTGACATTGATAATAAGGATTCTATTTTGCTTGGTAATATTGGTGTTCCAGCTTTTGATATGATTGATGCAATTACTGAAAATACAGTAATAGTATACGAATTATCGGCTCACCAACTTGAGTACATTCATCGTTCCCCACATATTTCTGTATTATTAAACATTTTCCCCGAGCACCTCGATTATTTTAAGACTCTTGAAAATTATACAATAGCTAAGAAAAATTTATACAAGTATCAGTCATATGATGACAAATTGATTGTTAGTAATAAGCTAATTAATTCTGATCGTGACTCTTCTAAGAATATAATTAGAGTAGACATGAACAACAGAAGGTACGAAATTCAGAATACTACTTTGGCAGGGAAACACAACCTTATAAATATCGAGTGTGCTTTGCTTGCTGTTTCCGAGGTGGGTGTAGATATTGAAAAAGCAATTGATTCACTTGACAGCTTTATGGGTCTACCACATCGACTGGAATTTATTGGTGAATTTGGAGGTGTAAGTTTTATAAACGATAGTATATCAACAGTTCCCGAATCGGCTATTGCCGCTGTAAAAGCAATTGATAATGTGGATATTCTAATACTTGGAGGGTTTGACAGAGGGCTTGATTATTCTGAACTGGCTGAATTTCTTGGAGAATCAGATGTTTCGAATTTCATCTTTCTTGGAGATGCTGGAGAACGCATGTTTAATCTCATGAATCAAAATAACTCTGGTGGTCTTTTTAAAGCAAAAAGTATTGAGGATGTGTTTGATATAATAAAGAAAAATATTCCGAGTGCAAAGGTGTGTCTATTATCGCCTGCAGCAGCAAGCTACGATATGTTTAAAAATTTCGAGCATCGCGGTGACAAGTTTTCATTTCTGGCAAGGAGTTTTGAATAACCATACCATTAAATAAATTTTGTTTCTATTTCTGATGTCTTTTTTTTAGTTTTGTATAGATTAGAAATGCTTAGAGTAAAATGTTAAAGTCTTTATCCATAGTTAATTATGCTTTAATTGAGAAGCTTGAAATCAACTTTGATTCAGGGTTTTCGGTAATAACAGGCGAAACCGGTGCGGGTAAGTCTATCATATTGGGTGCTTTGTCACTCATACTTGGTAGTCGTGCCGACCTGAGTTTATTAAAAAATAAAGACCGTAAGTGTGTAATCGAGGGAGTTTTTAATAACGGAAGTTTGAATATTGAAGATTTCTTTAAGGAGAGTGATCTTGACTTTGATAGTCAAACAATTATCAGGCGTGAACTATTGCCGGGAGGGAAGTCAAGAGCATTTATAAACGATACGCCCGTTAACTTGAAATTGATTAATTACTTGGGTAATATTTTAGTCAATATACATTCACAGCACCAAACTCTTAAGATTGCAGATGCTTCATTTCAGCTTGCTGTGCTTGATGATTTTGCCGTCAAACCAAGCCTGATTCTTGATTATCAGAAAGAATATGCTACTTACCTATTACTTCAATCCCGACTTGAAGAATTGGTTTCCATAAATGAAAGATCAGCCAGAGATGAAGATTATTTTAAATTTCAGTATGATGAACTTGAAAAGGTAAATCTTGATTCTGACAGTTTTGATGAACTGGAAGAAAGAGCAAAGCTTCTGGAGCATTCAGAAGAAATTAAAATTGCACTTACAGAGGCTGAACATCTAATTACGGAAAGTGATGAATCGTTGCTGTTGAATCATTCAAGATTAATTAAAACCATCAACAGCATCGCTGAATATCTTCCAAAAGCAGGTGAGTTATCAGAACGGTTAAATAGTTTACTTATTGAATTAGAGGATATTGGGGGAGAGGTTAATAACCTGAATAGTAATGAGGAGTTTGAACCCTTAGAGTTGGAAAATATTAATGAGAGGTTAAATCAGGTTTATAGTCTTTATAAAAAACATCATGTTTCAACAGTAGAGGACTTAATCGAACTGCGTAATGAATTTGAAGAGAGATTACTTAATATTCATAATGTTGAGAATGATATTCTGGCAGTAAAGAATGAGCTCTCCGCTTCGAAAGATATTCTTGTTAATAAGGCTGAAAAATTACATAATCAGAGGGTTAAGGGGAGTGATAATTTTGCATCAGCAGTAAAAAACACCTTGTCGCAATTAGGTATGAAAGATGCTGTTTTTAATGTCTTTATTGAAAAACTTACAGCCTTCAATAAGCATGGTGCCGACAAGGTACAATTTATGTTTAATGCAAATTTGGGTAGCGAGCCAGGTGAGATAAGTAAAATTGCATCAGGAGGTGAATTATCGAGGTTGATGTTGGCAATTAAGTCATTGATAAACCAGCAACAAATGCTGCCGACTGTTATTTTTGATGAAATTGATTCTGGAGTTTCGGGAGATATTGCAGGTAAAGTTGGTAAAATCCTGAAGAAGATGTCTGAAACCCATCAGGTAATTTCAATATCACATCTTCCACAAATTGCCTCAAAGGCTGATCACCATTATAAAGTTTTTAAAACTATATCCAATAATTCAACAATTACAACCATTGATAATCTTGATCAGAAAGGCCGAATTGATGAACTTGCTGCCATGCTAAGTAGTGAGAAAGTTACTGAAACTGCAATAAATGTGGCAAAGGAGATGATAGAAGAATAATATGGTTAGTTGTAATTGCCCGAATCCGGACGATAAATCACCCATTTCTTATTAAACCCCAGTTCATGTGATTTGAATGGCTTGCTTGTTTCAGAATAAATTACAAATCTAAAAGTTCTGAATGGGTGTTCTCCATCAGCTAACAGACTTTTAAAATCATCAAATGGTATTGTAAATGTGATATCTGATTCACTAATAACCTCAACCGGAAATATATATTTTTCTGTGCATAAGGAATCAAGGTTATAATAGTTAAATTCTCTTTTTGAGGTTATTAACTCGGTTTTAATGTCGTTTATGCGGATATTATTTTTAGTCGAAATAACCACAATTAATGACTCTGCAGTAACAGCATTCTTTTGTACGTTAACACTTAAACTTAAATCAGGGAAATCTTGATTTGAGAGTACGAAAACACGACTTTGTTTCTTTCTGATGTTATAAACATAGATCGAAACAATTATTAGAGCGATTATTACTATATAACTAATTATACTTTCCATCAAACTTGACTATTCTTTTAGAATCCATGCATTGTTATACTTAAACGGCAAATGTTGTTTTGCAAACATAGCCTCTTTCAGAGTGTTAAATCGATCAATATACACTCTTATTTTATTGTTGCCCTGAAGAACACCGGACCCATCGAATTCTTTTTTATCAATTTCACGCAAAGCTATACGAGCCTCGTGCATGTCTGAGAAACTTCCAATAATCAGATAGAAATAATTTGGTCCTGAGACAGTAACTCTTGTACTTGTAGTATCCGTTTGCGATATTTCATCTTCACAGATTTCAGGTTTCTGTTGAGAATCACGACGCTGCCCGAACCATAATGAAACATAATTTTTACCGATGGAAACACCACCGCAAATCCACTTTTTCTTTTCATAATTACCTCTGGTAAGTAACATGTCAAGAACTTCTTTCGAATCGGACCATAAATCGATTATTGAATCATTATTAAAGCCTTCTTCAAAAAATGTAACCAACTCATATCCTCGGTATCTGTAATTGGTGAGTTCCTTTGGCTTATCCCACATACAGTCAGGGTTATAGACGTAACTATTATAGCAACAAGGTGTCCAGGTTCCCTTATCCGACCAACTTGATGAATTACAAATGCTTGTGTCAGGCTGATTAGTTTCGAGGTCGGTTACATGAACTTCTGCTACATACGAAAGAGATGCTGAAAGCTGTATCTCGTTTTTATCATAATCGGTTCTGATTTGATTGATCATGTCGAACAAAACCAATTCATCATTACTCATACAGAAATCTTCAGGGATATTATTTTGTCCTGATCCCAACAATGGTATAAAATGAATAAATAGAATTATAATATAGATACTGTGTTTCATTATCTTGATTTCTGCTGGTAGAGTATTTTAAACTAATGTAAAACTACAAAAAAGAAATAAGCCAGATTCATTGTTTAGCACTTGTGGGCATATTCAATGTTGGTTAAAGCTTTTTGTATATTTATCGATTAGATTGTTATATAGTTTACTTAGTTGCATTATTTCATGGTTTGCAGGATCGAAAGCTACGCCATCAATATTTGAAACAGGTAGAATTCCTGGTGATGTTCCGCTTAAGAAAGCGCCAGCAAAACTATTAAGCTCATCCATATAGATATCTGTTTCTTTGATTGGTTTTCTATGTTCAGATGACAATTCCATTATTTTCTGGCGGGTTATTCCAGGAAGGATATTCTTAATCTTAGGTGTAAGTATTTCATTGTTTCTGATAAAGAAAATATTGGACCTGCTACCTTCGGTAATTAATCCATTTTCATTTAGTAACAGTACTTCATATATTTTGTTATTCTTGATAATCTCTGAGATATCATCTTTAAGCTCCTGATTACGGATTTTGAGGTTTGGATTTTTTCTTTGCTTATTTGCAGATATGACTTTTACACCTTCGGAATACTGTGATTGAGTAGGATAGGAGTAGGGAGTAATCCATGCAGAAAAAGTAGTTTTATCGTTATGAGCAAAGCTTACCTGAAATCTGATATTACCAATAGACATTCTATTTAAACTAATAAGAGTAATTATCCGATTGGAGATCTCCACATCTGTGAATTTTACCCTATTTCCGGAAAGAGAAATGGAGTTAAAAAATCGGGTAACATGTTCGGATAAAAATATGGGAATGCTATCAATTACTCTTATAACCTCATAAATAACAGTCCCTTGAGTGATGTCTTTAGGGATGAAGTTACATGTACTCTCTACATAATCATTTAAGATGAAATGTGTTAATAAACACGTTTCTGTATTCATTACAATGCGTTTGATTTGTTATGCAAATCTTTAATCTGGAAACTTATTGTTCTTCTCTTGAGGCAAAATAATCATCAAGAATTTTACGAGCCTTATCAAAGTTTTCTGGCTCAACAAACATTCTTACTGCATCTTCAGGTGATCCATCGGCCCACCCTGCTTGTACGCTTGATGATAATGTATCTCTACGGATTACACCAATTCCATTTTCTTCAAGCATCTCTTCAAGGAACAGGCTTTCAACCCTTGATCCTGTATAAACTAGTTTTATATCGTCAGGCATAATTATATGATTTAGTTATTAATATTAATCGTAATAATTAGTGATAAAGATAGTGAAAAGCCGCCAATAATGCAAATAGTGCGGCTTATGAGTTAAGTTTGATGATGGCGAAAACCATGATAGCGGCACTAAGTATTTGAACCGGAGACAACAAGCTGCCGTTAAAAATATAGTCGAATAATATTGCTGAGATTGGAAATAGTAACTCACTTATGGTAGCCACAATAGCTTTCACGCGGCGCAGGCCATAATAATAAATGAATATTGCTCCCGATCCTGTTGTCATTCCAATAATTAAAAAGTAAATCCAGTTTGTTGTAGTGGTAACTTCAAATTGTTTGAAAGTTCCTGTAAGAAGTACATATATCAAGAGTAGGAAAGTAGTAGTTCCATACCTGAAAAATGTTGTGGTAACGAAGTTATGATTTATCAGAAGTTTCTTTGAGAAAACTGTTGAACTTCCGAATGAAAATGCTGCTAACAATGCATATAAAGCTGACATTAATGTGTTGTCGTCCAGAGAAATGGTTGGAGTCGAGAATCCAAAGGTCAAGAAGTAACTTGCTACAATAGCTATTGAAGCCCAAATGGCAAAATTCTTTTTAATCCTTTCTTTAAGAAGAATAGCGGCCAGTATAATTGCAAATATTGGCTGTAGTTTCTGTATCAAGACCACTACCGAAAGATGATGGAAATTAACTAAAAAAAGCGCCTTTACAATAGATATTGTTCCAAGTATTCCACCAAAAATGGCCACCAGAATAAACAGAAAGTAATCCTGTTTCATGAATGTTTTAAGGTTTCCATATTGTTTAAACAGAAACAGATTCATTACCAGAAAAGGAACCGCGTGCAGAACAAATACAACCCAAGTAACGTTAAGGTTACTTAAACTAGGCGTGAGAACAACTCCGTCGAATCCCCAGAGGATCGCCGCAATGCTGATGGCGATTGTACCTGCAATTAGCTGATTTTTTACACGTAGCATACTTATTTAAATAAGGCCAGCAAAATTAGTCAATTAATCTGTCACTTTCCCTGAAAGAACATCAATAATTTTCCTGTAATATTTCTCAACTTCACTCGAACTATGCATATGATCCTTTTGAAAGTTTAGTAGTATTTTGAAAAGTAATTTGATGTTGTGTATATAGCTTTCAACGAACAAATCTATTAGTGCCAATCAACAACTAGATCTTATAAAATTGATTGTTAATTATTTCCATTAACTCATTACTGTTTATAGGTTTTGAAACATAGTCATCGGATCCTGCTTCTAAAACTTTTTCACGATCACCTGCCAATGCATATGCCGTTTGTGCTATTATAAATACTTCTTTGTTAAATTCTCGTATTTCTTTAATTGCCTGATAACCATTCTTTATTGGCATCTTAATATCCATTAAGATTAGGTCAATGTCCGGATTTTCCTTGCAGATATTTACAGCTTCTTCACCGTTTCTTGCATGTAATGGGTCAGGACAAATATTCTGAATAATAATACTTAGATATTCGTCGGCAAACACCTCATCTTCTGCAATTAATATTCTAATTTTTTTATCTTTAGATGGATGTTCCTTAATTTTCTCAGTTGATTTAATATCATCATCAGTTGTAGGTTTAAGTCTATAAGGAACAGTAAAATAAAACTGTGAACCAACTCCTAACTCGGATTCAACCCAAATTTTTCCACCCATGAGTTCGATATATCCTTTGGATATTGACAATCCCAACCCCGAGCCTTCGTGAACTTTAATATCTTCAATATCTGCTTGTTCGAATCTATTAAAAATTACTTCTTGTTTTTCTTTGGGAATACCAATCCCATCATCTTTAACATAGAACTTTACAAACTCATTATCAACTTTATAACCAAACTCTATTTTACCTTGTTTGCTATATTTTATTGAATTTTTAATTAGGTTGGAAAGGATGGCATATAATTTTCCCTGGTCGGATATTATGGTGATCATATTATCAGAAAGAGGGGTATAATAATCAAGTTCAAGATTTAATTGTTCTGTTTCTCCAATGAAAAAATTATAAAGGTTTTTAAGTTCATCATTAACATTAACAGGCTCAGAAATGATATTAACCTGTTCGGTTTCCAACATCGAAATGTCCATTAAATCATTCAGCGTACCGAGCATACGTTTGCCACTGATCATAATAACATCAATGTAAGCTTGTTGCTCTTCACCTGTTAAGTTTGGATCTTTAAGCAAACTGGCAAAACCGAAAATTCCGTTCATTGGTGTTCTAATTTCATGGCTGATATTTTGCAGAAATGCTGTTTTCAACCTGTCTGATTCGTTGGCTTTGTCTAAAGCTGATATCAAGTCATCAACAGCCTTCTTACGATGTATTGAGATACTAATTTGATCGGATACGAACTCCAACATTTGCATATCTTTTTCATTGTATGCATTTTCGTCGGTATAGCTTTGAACGGCAAAAGCTCCGGTTACCTCATCATCGATTTTTAATGGAACACCCAACCATATCTTCGACAAACTACCAGTATAATTAAGTTTTCCCTCTCTGGTAAATCGTTCTTTTAATTCCAAATTAGCCAACAGCGGCTTCTTGGTCTCTATAACATATTTCGTTAAGGTTTTATCTGCATTGGCTTTCTTGAAAGTATCTTTTTCATCCGAATAGAATGGGAAATCAAGCGTGTCGTCAGATTTATTATAAAGAGCAACATAGAAATTTCTTGAATCAATTACTGTACCCAATTCACTTTGTATAGTTCCAATAAACAATTCAAGACTCTCACTTTTCAAAACAGCATTTGAAATATTGTACAGAACCAACTGTATTTGTTCTGCACGCTTTTTCTCAGTAATGTCCTCAGCTACTTTTACATAACTTGTTATGGATCCAACTACATCGAAAATTGGAGATATTGATGCAGATTCCCAAAATAGTACGCCATCTTTTTTTCTATTTTGAAATTCTCCTCTCCAGATATTTCCTGATTTGATTGTCTTCCATAGCTCTTTGTAAAACTTATCTGAATGAAATCCCGATTTTAGGTAATTAGAACTTTTACCAATAATTTCATCTTTTGAATATCCTGTTAGCTCAGTTGCTTTTGGGTTAGCGTACTCAATAACTCCATCAAGATTTGTAATTATAATAACGGAAGGACTCTGGTCAACGGCTGTTGATAAACGTTCTATTTCTTTTTCTGACTTTTTCCTTTCACTTATATCCCTGATAATCACAAGGTCAGCAGGGGCATTAACATAATTTATTATACCTGCACTAATTTCCGCGTTTATTTTTCGTCCGGATTTATGTAGAAGAATTGTTTCATATACATATGGTGTATCTTCACCAACAATACGCTTTCGATAGTAAGTTAACAGTTGATCAACATTATCCGGATTAACGAAATTCAAAAATGGTTTGCCAATTACCTCCTCTTTTTCTCCACCCCAAAGCTCCAATAAGCAGTTATTGACAAACTGTACTTTGTCGTCCTGAATAATGCAGATACCGTCATTTGCTCTTTCAACAAGATTACGATATTTTTCTTCACTTTCTTTCAACCTAAACTCATGTTCCTTGTCTCTCGTAATGTCCTGTAATGTTTCTATTGCACCCACAATTTCACCAGCGTTAGTTAGAGGGACTGCGGTGAAGTATAACCATGTTCCTTTCCCATTTAAATCAGGAAAATAATCTTCTCCTTCGTATGCAGAGCTAATTAATGGTGACTTTTGATATCTGTTATTATAGTATTTGTCGAACTCATTTTTTGGCGCTTTATCAAGCACAAGGTCGGCCATAACAGGTCGGTCTTCATTATATAAAACTAAACTGTGATTACGTGTGCCAATTATATCTTTTCCTTCGACTCCTGTTAGTTTTTCGCATGCTTTATTCCAGTGGGTTATAACATGGTTATTGTCAATAACAAATGTCGGAATTGTGTTTCCATAAATAATTTGATTTAGTGTTTCTTTATGTTTTTCAATTTGTTGTGATCGATCTTTAACTTTTACTTCCAGATCATATTTTTCTTTGCGAAGCTTATCTTCAGCAGTTTTAATCCTGAACATAACCTTTATCTGTGCACTTAATTCAATGGGGTCAACTGGCTTAGAAAGAAATGCATCTGCACCTATTTCCAGGGCTTTTGCTCTGCTTTTAGCTTCTGATTTTAAAGCAGTTATCATAATGATTGGGATATGCTTTGTTAGAATATCTCCTTTCAGAATACGGCACACTTCGAAACCATCCATTATAGGCATAAAAATGTCGAGTAATATGGTATCGGGTTGTTGTTGTTTTGCCAGAGTGATACCTTCTTTTCCAGAGTTGGATGTAATGATGTCACACTCTGGAATCCTGCTATTTATGACAGCTTTAAATGCTGTCAGGTTATCCGACTGATCATCAATAATCAGGATTTTCATCATAATAGTCAGAGTTGGTGGCGTACAAACTTAATAAAATTAGTATTTAGATTATTTCAGAAATAAAACAACTTAATATATAAATTAAACCTCAATGTATTTCTTGATTGTATCAATAAGAAGTTCTTTTTCCACAGGTTTTGATATATAATCATTGCAACCAGCCTTCTCTGCCTTCATTCTGTCAGAAATTTGAGCATATGCTGTTTGCGCAATAATTATTACATCTTTGTTAAACTTACGTATCTCTTGTGTAGCTATATACCCATCTATTCCCGGCATTTTTATATCCATAAGAATCAGGTCAATATCAGGATTCGACTTGCTTAAACTAATTGCTTCTTCACCTGTTTGTGCATGAATAATTATAGGGTTCAACGCGCTTATAACAATACTTAGATATTCGAAAGCAAATATTTCATCTTCAGCGATAAGAATTTTTAATTGTTGTGGCTTTTCAACCGTTTGATTGACAGAGCTGTCATCTTTAGATTTATCAGGTTTCTTTTCTGATAATACAAAAGGTATTGTAAAGAAAAATGTTGAGCCTTTACCCTCTTCTGATTTTAACCAAATTTTGCCGCCCATCATCTCAACATATGCTTTCGAAATAGATAGACCCAATCCTGATCCTTCATAAGCTTCCTTGTCTTCAATGTCAGCCTGAACAAATCTATCGAATACTGCTTCCTGACGATCCTGTGGAATTCCTATACCTGTATCACTTACATAAATTTCAACGTAATTATTTTTGTGATTGCATCCAATTTCTATTTTTCCCTCATGGCTGTACTTTAAAGCATTTTTAACCAGATTGCTAATTACTGCATAAACCTTTTCTGAATCTGTTTTTACCATGGTTACAGAATCGGGTAGTAGTTTTGAAGCCGTTAGTTGGATACCCTTATTCTCGGCTTCCGGTGCAAAAAAGTCTTCAATGGAACGACAAAGATTATTGATATCAACATCACTCAAATTTAGTTTTACCTGACCTGCCTCAATCATGGAGATATCCATCAAGTCGTTTACTGTATGAAGCATCCTATCTCCACTCTTCCGAATGATGTCGATATATTGATCTCTTTGGGTGTTTGTTATTCCTGGTTTTGATAATAGATTTGTAAAGCCAATAATGCCATTCATTGGTGTTCGAATTTCATGACTCATATTCGCAAGAAAAGCTGATTTTAAGCGGTCGCTTTCTTCAGCCTGTATCTTTGATTTCTCTAGTTTACGGTTCATTTCCCTAATGTGCTCCATGCTGTCGCTTAACTCATTATTAAGCTTTTCATACTCCTCATTCTGGCTTTGGAGATCATCTACTGCCTTTTTCCTGAAAATAGAAATTGATATTTGTTCTGATACAAACTCAAGCATCTTTAGGTCAGACTTATTGTATGCATCTTTATCTTCATAGCTCTGAATTGCAAGTACGCCAATTACTTTTTTATCAATCTTTAGGGGAACTCCAAGCCATACTTCAGAATCAGCTCCGCCACTCTTTACTATTCCCGTTTTCTCAAGTTTTATTATATCCCTTCTCGATGCTAGTAACGACTTTCCTGTGCTTAAAACATATTTTGTTAATGATTTTCCCGCCGGAAATGAATCTGTCGACTGTTTTTGGTCCGACATGTATGGAAGGTTAAAAACATCCTTATTTTTATCATATAGTGCAATGTAGAAGTTTGTAGTATCTATAATAGTACTTAGTTCATCCTGGATTTGTTCTAGAAATAAAGTAAGGTTTTCAGATGTGTTAGCAGCATTAGACATTCTGTAAATTGCGTTTTGTACTTTCTCAGATTTTTTTCTCTCATCAATCCCACGTGCTGTTCCCTGAAATCCTATGAATTTCCCGTTTTTATCCTTTAGGAGACTCCCGATGATTTCGACATTAACCGTATTACCTTTTTTAGTGAGTAATTTCGATTCAATGGTAATGGTTTGAAATGTCTTATATTCTTTAATTGCTTTTGAAGCAATTTTGTAAGCAGAACGGAATTCCTTTTTGGGAATGTGTTTGGCAAGGTTAGTTCCTATCCATTCTTGTGGAGAGAAACCGGATAGTTTTTCTATTGATGGGCTTATGTAGGTGAAATTTAGTTTCTTATCCAATGTCCATATTGCATCCGACGAGTTTTCAGCCAAAAGTCTGAACTTCTCCTCAGATTCTACTAGAGCTGTTTCAGTTTCTACCTCCTTTGTAATATCCTTAAAAACACAATAAGTTTGAAATAGTCCTCTTTCATTGTTATAATCTATGTCACCTTCAAGTGTAATGGTAATATACGAACCATCCTTTCTTCTGAGTTTAAAATTTACATCGCATACTTGTCCTGATTGTTTAAATGCAGAGAAGTTCTTTTTGAATACCTTTATTGAGTCGGGGTGGAGAAAATCGCTGAAATTTTTACCCATAACCTCATCCTTTGTATAACCTAATGTTTCACTCCATTTAGGATTTATATTTATTAAATTACCCTCAAAATCAAGTGATTGGAAAGGTAAGGGGGATTTTTCGTACATTCTTTTGTAGCTCAACTCGCTTATCCTCAGCTTATCCTCCATTTTTTTCATTAAGGCAAAAGTCTTCAAGCCAGATTTAACTACTGAATATAATTTATCTGAAGTTAATTCCGTTTTTGTACGGTATTCATCGATGTCGTAATTACTAAAAATCTGGTTCTCGGACATAACGCCAGGTTGTCCTGTACGTAGGATGATCCTGATTTTATTATTCTTTAATTCATTTCTAATGTAGTTAACAACTTCAAAACCAGCCGATTCGGTTTCCATTACAACATCTAATAGAACCAGAGATATATCGTTATATTCGCTTAATATCTTTTTCGCTTCTTCAGCAGAGTAGGCACTTAGAATCTCAATATTGTTTCCTTCAAATAGGAAGTCATCCATAGTTAGGTTTGTAACTGTATGAATGTCTTCCTCATCATCAACAATAAGAATTTTTATAGAATTCTTGTCGATTAGGCTTTTTTCAAGCGGTTCATCATCATTATCTGAAGCAAAAAAATCGAAATTGTCATTCTCAATCATATTGATTCTGTTTTTCTTCAAAGTTATTGTTTATAATCTATTTAACAGGTATCTTTACTATAAATCTTACTCCCTTTTCGTCATTATTTTTACACTCAATTGTACCCCCTAGTTTTTGATTGATTAAATTGTAAGTTATATGCAGTCCGAGCCCCGAACCACCTTGTTTATTGGTTGTATAAAATGGGTCAAAAATCTTTGAAATATTTTCTTCCGGTATACCGGATCCATTGTCGGAGAAAATAATGAAAACAAAATCCGGAATCTCCTTAACCACTATTGATATCTTTGGTTCTTTACAATCTTTAAAGGCATGTTTAACAGAATTAAAGGTTAGGTTCGATATTATTTGTGCCATAACTCCTGGATATCCTAATAGTATAATATCATCATTGCCGTCAATGGAAATTCTTATTCGAGAGTCCTTTATGGTGGGTGAAATGCTATTTATTATTTCGTGTAGATATTGTTTTAGGTTGAATTCGCGCTCTCGTTCAGAAACCTCATCTGTGGAAACAAGTTTGAAACTTTTAACCAACTGGCTTGTTCTGTTTAGGTTCTTTAAAATTAGTTCACCTGAAATCTTCAGTTTATCAAGCGATTTCTTGAACTCAGATTTGGATAGTTTTCCACTATTAAAAAGTAACTCCAATTGTTTTACTCGATCAAGGTATCCGGATGTTGCAGTTATACATATTCCTACAGGGGTATTTACTTCATGAGCAACTCCTGCTACCAGATTACCTAGAGCAGCCATCTTTTGTGATTCCACAAGCAATTTTTGTGTTTCCTTAAGTTCTGTTAATGTTCTTGATAATTCATCCCTTTGATCCAATATGTGTTGATAGGATCTGGAGTTTGAAACCGCAAGAGCACATATACTTATGATTGAGGTAGCAATATTATTATAATATTCAATGTATTGCGGGAATGCCAGATCACTTATTTCAACTATTCCAAGTAGTTTATTTTCATGTAGCAGTTTGTAAACTTGTGTGTCAGATTTATCATGATCAGTTTTGTTACTCATTAATCTGTTAACAATCAGTGTATCATTTTCAATTTCATTTTTTGAAAATAGTTTACCTGGAAGATCGTCGATAACAGGAAGATAGTAGAAATTTGATGGAGCAAAAAGCATTGAAAAGATACTCAAGATCTTATAGGTTATTTCTGATTCATTAAGACTTTCAGCAAGGTCTACCAGCAAATCAAGGATCATGGTGTAGTCAACTACTTTTTTCTCCATTAATTTGGTTCGATCATCATTTAAACTGTTTATTGTATTTTGGATACTAAGTTTAAAATGATCTAGTCCAATGGGTAATATCTTGAAGTTAAGATTGATAAATGATGTAAAATCCTGAAGGTGTTTCTGAGAATCAATATCAACTTTTGTATCAAGCAATAGAATATACTTACATGTTTCATTGAAAAACTCGGTAGCTGTTTTCTTATCAAAACCCAATTTGTTAATTTCCTGCTTCCAGTTAACGAGCCATCCGGGAGTTACAATATATGCTCCCTCGCTAATAAAATGTGATACAAGATCTTCATTGAGTAACATGTTAAAGCAGTTTTGATAATGCAGTATTTTTCCTGATTTACTGTTCCTGCTTAACTCTTTAACACAGGCACTTCCAATAATACAGTAATTATTATCTTTACCACGTGTATCTGAATTAATAAATTTCTCATCAAGTTGAGGCTTACCACAATATGCGGGAAATACATCAATATCTAGATCATACACCTTTAGTTCTTTAATTACGGTATGAAGCTCAACGTTGAAGTAGCTACAAATGCAAATCTGCTTTTTATCTGTCATTATTTACATTTCAATTGGATAATGGCCATATTTGTGTACGGCATCTGAAATTGCAATTAAAACTTCATCACTAACCTGATATGGTATTTCTCCGTGATTATCCGACAGTATAAATCCACCGCCAGGTCCTGCTTTTTTTATTGCCTTTTGAACTTCTCTTTCAGCAGTTTCTTTATCCCAACGACGCATTTCAACAGCATTTAGATTACCAAGTAATGATATTTTACCTTTATATTTCGATTTCAGTTCTGCCAGATCTTCATTAACACTAACTCCGAGAACTGCAGCCCCTATTTGAGAAAGTTCATCTGCAATGGGTAGTGTAATTCCTGATGCAAGGTGAATGGCAACTGGACCTGCTATACCAGAGATTGTAGATTTGCCGATCTCAAAACCGGTTTTAAGAAATACTTCTTTTGGAATCATGGTAGGTGATGAAAATGGATCAAAATAGCAAATAGCTGTTGCTCCGGATTCAATTTGAGCTCTGCCCCAATCAATACAGAATTTCTCATTATAGGTCATTAATTGATTGAATTCTTTCGGATGATCATAAAGCAGATCAAGGTAACCACTGAATCCCATTTGCATTATTGGCAATGAAAATGGAGACATTACTACTCCAATAATTGGCGCATCATCACCAATTGTTTTTTTGAGTTTTCGGGTTGTTTCCAGAACTTTATTTAGATGTGGGGACTCTTTAATTGATATGTGTTTAAGTTTTGCAATGTCATCAATATTCTTGATTATCGGGGTACTTACATTTGGAGGACCATCATTGGTAAATATTACTTTTCCTCCCATTGCTTCTATCTCAATACCAGCGTAGAAGAATGTGTAGTAACAATCGTCTTTGAATTTTTCTCTTAACCGAAGTTGTCCTTCAACAACATTATCTGGCAAGGAAAAATATTCTTTTATTGACATGTTTAGTTCTTTTGCTCCATGCATTGACAGAAGTAAAAAGAAAGGAACCCTGTCAGGTTCAGAATGTCCTAAAGATGTTAGTACCCTTTGTAAGGAAGTTATATTTGTTTTCATTATACTTGTCCTCCATTTCCGTTAATAATTGAAATTACTTCATTAGCACCAGAAGCCATAGCATCTGCCCCCACATCTTTCCATAATTGATTATCAAACCTGTAAGGTGCACCACCAACAATTACTCTGGTATTCATATTTTCCGCGATGAGTTTTGCCTTCAACTCTTTTATTTTCAGTGCTGATGGAAGCATTAAAGTTGAGATGAGAATAGTATTGATATCATCATCTTTAATTTTTTGGAAAAGAGAGTTTACAGTGGTATGGCCGTAGTCATATAACTCAAATCCACTTGCACGAAGCATTGAATAAATAATCCGTTTTCCAAGCATGTGATAATCTTCTAATACTGTTATTGCCATCTTTGGTTTATGTTTACGATTAGGATCACCAGGTGGAAGTATTGAGTCAACGAATTTCTCAGTGAATTTTCCGGTCATATATACCTGCGATAAAGCAACTGTGCCATCTTCCCAACCAAGACCAATCTGATCCATTACGGGCATAATTATTTTGTCAATGATTTCAGTATAAGTCAACTCATTACTGATTCGCTGCAAAATTTCATTACTGGCTGCATGATCGACAGATAGTAATGATTTCTTTAATTGATCAATCGTTTGTTCCATATTTCTTCGAGTGTATTATTTTAATCCGGTTTTCTCCTCAATTATACTTAATAGCAAATCTTTGTTTATTGGTTTTGTAATATGTTCATTACAGCCCGCTGCCAATGCTTTTTCTCGATCGCCTGCAAGGGCATAAGCAGTTTGAGCAATAATTGGAACCTTTTCATTGAAAGTCCTGATTTTTGCTGTGGCAGTATAACCGTCCATTTTTGGTAGTTTTATATCCATAAGAATTAAATCAATATCAGGATTCTGGCGACAGATATCGACAGCTTCAAATCCATTTTTAGCAAAAAGCAATTCTGTATCAGGTCCTTCCAGAATAATGCCTAAAAACTCACTGGCAAATTCTTCATCCTCTGCAATAAGGTACTTTTTGGTTTTTGGTTTTTCAGTTGTAAGAGATTTAGTTGTGGATTCTTTAGCATCCTCGATTATTGGATTGTATGGTAGAGTAAAATAGAATTGTGAACCTTTACCTTCTATTGAATCAACCCAAATTTTACCTCCAAGTAATTCGATATAAGCCTTTGATATTGAAAGACCCAGACCAGTACCTTCGTAAACTTTAACATCCTCAAGATCAGCTTGTACAAACCTTTCAAAGATTGCATCAAGCCGTTTTTCCGGAATTCCAAGGCCCATATCTTTAACATAAAACTTAATGAAATCACCAGAAATTTCATAGCCAAAATCAATCCTTCCTTCTACACTATATTTAATCGCATTTTTAATGAGGTTTGTACAGATAGCGAAGAATTTATCGCGATCGGTTAGGATATTAACTTTCTCAGATGGGAGAGGGGTATTGACATGAATTTCCAGTCCTTTCTTTTCCACTTCCAGTGTGAAGAACTCATGAAGTATTGAGAATTCACTATTAATATTTGTTTCACAAAGGTTCATCTTTACCTGACCTGTTTCAAGCATCGACATATCCATAAGGTCATTTAATGTGTTCAACATCCGTTTACCACTAATCATAATTACATCTAAATAAGATTGTTGCTCCTCACCACTTAAAGATGAGTCCTTCAGCAGACTTGTGAATCCCATAATGCCATTCATAGGTGTTCTTATCTCATGGCTAATATTCTGCAGAAATGCAGTTTTAAGTTTGTCGGATTCAGTAGCTTTTTCAAGTGCTGCAATAATATCTTCTTCATCTTTTTTCCTGTTAATGGAAATACTAATCTGTTCTGATACAAATTCAAGCATCTTCATATCAGTAGTGTTGTAAGCATTTTCATCGTTATAACTTTGAATCACAAGAGCGCCAAATACTTCATTATTAATCATTAAAGGAACTCCCAGCCATACTTTACAATCGGTTCCAACCTGCTCAATTTCGCCTTTTTGTTCCAGTTCTTTTGTGGTTTTCTTATTTGCAAGTAAAGGTTTTTTAGTTCTGATAACATAATCAGTTAAGGTTTTACCCTTTGGAATAGATTGAATATCGTCTTTTTCATCGCTGATTAATGGCAATAACAGAGTGTCAGTTTCTTTATCATTAAGAGCAACAAAGAAGTTAGTTGTATCAATTATTTTGTTTAATTCGTTCTGAATTTGCTTAATAAACTCATTTAGGTTGCCTGCTGTAATGCCAATGTTTGATATGTTATACAGTACTCTTTGAATTTGTTCATCCCTCTTACTTTTGCTTATATCAGTTACAAAAGCAAATGATCCAATGAAATTGTCTTCGTTATCTGATATAGAGGTTGCATTAAATCTTGTTGGTATTTGATCACCACTTTTGGTGGTCATCTTGATTTCATATGTTCTTTGTTTTCTGCTATTTGCATCATTAATTTGAGCCCTGAAGATTTTTCTATTTTCCTCATCAACGAAATCATAAGGTTTTTTTCCTATTATTTCGTCTTTATTATATCCCAGAATTCTGCAGAGTGAGTCGTTAACCTCCTGAGTAATGCCATCTTCATTAATTAACCAAAATCCCTCTGCTGAAGTCTCAATTAATTTTTGATATTTACTTTCGCTTTCATCAAGTGCTTTTGATGCTTTTTTTCGATCAGTTACATCCTCAGCTACTTTTATATAGTATATAATCGTACCATTATCATCCAGAATTGGTGAAATAGAAGCTGATTCCCAAAACAATGTGCCATCTTTCTTCTTGTTATGAAACTCTCCTTTCCAGGTATTACCGGTTGTAATGGTTTCCCATAATTCTTTATAAATTTCGTCGGATTGTGATCCTGATTTAAGGATATTCGATTTCTTGCCTATTAGCTCTTTTTGTTTGTATCCTGTTAGCTCAGTAAATTTTGGATTTGCATATACCAGTTTACCCTGTGTATCTGTTATAACAATTATAGAAGGACTTTGTTCTACCGCCATCGACAATTTTGAAATCTCCTCTCTTGCAAGCATTGTTTCGCTTATGTCGGCTACAAATCCTTCAATATTAATGGGTTCACCTTGTTTATTAAAGATTCCAATACCTTTTTCATATACGTAAACAATTTTCCCCGAAGCATTTATCAAGCGGTACTGGATTTCAAAAGTTGCCTTATTCTTTAATGCTTCATTAACTTTTTTCCTTACATTTTCTCTGTCATCAGGATGTATTATTTCATTATAGGAAATAACTTTGTTATCAATAACATCACTGACGGAATACCCTGTAATGCTTTTAAACCCTGCACTTAAATAATTCATTGTCCAGTGTTTATCAATCTTACATCTATAAGCGATACCCTGAAGGTTATCAATAAGAGTATTCATTTTTCTGTCTGACTCGAGTTTTTCAAGCTCTACTTTCCTTTGTTCAGTTACATCATGATAGTTAATAACCAACCCTTTAATACGTGGATGGTTTAACATATTTTTTCCAGTTCCTTCCATATATCTCCAGCTTCCATCCTTGTGGAGGAACCTGAAGGTCACTGTGCTATACAGATAGTTTCCCTGTAATACTTCTCCAATTCTCTCTTTAAGTCCTTTAAGGTCATCCGGATGAACCATCTCCAACAGGTTCATTCCAATAAGTTCATCAGATGTATACCCCAGTATTATTTTATCATGATCAATACCTTGAATTATATTTCCTTTTGAATCAAGAATACTTATATAGTCGGTACTATTTTCGATGAGTGTTCTGTAGTAATCTTCACTTTCGTAGAGTTTACTGGTACGGTCCTTAATCAATTCTTCAAGGTGTAAGTTTTCAGATCTCAACTGGTCTTCCACATTTTTAATTCTGAGCATAACCTTTACCTGAGTAGATAACTCAATGGGGTCGATTGGCTTTGATAAAAAAGCATCTGCTCCAAGCATTAATCCTTTTACTCTGCTATCGGAATCGGTTTTAATAGCGGTAAGCAGTATTATGGGGATATGTTTGGTTTTATCGTTTTTCTTTAATTTCAAACAAACTTCATAACCATCCATAACTGGCATAATAATATCAAGAATAATTGTGTCAGGTTGTTCATTAACAGCCTTTTCCAAACCTTCTTTGCCAGAGGTTGCAGTTATAATTTCAATTTCTTTAAGTCTACTCTTTAGAAGGGCCTTAATTGTTGTAAGGTTATCCTGTTGATCATCTATTGCAAGAATTTTTTTCATTGGTGTTTTATTTCAATGGTACTGTTCAGTATATAACTCTAGTTTGTTATCAAATTAATAACCAACGTATTTTGATACTTTTGTCTTCAACTCTTCTTTGTCGATTGGTTTTGGAACATAATCATCGCATCCTGCATTTATAAACGATTCGCGGTCGCCTACCATAGCCTGAGCAGTTACTGCAATAATAGGAATGTTTTTGGTTTTATTATAAGATTTCAATCGACTTACTATTTCTTTACCGCTTATATGTGGAAGCGACATATCAAGCAATATTAGGTTAGGTGGATGAACTTCAATAAATTTCAAGGCTTCTTCTCCACCGGTTGCTTCAAAAAGATTATACTTATTTCCAAGGATGGCCTTGATAGTTATCATATTGTCTGGATTATCCTCAACAATTAAAATATTTGCCACTGAAGAATGTTGGCTCACTTTCCCATCTTTGTTATAATCCTCATTTAATTTGATATTACCTTTGGGGATCTCCTGATCTATACTTTGAAGAATTCTAATTATTTCTTTATATAATTTTTTGGACGAGGTATCACTTTTTGTGATTATTGATGATACGTTACCTGTTAGAAGTTTTTTATCCTCCTTAGTAAGGTCTTTTGCTGTTACAATAATTACGGGAATATTAATTGTTCTTATGTCTTGTTTTAGATATTGAAGTACTTCAAATCCATTAAATTCAGGCATTAGCAAATCAAGTACTATTATATCAGGAATATTATCCTCAATAATTTCACAACACTCTTGTCCGCCTGTTGCCTGAACAGTTTGAATATTTTCCGACTGAAGTATTGATGCTATATGATTTCGGTCAATTTCATCATCATCAACAATCATTACTAATTTTGGTGAATCTTTAATCTGCTTAATCTGGGTTAGAAGAAGGTTTCTTTGTACAGGTTTATTAACATAACCCAGGGCTCCTAAAGCTATTCCTGTATCTTTATCAGTTGAAACAGAAACAACAATAACAGGGATCTCTGATATTTCTGCATCAGCTTTTAGCTTTTGAAGGACTTCCCATCCATCCATGTCGGGCATAATAATATCAAGAGTTATTGCCAAGGGTTTGTGTTTCTTTGCCATCGCAATGGCATCTATTCCATTGTTAGCTGTAATAGTCTTGTAACCTGCCTTCTGAAGAAATGATGATATGTCATTTGTAATTAGTAGATCGTCATCAACCACTAAAATGGTATTATTGTCTGTTGCCAGATCTTTTCCAAATGATGGTATATTTTGTGAAATATTTTTATCTTCATACCAATTCACAGGAATGTTAATAGAAAATGTTGTACCAATTCCAACCTGACTTTCAGCATGTATTTTGCATCCTAATATTTCGGTGATCTTTTTAGCAATGGCCAATCCAAGTCCTGTACCTTCATAGCTTCGTGATGATGTGCCGTCAGCCTGCCTGAATTCATCAAAAATGTAAGGAAGTATTTCTTCTGAAATACCAATACCTGTGTCCTTTATTGTGACGTTAATTTCATCACCAAATTGTACAGCTTTCACATCTATACTTCCTTTATTGGTGAACTTGACAGAATTACTAATAATATTCAAAATCACCTGATGTAACCTTGATTCATCGGTCTCTGCTGGAGGCAGGTTGTCAGGTATGTCAAGATTGATAGATAGTCCTTTGTTATCGGCCATGGTTTTAATATTCTCAACAACAAGTCGGAGTAATTGTCCGATAGAAATAGGCGAAGGATTAATATCCATTTTGCCAGCTTCAATTTTAGAGAGGTCGAGTATATCATTGATAAGTGACAATAATCGTTTGCCATTTCGTTCAATTATTGTCAAATAGTTTGTTTCATCATCAGTAAGTTTTTCTTTGGATTCAGAAATCAAAACACTTGAAAGCGCAAGTATTGAATTCAATGGTGTTCGAAGTTCATGACTCATATTCGACAAGAATTCACTTTTCAGATTATTAGCTGCAACAACCTGTTTTCTTTTTTCTTCAAGTTCAATATTCTGCGATTGTAATTCATTTGTAGTATGTTGGAGTTCTTCAGCCTGTGTTTGCATTTCCTCCGCCTGTTCCTGAAGTTCCTCAGATTTAGCCTCCAATTGCTGATTTATTCTCGACAAGTGATCTGCAAATACACTGGTTCGTTCGCTGGCAATTAAATTTGAATATGATGTATTGATATTTATCCATGATTGATTTATTGTATCAAATGATTCGCTGCTGAATTTATTGATATTAACAAGAGAGATTATAGCAACTACAGCTTTTTCAACAATTATCGGAATAGTAATTATCTCTTTGGGAGCTATTTCCCCGGCTACTGTATTAAACTTAAATATAGAATCTTCCGGAATATCTTTTATATATGAAATATTTTGATGCGCTATGGCAATACCAATTTCTCCTGTAGGGTTATTGGCACTTATCGGCTTTAACAATTCTTTATTTGCTCCAATCGATTCAAAATGTTCATATTCCTGAGTTGCTTCATTGAGAATATGGAAAGTGCAAAAGTTCGCACCAGTAATTATCCTAAGTTGGTCAATTACCGATGATGCAAATTCATCCATTGATGTTTTGCCAATCATGGTTTCAGAAATATTTGAAATTCCACTCTGAATATTTATCCTCGACTGAACAACACTTGCCATATTATTGAAAGACTTAGCAAGAAACCCAAGCTCATCCCGTAAATCAATAGTTATCCTTTCTGAGAAATTTCCTGTTTCTATTTTTTTAGCAGCTTCACCAATTAGTATAATTGGCTTGGAGAATGACTTACTGATTTGTATGGAAATAAATATAATTATTAGGACAAGCATAATAAAGAATCCCAAATAGTGCATCAACATTTCTAGCACTGGTTCATTTAATTCCTTCATGTCCTGCTTGCAAACAAACCCCCAGTTTGTTGCCGGAATATGTGTATATGCAGCAAGAACTACTTCATCACGATAATCATTTGTAATAGCGAAACCTGTTTCTCCTTTTGATGCTTTTCTTGCAGGTTCTGCGTTGATTGTCAGGTTTAATACGGCATCGTTATACCATCTCAGGTTGTTAAGTACAAGCCCTTCATTATTAACTATTAATGTTTCACCTGTTGTTCCAAGACCTATTCTTTCAAGAAGTATTCGGTATAATGAATTTTTTAAATTAATTCGAGTTACCAGGATACCTATTATTTCTTTATTAATACCATTATTGTAGGTTATGGGCATTGAAAAACTTATGGCAAAATTAGATATTGGAATGGAATAATAAATTTCACCAATATTAGGTTCTCCATTCTTCATTGAAGTCTTGAAATAGTTTTTATTAGATTCATCCTTACCCACTTCCTGGTCGTTTGTTGAAACTAATATTTTCCCTGTCAATGGGTTTATAATAAATAGATCAACATAGGGTTCGTAGTTTACCTTATGGCGGTCCATAATTCTTTTGATATTATTAAGGATGTCTATATCTTTTTCGTTGTGTCTGGTATCAGAAATTACATCTTTTAAATCCATAAGTTCATTATCCTTTGCTATTGACTGTAGGTCGTAAAGGCGCTCAAAGATCCAGGTTTCCATTTGTTCGACTTTTATATCTCTAATGGCTTTTAGCTTTTCTGCTGAATTGTTTTTAATTACTGTAACATTCTGGTTATAGGTTATAATTAATGTTATTGCCAGAGGAGTTAAAGTTAGCATTAGAAACCAGTATGTAAGTCTTGTACGTATGCTTTTAAACGAAAAAATTTTCATCTTATATCATTTACTTTATTATTCCATATCGAGTGCATTAAGTTTGTCCTGCAACTCTTTTATTTTTAATTCTCTGCCAACGAATACTTTCATGGCGCTGTCAAGTTCTTTATTTTTCTTTTCGAGTTCTTCGGTACGGGCTTCGATTACTTTTTCAAGATTATCCTGATGATCTTTAAGTTCTTTTTCTGTATTCCTGTGCGAAGTTATGTCCAGATTTATTCCAATATAACCAGCAATATCTCCCTTTTCGTCAAAAAACGGATCAGCATGACTGTCCACCCATGTTAGTTTTCCCGAGGGTGTTAAGAACCTGAATTCCATTCTCCATGTTTGCCTTTTCTCTTGTGAATTATTCCAGGTTCGAAGAACTTCAGACTTATCGTCGGGATGTATTCCATTACTCCACCCATTACCCAATGACTCTTGCAACAGCATTTCATTCATTGAGAGCCAGTGTGGATTTGCATATGTAAAATCGCCATTATTGTCGGTTATGAAAATCCCTGTAGGAGCGATGTTTGCAAGTGTTCTGAATCGATTCTCACTCTTGCGCAATGCTTCATCGGTTTTCTTTTTCTCTGTAATATCAGTTGTTGAGGTGAAAAAAACATTTTTCCCTTTCGAATCCTTAAACATAAAAGCTGACAACTTTAAATCGAAAGTGCTACCATCTTTTCGTATTCCAACAGTCTCTTTGGTATATTTTCCATATTGCCTTAGTTTACTCTGTATCTCTTTTGGGGTATTAGGATCGATGGTTCTATTTTCGGGTGTTGTTCTCAATATTTCTGATTTATCTTCATAGCCCCAAACTTTCAACCAGGCATCATTTACATAGATATACTTGCCAGATTCATCAATTAAATCAAATCCTGTTACAGCATTGTTAAAGGCGTTGTAAATTAGTTCGTTTTCATATTGGATTTCCTTTATGTTACTTATGTCCTCGTGTGTTATTACAATATTTACAACCTTACCAGATGAGTCCTTTAAAGGAAAAATTCTGGTTGATAACCATCTAATTCGACCTTGTCCTTGTGCCTCTGATTCACCAGTTGGATTGAACTCGTATTCAGGCACAATAACTGATTCACCATTATATGCACTATTAACATAATCAATTAAGCCGGTGCTTATAACTTCCTGACTTTTTAATACATTGAATTTATTTACTGTCGTTGAAGCAGGAACCCCCCATAGTTCCTCATATGCTTTGTTTACTTCAATCTGCAAACCGTCTAAATCATATATCTCAATTACGATAGGTGATTGACGTATGAGCATATGAATTTGATTGTCAATATTATTTAATTCTGAACTTGTTTCTTTTTCAAGTTCAATTTTCAACCTTAAAGATTTAATTTCTTTAATTAGTTCCTCCTTAGATTTATTTTTCAGATCTTCCATAAGCAGTTTGTAGATTATTGTAACTAGTTAGATCCTCCTTTTAAATGTCTGATTTTTTTCTGAAGTTCTCTAATAGTTTGTTCCCTTCCAACAAATACTTTAAGTGCCTTATCAAGTTCTTTATTCTTTTCTTCAAGTTCTTTTGTTCTCTCTGTCACTAATATTTCAAGCTGATCACGATATTTACTTAGTTCTTGCTCGGCAACCTGTCGGTCAGTAATATCAAGGTGTGTACCACTCATTCGAATTGGCTTGTTATTTTTATCCCATTTAATTACTTTTCCACGAGCGTGAATCCAAACCCAATTACCATTTTTATGTGGTTGTCTGTAAATAACATCATAATAATCAAGTTCACGGTTGAAATTCTTTTGTAATTGCTCATTTACCATTTCAGCATCATCCGGATGTATATTTTTTTTAAAGGTTTCGATTGAAATTGGTTTAAGTTCATCTAAAGTATATCCCATTATTTCGGCCCACCTTGCATTAAGGGTAGTTTCTCCGGTTTGAATATTCCAGTTCCAGGTACCGGCATTGGTACCTTCCAGAATATCTTGCTGGATTTTCATTTGTTTAATCACTTCTTTTTCGGCCTCTTTTTGGTTGGTCATATCAATAAGTGTTGTGAGAAGCTCATCTCCAAGAGTGATTCCTGTAATCATTAGTTGCCTTGTTTTACCATCGCCACAACAAACCTTAAATACGTCGCCTGTTATATGACCACCTGATTTTGCAGCATCATCTATGGCTACCGCCCATATTTCTTTAATGGACTCCCTATATTCTTCATCAGGATAAGCTTTTAACCACCAGGCATTAATATCGGGGACTTCATCTTCACCATATCCAACAACTTCCATAAATCTTTTATTTCTGAAAATAAATTCACCCTTATTGTTAACGTAAACAACCGGAATAGGAATTTGTTGAAGCATCCTCTGAAATTTGATCTCACTTTCCTTCAACGCCAGTGCAGCTTTCTTCTTATCGGAAATATCCAGTATAATTGCCGCAAACATACTTGTCTCTTCATATTGCAGCAATTGCAAATGAACTTCTACATCATATGTAGTACCATTCTTTCTTTCATGTTTTGTTTCAAAAATCAAATTGGATTCAGAGCCGTCTATTAACGGCTGGATAAGTTTATGAAACTCTTCTTTTGAAATTTCTGGTTTAATATCATAAGGGGTTTTTAGCCTCATTTCATCAATAGTATACCCCAAGTTTTTAAGTGCTGATGCATTGACCTCTGTAAGTTTCAGATTGTCGCTCTCAAAAATGAAAATTTCGTTGAGTGAATCTTCGAAGATTTTACTAAATCTTGCAATACGTTCTCTTGATTCTTTAAGATCAGTTATTTCATAAACAACATGTACTCCTCCTGTCAGATTTTTCTCTGTATCAAATATGGGATCAATATTTACCTGATACCATTTGCCATCCATGTGATAAACCGTTGATTCAGATTTAAGGCTTTTCTTCATTTTATTCAAAGGGCATTCTTGGATTGGAGAGTTACTATCATGGAAAAACTCATGACATCGCTTGGATTTGATCATCTCATCATCGATATTAAGCATTTCCTTAGTTGCTTTATTGTACTGTTGAATGAAGCAATCTGTATCAATAATGCTTACAGAGTTCTTCATTGCGTTAAAAGTGGTTTGCCATTTTGCAGAGCTTTCAACAAGTTTATTTTCTGCAAGTTTTTTATCTGTAATATCAAGAATTTGACTGAAGTAGAAATATTTTTCATTGGTTTCGTCAAATAATATAGTCGAGGTTATAGTAGCAATTAGAACGTCTCCGTTTTTTCTAATATAGCGTCTTTCGAAATTTACGGTTCCTTTTTTATTATCAACTAGTGGTTGAAAAACAATTTCATCAGTTTCTAATTCATCTGGATGAACAATCTCCTCAAATTTTAATTTGATAAGTTCAGAATTATTATAACCGAGCATTTCACAAAAGCTTTTATTTGCCTTAATAAAACTGCCATCCATATTAACCATGCACATTCCAATGGCTGCTTTATCAATGGCATTTGCCAAAAGATTCTCTGATTTTCGAAGTTTTTCTTCCGCTTCTATTTGTTCGGTAATATCTACTGCCATCCCAAGTATGGTAGATACTTCACCATCTTTGTCACCTATGGGAGAATTCCAGCTTTTGTAATATATACCTCCAATATTAATAATATATGTATTTGTTTTGCCATTTAAAGCTTCAATTATTGATTCTTTAATTTCAGGAAAATCTTTATAAATATCATAAGCTGATTGACCCACAACCTGTTCTGGTTTAAGTCCAAGTTTTTTGAGGCCTTTTCCTTCGGACAACAAGAAATTACCATCTTTGTCGATGAGGTAGATTATTTCATCAGTTCCCTTAATGAGTGTCTTAAAAGCATCAATGTTTTGATATGTTCCCAGTTTAATATTATTTTGAGAAACAAGTTCTTCGACTTTATTAATCAGTTGTTCTTTGGATAGTTGGTGAAGGTCCTCCATGTCAAACTTTTAATATGAATGATAAATAAATATTTCAAATAGTACTTCGCCCTATAGTATTAGCTGTAGCATTTGGTTTACCCGCAATAATTTTTAATTTTTTCCAGTAATTCTTCCTTATCAATTGGTTTAGATATATATCCGTTACTTCCGGCTTCAAGGCTTTTTTTATAGTCTCCCGGTAATGCGTATGCAGTTTGTGCAATAATCGTTACATCAGTATTGAATTTTCTAATCTCCCGTATTGCAGTATAACCATCCATTTTAGGCATCTTTATATCCATCAGTATCAAATCGATTTGAGGATTTGCTTTACAGGTATCTACAGCTTCAATTCCATTACTTGCCGTAAATATTTCATTGGATATATCTGTTATTACTATTTTGAGAAAGGTACGGGCAAACGTTTCATCATCAACAATTAACACATTGATTTTCTTATTTGCGTTAACTGATTCAACCATTTCATTATTTCCTTGATCCGGTTTATTTATTATTGGTTCATCAAATACTTTAGGAATTGTAAAATAGAATGTTGTACCCCTGCCTACCTTTGATTCAAGCCAGATTCTACCATTTAGCATTTCAACATAAGCCTTCGATATTGCTAAACCAAGTCCAGCACCCTCCATTGCTTTACTATCCTCAATATCAGCCTGCACAAAGCGATCAAATATTGCATCATGTCTGTTTTCCGGAATGCCCATTCCAGTATCCTTCACATAGAAAAGTAACTCCTTATCCCTATCTTCATATCCAAATGAAATCGACCCTGAATCGGAATACTTTATCGAATTTTTAAGAAGGTTGACCAATATGGCATAAAGCTTTTCATTATCGGTTTTTAGAAATGCATCTTCATTTGGTAATGAACAATTTTGTATAAGTTTAAGTTCCTCTTTCTCAGCTTCAGGAAGGAAGAATGCATATAAATATTCAATTTGGTCATTAATATTAACAGTATCAAGGTGTACTTCCATTTGTCCTGCTTCTATCTTGGAAATATCCATTAAGTCATTAATAATGCTTAACATTCGGATGCCACTTTTTTCAATTATGGTCACATATTTTTGAAGTTGTTCTCTGTTTAGGTTTGGAAGTTTCAATAAACTGGCAAAGCCAAGTATCCCGTTCATAGGAGTTCTGATTTCATGGCTCATATTAGCAAGAAATGCTGATTTTAACCGGTCACTTTCTTCTGCCTGTTCTTTGGCGTCTATTAAATCTAACTGATTCTGCTTTCGCTCAGTAATGTCACGGCAAACAGCATGTACAATAACATTTTCATCATCATTTGTTATTGCAGTTAATAGAATCTCAGCTGGAAATACTTCACCATTCTTCTTCTTGTGATCCCATTCAAAACGATTGGTGCCATTTTTAATGGCAATGTCAATCATTTTCATTGCCATTTTCTCGGATATTTCCCCTTTACTTTGATTTTCAGGAGATAATTCAGATGGGCTTTTTCCTAACACCTCCTGTTTGTTTTTGTATCCGAAGAGTTTAACAGTGGCCTCATTACAGTCAGTAAAGATTCCATTTGATAATATAAAAACAGAATCTCCGGATTTTTCATAAAGTTCCCGGAATTTCTTCTCACTTTGTTCGGCAGTTTCTTTTGCTTTAATTAACTCCTTTTTATACTCATTATTAATGGTTATATCGCGCCAAACTGTGTGAATAACCTCGTTTCCCGGTGCGTTTGAAATAGCTGTTAGTAGCACTTCGGCCGGAAATACCTCACCATTACTTCTTACATGATTCCACTCAAACCTATGTGTTCCCTTCTCGATGCAAAGGTCCATCATCTCATTTGCTTTTTTTGTAGAAGGTTTCCCATCAGGCTGAAATTCCGGCGATAATTTTGATGGGTGTACATTGATGAACTCTTTTTTGGATTTGTATTTAAGCATATTAACTGCGGCATCATTGCAATCAATAAAATTCCTGTTTTTAAGGATTAGAAAGGCATCTCCGGATTTCTCAAATAATTCCCGGAATTTTTTCTCACTTTCTTCTAAGGCAAAATTGGATTCTATTCTGCTAGTAATGTCGTGATTTATGGAAAGGCAAGCATTTTCCCCATTATAATCAATAAGAGTTACTATAACTTCAGTCCAGAAAACAGATCCATCTTTCCTTTTTTTTTGCTCAACTGTGGTTACTATACTATCCTTGTTAAGCATTGACTCCCAGTCTTCCGTGGAAATGGTTCCGGTGCCGTCAACACAAAGGTCTCTAATGATGTTCATTTTTAAGAGCTCATCTTTCGTATAACCTGTTTGTTTAATGGCTGCATAGTTTGCTTCAAGAATTAAGCCCTTGTTTTCACCCCCCAACACTGTAACAAAAACAGAATCACCTAGATCCTCAAATAGTTTTTTAAACCTAGCTTCGCTTTCTTTCAAAGCTATTTCAGCTTTTTTGCGTTTAGAAACGTTAAGTATATAACCCTGAAATTGGTATAGTTCTCCCTCATCGTTAAAAATTCCCAGTACATTTTGCATGCAATGAATAATTTCTCCGTCTTTTGTAAGAAGGTCTGTATCTTGATTTATGAGACTTTTCTTTTTCTTGAGTTTTGCAATAATTTTTTCTCTATTTTTTGGAGTAGGATAAAGTTTGGAAGTATGAATTTGTTTTATTTCGTCTATTGAGTATCCTGTCATTCTTGCAAAAGCAGAATTACAATCAAGTAATTGACCCTCCGGAGTTGATCTGTATATTCCAGATATATCTTTCTCAAAAAAGTCTCTGTATTTCTTTTCAGATCTAGCAAGTGCTTTTTCAGCTTTTAATCTGTCGGTAATATCAAAAACAATAATTGAGAATATATCCTGATTATTAAATCTTATCTTACTTTGATAGACTTCAACATCTTTAATCTCCCCACTGGACATTTTATGTTTAAACTGAAAATAATTTTGATGTGTATTTGATGCTTTAGTAGCCCTTTCTTTTATCTCATCGGGAGTCATAGTATTAATGTCAATTATTTTTAGTTTTATAAAACTATCATAACTGTATCCATAATACTTACAAGCAGCTTTGTTTGCAAAAATAATATCCAGATTCTCAGGGTTAACGAGTAAAATTATAGCATCATTATGTTCGAAGAATGACCTGAAGTCATTATTTGAATCCATATCAGATAACTGCTTCTTAAGAGATTCATTTTCTCTCATTAATTTATCAATGGAAGGTTTTGATTTCATTAATTTTCGTTAGTGGTTAAGTTTATCAATGGACCAAAAGGGTAAATATAGTAAAAAATGAATTACAGCCTGCTATTTTGGTAGGTTAAGTCGTAGCTTAAAGATCAATAAATTATTGAAAAATCTTATACATAACTGTGGTTAACAATAAGGAAAACTATTATTTTTGGTTATATTAATACTTTGAATTATGGAATTAGGAATAGCGAATGGATTATTCATTGTGAGTGGAGCAGGGGCAGGGTTTGGTAGAGCTATTGCTATGCAACTTGCTGAAAATGATGCACTAGTATTGGCTGTGAGCAGGAGTGAGGATAAGTTGGTCTCCTTGGTTGATGAATATCCTGATAATATCGAGTTCATTTGTGGTGATATTATGAGTGATGAAATTCAACAAAAATCCATAGATTGGATTAAAGGCAGAATATTATCAGGAGTCGTGGTGAATGCTGCCGGCCCTCCTGCAGGTGGTCTTGACAGTATGAATATGGAGATGTGGGATGATGCATGGGAGAAAATTGTTCGATGGAAAATCAAATATACGTATAAGCTCCTTCCCATTTTTAGAAAGCAAGAATATGGCAGGTTTCTATACATAGAAAGTGTATCGGTTAAGGAGCCTGTAGCTAATTTGATATTGAGTAACACAATGAGGCCTGCAATTGTTGGATTTGCAAAAACAATGTCGAAGGAAGTTGCAAGTGAAGGGATAAATGTAAATATTCTAGCACCCGGTTATCATAGTACGGCTGCAATGGAACGGTTATTTGTAAAAAAATCTGAATTGGAAGGAATTAGTATTGAAGAAGCAAAGAGGGAGTTTGAAAGAGAAATACCTGTTGGCGAAATGGGTAAACCCGAAGAGATGGCATCGTTGGCATGTTGGTTATTATCACCATTATCGAGATATGTAACTGGTCAAACCATTACTCATGATGGTGGAATGGTAAGTTCAATTTTCGGATAACCCATATTGTAATTTGGTTAATTAATAATTTCCATATATTTTTGCAATTTAGAATTATTTTAAATAAAAACAACTAACCATGAAAATTAACAGATACGTTGACATTTCAACAATCGACAGAGAAGCGAAAAAGGATTATATCGATCGTCATTCACCATTTGTACATTGCGAAAGCAAAGCTGCAAAAGGAGAAAAGTTTACAGTTAAAGTAAAACTAGGCGATGAGTATGTTCATCCTGATGATTTTGATCACTATATTGCATATATCCAACTTTGGAACGGAGAATTTATGCTTGGACAAGCTTCATTTGCACCAGGAACACTTGGAAATGCTCCAGGACATGCAGAAGTAGATTTTCACATTGTACCAAATAGAAACCTGAAGCTTACTGCAATGGCATTTTGCACAAAGCACGGACTTTGGCAAAGTGATGAAGTACTTGTAGAAGTAGAATAGATATAAGAATTGAGGTTGAGGTTGAGGTTAGGAAATTCTCAATCTCTACCTCAACCTTAATCTCAGCCTAACCCAATCCTACCAAATAATAGCTCTTTCGCTTATTGGAATAAAAAGCTCATTGCTTTCATCAACATTAAACGCCTCAACAAAGAAGTCAAGATTAAATGGTGGTACGTTTACTCTTGCATCTCCAGGACTATGAACGTCAACTTTTAATCGGCGTATAAGTTCCTTATCACGAATATTTTGTCTCCATACCTGAGCATATCCGATAAAAAATCTTTGATTAGATGTGAATCCTTCAATTGGTTTAGGAGCATTTCCATTGTATGCCTTTTGGAGTGCTGTATAGGCGATATTTAATCCACCAAGGTCGGCAATGTTTTCACCTAGAGTTAATTTTCCATCAACATGTAATGAATCTAATTCGGGATAATTATTATACTGTTCAACAAGCTTTGCAGTTTTTGCTTCAAATTTTACAGCATCTTCTTCTGTCCACCAGTCATTTAGGTTACCATCCTTGTCGTATTTTCTACCCTGATCATCAAAACCATGAGTCATTTCATGACCTATGACTACACCAATAGCGCCATAGTTTACAGCATCGTCGGCATGCATATTGAAAAATGGTGGCTGTAGAATCCCAGCAGGAAATACAATTTCATTCATGCTTGGATTGTAGTAAGCATTGACTGTTTGAGGTGTCATTCCCCATTCATTCTTGTCAACAGGTTTACCAACCTTATTCATTGTGTAATTGAACTCAAAAACTTTGGAGTTTTTCACGTTTGTTACATAACTGTCAGGTACAATCTTCAATGATGAATAGTCTTTCCATTCGTCAGGATATCCAATTTTAACAGTGATTCTTTGTAATTTATCAAGAGCTTTTACTTTGGTTTCATCACTCATCCAATCGAGGTTTTTTATTCTGTCGCCAAAGGCAATCATTAAATTTTCCACTAGAGTTAGCATGCGATTTTTTGCTTCAGGAGGGAAATATTTCTCAACATATAATTGTCCCAAAGCTTCTCCCAGGCGACCGGATGTATTGTTAAGTACTCTTTTCCATCGTGGTTGTAACTCTGGAGTTCCAGAAAGCACTTTTCCGTAGAATTCAAAATTCTGGTTAACAAAATCATCATTTAGATAGTTAGCATAGCTATCAAGCAGATTCCATGTAAGGTATGCTTTCCAATCATCAACACTAATATTATCCATTAATGGGCTTATACCTGTAAAGAACTCAGGTTGAGCAACATTGAAATCGCCTGGATTGCTCACTCCAACATTTAGAAAATATTTCTGCCAATCGAAAGATGGTGATAGTTTCGATAATTCCTCAATACTCATTTTATTGAAGTTTGCATTAGGATCGCGTCTTTCGATTCTTGTTTTTGAAACCTTTGCAAGTCCAGTTTCGATTTTCATTACCGCTTCTGCATTAGCGTTGGCATTTTCTGATCCTGCTAATTCAAACATCTTAATAAGATGGTCAGTATAATCAGATCTTAGTTTTTTACTTGCATCATCATTATTTATATAATAGTCAACATCAGGTAACCCGATACCACCCTGATAAACATAGGCAATATTCATCGAGCTGTTTTCCTGATCAGCCTCAGCAAATAAATAAAACAAAGGATTTACACCTTCTTTGTGCATTTTAGCGATAAAATCCTGAACCTCAGCTTTTGTGCTAAGGTTTGAGATAGTATTCAACTCCTCTTTAATTGGTGTTAGTCCTGCTTTTTCGATGGCAACAGTATCCATTCCACTATTATACAAATCTCTGATTTTTTGAGCAGCAGTACCGTTTTTTACTTCCGCAAGTCCTGAAACTTCTTCAACCAACGATTTTAGTTGTTTCTGGTTTTCTTCAAACAGCTCTGTAAATGCACCATACTGACTGTATTCGGCGGGAATTTCATTTTCTGCCATCCAGCTACCATTTACATATTTAAAAAAATCATCGCCTGGAGCAATATTTGTATCCATATTTTTTATCAGAATAGCGGGGGTCTTTTCCATAGTTGTTGTCTTTTTGTCATCGCAACATGCAGATAGTAAGTTAATCAGCAAAAGTGAAATGATTATTGTTTTAAGGATATTCATAGTTTTTGTTTTAGTTGATTTCTTTGTGAGATTTTACCGATCTCACTAATTCAGCGCAAAGGTAAAAATTGCTGAAAACTAAAAAGCATGGTTAAACTATATTTATTTTATCTTTGGCGCTGTTTTATGAATTGTAGAGTACCAACCAAAACCGTATTGCTTTTGTCGATTACTATTTTCTGTATAACTCTATCGGGTTATAGCACGGAGGAATGGAAGCTCGTGAAAAAAAGTGATAACATCAGAGCATATGTTAAAAATCAAAGCGAATCAAAGATTAAAAAAGTAAAGGTTGAGAGCGTTGTCACATCCACACTTTCTGAATTGGTAAGCTTAATTACTGATGCTGACAATCATAAAAATTGGGTTTTTATGAATGATCATGCATCTATTCTGGATACTTTAAGTTGTTTCGAATGGAAGTATTATGGTTATTCATATCTTCCCTGGCCTGTAGCAGATAGAGATTTTATTACAAGTTCAAAAATGACTCAGGATAGTGTTGATTATTCGATAGTAATTGAGGCTAAGGGCCAACCGGATTTAATTCCTGAAAATGAGGGAGTTGTAAGAGTTCGGTCAGTTTCGTCACAATGGTCATTAAATCCATTGGGAAATGGTGAGGTACATATTACTTTTGAGTTGGCAATCGACATTGGCGGAAAAATACCCGCATGGTTGATAAACCTAGGAGTTACAAGAGGTCCTCTTAACACAATGGAAGGATTAATTGATCAACTTGAACAAGGTAATTATAAAAACAGCAATCGTCCCAATATTAAAGAGTTATAATTAGAATTCTATTTCTAGATTTAGTTGATCTTTCAGCTTTCGGATTCCTGGATATTTAGTCGCCATTTCTTCAAATTTTTCGCGATCTGTATAGGATCTTTTCTGTTCAGTTCTTTTTGGAGTTACAGCAATAAGATGTATCTGGTTGTTTTCGAGCTTATTTTTCAAATACTCAAGTAATGCTGTTACATGAAGGAGATCCTTTGCAATAACCGGAGAATCCACCTTGTATTCAATATCAAAGTTTTCTTTTAGAACCGGTTCATATTTTGCAATTGCATTTGCAAAACTTGGCGAGGTTTTCTGATATGAATCCGTAAATGCCTTCCAAACAGTTGTTAATTTATCCTGGCTAAATTCATTTTCAATAATCGGTTCCAGTTCAGTCGGTTTTTCTTCTTTCTTTTTTTGCAAGGCATCAAAACTTTGTTTGATGGAAATATTTGTGATTGACCTACCATTCCCTTTATCTTTTGAAACAAGATTGGATTTAGGAACTCTTGGTTTTTCTTCAGTAACTGATTTTGTTTCAGTTAGAGGCTTAACTATATCTTCCTTATCTGAGGATTGTGGTTTAGCTGGCGTTTCGGGAAGAGGTGTTGGCTTCTCCTCAATGTTTTTCTTTTCAGGAGTTTTTGGAGTAATGTATTCTTTTGGTTTGTCAACTTGCGTGGTATTTATTGTGGATGGCTTTACAATAGGTTTAGCAATAGGATTTAAATTCGTTATCTTTTCTCTAGTAATAACGTTTTCAGTAACTAAAGCTGTTAGATCCAGTAATGCAATTTCAATATGAAGTTTTTTATTGCTACTAGTTTTATAACTAAGATCGTATTTGTTACATATCTGTAAAGCTCTAAGAATAAAATCTACTGAACAAATTCCTGCTTGCTCAATATATTTTTCTTTAAGTGTACCACTTGCATGCATCAACTGAATTGTTGATGGGTTTTTAAGTACAAGTAATGATCGAAGATGTTCAGCTAAGCCAACAATGAAATGTTGTCCGTCGAACCCATTTTCGATAATTTCATTGAATATCAGTAATAATCCTGATATATCATTGGAAATAATGCTGTTTGTTACTCTGAAGTAATACTCATAATCTAGAATATTTAGATTCTCAATTACATTTTTGTATGATACCTGATTCCCACTGAAGCTAACAATTTGGTCGAAAGTACTGAGGGCATCTCTCATTGCGCCATCAGCTTTTTGTGCAATTATATGCCTTGCTTCTATTTCTGTTGTAACTCCCTCCTGTTGAGCAACATATTCAAGGTAATCAGCAATATCTTCAACAAGTATTCGCTTGAAATCAAATATCTGACAACGGGACAGGATGGTAGGAATAATCTTATGTTTTTCAGTAGTAGCAAGGATGAACTTTGCATATGCCGGAGGCTCTTCAAGTGTTTTCAGAAATGCATTGAAAGCCGCTGCTGATAACATATGAACCTCATCTATTATATATACTTTATATTGTCCGACCTGAGGGGGTATTCGCACTTGCTCAACAAGATGCCGTATATCATCAACCGAGTTGTTTGAAGCAGCATCAAGTTCATGGATATTAAAAGATGCATTGTCGTTAAATGAGATACAAGATTCACAACTGTCACAAGGTTCAATTTCAGGAGTTAAGTTCTCACAGTTTATTGTTTTGGCAAGTATTCGTGCGCATGTTGTTTTACCTACTCCACGTGGTCCTGTAAACAGAAACGCTTGTGCTAGATGATTGTTTTTAATAGCATTTTGAAGTGTGGAAGTAATAGAACTCTGGCCTACAACCTGTTTAAAAGTTGGTGGTCTGTATTTCCTCGCCGATACAATAAAATTATCCATAAGCTTTAAAAATTGAATTTCAAAAATAATGATTTATAACAATGGAATTGTACAGTAGATTAAAAAATCATATTTTTGATATGATAAAAGCAATATACCCAATTTTAACATGAGAATTTGTATAATTTTCACCTTATTATTTAGTTTATTTATTAATTGTTTCGGTGTATTACCTGACAGTACTTTTAATGATATCCCTGATTCATCGTTGGTTGATAAAGAATCTCAGAAGTTTTTATATGAGCTTAAGAAACGAGTAATCCCTTATGGTAGTTACCGTATTACATTCGGCATGAATACAAATGGTTACTTCGGCATGTCGGATAATGCTTCACGTTTTGGTATAGAAGCAAGTATGCCACTTAATGAAAAGAAGAGTTTTAGAATTTTTGGTGTTGTTGAATTTGGTACCAACTTAGTTGATAAAGATGAAATAATAGTTTTTAGATCTGACCCCGGAGCTGAATATACCGAGGAGGGAAATGCGATTTTTTCAAGATTGGGTTATATGGGAGTTAGTACTAAGTATTTCAGTTTTAGTGTAGGAAAGCAATGGTCTGTTTACTATGATGTTTCGTCTTTTACCGATCAGTTTTATGCATTTGGTGCCGAAGGTTCGGCGACATTTAACCTCAATAGTGATGGAGGTATTAGTGGTACTGGTCGTGCTAACCGAGTGTTTATACTAAGGTCGAAATTAAAAGGGCCTTTTAAAATTGCTTTACAGGCACAAAATCGTGATATATCTGATAATCATAGAACTTTTGCCGATACATATGGTGCTTCGATAAGATATGAACCCCAGATGGGTTTATTGTTGGGTTTTTCCTTAAATATTGTTCGTGATGGTGTTGAAAATCCGGCCTTTAATCAACCAAAAATAGATGATAGAGCTTTTATAGGGGCAATTGGTTTCATTAGGAATAATTTTCATGTTGCCTATTCGTTTTCCAAATTTCATAACCATGAAAAGTTAAATATAAATGATACCGTTAGCCTGTTTTTCTCAGGATATGGAATGGAGTTTTTCGTTGGATATAATTTTACAAAAAGTAGAAGATGGAGGGCTGCAACAGGACTTAACCTGTTACAACCGGAGAAAAATAGTCAAGCAGGATTATTACGGAGACTATATTATATATGTGAGGTAAGCTACAATTTTTCAAAGTCGAGCTATATCTTTACAACTGCCAAAATCAACAATAGTTCAGATATAAACGGATTAGTGGATACTGTAAGTATATTTGCCATGGGTTTACGGTTTTCTTTTGGCTATTGACACGGGTAATACGAAATTTCAGTATTTTTGACCTGATGGATAAACTACTAGTATTTGTACCCAAAAAAACGAGCAGAGTTAAGTTTGTATTCAGGCTTATCTTTAAAGACTTATTAAAGATTAACTGTACATTATGTTCCGATCTTGATGAGTTTTTATCTGCCGACAGTGCTAAAATAGTTTATGCCGACAAGCCTTATTCTGATGATATATTCTTCAAATCATCAGGATTGCTTTTCCAGCGAGGAGTTGAAAATATAGATACTGATTATATTGATTACGAGGGAAATAATGCATTATTTCCTGTTTATGATAAGAATTCAGCCTTACCATTTGATGTGTTTTCAGCAATTTTTTATCTGGTATCAAGATATGAAGAATATCAACCTTATGTGCCTGATAAACATGGAAGGTTTACGGCACATCTTAGTTTAAGTCATGAATTAGGTCTACTGGAAAAACCAATGGTCAATATTTGGGCTCTTATGGTAAAAGATATTGTAAAGACTAAATATGATAACTTTGTGTTTCCTGCTAAGCATTATCGTTTCAGGCCGACATACGACATTGATTCGGCTTTTGCATATTCGCAAAAAGGACTGGTGCGATCAATTGGAAGTTATTTGTTATCGGTTAGGGATTTTGACTGGAATGAGATAGTACAACGTAGTCGTGTGTTGTTTTCTGGGTTTAAGGATCCATTCGATACATTCGATTTACAAATAGAATATCAAAGACGATATAACCTTAAGCCTGTTTATTTCTTCCTTTTCGGACATTACGGACAGTTTGATAAAAATATAAATACAAGAAACAGAATATTTAGGTTTCTCATAAAGAAGATGGGTGATTATGCACAAATTGGAATACACCCGTCATATTTTACAAATGAGAATCCTGAGTTACTGCACAAAGAGGTACGCTATCTGGAAGCTGTTGTAAATAAAGAAATTACTCAAAGTAGACAGCATTTTCTTAAACTGAAATTGCCTACAACCTACAGGAATCTAATCGAAGAAGACATAACAGATGATTATTCTATGGGTTATGCTGCACTGCCTGGATTTAGAGCGGGTATTTGTGATTCATTTAATTTTTATGATCTTGATATAGAGGTGGAAACAAAGCTGCGAATTCATCCTTTTATGGTTATGGATGGAACTTTAAAGGATTATATGGATATGACACCTACCGATGCAATCGAAAAAATCCGCCAATTAATCGAGGAAGTCAGAAAGGTTAATGGAACATTCACCTCATTATGGCATAATGAACCATTGAGTGATGAAAAACGTTGGAAGGGCTGGCGAAAGGTTTATGAAGAACTACTTCAAATGGCCGCAGAATAATCAATAATCTAATTTTACCACATACTTTGATCAAATATCTTGAAAATAATGAGATTGACCGTGAGAAATGGGATAAATGTATCCTAAATTCGGTGAATGGTATTGCATACGCTTATTCATGGTATCTGGATATAATTCATGAAGATTGGTGTGGCCTTGTTGAAGGTGATTATGAAATAGTAATGCCCCTAACTCTTAAAACAAAATATGGAATAACATATTTTTATCAGCCATATTTTGCACAGCAGCTTGGTGTATTTTCGGTGCCGGTGTTAAACCCTGAAATTGTGAATCGATTTATACAGGCAATTCCAATGCATATTCGTTTAATGGATTTTAATCTTAACCATTTTAATAAAGTTGATCCTTATAATTATCAGATAAAGGAGAATACAAATTATATGCTGGACCTTATTTCGGATTACTCAAAACTTTCATCAGTATACTCCACAAATACGAAAAGAAATCTTAAAAAATCGGAGAAAAGCAATCTGTCTTTCCTGAAAGGTGTAGATCCTGAGGAGATTATCAGTTTATTTCGTGCTAATCGCGGAGCTGATCTAAAGAATTGGAATGATGCTAATTATGCTACCTTAAGCAGGTTAATGTACAAGGTTATTCTTAAAGGGATGGGAGCTGCTTATGGTGTTTACACAGAATTTAACGAGCTATGTGCCGCAGCCTTCTTCGTTAAGACAAACTCCCGGATGATATTTCTATTTTCAGGTACAAATGATATAGCTCGTGGAAATGGAGCTATGACATTTCTTATTGATAATGTAATTAGAAACAATTCACCCGGCACACGAATTCTCGATTTTGAGGGATCCAATAATGAAAATCTTGCAAGATTCTATAAAGGGTTTGGTGCTCAGAAAACATATTACCAAAGATTAAAAATCAATCGCCTGAACCCTGTGATGAAAATTCTACTTCGATTATTTCACTAATAATAAACCAGAAAGCTTTCTAATTAATACAGGAAGTAAGATGTAATTTTATACTAATTCTCTTACCTTTGTGGAAAATGATAGCGATGATTCATGAATTAATAAAAGGAAACTCATTATTTAGCCAGTTTTTAGCAGAACTCAGGGATAAGAATATTCAAACCGACTCCATGAGATTTAGGAAAAATCTGGAAAGAGTTGGTGAGATATTTGCTTATGAGATCAGTAAAGCAATGGAATATGAGCAAAAGGAAGTAATTACCTCACTCGGTACTTCAACCATGAATGTATTGAAAGATCGACCTGTTTTGGCAACAATTCTAAGAGCAGGAATGCCAATGCATCAGGGTTTGCTGAATTTCTTTGATTCAGCCGATAGTGCCTTTGTTTCAGCTTATAGGAAGTATAAGAAAAATGAGAATTTCAGTATTAAAATGGACTATATATCATCACCATCAATAACCGATAGAATATTGATTATTTCCGACCCGATGCTAGCGACGGGTGGTTCGATGAGTGCCTCTATTAAGGCGTTAATTCAGAATGGAGTTCCAAAGCATATTCACATTGTTTGCTTATTGGCCTCCGAAGAAGGAATCGCAGCTATTAAAAGAAGTTTTTCATTGTATAATTATACATTATGGATTGGTGCCATTGATGATGAACTAACAGCAAAAGCATACATTGTTCCTGGTTTAGGCGATGCTGGTGATTTGGCTTATGGTGCAAAATTAGACTAAGAATGGCGAATATAAAACTCATAAAGGAGAATATACTTATATCACTAACCTCCATTAAAAGTCATTTGTTAAGAACAATATTGACAGTGATGATAATTGCCTTTGGGATTATGGCTTTGGTAGGAATATTAACAGCCATTGATGCTGTTGAGTATTTTCTAAACGATAATTTTGCAATGATGGGTTCTAATACTTTTAATATCCAGAATAGGGAGCTAAGAGTTCATATCGGAGGTAATTCCCAAAGAACTAAACAGTTCGAACGAATCGATTACAGACAAGCTCTTAAATTTAAAGAAGAGTATGATTTTCCTGCAGTTACATCGCTATTTACCTATGGGACAGGAATCGCTACAATCAAATATAAATCTGAGAAAACCAACCCAAATATTCAGGTGATGGGTGTTGATGAAAATTATATAACAACCGCTGGTCTTGAACTATCCAGAGGACGTAATTTCACACCTGAGGAAATATATCAGGGAAACCATGTAACAATTATTGGAACTGAAATCGCTTCAAAATTATTTGAGAAAAATGTTGATCCCATTGGTAAAATTATTTCTGTTGGTGCAGGTAAATATAAGGTTATCGGAGTCCTAGCCGAAAGGGGGTCCAGTATTGGGTTTAGCGGCGATCGAAGCTGCCTTGCACCAATGGGAAACGTCCGGCAATATTTTGGGAGACCAAATATGAACTATCGGATAAGCGTTATGGTTACTGATCAAAGCAAGATGGATGCCGCTGTTGGTGAGGCAACAGGTGTTTTTAGAAGAATCCGTAAAGATAAAATTGGTGAGGATGATTCATTCTCAATAATCAAAAGTGATAATATCTCAAATATGCTAATTGGGTTGACTTCAAAAGTGCAAATTGGGGCAACCGTAATAGGTTTTATTACACTACTTGGGGCTGCCATTGGACTTATGAATATTATGTTGGTATCGGTTACTGAGCGAACCCGTGAGATTGGAATTCGAAAAGCGATTGGAGCTACAAGCCGTACAATAAGAAACCAGTTTTTAGTAGAAGCAATTGTTATTGCACAAATAGGTGGAATTCTCGGTGTGATAGCTGGAATACTCATAGGTAATGGTGTTTCGGCCCTGACCGAGAGTGCGTTTATTATTCCATGGTTATGGATTTTCCTTGGATTGGCACTGTGCTTTGTTGTAGCACTTTTATCAGGAATAATACCGGCAAATAAAGCTGCACGACTCGATCCCATTGAGTCATTGAGGTATGAGTAGCCGTTTTTAATTATTTTTAATATTTTTCCTTAAATTGTTTAACTTCATAAATGGAAAAGAAGAAAAGAAATGTTGTATTTATTGCAACAAGTATAGATGGTCGTATTGCTGATAGAAACGGTGGATTGGATTGGTTAAATTCTATACCAAATCCTGATCAGAATGATATGGGGTATAAAGCATTTATTCAGAATGTTGATGCCATTGTGATGGGACGAACAACATTTGAGACAGTGTGTAATTTTGATATGGAATGGCCATACACACTACCTGTTTTCGTTTTGAGCAGGACATTGAAAACAATTCCTGATAAGTATGTAGGAAAAGTAGAATTGGTGAATGGATCATTAAATGAGATCATAGAAAAGATAAACAACGAAGGATTTAATCAACTTTATGTAGATGGTGGGGGAACAATTCAGAGTTTTTTAAGGGAAGACCTTATTGATGAACTTATTATTACAACTATACCTGTATTGTTGGGAGGAGGAGCTAGTTTGTTTTCCGATTTACCTGAGGAATTGGGTTTTGAGCATGTTGAGTCGAAGTTATTTTTAGGTGAGATTATTCAAAATCATTTTAGAAGAAAAAGATGATGAAATAATTTTTGAAGTATATTATATTAACAATTTAAAAATGAGCTCAAAAAAAATATTCATAGTCGGTTTATTGTTATTTATTACTATATATGCTTGGTCACAAATGAGTGTCGATAGCAATAGGGTACTACGAATACTTAGTTTTAATATTCTTCATGGAGCAACGACAAAAGGAGATTTTAACCTGGATGTAATAGCAAAAGTTATTTCTGAAGCTAAACCTGATTTTGTTGCTTTACAAGAAGTAGACTATAAAACTAATAGAGCAAAGAAATATGACCTTGTTCAGGAATTGGGTTTTCGTACCAATATGACATCCTTATTTGGCCGTGCAATGTATTACGATGATGGAGAGTATGGTGAAGGAATATTAACCAAGTACACATTGTTGAAAAGTAGGGTTGAAGCTCTGCCTTATACTGCAGATAATGAACCACGCGCGGCATTAGAGATTGTAACTGCAATTAATAAGAAAGATACTATTGCATTTATAGGAACACATCTGGATCACACAAAAAACGAAAATGACAGAATAGATCAGGCTCTGGAAATCAATGAGATATTTTTACTGAATAAGTATCCAACAATACTAGCAGGTGACTTAAATGCCGAACCTGGAAGCAAACCTATTAATATCCTTGAGGAAATTTGGACTGCTTCATATAGGGTGGATAGTTTAATAAATACTTACCCTTCAGATTATCCGGTAAGTAAAATAGATTATATAATGTTCTATCCAGAAAACAGATGGAGAGTATTGGAAACAAAAGTTATTCAGGATACTTTAGCATCTGATCATTGTGCTTTTCTTGTTGTTTTGGAATTACTCGATTAACTAGTAAAATATCCATGTATAAGCAAACACTATTCCTGTTCCCGTTTTAATTCCTTCTAAACAATCAGATAAATAATGCAAACCAAAATAAAAACGACCTAACAACATAATTATAGTAAGTATTATAGTGTCACCTTGAAGAATTAAAAAAGGTTCATGCCAACTTTCTGGGGATATTATTACGACTTAAGAGATTAATATTCATTTTGCTCGTGCCGGTGAAGGAAGCTCAGATCGCATTTTGACGTTTCAAATTAATGGTCATCTTTCAATAAATACATATTAACTTCTGTTAACTCAAAGTCGATTTTTGGTACCGGCCTATTTTTATTGAGCTGTAAATTTGCAATAGTAGCTTAGTAAATACATGAAGCTCCGAAGTATGAGAAAATGCTATGTATTCATGAGCTCCATTGAAAATTAACAATATCGCGAACTAGATCACATGTCTGCACTACCTACTATAAAAATTTCAGGGAAAAGAAAAATAAGCCTTGGGTTTTTGTTTCGTTTTTGGGCTAAGCCAACTGTGAAACAATCATGAGTTCCTTTGAAAAATTAAAAATCCACGAATAAAAATGAAAAGCCCCACTGGCATGAAGTGAATCGTTATATTTTGCTTTATTATAATATTTGTACAGAATCGTTTTTTTTATTTACTCCCCAGAAATATTGCTTGATCCTTTAAAAATGGGTTATGTTGAGATAGATTAATTTATTGGATAAAAAAATGGGCGTAAAAGAACCACCACCCCTTTTACGCCCTCGCTTGAATTGTTTTTGGTAGCTTGTTTAGTTGTTTTCCAATTTCTTAATAATTTCGCTTGCTCTATTGCTATAAGCTCCGTCTTCGGCGGCGATTTTAGCAAAGATTTCTGATGCTTTGTTTGTTTTGTCGCTCGCTAAGTAACTGAGCCCCAAATTCCACTCTGCCTGATCAATAAATATATTATCGTTGTGGTTGAGTATATAGTTGAATTGATCTACGGCCTTATTAAACATTTCTAATTTCATATATGCTAGTCCGGAGTATAAGCGAGCCGTAACGTTATCTGGGTTTGCTTCCAGTAATGCTAATGCTTTTTCATATTCTTGACTATCATATAACTTAATTCCGTCAACAACTGCAGAGTTATCAACTGGTTTATCTGATCTTGTAGTAATTAATGATCCTTCATCAATACAGTACTCAGTGTAAAGTTCAGAATTTAAATCAGAACCAACTTGGTTTGTGAGAATACCAGTTCCAATGGAAATCAGAATGATAATACTTGCTGCAATAGCTTGAACTTGTCGTGAATATATATTTATTTTAAGAGTTCTTCTTTCTTTCTTAGTATTAATATTTTGAATAGTTTTTAGTAATTCTATCTTTTCACTATTACTAATAGTATTATAAATCTCTTTCCTTAGCTGCACTTCCTTTTTCAGTTCAGCATCATTTTCCATATCTAACTTGAACTCCCAAAGTTCAGTATCTTCAAGTTTGCCTGTTATGTACTTGTCGATTAAGATTGTTCTGTTATACTCTTTCATGGCTAAAAATTTTGATTCATTTTTAAACTTTTTTCCACCAACTCAATAAGTTTGTTAAGGCAGTTCTGACGCTTTCTATATGTGTAAATTACGCTGAAATTCATTTCGGATGCTATATCCTCAACTGACCATCCATGGGCCATGAGTCTTACCATCTTTTGACACATACTATTAAGTTTCATAAAACTGTTGAAGTAGATTTTAACCCTTCTCTCCTTCTCCAGTATATCACTTAATTTTTCAGTTAGTACGTTGTACTCAAACGAAGGGAGAATTTCTTCCATCTCAACGCTGGTAATTTCTCCATATCTACCGTCGCGAATCATGTTAAACCATTTGTACTTGCAAATCTGAAAAAAATAAGCTTTGAAGTTTTCAATCTTCTTTGCCTCACCATTTTTCATTTGCTCATAGATAACGATTATTCCATCTTGGAAGATATCTGTTGCATCGTCATAACTGCCTCCATACTTTTCAATGAACTTTATGATATCTTTGAAATAGCGATCGTAAATAAACTGTACTACAACGCGGTTATTCTCCGATATCCCTTTAAGTATTTCCTGAGTTGTGTATTCTTGCACTCTTCTATCTATTAGTACCGAAAAAAAATAAAATTATACCATTTTAAGCAATTATTTTCCATTTTAAGAGATAATAAAACTTAGATATCCTATAAGTAACAGAAAATCAACACTGTAGTAAATGCAACCTAATTCCTATACTTTTGTCCTGCATTATGTTCAGTATATTCCATAGACAATAATAATCAAATACCGTATACATTAAGATTATAATAATTGTAATTTTTTGTAAACTTGTATTAAATAACCCAAATTGAAATATCTGATATTTTTAATAATTGTCTTTTTAACTGGGCAAATGTATTGCATTTCTCAAAGTGAAGAGAAATATACAACCAGAAAAAATTATAGACTCATGTTTTACAATGTGGAGAATCTTTTTGATTATTACCATGATTCAAGTTTAGTTTATAATGACTTTACACCTTTAGGAAAACTAAATTGGACTAAAAACAAGTATATCAGAAAAAGAAATAATTTATATAAGGTGATTCGGGCTGCTGGAGGTTGGGATGGCATTGCAATTCTTGGGTTGGCAGAAATTGAAAATGAATTTGTAATTACTGATTTGTTAAATAGTACACCTTTATCAAAATTGGGTTATAGGTTTATTCATTTTGATTCAAAAGATCATCGTGGAATTGATGTAGCTTTGGTATATGATCCTGATTGTTTTGAATTAATTTCCAGTCATGCAGTTCATATAACTGATCCATTATCTCCAGAATTTAAAACCAGAGATATGTTGTATGCAAAAGGTGTAATTGGAGGTGAAATAGTTCATATCATTGTGGTTCATTGGACATCAAGATATCGTGGATTAATGAAATCTGCTCCATTGAGGATGTTTTCATCAAATGTGTTAAAATTTTTTTGTGATTCTATTTGTTCTATTGATAAGTCGTCAAGTATAATTGTAATGGGTGACTTTAATGATAATCCTGAGAATGAAAGTATGACAAACCTAGCTTATTTATCATCTTGTGGATTATCAAACCTTCCTCATCTTCCTGTTAACGGTTATGTAGAAGGAACCCTGAAGTACCATGAGAATTGGTATTGCTTTGATCAGATACTCGTATCCGATAATATGCTCAAACCTGAAAATAAAATAAACTGTGATTCTGTTTTACGAATTTTTGATGCTGATTTTTTACTTGAAAGAGATAGTAAATACTTAGGTTACAAATTATTCAGAACAAATATTGGCTTTAAATATCATGGTGGTATAAGTGATCATCTTCCTGTTTTTGTTGATATCGAAATAAGTAATAAATGAGCGCAGTTCGCAATGTTCACTAAATCAGTGCATAACCAATTTTATTGATTATAATATTGCTTTTTAGTGTGACTTATTTTTCGTTACTTTGTTATTACCAACAAAACTATGAAGAAACGTACCTTAATAATAATTTTGTCGATAATCTTGATCGTGATTGCTATCCTTTTTTTTCTACGTCATGAGATAATAGGTCATGCATTTAAAGTAAGTATAAAAGAGAAAACAAACAGTACTGTTGAGTTGGAAATAGGTCAACTTCACTACGATATTTTTCATTCAACTGTTACTTTCAGGGATTCTGACTTTGCTTTCAAAAATGTTACCATAAATAAGGAGAAAACCATAAGCCTATCGAAATTCAGGTTTGATGAGTTACGGCTTGAGAGACTTTCCATATTTAAGTTGTTATTTAAACACGAGTTAATAGCCAATAAGGTGGCTGTTGATAAACCTTCGTTTTGGTTTCGTAAAGATAATAACCCCCAACCTTTTAAGGAAAAACCAAAGGAAATTATAGCGAGCCTTAAAAAACATCCTGATATACTTGGAGAGTTGGTTGTTATAATTGGTGAGATAGAAATTACTCATGGGAAAGTTGACCTTACTTCAATAATTGATGATGATAAAAATGAGGGTTCTGTAGAATTCAAATTATTACTTAAGAATATAAACACAGCAAGTCAGGATTTTTTCAATGAACAAAACTTCCTGTTTGCAAAACATCACTTCTTTAAATTATCAAATTTTAACTATTCGTTTCCCAATGGTGATAAGATTGGGTTTGATTCACTAGTGTTTGGGTCTCATTCAAACAGAATATCCTTAAGCAATATCGATCTGAAAGTAATAGATACTTCCGGATTTTCTAGTGTTAAATATCTTGATGCTAAAGTTGGAGAATTATCATTTTTTGGGATTGACTTATTGCGAATTGATAATATACAAGATCTTTATATCGATAGTCTGAAGATTTCAGATGCCAGTGTTAATCTGATACAGAATAAGAATGCAAAAAAACCTCCGGCTGATACAACCAACAAAATAGCAGCTATTACTAAGCTTTTTAAAAGTATAAACCTTTCAGAGCTTGAGCTTGAAGATGTTGATGTTACAGCAGGAGATGACAACAATGACTCGGTGATCGTAATGCAAGACATGAGTTTTAGGGTAAAGGATATTGTCATTGATTCTGCTTCACTGGCGGCTAAAATGCCAAAATACAATAATGAAAGTATCCTTTTATCTCTTGGTGACTTTAAGTTTAATGACAAGAATAAAGGCTTATGTGTATCCTTCAGGGATTTGTTTTTTTCGGAGAAAAATAGAATGCTATCATTATCTGATTTTCATGTTAATGATAGAAAAAATGGAAACCATTCATATTTAATTGATACAGATTCCTTGAGTATTTACGGAATTTCTGTGGACGATCAGTTGAAAGAGAAAAAAATGAAACTGGGTTTATTATTGTCTAATCCTGAGATATATATTGATATTGAGCACCTTAAGAAAAGGGCAGGTGAACAACAAAAAACTAGGTTAAACAATATTATTGTTGATGAGCTGAATATTACAAATGGATTGATTCATTTCTCAGAAACTGATAAGATCAATGCAGATATCACAGGTTTGAATATGAGCTGGGATAGTATAAATTTCATAGATCCCGAGAAGCTGGTTAATATTAATCCTGATAATCTTGAAATTAGTTTTAGAACGTTTCAAATTGATCTTCCCGAAAAACAGGTTTCAGCGGCAACGGGCTTGGTGGAACTCACAAACACTGGTATAGAGTTAGTTAATTTGACCGCTTCCATTGTTGATCCGGATAAGTTGAATACAATGCTTTCTATTAAAACCATTTCCATGGATGGAGGCAATTTTAAGAATGCATTAATAAATAAGGAATTAACTTTCAATAATATCAGTATTGCAAAGCCTGATATTGTGACCAAAATCTTTTATAAGGAAAGAAAAGTAAATAATAGCTCCCATAAAGATACAGGTAGCTTTGATTATATTATTGATGTCAAGTCATTTAACATTTCAGAAGGTGAAATAGATCTGGATTATCGAGCTGAAAAGCCTGTGAAACTGAAATCTGACTTTTATCTTAAGACTGCAAATATCAATATTACTGATCTAAAAAATATCGATTGGCTCCATAATATCACTTGGGATATAAATTTGAATAACACATGGTTTGAAAATGAAGAATACAATCTTGTGTGTGATGAACTGGTAAGTGATAAGAATAAGGAAATACTGAGGATAAAGAATTTTCATCTATATGAAAATGAAATGTACAATGGAAATAGAAGGGTTGAAATCGTTGATTTTAGCTTACCCTATATTCTTCTTGAAGGCGTTTCCTATACTACAATAATTGAAAATGAAACACCTTTAATAGGGTTGGCAACAATAGAAGATGCAAATCTTGATATCAAAATGGATACCAGGATTGATGGCTCTAAAAAGGATACAGCAATTGCTTCCAGTAAGCTTCCTTTTGAGCTGGATGAATTGATATTGAATAATCTTACTCTCAAATTTCAGAAACATGACAGTATTTCAGTATCTAATTTATTGGTAGGAGATCTTGATTTCAGGTATAAACTTGACAGTGCACCGAACTTTGTTGATGATATGGTTTACCTTGATATAAAAGATATTAGTTTCTCAGATACAAGCAAGAATTCATCAATAGATATTAGGAGTATTGATTTTGATAATAATGTGAATTCAATTAAAGTAAAGGATTTTTACGCAGGTAATATTTATGATGACACGGCGAATAATTACCATGATATAACTTGTCTAGAGTTGGACTTCAATGAGTTATACATAGGTCATTCCTATCCTACAAGTATAAGTTTGGGAAATATCACATTGGATAATGTAACAACGAATATTATTTCAAGAACGAAAAACAAGAAAGATACAGTTCGAAAAGAAGTTAAATTACCAGGGTTTATTGAAGATGTTTTTGTGGGAAATATATTGGCAAAGAAAATTGATTTTGGACACACAACGATTTCTGACACATCTGAAAAAAAACTGTCGTTGGTAAATATTAAGCTCGACGTTGACTCTGTTCAGGTTGATTCCGGATTGCTCGCAAGTATGGATATTACCAGATTTGCTAAACGGATAAGTCTTAATATTAAAGACAACGATTTTATTTCAAAGGATAGTTTATATGTAACTAATTTGAAAAGTATGTCATATGAATTTGGAAGTAATAAGCTTACACTGGATTCATTGTCAAGAATGCCTAGATATGAAAATGCTGAGTTTTTCAAAAAAGCTGTTTATCAGACGGGTAGGATGGAGCTGATAGCTGGAAGTATCGTTTGTAGTAATGTGAGATTACGTGATTTGATTGATAACAAGAAATTACATATAGGCGGGGTTGATTTGTATAACGTTAACACTCATATTTTTAGAAATAAAATTTATGAAATGAATCCCAAGGCTTATAAGCCGATGCCACAGGAAGCAATTTTAAGTATTCCGATGGTTATAACTGTTGATTCAGTAAAAACTCATGATGCTTACATTCAGTATAAAGAGATTGAAAAGAAATCGGTTGTTCCCGGAGAATTGTTTTTGAATAAGTTTAATCTTGCTGCGTACAATATCAATAACAATAGGGATATTATTAATGACAGCTCCAGGATGGTTGTAAAACTGGATGCAATGTTTATGGGACAGGCTGACTTGAGAATTATTGCTGAATTTCCAATCCTTAGCCCTGATTACGAATTCAGGTTTACCGGACATATGGATATACTCAATTTTCCTGAGCTTAATAACCTGACAGAGAACCTCGTTGGGGTTACAATGGCAAAAGGCGCTGGAACACTTGATATCCCTTGGATAAAGGGAAATGCAACTTATAGTGAGGGTGAAATTCTGTTCAAATACAAAAAGCTCAAAATAGAGTTATACAATCGCGAAAAAGCAAAAATTACCAAAGGCTTGACCGGAAGTATGGCAAACCTACTTCTTAATGATATTATTATAAAATCGAATAATCCTGGATTTTTAGGCAGAACCCGTCCTGGTGAAGTGTATTTCAAAAGAAATACACAGAAATCAATTGTGCAGTACATGTGGAAAAGCATAATGAGTGGACTAATGTCGACCATGGGTTACAATAACAAAGAACAACGTCAGGAAAAGAGGGCGTTTCGAAAGGCTTCCAAAAGGAAATAATTAATAATGATTTCAAATTATTTTACGGTCAACAATTCTTACCTTTGGCTTTTTAAATAAACACAAACTAAAATATTATGAAACTGATTACTACTGTATTCATGGCGATGCTTATGATGCTGAATTTACAGGTATTTGCCCAGGAAGAGGGTAAAGAAGAAAAAAAAGAGAAAAAAGGTTATGTATTTACTGATGTTATTGATATTGAAAATACAACAGTAAAAAACCAGTACAGATCAGGTACTTGTTGGAGTTTTTCAGGACTCGGATTTGTTGAAGCTGAATTACTGCGCATGACGGGAAAGGAATACGATTTATCAGAAATGTTTATTGTTAATCATACTTATTCTGATAAAGCTGAAAAATATGTAAGACTTAACGGAAATCTGAATTTTGGTGCCGGAGCAGAGGTTACAGATGTTTTCAGAGTGATTGAGCTTTATGGTATGGTTCCTGAATCAATTTATACAGGATTAGAATATGGAGAAGAAAAGCATACTCATGGTGAGCTTGATATTCTTCTTAAAAATTATGTTGATGCAATAATCAAAAACAAAAACAGAAAGCTAACTCCTGTATGGCATGAGGGATTTAACAAAGTAGTAGATACGTATCTCGGAGAAATTCCTGAGAAATTTGAATATGACGGTAAGGAATATACTCCTATGACTTTTGCTGAATCAACGGGATTTAATGTTGATGATTATATTGAAATTACTTCGTATTCACACCAACCTTATTACAAGCCATTTCAAATGGCAATTCCTGATAACTGGCTTTGGGCTTCATTTTACAATGTAACACTTGAGGATATGATTGAAATTATCGACAATGCATTGGAAAACGGCTATACTGTTAATTGGGGTGCTGATGTTAGTGATAAAGGATTTAGCTGGAAAAAAGGTGTTGCTATAATTCCTGCCGAAGACAAACCTGATTTAGGTGGAACAGAAAAAGAAAAATGGGAAGCCTTGACTACAAAAGAAAAGCAAAAAGCTATGTATTCTTTTGAAGGACCAACTCCTGAGAAAGAAATTACTGCAGAACTTCGTCAGCAACATTATGATAATTATCTAGTTACAGACGATCATGGTATGTTGATAGTTGGAACTGCAACCGATCAGGATGGTAATAAATTCTATAAGATTAAGAACTCATGGGGTACTGAAGGTCATGTTTATGACGGATATTTCTATGCATCTGAAGCTTATGTTAAATTACAAACCATTGGTATTGCTGTTCATAAAGATGTACTTCCTAAAAAAGTAAAAAAGAATCTTGGAATGTAGATTTCCTTGATTAATCCAACAAAAGCATCAGCTCTTCAAGGCTGGTGCTTTTTTATTGGCAAACACTAGTAGATTAGTTATTTGGTGCTAAATAAGGATCTCAATCTCTTGACACCCAACTCATTACACTTGTCTTACGACTCTCATCCTAAGTGTCAAACTTAAACATAACATCTTCAATACTACTCTCTGAACCTACGAGGGTTATTACATCACCCAACCGTAGTCGTGTATAACCATGTGAAATAATGATGTGACCTTTTCTTTTTATGGATAGGATAATAATATCAGATGGTAATCGTAATTCACGAAGCCGCATGCCATGAATATCCTGATTTACGATTTCAACATCAACAGAATCCTGACCTTCATCCATTCCAAGTAAGAGAGTAGCTGCATTTGGGGATCTTACGAAATGATCCAGAAGACTTACTATTGCAGTACTAGGTTCAATTATTAAAGCTCCAAGTTCATGAAACTTATTGAAGTTTTCACGTTTGTTTAATCTTACAACAATCTCCTTGTTACCAATATTCTCATAGATGATTTCTGCAAGTTCATAGTTTTTAGAATCACTTAGCATTAGAACTACAACTTCCATATTTGCACAGTTGAGTTTCTTCAAACTTTCAAGTGAAAATTCTGTCATTTTATGAACCTCAAACTCGTCAATATCATCAACATTGAAGTCGTCAACTGAAACCAAAACAGGCCGCCAGTTATGCTTCGCCAATTGTTGTGCCAGTGCTAGAGATTGACTCTCGACTCCAATAATTAATGCATCCTGATTAAATATTTTGGCAGGTGTATTGGCTCTGAGGTGACTTTCTTTTACATAGTTCAACGTCCATTTAAATAATGGAGGACCAATCAATTGATTTAAAACAATTATTGCAATTATCATTGTTTCAAAAGCATGTCCCCATTCAGGGAACTCGGACGCGATAATGGTAGCAAGTCCTAGCGCTACACCAGCTTGCGTAACATATGGCATCCATGAAATAAATGTATATTCTTTCGGGTCTTTTGCCGCAATCACCCCAAAAATTCCCCCAAAGAACATGGTGATGAGTCTGACGAAGAATAACACTATGGCTATACCAAAAACACTCATTAATGTTTGTATCGATAATGAAGCTCCTGTTAATGTAAAGAATATTATATAAATAGTAGGAGCTACTTTTTCTAGATGTTCTGAGAATTCGATTCTGTGCTTTGAATAATTAGTGATCACAAAGCTGGCAATAATACATATCAATAAGGGCTCAACAATTATCTCATGGGTAAAGAAAATTTGCGACGAATATGCTAGGAAGTCGGCACCTAGATATATGGAATAACCAATGAGAATTATAAGTACTGATTTGATTTTATCGTTTAAGGCAAAGGAGAATAAATAACTCATTAAACTTCCACCAACAACCCCTAACCCAAAGGATAGCAGTAACTCGAACAACAGGATGATGAAAAAAATCATATCTGTAGTCTCACCGTTGATAAAAGCTTTTGCCAGAGCAATGCTTATTGCAAATAGTATAATTACAAGTACATCCTTAATTACAGTGACACCCATTACTGTTTTGGTAAACGGACCATTTGCCCGCATCTCATTTATTACAGCAATGGCTGATGAAGGCGATCGTGCAACGAAAATTGTCCCGAAAAGTATAGCAATTGCAATTTTCGAAATATTATCCATTCCTTTCATGAAAGGAATGGAATCAGCCATAAAAAATACAGCAATACTACTTAATACAAATGTGATTATCAATTGACCAATTGTCATCCACTTGATACTATTAATTCTGCTTCTTAACTCATTAAGGTATAGTTCGGAACCGGCAGAGAAGGCAATAATGGCGAGTGCAATATCAAATAGGAAATCAAGGTTTTTGATTGAATCCTTAGTGATAAAATTGAGCATTGAAGAACCTGCAATAATTCCTGTTATGAGAAAACCGGTAATCAATGGAAGTTTTACTTTCTGAAATACCAATGCGATCCTTTCAGCAGCAAGTGCAACTATCAGCAATCCAATACTCACAAAAATGAGATTGCCAAAGTCGATATTTATTATTGAGAGATAGTCCATTTATGTTATGATGACTCAGGAAAACAAAATATTGTTACTTGATTTCTGATTTTAAGTAAATCAAAAAAATGAAATCATTGAAAGTAAAGTTAAACAAATCTCCGAGTCTCAACGGAAATCATCGGTAATTATATCGTTAAACCCATCTGTGCTAAAATATTCATAATCGCCATTATCCGTCGAATATATGAAGAATGCATCCAGATTTGGTTTGGATTCAACAAACTCAATTGACTTATCCAGTCCCATTGCCATACAGGCTGTTGCGTAAGCATCTGCGAAGGCCGTGTTCTCAAATACTATTGTGACGCTAAGTAAGTTATGTTGTGCCGGATAACCGGTTTTGGGATTAATTATATGTGAATAGCGTTTTCCATCTATCTCTACAAACTTCCGATAGTTTCCTGAAGTAGCAACAGATTTATTCTGAAGAGCAATGATTGAATTTAGGTCCCTGCTATCGTTGGCATTTTGAGCAGGTTTCTCGATTCCTACTTTCCACATGTCACCATTTGGTTTCTCACCTCTGGCAATAACTTCACCACCAATATCAACAAGGAAATTCGTTATGTTTTTCGATTCAAGATATTTGCCGATCATATCAACGGAATATCCCTGGGCAACAGCATTAAAGTCAATTTTAATGCGGGGATCTTTCTTAATAATTACGTTTTTAAACAGATCAATTTTCTTGTAACCAACTATTGCCAATAAACTGTCGATAATATCTTTATCAATGGTTGTTGTTCCATCATATCCAAAACCCCATGAACGAACAAGCGGACCAATGGTCATATCGAATGCACCATTAGTTTCACTGGAAACTTGTTGGGATATTAGGAAGTTTTCGGTAAAATATCTGTCAATTTTTACACCATTCTCATTATTGTTGACCTTAGAGATAATGGACTCAGGTACCCATAAGGAAACAGATTGATCAAATGCATTTAATAATGAATCTATTTCATATTGCAGATCCCGATTCTCGCCATCATAATAAATAATTGAGTAATATGTGCCCTGTGCTTGTCCTGTAAGCCGTACAGGCTCAGTAGTATTACAGCTTAACAGAAATAACAGTACAGGTATAACAAAGATATTCCGCCACATAATATTATTTAAAATCTATATGAAAGGTTAACTGAAGCTGCACCTACAGTTTTAATGTTTTGATCATCATTAAAATCTGTTTCGGTTGTATATCTGATACCAAGGGACCCAATTAAAGAAATACTAAGTGCATCAATAGGAGTAAACATAACCCCATTGTTTATCAGGAATCTGAAAATGTAAGTATCAATATTATCGTCAATATAAATATCATTTGTGTAATCATAATATCCGTCATTAAAATAGCCTGTACCAGCTTGAATTGACGGGCCCATAAAATATCTTACTTTGCCTTGTCCTGTTGGGTAAAAGTTCAATGTAATTCCTGTGTAAAAAGTGTTGTAAACATCATCAAAACCTGAGATGCGATCCGAGTCACCATAACCAATGGCAAAAGGAATCTGGATACCGAGTTTTCCATTTTCTAATATCCGCTCGTAGGATAGTTTGAAGTTATTCACTACCAATTCAAGTAAATGATAATTAATAAGGTTCTTTTTAAAATTAATACGGCTCATTGCTTTTGATTCTTTTTCAAAAAAACGAGAATTACCATTTTTAAATAATATCATGCTTATATCATCATTATCTATGGCAATAATTTTGCCTGATTCATCACCATGTTTTTTATAGGTTGTATGACTTGCGTTTACTGTAACGTCTGATGCTTCAACACGACCATTTCCACTTCGTAAGTAAATGTAATCCTGAGCATTAAGTGCTGATGAGCAGATGATTAATAAAAGAGAGATGAGAAAATAATTTTTCATTTTTAAGTATTTTTAAAACCGTAAAGATAAATTTATTGATAATCCGCCAGTTGTTTCTGCTTTTTTTATTTGGGGATCCGTCATGTACTGAATTCCAAGGGAAGCTATAAAGCTGAAACTAAAATTGTTAACAGGTGAAAATACTATTCCGTTGTTTAATAATAGTTTAATGAAGCCTGTTGAAATGGCATCTTTAACATTGGAACCATAAGAATCAGCATCAGGATGGTATAATCCATCACCAATGTGAAGGGCAGGTCCAAGGAAATATTTTACTTTTCCCTGTCCTGTTGGATATGCATTGAAGTTGATACCGGAATAAAACTTTGTAACAAGTTTATTCGTGTACTCACTATCAAAGAAAGGCTCTGGAAAAGGAATGGATGTTGTATTATCCTTATAACCAATGGATAATGGGATTTCAATTCCCATTTTACCATCTGAGATTATCCGTTCGTATGATATTTTGAGATTGCTATATACAAAGTCGAACATATGGAAGTGTACCATATTTTTCCCATACTTCTTTAAATTTCTTTTTTGTTTATCAGAAACAAAAGTTATATCAGAACCGTCTTTGTAGGTGATAGATACAATTTCTGATTTAGACAATGTATAAACTTGAGAATCATTATCATTGTAATTTTGGTATGTAATTTCTTCCGGTTTGATTACAATGTTTGTTGCAATAATTAATGTTTTATCGGTAAGCCGGATAATATCCTGGGCAACAAGCAGTGTATTTGAGAATATCAGCAGTATAATCAGTAATAATAATCGGTTGTTTTTTAGGATTACCATATGGCAGAGGTTTGTATTATCAACGTATGGTAAAGGTATAAATTATAGATAAACAAAAAAAGGTGACCATAACAGATCACCTTTTAGTTTTTGTGGTTTAACTTCCGAAGTCATCAAACATTATCATTTCTTCCGGAACTCCCAGTTCATCAAGCATCTTGAGAACTGCATCATTCATCATTGGAGGACCGCAGAGGTAATATTCTATATCTTCAGGTTCAGGGTGATTTTTCAGATAGTTATCATAAATTACCTGATGAATAAATCCTGTATAACCTTCCCAACCATCTTCTTCAAGAGGCTCAGACAGAGCTACCTCAAATTTGAAGTTAGGGTTTTCTTTTTCAATTTTTTCAAAATGATCCTGATAGAACAACTCACGTTTCGAACGTCCACCATACCAGAAAGTTGCTTTTCTGTCGGTATGTTTTGTTTCGTAGAGGTCGAAGATATGTGAGCGCATTGGAGCCATTCCTGCACCACCACCAATAAACATCATTTCACGTTTTGTATCTTTAATAAAGAATTCTCCATAAGGTCCTGAAACAGTTACTTTATCTCCAGGTTTAAGTCCGAAGATATATGAAGAACAGATTCCAGGATTAACATTCATGAATCCACCTTTTTTTCTATCCCATGGAGGAGTAGCTATACGAATGTTCAGCATAACGATATTACCTTCAGCAGGGTGGTTAGCCATTGAGTATGCACGGTAAATTGGTTCTGGATTCTTCATCTGAAGATCCCACATATTGAATTTATCCCATTCATCGTGGTATTCTTTTTCAATATCCATGTTTTTAAAGTCAACAGTAACTTTAGGCACATCGATTTGTATATAACCACCAGATCTGAAGTCAAGAGTTTCACCCTCAGGTAATTTAACAACAAATTCTTTAATAAATGAGGCGACATTGTGATTTGAAACAACTTCGCATTCCCATTTTTTAATACCAAAGATTTCAGGAGCCACGGCGATTTCCATGTCTTCACGAACTTTCACCTGACATCCAAGACGCCAATTGTTCATCTGTTCCTTACGGGTAAAGAACCCTTTTTCTGTAGGTAGTATTGATCCACCGCCGGCGTTAACCTGAACATGGCACATTCCGCATGTTCCACCACCACCACACGCTGAAGGAATAAAAATCTTATTCACTGACAGAGTGGATAATAATGTTGAACCAGGATCTGTTTCCAGTTCTTTCTCTTCGTTAATGGTTATTTTAACTTTTCCTTGAGGCATTAACTTCTTTCTTGCAAAAAGAAGCAACCATACCAGCAGTAGTGTTACCGTTAAAAAGATGGCGATACTAACACCAATAACTACACCTATTCCAACTTGTAGTAAAGTCATTTTATATAATCTTTAGTTTCTTTCTATAATTTAATACCTAGGAAGCTCATAAATGCGATTCCCATCAATCCTGTGATTATAAATGTAATTCCTAGTCCGCGTAATGCAGGTGGTACATTTGAGTATCTGATTTTTTCTCTGATAGCTGCAATACCAACAATTGCCAGAAACCAACCTACACCTGAACCTAGTCCGAAGGATGTAGCCTGAGCCAGACTTTGATATTCTCTTTCCTGCATGAATAATGATCCACCAAGAATAGCACAGTTTACAGCGATAAGAGGTAAGAAGATACCAAGTGATGCGTAAAGTGCTGGTGAGAATTTCTCAACAATCATTTCAACCAACTGAACCATTGACGCAATAATTGCAATAAACAGAATAAAACTTAAAAAGCTAAGGTCAACATCAGCGAAACTTGGGTCAACCCATGCCATTGCGCCGGCTTTAAGTACGAATTCGTTTAGTAGATAATCAACGGGTACAGTAATACCTAGTACAAATATCACTGCTAGGCCCAGCCCAACAGAGGTTTTAACCGTTTTACTTACAGCAAGGTATGAGCACATTCCTAAGAAGTAGGCAAATACCATGTTGTCGATAAAAATGGATTTTATAAATATGTTAAATATTTCTTGCATGATCGTTAGTTTTAATTCTTTTCGATTAAGTCACGTGTATAGAAACGTTGTACCCAGATTATAACACCAACAGTAATAAGTGCCATAGGAGGGAGGATCATCAAACCATTGTTTTTATATCCGAATTCATAGAAACCATCAGGGATAACCTGCATATCAAGTATGGTACCTGATCCTAATAATTCACGGAAGAAAGCAACGATGATAAGAATTATACCATATCCTAGGGCATTACCAATTCCATCGAGGAAAGCAGGCCATGGTTTATTACTCATAGCAAAGGCTTCCAAACGACCCATGATAATACAGTTGGTAATAATAAGTCCAACAAATACTGATAACTGTTTACTTACATCATAAACAAATGCTTTTAGCACCTGGTCGACCAGAATTACCATTGAAGCAATTACTACTAATTGAACAATAATTCTGATTCGTGGTGGAATACCATTTCTTAGTAATGAAACAACAACGTTCGACACTGCCATTACAACAAGTACAGATATTGAAAGTACAATTGCAGGCATTAGCTTTGCTGTAACAGCAAGAGCTGAACAAATACCCAGCACCTGAACAGTAATCGGATTACTGAGGTTTATGGGGTTTTTAATTAACTTTAGATTCTTTGGTGAAAATAAAGGTTCCTTTTCTTTAACTTCTGCACTCATCTTCTATCTGTTTTTTTGTAAATAAGGTAAATAACAATCTAGAATATCTTTTATCATATCGTTTACACCATTACAAGTAATTGTACCACCTGTAATAGCATCTACTCCATGTATGCGTTGATTTTCAGGGAGTTTTTCAATACCACCTTTAACAATAGATATTGACATAAATTCGTTTTGGTCATTGAAAATTTGTTTGCCAATAAATTGTTTTGTAAAGAAATCAGCAACAATCTCAGCACCTAGTCCCGGGGTTTCACCCTTATGGTCGAATGTAACACCAACAATAGTGTTTAAATCATCATTAAGAGCCATATTTCCCCAAATTGGTCCCCAAAGGCCAACACCCCTGAAAGGAATGATGTAAAGAGTCTGATTATCTTTTTCTATCACGTATAATGGCAATTCAAAAGATTCTCCTTGAGATTTCTTATAGAGTTCTTTTTTCATGTCGATTTTGAAAGCTTTACCGTCTTCCATCTTACCATCAACATCTTTGTAAGACTCAACAACATTACCATCCTGATCTATAACAATCTCTTCTTTAACGTATTCGTTAAAAAGACCCATTGCATTTGATGCATTCACATCGGGAATTTTAGCTGAGGCCAGAATGCCTCCCATTTTATCGATCGCTACGTTCTTTTCCTGGAAAGGCTTCAGTAGCATTGCAGCCGTGGAAAGCACTGCAGCAGCAATGATAACCATAATGGCAGCGTATCTGAATATATAACCGTTAGTATACATAGTTTATATATTAATGTTTCTTAATTTTTTAGAGCTAATTTCAGACGTTTCAAACGCTTCTTAATATTCGACTCGATAACATAGTGGTCGATTAATGGAGCGAAAACGTTCATTAAGAGTATTGCAAGCATAACACCTTCTGGGTATGCAGGGTTGAATACTCTGATCAGGATTGCAATTACACCAATGAGGAATCCATAGATATACATTCCTTTGTTGGTTTGAGCACCAGTCACCGGATCGGTAGCCATAAATACGGCACCAAATGCAAAACCTCCAAGAAGCAGGTGATTTAGTGGATCCATATTCATGTAATCATTTAATCCCCATAGGTTGAAGAGTAATCCCATAACATAACCACCGGCGAATACGCTTAACATAATTCTCCAGTTTGCAATTCCTGTTACCAAAAGGATAAGTGCTCCAATGAGTATCATTAATGTGGATGTTTCACCAATTGAACCTGGCAAAAATCCCATAAACATTTCCCATTGTGATGGCATATTATCGAAATTACCTACAAGAGCCTGACCAAGTGGTGTTGCTCCGGAGAATGTATCAGCCATTTCAGAGATCCATACTCTCTCTCCTGACATATCACTTGGATATGCAAAGAAGAGAAATGCACGTGCTGTTAATGCAGGGTTTACGATGTTCATACCGGAACCTCCAAATACTTCTTTGCCGAAAATAACTGCAAATGCAACTGCAATAGCAATTTGCCAAAGTGGAGTTTCAGGTGGAACGATCATTGGAATTAACAAACCACTCACAAAGAAACCTTCGTTTACTTCATGATTTCTGATTTGTGCAAATATTATTTCCAAACCAAGTCCTACGGCGTATGTGACAATAATAATAGGTAACATCTTAAGGAAACCATAAAAGAACATTGTCCAATGGTCAGGTGATTCACCTAATGACAGAAAGTGTTGGTATCCAATATTCCACATACCAAATAATAATGCAGGAATTAATGAAATGAACACAACAATCATTGTTCTTTTCATATCGATGGCATCACGAATGTGAGCTCCGGCATTTGTTACCTTATCTGGTACATAAAAAAGCGTTTCAACCGAATCAAAAGCTGCATGCAGCTTTTGAAACTTCCCACCTTTTTCAAAGTGTGGTTTTTGTTTATCAAATAATTTTCTAAGCGCTTTCATTATATATGCTTCAATTAATCCTTATTAACTCATTTCAGTACGCATCAAATCCAAACCGCCACGTATAATTGACTGAATCTCGGTTTTTGATGTGTCGATTACTTCACAAAGTGCAAAATCCTCATGGTCTACTTCATAGATACCAAGGTTTTCCATTAGATCAATATCTTCAACTAATACAGCTTTAATAAGTTGCAATGGGAAGATATCGAGAGGGAATACTTTTTCGAATTTGCCTGTCATAACGTATGCTCTAACACCTCCGTTAAGATTTGTGTCGAGTTTATACTTCTTATTAGGTGTAAGGTAGGATGGAAATGTTTTCGAAAAGCTGAACTTTCCAAATCCGGGAAGTAACCATCCAAAGAACTCATGGTGTTTTCCTTCCGGGATAACCGTAATCATAGAATCATAGAATCCTATAAAACCGTCTTTTTCAATTTTTTCACCTGTCAATACTGTACCACTGATAAACCTGTTATCCGTATCTGAAGTATTGCCTTCAACCATGTTTTTGATAGATGCACCAACGTATGTATTGTAATACTTAGGATTTGTTACTTCAGAACCGGCACATGCAATAACTCTTTTTGAGTCATATTTTCCGGTAAGGAATAATTTACCAATTGTAAGTACATCCTGTGGATAAAGATACCAAACAATATCACCCTTATTAATAGGGTCTAGCTTGCTGATATGAACACTTACGTTACCTGATGGGTGAGGCCCTGAAAATGTGTTAACCTGAACATTTTTAGAGTTTAAGAAAACTTTTGATGTTGTTCTTTTCGCATCAACATTTAAGTGGACTGTACCCGAGGTGAGTTTTGTAAGAATATCAAGTCCTGCCTGAAATTCATCACCATGACCGTGTACTATTAAATCAAAGTCGGGAGCTAATGGTGAAGAATCGTAAGCTGCTACCATGATTGATTTCGGAGTTTCTTCCGGGTTTGCAATCACAGAGTAAGGGCGTTGACGAATTAATGGCCAAGTACCACTTTTTAGCATAAGTGCTATTGCATCTTCTCTTTTAAGATCAGCTATGTTTGAAGATCCAAAGTCAATCGCATCTTGCTTTCCATCAGAATCGATAATGATTTCCAGTAATTTACGTTTTGCACCTCTCTTAATTGCTTCAACTTTACCACTTACAGGTGAAGTAAAAATGATATTGTCGCGATATTTGTCAAAATATAGCGGACTTCCTGCTTTTACAGTATCACCTTCCTTAACCATCATTTTTGGAAAACAACCAATGAAATTTGGTGGCTTTATGGCAAATTTTTCAGCATTTAAGTCAACGATCGTCTTTTCAGCTTCTCCTAACAGCTTTATATCCAGACCTTTTTTAATTATAAAATTAGTTGACATATGTAAATAGATTCATGTGTTTCTTGACGCGAAATTACACAATTATATTTTTGGATATTTATGTGGTTATTGATAAAAATGTTATTTGTAAAGGCTCTAAATAATATATAATCAGTAAGAAACAGAAAGTCAAGCTTATATGTAATAATTTATATATGAAACTTTGTAAAAGTTAATTAAAGTTTTTTTTCAGGTGATTCTGTTTTAGCAGATTTTTGATACCTGTAGTTAAATATTGCTACATTTGAAATAATTATCAGAATTATTAAGTTATTGCACAAAACATTTATCTCAAATGATTAAAAGATTATATACCTTACCGGTGTTGATACTAATTACGGCATCTTTATTTGCGATGAAGGTTGAGAATAAAGACCTTATCTACGACAGTAATATACAAACGGTTCTTCTTTATCCACATGGTGATCAGTTATCACCTCCTATTATCAGATTAAATTCAACCGACAGGCTAAGGTTAGCTTTTGATGATCTCAGTCCTGATTACTATGAGTTTAAATATACCTTTGTACATTGTACTGAAAATTGGGAGACATCCGATCTTGATCAGATGGATTATCTTGATGGATTTTTTGAAGAAGATATTAAGAATTATAAATTTTCAGTTAATGCGATTCCTCCTTATATTCATTATGACTTGGTTTTTCCCACAAGAAATATGCAAATTAAACTTTCAGGAAACTACATATTAAAGGTATATCTGGATTACCCGGATGATGAAAATGTAATTATTACACGCAGATTTTACGTTACTGAACCGATAGTTCGGGTTGATGTGGATATTCCATATTATCCTAAGAATCTTGAGTTTGTCCGAAAAAAACAACAGGTAGATCTAAAATTATTTACTCCGGATCTTTTTAGTGCAGAACCGCAACAACGGGTGAGTGTTACAATCCAACAAAACGGACGATGGGATAATATTAAACATGGTCTGAAACCAACATCAATTATGATGGATCAGTTGAATTTTGATTATACAGAAGGTATTGTATTCGAAGGAGGAAACCAGTTTAGGAATTTCGATATGAAGAGTTATTGGTATCAATCGATGTATATCAAGGAGATTATTAGCGATCCTGATGGATATGTAGTCGTTCTTCACGGAGCGCAGCCCAGGGCTAAAAAGCCTTATAGTGTTGTGGAGGATATAAACGGGAGAAAACTTATTAAGGCAAGAACCGGGCAGGATACAAATACAGAGGGGGAGTATGCATGGGTTGAGTTTTGGCTTAGGCAACCTAAAATTGAGGATGCGGATATATACATTATGGGTGCTTTAAACGACTGGCAATTAAACAATTTGAATAAAATGAGGTATGATTCCCGGTATAATATGTATCGCGGAAGGATGTTTCTTAAGCAGGGATATTATGATTATATTTATACTGTGGTTCCGAAAGGAGAAACAAAAGGTAGTGTTTCTGTGATTGAAGGCGATCATTGGGAAACAAAAAATCGTTACTCTGTTTTTGTTTATTATCACGAGAGAGTTCCTGAATATGACCGACTTGTTGGTTACTACACCTTTAACTCATTTGATGTTAGTACGGAGTAATTTTCCCGATTTGAAACTTTGAAAAAACCCTGATTTTGCCTAATTATATGATTTATAGATAAATAATATCAATGGCATCTTGTTTGATGTTGATGGGCTTAAATAAACCACTAAAAATTAGTTCTATGAAATTTAATAACAACATTCACCGGATTATTCTCACCATATTGCTTGTTTTGCCACTGTTAATGATACAATCAGCTTGCAATAAGAGTAACCCAGATAATCCAAATCAAACGAAAAATGTAACCGACTTAATTATAAGTGAATATTTTAATTGGTCAACATCAGTAGAAAGCGATTTTAAAATAACAGTTTTAAGCAATGCCGGAAGTCCTCTTGTAGGTGTTAAAGTTTCAGTTTATACATCAGATCCTTTGGAGGAAGGAAAGTTGATTGTAAGTGGGATGACAAATTCTAGTGGAGTGTATTCAATTAATTACGAAGTGCCTTCGTATTATGACTCTCTATATGTACAGACCGATTATGTTGGTGTTATATCTCCGGGTATGGTGGATATTGCAAATGGTGGTTTTGATATACATCTTGGTGGTGTGCACCAACCAACTTTTACCAAATCTGGAAATTCAATGAACAGGAATGACAACTATGCATATCTGGGTACTTACAACACATATGGTGTTCCTGATTATCTGGAGCCTGTAAATGATGTAATTACGCAAGATCTGCTAGATGATATAAATAACACGTTGCCAGAAAGACAACCACTATCTCAATCACATCCAGAGTACTTACTACCTGATTGGGATTATAATCTTAATTTGATTGAAGATTGTGATGTATGGATTACTTTCGTGCATGAAGCTGCCGGTTATAAGAATGTACTTGGCTTTTATACGTATGAAACAGGTCAAACACCTCAATCACCAGATGATATTGATGAGATAACAATTATCTATCCGAATGTAAGTTATGCTGGTTCTGGTGGAGGACTTCACTCTGGTAATAAAGTATATATAGGTGAGTTTGAAGCTGGTCAAACTGTGAGTTTCGCATTGATGGCAAACGGATGGCAAAATGGGCAAGTTACAGATGGTAACTGGATAGTGTATTCTAATCCAAATCTTAATCCAGAGTCTGATCCTGAATTGCGTCAACATACCGTACTACTTAATGATAACGGTCGTAATCTCCTTCTTTTAGGTATTGAGGATATACGTCGTGATAATTCGGCATGTGATCATGATTTTAATGATGCAGTATTTTATGTGACAGCAAATCCTATTGAAGCAATCGACCAAACTCAGTTCCCAAATATTGATTATACCGGAACAGATACTGATGGTGATGGTGTACCAGATAATGTTGATGATTACCCAAATGATGGTGATAAAGCTTTCGATAACTTTTTCTTTAATGAAGGAAATTTTGGAACTCTGGCGTATGAGGACATGTGGCCTGGGGTAGGTGATTATGATTTTAATGATGCTGTAATTGATTATAATTTTAATCAGATTACAAACGCTGACAATGATTTAGTTGAAATAGTTGGAATATTTAAATTAATGGCACATGGAGCTTCATTCCATAATGGTTTTGGATTTCAATTACCATTTAATAAAAACCTGGTTGAGAATGTAGTTGGTGATATAACAGTTGATGGTTCAATAGTTAGTTTGGATAGCAGAAATCTTGAAAATAGTCAAACTTTACCTGTTGTAATTGTTTGGGATGATGCATATAGCGTATTACCACATCCAGGATCGGGGGTAGGAGTAAATACAACTCCTGGAATTCCATATGTGACTCCAGATATACAGACTATTACAATTGAATTGGCCTCACCTGTTGATTTGTCAGATGCCGGTATACCACCTTACAATCCATTTATTTTTGTTAACGGACAACGTGATGTAGAGGTGCATCTGGTTGATAAAGTTCCAACTGATTTAGCCAATACTTCTTTGTTTGGCACAGCATCTGATAATAGTAATCCTGCCACTGGCAGATACTACAAGACTGCAACAAACTTGCCATGGGCAATAAATATAATTGAGGAATTCGAATATCCAATTGAGAAAGCTGAAATTACATCTGCATACCTTAAATTTGGTGATTGGGCTGAAAGTAATGGTGATTTATTTAACGATTGGTGGCAAGACAAATCAAATTATAGAAATGCCAGTAATATTTATGAGCCTAGTAAATAGGGTAAATAGTGCTTAGATAATGTTTCTTTACTTAAGAATTTTTGTTTTCCTTTCTTAGGTATCTGTTGATAAGCAACGCAGAGAATATTACAATTCCTATAATGAAATAGTTGAGGTTATTATTTTCATTATCAGAACATTCGATCATGGAAGTGTCACCATTTACAATATATGCCGACCAGAAAAATGGATGAGCGTTAGCCATATTTGCATCTTTCAGAATACTTAATTTGGCATGCTGTAATGCTACATCTTTCTTCATTCCATTGAATAGGTTTGTGTAATAAAAATCCATTAACTTGGAACCAGTTGCATCCTGAGCTTCCCAAAGTGTCATTACAATTGATGGAACTCCTGCGTATACAAAACCACGTGCCAAACTCATGATTCCTTCCCCTTTTCTGAATTCACCGCTGCCTGTATTACACGCACTTAGAGTTACCATCGATGCATTGATATCGAGATTATATATTTCATGAGTGAACATGTAATTTGACGATGAATCTGTGGCATCATTATAAAAAACCAACTTTGATTGAAGCGGGAGGGAATCATTAATTATTGTATGCATGGCCAGATGCAATATATCAGATGAAGCAGCTTCAGAAAGAAAGTTCTCTTTAGTTGCTTTATCATCAATAAAAGCATTTCCACCATGGTTACTAACAACCTCTAATACTTCAGTTTTTGCAAATTTAAGTTCACTTAGATTTTCACCGTCATTTGTTTCCTGATTATAGCTTGGTGCAAAAGCCAGAATATTAATATGAGTTAACTTCTTATCCGGTTCAAAATATGTATTGTATTTAAGAGTTGCTGAATATGAATATGATACAGGGTGATTCCGTATAAGGAAAGGAAGGTCTCGATAGTTTATTTTGTCAGATTCATAGTTATATTCAATCAAAATATCGAAAGGTAAATATCCTAGTAATCCATCTGGGATGATTATTATGCGTTTCGAACCTATCATATCATCCTGTGGTTCTATTAACTTTTTCCAGAGAGTATGCGAATGCTTCTTGAATTCATTAAATCTACTTAAATTTTGTTTATTCAAATCCACATTTTTTATCGAAATAATGTAGTTAAGAGAGTTGTAAAAGTTACTGTCGATGGGAATGGATTTTATATTAAATCCTTTGTCGGTAATAGCCATGATAAAAACTGTTGAATCAGTCATCATGTATTCAAGAATTATTTCATCCGACTCTAAGTTGGATTGGATATTTTCAAGGCTTATGGCATCATTATAATATTTTACAGAATAGTATTTCGGATATTTGACTTCAATCTCCGATATCAAACTATCATAATCGTTTAATAGCTCCAGTAGTTGTGACTCGAAATAACTGATTTTTATGTTATCAGGATTCTCTTTTAGCTTCTCGTTGCCAAGCAATTGTCTTAATCCATTAATTTCATCCTTTGTTTCATGTTCGAAATCAAATATATCATCAGGAATATCTGAAGTTTTAAGAGCATGTTCACTATTTACTTCTGCCAATAATGCGGCAGATTTGCTTCTTTCAATCAAACTTGCTACTTTTTCAAGATATACTTCATTCAGGGTAATATTGTATAGTTCAAATGAATTTGTAACTGCAGTAATGTAAACCGGATTTACTAATTCGATAAGTACCAGTTTGTTCGCCGGAGTAAGTTCGCTACTAATTTTTTCTATCTCATCCAATACATTTGTAAATATAGTATCGGCTTTCATCAGGAAACTTGAGTTTCTGTCCTTCTTATACTTCATTAAATATGACGATGCAATTCCTATTTCTGCCTCTTTTTCTTGTATAATACTTATGTTATCTCCTTGATTGCCAGAGTTTATGGTGTTAAAAAGCGTTTCTGATTTTTTGAAGTATTTAATTGCCAGATCGGGGTTTTGCTCACTTTTTAAATAATAATTGCCAATGGAATAAAGAACTTCAGCATATTGCTTAGAATCATTGCCATTCAAATCTAAGGCTGCTTTAAGTGCTTTTTGATAATATTCAAGAGGGTTCCCATTACCAATGTCCATGAGAAAGTCTGCATATTTTGAGAATATACCTTGTTTACGCTTTGGGTTAAAGTTGTCACTTTTGAGAAGTTTCAAAGCATCATTAAAATATTTATTTGCTTTGTCGTTTTCGCCTATCTCTGCATATGAAATGGCAATATTTTTATAAAGCATTAGTTTAATATCAATGCTTGGTTTGTCACCAAGTCCAGCGTGACAATAATCAATAGAGGTTTGATAATCACCCATATCCAGAGAAATCTGGCTCAGATTGAAATAAATCTTTGCAACTCTGGCATCATTTTGTATTCCATTTGCCTTGTAAACTTCCAGGGCTTTTTTGTAATACAGTTCAGCTTTGGAAAGTTCGTATGCCAAATATGAATTTATACCTTTATTATTATTAATTCCAGCAAGGTTGATATAGTTATTCCCATACATATGACGGTAAAGATCTGCGGACTTCTCGTAAGATTCATTAGCATCTCTCAATTTACCTGTGAGTGTTGTAAGAAGCGCATAATTAAAATGATAATAAGAAATAATACTACTATCGTTTATTAAACCACTTTTATCGAGAACAATGAGAACAGTATCAAAATAATCAAGAGAAGTGTTGTAGTTACCCATACTTGAGTATCCAATTCCAATATTGAGATAAACATAAAACAGGTTTATATCCCATATATCATTCTCAATTAATGGGATCCTTGCAAGGTTACAGTAATATATTGCACTATCGTAGTCTTGACTATTAATAAAACTTAAACCTATATAATTTATCGTTTTCGACAACGATGAATGATCATCAGGTAGATATTTTCTTTTTAAATAGGCGCTCTTTTTTAATACTTGAATACCTTCGCTTAATTGGTTTTTCGTTACTAGATTTTTCCCTAATATATGGTATGCTTCTGCTATTACTGTACTGTCGCTATAGTTATGTTCTTCAATCAGTTCAAAGGCAATTGTTATTAGGGAGTCTGATTTTGATGCATTGCTTGTGAATACTTTCTTACTGTCTTCGATTAGAGATAATATTCTGGTTTCTACACTATTTTCACCTGTTTTAGAGATGTTTTGGGAATAAGCGAACTGGCTGACAAGCATATATACTATTACTAAAGATACAAGCCTCCTTATATCAATAGTATAAAGTAATATTTTATCCTCCAACAATTTAAGCACCTATGTATATCAATTTGGCGATTCTACAACAAAAGTAGCAATCTTGTGGTATCAATACTAATAAAATTATTAATAATAGTAAAAAAAGATGATGACATGGAGAATTATTCCATATGGTACTGTTTGATATTTATTAGGTTATGCATATAAAAAAAAAGGGACTCTTACGAATCCCTTTTTTCTATATGCAAATTAAGTCTGTTTTATATTGTTTAAAACAATATTTATTTTTGGAATCTACCATGAAGGTTACTATTACCTACATTAATCTTATAGATATATTGTCCGGTTGGCAGACTTTCTGTTTCAATAGTCATCAATTGAGTTCCTTTAAATATAGTGTTGGTTATTTCCTTAACAAGTTTTCCGCTTAGGTCAAATACGAGAATGTTCGCATTTGAGTTTGATGGGCTTGTTATTTTAATATTTAGCTTGTCTACTACTGGATTTGGATAGCATACTGCACCAAGTTCAAGGTTAGGTTCTATGGTAAGAACTTTTGGTAAACTAATCTCAATATCATTTATTTTATTTGATCTTCTATCAAGAACCATTCCTCCTTCAAGAAGAGAGAAAAGACCTTCTGAATCAGAAACAGTGTTATCTTTTTGTTTAACAGTTACTCTGAATAGTGATTCTCCGAAATATCTTTCACCAGGATTTTCATTTTCATCAAGCCAGATTACTTTAAGTACTCCTGTTTCAGGGTTAAGGTCATAATGAAAACTATCATCAGGACCGGTAACATCTGTTACTTCCAGTAGGTTTGTAGGATAAACCAGATTTAGGTTGAATCCACTAATAAGATCTGAATAATTAGAACCAATCTCAAGTTCAACTTCTTGGTTTTTGATTGTTGTTATTTCATCTTCAATAATAGGAATGCTATTAAAGTCTCTACCACCAGGTAGCCATATCCCCTCAACATCACCTGTTGAAGTTGCCCAAACTGGCGCAGTAGTTACAGGGTCCCTACTAGTGGTTACGCTTACATTAACTTCAGCAAACTGCCATTCATCCGTAGGGAACGGATTTCCTTGCATCAAATAACTTATAATAACGATTATATAATCACCAAAAGTAACATTGCCACTACCATTTACATCAGCTGCAGCAAATTCATAGTCGTTAAATGTATACCATCCAATTAAGTATTGTAATATTAGCGAAGCATCTATTAAATCAACTTCACCTACAGGTAAGTTTGTTGAAGAAACTATAGAATAATCACCTGGTGCAACATTATCAAAGGAATATTCACCATTACTGTTTGTACTAGTGGTAGCAACTAGGTTATTATTCGAATCAAATAACTCAAGGGTTATTGCAGGCAAGGGGTTTGCAGGATCCTCATGGTAGTTAACGGTACCAACTATCTGATTTTGAGCAGATAATGAAAAGATTACTAACATAAATGCTAGTATGCCTGCGAGTTTAATTACGAATCGTTTCATAACAAAAGTGGTTTTATATGTATAATAAAAACAATGTTCTCTATCTTCTAGTACCGAAAAAAATCTTTTTTATACCATTTTTAATAAAAAAAATCTTTTTTTTTAATAATTCGTAAAATGTGAACGTTTTAGTTGAGGTTTTCTTTAATACTTTTGCCGTCTTAGATAAAAAATAGATACTAGAGATGAATAGTTTTTATAAATATATATTATTAATTTCCATTATAGTATTTACTATCAGTACATTGTTCTCACAAGAAGGTTACAATATAAAGGTAAAAATTGAAGGTAGCAAAGATACAACCTTATTGTTAACTTCATATTTCGGAGAAAAAATTAAGCTGGTAGATACTGCTTATGTTGATGATAAGGAGGTGTATAGGTTTTTGGGTGAGAATAAGTTACCGGGTGGTATATATATGATTGTAACCTCTGGCAAAAAGAAGTTATTCGAATTTATTATTGGAAATAATCAGGATTTTACACTGAAAACTGATACTATTGATGTTGTGAAAAACATGAGCATTATTGGTTCTGATGAAAATCAGGTATTTTTTTCTTACCTGAAAAGAAATGAAAAATACTATCAGAAAAGTAAGATGTTAACCAAAGAGATTGATTCCTTGTCTGCATTATCGTTGGAAACATCAGAAATTGAAACTAAGAGACAAGAACTTAGTGAGGAAACAATAGATTATAAGCTTAATATCATTAATGAACACGAAGAATTGTTTGTTGGTTCATTGTTAAATTCAATGCGTGATATCGAAATCCCTGATTCAGTTGAAAATTCATCTGACAGTACTTTATCCTTTAAATACTATAAGGAGCATTATTGGGATTATCTGGATTTGAGTGATAGTTGCATGCTTAGGACTCCCATATTTATGAAGAAAGTTAAGCAGTACTTCAGTCAGTTAGTTGTTTTTAACCCTGATTCAGTTATTGTTGCTATTGATACTGTTATTTCCAGATCAAGGCCATCCAATGAAGTAACAGGTTATTTGGTATGGCATTTTATTTCAGAATATCAGAATCCTAAATTCATGGGTTTTGATAAAGTCTTCGTTCACCTTGTTGATAATTATTTCAGTAAGGAAGATATTCAAAACACAACTCCATCAATACTAAATTCTTTACAGGAAAGAGCTGATAAACTGAGACCTATTTTATTGGATATGCCAGCTCCTGATTTGCTACTAATCGATTCCATAGGATCAATACAATCTTTTAGGAGTATCACAAATAAATACACAGTAATTCTCTTCTGGGATTCTGAATGCGGAATCTGTGGAAAAGAGATCACCGAACTCCAAAAGATTTATGATAATCCGGAGTATGATGTAGAAGTATTTGCTGTAAATGTTAACAGTGATCTCGAGATGTGGAAAAAAGCCGTTCGTGAGAAGAAAGTTCCTGGTATAAATGTTAATGGAACAAGAAGTGCCACTGAAGATTTTCATGACTTATATGATATTTATGGAACTCCAGTTATTTACGTTCTCAATTCTGAAAAGAGAATTATTGCAAAACGTATTGGTGCTGACAAAATTATCGGGTTTATCGATAGCTACGAGAAGCTTCAGTAAGGTCTTTCCCCATTCATTTTTTTACCAATTTTGAACCAATATAAATTGGTTTACAAATGAATTGAGGCAACTATTATATTAAATTTGTGTCCCTTTAATAAAAGGTAATAAACCATAACATGATAGTTGTTGTCTTTAATTTGACCGTATCTGTAATTTTTGAAAAATGATATTTCAACCAAAAGAGCGCTACATCAAGCTTTTATCTGGTATACTGGTTTTTGTAGCAATATTTTTACCTATATCTTCATTTGGACAGTCTGGCTTATGTGAAACCTCTGAACCATTTTGTACCAGTGATATTTATACTTTTCCTGCAAGTACCAACACTACAGCACAGACTGGTCCGGATTATGGTTGTCTTGGTTCTCAACCAAACCCTGCTTGGTTTCATATGCAAATTGGTGTTGCTGGAGATATTAATATACATATGGAAGCATTTAATCCAGATGTTCCAGCTAGTCAACTTGATATCGATTTTATATGCTGGGGACCCTTTACTGATGCATATTCCCCGTGTACAGCTCAACTTACAGAACTAAAAATAGTTGATTGTAGTTATTCAGGAAGCTATTCCGAAGACTGTTATATTCCATCAGGACAGGTGGGAGAATATTATATTTTATTGATAACAAATTTTTATGGAAACGAATGTGATATCACATTTCAAAAAACATCTGGCACCGGAGAAACAGATTGTGGGATTGTTGCACCTCCCATCAATAATAACGGACCACTTTGTGTAGGTGATACACTGTTATTAACTGCTGATACTGTTGCTGGAGCAACCTATAGTTGGACTGGTCCAGCCGGGTTTACATCAACACAGCAAAACCCAATGATATTAAATGCACAGTTGATAAATGCCGGTTATTATCTATTGGAAATCACAGAAGGAGGAAATACCAGTGACCCGGATTCAACTAATGTTATAATCTATGATAACCCTGATGTTTCATTTACCATTGATGTTAACGATACTATTTGCTCTGACGAATTGGTGACATTTACAGCATCAGATGCAAGTGGTACGTCTATTCTCTTTTGGGATTGGGATTTTGGAGATGGTGTCACCACCTCAAATCAGATAGTTCAACATTATTATACCACTGCAGGGAATTTTAACCCTACGCTTATTGCAATGAATAATGGTGGTTGTTCGGATACAGCTGATATGTTTATACAGGTTTCAGTAGATTCATATTTATCTTTACTATCTGATGATACAATTTGCCAAGGTGATTCCTATGACTTTGCCAATGCACCAATACCGCCTGATACATCAAACTGCGATTCAATTCGATGGTTTACAACAGGCTTGGGTTTGTTTGATAACTCTTCATTTTTACAGCCCGTCTATAATACAATGAGTTCTGACTTTGGTAATGATACATTAACAATTGTGGCCTATGCCGCTTTGCCCTGCGGCAACGACACCTCCACAATGATATTAACAGTTGATTCCATACCAACTGGATATTTTGTTTACACACCTGTAGATACTTGTTGTGTAGATGAGATGGTTCTATTTAATGCAGGAAGTTCAT